>OGDR01000002.1_pt1 | contig 515770 bp, 467 predicted proteins | sample 1570501 | NCBI WGS metagenome assembly OGDR01 (sample SAMEA2582170, study PRJEB24529) | metagenome | reverse complement strand
AATGCGGGTGGCCGGACTTGAACCGGCACGGTATCGCTACCGAGGGATTTTAAGTCCCTTGTGTCTGCCTATTCCACCACACCCGCATAAGTTACCCGCAGGTACTTTTCAACACGTGCCTCAGCTGAAAACCAGGACCTTTACATGCACTGCACTGATGTCCTTAAGCCATATTTTAGGCACGCTAGTGGGCGAAGGTGGATTCGAACCACCGAAGCTATTAGCAGCAGATTTACAGTCTGTCCCCTTTGGCCACTCGGGAATTCGCCCAGAGTTTGCTTTAATAAGCAGTGATTATAATACCACAGACTACGGAAAAAATCAAGCATTTTGTGAACATTTATCAGCCATAATTGTCACAGATTTGTGGCTGGTATGATTGGAAGTATTAGCAGGCGATCATTTTCTTTACAGTAAATAAAAAAAGTTTTTTTGCTGTTGGTTGCTGTCAGATAGAAAAACTTTCTATAAAAGTCTGAAAAGAACTATAAAAACGAATTAATAACATAAAAAGGTAGAAAAATCCATAGAAAAATATGAAGAATAAGAAAAAGACCCCCCATTGACAGTAAAATACGTCCATGCTAATATGAGCTCATAGATAACGTTTTCTATATAATATTTGAGGGGCCCCAATGAATAAGAAAACAACGATTAAGGATATTGCTAAAAAGGCAAACGTATCAATTGCTACTGTGTCCAGGGTATTGAGGCGTACGGATTACCCTGTCAGCCAGGACGTAAAAAAACGTGTTTTTGACGCTGCGGACGAGCTGGAATACAAGCCCAATTTGTTCGGCAGGATGCTGCGCGGGGATGCCAGCATTGAGATCGGTATTATTGTTCCGTCAATTAATAATCCGTTTTATGCAGCACAAGTGGCAGCGTCAGAGGAGGAATGTTTGTCCCGTAATTTCATTCCTATAATCTGTAACTCCAATTCCAATCCAGGATTGGAAAGCTGGTATCTGGAAATGCTGGAGGAAAGGCAGGCAGCAGGTATATTGCTGACAACAATCCAGAATGAGGAGACTTTTGTCAAACGGATTGAACGGCTCAACATGCCTGTCCTTCTGGTGGACCAGGGAATTGAGAATTATACAGGAGATCGTGTGCTGTTTAATTTCTTTAAGGCTGGTTATATGGCGGCAGAGTATCTGATTGAATGCGGACATAAAGACCTGGCATTGGCGTCAGGACCAATTACAAGACATAACAGAAGAGAGATACTGAGGGGTTTTAAGCAGGCGCTGCTGGATTATGATATTGTTTTTAATAAGCGCCGAATTGTGAATTATGATTCCAAATATGATATTTATAATATTGGAGATGATCAGGGAGCCATCCAGATTATAGACAAAATGTTTGAGGAGGAATATCTTCCGGAAGGTATTGTTGCGATTAATGATTCACTGGCAATTAAGATGATAAATGAATTACATAATCGCGGAATCCATGTTCCCAATGATATTTCCATTGTTGGAATGGATGATATTTTTGTCAGTAAGATGGTGACGCCAAGACTCACTACAATTCATGAACCGGCAGAAGAGATGGGTAAACGGTCCGCTAAATATCTTATTGATAAAATTGAGGGTAAGTCCAGGAATATAGTTAATATCACAATGCAGCCCACTTTGGTTGAAAGAAATTCTGTAAGGAAGGTTCATAGTAAAATCAGGAGGTAAGGAGAGATGGCGGTATATATTCTTGACAATTCCGAAGAATTGGGAGAGAAGGCAGCTGAATTAATTGCTCAAAAGTTAAATGAAGCCATAGAAAAAAAAGGGAAGGCAAGAATCATTTTATCCACAGGGGCATCACAGTTTGAGACAATTAAGTATCTGGTTGAGAAGAACGTTGATTGGGAAAAGGTTACTATGTTTCATTTGGATGAATACCTGGAACTGCCGGAAACCCACAAGGCAAGTTTCAGGCGTTATCTGAAAGAGCGTTTTACCAGCAAAGTACCGGTTAAGGTGCATTTTGTAAACACGGAAGGAGATGTGGAGGAGAATCTGAAGGAGCTGACCAGTGAGATTCGTAAAGATATCATAGATATAGGTGTTATAGGTATTGGCGAAAACGGACATATTGCTTTTAATGACCCCCCAGCTGATTTTGAGACGCGGGAAGCATACAGAATCGTGGAATTGGAGGAACGCTGCAGAAAGCAGCAGCTGAATGAAGGCTGGTTCCCAACACTTGATGATGTCCCGTTCAAAGCCGTTTCAATGACTCCTTATCAAATCATGCAGTGTGAGACAATTGTATCCAGTGTACCGGGGGAAAGAAAGGCGGAGGCTGTCAGGAATACATTAAAGTCGGATGAAGTTACTAACATGGTTCCGGCTACCTTGCTTAAGACACATAAGGATTGGCATTTGTTCTTGGATAAAGAATCATCATCGCTTATTGACAGTTAGTGTAAAGGGAGGAGAATTAAAATGAGGAAAATGATATCTGTTTTGTTGGCAGGTGTTCTGGCTGTTAATCTAGGTGCGTGTTCTTCGGCAGCGTCAAAGGCATCTAAAGAGGCAGAATCTGCTGCTCCGGCAGGAACCACGGCCCAGGAAAGTGGTGGAAAGCGTACTTTGCGTATAGCAGGCGAGTCGTGGCAGGTCACAAAGCTATTTTTGAATGAAGCAGCTGAAGCATTCATGAAGGACCATCCGGATGTTACGGTTGAGGTACAGACCTATGCGGATCCTACGGTTGTGTCCAATTACAGTATTAACTGGCAAAAAGGAGATACCCCTTGCGATCTGGTGGTTATAGATGGAGCCTCCTTTGCAGAACAGTTTGTTACAAAGGACCTTATATATGACTTTGACCAGGATCTAAAGTTTTTTGATACATATTCCAAGGATAAGTTCATCCCTGCGGCATTGGAGATGGCGAAACTTCACGATAAACAGTATGTAATCCCTGTCATACAGGAAGTGACGGCTATTAATATAAATAAAGCGATGTTTAAAGATGCAGGCCTTGTGGATGAAAACGGGGATGCACTGGTTCCAAAGACATGGGATGATGTATATGAATTTGCTAAGAAACTGACAAAGACGGAGAATGGTGTCGTTACGCAGCAGGGATGTACCATTCAGTGGAGCAAGGATATACATGGAACTGTATTAGGTATTCTTCAGGCATCCTGTGGCGGACTGTATCAGGAGGATGGAATCACGGTTAACTTCCAGTCCCAAGAATTTAAGGATATACTGGCAATCTGGCAGAAAGGGGTTAAGGAGGGGGTGTTCTCCACCGAGACATTTGCTGACTACGATGCAGGTAAGAACAGTTATAAAGCTGGTAAGGTTGCCATGCTTCTTCAGTCAGGCTCCAACTGGGTGGAAGCGATTCCAACGATTGGAGAGGAAAATGCATCTGTTGTACCCATCCCAGGGGGAGAAGAGAATGGATCAGTTGGATATGTAAATGGCGTCATCATTCCCAAGTGTTCTCCAAGCTCTGACCTGGCAGTACAGTTTGTTCAGGAACAGCTTTTAGGTGAATATACACAGACCAGTACAGTGAACCAGTATGGTAAAATTCCTGTAATTACAGAGTATTACAATAAGACAGAATCACCTAATTGGCAGAATATTAAGGGCTCCATCGAAAAGGCAGTCACCTATCCTCCTTATAAAGATTTGGGAGAATTTGTAATAAAGTGTCAGGAGATCTTCCAAGCCAGCCTCGTGGACGGAACGGATGTTAATACCACAGCTGAGGAGCTTCAAAATATGGTAAATAAGTTGGATAAGTAATTTGCAAAGGTGCTATGCAAATCATGTGTAGCACCTTTCTTGGCAAGGAGGCAGAAAATGAAGAGGACGTGGAACGCAAAGAAACAGAAGGCATTTTGGGGGATACTATTTGTCTTGCCCAGTTTTTTGATTATAGCTGTATTTGTGGCATATCCCCTGTGCTATACAGCGTACCTAAGTATGTCTGAATATGACTTTATGTATGATTTGACTCCCTCTTTTGTAGGAATAAAGAATTATGTGTCACTGTTTTCTGACCCTGATTTCCTTGTATCAATGAAGAATACAGCAGTATTTGCTTCTTTAGATTTCCTGTTGCTGATGGTATTGTCACTGATTATAGCATTGCTTATTTTCTTCTGTAAAAAGGGAACAGGTATTTTCAGGACAGCAGTATTTACTCCTATTGTAGTCCCTGCATCGCTGGCATGTATCATATTTGGCTGGTTGTTCAGTGAAAATTTCGGATATATCAATTATTTTCTGGTAAAAATTGGACTTCCGCAGTTTACCCGTGCCTGGCTGACCTCCAGGAATACGGCCATGGGAACCACTATTGCGGCCAATCTATGGTACAATATAGGATTTATAACCATTCTGTTTTTAGCCGGGCTTCAATCTATATCTGCAGATATTCTGGAGGCGGCGGTAGTTGACGGCGCAACAGGAATAAAGAAGATTTTTTATATTGTTCTGCCGAATTTAAGGGAAAGCTTTGTCATTACTGGTATATGGGGAATCGTCACCGCTTTGAAGGTCTTTGTGGAACCTATGGTTATGACCGGAGGCGGTCCGGGCAACGCCACCAGGACATTGTATATGTATATATATAACACCGCATTTAAATATTTTGATATGGGTTATGCGTCAGCCATGGCTTTTGTACTCAGTGGATTGATTCTCCTGTTTTCACTGATTAATTTGATGGTTTCGAAAGGAGAAAATGAATGAAGGTAATGAAAAATATCCCCAGATTGATAATGCTCGCAGTGCTGACCCTGATTGCAGTAGTTTTTGTTATTCCTATTTTTTATAGTGTATTTAATTCTTTTAAAAGCCAGAAAGAAATTTTATCTACAACCATGACATTTTTCCCCAACAGTCCATCCCTGGAAAATTATTTATATGTGTTCCAGCATGGCTCACAGTATTTGGGGTATTACGTAAATAGCTTGAAGATTACATTTATTGGGGTAATATTAACCGTTATTCTGAGTGCAATGAGCGGATATGCCTTTGCAAGGCTTCCTTTTAAAGGGAGCGGCGCAGTGATGGCATTTATTCTATTCGTCATAACCTTTCCTTTGGCAGCACTTTTGATTCCAATTTATATTATGGAATATAATGTTGGACTTTTAAACACAACTATGGGTTTAGTACTTCCAAATGTAATGAATGTGCTTCCGTTTTCGATTTTTATTATGCGTGGGATTTTTCTGGGGCTTCCTATTGAATTAGAGGAGGCGGCAAGAATGGATGGATGCAGCGTATTCCGGACGTGGAAAGATGTTATGGCGCCTTTGGCTAAGAATGGGATGATAATTGTGCTGGTATTTTCTTTTTATAATATATGGGGGGAATATACCATGGGAAAGACACTGGCTACTCAGGACAGCGCCATGCCCATTGCGGTAGCTTTGACGCTGTTAAAGGGTGACAGCTGGAATTTTGGAGTACTGGGTGCGGTCATAACAATGACAATCATACCTCCGGTAATTATATTTATTATATTCCAGAGACAACTGGTGGACGGCATTGCCATGGGGGCTGTAAAGGGATGATTGTAAGAGTTCAAGGCCGCAGCCACCCAAACCCAGGCAGATTCCGCAGCACCCCAAACACAAGCAGCACCCCAATCATTACATAGAAAACACAGGCCTGAACCCGTGTAAGGCGTGTGCTTCCGGTCCTTACATACCGCACGGCCATCCATCCGGCCATGAACAGTCCCGGGGGCAGCAGGAGAAAGATGGCTGCATTTGCCTTAAAGGCAGATGCAAAATCCAGACGGAGAAGGGACAGACACATCCGGCTTACGCCGCAGCCCGGGCAGTACAGCCCGGTGACCGTATGAAACAGGCAGGGAATCAGGGGACGTCCCGCCAGAATACAGATAAATGCATAAAACAGGCCGGCTCCCAGGAGCCCGCCTGTTTTTATGCATAGTGTCCGAAGACGTTTATGCATTAGGGAGGTACTTGTTCAGCTCATTCTGCAGCAGGGCGTAAGCTACGATGCCCAGTCCGAACAGGCTGAGAAGCAGATAGACCACCGGTGCGCTTCCCCTTGGCTCGCCGTGCTGGTCATGGAGCATCTCAACGGCATTGCCCATCTGGTACATCCAGTACAGGGCATAAATCCCGCATGTAATCAATGAGAACAGGAAAACCAGTCCTCCGCTTGTACCCTGCCTGCCGGAGAGCGCGTTGGTTTCGTCGTTCAGTACGATCATCCAATAGATGCCGTAAATTCCGCATGTAACCAGGCTCAGCAGGATACATACTACGATGTTGCGCTGTTTCATACGTATATCCTCCTTGGTATGGTATGTTCGTGCAATACAGCATAGATTCTATCATAGACATAACTGTTTATCAACAAAAAGCGTTACAATGTTCATCTTTTTGTTCTCTTTTTACTTCCTTTTTACACAGATTACGTCTTGGGCTCCGGGGAAATTGCTGGCATAGTACTGGTACGTTGCTGGCAAAATCTCATTTTTATGGACGAATGGGGCCGGATATGCTATACTAACTAAGATAGGCGTATTCTGATTTTCGGATACGAATGGAGGCAGACTATGAGAGATAAAGGAAGGACGCGGGGGATTTTCAAGGTCTACCTGCAGTGGCCGCTCTTTTTGTCGGTCCTTTTAATCGTACTGACTGCGGTTGTGGCAGCGGTATCCATAAAAGCCGGCATTATAGTATCGGTCTTTACCATTGTCTATATAGGGATTGCCCTTTGGCTGTATTTTTCAAGAAAAAGAGGCATACTGGCCGGGCTCATCGCGTTTTCGTCCGCTTATGACCAGAGCAGGCAGAACCTGCTGGAAGAGATGCTGATGCCCTATGCGGTAACAGACGGCTCCGGACATCTGTTGTGGATGAACCGGGAATTTACGGCAATCCTGGAAGAAGACAAGAATTCATATAAGAACATAACAGCCGTGTTTCCTGAGATTACAAAGGAAATGCTGGCTACCGGCGGGGAGGTTGTGAGTATTCACAGCTGCCTGGGAGACAGGAAGTTCCGTATTGACTTAAAGCAGGTCATGGTGGACAGTCTTGACGCGGCTGTGGCCGCGGGAGGGCTTGAAGGCCAGGGCTCATCTGTTACGGCCGTCTATCTGCTGGATGAGACGCAGACTCTTAAGTACATGCAGCAGATTAATGACCAGAAGCTGGTGGCGGGCCTGATTTACCTGGATAACTATGACGAGGCCCTGGAAAGCGTGGAGGAAGTCCGGCGCTCCCTTTTGACTGCCCTCATAGACCGTAAGATAAGCAAATATATCTCCGGCATGAACGGTATTGTAAAAAAGATTGAGAAGGATAAATATTTCTTCGCTATCAAGCAGCAGTACATGGCCAGGATACAGGAAGAGCGTTTTTCCATCCTGGAGGATGTAAAGACAGTGAACATAGGCAATGATATGGCTGTAACCTTAAGTATCGGTATCGGTATGAACGGCGACAGCTACAGCCAGAATTATGAATATGCCAGGACCTCCATTGACATGGCCCTGGGACGGGGCGGCGACCAGGCAGTGGTCAAGGACTCCGACAAGATTCAGTATTATGGCGGCAAGGCCCAGCAGATGGAAAAGACCACCAGGGTGAAGGCCAGGGTAAAGGCCCATGCCCTCAGGGAGCTGATGGAGAACAAGGACCGGCTCCTTATTATGGGACACCGTCTGGCGGACATTGATTCCTTTGGCGCGGCAGTGGGCATATACCGCATTGCCATGTCCATGAACAAGAAGGCCAATATCGTGGTCAACGAGGTGACTTCTTCGGTGCGTCCTATGATGGAGCGATTTACGGGAAATGCCGAATATCCTGAGGATATGCTGCTCACGGGCCCGAAGGCGGCCGAGCTGGTGGATCAGGGGACCATGCTGGTTATCGTGGATGTGAACCGGCCCAGTATTACGGATGAACCGGCTCTTTTGGAGATGGTGAAGACGGTTGTGGTTTTAGACCATCACAGGACCAGCAGCGAAATCATAGACAACGCAGTGCTTTCCTACGTGGAGCCGTATGCCTCGTCTACCTGTGAGATGGTGGCGGAGGTATTGCAGTATATTGCAGACGGCATTAAAATTAAATCCGCCGAGGCGGATGCCATGTACGCGGGCATTGTCATCGACACCCAGAACTTTACCAATCAGACCGGCGTCAGGACATTTGAGGCAGCGGCATTTTTAAGAAGAAGCGGCGCGGACATCACCAGGGTGCGCAAGCTTTTCAGGGAGAATATGAAGGACTACCAGGCAAAGGCGGACGCGGTCAGGAAGGCGGAGGTGTTCATGGATGCCTTTGCCATCAGTGAGTGCTCAGCCGAAGGGCTGGAGAGTCCCACCATCATCGGTGCCCAGGCAGCCAACGAGCTTCTGGAAATCCGCGGCATGAAGGCTTCGGTGGTGCTTACGGATTATAACGGAACCATTTATTTCAGCGCCAGATCCATTGACGAGGTTAATGTCCAGGTCATGATGGAGAAGCTGGGAGGCGGCGGACACCGTACCATAGCAGGCGCCCAGATGCAGGGTGTAACCGTGGAAGAGGCAAAGGAACGGTTAAAAGACGTCATCCGCCAGATGATGGAGGAAGGCGAGGTATCCTGATAAGGGATGCATATAGACACAGAATCAGAAAGGAAGTATGAGACATGCAGGTAGTATTACTGGAAGATGTGAAGGCATTAGGAAAAAAGGGTCAGATTGTGAATGTAAATGACGGCTATGCCAGAAATTTCATTCTGCCCAAGAAGCTTGGGGTGGAAGCCAATTCTAAGAATCTGAATGATTTAAAGCTTAAGAAGGCCAATGACGACAGGATTGCGGCAGAGCAGCTGGCAGCGGCCAGGGAGCTGGGAGCAAAGCTGGATGAGTCCTCCGTGACTCTGACCATCAAGGCGGGAGAAGGCGGAAGAGCCTTCGGCTCCGTGTCCTCCAAGGAAATCGCCAAGGCCATTGGGGACCAGCTGGGAATTGATATTGACAAGAAAAAGATTATGCTGAGCGATCCCATCAAGTCAATTGGCAGCTTCGAGGTGCCTGTTAAGCTCCATAAGGATGTGACTGCCAGACTGGCTGTCAAGGTAGTGGAAGCATAAAATCATAGCGCAGACACAGGACCCGCCTCAACAGGCGGGTCTCATAGATTCAGATACAGGAGACGAGTAATATGGAAGAAGCCCTGATTAAGCGGGTGCTTCCCCACAGTCTGGAGGCGGAACAGTCGGTCATCGGTTCCATGCTCATGGACAGGGAGGCAGTGATTGCCGCATCGGAGATTGTGACGGGAAGTGATTTTTACCAGCAGCAGTACGGAATCATGTTTGACGCCATGGTAGAGCTGTTCAATGAAGGCAAGCCCGTGGACCTGGTAACCCTCCAGGACCGTCTGAAGGAAAAGGATGTGCCTCCTGAGGTGAGCAGCCTGGATTTTGTGCGGGATATCGTGACCATGGTGCCTACGTCTGCCAATGTAAGGTCCTATGCCACCATTGTTGGTGAGAAGGCAGTGCTGCGCAGGCTGATTAAGACCACGGAGGAGATTGCCAATACCTGTTATGCCGGAAAGGAGCCCCTGGAGAACATACTGGCAGACACGGAGAAATCCGTTTTTAACCTGCTGCAAAACCGCGGGGGACAGGATTTTGTGCCCATCAAGCAGGTGGCCATCAACGTGCTGGAGAAGATTGAGGATGCCTATAAGAACCAGGGAACAGTCACGGGTATACCATCCGGCTTTATTGACCTGGATTATAAGCTTTCCGGTTTCCAGCCTTCGGATTTCATTCTGATAGCAGCCCGTCCTTCCATGGGTAAGACGGCCTTTGTCCTCAACGTGGTGGACTATGTGGCGGTGCGCAAGAGCCTGCCCTGCATGGTGTTCAGTCTGGAGATGTCCAAGGAGCAGCTGGTGAACCGTATGCTTTCCATGGAGTCCAATGTGGATTCCCAGAAGCTGCGTACCGGCTCCCTGACGGATTCTGACTGGGATGCGGTGGTGGAGGGCATCGGCGTCATAGGAAATTCCAAGCTGATAATTGATGACACCCCCGGTATATCCATATCAGAGCTGCGATCCAAGTGCAGGAAGATGAAGCTGGAGTATGGACTCAGCGTTGTGATTATCGACTACCTGCAGCTCATGAGCGGCAGCAAGAAGGGCGGAGGCGATAACCGCCAGCAGGAGATTTCCGATATCTCCCGTTCCCTGAAGGCCCTTGCCAGGGAACTTCATGCCCCTGTTATTGCCCTGTCACAGCTGTCCCGCGCCTGTGAGACCAGACAGGACCACAGGCCCATGCTCTCTGATCTTCGTGAGTCAGGGGCCATTGAGCAGGATGCGGACGTGGTTATGTTCCTGTACCGTGATGATTATTATAATAAGGATACGGAGCATCCCAACGAGGCAGAGGTAATCATAGCCAAACAGCGTAACGGCCCCATTGGAACCGTTACATTGATATGGAAACCGGAGTACACCAAGTTTGTGAATGCTGCCAGACCTCAGGGCGGCGGACAGGACGCATAAAAATTTTTCTAGGATGTCATAATATCCATTCTCAATGCATACACTAATAGTAAGGCAGGACATGCCTGTTAACTTGTGAAGGAGAGAATGGCTATGGATGAAGTACATTATCTGATATCGGATGCGTCCAAAAAGGTCGATGTGGAGGCCCATGTATTAAGGTACTGGGAAGAGGAGCTGGAACTTGATATTCCCCGTAACGAGATGGGGCACCGGTACTATACGGATTTACATATCCGCCTGTTCAAGCAGGTCAAGAACCTGAAGGAGAAGGGGTATCAGCTGAAGGCAATCAAGCATGCGCTGAACCAGGTCCTGAAAAAGGACGGTAAGGCTCAGGGAGAGCTGTCCGACGAAATCCTGGAGCGTGACATGAATGCGGCGCTTAAGGAATTTAAGGAGGAAGACAATACAACGACCCTCAGCACTGTGAAGGGCGATGGCGTGTCCGTGGTCGCCATGGAAGAGAAGATGGAACAGTTTCAGCAGATCATGAACCTGATTATCGGACGTGCCCTGGAAGTGAACAATGAGAAGCTGAGCCAGGATATCAGCTGTCTGGTCAATGAGAAGATGGGCAAGGAACTGGAGTTTTTGTTCCAGGCTTCGGACCAGAAGGAGGAGGAACGGTTCCGCCAGCTGGATGAAACGCTCAGAAGTTATCAGAAGGGCGGACAGGCAGAGGCGGCAGCGGCCAAGGTTCCCTTTTTTAAGCGGCGCAGATTTGGGCGAAGCGGAAAAAAGCTCAGGGACGGAAAGTAATTACAGATACAGCAGGAGACGGCGCCTGCACCAGTGGATTAACACCATGGTGCAGGTGTCTTTTTCTTTAGTTTTTCCATTTTTTTATAAACCGGGAATGGTTATTTTATAGTACTTTCAATTTTCTTACGACCTTAATTTTTGTATCGCTATTCCTTAAGAAATGTGTTAGAATGAATTTGATTTGAGCTTTTTGACATAAGAAGAAGCAGGAAGGATAAGTTCTTCATGAATTCAAAATACAGAAAATATATTACATATACGGCAGCCGTAGGCGTGCTGACCCTCAGCTCTGTCCTGGGCGGCTGCACTAAGGAGTCCTCCTCAGAGGCGGGTGATGCCACACCCTCGGAGGTCAATGTCATACAGGCTGTGCCTGAGACCATTGCCCAGCTGGGCCTGAACGGGCAGGTGCTGCCCGGACTGAACGATATTAACCTGCCGGACGCGGAGCCGGCTCCTGAGTACCTGAGGATTGGGGTGCGCCATGAGATCATCAAGAGACTGCAGCAGCGTCTCATGGACCTGGGGTTCATGGACAATGATGAGCCTACGGATTATTTCGGAGAGATGACCCAGCAGGCAGTCAAGCATTTCCAGAGGCAGAATGAGCTGCCCACAGACGGTATTGTGGGCAATGTTACATGGGATGCCATTATGTCTCCGGATGCCAAGTATTATGCGGTTTCCAAGGGAACCCAGGGTGATGATATTGAGCGCATCCAGCAGCGTCTTTATGAGCTGGGATACCTGGCAACCGCTGATTTGGTCACAGGCAACTTCGGTGATTCCACGGAGGCAGCCGTGTTAAAGCTCCAGGAGGTCAATGGACTGGAGCAGGATGGAAAGGTGGGACAGAGGACCATCAACCTGCTGTACAGCGATGAAATTAAACCTAATTTCCTTTCTTACGGTGAGAAGAGCGATGTGGTCCTGGCCTGCCAGGAGCGTCTTAAGGAATTGGGATATCTGACCACTACCCCGGACGGGGCTTACGGTGAGGACACGGTAGTGGCTGTGAAGCAGTTCCAGGCCAGAAACGACCAGGTGGTGGACGGCTATCTGGGACCATCCACCAGGATTGCTTTAAACAGCCCGGACGCCAGGGCCAACGGCCTGATGCTGGGTGAGCGCGGCGACGCGGTTACCAAGGTGCAGCAGCTTCTTAACAAACACGGTTATCTGGTTTCCGGCAACGTGACCGGATATTACGGTGAAGCCACGGAGAACGCTGTCAGGAACTTCCAGTCACGCAACGGACTGACCTCTGACGGTCTGGTAGGCGTCCAGACCATGGCCAAGCTGACCGGCGACAATGTAAGGCGTCCGGCGGCTAATTCCAGCGGTTCCGGCACCACCACAAGACCTAACAATTCAGGAAACAGCGGCAATACAGGAAATAACGGCGGTTCCGGCAATACGGGCAAGCCTTCCGGCAATACCACGCCGCCTGTGAGCATACCGGCAAGCGGAGGCGCATCCGCACTTATATCGGTTGCCTCATCCAAACTCGGGTCACCGTATGTATGGGGAGCAAAAGGACCGAACTCCTTTGACTGTTCCGGTTTCATATACTGGTGTCTTAACCAGGTGGGTGTAAATCAGAGCTACCTGACTTCTTCCGGCTGGAGGAATGTGGGCCGCTACACCAAGATTACAAACTTTAATGACATCCAGGCCGGTGATATCGTGGTGGTAAGGGGCCATGTAGGTATCGCGGCAGGAGGAGGCACGGTGATTGACGCTTCTTCCAGTAACGGACGGGTGGTGCACAGAAGCCTGAGCCAGTGGTGGGCCAACAACTTTATCTGTGCATGGAGGATTTTCTAACTAACATAAAGGCACTGGAATATGAAAAGGAGGGCGTTTGGTGATGCAGACCATACTGGTATGTGATGATGACAAGCAGATTGTGGAGGCCATTGATATCTATTTGACAGGAGAAGGGTTTAAGGTAATCAAAGCTTATGACGGCTATGAGGCGCTGGAGTATTTGGATAAAAATGAAGTGGATTTATTGATTGTGGATGTGATGATGCCGGGACTGGACGGCATCCGCACCACCCTGAAGGTCAGGGAGAACAGCAGCATACCCATCATCATTCTCTCCGCCAAGTCCGAGGATGCAGATAAGATTCTGGGACTTAACATCGGGGCTGACGATTACATCACAAAGCCCTTTAACCCCCTGGAGCTGGTGGCCAGGGTCAAGTCACAGATGCGCCGTTATACCCAGCTGGGGAACTTAAACCAGCAGGCGGACGGACAGATTTATAAGTGCGGCGGACTTCAGATTAATGATGACAACAAAGAGGTGACTGTGGACGGCGATGCCATCAAGCTGACGCCCATCGAGTACAATATCCTGCTGCTTCTGGTGAAGAATGCGGGAAAGGTATTTTCCATTGATGAGATTTATGAGCAGATATGGAATGAAGAGGCCATCGGCGCGGACAATACAGTGGCCGTGCACATCCGCCATATCCGTGAAAAGATAGAGATTAACCCAAGGGAGCCAAAGTACCTGAAGGTGGTATGGGGCGTAGGCTATAAGATAGAAAAGCAGTAGGTGGTTGTATGACAGATGAGAAGAGGAAATTCAGACGGAGGAAACTGTTTCTGACCCTGTTCCACATTATCTTTGTGGCCATGTCCGTATTCGGGATCAGCGCCATGTACCTTAATTCCAATTACGGAAAAGGTGTGAAGTGGATATACGAGGATGCATATGAGGATTCTCCCCAGTTTGATAAACAGCTGACAGAGGATATCGACCGCATATTTACCTATGTGGGTTATAAGGATATGTTTGAGACTGACGGAAAGCTGGATATGCACAAGGTCATTGTAAGGGTCAGCAATGGACCGGGGGAGCAGGGGACGGAGTGGACTCTGGACCGGATTGTGCGCTACATCAAGACCAGGGGATATTATCTGGATGAGAATTTCCAATTGGCCGGCTCGCCTATTTCCATGGACGATGACGAGGAAGAGATAACGGTGGATTTCCAGAGCTATAATCCGGATTTTGTGGATGCGGATGCAGGAGATGCTCCAAGGATGACCATGGAAGATCTGGCCCTTGATATACTGGTCCATCTGAGTGAATATTACACCATATATTATAATTACATAGAGAACGACACCAACCTGAATTTCCGTATTCAGTATACAAGTAACAAGGGGGTTACAAAGGTATCTACCAATGTGCCGGATAAGACCATGGAGGACATAATAGGCACCGGGAAATACCTCTTTGTGCCGGGAAATACCATCCGTATGGAGACCAACATGGCCACGGTTCCTGCCAATGCGGCCACGCTCCTGGAGATATGGAATCCCTATAAAAACGATAAGAATTACATGGTCCTGTCCGTGGACACCAGCTACCCAAATACGGATGCGTATTCCATAGAGGCAAAGGCATATAAGGAAGCCAGAAACGAATTTATTCTGGGCATGGGAAGCGTTATCCTGGGCGGCCTTGGATGTGTAATTACACTGGCCATGCTGATGCTTATGTCTGGCCACACCACGGATGGAAGCGCGGAAATACGCCTGTTCCCTATTGACGAGATTCACACGGAACTATGCCTGATTCTCTGGGCTGCGGCGACAGCGGTGTTTATCTACATAGGAAGGTATGTGGGTATCCGGCTGTTCAGCCTGTTTGCTCCCAATGAACAATGGAATTACTGGAATAAGATGATTAAACTGGTCATTGTGTACGGGAGCGTTGTATTGTGCGGCTTTGATTTGCTGCGCAGGTATAAGGCCAGGACCTTATGGACCAACAGCCTTGCAAAAAGAGCTCTGGAAGCCTCAAAGGAATATGTGGGAAGAGTCAGCTATGCAGTGGGTACCGGGTTCTGCTATCTGCTGTTTTTGGGATTTAACGCCGGCATGCTGTGGGGACTGATTTTCCTCTTTTTCTATAAGGAGAACAGGATAAGCTACCAGATTATGTTCTATGTATTCGTGGTGCTGTACCTGGGACTGGATGGGTGGATATACCATCAGCTGTTTAAAAAGTCAGTGCAGAGGGATGTGCTGGACATGGCTGTCAGCACCATATCCCGGGGCGATACCAGCTATCAGATTGATACCTCCCGCCTGTCGGGCAAGGAGCGGGAGATGGCAGAGCATCTCAACAATATCAGCAGCGGCCTGGATTCAGCCATCCAGGAGCAGGTTAAGAGCGAGCGTCTGAAGGCAAGCCTGATAACAAATGTATCCCATGACATCAAGACCCCTCTTACGTCCATTATCAATTATGTGGACCTGCTGAAGCGGGAGAAAATACAGGATCCCAAGATTGCCGCATACCTGGAAGTGCTGGACCAGAAGTCTCAGCGCCTTAAGACTCTGACAGAGGATTTGGTGGAGGCATCCAAGGCCAGTTCCGGCAATATGAAGTTAGATATATCAGATATTGACCTGGTGGAGCTGGTACAGCAGACCAACGGCGAATTTGAGGAGCGGTTTGCCCTGCGCAGGCTGGAGCTGGTTTCCAATATCCCGGATGAGGTGCTTATCATCCAGGCTGACGGACGCCGCCTGTGGCGTGTCCTGGAAAATCTCTATACCAATGCAGTAAAGTATGCCATGGAGCACAGCCGGGTCTATGTGGATGTGCTGGACGAGGACGGCAGGGCCATATTTACAATCAAGAATGTTTCCGAATCATCACTGAATATCAGTCCGGAAGAGCTGACCGAGCGCTTTGTCAGAGGGGATGTGTCCAGAGCTACAGAAGGCAGCGGTCTGGGATTATCCATATCCAAGGATTTGACCCAGCTTCAGGGCGGTGAGTTCCAGGTGGTTATAGACGGGGATCTGTTTAAGGCGGTTGTGTCCTTCCCGGTAAAAAGAGCTGAGCTGAAAGCGGAAAAAACCATTGGAGAACCAGGAGACTTGTCTCAGGATGTTGGTCTTGAAGAAGAAATATAGTGTTGAGGTGAATTGGGATTCCGGAAAAAACTGATAAATATTTCACGAGCAATTTGTAAAATACTTGAAATTATTGTGATATAACCCCTGTTTATTGGTCATTGTGACTATGGGGATTTTTGAAAAAAGGCGCCGGAAGATATCTTCCGGCGCCTCTTTTTCCATGTGCAGGCGGATGTTACTGATAATCAAATACGTTAATCCAGCTTTCCAGCAGTTCCTTTTCCTCAGGACGTTTGTAAGCTAACTGGGCAGCTGCCACAATGGGAAGCCAGCCCTGTACATAGCGCTTTTCTGTGCCCGTTTTATCACAGAACAGATCCATGTACATATCAGCTATCTTCTTATCCTTCAGGCTCAGAAGCAGATAAGTTCTGGCTACGTCGGCACTTGCGTTGCCCTGGGATGCATGTACCCAGTCAACCAGATACCACTTGCCGTCGTCGCCTACGATAATATTGGACGGGCAGAAATCGCCGTGGCACAGCTTGGTGTGCTTTGGCATGCCGTCCAGCCTTGTAAGCAGCTCGTAGCGCAGGTTTTCATCCAGCTGTTCCTCGGATTTAAGGGCACGGATGGTCTTTTCCTTCAGCTTGTTTAACAGTGGGCAGGCCTGGGCAAAAATCAACAGGTGTAAATCAACCATCTGCTCCAGGTACTCCCCTGTCTTGTCAGGATTTTCTTCCATCAGCTGCTGAAGGGTCTTGCCCTCCACAAATTCCCTGGTAATAGACCATTTGCCATCAATTACAGACACCCCCAGAACCTTAGGAACATTCAGGGCTTCAATGGTTTCCACACGTGCGTTGCACAGTGCTTCATTCAGGACCTCGGCTTTTGGGAAGCCTTCGCAGAATTCCTTGATGGCAGTGCTTCCGTCACGGTAAACGGATTTTGTTTCGCTACTGGAAATTAATTGTTTTGCCATAATTATACTCTCCTTCCACACATTATAAACGGTGCTGCGACAGGTAATCCATCGCACTGCCTTTATTCTACTACAACATGGCTGAAAAGTACATACCCAATTTGATAAATTTTTAACGTACTTTTAGGCCCTAAAAGGATAATATTTCTTAAAAATATTTTTAAAAACGGAAGATGGCTGTTCCGTATGCAGGAAGAGGATAAGAGAAGGAGTAGGGCTGTCCGTCGCATTCGCTTTTTGAGGATGAGAAGCAGGGGGCTTCTGCTGCCTTGTAAGCGCCGTGGCTGTCCAGGAGCAGGGTGTACCTGCCGCGTTTGGGAACACCTACACGGTAATCCGGTCTCTCCACCGGAGTAAAGTTTATAATGAACATCAGGTTTTTCTTACCCGTCTCATCCCGGCGGATGAAGCTGAAGATACTTCTGTCGCCGTCATTGGCATTAATCCACTGGAAACCGTTCCAGTCATTGTCCTGGCGGTAAAGGGAAGGATACTTTTTGTACAGATGGAGCAGATCCTTCACATAGTTCTGAAGTTCCCTGTGGTCATCCTCGTCCGTGAGATACCAGTCCAGAGAAACCTTTTCATCCCATTCATGGAGCTGGCCGAAATCCTGTCCCATGAACAGGAGCTTCTTGCCGGGATGGCCCATCATGAAAGTATAGCCGGCTTTCAGATTGGAGAACTTGTCCCTGCCAAGGCCGGGCATCTTGTTAATCATGGAGCATTTCAGATGAACCACCTCATCGTGGGAAAGGACCAGGATATAGTTCTCGCTTGTAAAGTAGGTGAGTCCGAAGGTCATGCGGTGGTGGTTATATTTGCGGAAATAGGGGTCTAACTTCATGTACTCCAGGAAGTCATGCATCCATCCCATGTTCCACTTGAAGGTAAAGCCCAGTCCGTCCTGTTCGGGATGCTCCGTCACCTTTGGCCACGCGGTGGATTCCTCGGCAATGACAAGGGCTCCGTGGTTGCGTCCCTGGACAACTGTGTTCAGGTGCTTAAAGAACTCGATGGCTTCCAGGTTCTGGTTGCCTCCGTCTTTGTTGGGGACCCACTGGCCTTCCTGGCGTCCGTAGTCCAGGTACAGCATGGATGCCACCGCGTCCACCCTGAGGCCGTCTACGTGGTACTGCTCCACCCAATAGAGCGCATTACTGATGAGGAAGTCTTTGACCTCATTTTTACCGTAATCAAATACCTTGGTGCCCCAGTCCGGGTGCTCCCCCTTCCTGGGATCCCCATATTCAAAAAGGGGTTCGCCGTCAAAGTCAGCCAGGCCATGGGCGTCCTTGGGGAAGTGGGCCGGAACCCAGTCCAGTATGACGCCTATGCCGTTTTTATGCAGGTAGTTTACGAAATACATGAACTGTTCCGGCGTGCCGTAGCGGGAGGTGGGGGCAAAGTATCCCGTCACCTGATATCCCCAGGAGCCGTCAAATGGGTGTTCCGCAATGCCCATCAGCTCCACATGGGTATAGCCCATCTCCTTTACATAAGCTGCCAGCTCATGGGCAGCCTCTGTGTATGTATAAAAGCCGTCCCTTTCAGGCCTGTCCCGTTTGCGCCAGGAACCCAGATGCACTTCGTAAATGCTCATGGGCAGCTTTTGCGCATCTGCCTGGGTCCGCTTCTCAATCCATGTGCTGTCAGTCCAGGAAAAGCCCTGGATATCGGCTGTGACTGAGGCTGTGCCGGGGCGGTATTCCGCGCTGAAAGCAAAGGGATCCGCCTTGTAGAGAATCTTGCCGGACTGGGTGGTAATGGCAAATTTATAGAGCTCTCCCAGCTTCATGCCCGGATTAAAAATCTCCCAGATGCCGGATTCGGAGATACGTTCCATGGGGCTGGCCTCCGGATTCCAGTTATTAAAATCGCCTACCAGATGGACCTCTTTTGCATGGGGAGCCCAGACGGCGAAATAGATGCCGTCTTTTCCCTTGTACGTCTTGGGATGTGCCCCTAATTTCTGGTAAATATCATAATGTGTGCCTGCTCCGAACAGATAGCAGTCCAGATCAGATATGAAACCTGTGGCAGAAGCCTTTTTCTTTGAAGATGCTGCAGTGCGTTTTTTAGCTACCATATCAGTTCTCTCCCTTGAGTTTCAGGACAGCTCCCCAGTTGCCCTTTAGTTTTATGTGGACCTTCCCGTCTGAAATGGGGAGGCGGTCTGCGGGTTCCAGAAGATTGACTGCCTCACCGGCCTGAAGCGGAACAGGGATGGTCAGTTCGGCCGGTTCATCGTCATTGTTTACCGCGGTGATGATGACAGAGTCCTCACCGTGCCTGGCAAATGCATACTGGCGGTTGGTCAGCAGCAGTTCCTGGTAACGGCCCGTGTGAAGCGGCTCCTGCTGGCTGTGAATCTGTCCCAGCTGTGCAATCAGGTCTGTAAGTTCGCAGTGAAGTTCACCTTCCTGCTCTATGGAGATGGCGGGACGCAGCGCTTCATCGCTGGTGTTGGTGCGTTTTCCCTCAATGCCCCATTCGCCGCCGTAATAGATGGAGGGAATGCCGGGCAGTGTGAAGAGGCAGATGTATATGGGGAACAGGTGCTCCCTGAGCTTAAGCTTTGTGGCAATCCTGTCCTCGTCATGATTGTCCACAAAGGTGTAAAGCTGGCGTCCGATGGCCTCCAGCCGTCTTACGTTGTGGGCAATTTCAAAGAAGTTGTGGTCATTGAAGCCGGAGTAAAGGCTTTTGTGAAGTTCGTAATTAGTGACGGAGTGAAGCATCTCATTGTTAACCCAGCGGCTGTAGTCCCCGTGTATCACCTCACCCATAAGCCAGAAATCTTCCTTCATGGCCTCTGTCTGGCTGCGCATTTCCTTCATGAAGTTAAAGTCCAGCACATTGGCGCAGTCCAGGCGTATTCCGTCAATGTCAAACTCGTCAATCCAAAACCGGATGACATCAAAGAGATAGGACCTCACATCCGGGTTAAAGAGGTTCAGGCAGGGCAGTTCAAAGTGTCCCTGCCAGGCTTCATATCCAAAGGAATCGCCGCAGGGGCTCTGCCAGTCGAAGTTCACTCCCTTATACCAGTCCTTATAAGGGGAATCCCAGCGCTTTTCCTGTATATCCTTAAAGGCAAAAAACTCACGTCCTGTGTGATTGAACACACCGTCCACAACAACCTTTATGCCCTCCTGGTGGCATTGGTCCACAAATTTTCTGAAAGAACCGTTATCGCCCAGACGCCGGTCCACCAGTTTATAATCCCTGGTATCGTATCCATGGCTGGTGGATTCAAAAAGCGGGCCTATGTAGATGGCGTTTGCGCCCAGGGACCGGATGTGGGAAATCCACTTGTCTAATTCTTCAAAACGGTTGGTTACTTCGGTTGCATCATTGTGTTTGGGGGCTCCAGTCATCCCCAGGGGATACATGTGATAGAATACTCCCCGCTCATACCAGGTGCTCATGTTGTTTTCCTCGCAATCTTTATGTAGTCATATGTTACAGCGCCCGGAGGGGGATAGTACTGTGAGTACTAATCCTCCTGGCTTTTAAATTTACGCAGCAGGAACTGGTAGCGCAGCTGTGCCGCGTTCAGTTCGTAGATATAGCAGTCTATCAGGGTAGGGTCCACGGCCTGCTCAAAGTGGTTCCTGGCGGCTTCGATGGCACATTTTGTGCGTTCGATTTCCACGCGCAGGCGGATGAGTTCAGGTCTGGGACGCCGCGCCCTGGTCACGGCGGACCTGGCGGCAGCAGTCTCCCTGACTGCTTTCATGATGTCAAACATATGCTTCATCTCCCAGATATTGATAGAAATAGTATATCTGGAAAATGGAATCTTATGCATGTGGGGCCGGCGGAATTAAATTTTAATGCAGTCTGTCAGTACAGGAATTCCTCCAGTCTGTATCCCAGCTCCATCAGCCGCCGGTTGGATTCCCTCAGAGTGAGGTAATAATAGTTGGCCGTGCCTTCCTGGCGTACGCCCACGATGCCCGCTTCCTTTAATATCTTAAGATGATGGGATATGGCCGGGCGGGAAAGGCTGGTCCGCCTGGTGATTTCATTTACATTGAGACCGTATTGCTCGAAATGGGCGGGGCCGGGGGTCTGCCTGCTTTCAAGGGCTTCCTCTGTCAGTACCTCTATGATGGACAGACGCATCTCATCGCCCAGGGCAATGAACAGCGGCATACAGGCATGAAATCGTTTCTGTAATTCCTGGGCAGTTGTCATCTGCCATTTCCTCCTTTGGTTTAAAAATTTGAACCAATTTTATTTTACCATGTATAGGGAGGAAGGTCAAGGAAATCGGGTGTGAAATGCATAAAATTCACCCTTGACATTTGCTGGAAAATCCTTCATAATAAAACAACATTCAACACATTCTATTTCATGACAGTCTGATTTATTTCAATGGTATTATTTACGTCAATGGTTTTGCATTGCCTGGCTCAGGCAGAAATTTCCTCAGAAAAAGTGACAGATTGAACAGAGAAAGGGGGTAGTGTATTCAGTTTACATAGTTTTATGTCATATGCCTTGTACGGCATCATGTCTTATTGTGCCTTTATGGATATCAGGTGTTACCGGATACCTAACAGGGCCCTGGCGGCTGCTGCAGCTGCGGGGCTGGCTGTTACGGTGGGAGCCTGGGTGTCCGGAGCAGGGAATATTGGGTTATGGGCGGCAGGCATGGGCTTTTGGATGCCGGATACTGGTTTTTGGGCGGCCGCGGCTGAGGGCGCTGCTGTATTTATCATGCGGCTGGTGTTGGCGGCCGCAGCCGGTTTCCCATTTTTCCTGCTGCGGATGGTGGGGGCCGGGGATATTAAATTTATGGCCCTTGTGGCAGGCTGTTTTGGCCTGGAGAGGGGATTTTGGTCCGTTGTAATTGGTTTGTGTCTGGGAGCTGTTCTGGCTCTTGGAAAGATGCTGCAGGAGGGCAGCGTCTGTCAGAGATTCTTGTATTTAACTGCCTACATCAGGCGATTTATTCAGAGTAAAGAAATAGAGGCATATTACTGTCCGGAGCGGGATGGTTATAAGTGCGTAATACCATTGGGAGCCTGTTTTTTTGCAGGGACTCTTATTACAGCGCTGGTAAAGGGATGAGTGATGGATGTTAAGGTGTTTATGCACCAGGAAGAAATGAGGTGAGAAGTGAATATATGGTAAAGATACTGGCAGTCTATGACGCTGACCCGGCCTTTGGTGAGCGGCTGGCAGATTATGTGAATCAGAAGGAAAAGATTCCGTTTACAGCCATGGCATTTTCCAGCCTGGACAGGCTCAGAGAATATGGAAAAGAGCATCCCATAGAAATTCTGCTGGTAGATGAGTGTTCCCGGGCGCTGGTGGGAGATGTGAAGGCAGAGCAGGTCATGGTGCTGTGTGACGGGGAACTGGTGGATGGGCTGGATGCATTTGCATCCATCTACAAGTACCAGTCCGGGGACTGCATCATGCGTGAGGTGCTGGCATCCTACTGCAGCCGCCCTGTGGAGCCGGCGCTGGCCCTTCTGGGATCCAGGGCCCTGGTTATGGGAATATATTCTCCTGTGAACCGGTGCTTTAAGTCCTCCCTGGCCCTGACCATAGGGCAGGTGGTTGCGAAAAGGGAGGCGGTGCTGTATCTGAATCTGGAGGAATATTCAGGCTTTACCAGACTGATTAACAGTGAGTACAAGGCCGACTTGTCAGATGTGCTGTACCTGTACAGGCAGGGAGGATATAACTGGATGAAGCTGAAGTCCATGATCAGCAACTGGGGGAATATGGATTATATACCTCCGGTGAGATATGCGGAGGACTTAAGCCAGGTGGCGCCGGAGGATATGGCGCAGCTTATAGACAGGATTGCGAGGGAGAGCGGCTATGACAGGCTGGTGGTGGACGTGGGCCAGATGGGAAGGGGAGCACTGCCCATTCTCTCTATGTGTGATGTGGTGTACATGCCGGTCCGGGAGGACTATATCTCAACCGCCAAGATAGAGGAATTCGAGGAGTACCTGGAGGAGGCAGATGATGCCGGGGTCAGGGACAGAATCCAGAAACTGAGACTGCCCAGGCATACAGGGATTGTGAAACGGGAGGGTTACTTGGAGCAGCTGATATGGGGGGAGATGGGGGATTATGTGAGGCAGCTTTTAAACGGGAAGCAGCCGGAGTAAAGATCAGGGAAAGGGAACAGAAGGAAAAGTGGGCCATGGAAGAGAGGGAGAGTAAAAGGAGGAGCCGTGAAGGTGTGCGGTGGATCATAAGGGAACGCATTATGGAGGAACTGCAGGAAAGGCACCATATGGACGACGGGGAACTTCTGGAAATGATTGACAGGTCCATAGGCGAGATGGGGCAGGAAATATTCCTGCCGTTAAAGGAACGTATCTGGCTGCGTGGCAGCCTCTTTGACAGCTTCCGCCGCCTGGATATCCTGCAGGAGCTTATTGACGACAGCACCGTATCGGAAATCATGGTGAATGGAGCAGGAAAGATATTCATGGAGAAGAACGGAAGGATGGAATTATGGGACAGGAATTTTGAAAGGCCGGAGCAGCTGGAGGATATCATACAGCAGATTGTCAGCAGGGTCAACCGCGTGGTGAATGTATCCTCTCCCATGGTGGACGCCAGGCTTGAGGACGGCTCCAGGGTCCATGTGGTGCTTCCGCCGGTGGCTCTTGATGGTCCGGTTGTTACTATAAGAAAATTCCCGGACCCGATTACTATGGAAAAGCTGATTCGTTTCAAAGCCATAAGTACGGAGGCAGCGGACTTTCTGGAGCAGCTGGTGGAGGATGGATGCAATATGTTCATCAGCGGAGGGACAAACTCCGGCAAAACCACATTCCTGAATGCATTGTCATCCTTCATCCCCCCCGGTGAGCGGGTGATTACCATTGAAGATTCTGCCGAACTGCAGATAACACAGGTTCCTAATCTTGTGCGTCTGGAGACAAGGAACGCCAATACGGAGGGAGAAGGGGAAATTACCATGAGCCAGCTGATTAAGGCGGCCCTGCGCATGAATCCCAACCGCATCGTAGTGGGCGAGGTGAGGGGAAAAGAGGCCCTGGACATGCTCCAGGCCATGAACACAGGCCATCCCGGAAGTCTTTCCACGGGTCATGGAAACAGCCCGCGGGACATGATAAGCAGGCTGGAAACCATGGTGCTGATGGCGGCGGACCTTCCGCTGGCAGCAATCAGGAGCCAGATAGTATCAGCCCTGGACATCATGGTCCATCTGGGCCGGCTGAAGGATGGAAGGAGAAGAGTTTTATCTATTATGAGAATAGGAGGTTTGCAGAATGGAGAAGTGGAGCTGGAACCATTGTTTGAATACGACGGGAAGGAGGACCGGCTTTGTCAGAAAGGGGCCGGGGCACCGGCGGGATCTGGTTAGGCAGGAGATTGCCGGGAGGAAACCGGAAAAGAAGACCCCCAGGGCCCGGCCCCCCGACAGGGTGGATTACAGTACCTACCGGCTTACGGCCAGAGAGTGGCTGTTATACGGAGCCCTGGGAGTGGGTGGGTGCGGGCTGGCATCCTATGTGTTTTACCGCAGTGTGGCGGTGTTCCTGATCCTGATACCCGCTGGCGTCTGTTATCCTTTATTAAGGAAGGAGCATTTGAAGAAGGAGAGGGCCAGACAGCTGGAATTGCAGTTCAAGGAGGGAATCCAGGTGCTGTCCTCCTTTCTGAGCGCAGGGTATTCATTGGAAAACGGACTTACCCTTAGCATAAAGGAGCTGGAAGTACTGTTTGGAAGGAGGGAGATGATTACAGAAGAGTTCCGGATCCTGTCCGATGGAATCAGGATGAACCGTCCGGCGGAAGAGCTGTTTATGGATTTTGGCCGGCGCTGCGGATTGGAGGATGTGGACAATTTTGCCCAGGTCCTGTCAGCGGCTAAACGGAGCGGAGGTGAGCTGGTGGAGATCATCCGGCAGACAGCAGGAATTATCAGGGATAAGGTGCAGGTCAAGGAGGAGATACACACCATGCTTGCTTCCAGGATATTTGAACAGAAAATCATGAATCTGATACCATTTTTGATTGTGCTGTACATTGACCTTACATCCCCGGGATTTTTCAGCGTGATGTACAGAACCTGGATGGGCCGGGGCGTGATGACCATGTGTCTGGCAGCCTACGGAGGAGCACTGGTTCTGGCCGGGAAGATACTGGATATTGAGGTGTGAAAGGCAGGTGAGGCGGACGATAAAGATGAGAAACAGGCCTGCAGAGAGGCTTGGTGCCTGGATGGGACAAAAGCAGATCCTTTGCCTCATGGCCGGCCTTTTCATAGGATTGGCAGCTCAGTTGTGGCAGCACACAGACAGTGCGCTTTTGGAAGGAAATACCCTGGCCAGAGGCAGTTATGGGCAGGGGGACCAGACATACAGCTTGATAGTGGAGGGTCTTGGGGAGAAGGAGGTTCCTGTGGAAATGGTCCTGTCGGAAAGGATGTATACAAAACAGGAGGCACATAAGACTTATGAGGCTGTGATGGTCCAGCTTCCGCAGATCATACTTGGGAATAATCCGTCTCTTGAGGATGTAAGGCAGGATCTGAACCTGCTTACATATCTGGACAGCTATGGAATAAGGCTCAGGTGGGAATCGGATGAGCCGGAGCTTTTGGATTCCTTCGGTGAACTGCATGTGCAGGAGCTGAAACAGAGGGGGATAGGCGAACAGGGAATCAAAATCAGCCTGCATGTGCGCATGACAGAGGGAAACTGGCCGGAGGAGTATGAACTGTCTGTGTGCGTAAAGCCGCCGGTGCTTACGCAACAGGAACAGACGGAGGAAGCATTTGCTGAATATCTTAAGAGCCAGGATGAATTGCAGTCCTACACCGCTTATATGAAGCTTCCGGAGGAATATCAGGGACAAAGTCTGAAATACAGCCTGCCGGAAGAGTCTGTGTTTGTTCCGGTAATGGGCTTGGGGGTGGCAGGGGCCGTCTTATGTTTTTTCGGGGACCAGGCCAGGCAGCAAAACAGGACAGAGGAGAGAAAACGCCAGCTGGCGCTGGATTACCCGGAGGTATTGTCCAGGCTGACCATTTTTCTCGGCGCAGGCATGAGTATCCGCACAGCCTGGGATAAGATTGCCCTGGAATACAAAATGATGTTGGAGCAGGGAAGGCGGAGGAAACGGTATGTATATGAAGAAATGTATGAGACCAGCTGTCAGATGAAGGGTGGAGTGCCGGAGGGCAAGGCATTTGAGGAGTTTGGACGGCGGTGCGGGCTTCAGTCTTATATGAAACTGGGAGGTCTGCTGGAGCAGAACCGTAAAAATGGTTCAAAGAATCTCAGGAATCTGCTGCGCACAGAGATGACAGATGCATTTGAACAGAGAAAACACCAGGCCAGGCGCCTGGGGGAGGAAGCAGGGACAAAACTGCTGCTTCCGCTGTTCATACTCTTGTCCGTGGTCATGGTTATGATTGCTGTTCCGGCACTGATGGAATTCAAATAAAACATAAGGAGGAGCGTAATGGAGTTAGGAAAGGAAATCAGGGAGTTCTGGAAGGATGAACAGGGAGTGGGGGTGATTGAGCTGGTGTTGGTACTGGTGGTTCTTATAGGCTTGGTCATTATCTTTAAAAAGCAGATAACCACCTTGCTGCAAAATATCTTTAAGGAGATAAACAGCCAGTCAAAAGAGGTGTATTAATGTGCAGGAAAGGTGAGATTACGGTATTCCTGGCAATGATACTGTTCAGTGTCTGCGCACTGCTGTGTGTGATCGTGGAATCGGCCCGCACAGCAGGCTCCAGATGCTATCTGCGGATGGCAGTGAACTCATCCGCAGATTCCCTTATGGCCCAGTATCACCGGGAACTGTGGAATAAGTACCGGATATTGGGGCTTGAGTATGACAAAGCAGAGACATTGGAAAAGGAGTTCAGGGAATTTATGAGGCCCTATATGGAGGCTGAAAACTGGTATCCCATGAAGGCGGAGCAGATTCGGATAACTGATATGACAGATCTTACCCAGGGGGACGGAAGATATTTTGAACAGGAAATATTGGATTATATGAAGTACGGTCTGTTGGACGCAGATTGGGACGAGCTGGATGAAGCCGGCGCATCAGAGCTGTTGGAGGCCTGGAAAGAAGGAAACAGTGTTAACCGCGTTTCAGAACTATATGCCGCCCATTCCAGGGAAGCTGTAAAGTTGGAAAAGGCGCTGGAGACAATCAACAGTACACTTCTGGCCCAGAAGGAACGGTGGGAACAGGGGAAGGACTGTCTGGACCAGCTGGATGGAGGCGGGTTTGTATCCAGGGCCAATAAAATGATACGGGAGCTGGAACGGCTTCCGGGCCAGGTAAGGTCTTATGAGAAGCGGGCCGATGATTTGTATGAGAAATTGGTTGACAGCAGAGAAAAGTTTTTGGAAGAAGCCGGTGACCTGAGTGGGGATGTGAGGGCTGGCTTGGAGGAGGAAATCAGTCAGTATGAGGCATATGCGGCCCAGGATGGACAGCGCCGCAGGGAGGTTGCGGCGCTGACAAATCTGAGCCGGGACAGGATACTGTGGATTAGGGATGTGATTGATATGGCGGAGGCGGTAATGGAGTATATCAGCAGCTGGGAGCCGGAGGATGAGGACGATGAGTTGGACGAGGATGCCTTATGGCAGCCGGTAAGGGCGCGCTGGTCCCAGTACGGAATGCTTACACTGGGAGTGGAATTCGGAGTCCGGGATAAAGAAAAGGAAGGTTTTCTGGAACAGGCAGGCAATATGGCAGGGAAGGGGATGCTGGAATTGGTATTGCCGGAAGGAACCGTTGTTTCCGGAACAGCCCTCAGGCTTTCCGGTACACCGTCCGTCCAGAGGAAAACAGACGGCGGTGGATTGAAGGAAACAGACGGGGACGTAGATTCCGGGAAAACCGGCTTTTTGACCGGAGTCAGGACACTGTTACAGCGCCTGTTGATTGGAGAATATGATATACGTTTTTTTAACGGCTTTAAAAAGGAGATGCAGAAGGGGGAATTTTATGAGTTGGAATACATCATTCATGGAAAGGAAAAGGACAGGGACAATTTAAGCGGTGCGGCGGCGCGCCTGGTTGCATTTAGAGAGGGACTCAATCTGGTACATATCCTGTCAGATGCGGGAAAACGCCAGGAAGCGCGGAGTCTGGCCCTGACCATAGTGGGAGGAACCGGGATTCTGCCACTTGTATCAGTGGTGGCATTTTTTATCATGGCAGTATGGGCTTTGGGAGAGGCTCTGCTGGATGTGCGGTGCCTTCTGGAGGGGAAAAGAGTACCGGTCTTTAAGAACGGTACTGACTGGAAACTGGATTTGGCCGGACTTTTGGAGATGGGAAGAAGCGGAAGTCTGACTGATGGAGAAGGAGGAAATGGAAGCGGAACTGATTATAAAGGTTATCTGCGGATACTTATATTCGGCGGTTATGACACGGACCTGGTTTACCGGATGATGGATGTCATGCAGATTGTTACAGCAGAGAAACAGCCTGGATTTACTCTGGCAAACTGTGTATGTACGGTGGATGCAGAAGCTCTTGTCAGTGGAAAACATGTGTTTTTTTCAAATGGATTGTGGAAAAGCCGGGGACGGGAAGGCGGTTACGCATATGACACGCGCATGGCTGTAGCCGGGAGCTACCTGGAAGACTACAAAAGCCCATAAAAATGAGAACTGTAAATTTTCAGGAATAGGGAAAGGAGGTTCATGATGATGCCCTTTTTTCTGGTGCAGAATAAAAAAATAAATTCGTATTGTCCAGATAAAAAAACAGCAAAAATAAATACAACCGCACCTCTCCAAGTACGTAAATGCTGTCGCCTGCTCCATGAAAAAGGGGCATTATCATGGAGCTCCTGTCAGATGCAGGGGAGTCTCTCTATAGAGGCTGCCCTCAGTCTGTCCCTGTTCCTGTTCTTCTGTTTCAGTCTGATTATGCCTATGAAGATGCTGGACCGTCAGAGACAGATACAGGCCGTAATGGAATCTGTGGGGGAGGAGCTGAGTCAGTATGCCTATGTGGAATACTGTTTCCGTACCGCGGAGGAGGGCGGTGCAGAGGTGGATGTGGGAAGGGCAGAGGATACAGCCTCCTCTGTACTGGCGGCAGCTTATGCTTCTGCCAGAATATTGGGAGAGATTAACAGGGAGTGGGTGGAAGCCGTCTCGTTTGAGGGGACAGACATAGGGGAGGACGAGATGGTCCATATCGTGATGAGATATAGGATGCGTATTCCCTTTTCCGTATTAGGAGTCAGCAGCATTCCCGTGGAACAGGTATGCAGCCGCAGAATGTGGAATGGAGCAGATGGAGGACGTTTTGGGGATGGTGACAGGGATGGGGATGGAGAAGAAGATGAGATAGTATACATCGGAAAAAACTCCACCCGCTATCACCGCTTAAGGACTTGCCACTATCTTTACAATGATTTAAAGGCAGTGGATTCAGGGGCTGTGGGGGAACTGCGGAATGAGTCAGGAGGAAGGTATTCTCCCTGCGGGACATGCGGTGGGGGAAGCGGAGGCACAGGAAGCGGAGGTACAGGAAGCGGAGGTACAGGAAGCGGAGGTACAGGAAGCGGAGGCACGGGAAGCGGCAGTATGGGGAGCAGCGGTACGGTTTATGTCATGCCATATGGTTCAAGCTACCATGTGTCTAAAAGCTGCCGGTCCATCATTGCGTATGTTCAGGCGGTTCCGTTACCGCAGGTGGAATATCTGGGGGAGTGTTCTTATTGCAGAGGAAAGTGATGTGGGAGACGGGGGTGTTATTTGTTGGGCATATTAAATGGGGATTTTACGGAACAGTTAACAGCAGGACATGACATAGCCGGAGTATTGCTGCGCTGCGGATTCCTTATGACGCTGTCAATTGGGGCCTGGCAGGATATGAGGAATCACAGAATAAAACTCAGCCTGATTGTGATGTCCGGAGCCGGGGGAGCGGTTCTGCGATGTATGTATATTGTGCTGGATGCGGCAATCTTATACCGGGATTGGGGACGCCAGATACCTTTGGACTTGGTGTCGGGACAGATTATAGATACAGCCATGGCCATGGCTATAGGAGTGGGATTGCTGTTTTTATCCCGGATAACAAAGGAGGCTGTGGGGAAGGGGGATGGGTGGTTTTTTCTGATATCGGGCATTTATCTGGGGGCAGTGAAAAATCTGGTTTTGCTGGCAGGCGGTTTGGGAATATGCTTTTTACTATCCATGGTTTTGGTGTTTAAAGGGATTATACAGGGAACAGACAGGGGGAGGCTGCGAATTCCTCTTCTTCCATTTTTGCTCCCGGCAGGAATCGGGGTGATGTTCCTGTGAGGGAAAAAACGCTTAAGGGAAGTCTTACGGTTGAGGCCGCATGGATTATGGCCATGGTATTGCTGTCTATCGCGGTGATGCTCCAGCAGGCAGGCCGTATTCATGACGAGACCAAGGCCGCCATGGGCTTGCATGAGGCGGTGGAAAAGGCACGTCATGGAAGTGCGAAGGAGTTGCAGGCCACTGGGTCCGCTGCGCAGGAACATTTGGGCCGTCTCATGTTCTTTCCTGACTGCGATCTGGCTATAAAGGAAAAAGGACAGAGGATATACGCAGAAGGCAGAGGGGGAAAATGGAAAAGAGAGATTGAGGCGGGAAGGTTCCGGCCGGAGACATTTCTGCGCAAGATTACTTTAATTGAAGGGCTGGTTAAAGAAGATGGAGATTAGCTACAGGAGAGAAGCAAAACGCAATTACCTGGTAGCGGGGATGGCAGAGAACACAGCCGGATATGAAGCCAGAATGCTGGCCCACAACGAGATTCGCGGTTTGTTGAGGATGTACATAACATACCAGGACGGACAGCCCTCATATTGTTATGACATTACTTCCAGACAACCGTTAAGCCGGCTTCTGGAGACCCGTTTTATAACCAGAGATGAGATATGCCAGTTATTAATCCAGATACATACAGCACTAAGTGGTATGGAGGAGTATCTTTTAGATGCAGGAGGTGTCCTGCTGGAACCCGAATATATTTATGTGGAGCCGGAATTATTCCAGACCGGTTTGTGCCTGGTTCCCGGTGTTCATGGTAATTTTCAGGAGAAGCTGAGCCGTCTCCTGCAATATATTCTGAAAAGGATAAACCATAAAGACAGGGAGAGCGTAGTCCTGGCCTATGGACTTTATCAGGAGAGTCTTAAAGAAAACTGCGGAATGGATGATTTGCTGGGGCTGATTGCGTCAGAACGGCGGAAGGGGAAGAAACGGGAGTTATTGAGTGAGATGAAAGGAGATTACGTAAAGAAAGGAGGGGGACAGGAAACAGAGCATAGGGAGAGGGGACGTAAGGAAAATGGGGTGAAAAATGAGAAAGAAAATGGGAAAGAAGAGGGGAAAGAGCAATATAGAGCTTGTATTACAGGGCTGGATAAAGGAAAAAGCGGGGAGACAGAGAAAGAGCATAATAGTGACAGAAGGGAGACCCGGAGAAAAAAAGAAAAGGATAAATGGGTCGGGAATGAAAGAAAGCAGGAAAGCCCCGGCCGGACTGGAGCTGAATGGAAAGGAGCCACTTTAAGACGGCAGTTTATCCTATGGCTGTCAGCGGCAGTACTTTGTCCATCCGCACTTTGGATGTTCAAAGGTATGACAATGGTCATTGACAACTGGAAGCTGTTGGCGGCAATTGACGGAGGCTTATTGTTTATGCTGTCAGCCATGAATCTGTATAGGTCGTTCATTGGGCAGAGGGCTGCAAAGGCAGATGAGGCAGGCTTGGGTGATGAGCAGGACCCATGGAGAATTTTGTATGAGGATGAAGATGGCGAAGACGGAGATTTGGGCAATCAGCAGTCCTCTGTGTATATGAATGTGGATGAAAATGAATATTTGCAGAAATTGCCGGAAACCAGCGCTGGAGAAAGCTTTCAGACCGTGCTTTTATCAGAAAAGCCCGCACAAGGAGAGGAAGTCCGGCGTTTATCTGCCCTCAATGGTTCAGATGAAGACATTGTAATTTCCTATTATCCATTTGTGATTGGCAAACACAAGGATTTGGCAGACTATGTGCTTTTGAAAGACACAGTAAGCCGTTTTCACATAAGATTAGACGAGGACAACGGCAATTATACTATAACAGACCTTAACTCTACCAATGGTACCAGGGTCAGAGGCCGTTTGCTGGAGGCAAACGAGACAACACAGCTGGATCCGGGAGACCAGATATTTATAGCGGACTGCGGATATATTTTTGGTTAGCAGCACAGAGCGGCCCTGTTACGTATGTCTTAAAAAATAATTGCGTGAGTGTGGCCGCAGAAATAGCAAACAGCAGGGGTGGGGGCATAAAAAATAACTTTATTGCGTCAAAGCCACTTAACAAGTCCTTTAAAGTATGCTAAGATTATATATCATTGAGGATGTGAGGAATACGGATGGTTACAGGCATAAACAGGAACAAACCATATGTCAATTTTGCTCTGGCAGCAGTCAATGTGTTGGTATTTCTGTATCTGGAGGCCATCGGCTCCACGGAGGATGGCGTATTCATGGTAAAACACGGGGCTGTTTTTGCGCCTTTTGTTATCCTTGGTGGAGAGTATTACAGGCTGTTTACTGCCATGTTCCTGCACTTTGGAGTCATCCATCTGGCAAATAATATGCTGGTTCTTCTGGTGCTTGGTGAGAAGATGGAAAAGGCGCTGGGTCATATCAAATATCTGATATTTTACCTTGCCAGCGGTGTTGCTGCCAACGGTATATCCCTGGCTGTCCAGGTACGGATAGGCCAGGCCAGTGTGTCGGCGGGGGCTTCAGGCGCAATCTTCGGTGTGGTAGGCGGTCTGGTCTATGTGATTGCCATTCATCATGGTCAGTTGGACGGACTAACCAACAGGCAGCTGGGCTTTATGGTTCTGCTGACGCTTTATCATGGGTTTACTTCAGCAGGAGTGGACAATATGGCTCACATAGGGGGCCTGATTTCCGGCTTCATATTAGGTATCCTGCTTTACAGGAGAAAATATGCTGCCAGAATTTCCGGTATGGCTGGATAGAATGCAGGCTGTGTTAACCGCAGCGGAAGGAGGATTTTCAGAATGACAGATGACAATTGTATTTTTTGTAAAATAGCAGGAGGGGTGATTCCATCAACCACTCTGTATGAGGATGAGGATTTTCGCGTGATTCTGGATTTGGGACCGGCGTCCAGAGGACATGCCCTTATCCTTCCAAAACAGCATTTTGCAGATGTATGCGCACTGGATGGGGATATAGCCGCCAAGGTACTTCCTCTGGGTGCCAAGATTGGCTCTGCGATGAAGAAATCTCTTGGATGCGCGGGATTCAATCTGGTTCAGAATAATGGAGAAGCAGCCGGGCAGACTGTGTTCCATTTCCACATGCATGTGATTCCAAGATATGAGGGAGGTCCGGCCATGGTCAGTTGGACTCCGGGAAAGGCTTCGCCGGAGGAATTGGCAGAGGTTGCGGATAAAATCAAAGGCTGTCTGTAGTTGCAATGAAGATTGAGAAGATGGATACAGAAGATAAGAAACTGTTTGAGGAAATGTATCTGGAATATGAGGTATACCTGAGAAGGATAGCTTATGTCAACGATATTCCTGTGGATTATATTGAGGATGTGGTACAGGATACATTCGTCTCATATGCCCGCTATAAATATTCCCTGGATATGTCTGAGGAAAGCAAGAGAGCGCTGCTGATACGTATTCTGAAGAGCCGGTGTATGGATTTTCACCGCAGGATGAAGTACAGGAGCTATGGGGAATTGGACGAAGAGGCATATAACAGTGAAGATTATCCGGCACACGATAAGGCTGCCAATCTGCCGGATTATGTAGTCAGCAAAGAGAGATGTCAGGCGCTTCTTAAGGAAATCGAGAGGATGCCTGAAAACTGGCGTCAGGTCGCGACGCTCAGATTGATAGAGGGACGGCCGACAAGGGAAGTATGCGCTATGCTGAATATTACAGAAAAGGCATGCTATTCCAGAGTCAGCCGTATCAGGAAATACCTTGAGGAACTGCTAAAAAGTGATAATTGGCCCTAATGCTATTTCGCACATGATTCAATGAGAGATACAACTGTTTTAACCGCATTGTTCAGATTGCTCTGCTCCATCGCCTGTATATAGGAATTGCGGTTCAGGTATAAATCGTTAATGGCATCAAACAGGGAGTCATCAGACAATGCTTCTTCTTCCAGAACCTTGCTGAATCCTTGTTTTGCAAAGGAGTTTGCATTGAGAATCTGGTCTCCGCGGCTGGCCGCGGCTGACAGAGGGATGAGCAGGTTCGGTTTGCGCAGTGCCAGAAGCTCGCAGATGGAATTAGCTCCTGCCCTTGATATGACAAGGTCGGCTGCAGCAAAAAGATGCTTTAAGGGAGCGTCAACGTATTCATACTGTACATATCCTGCTGTTCCTATCCGGCTTTCATCCAGATTGCCTTTGCCGCAGATATGTATTACCTGATAGCTGGCCAGAAGCCGGGGAAGGATATTGCGGACCGCTGTATTTACGGCTACAGAGCCCAGACTTCCGCCTATGACAAGAAGTACAGGTTTGCCGGCAGACAGGTGGGCATAAGTGAGCCCGGACAGCCGGTCACCCTGGAGCAGTTCCTCACGGATAGGGGAGCCTGTCAGTACAGCTTTGTCAGATGGAAGGTACTTAAGAGTCTCCGGAAAGTTACAGCAGACCTTAAGGGCGGAAGGAATGCATATTTTATTGGCCAAGCCCGGCGTCATATCAGATTCGTGTATGATGACAGGGATTTTATAGTGCTTGGCAGCAAGAACCACGGGAACTGCAACAAAACCGCCCTTGGAAAAAATTACATCCGGTTTATGGCGTTTTAAGAGCCGTCTGGCCTCCGCGTAACCCTTGACGACGCGGAATGGGTCGGAAAAATTCTTGATATCAAAGTATCTGCGCAGCTTGCCAGAGGATATGCCATCATAAGGAATGCCTGCATTTTCAATGAGCTTGCGTTCCATGCCCTGGTATGAACCGATATAGCGGATTTCGTAACCAGCTTCCTTTAACGAGGGGAGCAGGGCCAGATTGGGGGTAACGTGTCCGGCAGTACCGCCGCCGGTTAAAATGATTTTTTTCATAAAAACCTCCTAAAGTATATGATATGCTGGGGAAACCGGCATTCATAAACGTCTACTATTATAGTAAGCATTAAACGCAAAAAGTCAACCCTAAAGGCAAAGGGAACTTTAGGAGATTTGGTAAACAGAGGTGTCACGTGGGAGATTATAAAAGAGATTCAGAACAGGACAATTCTATGGACTGCCCGATTTGGGGAACGGATGATATATCAGATGAAGAACTGTTAAAAGAATTTGAAGCAGTCAAGAATATGGCCGTCCCCCTCCCTATTCCATCCCCATCCCCAGATGAATTTGAAAAAATCTGGGCAAGGATACAGGAAGAAAGGGCTGAGTCAAAGAATGTACCGGAATCCGACCAACCGGAGCACCCCAAGGTTATCAAACCAAGGTTTGGATGGAAACGGTTGGCTGCGGTTGGTTTAATTGCCTGCCTGGTGGCAGGGAGTGGATGTATGGTGGCTATGGGGACGAAGTCGTATTTTTATCGGGAGAAGGAGTTGGGGGATAGTAGTATTTTGGTTAATGATGCAAATAATTTGAATATTAATGGAGAAGATGAGGCCTATACTTATATAAGAGATGAAGTGGGTGTATCTCCTTTAAAATTCGGTTATATACCAGCACAAATGAGCTTTTTGGGCATGGAATATTCAGAAGGATTTGCAAAATTAAGTTTCTCCTATGAAAATGAGGTGGTATACTTTATACAATCTAAATTTGAAAAAAAGGTTTCTTATGATTATAATACTGATGCAACAGTATGCCAAACAATACATAATAAGTGGATTAATAAAGATTTTAAGATATTAAAAGAGGAGACAAGCTCTGGCGAAGATAGATATGAAACAGAGGTTATCGTTAATGGTTGTTATTATAGATTATTTGGATTTAAAGGGAAAGAAGAGTTTGTTAAGATGGTAGAAAGATTGACTTTTTAATACAAAGGAGGATATTAATGAAAAAAGTTTTGCGTGGTTTCTTTATTACAATTATGGTATTTATTTTAACGTCTGCTAATGCTTTTGCTATGCCGTATAACCCTAACGAGTATACTTCGGTTGATTTGCCATCAGAAATATTACCTCCATCCATAAAAATTAGTAAAACTCATGAAGGGGCTACAGCGCGGGGAGACTTTTTTATCGGAGCCGATTTAATTATTAAGGATAATGGTAACGGAGATGTTGGAGTTTTTGCTAAGGCATATATGTCAATACCGGTAGATGAGGTATATATTACTATATATTTAGATAGATGGGATGCAGATGCAGAACGCTGGCGTCAAGTTACATATTATGATGCTGAGTTTTATGCAAAAGATTATCCAGATGGGTTAACAGATCCAACGGTCGATATTACTTTTTTAAATCAAAAAAAGGGATATGATTATAGATTGAGGGGGGTTTTTGCGGCAGTTCATAATGGTTTATTCGAGGGATTTAGTCCGGTCACGGCCGGAATTAGAATTGAATAGTCGTAACTGAAATAGTTATATTATTTGGATGAAAAAATGTTTTTGTTGTTAATTAGGGTGGGATTAGTGAAAATCCTGCCCTATTGCTATTCTATAACCGTTTTTGCTATTGTGTTTTAGTGGAACTCATTAAAGAAGTCATCCAATATAAGTATATTCGATTAAGTATAATTGAGAGTGCCAAATGTTGCAAACGATCTGGATAGTAAACAGATAATTAAACAACTTTATAATAGATTCTTCCGATTTTTTAGCATTTGGTTTGATTTGGGTTACATCTAGAAGAACGCATTTTTTCCATAATAAACTTTGCGCAAAACGGTATATTTTATTAAAACATTAAATGTTGGGTTATGCTTATTAGCACAGCCCAACATTCAGTATGGATCCATGATTTTATTTGTGCTACAAATATCGAAAACGAAATAATGAGATTGAAAAATATGAGTTATTTCATCTTAAACTGCTTCAACGCCCGAGCCAACTGATCCGGACAAGACGTAGGCCTGGGACCGCACTGGATTCCGTCCAGTCTTCGGATAGCCTCATCCACGTCCATGCCCTCGATGAGCCGGGACAGGCCCTGAGTGTTGCCGGAGCAGCCGCCTACGAACTGGACGTTGGTCAGTTTATTATCTTTTACTTCAAAGGATATCTCCCTGGAACAGACCCCCTGTGTTTTAAATCTCATGTGTAGTGCCTCCTGTGATAAATTCGTGTATATCCGATTATGCCTTATGCAAAAGATAATGTCAAGTGAGAACAAGCTTTGAACTTGAAAATCTGCGAGCTTCCTATATAATAGAAGAATAGTACAAGACAGAAGGAGGTAATTATGCTAGGAATTATTGGAGCCATGGACGAGGAAGTGGCTATGATTAAGGCGCAGTTAACGGATGTACAGGTGGAGACAAGAGCTGCCATGGACTTTTATAAAGGAAAGCTGGAGGGGAAAGAGGTAGTGGTGGTCCGCTCCGGAATCGGTAAGGTCAATGCAGCTATGTGTACCCAGATTCTGGCAGATATATATGGTGTAACAGGTGTGGTAAACACAGGAATAGCAGGTTCCCTGAAGGCAGAGATTGACATTGGGGACATTGTGCTATCCAGCGATGCAGTTCAGCATGATATGGATGCAACCGGATTTGGCTATGAACCGGGACAGATACCCAGGGTGGAGACACTGGCTTTTAAGGCAGATGAAGGTCTTATACATCTTGCTGAGGAATGTTGTTCCAAAGTCAATCCGGACATCCACACCTTCGTAGGACGAGTGGTGACTGGAGACCAGTTCATTTCTGATAAGGGAAAAAAGAAGTGGCTGACAGATATCTTTGGAGGATATTGTACAGAGATGGAAGGGGCAGCCATAGCCCAGGCCTGTTATCTTAACTCCATCCCATTCCTCATTGTTAGGGCTATTTCTGATAAGGCAGATGACAGTGCCACAGTAGATTACCCTGCTTTTGAGGCTAAGGCCATTATTCACAGTGTTAATCTGCTTACTGAGATTGTACGTTCCATTTGATTCAGAAAACTATTGATGGGCAGTCTATTTATACCATTTGTATTTGTGAATAACAGTTTTATATATAACACATTTATAAAAAGGACACTTACAAATGGCATACTTACAAATAGTACACTTACAAACAGCAGACTCATAAACAATACACGCATGACTCATTAATAATCGGACCTCTGGATATGACAAGATTCAGAGGTCTGTTTTATAAGAGAGGGGGATGGTATGGAAAAGAAAAAGAAGTGGATGATATTTGGGGGAACAGCGGTTGTTGTTGTGGGAGTATTTCTTTGCATTGCAGCTTTTTTCCTATATAAAGGAGTGACTCTCTTTTTTGATAGGGAAATAGTTGCAGACCAGTATCTGGAACAGATGACGTCGGCAGCATCCCAGGGGGACAGAGATGCCATGCGTTCTCTGTATATGCCAGGAGCGGTACCGAAAGAACATATGGAAAGGCAAATACAGGAAAATGTGGATATATGGGGCAAAAGTCAGTTAGATTCTTTTAAAAAGAAGGGGTTAAATATCCGGACCAGTACTAAAAACGGTGTAAAAACTAAATCTGTGGAGTGCAGCTACGGAATAAAAACAGAGGATGGGCAGCGGTTTACGGCAATCCTTAATAGAATGGAATCGTCAGATGGAAACCAGGGAATCATCAGTTTTAGCATTAGGGACAATGTATCCTTAAATCCACAGGGAACGCTGCGCTCCATCAGTCATTGGAATGTATTTCAATGGGGATTGTTCCTGTTGTCACTTATCATGATTTTCTCTACTATTGCGACTGCCATCATATGTTACAGACAGAATCCGAGATATAAATGGGGATGGATTATATTGATATTAATAGCCTATCTGTCTATGGGTTTTTCCGTTATTCGTACACCAAACACGTGGGAATTTAAGGTCAACTGGTCGGCAGCCACAGTCCGGCTCAGCCGGTATGTTACATATGAGAATGGCAGCAGGGAGTTCCGGCTGTTCCTTCCGGCAGGTATGGCAGTGTACTGGATCATGAAAAAACGGTTGGACCGGGAATCTGTTCATAAGAAGTATGGAGACCGGGAAGCCGCCCCAAAGAAGCATGGAAACTGGGAATCTGGCCAGGAGAAGCGTGGTAATCGGGAATCTGTTCATAGGAAGCATGAAAACCAGGAAACCGGCCTTGAGAATCGTGCAGACCGGGAAACCGGTCCGGAGAAGCGCACAGACCGGGAAACCGGCCCGGAGAAGCGCGCAGGCCAGAAAACCCGCCGGGAACAGCGCCCGGATACAGACAGAGAATCCTGGCGCATACCTTAACTGTCTAAAGCAAAATCTTACCTCTCAGAATCGTTTTTTAGGAGAATTTGGCGAACGATTCTAGGGACTCTCAACTTCCCAAATCAAAATCCGTTGCTATAATAGACTTTACCGGGAAACGCCTGACTGCAGGGGCGCTTCCCAAACCAGGCAGCGGCTGCAGCCAGCAGCCCGGGCCAAAAAATAATATTATATAGAAACGGGATGGAATCCGGGAAGAAAGGGGAGCTTTTACTATGATGAGCTTTTTACAAACAGGAAAGGCACTGTACGTGCTGGCAGCAATCTGCCTGGCTGGAGTATTTACCAGGCTGATGGCAGGAAGCTTCTACAAACGATTAATAAAAGAAAGCACCAATATGGCATTGACCAAGAACAAATATCTGCGCGGATTGAAACAGAATGCAGAAGATACATATCGTATGAATCAGGGAATGAATAACACACGTGTATATCTGGAGCGCCAGATGTACAGCCTGCGGACCTTTGGAATGTCCGTAAAGGGACTGGACAACCTGTCGGGGCAGCTGACACTTCTCTGCTTCCTGGCAGGCGGCGGAGCAGCATTTCTCTCTTATTGGTTTAGAAGTGATAACTACTATATAGTATTGTACGGCACCACAGGCATCCTGGCCGGCATGTTTACCATGCTGGTGGATTACGGAGTCAACCTGGAATCCAGGAGACAGCAGCTTCTTACCTGCCTCCAGGACTATCTGGAAAATGTGATGTGGCCGCGAATGAACCGGGAAGGCACAGCGGAGCATGTGCCTGCCGTTACAGCCGAGGAGGACCGCAGGGAGCCGGCTAATCTGCGTTCCATAGGAAGAGACCGCCGTTCAAATAGTAATAACAGAAGGGGGCTGGAGCAGACTGCTGCCAGCAGGGAAAAGCAGGAAGAGAAGTCAAAGGATAACTGGCTTCAGGATTTAAATCCGGAACAAAAAAGAATGTTGGGGGAATTGCTGAAAGAATTTATTTCCTAAATATGCTGACTTCCAGGAATTTGTTACCAGGGTCAGAAAGAAATGGTATTATAAGGGAAATTATGATATAATTTAAGAGATAAGCGGCTTTACCGCAGCACTGACAGAATCATGGACACATGGTCCATGGACATAAGAAAAGGAGAGCGCGAGTTATGGGAAAGGAAGTTATGTTTGATTATTCCAAGGCAGCAGGATTCGTTTCTGCGGAAGAGATGGCCAATTTTAAGACCACAGTCATGAGTGCAAAGGAGACCTTGCTGGAGAAGACTGGCGCCGGTAATGATTTTCTGGGATGGATCGATTTGCCGGTAGATTATGATAAGGCTGAATTTGCAAGGATTAAGAAGGCAGCGGAAAAGATTCAGAATGATTCTGACGTCCTGCTGGTGGTAGGTATTGGCGGCTCCTATCTGGGAGCAAGAGCAGCCATTGAATTTCTGTCGCACAGTTTTTATAATGTGCTGCCCAAGAGCGTTCGTAAGACACCTGAGATTTATTTTGTAGGAAACAGCATCAGCAGTAAATATATCCATGACTTAAAGCAGGTACTGGACGGCAAGGATTTCTCCGTCAACATCATTTCCAAGTCAGGCACTACCACAGAACCTGCAATCGCATTCCGTGTATTTAAGGAAATGCTCATTGAAAAATATGGCAAGGAAGAAGCCAACAAGCGCATCTACGCAACCACAGACAAGGCTAAAGGCGCCCTTAAGAACCTGGCAGACGAGGAAGGATATGAGGAATTCGTTGTGCCGGATGACGTGGGCGGTCGTTTCTCCGTATTGACGGCTGTAGGCCTTCTTCCGATTGCAGTAAGTGGAGCGGATATTGATAAGTTAATGGAGGGTGCTGCTTCAGGAAGGCAGAAAGCCTTAGATGCACCATATGAATCCAACGCAGCCCTTCAGTACGCGGCTGTGCGCAACATCCTGCACCGCAAGGGCAAGGCGGTTGAAATCGTAGCCAATTATGAGCCAAGCCTTCACTATGTGTCCGAGTGGTGGAAGCAGCTCTATGGCGAGAGCGAGGGTAAGGACCAGAGAGGCATTTTCCCGGCGGCAGTGGATCTGACCACAGATCTTCACTCCATGGGCCAGTTCATCCAGGACGGATCACGTATCATGTTTGAGACAGTTCTCAATGTTGAGGAATCTCCTGCTGAGATTCTTCTGAATAAAGAAGACGTGGATACCGACGGCATGAATTATTTGGCGGGAAAGAGTGTTGATTTTGTAAATAAGAGCGCCATGAATGGAACCATACTGGCCCATACCGATGGCAATGTACCTAACCTGATGGTTAAGATTCCGGAGCAGAACGAGTTCTATCTGGGAGAACTGTTCTACTTCTTCGAGTTCGCCTGCGGTGTCAGCGGATATATCCTGGGCGTGAATCCATTTAACCAGCCAGGTGTGGAGAGCTATAAGAAGAACATGTTCGCACTGTTAGGTAAGCCAGGATATGAGGCTCAGAGAGAGGAACTGCTTAAGAGGCTGTAATGACAGGACGGGCCTGCGGGAGCCGGCCGGTCATACCATATAATCTTAGACGGATAAGAGCTTAACAGAGATACGGCACAGAGAAAAGGCCGTCCTGCTGATGGGGTGAGTCAGCAGGGCGGCTTTTCGATTGCCTAAAATATCGTGAATACCTGGTTTGGGCCGGTTTACATCAGTGCCTGAGATGTGTAAGCTTCTTAGACTCTGCGGGGTGTAAGCTCCTTTTGGCGTTCTGTCCCGTCCTGTTTTAACTGCCGTATGACAAAGAGAAGGGTATAAAAGGCCATGAAGCCTGACACAGCAGGCGCGATTAGTCCGATGACAAACAGATTGTCCGGGCAGTAGGTGTAGGCCAGCCATATGAGAGGCATTCTGAGGACCAGGGCGCCGAAGCAGCAGCTGACCATGGTAAATACTGTCTTGGAACGGCCGTTCATGAAGCCGTTGAGACAGAATACAAAGGATACAGCCAGGTAATCAAAGCTGCAGGACTGGAAGAAGGGAATTCCCGCCTCGATGATTTCAGGATTGGTGTTAAAGAGACCAATCATGGTCTGGGGAGACAGCTGGGCCCAGAGGAAAAAGACAGAGGATGCCAATACCGCAAATCCAATGCCGGCTGCCAGGGACTGCCGTGCCCGTTCAGGCCTTCCCGCGCCATAGTTCTGGGCGGTGATAGCTGCCAGGGCGCTGGCTATGGAGGTGGCAGGGAGCATGGCAAACACGTCGTATTTGCTGGCAATTCCGACTGCGGCTGCCGCGTTTACACCCAGGCGGTTGGTGACTGAGGTCAGATAGAGAAAGGACAGCCGAACCATGCATTCCTGGGAGGAGATGGGAATTCCCACCATTGCCAGCTCCTTCAGCCTGTCCCTGTCAATGCGCAGATTCTTAAAGGTAAAGGTAAATATGAACTTCTTCCTGTTAAGGTAGACAATGGAGCATATCATGCTGATGGACTGGGAGAGGACGGTTGCCAGGGCCGTGCCGGCTACTCCTAATTTCAGATACTTTACAAAGATAATATCGCCCGCAATGTTGAGCACACAGGACAGGGCCACAAAATACATGGGCCTGCGGGAGTCGCCGTATCCTCGCAGAATAGCACTTATGGCATTGTAGCCGCAGATGAAGAATATGCCGCAAAAGCATATGGTCACATACTGTCTGGCCTCATCCATGGAGGCAGCCGGCGTCCTTAAGACAGTCAGTATGGTGTCTCTGAAAATAAGCATTCCAATGGTCAGCGCCAATGCCACAATTGCAAATACGGACAGGGTGGTGCCGATGGTGCGGCAGGTCCTTTCATCGTCCTTCATACCGGTGTATTTCCCCACCAGAATGGTACCGCCCAGGGTCAGGCCGGATACCATGCTGGTGATGATTTGGGTTACCTGGGTTCCGGTGGACACTGCGGCCACACTCTCAGGCGTACAGTACCACCCGATGACCATAAGATCCACGGCTCCATAAAGGGCCTGTATGATATTGGCAATCAGGAATGGAACGGAGAAGGCCAGCAGTACGTGAAATACGTTGCCTTCGGTCAGCAGATTGTGGTTTTTCATGATGAATCTCTCCTCAATATAACATTTGTTAAAAATAAAAATAAACCCTCCAGTTACTGGAGGGTCAATAAGAAACGCTTATTTAATTTAAAAATATTTATTCCATTAAGAAATATTTATTCTTTCATGCATGTTAAGTATGGAATCTGTATTTCCGTCACATACCGGGATGTATCATTGGTAAAACCCGCATCAATCAGTGTGATTTCCACGGAATCCCCGCAGCAGGCATATTCCATCCGGTCCATATACTCCAAAAGCTGCATATAGTACTGTGACGCCTCCCGGTGAGTACCGGAAAAGCGCACGCTCACATAATCCCCGGCCTGCAGATATTGTTCCTCCCCCATAAAGTGGTCCTCCTTCTCGAGAAGTACGAAGATACCTGAAAATGATTCAAATTTTCGGGCCTTCAGATTGGAGGAGGACAGGGAAACGCCTACCTTGCCCAGAAACATCACTGGTTCCAGGGTATTGGCTCGTTCCAGCTCGCGAAGTGAGAATTCCAGGTCCTCTCCCAGCCTGATATCCTTTCTCAGATATGCAATCTGTCTTTGGTCAAAATGAAGGGTCCTGATCTCGCCGCATTGTGTATGAACCGCGTCCTCCAGGGCTTTGAGACGGTATTCCAGCTTCTGTTCAATCTGTGTCAGTTCGCTGATTTTTGCCTGGGTTTCGGCCTTCTGCTCTTTTAGAAGGTCAAGCATGATATCCACATCCCTGTTTTCAAAAAACAATGCGATTTTCTTTAGGGATACGCCCAGGGCCCGGAGATACTTGATGGTGTTTAGGCGTTCAAACTGGCGGGTGGAGTAATAGCGGTATCCGGTATCCGGGTCCGCTGTCTCGGGATGCAGGATACCGATTTCATCGTAATACCGCAGGGTGCGTATGTTGATGCCGAACAGGTCGGCCATTTCTCCGATTGTGAAAAGGTTTTTCACGTTTATTCTCCACTTTATTCTTCAATTACCTGGATTTCCAGGAAGTCAAAATCTACGGATTCAATAAAATTATCCTGTGTGAATCTGGCTTTATCATGGTACTTAAATTCCTTTACAGTAGAGTCCAGCCAGATGGGTTTTTCCAGATCAAATTCATAACAAATAGAATCCAGGGAATCAAAGACCATCTGGGTTCTGGATAAGGAATAGTCAGATATGCAGACCACCGTATCTTTTAAAAGATGGTTGTCTTTCATTAATTTTCCCCACATTCTGAACATAAAGCTTCTCCTCTCGCAAACGATTGGCGGACATATAGGTTTCTGATGTTTTAGTATAACATCTAATCCGGTGTTTTAAAAGTCATTTTTTAACCAGTATTGTTTACGGTACCTGGAAGGCGAGGTTTGGGTATACTGGTTAAATACCCGTTCAAAGTAGGTTATATTCTCGTACCCTACGGATTCTGATACTTCCGTGATGCTCATGGAGCTGCCTGACAGAAGCTCTCTGGCGCGGCGTATCCGTATCATATTAATATACTCATTTACTGTGAATCCGGACACTTCTTTGAAAATACGGCTCAGGTAACATTTGTTGACATAAAAATGGTCTGCTATCATCTCCAGGGACAGGCGGTCATCGTAATGGCCAATAATATAAGAGGCTACGTCATCTACCTTTCTGTGTTTGGGCTGGGTAGACAGGGGAAGGACGGGAGATGGAGAAGAACCTGACATATGCCTTTGGGCAAGAATGAAAAGCCGGGACAAATTTGACATGGCCATATGCCTAAATCCAGTCTTTTTTTCATGAAGTTCCTTAGCCGCATCGTCCAACAGGCACTCAGCCCGAACCTGTTCTTCCTTATCCAGGGTAAGTACACCAGAATGACAGCGGAAAAAGCCCGGTAATGACATCTCACCTGTAGACGACAGGAATTCTGAGAAGGGACTTGGGTCAAGGGATATAAGGATTCGTTCGTGACTGCAGGGACCGGCCTGGCTTGTCTGGTGAATCTGATTTCTGTCAATGAACACCAGGCTTCCGCCTGTAACATGGCAGGTCCTCCTGTCAATGAAATAATACCGCTCTCCCTCCAGCAGATAGTATATCTCATATTCATTATGAAGATGTTTGCGGGGCATGGAAAAGGCGGCATCCCTGCGGATACGGTCTATGGAGATGCCGTCGGTCTTTTCAGTATATATGATTTGTTCCATAATCGTTCTCCTGTATACAAAGTCCAATAATTTATAAGAAACAGGCTTAAATGGGCCGGATGTCTGTATTCTGCTCCGGATGTATCCTGGATATATGCATCATTGTATCTTCATCGTACCTTCATGGTACCTCATGGTATATAATCAGGAATAGTAAATATAAGTTGATTACAACAGAAATTAATCAATATAGAATAAGATAATTATACTAAATTTATTTATAATGTCCAGTGTAGATTAGAGTGATAAGAAAAATCATGGAGAAAGGAAGGCATTTAAAATGATTTGTGAAAATGAAGCGGTAAAGGATGTACAGATTGCTTACATAGGAGGCGGATCCCGTGGCTGGGCCAGGACCTTTATGACAGACCTGGCCATGGAGCCCAGGCTGGGTGGTACCATACGGTTGTATGATATTGATACAGAGGCAGCCAGGGCCAATGAAATCATTGGAAACCGCCTGTCACAGAGAAAGGAGGCAGCAGGTAAATGGTTATACAGGACCTGTATGAGCATGGAGGAAGCTCTTACAGGAGCTGATTTTGTTGTTATCTCTATCCTTCCTGGAACATTTGACGAGATGGCTGTGGATGTCCACATGCCGGAGCGGCTGGGCATATACCAGTCCGTAGGTGATACAGCCGGGCCGGGAGGCATGATGAGAGCGCTCCGCACCATACCTATATATGTACAATTTGCAGAAGCCATCAAACAGTATTCCCCGGATGCCTGGGTCATCAATTATACCAATCCCATGTCTTTATGCGTAAAGACACTGTACCATGTATTTCCCCAGATAAAGGCATTTGGATGCTGCCATGAAGTTTTCGGCACTCAGAAGGTGTTAAAGGGGTTGGCAGAGGATGTTCTGGGATTAAGAAACATTGACAGGAGGGATATTCATGTCAATGTATTGGGAATCAACCATTTTACCTGGTTTGACTATGCGTCTTACAAGGGAATTGACCTGTTCCCTTTGTACAGGAAGTATGTGGATGAACATTTCCAGGAAGGTTATGCGGAACGGGATACCAATTGGGCTAATGCATGTTTTGCCTGTGCGCATAGGGTGAAATTTGACTTATTCAAGCGCTTTGGTTTAATAGCCGCGGCCGGAGACCGCCATCTGGCAGAGTTTATGCCGGGGAATGAGTATCTGAAGGACCCTGAGACTGTGGCAAAATGGAAATTCGCCCTGACTAGCGTGAAGTGGCGCAAGGAAGATTTGGAACACCGGCTTGAAAAGAGCAGAAGGCTTCTGAACGGGGAAGAGGAGATTGAACTGAATCCCACGGGAGAGGAGGGCATTCTTCTTATCAAAGCGCTCTGTGGCCTGGAACGGGTGGTCAGCAATGTGAATATACCTAATACAGGAATGCAGATTGGTAATCTGCCGGCAGAGGCAGTGGTGGAGACAAATGCCATTTTTGAGCGGGATACCATCCGCCCTATTCTGGCAGGAAATCTGCCTGAGCGTGTGAAGGAGCTCATTATGCCGGCAGTGGAAAATCATGAGACTATACTGGAGGCAGCACTCACCTGCAATGAGGAGCTGGTAGTCAAAGCTTTTATGAATGATCCTCAGGTTAAAGGAAGAAAATGCGAGGAGCAGGATATACGACTGCTTGTAAAGGATATGTTAAGCGCTACTAAAAAGTATCTTCCGGAGCCTGCTCTCTGGTCATGACCGTAAAATGGCGCAGTGCCTGTGTTCGTCATATTTCGGCCATATTTGAATTTTTTGTAACATCCCTTGCCCGTGGGGATTATTTGTAGTAAGCTATACGTAATGATAAATGTTCCCATAAGGAGGAAATGCAGGTGGGACAGGCAATTACGGATTATGTAAAGTTCCTGGCAGATGCCAGGGATGCGGTGTACCGTCTTAACTGTGACCAGAATACGGCCGGCCAGCTGGCGGATGAGGAAGAGATGAAAGAGCGGGAGCTGGAGACTGCCAGGAAGGCTGTGTCTGACTCCGTGAACCAGACGATTAAGAGGCGTTTGGATGAGATTAATTCCAGCTATGACCAGGAGATTGGAAAAGGACAGGAACGTCTCAGGAAGGCAAGGGCGAAACGGGAGAAGGCCAAAAGCCAGGGGGTAAAGGAGCGGATTGCCGAGGAAACCAGCGAGCTGCGGGAACACAACCGGGACCTGAAGGTCCAGATGAGGACAATGCTTCAGAAGAACCGGGTGCCTGCATGGTGTGGAACCACTTTTTATTACGCTCTGTACTACCCCAGAGGGGTCAGGGAGATTATGATTTTCCTTCTTACCCTGGTAATCTGCTTTCTGGTAATTCCATGCGGTATCTATTTTATGATTCCCCAGAGGGTTATCTGGTATTTGGCGGCGGTGTATTTTGTGGCTGTCATTTTGTTTGGCGGGCTTTATGTGGTGATTGGCAATAAGACCAGAATCCGTCATCAGGACACACTTAAGAGGGGCAGGGATATACGCAACCACCTGAGGTCGAATCAAAAGAAAATAAAGGTTATTACCAGAACCATTCAAAAGGATGGGAGTGAGGATTTATATGACCTTGAAAAATATGACGATGAGATTGCCCGCGTTGAGCAGGAGCTGTCGGAGATTGCTTCCAGGAAAAAGGATGCCCTGAGTACCTTTGAGAATGTGACAAAGACCATTATCTCGGATGAAATCATAGCCAGCCATAAGGACAAGCTGGATCGGCTCAGCCAGGAGCTGGACGAAGTAACCGCCAATCTACGCAGTTTGGAGAGCAGTATCAGGGAGCAGAATATACGCATAGCAGACACCTACGGTCCATATCTGGGAAGGGAATTCCTGCAGCCGGAAAAACTGGCCCAGCTATCCAAAATTATACAGGCTGGTTCGGCATCTAATATTACGGAGGCCATTAAGATGTACCAGGATGCAGGACAGTCATAAAATTTTAAATATAAGAGCTATGTAAACAGGTCCTGTAGATTGCAGGACCTGTGTAATTTATGACGCAGCATGTGTAATTATTATGAACAGAGGAGGGTGCACCAGATTGGATATACTATTCGTAGTGCCATATCCGGAATTAGAACCGGTAGTTCAGGAGGTATACAAGGAATATCCTGAAAAAGACAAGGTCACTGTGGAGTTTAAAGTGATGACGGTTGATATGGTTCGTCAGTACAAAATGGAGAGGGAATATGATGTTCTTGTGGGGCGTAATTTTACACTTGAAGAGCTGAAACGCCAGTACCCCACTAAACCCGTTATTAATATTCCAATTACAGGTTACGATATAGTTCAGGCTCTCTGCGAGGCCAAGAAGATGTATCACTGCAGGAAGGTGGGGATTGTGGGGCGGTTTTTTCATATGTATCAATACGAACATATGGAAGAAATTACCGGGGTGGAGACCTCCTATCATCCGGTTGACCAGGGACATGATTTGGAATGCTGTGTTGCCGAGGCAGTGAGCCAGGGATGTGACTGTATTATTGGCGGCTATTCCACATATCTGTATCTTAAGAACGGCCCTATTCCTGTAGTGACTATAAAGGTCAGCCGTGAAACTATTTTTAATGTGCTGGAAGAAGCTGTTCATATAGCGGAAGAGGTTAAGAAGGAAAAAGAAAAGTCTGAGCTTTTCAGAATTATTACTCAAATTTCAAATGCAGGAATTTTTTATGTTAATGATAAAGGCCAGATAGAGATAGCAAACAGAGAAGCAAGAAAGTTGTTCCCGACAGTGCAGACTTTACGGGGGGGGGGGGTCTTATCTGAGGCAAATTGCTCCGTTTATGCAGCAGGAGGCGGAATGCTGTTTTGAGTCTGGTGAAAGCATAGTGGACAGAGTATACCTGAGAGAAGGCAATTCTCTTTCTACGGATTTCCTTCCCGTAAAAATAGGAAATTCTATGCCTGGGCTGGTGGTCAGTTTTATGAATGCATCAAGAATACAGCAGATGGAGAGTCAGATACGCCGGCAGATGAGCGATAAAGGGTTGGCTGCGCGGTATACGTTCCGGGACATAGTCCATAAAAGTGATATTATGGATAAGACCATTGAGAATGCCGGAAGATATGCGGGAGTATCCTCCAATGTTCTTCTTGTGGGGGAGACAGGAACCGGAAAGGAGCTTTTTGCCCAGAGCATACATAATGCCAGCAAAAGGGCGGGAAATACTTTTGTGGCAGTTAATTGCGCGGCACTGCCGGAAAGCCTGTTGGAAAGTGAGTTATTTGGTTATGTAGAGGGGGCTTTTACCGGTTCCAAAAAGGGCGGAAAAATGGGATTGTTTGAGATGGCCCATAAAGGCACACTGTTTTTGGATGAGATCGCAGAAATTCCTTTGACATTTCAGAGTAAACTGCTTCGCGTGCTGCAGGAACGGGAGGTGCGCCGTGTTGGAGGTAACTCTGTAATATCCGTGGATGTACGGATTATTGCGGCCACCAATAAAAATCTGCAAAGACAGGTGAGTGAAGGGAAATTCCGGCAGGATCTTCTTTACCGTTTGAATGTTCTTAGATTATACATTCCTCCGCTGCGCAAGCGGAGTGAGGATATCCCCCTTCTCTTCCATTACTATCTCCAATATTACAGTAATCAATTCGGTTATGAAATGCCTATTTTGTCTGAAGGAGCAGAGGCGCTTATTAAGCAATATGCCTTCACAGGCAATATAAGGGAACTTAGGAATATAGCTGAGCGGTTGAGTGTGGTTCATAGCGGATATATGATAACAGAAGAAGAAATGGCAGCGGCACTGGGGCAGGATGATATAGAAATAGCTGAGTGCACAGAGCGGACCGCGGCAACCGGTCCCTCCTATATGATGTATGCGGAAGGCAAAAGGGAGCAGGAGAAACAGTATATCCAGCGCCTGTTAAGTGAATACGGATATAATAGGAGCGAGACAGCCAAGGCCATGGGAATTGACCGCTCCACTTTATGGCGAAAAATGAAAAAATATGGGTTGCAGTAGTGATGCGTTGCAAAAATCATCAATAGCAACGAATTATTACTACAATTGGGAAAAAATTAACAATACACGGAAAAGATGCTTATTTCGACGGATATGAGCATCTTTTTTTTATATTATAGGGTAATTGTGGCTGAGACATGGTGAAATCCAATAGAAACATTTTGAAACAGGTATACAACAGAATAATACAAAAGATTTCGGATATTTGTAATAAACAAGTTTTGTTGTGTATTATTTATATGTTTGGAAAAAACTGAGGAAATAAATTGGAGAGAATATATAATTTGGCACGATTATTGCTCTAAAAAATATAAGAACGATATAAATATGAGACAGGAGGAGAGATTCTTGAATATTGCAGTTTTAATGGGAGTATTTTTTGTATTACTTTTTCTGGGAGTTCCGATTGCATATTCGTTGTGTCTGTCTGCAGTGCTTTATATGGCACTTTTTATGGATGTACCTATGATAATCATAGGTCAGCAGATGCTGAAAGGGGTGGACTCATTTACACTAATGGCCATACCGTTTTTTGTAATCGCAGGCGGACTCATGGAATCCGGCGGTATTTCGAAACGAATTGTGAACTTTGCCAGAACAGTAGTAGGTCATTTGCCGGGAGGTCTTGCTATTGTTACGGTGGTAGCGAGCATGATTTTTGCAGCTATGACAGGAGCCGGGGCAGCGACTACCGCGGCAGTGGGAGGAATCATGATTCCATCCATGCAGGAGGAAGGGTATGACGGCGGCTATGCCAGTGCAGTCCAGGCAGTGGGAGGAATATTCGGACCTCTTATTCCGCCAAGTATACTTATGGTTCTATATGGAGTTGCATCCGGAGAATCTGTGGGTGATATGCTGCTGGCAGGACTTGTGCCAGGACTTTTTCTTGGGGTAATTGTCATAGGGGTAGTAGTATGGCAGTGTATTAAAAAGGGATACAAGGGAGTAGGCCATTTTAGCCTGAAACGGGCCGCAAAATCATTTTTAGATGCTATATGGGCCATACTTGCGCCTGCTATTATTTTAGGCGGTATTTATTCCGGCCTGTTTACGCCAACAGAGGCATCGGCCGTTGCCTGTTTCTATTGCCTGATCATCGGATTGTTCGTTTACAGGGAACTTAATTTTAAATCCCTGGGGAAAGTGGTATTTAAATCAGTCAAGACAGCAGCAGGTATCATGCTTATTGTGGCAGCTACCCAGGCATTTGGATGGGTCCTGACAAGAGCAGGAATACCCCAGATGGTGGCAGAAGGATTTACTTCTGTAATATCAAGCCCGACTGTGTTTATGTTTGCTGTTGTATTTATTCTGATTGTTGCGGGGTGTTTCATAGATGCAGTGCCGGCATTGCTGATTTTTGCACCCATATTGATTCCTACAGCAACCCAGTATGGAATTTCTTTGATTCATTTCGGTGTGGTTATGGTGGTTACCTTATGTATTGGACTGGTGACGCCGCCGGTAGGAATTAACCTGTTTGTGGCATCTTCTGTAGGCGGACAGCCTATACATAAAATCATACCGCATTTGCCGGTACTTATTGCCTCAATTATAGCAGGAACCATAGCAATTGTATTAATACCCGGCATTTCAACATTACTGCCGGCGTTAATGAAATAAACCATAGGAGGATTTTATTATGAGAAAGACTGTAATGTATATGTTATTGGCAGCAGCTGTATTAGGTATGGGAGGCTGCGGTAAAGCAAATCAACCAGCTTCCGCTGATAATGGAGGCACAGAAGCAAAAAAAGCAGAAGCAGCAATTGAACTCAGTGTGTTTGCCGGTTCTGTGGCCGAGAATACGCCTACCGGTACCGGTTTAAAAGCTATGGTAGACTATATCAATGAAAATGGCGGCGGTACCCTGAAAGCGACGGATTATTATGATACAGCTTTGGGCGATGCCACATCCATGGTACAGGGACTTCAGCAGGGAACAATTGATATCGGGGTATCCGGCACCGCCTATTTTTCTGGATTGGTTCCCGAGGTAGAGGTATTTCAGCTTCCGTTCCTGTTTGACAACCTGGAGGAGGCCAGAGCAGCTGTTGATGGGGCTGCTTCAGAAAAAATATTTGAGAAGTTTGCCGAAAAGGGAATCGTGGGATTGGCTTTCTGGGAAAACGGTTTCCGCGAACTCAGCAATAATGTGAGGCCGGTTACGACGCCGGCGGATTTAAATGGCATTAAGATGAGGACACTGCCCGCAACCGTACAGGTAGAAACATGGAAGGCCTTGGGAGCTTTGCCCACAACCATTGACGCATCTGAGTTATATACGGCATTGCAGCAGGGTACTGTCAGCGCGGAGGAGAATCCGCTTCATGAAATTGTGTCAAGAAAGTTTTACGAGGTACAGCAGTATATAACGCTGACAGACCATGTTTACACCCCGTTCATGATGGGAATTAGCCAAAAAACATGGGATAAGCTGAGTGACCAGCAAAAGCAGGTTGTCATGGATGCGGCCAATGTAGGTAAAGAGGCCCAGAGGAAAGCCAATGAGGAAAAGACAATAGAGGCAAAGCAGGTGTTGCTGGACAATGGATGCGAGATTGTGGAAAATCCTGATAAAGAAGCGTTTAAAGAGATTGCAGTGAGTGCCTGGAAGGTATTTACAGATGAAAATGGTACAGAGCTTCTCGATATCATCCAGGAGAATTAAAGGGGGAATTACAGAATATGAGAAAAATAACTGACCTCACCCTGCCGGTAGTGGAACATTGGCGTTATGGAATCAAGTTTGAGCTGGCCACATCCCATGCCAATAAAGACCGCTGGCAGACAACAAAATATAATTTGCAGTCACATTGGTTTACCCATATTGATGCACCTGTCCATCATGACCCAGGCGGTAAGAATCTGGACGCATACCCAATCAGCGACTGGTGTATTTCGGATTGTCTGATTCTGGATTTATCATTTGTAGGTGATAATGAGGCAATTACAGCCCAGATGTTGGAACGGGCAAATGAACCCTTTAAGGATAAACATTATGATACCATTATAATCCGTTCTGACCGTGGACGAAGGGTATCTTGGGAGTCAGTAGAATTTTGGGATAATTCCTGTTGGGTCAGCGCTGACGGAGGAAAGTGGATTAGAGACTATAATCCTAAAGTGGTTGGATTTGACTTCCCCCAGGATTATGAAATACGCAAAATCCGTACTGCAAAACCAGAGGATCCGATTGTACAGCCGGTACATGATTTCGTCCTGAAAGAGGGGGGAATATTAATGATTGAATACCTCACCAATTTATGGGAAGTAGGGCAGCCGACCTGTCAGCTGATTGCGCTGCCGCTTAACACAAAAAATGCGGACGGCTCCCAGATAAGAGTAATTGCGGTGACAGAACAACCCTAGGAGGAATGGAAATGAAGGGATTGGTTTCAAAGCTTGATTCAGGGGTAAAGAGTATATTTGGTTATGTGGGAATTATAATGATTTTAATTGAGACCTATGCTGTCTTTGCCCGTAATGTTCTGAAGGCTCCGGCGCCATGGACAGATGAAACACTGAAAATGCTGTTTGTATGGTCTATATTTGTTTGCTCCAGTCTGGCTTTTATGGGCGATGAGTTAATCGGTCTGGATCTTATTCAAGAGAAAATAGCTGATAACAGAAAGGCTTATGGAGGTTTAAAAATACTCCAATATGCCCTTGGTCTGGTATTCGGAGTCCTGACGACTAACTGGGGTCTTAATATCATTTTAATGCAGCTTTCCACAAATGAAAAGACAGCTGTCGTTAAATATCCGTTATGGATAATTAACATGGGTTTTCTGTTAGGAAGTGTGCTGCTGGTTATATTTGCCTTATGGAAAATATACGATTGCAGGAAGTATTTTAAGGATAATACTGCTAAAAAAGACGGGAACAGATAAAAAATGGAGGCACCGCTCAATCATCCGTAACAGATGACTGAACGGTGCCTCCGTTTAGCTGCAGCCTTATAAAGTTAATATTAAGCTGCGCCTTGGAGTCTCTCCAAAGGCACACTGCCAGGCACCTTCGTTGTTCTGTTCTATATCCGTATCAAATGATACTTCACCTGATTCGCCGTCAGCAGCTGTGCCTCCCGCTGATGGCAGGTAAACACAATAATCTGATTATCATACGCCTTCACAAGCCATTTTAACGCTGTCTTCAGACGTTCATCGTCGTACAGCACAAAGCTGTCATCAAAAATCAGGGGCATGGTATCCCTTCGGCCGTTCTGGACCAGCTTGGCGGCGGCCAGGCGCAGGGCCAGATAAATCTGATCCATGGTGCCGCTGCTTACCTGCTCTATGGGAACCAGCTTGGACGGCGTGTTCATGAATACATCCAGGTTTTCGTCAATGCTCATGCTGGTGTAAATTCCTCCGGTAATACCGGATATAAGATCAGAGGCCTCCCTGTTCAGGTATAATCCGAAGGAGTCGCGGATGGAGGTGGACAGGGTGGTCATGGTGTCCTGGGCCAGGTCGATGGCGTCCAGTTCCTCCTGAATGCGTTCATTCTCCGTCAGCACATGTTTCAGGGCTTCGGCCCTGGTCTTGCAGTCAGCCAGATGTTCCAGCTTCTGTTCCAGCTCCCACTGGATACGCTGCTGCTGTTCTATCTCCTCGGAAAACTGGTCTTCGCTGGACTGGAGCTTTCCAATCTCCTGGGATAACTGCACCAGGGTCTGCTCGGACTGCTCCACAGCCTTGCTGAGCCGGAGGAATTCCGCCATCCTTCCCTCCAAGGCATTCATAGCATCCTGGGAGATACTGGAATCGCCCAGATGACGGGCGAATATTTCCTGGAGAAGGCGGGTGCTGGTGTCCAGTTCCTTTCTAAAACGGCGGTTCTTGCCCAGATTAAGGATTGCGGTTATACAGGCAGCCAGGGCAATGATGCCTGATATCCCCGCCGCAGCTGTAAGGGGAAACGGAAGAAGCACAAGGGAACGGACCAGCTCCGGCGCGGCCAGGCACAGCCCGGCGGCTCCCGCGAAGACCAGGGTGATGAGGAACATGAACACAGCGCAGACAGTCCTGGATTTCTTATTGCAGGCAGCCAGGGTGTTCTGGTACTCGCCGTAAAGCTTCCTGGTGTCCTCCATGTATTTTTGTACGGATTCCTGATCTGTAAACTGGCTGTTTAAAAGAATCTGACGTCCTTTTGCCGACTTTTCAAGCAGCCCTTCCTTTTCCTTCTGACAGCTGTCCAGCTGCTTTTTGATTTCACTCTTCTTGTTGCGGTACTCAATTAACTGGTTGGCATACTGAGGTGCGGATATTTCCTGTTCCGTCTTGCGTATATCACCTAAAAGGGCTGTATAACTGCGCGCGGCCTCAGGAACCATCTGATTCTCCAGCTCCCGCCTCTGGCTTTTTAAGTATGCGGTGGCTTTAGTTATATTCAGGGCAATGCTGCCGGAGGTATTGAGGTTGGCGATATAATTGCGCAGCTCAGCAACCATACCCCCGTCCGTGGCGCACTTTAACTGGCCGATGCTGATGGTGTTGTCGTAGGCTGTTTCTGAAAGGCCGCAGCGAAGCTGGTCTAAGAGGGCTTTGGTGGGCTCCATCTCCCTGCCCTGAGTTTCATTGACAATGGTCAGCTCCTTGTTCTGCTTCTGAAACCTTCTCTGAATACGGTATATCTGGCCTTCGCTCTCCAGCCGCATCCATCCCTCGTAGGTGCCGCTGCCCTTCCATGGTTCGTATTTGCTGTAAACGTCATTCCTGGCTGCCCGGCCCCTCTGTTTCTCTATACCAAAGAGCATTCCTCTGATAAAAGTATGAAGGGTGGATTTGCCGGCCTCATTTTTGCCGTACACTACATTCAGCCCCTCCTTAAAGGAGATATCCAAATCGTGGAATTTACCGAATCCCTCAATGTGCAGACTTAATATCTTCATGGGTTCAGCTCCTTTCATCGGTGGTATGCAAAAGGGCATTTACCCCGTAATACAGGGCTTTCTTCTCCACCGGACTCATATCTTCTTTTTGAAGGGCCTGGATATAGAATCCAATCATATCGCTGGAGTGCTCGGCAAACAGTGCTGAAAAATCATACTGAGGCTCGGAATCATCAATGATTTCCGCAATTCTGTATCTGTCTGAGAGCTGTTCCAGGTCAAATTCAATGTCAGGATCCCTCATCCCCCTGATTCGGAACCGGTAAATATGCTGGGCACCCCGGTTTTCAATTTCATTTGATATCCGGTCGCACAGTTCCCCGTTGGTGGTGTCCTTGGACACATTCACGGCAAGCGGTATGTACTGGAGGCTGGCGGCGGGAATGAACTGGAGGTTTATCAGTTTTCTGGTGACAGGATGAATCTCTCCTGCATAGAAGCCATGAGAACCGGTCTCGGTCAGATCCAGGGGTTCAGGTGAACCGCAGTAAGCAATCTTTCCGTCCGCCAGGACATGATGCTTGTGGATATGTCCCAGGGCAATGTAGGAAAATGGGGACAGCTCCAGGCTGTTGAAATTGATTGGCAGGTGGGCGGCATCACCGCCATGGGCCATGAGAATTTGAATACGGCTGTTCAGGGGAACCTGTATATCCTCCAGCAGGGGCGACTTGATTTCAGCCGTATGATAGCTGAATCCATGGACCTCCGTGTTAATATCCTCAAAATAGACAGAGGTCAGGTCTTCATCCATTATGAAGGTCACGTTGGGACTCCAGGTAAAGCTTAACAGGGCAGAGTTCTCCCTGATGCGGTCATGGTTGCCTGCTATCAGGATGACCTTTACAGACGGAATGGTGGAGAAGAGATAATTGACCTCCTTAAGGTCTTTCATCAGCGGCTGCCTGTGAAACAGGTCTCCGCTGATGAATAAGCAGTCCACATCCATCTCTTTTGTCTTTTCTATGATTATCCGGAAGGTATCTTTGATGGCCTGGGCGCGTTCCTTGCCCCAGGGCTTGTTTGCATCGGGACACATACCCCAGTGGATATCCCCGGTGTGGATGAATTTCATGTCTGCCTCCTGTCAAATGTTGAGTTCCCGAACGCTGCGCTGCTGCGTCCGGGCAGCAAATATATGCCCGCTGACGCTGGGCAGGCAGAGACGGGTTCCCCGAACTCCGCGCTGCCGCGTCCGGGTAGCGAATCTCTGCCCGCTTCTACGGGGCGGGCAGAGACGGGTTCCCTGAACTCCGCGCTGCTGCGTCCAGGTAGCGAATCTCTGCCCGCTTCTACGGGGCGGGCAGAGATTCTTTATAATTCGCAGTTGTTTACTGTTCTTGGGAAGGGGATTACGTCGCGGATGTTGGACATTCCGGTCAGATACATGACGCAGCGCTCGAAGCCAAGACCGAAACCTGCGTGACGCGTGGATCCGTACTTCCTCAAGTCCAGATAGAAGTCATAGTCCTCCTTCTTAAGGTCCAGTTCGTCCATTCTGGCTACCAGTCTGCCGTAGTCGTCCTCCCTCTGGCTGCCGCCGATGATTTCACCGATACCGGGAACCAGGCAGTCCACGGCTGCAACGGTTTTATTGTCAGGATTCATCTTCATATAGAAGGCTTTGATCTCCTTCGGATAATCGGTTACGAATACAGGCTTCTTAAATACCTGCTCTGTCAGATAGCGCTCATGCTCTGTCTGCAGATCGCATCCCCAGGATACCTTGTAGTCAAATTCATCGTTGTGTTCTTCCAGTATCTTCACGGCCTCGGTGTAGGTAACGCGGCCAAACTCGGAATTTAACACATTGTGGAGGCGGTCCAAAAGCCCCTTGTCCACAAACTGGTTGAAGAAGTTCATCTCCTCAGGTGCATGTTCCAGGACAAAACGGATGATATATTTAAGCATGCCCTCCGCCAGACACATATCATCATCCAGATCCGCAAAGGCCATCTCTGGTTCAATCATCCAGAACTCCGCAGCATGGCGGGTGGTATTGGAATTCTCGGCGCGGAAGGTGGGGCCGAAGGTATATACGTTGCGGAAAGCCATGGCATAGGTCTCGGCATTCAGCTGTCCGCTTACGGTCAGGTTGGTGGCCTTGCCGAAGAAGTCCTGGCTGAAATCCACCTTGCCCTCCTCCGTCTTTGGGATATTGTTTAAGTCCATGGTGGTTACCTGGAACATTTCTCCGGCTCCCTCACAGTCACTGCCTGTAATCAGGGGCGTGTGGACATAGACAAAATCCCTCTCCTGGAAATACTGGTGAATGGCGTATGCAACCAGGGAGCGTACACGGAATACAGCCTGGAAGGTATTGGTTCTGGCACGCAGATGGGAGATGGTCCGCAGGTATTCAAGGGAGTGGCGCTTTTTCTGAAGTGGATAATCCGGTGAGGAGGTGCCCTCCACAGTTACCTCTGAGGCCTGAATTTCAAAGGGCTGCTTGGCCTGGGGGGTGCTAACCAGGGTTCCCTTTACAAGGATGGCTGTGCCTACGCTTAATTTAGATACTTCTGCAAAGTTGGGAAGGGTGTCGTGATATACAATCTGCAATGTTTCAAAAAAGCTACCATCGCTGACAACGATGAAGCCGAATGCTTTGGAATCACGGAGACTGCGGACCCAGCCCCCCACATTTATCTCCTTGTCCAGATATTCCTCCGGATGTTTGTAAAGTTCTCTTACGGTAATCAGATCCATGACTGATATTCTCCTTTTCTCTTATCTATATATTCAGTATCCCCAATTCCCCTGGAAATGGACGGTAACTACATATACGTGATTATATGATATTTCACGCCATGTTTCAAGGCTTAACTTTCCCCCGGAGCCGGGTGCGGAGCCTGTATTTTCAATATAATTACATAATGATGACATTTGAACGGGGAAAATACCCGCAGGGTGCGTTACTTAACTGAAGCAGATTATGCAGTGCGCGGATTATGCAGTGCGCGGATTATGTCGTATGCAGATTATACAGTCTGCAAATTATGCCGTATGCAGATTATGCCGTATGCAGATTATGCCGTACGCAGATTATGCCGTACGCAGATTATACAGTATGCAAATTATACAGTATGCAAATTATGTCGCATGCGTATTATGCATCATGTGCATTATGCGTATTATGTCAGATGTCCGCGAAAATGCGCGTTCCAGAAATTGGAATGCACCATGTACAGATTATCTGATATTATGTTTATAGCTGTTTTTGACAAAAACGTCCGTGATTATACAGCCTGCCAGGGGGACTTATATAGTGGTAAAATTTGGAAAGAGATACTAGATATAGATAAATCAACATCAAATGGTTAAAAACGGAAAAAATGTCGGAAAAATGCACAAAAACGATGAAATAAATTTAAAAATTTATGTACTATTTACGAAGTTTGTGGTATAATTAAAATTACAAAAATTTTAACAGCAAGAGGTGATAACGTGATTAAAAAAGAAATGATAGCTATGCTATTAGCAGGCGGACAGGGAAGCCGCCTTGGCGTGCTAACACAAAAAGTAGCCAAGCCGGCCGTATCTTTTGGGGGGAAGTACCGAATCATTGATTTTCCGCTGAGCAACTGTATCAATTCCGGAGTTGACACAGTCGGAGTATTGACACAGTATCAGCCATTACGTTTAAATTCTCATATTGGAATTGGAGTACCGTGGGATTTAGACCGGAACGTTGGTGGTGTAACCGTTTTGCCTCCATATGAGCGCAGTAAAGGCAGTGATTGGTATACAGGAACTGCCAATGCCATTTATCAGAACCTGGAGTATATGGAATCATATAACCCGGAATATGTTCTGATTTTATCCGGCGACCACATTTATAAGATGGATTATGAGGTAATGCTGGATTACCACAAAGCCAATAATGCAGATATCACCATTGCTGCCATGCCAGTACCCATTGAGGAGGCCAGCCGTTTCGGCATCCTGATTACGGACGAGTCTAACCGTATCACAGAATTTGAGGAGAAACCTCCTGTTCCCAGAAGCAACTTAGCTTCTATGGGTATCTACATATTCAGCTGGCCTGTATTAAAGGAAGCACTGATTAAGATGAAGGAAGAGCCGGGGTGCGACTTCGGCAAACACATCATTCCATACTGCCACGCCAGAGGCGACAGGATATTCGCATATGAATATAATGGCTACTGGAAGGATGTAGGTACGCTGGGTTCCTACTGGGAGGCCAACATGGAGCTCATTGATATCATTCCTGAGTTTAACCTGTATGAGGAATACTGGAAGATTTACACCAAAAATGATGTGATTCCGCCCCAGTTTATTTCCAATGAGGCAAGTATCGAGCGAAGTATTATCGGTGAGGGAACTGTGATTTACGGCGAGGTAAAGAACTCCGTTATTGGAGCAGGCGTTACCGTTGCCAAGGGAGCCGTGGTGAAGGATTCCATTATAATGCAGGGAACCGTCATCGGAGCGGGAACCGTTGTGAACAAGGCCATCATTGCTGAAAATGTAAGGATTGGCTCTGGCGTGGAACTGGGAATAGGAGAGTATGCGCCCAGTACATATGACCCCAAGGTATATCAGTTCGATCTGGTGACCATTGGTGAGAATTCTGTAATTCCTGACGGGGTTAAGGTAGGCAAGAACACTGCCATAGCAGGCGAGACAACCGTGAGCGATTATCCTGACGGATTACTGGCTGGCGGAAATTACATTATAAAGGCAGGTGGCGTAAAATGAGAGCAATCGGTATCGTATTAGCAGGTGGTAACAGCAAGAGGATGCGGGAACTTTCTAATAAGAGGGCAGTGGCTGCCATGCCGGTTGCAGGAAGCTACCGCAGCATTGACTTTGCACTCAGCAACATGACAAACTCCCACATCCAGAACGTGGCAGTATTTACACAGTATAATTCCAGGTCCCTAAACCTGCACTTAAGTTCCTCCAAGTGGTGGGATTTCGGACGTAAGCAGGGCGGACTCTTTGTATTCACCCCGTCTATCACACCGGAGAACGGCGACTGGTACAGGGGAACAGCGGACGCATTATACCAGAACCTTACGTTCTTAAAGAACAGCCATGAGCCGTATGTGGTCATAGCGGCAGGCGACGGCGTTTACAAGCTGGATTATAATAAGGTGCTGGAGTATCACATTGAGAAAAAGGCAGACATTACCGTTGTCTGCAAGGACATGGAAGATGGCACGGATGTGACCCGGTTCGGCTGTGTGAAGCTGAATGATGACGGCCGTATCACGGACTTCGAGGAGAAGCCCATGGCATCTGACGCCACCACCATTTCCTGCGGAATCTATGTCATCCGCAGAAGGCAGCTCATAGAGCTGCTGGAGCGCTGCGCGGCAGAAGACAGATACGACCTGGTCAATGATATTCTGGTGCGCTATAAGAATCTTAAAAGAATTTATGCTTATAAGCTGGACGGCTACTGGAGCAATATCGCTTCTGTGGACTCCTATTATAAGACAAATATGGATTTCCTCAAACCTGAGGTGAGGGATTACTTCTTCAAGCAGTATCCTGATGTATACACTAAGATTGACGATCTTCCTCCTGCCAAGTACAACCCTGGCGCTCTGGTCAGAAACAGCCTGATTTCCAGCGGATGTATCCTGAATGGCACAGTTGAAAACTCCATTCTCTTTAAAAAGGCATACGTGGGCAACAATTGTGTAATAAAGAATTCCATTATTTTAAATGATGTCTATATTGGTGACAATACAGTGATTGAGAACTGTATCGTAGAGAGCAGGGATACCATCCGTGCCAACACCACACACATCGGCACACCGGAGAACATCAAAATCGTTGTGGAGAAAAACGAAAGGTATACATTATAATACGCACATAGCCCCGCGCAGCGCACGGGGAGCGCAGAGCGGGGGACCGGCGGGATAAGACGGAAGGGGTAGAAAACATGCAGGTTACAGACGTGAGAGTGAGACGGGTTGAAAAGGAAGGCAAGATGAAAGCAATTGTTTCCATCACACTGGACAACGAATTCGTCATTCATGACATCAAGGTAATTGAGGGGGAGAAGGGTTTATTCATAGCCATGCCAAGCCGCAAGGCAGCGGACGGAGAGTACCGCGATATTGCCCATCCTATAAACTCCAACACAAGGGATATGATTCAGACCATAATTCTGAATAAGTATGAGACAACCTTGCTGGAGAATGAGGCGGCAGAGGAAGGAATGGCATAAGATACAGAAGGATGAACAGGAGCTGTTTTCGGTTGATGCATTATGAACCGGGACGGCTCTTGTTTTTTGCATATGCCTGTGCTATAGTTGAGTTATATTTTCAGATGTCGGACAGACATTCTTTAGCGCCTTCAGGCGCTGTGACGGCCGTTTCGGCCATAGATTCAAATTGTGATACTGCAATAGCATGTTTAGAAGGAGCCGGGAGATGCCATAGAGCGTTGGTGCAGCTTTCCGGGCAGGCCAGAATTTCGGATACAGCTATTGCTGACAGAGACATAATTTATTATAATAAAGGGAGAGTGCGTATGGATAAAAAACGGCTTCAATGGCATCCTGGTTTTTTTGCAGTATTGCAGATTGAACTGGAGGAAGAACGGCGGTTTCTGCGGTTTTATGCGGAGTATAACCTTACAAGGAAGCCCTTGCAGATTGATGTTCTGGTGGTCAGAAAGGAAACCGGACGGGTGATACAAAAGAACATTGGCCGCATATTCCGTCAGTATAATGTGGTGGAATATAAGGGGATAAAAGATTACATCAGTATAAATGATTTTTATAAATCCATAGGATATGCGTGTTTACTTCAGTCCAATACGGAGAGGGTCCAGGAGATTTTGCCGTCCCAGGTTACGGTCACATTGGCAGGGGAACATTATCCGCGGAGCCTGCATGTGTTTTTGGAAAAGGCTTATGGAGTGCATATGGAGGAGGAAGCCCCGGGGATATATTACATTAAGGGACTTTTGTTTCCGCTGCAGATACTCGTCATAAGGGAACTGTCAAAGGAGGACAATATCTGGCTGAGCCGTTTGAGAAGCGGACTGAAGCCGGATGAAGACATTGAAGTACTGATGAAGGAGTATAAGGGGAAGGAACAGAATCCCCTGTATGAGACAGCCATGGATTTAATATTGCGGGCAAACTGGGAAACGTGTCAGGAGGTGGAGAAGATGTGTGATGCGCTGCGGGAACTTTTTGCAGATGAGCTGGAGGAGCGGGAGACCATAGGGCTTGAAAAGGGCTTGGAACAGGGGAAGATGGCGAAATTAATAACCCAGGTCATGCGTAAGCGGGAAAAAGGACAGTCGGCCTCCAGGATTGCTGAGGATTTAATGGAACCCGCGGACGTGGTGCAGAGGCTGTATGATTTAATCGGGCTGCATCCGGATTCTGACGCGGAGCATATATTGGCATATATGGAGTCCTGGGATAAGGTGTAAGAGTGCGGATAAGAACACAAAAACGTTTGGGGTCCCCTTAAATAAGGGGATTCCAAACGTTTTGATATTACAGGTTTTCCATCTGGTTCAGAATACTTCTTGCCACGCTTATGCCATTTGCAGAGGCCTGCTGCAGACCTCTGGTGACGGAGGCGCCGTCTCCGATTGCCCGCAGTCCCCTGATACTGGTTTCAAAGTCAGCGTTTACCACCACCTTATTGGAGTAGAATTTAACCTCAACACCGTAGAGCAGAGTTTCGTCGCTGGCAATGCCGGGAGTTACCTTGTCCAGTGCCAGAAGCATTTCCTTGATATCCGTCATGATGCGGTGGGGGAATACCAGGGACAGGTCACCCGGCACGGCATCCTTCAGAGTGGGAATCAGGTTGTTGCGGCAGAGGCGCTCCTCCGTGGTCCGGCGTCCTCTCTGGAAGTCACCGAAGGTCTGAACCATAATTCTTCCTCCGCAGAGCATGTTGGACAGCTGGGCAATGTGCTTGCCGTATTCAATGGGTTCGTTGAAGGGTTTGGTAAAGTTCTTGCTTACCAGAAGGGCAAAGTTGGTGTTGTTTGTCTTATACTCCTGGGATTTGTACGCATGGCCGTTTACCACTGCAAGGCCGTTTTCGTAATATTCTGTGGCCACCTCCCCGGAAGGATTGGTACAGAAGGTGCGGACCTTGTCGTCGAAGGTGGGGGTATAGTATACCAGCTTGGCTTCATACAGGTTTTCGTTTAAGAACTTCATAACCTCATCCCGGACTTCCACACGTACGCCTATGTCCACAGTGCCTACCTGGGTCTGGATTCCGTGGTTTCCGCAGATGTGTGAAAACCAGTCAGAACCCTCCCGTCCGATGGCGGAAACCACCTCAGGTGCATAGTAGGTTTCGTCCTTGTCTGTGATGATGCCCTTTACGGTATCGCCTTCAATGATAATGTCCCTGACCATGGTGTTGAATTCCATGGTAATGCCCTGGGCCAGAAGGTGCTCCTGAAGCCGGGTATAAATCTTATACCCCTCCTCGGTTCCCAGATGGCGGATGGGACATTCAATCAGCTTTAAGTTAGCGCCAATGGCCTTGCGGCGGATTTCCTCTATTTCCTTCTGCTTATCCATGCCGTATACATTGGTATCAGCGCCGAATTTTAAGTAAATATTATCAGATTCCTTTAAGAGTTCAACCGTTTTATCGTATCCCAGTATTTCAGGAAGATTGCCTCCCACATCAGGGGACAGGGACAGTTTGCCGTCGGAAAATGCGCCTGCGCCTGCGAAGCCCGTGGTGATGGAACAGGGTTTGCAGCCCACACATACCTTGGTAGTGCGTTTTGGACAGACTCTCTTTTCAATGGGGCGCCCTTTTTCCACCATGAGGATTTTCATGCCGGGTTTCTTCTGGATTAATTCATACGCGCAGAAGATGCCGGAGGGACCTGCGCCAATAATGATTACGTCGTAATTTGTGGTTGGATTCATAGGGAAACTCCTTTCTTTCACTGCCTGATTTGCCTGGTTTCATGGCACAAAAAAACCAGTATACAAAATAGAAGCATGTAGTCAACTATTCCGGTAGCTGGTAGAAACGTTCATCCAATCATGAACTTATACAGGCATCACAACGGTTATAGTTTAGCATAGTATGTGGTGTTATGCAAGGGCGGAAAGCCGTAAAGTGCTTATGGAAAAGGCTTCGGTAAAGGTTCCGGTAAAGGCCTGAAGAAAGGCCTGAAGAAAGTCCTGGAGAGAGGCCCGGTGAAAGACCTGCAAACCTTAAGAAAAACCAATCAGACCTTTAGAAAAAATTTCATAAATAGTCAGAGAATAGTCACGGTATATTAAGGCAAATTCAAAGATTATCGTAATCTCTTATGATATGATACATATATGAGATAAGATGATTCCAACATATATGATTCAGAAGAGAAAGCAGGTGAAAGGATGAAGGTGCGTACAGGTATCAAGTGGGTGGCAGCTATAATGCTTATGGTGGTGCTGTGCTTCAGCGTGACAGTGGCTGTGAAGGGATACGGAATGTACCGGGAGGCCGTGGACAGTATGAGCCTTGAAGATAAAGTGGCGTCCATACGTGCCAAGGAAAACTATACCACCTTTGACCAGCTTCCTGAGATTTATGTGGATGCGGTGTTGTCCGTGGAGGACCACAGGTTCTATAACCATCCGGGAATTGACGTGATAGCCATTGGAAGGGCTGTATTCAATGATATAAAGGCAGGGGCCTTTGTGGAAGGCGGAAGCACGGTGACACAGCAGCTGGCCAAGAATATGTATTTCAGCCAGGAAAAGGAGCTGGTCCGTAAGGTGGCTGAGGTCCTGGTGGCATTTGATTTAGAGAGGAATTACAGCAAGAATGAGATTCTGGAGCTGTATGTGAATACCATTTATTATGGGAACGGATATTACTGTGTGAAGGATGCCAGTGTGGGCTACTTCGGCAAGGAACCCGGGGATATGACGGATTATGAGAGCACATTGCTGGCCGGGATTCCCAACGCCCCATCCTGCTATGCTCCCACTGTGAGCCAGGAACTGGCAGCCAGACGCCAGCAGCAGGTTCTGGACCGTCTGGTGAAATGCGGGTATTTTACAGAGGAACGGGCTCTGGAAACCATGGCGGTTGGAAGCAGCCGGTGATGACGGGAATATGACTAACAGATAGAGGCTGGCAGATGGAGGAAAGAACCCTCCATCTGCTTTACTTTTTAGGCGTAATCTGATAGAATGATGGAACGGAAAAAAGCGTTAGATACCCCATGTGGTTTGTATCTAACGCTTTAAGGCGTGTAGTAAATATTAGGAAGATATTGGAAAATGCGGACAAATCATAAAACTGGAAGGCAAAGTGGCGGAAAAATGAGCGGAATATGGGAGAAAATAAAAGAGCGGCTGGGATTTGGCAAGAGGGCAGAAGGCGATAAGGAGGATGACAGGGTAATGTATATCATTGCGGGGTTAGGCAATCCCACCAGAGAGTATGAAAAGACGAGACATAATGTGGGTTTTGAGGTCATAGATGTGCTGGCAGACCGGCTGGGCACCACCGTGGAGGAGAAAAAGTTCAAGGGATGTTATGGAAGAGGCATCATCGGCGGACAGAAGGTGCTGCTTTTAAAGCCCCAGACCTTTATGAACCTGAGCGGCGAGAGCGTAAGGGCTGCGGCTGATTTCTATAAAGTGGACCCGGAACATATTATTATTGTATATGATGATATCAGCCTGGATGTGGGTCAGCTGCGAATCAGGAAAAAAGGCAGCGCAGGAGGCCATAACGGGATTAAAAATATCATTTCCCATCTGGGGACCCAGGAGTTCCCGCGCATTAAGGTGGGAGTGGGCGACAAACCTAAGAAAATGGATCTGGCTGACTATGTACTGAGCCGGTTCTCCAAAGAGGACAGAGCTGTTATGGAGGACGCGTTCAGAGAAGCTGCCGGGGCAGTGGAGACGATGATTACTCAGGGCGCTGATGCGGCAATGAATCAGTTTAACGGCCATAAGGGCTGATAAGGGGTGTAGGGATAAAATGGAAAATCCATTATTAGAATTACAGGAGTATGACAATCTGGTTCAGGCACTGAAATCCGGAAAGGGACCGCTGCAGGTAACAGGGACCCTGGATTCGCAGAAGGTACATCTCATGTACGAGCTGGGAGAGGCAAGCGCATTTGCCTGGAAACTGGTGGTCACGTATGATGACACCAGGGCCAAGGAAATCTACGATGATTTACGCAGCTTTACCAGCCGGGTGTGGCTGTATCCTGCCAAGGACCTGCTGTTTTACAGCGCGGATATCCACGGAAACCTGATGGCCAGGCAGAGAATTGCTGTGCTGCGCCGCCTCATGGAGGACAGGGAGGGCGTGGTGGTAACCACTATGGACGGCCTTATGGACCATCTGCTGCCGCTCAAATATCTGAGGGAGCAGTCCATCACGGTGGAGAGCGGACAGGTGATTGATTTGGATGCCTGGAAGGAACGCCTGATTGCCATGGGCTATGAGAGGGTGGCCCAGGTAGACGGCATGGGCCAGTTCTCCATCAGAGGCGGAATCGTGGACATTTTCCCGCTGACTGAGGAAGTGCCGGTGCGCATTGAGCTGTGGGATGATGAGGTGGATTCCATCCGTACCTTTGATCTGGAAAGCCAGCGTTCAGTGGAGCAGCTGGAGTACATCACTATTTATCCGGCTGCGGAGGTGGTACTCTCAGGAGATCAGCTGGCTGCCGGAATCAGAAGGCTGGAAAAGGAAGAAAAGACATATGAGAAGGCATTAAGGGAGCAGCATAAGCCGGAGGAAGCCCACCGAATCCACACCATCATCGGGGAGCTGCGAAGCGGACTGGATGAGGGGTGGAGGATTGGCGGACTGGATGCCTATATCCGGTATTTCTGCCCGGATACGGTTTCATTCCTGGAATATTTTCCCCAGGGTGAGAGCGTGATCTATCTGGATGAACCTGCCAGGCTAAAGGAAAAGGGCGAGACTGTGGAGCTGGAATTCAGGGAAAGCATGGTGCACAGGCTGGAAAAGGGGTACCTGCTGCCGGGCCAGACCGAGCTTCTCTATCCAGCGGCCGAGATCCTGGCCAGGATGCAGAAACCATATGCAGTTATGCTTACAGGGCTGGACCAGAAGCTTCCAGGCATGAAGGTGAACCAGAAATTCAGCATAGATGTTAAAAATGTGAACTCATACCAGAACAGCTTCGAGATTCTCATTAAGGACCTGACCAGGTGGAAGAAGGAAGGATACAGGGTTATTCTTTTATCTGCATCCAGGACCAGAGCCAGCAGGCTTGCCAGCGACCTGAGGGAATATGACCTGAGGGCCTATTGCCCGGATGGGCAGGAAGGAGAAAGCGGAAATGCAGGAGGAGAGGGCTCCGGCAGCGCGGATACCGGAAATCCGGGCGCTGTAAATACCTCTGTCCGCAAGGTCCGGCCAGGAGAGATACTGGTCACCTACGGCAATCTCCACAGGGGATTTGAATATCCTCTTTTGAAGTTTGTATTTATCACAGAAGGCGATATGTTCGGCGTGGAGAAAAAAAGAAAGCGCCGTAAAAAGACAAATTACCAGGGCAAGGCCATACAGAGTTTTACAGAGCTGTCGGTGGGGGATTATGTGGTCCATGAGGAGCACGGCCTGGGTATATATAAGGGCATTGAGAAGGTTGAGCGGGATAAGGTCATCAAGGACTATATCAAGATTGAGTATGGGGACGGCGGCAATCTGTATCTGCCGGCCACACGTCTGGAGAGCATCCAGAAATACGCAGGAGCAGAGGCCAAGAAACCTAAGCTCAACAAGCTGGGAGGGACCGAGTGGAATAAAACCAAGACCAGGGTCCGTGGGGCTGTCCAGGAGATTGCCAAGGATTTGGTGAAGCTTTATGCGGCGCGCCAGGAAAAGGCCGGATTCCAGTATGGAACGGATACGGTGTGGCAGAGGGAGTTTGAGGAACTGTTCCCCTATGATGAGACGGATGACCAGATGGATGCCATTGACGCGGTGAAGAAGGATATGGAGAGCAGGAGAATCATGGACCGTCTGATTTGCGGTGATGTGGGGTACGGTAAGACGGAGGTGGCCCTGAGGGCTGCATTTAAGGCTGTCCAGGACAGCAAGCAGGTGGTGTACCTGGTGCCAACCACGATTCTGGCCCAGCAGCATTATAATACATTTGTGCAGCGGATGAAGGATTTTCCGGTGCGGGTGGATATGCTGAGCCGGTTCTGTACGCCGGCCAGACAGAAAAGGACCCTGGAGGACCTGCGCAAGGGAATGGTGGACATTGTAATCGGCACCCACCGGGTCCTGTCCAAGGATATGCAGTTTAAGGACCTGGGCCTGCTGATTATTGACGAGGAGCAGCGGTTTGGCGTTGCCCACAAGGAAAAGATCAAGCACCTGAAGGAAAATGTGGATGTGCTCACCCTGACAGCCACGCCTATTCCCAGGACTCTTCATATGAGCCTGGCAGGCATACGCGATATGAGTGTGCTGGAGGAGCCGCCGGTGGACAGGACTCCCATTCAGACCTATGTGATGGAATACAATGAGGAGATGGTGCGTGAGGCAATCAACCGCGAGCTGGCAAGAAACGGTCAGGTGTATTATGTATACAATCGTGTGACGGATATTGATGAGGTGGCTGGCCGTGTTCAGGCCCTTGTGCCGGATGCTGTGGTCACATTTGCCCATGGCCAGATGCGGGAGCATGAGCTGGAGCGGATTATGGCGGATTTTATCAACGGGGAAATTGACGTGCTGGTGTCCACCACCATCATTGAGACCGGCCTGGATATACCCAATGCCAATACCATGATTATCCATGATGCGGACCGCATGGGGCTGTCCCAGCTGTATCAGCTGAGAGGCAGGGTGGGGCGTTCTAACAGGACCTCCTATGCCTTTCTCATGTATAAGAGGGATAAGCTTTTGAGGGAGGAGGCTGAGAAGCGCCTCCAGGCCATCCGGGAATTTACGGAATTGGGATCCGGCATCAAGATTGCCATGCGGGACCTGGAAATCCGGGGCGCGGGCAATGTGCTGGGGGCGGAACAGCACGGCCACATGGAAGCCGTGGGGTATGATCTGTACTGCAAAATGCTGAATCAGGCCGTGCTGGCCCTTAAGGGAGAGACGTTGGAGGAGGATTCCTACGATACCGTTGTGGAGTGTGATATTGACGCATATATTCCGGGACGTTATATCAAGAATGAATACCAGAAGCTGGATATCTATAAACGTATTTCCGCCATTGAGACAGAAGAAGAGTATATGGATATGCAGGATGAGCTGATGGACCGCTTTGGGGATATACCGCGCAGTGTGGAGAACCTTCTTAAGATAGCGTCCATCAGGGCTCTGGCACACCAGGCCTATGTGACGGAGGTGGTGATTAACCGCCAGGAGGTAAGGCTTACCATGTATCAGAAAGCCAAACTACAGGTGGAGAAGATTCCGGACATGGTGAGGTCCTATAAGGGTGATTTGAAACTGGTACCCGGGGATGTGCCTTCCTTCCACTATATTGACAGAAGGAATAAGAACCAGGACAGCCTTGAGATGATGGAGAAGGCAGAAGAGATTCTGAAAAGTATGTGCGGGATACGCATATAAAATACTATGACAACACCCTGATACAGGAAGGCCGCGAGAACAGGAAAATTCCCTTGTTTCTCGCGGCCTTTTTGTGTCCGGACCTTATTCGGCCCGTTCCTCTTCTTTGATTTCCCAATGAATCAGGAAGGTAAGGGCGGCCCTTAATGCAATGATTCCGGCCACGATTCCGATTTCCTTCCACTCACGGACCACCACCGTGCGCAGGATTTCGCTTCCCATCTTAAATTCCAGTCCCATGGCCAGGCCCTTTGCCAGATAAATCTTGGTGTCCGGGGACCGGCGGAGAAATTTAAGGAAGCTTGTGAGACCTGAGTATATGATGATACCCACGCCGATAAATTCAAAAATAATGATTGCGGTGTTTGCTACCAGAGACAGCAGCCATTCCAAATGTTCCATGGTTTGTTCCCTTTCTTTTACTTGTTCACCGGCACCTGAATGGATTTTACCTTTACACCGTCCACCTTTCCCAGGTCTCCGGCAAAGGAACTGATTTGGTTCTGGGTTCCGTGCAGGACCACGCTGATGACGGATACCCCGTAATCCCGGCAGGGAACACCCAGGCGGGCGATAATCAGACCGGACTGAAGGTGGAATTTTTCATTTACCGTTGCCACGGAATCAGGATTGCTGATGATGCAGCTGATGACAGCCAGACGGTCTTCCATAAAGTATGTCCTCCCTTTTTGTTTTCTACCCGGCAGGCTTTTACAGCAGCTGGATTCATGCTTTTTTCCGGGCCGGGGTTATCTGTGGTTATGATATCACGGGCATTGACCTTTCGTAAAGCCCAAACAAGGCGCAGGACAAGATAATTTTTTAACCCTTGCTTTTTCCTTCCGCCTGGAATATGATGGTAATAACTAAATAGAACCTTTCTCTGATGCGAAGCAACCCTGAGATAAAGAGAGAGCGGAACTGTCCTGGCTGTGCAGGAGCTGTTTTGCGTGGTTTGCCATTGTGTGCCGTATGCAGGCACGGTTGGCATGAACCGCGCATATGTGCCTGTTGGTGAAGCCTCGGTATGCTGATGATATCCTCTCTCTGAATTTCGGAGAGAGGTTTTTTGTGTTTTAAAGACAAGAGGGGGAGGATAGAACATGTTAAAAATAGCGGTTTACGGAAAAGGCGGAATCGGAAAGTCCACCATTTCATCCAATTTATCAGTAGCGCTTTCAGAGCGGGGATATAAGGTGATGCAGATAGGCTGCGATCCCAAGGCGGACTCTACCATACAGCTTCACCAGGGACATACAGTGACCTCTATCCTGGATATTATCAGGGCCAGGGGAGATAAGGCGGGACTTGATGAGCTGGTGACAGAGGGAAGCGGGGGTGTGCTCTGTGCTGAGGCGGGAGGTCCTACCCCGGGCATGGGATGTGCCGGCCGCGGGATTATCACTGCTTTTGAGGCGCTGGAGGAGAGGAATGCCTTTGAGGTCTATAAGCCGGACGTGGTCATCTACGACGTGTTGGGCGACGTGGTCTGCGGAGGCTTTGCCATGCCTATCCGGGAAGGGTATGCGGACAAGGTATTTATCGTGACGTCCGGAGAAAATATGGCAATCTATGCGGCTGCTAATATAGCCGCGGCGGTGAAGTCCTTTGAAGCCAGGGGGTATGCCAGCCTGGGAGGCATCCTCCTCAACCGCCGCGGCGTGAAGCGGGAACAGGAGAAGGTGGAGGAGCTGGCAGAGGACATGGAAACGGAAATCATAGCCTCCCTGGATTACAGTTCTCTGGTGGGAGAGGCAGAGGAGCTTGGAAAGACGGTTATGGAAGCTTATCCTGACAGCGATATGGCCGGGCAGTACAGGAAAATGGCGGACGCTGTTTTAGCGGCCTGCGGGGAGGAAGAGGTGAAGAAGGCCTATGCTTAAGAGACTGCATGACACTGCGGCGGGGCAGGATACGGCCCTTGCCCTGTCCCAGGTGGACAGCCTGGCACCTTTTACATACGGATTGGAATACAGCGCCCCGGCCAGGGGAGGATGGACCATTGTCCATATCGGAATGCTGCTGCCTGAGAGCCATCAGGTATTCGTATGCGCCCAGAGCTGCCTGCGGGGCGTGGTACTGTCGGCTGCGGAGCTTGGCGACAGCAGCCGTTTTTCTACCATATCCGTGGATGAGGATTCGGTGCTGGAGGGAAACTGCGAGGAGATCATCATTGAGGGAGTGGCTCATATCCTGGAGGGACTGCCTGCGCTGCCAAAGGCCCTGCTGCTGTTTACAAGCTGTATCCATCATTTTCTGGGAACGGATATGAAAATCGTGTTCGGGGAGTTAAACACACGTTTTCCCCAGGTGGGATTCGTGCAGTGCTGGATGAACCCCATTATGAGAAAGACTAAAATGCCGCCGGACCCTTTTATGAGAAAACAGCTGTATTCCCTTTTAAAACCTGCCGATATGTGCAGGCGGCAGGTTAATATTATCGGCAATAACCTGGCTCTGCGGAAAAGCTCGGAACTTTATACTATATTGGAAAAAAATGGATTTTCTATCAAGGATATATGTACCTGCCATGATTTCCGGGAATATGAGACTATGGCCTCATCCCGTCTCAATCTGGTGACAAATCCTCTGGGGAGGCCTGCGGCGAAAGAGCTTTGCGGGCGCCTGGGACAGGAATGGGTCTATCTGCCGGTGAGCTATGACTGGGAACAGATAAGGGAACACTGGAAATGCCTGTCGGATTTGCTGGAACTGGATTTTGACTCCATATGGAAAGAAGGAGAGATGGATCAGCTATGGCAGAAGGCAGAGACGGCCATGGAAACGCTTGCGGGAGAGCTTGCGGGGTGGTCTGTGGCCATTGACTACACGGCATCTTCCAGGCCCTTTGGCATGGCGAAGCTGCTTGTCAAATGCGGTTTCCGGGTGGAACGTATTTATGCGGATACCATATCGCCGGAAGAAGAGGATACCTTTGTCTGGCTTAAGAAGCAATGTCCCCGGATGCTGCTCTGTCCCACGGTATACCACAAGATGGCGGTTCTGCCCAGGACATGGTGCCGGGAGGCGGGAGGAAAGGTGCTGGCAATCGGGCAAAAGGCAGCCTACTTTACAGGGACTTCTCATTTTGTAAATATGGTGGAGGACGGAGGGCTGTACGGGTACGGCGGTATTCTGGAGCTGGCCGCCATGATGGAAGAAGCTGCCGGGGAAGAAAAGGATACGGAAAAACTGATACAGGTAAAGGGATGGGGGTGCTGCTGTTGAAACGGACAAACCGGATACTGCCGGTATACGCGGCGGATATATCAGGAATCTGCTCAGCCTTATACGAGCTGGGCGGGATGACTGTGATGCATGATGCCTCAGGCTGCAATTCCACCTACACCACCCACGATGAGCCCAGGTGGTACTCCATGGACAGTATGGTATATATCTCGGCCCTGTCGGAGCTGGAAGCAGTCATGGGGGACGATGAAAAGCTGGTGCGTGATATTGTGGACGCAGCGCTGAATCTTTGTCCGGCGTTTATATGTATGGGAGGAACCCCTATTCCCATGATGATGGGAACTGATTTTAAGGGAATTGCCAGAATGATTGAAAATAAGACCGGAATCCCCACGTTCGGTATTGCCACCAATGGAATGCATTCCTATGTCCGTGGGGCAGGGGAGGCTCTGAGGTGGATTGTGAAACGGTTCTGCCCGCCCGGGATTAAGGCGGACAGGCCGGCAGCCCTGAAAGTTAATATACTGGGAGTCACTCCGCTGGATTTTTCCCTTACGGGAAACACAGCCAGATTAAAGGATTTTCTCAGAAGCCATGGAATGGAGACCGTGGGATGCTGGGCCATGGAAAGCGGCCTGGATGAACTGCGGCTGGCGGGTCTGGCCGACGTAAATTTGGTGGTATCGGCAGTGGGATTTCCGGCGGCCGCAGAGTTAAAAAAGATGTACGGAACGCCCTGGGTGGTGGGAACACCTGTGGGCAGGAGAACATCCGGGCGTCTGGCAGAATGCATCCGGCAGGCGGCGCGGACCGGTGAAAACCAAAGCCTGTTTGATGGTGCCGGGTATGTGCCCTCATGGGATGCAGACGCGTGCATCCGGCCAGATTTGGGGCTTGCCGATCTGCCTGAGGATTTATCCGGCAGAAAGGTTCTTGTCATTGGGGAACAGGTCATAGCAGGTTCCCTGCGGTGCTGTCTGCGGGAGGAGTGGGGCGCGGACCAGGTAACCGTGCTTTGCCCCACAGAGGGGGAGAAGGCCCTTGCACTGGAGGGAGACATCATTGACTGGGATGAGGATGAAGTTATCCGCGCAATAGCGGAAAGTACGGTTGTGGTGGCGGATCCTCTGTACCGCCAGGTGTGTCCTGCCCACAGGAATATTGTGTTTGTGGATTTTCCCCATGAAGCATGTTCCGGCAGAATGTATCACAGTATTATGAGGCCCTTTGTGTGTGCCCCGGATGATCCGATTTAAGGGTAAACAGGTATAAATACAGGTAATACACAAAGGGTAAAAATAAAGGGTTGTAAGGAGAGGAAGAGTATTATGAAAAAGTTAACAGCAATCATTTTAAGCGTGTGCCTTGGGGCTGCCGGACTAACAGGCTGCCAGGCCGGGGCATCAGAAACACCGGCTGCGTCAAGCCGGGCCGCAGACACCAGCCGGCAGCAGGCGGAAAAGGGACCGAAAGAGGAAACCAAAAGCCGGGAAGACTCCGCCGGGGAACCAGACGCATCCCAATCCGGCGGCACTGTTATTATAACAGACCATGCGGGCAGCCAGGTGGAGATACCCAGGGAAGTGAACCGTGTGGTGGTAACGGATATCCTTCCCCTTCCCTCCATCATCACAGTGTTCCTGGGATCTGGGGAGAAAATCGTGGGTATGGCGCCGGCCAGCATGAGCGCTGCCAGGACAGGACTTCTGGGAGAGCTGTTTCCCGACATCCTGAATGCCAGCACGGATTTTATGAACGGCAGTGATATCAACATGGAAGAGCTTATGAAACTGGAGCCGGATGTGGTATTTTACAATGCAGGCAGCAAGGAAATCGGGGAGGCGCTGCGCTCTGCCGGGTTTGCGGCAGTTGCAGTATCTGTAAATAAATGGGATTACGACAGTATAGAGACTTACGACCAGTGGATTAGCCTGCTGAGCCAGATTTTCCCGGAAAAGGGTGATACGGCGGAGCAGGTGTCCCGGTACAGCCAGAACATATATGAGGATATTCAGAATAAGGTGTCCGGTTTAAAGGATGAGGAGAAGAAGGATATCCTGTTCCTGTTTAATTACAGTGATACCACCATGGTGACCTCGGGTAAGAAATTTTTCGGACAGTTCTGGTGCGACGCAGTGGGAGGCCGCAATGTGGCGGAAGGTGTGGCGGCTGAGAATTCCAATGCGGTTATCAACATGGAACAGGTCTATGAATGGAATCCGGATATTATTTTTATTACTAACTTTACCCCGGTCCAGCCTGAGGACCTCTATGAAAATGCGGTTGGACAGGACGACTGGAGTCCGGTAAAGGCGGTACAGGACAAGAATGTATATAAACTTCCTCTCGGCACCTACAGAAGTTATACGCCCAGCACGGATACGCCCATGACGCTTTTGTGGATGGCAAAACAGGTATATCCGGACCTGTTTTCGGATGTGGACATGACCCAGGAGGTAAAGGATTATTATAAGGAACTATACGGTGTGGATTTAAGCGGAGAGCAGGTACAGAGGATGTACCATCCTGGCCGGGAGGCAGCGGCCGGATATAAGAAATAGGCGTTAATGCACAAAGCCGGAATGATATGAGGGTGGAATAAACGTATGAATGGAAGTAAACGAAGCTGGAACCGGTACTGGACCCTGGGTTCCCTGGCAGTAATTTTTGCAGCCGCGGCCGCGGCCATGGCAATCGGCCGGTTTACCATTGCTCCCAAGGAGCTGGCGGCTGTGCTGATACCTGGTTCCTTCCCGGATGTCCAGGTGTCGGGACAGGTGAGGACGGTCATATCCAATATCCGTTTTCCAAGGGTGGTGCTGGCCCTTTTGTCCGGGGCAGGACTGGCGGCGGCCGGGGCGGCATTTCAGGGATTATTTGCAAATCCCCTGGCTACCCCGGATACACTGGGAGCTGCCAATGGCGCTTCCTTTGGGGCTGTCCTTGGTATTCTGTTAGGTCTTCCGGCCTTCGGCATACAGACCCTTGCCATGATTACAGGAGTTGCGGCCGTGCTCATGGCCTGGAGCGTGGCCCAGGTGAGAGGCACCATTCCTCCGCTGATGGTTATACTGGCAGGCATGGTGGTCAGCTCCCTGTTTTCCGCCCTGGTATCTCTGGTGAAGTATGCGGCGGATCCCCAGGACGTACTTCCGTCCATTACATACTGGCTTATGGGAAGCATGGCATCCACCACCAGGACTACTCTTATTATGGGGGCGCCTTTTATCCTTGCAGGAAGCCTGCTTTTGTTCCTTTTGAGATGGAAGCTTAATACCATGTCGCTTCCTGAGGACGAGGCAAAGTCTCTGGGCATTCCGGTAAAGAGAATCCGCAGCCTGGTGATTCTGGGGGCAGCCATGGTGACCGCGGCTGTTGTCTCCATGTGCGGACAGATTGGCTGGATAGGACTTCTCATTCCCCACATGGTGCGCATGATATTCGGAAATGACAACCGATCAGTGGTTCCCGCCAGCATGGCATCGGGAGCCCTGTTTATGCTTATGATTGATACCGCGGCCAGGTCGGTCATGGCCACGGAAATACCTGTATCCATATTGACATCTCTTATAGGAGCGCCCTGTTTCATACTGCTCCTCAGAAAGACAGGAGGTATCCGTTTATGATATTTGAGGTAAGGGACGGAGGATTCGGCTATTCCTCCCATGAATGTATATTAAAAAATGTAAACTTCTCCCTGGATGAACCCCAGGTGCTGTCTGTCCTGGGAGCCAACGGCGCAGGAAAGACCACTTTGCTCAAATGTATGCTGGGACTTCTGGAGTGGAACACAGGAGGCACCTTTGCGGACGGCGTCAACATAAAAGACATCCCATATAACCAGCTGTGGCAGAAGATAGGGTACGTACCCCAGGCAAAGGCGTCGGCCTTTGCCTACAGCACGCAGGAGATGGTGATTTTAGGAAGAAATGCCCATCTGGGCACCTTCAGACAGCCTAAAAAGAGGGACTGGGAAATAGCAGAGGCCTGTATGGAAGAGATTGGAATAGGATATCTTAAGGGTAAGCTTTGCAGCCACATCAGCGGCGGAGAACTGCAGATGGTGCTCATTGCCAGGGCGCTGGCTGCAAATCCGTCCATTCTGGTGTTGGATGAGCCGGAATCCAATCTGGACTTCAGGAACCAGCTTATTGTGCTGGAGGCCATTGAACGCCTGTGCAGGGAAAAGCATATATCCGCTGTTGTGAACACCCATTATCCGGAACACGCTTTATCCATATCCCAGAAAGCCCTGCTGCTCACCGCCCATGGGACCACCCTGTTCGGACCAACGGACGAGATACTGAGCGAGGAACATCTCAATGAGGCGTTTGGGGTGGAGGTCAGGCTGTATCCGTTAACCTTAAGGAACAGGACGTATACCTGTGTCCTGCCTTTGGGACTGAAAGAAAGAATGGAAAGAGGTGCATGATGGAGCGGGTGATTACGCTGGTGGATAAACTGGCCAAGTCTCATATGCTCTCCAGGGAGGAATTTAGTTTCCTGCTGGATAACATAGGGGAGGAGGACACATATCTGTACGGAAAGGCCAGGGAGGCAGCCCTTGCTAATTACGGGAACAAGATATATGTCCGTGGGCTTATGGAGTTTACCAATTATTGTAAAAACGACTGCTACTATTGCGGTATCAGGAGAAGCAACCAAAAGGCTTCCCGATACAGGCTGTCACCGGAGCAGATTATGGAGTGCTGCAGCATTGGCTATGGGCTGGGATTTCGGACCTTTGTGCTTCAGGGCGGCGAGGATCCGTGGTTTACGGATGAGAAGATTGCGTATCTGGTGGAGCGCATAAAAAAGCAGTACCCGGACTGTGCGGTTACGCTGTCTGTGGGTGAAAAAGGGTACGATACCTATAAGCGCTGGTTTGATGCGGGTGCAGACCGTTATCTGCTTCGCCATGAAACAGCCAACCCATGCCATTATGCCAGTCTCCATCCGCCTCAGATGTCTTCTGAGTACAGGAAGGAATGTCTGCATAACCTGAAGGCCATTGGCTACCAGACAGGATGCGGAATCATGGCAGGCTCACCGTATCAGACCACGGCCCATATAGCGGAGGACCTGGAATTTATGCACGGCCTTCAGCCGGAGATGGTGGGAATCGGCCCCTTTATCCCCCATCATGATACCCCCTTTAAGGACAGGCCTGCCGGCATCCTGCGCCAGACCCTTCTGCTGCTGGCCATTGTGCGGCTCATGCTGCCGGATGTGCTTCTGCCTGCCACCACGGCTCTGGGCACCATAGAGCCGGATGGAAGGGAACAGGGCGTGATGGCAGGGGCCAATGTGGTAATGCCGAATCTGTCGCCTATGGAAGTGAGAAAAAAATACATGCTTTACGACAATAAAATCAGCACAGGCGTGGAGGCGGCAGCCAATATTAAAGAATTAAAACGAAGGATGGCGTCCATAGGGTACGAAGTGGTCACTGACCGGGGCGACCACAAAAAAAATAAAAGAAGTTCCTGCCCTTAAAGCCTCATAATTACTTTGAAGGTTACTTTAAGTATAAATTCCTCTGTTTGACAGATACTACATTTACGGGCAACAAAGAAGATAAATGACAGAAAGTAAAATGGAGGAATTTTGTTTATGAAAGCTACAGGAATAGTCAGAAGAATTGATGATCTGGGCCGTGTGGTCATTCCAAAGGAAATTCGGAGGACCCTGAGGCTCAGGGAAGGTACGCCGTTAGAGATATTCACAGACAGGGAAGGAGAAATCATCCTTAAAAAATACTCGCCTATGATGGAGCTCACCTCATTTGCCGTGCAGTATGCAGAGGCCATGGCACAGTCCACCGGCCTTTTCGTATGCATCACGGACAGGGACCAGGTCATAGCTGTGGCAGGAGGGGCCAAAAAGGACCTGCTCCAGAGAAATATCAGCCGTCAGCTGGAACAGGCCATCAATGAGCGCAGCACTGTCATCGCTGCCAGGGAAGACAAGGCATTTATCCAGTTAGTGGACGAGGAGCTGGAGGGAATCAGCGCCCAGGTGGTGGCGCCTATTATCTGCGAAGGCGACGCCATTGGCGCCGTGGCTCTCATGAGCCGTGAGCCAAGGGCCAAGTTCGGGGACGCCGAGATGAAGCTGGCATCCACGGCTGCCGGGTTTCTGGGACGGCAGATGGAAGGCTAACCGTTATATATGGAATTTTCAGAGGTATCCCGGCACAGGGAAGCGTTATCGCAGACCTGTGCCGGGATGTTTCTGTTTTCAGGCTTTTATTTTTTTTAATACGCGATATATAATCATTTCTGAAAATTATTTTAATAAAAGGTGTGGGGGATTTAAAGGAATTTGCGATAAAATAGAAATAATACACAATAAAATGCTAAAAAAATTAGATATAATGTAGAAAATGTAATAATGAACAGAAAAAACTTGAAAATTATTTTCGTATAGATTATACTAAGTCCAGATAAAGAACGACGTCGTGATTTGCTGGAACTTAGCGGTTGTGTTATTTTGAAAGGAGGATGAACACGCTTGGGGAGTGTGTTCAAGAAGCATGGTTAATTCAACAACGAGAGCCTTTGGCAGTCCTTTTAAGTACGTTCAGGGACCAGGAGAATTTAATCGCCTGCCGGAGTATTCAAAACCTTATGGAAAGGCATGTGTGATTATTGATAGTTTTTTGTATGCAGAGTTAAACCAAAAATTGGAAAATACATATGGGGAAAGTGAGGGGGAGTTTTTTTCTATCTGTTTTAAAGGAGAATGCTGTGACGATGAGGTGCAAAGGATTTGTGAAATTGTTAGAAGTAATAGCGCAGCTCTTATTGTAGGTGTAGGTGGAGGTAAAACGCTGGATACCGCCAAGCTTTGTGCCGATAGCGTGGACCTGCCTGTTATCATTGTTCCCACATCTGCATCCACAGATGCTCCGGTCAGTGAGATTGCAGTGCTCTATACAGCGGACGGGGAATATATAGGTTCAAGAAAGATGAAACACAATGCTCATTTAGTGCTGGTGGACAGCGAGATTATCGTTAAAGCACCGAAGCGTTTGTTTGTAGCCGGTATGGGGGATGCTCTGGCTACTTATCCGGAAGCCTTAGCTTGCCAAGGTTCTGATTCTCCTAACTATATTGCAGGCGGACGGCGCCGCTGCAAAGCGGGTATGGCTATTGCTAAATCCTGTTGGGATATCCTGTTTTCTGACGGACGAAGTGCCTTGGTGGCATTAGAACGGGGAGTCATTACGGAGTCCTTGGAGAATGTGATTGAGGCTAATACCCTATTAAGCGGTCTTGGTTTTCTGAATACAGGACTGGCTACAGCCCATGGTATCCATTCTGGTTTGACCATGATACCTTCCACTCACAAATATCTTCATGGAGAGAAAGTAGCCTTTGGCATCGTATGCCAGATGGTAATGGAAAACACACCTGCAGAGACTGTGGATAAGGTAATGCGTTTTATGGTGGATATCGGCCTGCCCGTTACGTTAGAACAGCTGGATGTGGAACCAATAGAGGAAAATATCACAGCGATTGCAAAAAAAACAGCAGATGGACCTCTGGTTCATCAGGAACCAGTTTTCATAACAGAGAAAATAGTATATGACGCTATTTTGATGGCGGATGAGCTGGGTAAGAAATATAGGGGTATGTAAAAAAGACAGGGTGTATTTCAATATTAAATGTATAAGGAAGGGTGCAACTATGAAAAAAAGATTGATTCGTGTTATGTCGTCATTGATGTTCGTATGCTTACTAGCAGGCTGTGGCAGCAAAAGCAGTTCAGGAAATGCAGTAAGTGAAGCTCCTTCAAAGAACGAAGGAACGGAAAGTGTGGCGGAGGTGGCTGCCGCAGGTGATGCGGAGATAACCCTGGAATTTGGCCATATCCAAAATCCCGGTCATGCACTGGCTATTGCTCCGGAGGAGTTTAAGAATCTGGTGGAAGAAAAGTCCGGCGGACGGGTAGCAGTCAATATTTATCCATCCAGTCAATTGGGGTCTGCCCGTGAAATGATGGAGCAGGTTACGATGGGAACCCTGGATATGACCTGCTGCGATACTGCTGACTGGGCAGCCGCTCTCAATATACCTGAATTAGCTGTATTTAATATGCCGTTCCTCACAAAGGATTTGGCAACTCAGGCAGAACTAATTCGCACTATTATTCCGGAGGAAGTACCGAAAATGCTGGAGGGATCCGGAACCCGTCTTCTCATGACCTATTCCAACGGTATCAGGCAGCCTCTTTTAAAAAATAAACCTATTACATGTCTGGAGGATATAAAGGGGCTTAAAATGAGAACAGCAGAGACCCCTCTGTATGTCAACCTTTGGAATGCACTTGGCGCCAGCACGGTTACATCCGCCTGGAGCGAGGCATACACTCTTCTTCAACAGGGAGTGGCTGATGCGGTGGAAGCAGATGTAACAGGCTTAGTGAATCAGAACCTTCAGGAGCAGGGAAAATATCTCTCTAAAATCGGTCATTTGGGCGCAATCTACTGTGTGTTTATTAATGAAGACAAGTGGAATTCCATACCGGAGGATTTACAGGGCATAATATCGGAATGTGCTCTGGAGAGCCAGGAAAACCAGTTGTCCAGCCGTCAGGCTTCGGATGATGCTGCTGAGAAAGTTATGGCAGATGCCGGCGTTGAAATCAACGAGATTTCTCAGGAAGAACGCAGCCGTATGAAGGATGCATGTCAGTCCATCTATGATGAATATATAAATAATTACAATCTGGGCGACCTTATTGACCGCATGCTGGCATTGAATAATTAACATTTAGGAAAGCAATGATGCGTGTACATGGGTTAGGACATGTATGCGCATTTTTCTTAGAAAGGAGTTCTGCGAATTATGAAGACATTGCTTAAACTGGACCAGACTATTGAAACAATTCAGACCTGGTTTTGTGTACTGATGTTTATAATGATTCTCATTTTTGGTACGATACAGGTCTTTGGCCGTTTTGTCCTGAGTTCTGCGCCTCCATGGACAGAAGAGGCCATGCGGTTCTGCGGAATTTATCTTACCTTTATCGGGTCCGCATTGACTGTCCGGGCGGACGCACACGTATCTGTGGATATTCTCATTGGATTTTTGAAGGATAATAAAATCCGGGCCGGACTGTTTGTGGTTTCCAGGCTCATATGCGTGGTATTTTTGATTGCATTTTTTCCGGGAGCCATTACCCTGGTACAAAAAAGTGGCAATTCCTTGGGAGCGGCTATCAGAATTCCCTATTCTTACATTTATGCGGCGGCGCCGGCTGGTATTATCATGATGCTCTGCGCTTATGCCAGTGCCATACCGAAATTGGCCCGACAATATGCAAAGGGGGAAAAATAGATGATTACAATAGCTATTATTACGCTTTTGATTTTTCTGGTGCTGGGCGTTCCGGTCAGCTTTGCCATTGGCCTGTCAGGACTTTTGGCAATTGTTATGGGCAGCGATGTGCCGTCCTTTATGGCTGTTCAGCAGGCAATCCGCGGAATGAATTCGTTCTCTCTGATGGCAGGTCCTTTGTTTATTCTGGCCGGCGAGATTCTGGGAGCCGCAAAGCTTTCCAAACGTATACTGGATTTTTGCCGGGCCTGTATCTCGCAGCTTAGGGGCGGTCTTGGCATGGTGTCGGTTATGGCCAATATGATTTTTGCCGGAATATCAGGATCGGGAGCTGCCACTATGAGCGCAGTCAGTACCCTTACGGTACCGGAACTAAAAAAGGCCGGGTATGACCGTGCATTTATTGCTTCCATGATAGCTGGTTCCGGCGCCCTTGCTCCTATTATCCCGCCCAGCACCAATATGATTGTCTATGCGTCACTTACCGGATTTTCTGTGGGAAAGCTGTTTATGGGCGGAATCATTCCAGGTCTTTTGATTGGTTTTGCGCTTATGGGTATGTGTTATTGGTATGCCAGGAAATATAACGTAGACGCAGGGACCAGTACTCTGGATTTGCACGTTGTATGGAAGTCGTTTAAGGATGCGTTTTTCGCTCTCATAACCCCCATCATTATTATTGCAGGTGTTGTGTCGGGCATATTTACCGCTACGGAGTCAGGCATTATCGCCTGTCTTTATGCCTTGATTTGCGGTCTGTTTATCTACCGTACTTTAAAGCTTAAGGATTTACTGGGAATATTTAAGAGAGCTACATCATCATCGGCTATGCTTATGATGATTATGGGAATATCCAATATATACTCTTACATTTTTGCTAGAGAGAATCTGGCCGATACCATTAAAGCCTTTATGCTCTCTGTTTCCACTAATCCCACAGTGGTAGTTCTGATTATTATTGGAATTATGCTGGTGATCGGATGCTTTATGGAAACCCTGGCCGCTACAGCAGTTATACTTCCAATCGTATATCCGTTGGTGATGAGCCTTGGTGTAGATCCGCTGATGTTTGGTGTGCTTTTTTCAATCGCTACCGTAGTTGGAGCCTTGACGCCTCCAGTAGGCTTATATTTGTTCTTGTCTATGAGTATTGCGGAGGCCCCGTTTAAGGAGGCTATACGCTACACGGTTCCGGTTGTATTGATTATTCTCGCGGTTATGGTGCTGATGTTAATCTGGCCGCCGCTAGTTACCTTTGTCCCCAATCTGTTAATGGGCGCATGATTTTAAGGAGGTTATTCAATGAAATTAACAGTTGAGACCATTCGGATTCAGGATTTGCAGTTTGGAGAAGAAACCTGTTTACGGGATGGTATTCTATATGTAAACAAAGAGGATATTCTGGCTTTTGCGGCGTCAGAACCTTGCTTTGAGACTCTGAAGATCGATATTTCTTATCCAGGTGATTCTACCCGTATTATCAATGTGGTAGATGTGGTACAGCCCCGCTGTAAGGTTTCAGGAAATATTGACTGGCCTGGTGTTCTTACCGAAGAGTATGAGATTGCAGGCTCCGGTGTTACCAGGGCAGTGGAAGGGGCAGGAATTGTCCTATGCCAAAATGATACATATTGGTCCAGAAAATGGGGCTCCTTCGATATGAGCGGTGAATGTGCAGCGATGAATCCCTATGCAAAGATGCCGGAACTTGTGATTGAGCCTATGGCACCGGAAAATGCTGATTTTAGAGACTACAGGGAAGCTTTGCGCCGGATAGGGTATAAGACCAGTGTACTGCTGGCAAAGGTTACGCTGGGATGCAAGGCCAATACATCGGAGACCTTTGACAATGAGACCCAGTATCCGGACCTGCCAAGCGTGGCTTATTCCTACCAGATTTACTCCAAGCAGTATGACACGCAAAACTACCGGGAACCCATGGTATATGGAAATGCAGTTCCGGACAGTCTTCCATTAGTCATGCAGCCCACGGAGATATTGGATGGAGCTATTTCTCTGTGCGGAGGATTCCGGTGTATTACCACATATGAGATTCAAAACCATCCGATTATTGTAAATCTTATGCGCCGCCATGGTAAGGATTTGAATTTCGCGGGCGTTCTGATTACAGTGACATCCGTGGAAGCCAAACACCGCTATCTGGTGTCAAAAATGGCTGCCAATCTTTTGAAGGAGGTATTTCATGCCGACGGTGTAATTGTAACAAAAGGGGTTGGGGGAGCATCCACGCTCTGCGTTGGAGCTATTGCAAGTGAAGCCGAAAAGCTGGGAATAAAGGCGGTTCCGGTCATACAAATACTCAATGGAAAGAGCAATTTGGGGATAGAGTGTATGATTAGTGAAAAAAATGTGGATTCCATTGTCTGCTCAGGTACCTATTACCATAACTTTACTCTCCCGCCGGTTGAAACTCTGTTGGGCGGGCCTCAGGATGCTCTTTATCTCAGTGGTGACGACGGCGTAATCGGAGGACATAAAATAGCTACGGGAGATCCGGCAAAAGGACAGGTGCGTTCCACCTATATGAAACAGGTGGGACTTATGAGCCAGATTGGTTATTCACATGGAATGGCAGTAGATTATTAAGGAGGAGAAGAATGGGGACAAGAAAATGGAGGGTTGTGTGCTATGTTAACCAGTTTTTTGGCCAGATTGGCGGAGAAGACATGGCTCACGTGGGATTCAGTGTAAAGGATAAACCAGTAGGCCCGGCGGTTCTTTTCCAAAATTTGTTGAAAAATGACTGCGAAGTAGTGGGAACCATTATCTGCGGTGATAATTATTTTGCTGAGAATATTGAGCATGCAGTGACTGAGGGGGTAGAACTGGTTCGCTCTATGAAGCCGGATCTTTTTATTGCCGGACCTGCCTATAATGCCGGACGTTATGGGATTAGCTGCGGTAATATGGCAGCAGCGGTGGGAAGGGAATTGGGGATACCCACAGTGACGGGGATGTATCCGGAAAATCCAGCAGCTGATTTATTCCGTAAAGATACATATATTGTAAAAACAGAGATTCTTTCCTCCACCCTGAGAAAGGCGGCTCCTGCTATGTGCAGTATAGGGCTGCGTCTGCTAAAAGGAGAGCACATTGCAGGTGCACAGGAGGAAGGCTACATCATCCGGGATATCATTTTGAATGAGGAACAGCCTCTTAATGCGGCGGAGCGTTCAATTGAAATGCTCATGAAAAAGATGCGGGGGGAACCCTTTAAAAGTGAGCTTCTGCCGCCTGACTTTGATGTGGTGGAACCGGCTCCGCCAGTGCAGGATTTAAAAACAGCCCGTTTAGCACTGGTGACTGACGGCGGTTTGATTCCGGAGAGCAATCCTGATAAGCTAAAACCGAATGGAAGCACCACTGTGGGGTGTTATGACTGGGATAGCCTGATGTCGGATAAATACTTTGTAATCCACAGCGGTTATGATGGGACTTGGGTGATGGAAAATCCTTACCGCCTGTTTCCAGTGGATGTGCTGCGGGAGAAAATAAAAGAAAAAATGCTGGGATATCTGGACCCTCAGGTATATGTTACCTGCGGCAACTGCGCTTCTGTGGCAGCCGCAAAAGTAAAAGGGGAGCAGATTGCCAAAGGACTGTTGGATAAGGGGATTACCGCCGCTATTCTTACCTCTACATGAGGTACCAGTACTCGTTGCGGAGCAACGATTGTGAAAGAAATTGAGCGTGTGGGAATTCCGGTCACCCAGATCTGTGCTGTTGTAGATATTGCAAAATCAGTGGGAAGTTCGCGGATTCTTCGTGGATTTGCCATTACCTGTCCGGTGGGAAATCCGTCCTTAAGCCAAGCTGACGAGAAGGTCTCACGGCGCCGTTATGTGGAGAAAGCGCTGAGCATGCTGACAAAGCCGGGTTCCAGGGGGACTGTAGAGGACGTGCTGTAAGACAAAAGAGATTTAGTGCTTATTTGCCCTAGACACACTTATGGATTACGTATAAAATGAACTTTAATTAAAAGTTTCCAAATATAAAGGGGGCAAATGATATGGGAGAAAATATAAGCAATGGTATTTTATATGACCGTGTAGAAGAGAAACGTGGATCTTTATCTAAGAAGGAATTGGAAACAGCGGAATATATGGCTGCACATCAGGAGCAGCTGATTTATTCATCCATTACGGATCTGGCAGAGAGAGCAGGAAGCAGTGAGGCTACTGTTACCAGGGTCTGCGGGAAACTGGGATACAGGGGGTTTCAGGCATTAAAGGTCGGGGTGGCCAGGGAACTCACAACTCCTCAGGAGAAGATACATGAGAAACTTGAGGCTGATTCACCGGCAGAGGTGATCATAGAAAAGATTTTTTCCAGTGCTATAGAAACTCTGTCCATGACTCAGAAATCCATCAATGTTAAGGCAGTTGCAGCCAGTATAGATGCATTGTGCCAGGCCAGACGCATCATTATTATAGGTAACGGAAACTCTGCATCTATTGCCGCGGATGCCCAGCATAAGTTTTTGAGGCTGGATTTGAATGCCCACGCATATACGGATGATCATATGCAGATGATCGCAGTGTCCTCAATGACAGACCAGGATGTGCTGCTGGCGATTTCCTATTCCGGCAGTTCCAGAAATGTAGTGGAAGCTGCCCATCAGGCTAAGGAGCAGGGGGCTACTGTGATTTCACTGACCAATGAGGGCAGTTCGCCTGTTTCAAAGCTGGCGGATATTTGCCTGAATACATATTCTCAGGAGACTAGATATCGTACTTATGCTATTTCTTCCCGTATGGCAGAACTTACTATTATTGATACTATCTATACCGGCGTGGCGCTGCGGCTGGGGGATAAAGCAATCGCTAATTTCGAAGCCCTGGAGCGGGCGCTGGTTGTAAAAAAATATTAGAGGAGAGCCTATGAAAAAATTATTTGGTGTAGATTTTGGTACCGGAGGATGTAAGGCTACTGTGATTGACTTAGAGGGGAATATCCTGGCTTCAGCTTTTCAGGAATATCCATCTGAACATAAAAAACCAGGATGGTCCGAGCAGGACCCGGCCCTTTGGATTGAGGCATTTATCAATACCGTTACTGCCTGCCGGACGCAGATGAATGACGGATTTGATGGTATGCTGGGTCTGGCAGTTACCGCTTCCACTCATAATGCAGTTTTACTAGATGGAAACGGACAGGTAATCAGACACTGTATTATGTGGAATGATCAGAGAAGCGGGGAACAGTGCCGTTATTTAAAGGAGAAGCATGGGGAAGAGATTTTTAAAATTGGAATGCAGATGCCGACTCCTACATGGACACTGCCGCAGCTTCAGTGGGTTAGAGAGAATGAACCGGAAAATTATAAGAAAATCCGCCGTCTCATGTTTACAAAGGATTATATCCGTTCCTGGGTTACAGGAGATTTCTGTACGGATATTGTAGATGCTCAGGGCAGTCTGCTTTTTGATGCCAGGAAACAGTGCTGGTCAGAGGAATTATGCAATATGGTGGGATTGCCGGTGGAGGTTCTTCCAGAGATTCGAAAGACAAAGGAGATTGTAGGAACGGTACGGGAGGAAGTGTCTAAACAGACAGGCCTGCCAGGAGGGCTGCCGGTTATAGCAGGCTGTTCCGATACAGCAGCAGAGGATTTCAGCGCGGGTGCTGTGAAAAATGGTCAGATTATCATTAAGCTGGCAACTGCCGGCAATGTCAATCTGGTTACAGACCAGGCGGTGCCTCACGATAAGACATTTACATACCCCTATTCTGTGGAAGGAAAATGGTATACCGTTACGGCTACCAACAGCTGTGCGTCTGCGTACCGCTGGATGAGGGACAGTCTTTACCCTGCGGAAAAGGAACAGTGTGACAGGGAGGGAAGAGATGTTTATCTTTTAATGGATGAGCAGGCCGCATCAGTAGAATTAGGCTGTCAGGGACTTTTGTTCCATCCCTATCTACTGGGTGAACGCTGCCCCTATTTTAATCCAAATGCCAGAGGCGATTTCTTTGGAGTGAGCATGATCCACAAAAAAGGGCATTTCGCCAGAGCGCTGTTGGAGGGCGTTGCATTCAGCCTTTATGACTGCCTTCAGGTACTTAAGGAGTTTACGGATAACATGGAAGATATTGTGATTATAGGAGGCGGAGCGAAGAGCCCGTTGTGGTGTCAAATTGTCAGCGATATATTTGGCTTGGAGGTGAAAATGCCTCAAAATGCGGAATCTTCATTTGGCGGCGCGCTTTTGGCTGGTGTTGGTGTGGGGGCATTTGCCGATGAGTTAGAAGCGGCAGAAAAATGCATTCGCATGAAAAAGACTTATTACCCCGATATGGAAAATCATAAGAAGTATATGGAATTATTTGAAATTTATAAAGAAATAGCAGATATGTCGGGCAGCGTATGGAAAAAACTGGCAGAGTTTTCAGCGTAAGTCTGTAAGTCGGGTTTTAGTGTGCTTTGATAAAGTTATGTATAGGTATCCCGGCACGGGGAAGCGTTATCGCAGACCTGTGCCGGGATGTTTCTGTTTTCAGGCTTTTTTCCTGGTTACATTTGTGTTATACTGGCATTGTTAAAAAGTGATATGTAATTTGGGAAGGGTAAATAGGTATACATAAGAACGGTATGGGAATCAATGGTAACCGGGGGCGCCAAAGGAAGGCGATACTGATTTTGGCAGTCCTTGTGCTGGCGGTCCAGGCGCCTTTGCCGGGCCGGGCATCACCTGTCACGAGGGCTGAACAGGAGAGGCGCAGGGCAGAGGAGGAGAAGTCCAGGGCAGAGTCTGAGGCGCAGCAGCTGGAACAGAAGCTGGGGCAGTCCAGACAGAAGGAACAGGCCCTGGAGGAAGAATTGGTAAGGCTGCTGGCCCTTAAGGATATACTGGAATCCGATATGGAAGAGCTGAAGACGCAGATTCAGGAGGCAGACAGGGATTACCGCCAGGCCGAGGAAAAACGGCAGAGACAGTATGACATCCTTAAAAAGAGGATTCAGTTCCTGTATGAGGAGGGGGATATCACATATCTGGATATCCTTTTAAAGGCAAAGAACATAGGGGATGTAGTCAGCCAGACCGAATATTTCAGGCAGCTTTATGAATACGACCAGGAAATTATACAGAGATATGAGAAGCTAAAGCAGGAAGCTGCCGGAAAAAAGGAGCTGCTGGAGGAGAAACAATCCCAGCTTGAGGTCATGGAAGAGGAAAATGAGTCCCAGCAAAAGGAACTGGAAGGATTCATTGCGGCGAGGCAAAAGGAGAGCAGCGGTTTTGCCCTTGAACTGGAGGCGGCCCAGGCCCGTGCAGCCCAGGCTGCCGGGGAAGTGATAAGGAAAACAGAAGAAATACGTATCCTCAGGGCAAGGCAGGAGGAAGAGCGTATCAGGCAGGAGAAAGAGCGCATCAGGCAGGAGCAGGAAAGCGCAGGACAGGAATCAGGGGCCGCAGGACGGGAGCCAGGAGGCGCAGGACGGGAGCCAGGAGGCGCAGGACGGGAGCCAGGAGGTGCAGGACAGGAATCAGGAAGCGCAGGCACGGCACAAGACAGTGCAGGTACAGCCGGCGGCCGGTCAGTGAAAAGCATAGGCGGCACTGAATTCGGCAGAAATGTGGCAGACTATGCCCTGCAGTTTGTAGGCAATCCCTATGTATACGGAGGTACAAGCCTTACCGGCGGAACAGACTGTTCCGGTTATACCCAGTCGGTATACCGGCATTTCGGCGTCAGCATTCCCAGGACGTCAGGGGAACAGGCGGGATTTGGCAGGGAGATACCGTATGAGGATATGGAGCCGGGTGATCTGGTCTGCTATTCCGGCCATGTGGCCATGTATATCGGAGGAGGCCGCATTGTACACGCCAGTTCCAGAAAAGAGGGCATTAAGGTGAGCAATGATCCGGCCTATCGGACCATTGTATCCATACGCAGGCCATGGCAGTAATGGGGATAAAGGATAAGGGGAGGTTTATGATGGGGATTAGGAACAGGTTCATATATTTCGCAGGCAGGGCAGCGGCAGGCGTATGTGCTGCGCTGGGAATATGGTGGTCTTGCGCCATGACTTCTTTTGCAGACGAGGCCATCAAGTCAGTGACCATAGCCGTCACCTCATCCGTGGAGATGGGGGGCAGCGGAAGCGTGTCCGCCACGGCGGACAGCACCAAGTATCATGTGGTGTCCTGCGAGTTTATCAACGGAAAGACATCCTGGAAGGCGGGGGAAATTCCGCGTATATCCATTGAGCTGGCGGCTGAGGAGGATTACTATTTCGGAAGCATCAGTTCCTCCAACGCGCATATACGGGGGGCCGAGTATGTGTCATCCAAGAAAAGCGATGCAAAGCGCAGTCTCACCATTACTGCCAAATTAAAAGGGGTCAAGGGTACTCTGGACCAGGTGGAGGAGGCTTATTGGGAAGAAACGCCTTTGGGAAAAGCCAGGTGGTCTAAGGTTGACGGGGCTTCCTCCTACGAGGTAAAGCTGTTCTGCGATGAGAGCATGGTCTACCATGTGCCCAGGACCAATTCGGTCAGCTATGATTTCTTTCCCTATATGACGGAAGAAGGGGATTACTATTTCAAGGTGAGGGCGGTGGCAAAGACCGAGTCTGAGTCTGATTACCTGAAAGCAGGCGGATGGACGGAGTCTGACAACCAGCAAATCACCAGAAAGGATGCCCAGGCAGCGGATAAGCGGGCTGTATCCCAGGGAAAGGGAACCGCCGGTGTCAGCGTGAAGGACGGAACAGGCCCCAATGCCCAGGCTCCGGGGTGGGCCCAGGACGGAAACGGCTGGTGGTACAGGAACCAGGACGGAAGCTATCCGGTGGGCTGCTGGCAGGAAATTGGAGGAAAGTGGTATCTTTTTGACATAAACGGATACATGCTTACGGGCTGGCAGTGGAAGAACGACAGGGAATACTACCTGACATCCAATGGGGACATGGTTACGGGCTGGCTCCAGTTCAACCGCATTTGGTATTACCTGGACCCGGAGAAGGGAAAACTGACAGGGCAGTGGCTGCAGCAGGGGAATGACTGGTATTATCTGAATCCGGACGGCAGTATGGCTGCCGGGTGGCTGCAATGGCAGGGCAACTGGTACTATCTGGATCCGTCAAGCGGGCAGATGGTGCGGGATAAAGCCGTGGACCAGCATTATGTGAATCAGGCGGGGATATGGGTCCCGTAGCCGGCAGAAGGAGGAAATGATGATGTATGGATGGAAGAAGGCGGCCGCGGCACTGGGAATCTGGGCGGTCCTCACAGCTGTATTTCCTGCTGTTTCCATAGCAGCAGTCAAGACAGAGACGAGGACACCCATCACCAGCGTATCGCTGAAGGTGCGTTCCGATGTACAGGCGGATTATGAGCTCAATGAGGCCACGGTGTATGCCACCACGGACAGCAGCCTGTATACCATCGGCGCTTATAAATGGGCTGCCAAGAATAATAAGGATTACTGGGAACCGGGGGATGAACCCAAAGTGCAGATTGAGATACATGCCAGAAGCGGCTACTATTTCAACAGGACCACAGGGCCAAGCAAATTCCAGATTGACGGGGCAACCTATAAATCGGTGAAAAGGACCAATAATGATGAGACACTGCTTCTTACAGTCCTGCTGACTCCTGCTTCCGGCACACTGGAGATACCGGATACAGCTGAGTGGATGGGATACCCGCCGGGAAAGGCTACCTGGGCCCAGGTGCCCTATGCCGGCGCTTACGAGCTGAAGCTTTACCGGAATGGACAGATGGTCCAGGGCATACCAAAGGTAATTGCCACAAATTATGATTTTTACCCCCTGATGACCGTAGCAGGAACCTATCAGTTTCGCGTCAGGGCCATACCCAAGGACACGGAGGAGACAGCTTACATCACCAGCAGCGACTGGGTGTATTCCGATGAGCTGGATATAGACGCGGATGAGGTCTGCACTCTGAGCGGAGGCGCGGTGGGCGGTCCGGACAAGGCTGATGCGCTGACCCCTTCCCAGCTGGGATGGATTAAGGATGATGAGGGCTGGTGGTACAGGAACACAGACGGCACCTATCCCATCGGTACATGGAAGAACATTGACGGCAGGTGGTATCTCTTTGATTTCAGCGGATATATGCTGACGGGCTGGCAGCAGAAGGATGGCAATTACTATTTCCTGGATATGAATGGAATTATGCAGACAGGCTGGCTTCAGGACAGCAGGAAATGGTATTATCTGGGAAATGATGGAATCATGTATAAGGGATGGCTTACAGCCGGAGACGGCATGTACTTCTTTGACCAGGACGGAAGCATGCATACGGGCTGGCTGCTGGACGGCGGCAATTGGTATTATATGAGTCCGGAAAATGGGCGTATGGTTAAGAATGCTTATATAGAGGGACGGTACCTGGATGGTTCCGGGATTTGGCATAATTAATGACAGGCAGAACCCGTAGAAGGGCTGCAGCTGAGCTGCGTCAGAGGTCTTGTAAGACCAAAATCATATATGGCGGAAATCAGATACGGCAGAAGCAGAATACAGCAGAAGCAGAATACATACAGTAGTAGAATACATCAGAAGCAGAATACAGCATAATATAGCACATTAAGTTACCCAATCAGAAAAGAGCAGCAGCAGGTTTACAAAGAAACATCCTGAGGCTGCTTTTTTGTCCCCCATCCATCATATGGGAAAAATTACCAACCTCCGGTTTTTCCTATAAACAGAGTCAAAATGGTTACAAAACAGTTTCTAAAACATTTATTTTTGTTGACGGAGTGACTGAATGGGGATATACTTAAAATATTGGATAATTGTGTAAATAACGTGGGTTAAACGGGGGGAAGATTATGTTTATCATACCGGTTACAAGGATGGAGGGAGTAGGAGACTTAACTGACTTAAAAAAGGACAGCACGGTTAAGGCGGTTCCGGAGAAACGCTTTGACAGTGTGCTGAAGGAGGCAGTCAGAGAGGCGGACCAGGCCATTAAGGATACCCAGATTATGGATATGAAGCTTGCGTCAGGACAGGTGGACAACCTGCATACCGCGCTGATACAGGCGGAAAAGACAGCAGCAGCAGTGGAATTCACTACACAGATTACTACTAAGGCGGTGAATGCCTATAATCAGATTATGGGTATGCAGGTCTAATACTGGATGAAGGATGTTACAATTGAATCATGGGGATAAAGGATAAGATAAAACCAGGAGCCGGCGGAAACGGCGTCATAGGACGATTCCTGGGAAGCGGCAGAAGAAAAGCCGTGGCAGCGGGGGCGGTAGGGGCAGTAGTAATAGCCTTGGCAGCCAGTATTATGTTAAACAGAGGAAATACCGGCAGCTATGTAACATTGTTTCCAGGGATATCCAGAGAAGAGAATAACGAAATTCTGGCAGTGCTGGGCGGAAGAGGCGTGGCTGCCAAAAGGAATGATGAGGGCGAAGTGACGGTTCCGGAGGATCAGTTAGGCGACATCATGATAGAGATGTCGGAGCTGGGCTATCCGAAAACGGCGCTTCCTTTTGATATTTTCTCGGATAATATGGGTTTTACTACCACGGAGTTTGAGAAACGGCAGTACCTCCTTATGAATCTTCAGGACCGCCTGGAACGCACCCTGAAGGATATGACAGGCATTAAGAATGCTATTGTCACATTGAATGTACCGGATGAGAGCGCTTATGTATGGGAGGACGGGGATTCCGGCAGTACAGGCTCTGTCTCTCTGACTTTAATGCCTTCCTATGATTTATCACCGGAGAAGGTATCGGCTATCAAGAATCTGGTGGCGGACAGCGTACCGCGCCTGGCGCCTGAGCGTGTAACCGTGGTCAACGCGGAGACCATGCAGGAGATGGTGTCGGATGACATAGGAAACACGGCTTACGGCCTGAACCGTCTGGATTTTGAGGCCAAGGTGGAGGAACGCCTGCAGAATAAAATCAAGAATGTGCTGACACTGGCCTACTCTCCGGATAAGATCCGGGTATCTGCCACGGTCGTCATAGACTATGACAAGATGATAACCGAGAATCTGGAATACGAACCCCAGGAGAACGGACAGGGCGTGGTGGACCACTACCGGGAAAGCAGAGGCGTGGCAGGCGGCCAGATTGGGGCAGGGGGTATTGCCGGGGAAGAGAACAACACGGACATACCTGCTTACGGCACTGCCGGAACAGGCGGTACGGCCCAGGGGACCGGGGATTATTACAGGGATGTGGATTACCTTGTAAGCTACATAAAGAAACAGATTGAAAAGGACAATGTCAAACTTCAGAAGGCAACTGTGGCCATCACAGTCAACGACGATAACCTGACAGAGTCCAAAAAGCAGCAGTTAATTGACGCGGCGTCCAAGGCAGCCAATATTGCGCCGGAGGATATCGTGGTATCCAGCTTCCGCGAAGTGCCGAAGGAGACTGCTCCGGCCAAGCCGGCACTGCCTGTGCAGGCGCCTGTGGACACGGGAATTGATTACCGGACCATAGCCATTGCGGCCGGAGCCGGAATTCTTCTGTTCCTTCTGATTCTGTTCCTGATTTTTGGCCGCAGGCGCAGGAGACAGATGAAGGAGGACCAGGAGCTGTTTGCTCCCTTTGAGGGAGAGGTGCCGCCGACTGCGGATATGGAAGAGCGGGCGGAGGAGGCAGCGGTGCAGAATGATTTAGGCCGCATGCAGGTGAATCCGGAGGACCCGGTGGAGCAGGTCCGTTCCTTTGCACAGATGAATCCGGAAATCATTGCATCCATGATAAGTTCATGGCTGAAGGAGGATAAAAAATAAGATGCCTGCAGAAGAGAGAAGGCCGGCAGAGAAAGCCGCGGCTGTCATATCCATATTGGGAAGCGAACGGGCATCTGAGGTGTTCCGGTATCTCACTGAAAATGAGGTGGAACAGCTGTCCATGGAAATCACCCGTCTTCCCCGTCTGGCTGAAGATGAATTAGAGGATATTGCCAAGGATTTTTATAACTGCTGCGTGACAGAAAAGGTCATAACCGAGGGCGGACGTGATTATGCCAAGGAGGTTCTGGAAAAGGCGTTTGGGCAGCAGCAGGCCAGGAACCTGATGGACCGGGTGAGCAAGGCCCTGAAAACCAAAGCATTCAGTTTTATCAGAAAAGTGGACTATAAGACCCTGATGGCAGCCATACAGAATGAGCATCCCCAGACACTGGCGCTCATCCTGTCCTATGCCACGCCGGAACAGGCGTCGAAGATCATTGCAAATCTTTCCCAGGATACCAGGGTGGATGTGGTGGAGCGAATCGCCAACATGGACCGGGCCCTGCCCATGGCTATCAAGATAGCCGAGGAGGTCCTGGAGAAGAAAATCGGATCCTCCTCATCCGAGGAAACCATGGAGGTGGGCGGTCTCAATTACATAGCGGACGTGATGAACCATGTGGACCGCAGCACGGAGCGGGACATATTCGACGAGCTGAACATGAAAAATCCGCAGCTGGCCGAGGACGTGCGCAAGCTCATGTTTGTATTCGAGGACATCGCCTATCTGGACCCTCTGTCCGTACAGCGGTTCCTGCGTGAGATTGATTCCAAGGATTTGTCTGTGGCCCTTAAGGTTGCCAACAGGGATGTGACGGCAACCATATTCTCCAATATGTCCAACCGTATGCGCGAATCCATACAGAGCGATATGGAATACCTTCATAATATACGTATGAGCGATGTGGAGGAGGCCCAGCAGAGGATTGTGGCTGTTATCAGGCGGCTGGAGGAGGAAGGCGAGATTGTGATTTCCAAGGATGGAAAGGATGAGATAATTGTCTAGGGTATTGAAGCAGGGACAGACCATAACCGGAAGCGCCAGGGTCAGGGTGTACCAGCCTGAGCCGGGAATGCCGGGACAGGCTGGTACCGGGGAAAGCACAGACGGGACAGGGAATCAGGAAACGGACAGCGCCGGGGCCGGAGGACAGGACACAGCCGGAAAACGGTATGCCCTCATATCAGAAGAAAAGCGTAAGATTCTGGAACACGCCAGGAAGCAGGCGGAACAGTCGGCTGCCAGGATATTGGAGGAGGCATATGCCCAGAGGGACAGCATAGTGAACACGGCCCGGGGCGAAGCCGGAAGGATACATGACCAGGCGAAAATGGAAGGCTATAACCAGGGACTGGACCAGGCCCTGGAGGATATTTCACAGGATATAGCCGGCATACGGGCGGCGGTTGACAGGATGGGGCAGGGGCTGGAGGAATTCAAACGCCAGATGAATGAGAGGGTTGCGGGACTGGCCTTTATGATGGCAGAAAAAATACTTAGGAAAAAAGTGGAGTATGACGAGGCCGAGCTGGCCGACATGGTGGCGGGCGCCGTGCTCTCGGAGCGTGATAAGGAGAATATAACGGTCCACATTCCGGAGGATGCCGTGGGGCTGGTGGAGGCCCTTGAAAAGCGCCTGGAACCCTTAAGGGATAAAATGGGCGGCGTGCTGCGCATTAAGACGGAAAGCAGGCCGCCGGGATTTGTCCAGGTAGAGACAGAAGAAGGCATTGTGGACGCGTCGCTGGATGTACAGCTGGATAACCTGAAAAAACAGCTGATGGCTTTAAACAGCCGGGAGTAAGGCGGTAAATATATGGAACTGGAACAGATAGAACGGGTAATAGAGAACGCGGGTCTGTATACATACCTTGGCAAGATAGACAAAATTGTGGGAACCACAGTGGAATCCACGGGGCCGGCCTGCAGGCTGGGCGATGTATGCACCATTGATGTGGTGGAGGGCGGTTCTCCTGTCATGGCCGAGGTGGTGGGATTCCGGGAAAATAAGGTGCTACTGATGCCCTATGGGGAGACAGAGGGAATCGGCTACGGCAGCGCGGTCCGCAATACAGGGGAACGCCTGCACATAGCGGTGTCCAACCATCTCATCGGCAGGACCGTGGACGCCATGGGAAATCCCATAGATGATTTGGGACCTGTGGAAGATGTTTCATACTATTCCATCACAGGCAGACCTTCCAACCCCATGACCCGTCCCAGAATCGACACAATCATACAGATGGGGGTAAAGGCCATAGACGGCCTTATGACGGTTGGCAAAGGTCAGAGAATGGGAATCTTCGCAGGCAGCGGCGTTGGAAAGAGTACGCTGATGGGCATGATTGCCAAGAACGTAAAGGCAGACGTCAATGTCATTGCCCTGGTTGGGGAGAGAAGCAGGGAGGTTGTGGAGTTCATTCACAGGGATTTGGGGGAGGAAGGGCTCAGACGCTCGGTCCTGGTGGTGGCCACCTCCAACCAGTCCGCCATGATGCGTTCCAAGTGTACCATGACAGCTACCACCATCGCAGAGTATTTCAAGGACCAGGGCATGGATGTGCTTCTCATGATGGACTCCCTTACCAGGTTTGCCATGGCCCAGAGGGAGGTGGGGCTGAGTATCGGAGAACCGCCGGTGGCCAGAGGGTATACCCCATCCATTTATTCAGAGCTTCCTAAACTGCTGGAGCGTTCCGGCAATTTTGAGGAAGGGTCCATTACCGGTATCTATACGGTGCTGGTAGAAGGAGATGATGCCAATGAGCCCATATCAGATACGGTGCGCGGAATCATAGACGGACACATCATGCTGTCCCGGAAGGTGGCAGCCAGGAACCATTATCCGGCTATTGACATATTATCCAGTGTCAGCCGTCTTATGAATGATATTGTGACGCCGGAGCATAAAGCGGCTGCCGGAAAGCTCCGAAGGCTTTTATCCGTATATGAGAGCAACCGTGATTTGGTCTCCATCGGAGCCTATAAGAAGGGGACAAATCCGGAACTGGACGATGCACTGGAACGAATCGACCGTATTTATGGATTTCTTCAGCAGAAGACAGATGAGAGTTTTTCACTGGACGAGGCAGTGATTCAGATGATTCAGGCAACAGATTAAGGGGCGGGTCATGAAAAAGTTTGTATTTACGTTGGAGCGCATGCTGGCATACCAGGAACAGAACCTGGAAAAGGAAAAGGGCATTCTTGCAAGGATTACGGCTGAGCGGGATAAGCTGGAGGAGGACAGACGTGATAAGGAGCTAAGAATCCGTCATATCCAGGAGGATATCGGACAGCGCCAGATTCAGGGGACAACGGTTTTTATCCTGAAAGGCTGTTATTCTGTGCTGGAGGGAGCCAGAATCCGGCTGGAAGAGATAGAGACGGAGCTGGCCCGGACACAGGCCAGGGTGGAGAAGCAGAGGCACGTTGTGACGGAGGCTTCCCAGGAAGTAAAGAAGCTGGAGAAGTTGAAGGAAAAACAGATGGAGGAATACCGCCATGAGGAGGCAAAGGAGCAGCAGGATCTTATTATCGAGCATGTTGCAGGAACATTTGTCAGGAATGGTGTTTCCTAAATAGATATTATCTGCGAAAGGAGGTGAAAAAGATGAATGCAGGAACATTAACACAGGCCCTGACAGCCAGCCGTTATAAGGCAAATCCAACGGCCGGATCCAGGGAAAAGCAGGATGATACCGTCAGTTTTATGGACATGTTTGCGCAGAATTTAAAGGATGCCCGCAAGACCGGGACCAAAGAACCAGACAAGAAAAGGGACGGGGCGGCTGATTCAAAGGCGCAGGAAATGAGAGATACAGGCAGAAACCAGGCGGCTGTTGACCAGGGAAAAAAATCCGGACCCTCTGAACCCATTGAAGACGGAACATGCCGGGATGGCAGTAAAAAGGCAGAGTCAGGGGTGGAGAATACGGATAAGGACAGCGATTCCGGAAAGCACCATAATGAGGGCGCGGCGGCGGAGGCCATAAACCTCCAGGCTATGTCGCTTCTGATGCAGGAGGTGCCGGATCCCGCGCAGGCAGGGGAAGTGCCGGACATACAAGCCGCACAGGACGCTGCCATGCTGACGGAACATGTTTCGGAACCAGGAAAGACGGAACAGACCCTTATATCCAACACAGCTTTAGCCGGTCATGAGCAGACGGCAGCCCTTCAGACTCAGGAGCTGGTTCAGCCGCCATACGCAGAAGCAGTCCGGGAGCAGATGGCTCAGGAAGCAGCTGCCAGGCCTGCTGCCGGACAGGAACCATCAGGAAAGACTTCAGATACGGTCCGACCGGTACAATCAGATACCATGGAGGCGGATATGACGGTCGTGGTTCAGGGACACAAGGAAACCCGGCAGTCCGGTGAAGATATGTTTTTCAGTGCGGACAGCAGGCAGAACAAGGCTCTGAATCAGCTGCGGGAACAGACCGGGACAGCGGATGAGGAACCAAAGGATGCCAACCAGGTTCTGGAGGAACTGAAACGGAACGCAGATGCCAGGGGGATTGACCTGACCGGCAAGGCAGTACAGAACAGAATGAATTACGGCTTAAGGCCGGTGTCCGACGCCAGGGAACAGCAGATAGATACTCCGGTGCTGGAACAGCTTAAGACAGGAGTGGAACGGGCTGCCCAGACAGGAACCAGGGAACTGACCATCCACTTAAAACCCGAAGGTCTGGGAGATATTGTGCTCCACCTGACAAGCACTGGGGACAAGACAACGGTGCGAATCGGAGTGACCAATCCGGAGACTGAGAAGCTGGTCACCAGCCAGATGGAGAGTCTTAAGGATATGCTGAGGCCTTTGAATACAGAAGTCCAGGAGGTTTACCACAGCAGCCAGAATGCCATGGATTTTTCAGGATTCAGCCAGCATATGCAGGAGCGCCGGGGACAGCAGCCCCATACCGGATACAGTTTCCATGCAGCAGAGGACAGCGGATCAGAGGAGGAACTTCTGATGGAAGCAAAACGGATGATGGCAGAGAGCCGCATGAGCAGGCTTTACGCCTACATTTAGCTGTATTCAAAAGAAAGAATAGGAGAGAACAATGCCCATACAGTCAAATTACAGCTCGCCGTACACAACGGGCGCAGGCACTGCATCCGGGCCGGGAGCCGGTTCCAGATCCGCACTTTCGGGAACCGCTTCGTCAAAAGCCAGGGCGCTTTCCGATGACAATGGCGGAGATACAGAGAAGTCGAACAGCTCGGATAAGACAAACAGCTCAGATAAGACAAACGGTTCAGAAAAAACAAACAGCAAAGAGGGAACAAACAGTACGGACAGTACAGGCAGCTCCGGCAATGTGATTGACGCTGTCTTTGGAGACGAGGATGACAAGAAAGTCAGCATGGATGATTTTCTTACCCTGATGGTGGCGCAGCTGAAAAACCAGGATTTCATGAATCCGGTGGATGACACCCAGTATGTGACCCAGCTGGCCCAGATATCCACCATGCAGCAGATGGAGGAAATGGCCTACAATGCCAAGAGCTCCTATGTGGCTTCCCTGGTAGGAAAGAATGTGTCCGCTGCTAAGTTTACGGTATCGGGAGAACTGAAAAAGGCAGACGGAGTGGTGGAAAAAATATCCCTGCTGGACGGAAAATTCGTGATTTACGTGGACGGCGAAGCCTTTTCCATGGATGAAATCATGGAGATCAAGGACAAACCGGCAGCAGAAGGTTCCGGCGAAAACAATGAGACTCCGCCCGACGATACCCCGCCTGATGGAACCCCGCCCGATAAGACTCCTCCGGATAAGTAAACCCTGTCCGGCGGTAAAGCGTGATGGATGTTTTTAAGGGCAGCCGGTTAATGAACCAGAATAAGGGACTGGAGGATGAACAATGGATTCAATGATTTATAATAAAATGCTTCATACCCCCATCTATACGGGGACTCCGGGTGAGCCGCCCAAGAGCAGGCCCCGGGAAAAAACAAACGACAATGCATTTAAGGAACTGCTGGAGCAGAGACTGAAGGAAGAAAGCCAGGTATCCTTTTCCAAACATGCCATGGAGCGTGTGGTGGAACGGGGCGTGGATGTTTCCTCTGAAAAGCTGGACCGTCTGAACGAAGGCGTCCGCATGGCGGAGGAAAAGGGACTGAGGGAGCCGCTGATTTTGTTGGGGACCACTGCCTTTGTCGTAAATGTAAAAAATAATAAAGTTGTCACTGTTGTAAATGAAGACAGCCTGAAAGGCACTGTTTTCACGAATATTGATGGAACCGTAATGATATAGCCGGTCCTTTTGGAGGCTATCCTTACCCCGAATGACGGACGGGTAAGCGGTTAGAAAAGGAGAATTTAATATGTTAAGATCACTATTTTCAGCTGTGTCCGGTATGCAGGCTCACCAGACAAAGCTGGATGTCATCGGCAATAATATTGCCAACGTTAATACATACGGCTTTAAGTCAAGCCGGGCACGTTTCCAGGATGTATATTACCAGACACTGCAGAGCGCTACAGGCGGTGATAACAATAAGGGCGGTACCAATGCCAGCCAGGTAGGCTACGGCGCACAGCTGGCAGGCGTTGACCTGAATATGGGACGGTCAGCCCTCCAGTCCACAGGCAGACCCATGGATGTTGCCATTACAGGAGAAGGTTTTTTCCAGGTAATGGATTCTGACGGAAATATATTCTATACAAGGGCAGGAAATCTGCAGCTGGACAACAACAGCGGCAATCTGGTGGACGCTAACGGGTATACGGTGCTTGGCGTAACAGGCGATCCCCTTGGAAAGGCTGCAGGAGCTGATAAAATACATTTAAGCATACCGGGAAAGAACAATGCCCAGTCTGCTAACTCCCAGACCATCAACGGAATCGAGTATACCATAACATCCCAGAACACTACTTCCGCGGCCAATGTCACCATTTCATTCCGGCTGGACGACACACTTCCCGACGGGGCGGATATAGTGGTGAAATCAGGGGAGTTAAAGGATTCCAGTATTACGGTGAGCGTGAATAAAAACGCAATTTTTACAAGTTTATCTGATTTTAACAGCAAAATGAACGCCGCCATCACACGGGCCAATAACGGAAAGGCCCACCCGGCAGGGGATTTCACAATAACAGCGGTTCCGGCAGACAAGATATTTAAGACCAGCCTTACGGGGGAGGAACTGTTAGGCGACAACTTCGGAATCAAGGCAGGCGTCCAGAAATTTACGGATGCTACGGACATCAAGGACGGCATATTTGGAGGAATCAAGCCTTCCAGCACCAGTACAGAGCCGAAATTCACGGCTTCGGGCAAGGTGAGCTATGAAATGAAGTTTCAGGCAGCCACGGATACTGAACCTGCCGCATGGATTATCACAGCTACGGTTACGGACGATGACGGAAATGACAGAATTTTTAAGGGCCAGGTCAGCGAAAACAGCACCTCGGCTAATAGCGTATGGCTGAAAGAGGACGGAACTACGCCGCTAAACGACCAGCCCGGTCAGTACATCGAACTGAAGCATCCGGGTTATGCCGCCATTAACGATGCGTGTAAAGACCTTGCAGCTGATAAACTGACAAAGACAGATGTAGGCACCATCACTGCCGCAACCAACTCCAATGACCTGGGGCTTAAGAGCAAAAACTTTACCCTGACAAACGGCAGCGAGGGCGGGGATGTGGCCCTGTCAGGCGTGGGTGTGACCATTCTTTCCAACGGTATCATCGAGGCAACCCACCCGGACCTTGGCAAGATTCAGATAGGGCGTATTGATCTGGTTACGTTTGATAACCCCTATGGTCTGGAGGGCGTGGGAAATTCTTACTTCAAGACAACGGCCAACTCCGGCGATCCCAAGCTGTGCCAGGCAGGAGAGAACGGCACAGGCGCATTAAAGACCTCGTCCCTGGAAATGTCCAATGTGGATATCTCCACGGAATTTGCGGATATGATAGTCACACAGAGAGGATTCCAGGCCAACTCCAGAATCATCACGGTATCGGATTCCATCCTGGAAGAGCTTGTAAACCTTAAGAGATAAGATAACGGGAGGGTGGTATCATGATTATCCTTAAAAAGCTGAACGGCGAAGAGTTTGTGTTAAACAGCGACTTGATCGAAACCATTATGGAGACGCCTGACACCACCATACTCCTGACCAACGGAAAGCATCTGATTGTCAGGGAGTCCAAGGAAGAAGTGGTAAAGAAGGTAGTGGAATTCCGCAGAGATGCTTTCCGCGGCATTCTGGAACAGATTAAAGGCTGATGCAGTAAGATAAAAGTTGAGGAAAAGGATGTAAGGGTATGGATGTCTTGTCAATTTTAGGTTTTATATTAGCAGTTGGACTGGTGATGTTTGGTATGACATTTGACCAGGAGTCTATGAGGATTGTGTACCATAACCTTAAGGCTTTTCTGGATATTCCCAGTATGGCCATTACCATTGGAGGTACTCTTGGGGTTATGATGATTTCATTCCCGGCAGGAGCCTTTAAAAAGATTGGAAGCCATCTGAAAATCATTGTCAAACCATATCAGTACAGCCCCACGGATTCAGTGGACCAGATAGTGAATCTGGCCACAGAGGCCCGCATGAAGGGGCTTCTGTCCCTGGAGGATAAGCTGAACGAGATTGACGAGCCCTTTCTGCACAATAGCCTGATGCTGGTGGTGGATTCCGTGGATTCGGAGAAGGTGCGAAAGGCCATGGAGACTGAGCTGGAACAGCTGGATGAACGCCATGCCCTGGACCGGCGCTTCTATGAAAAGGCGGCCAGCTTTGCGCCTGCCTTTGGTATGATTGGTACACTGGTAGGACTGATTCTCATGCTGGGAAATATGTCGGATGTGGACGCTCTGGCAAAGGGCATGGCAGTGGCGCTTATAACCACTTTATACGGTTCACTGCTGGCCAACGTGGTCTGCCTGCCCATGGCAAGCAAGCTGAAAGCGCGGCACGACGAGGAATTTCTGTGCAAACAGCTGGTCATGGAGGGAGTCCTGGCGATTCAGGAGGGAGAAAATCCCAAGTTCATTGAGGAAAAGCTGTACAAGCTTCTTCCGGCCAGTTATAAAAAGCCGGCGGATAAGGGCGAGAAGCAGGACGCAAATCAGGATGACAAAAAGAACGGCAAAAAGAAGGGCATAGGAAAACGCCGCAGATGGAACAAGAAAGAGATTGAGGAATAGAAGGAGTAAACCATGGCAAAGGCAGAGGGAGGCCGGGATGTCACCGCAATGACAGACGGGCAGATGTTTGAAGAACTTATAAAGATTCACGCACAGTCGGCAGGGGAGGCCATATCCTCCATCCTGAGGGCAGACATAGAGATAGGCGGACCCAGGCTTCAGGAGATGTCAATAAAGGATGTGGAGTACGGCATCCTGGAACCTGCCATCTTTGTAAAGAGCTGCCTGACCTCCCAGGTGGCAGGCAACATTGTCCTGGTTCTTCGACAGAGGGATATGCAGGTATTCTTAAATGAGCTCATGGGTGTGGACGACCTTCCGGATCCGGACTTTGTCTTTGACGATGTGGCCATGAGCGCGGCGGGGGAGCTGATGAACCAGATGTCCCATGCCTCCGCATCGTCCATGGCTGAGTATCTGGGCGACACCATGGATTTGTCAGACTGCCAGCTGGTGCTTTCTGACGGAAGCCAGGACCTGGCTCTTGTCATCGGGGAGCCGAAGGACGCAAAGGTTATGGTTATCAGCTACACCATGAAGATTAAGGATATGGTGGAGTCAGAGTTTATAGAATGCATCTCGTCCACTGCCATGGACAGCCTGACAGAGGAGATACAGGCCAGAAGAGCGGCCTGTGAAAAAGCCCGCCAGGAAGAGGAGGAGGCCCAAAAGCGCGCCCTTATCATGGAGCAGAATTCCGTCATAGGGCAGGACAGGTCCTCCGGCACAGGCGGGGGACAAAGCCCCGCAGATGCAGGGACGCAGAAATCCGCATATTCAGGCGCTGTCCGGGGCACCACTGCTTCCGGCGGCAGATTTATGGGAATGCCGGGATCCATGCTGCAAAACCAGTCCATGAACGGAAACCTGAGCCTTATCATGGATGTGCCCTTAAACGTGTCCGTGGAGATCGGCAAGACAAGGCGCCGGTTAAAGGATGTGCTGAATTTCAGCAACGGTACCGTAGTGGAGCTGGATAAGCAGTCAGACGCCCCTGTGGACATCATTGTCAACGGACAGCTCATTGCCCGGGGAGAAGTGGTTGTGATTGATGATAACTTTGGTGTGCGTATCAGCGAAATAGTAAATACGAGAAGCATTATTGGAAATGGTGAATAAATTTGAAACGGTTTAATATCCTTGTAACAGCGGGAATCATCGGTATCATATTCCTGATACTAATACCCCTTCCCACGCCCATACTGGACTTTTTATTTATACTGAACATATCATTGTCTTTATTGATTCTTGTGATGTCCATGTATATCAGAGAGACGCTGGAATTTTCCGTGTTTCCTTCCCTGCTGCTGATCACAACCCTTTTCAGGCTGGGACTTAACATATCATCCACAAGAAAAATCCTGTTTGACAATGGATACGCGGGACAGGTGGTCAAGACCTTCGGACAGTTTGTTATCCGCGGAAACGCGGTTATCGGTTTTATTATATTCCTGATTATTGTGCTGGTTCAGTTTATCGTCATCACAAAGGGTTCCGAGCGTGTGGCTGAGGTTGCCGCAAGGTTTACCCTGGATGCCATGCCCGGCAAACAGATGGCCATTGACGCTGATTTAAACAGCGGCCTTATCGACGAGCAGCAGGCAAGGGAACGCCGGTCTAAAATCCAGAGGGAAGCTGACTTCTTCGGCTCCATGGACGGTGCCACCAAGTTCGTAAAGGGCGATGCTATTATCTCCATTATCATCACCTTTATCAATTTTGTGGGCGGCCTTATTGTGGGAATCATGAACAGCCAGGGAAGCATACAGGATATCATGCAGATTTACACCACATCCACCATTGGCGACGGCCTGGTGTCCCAGATACCGGCCCTGCTCATATCGGTTGCCACCGGTATGGTGGTGACCAGGTCCGCTTCGGAGAACAGCCTCAGCGAGGACCTGACAAAGCAGTTCCTGGCCCAGCCAAGGGTGCTTATGACGGCGGGAGGCGCGGCCGCGTGCCTGTGCCTTATACCAGGCTTCCCTGTTCTTCAGATACTGATTATATCCGCGGGCATGGTTGGGGGCGGTTATTATCTGTACCGGCACCAGAAGAGCATGGTGGAGGAGACTGCGGAAGAACTGGTGGAGACAGAGGTTACCAGCGAGGCGTCCTATTATAAGAATATTGAAAATGTATACGGTCTGCTGAACGTGGAGCAGATTGAAATGGAGTTTGGCTACAGCCTGATTCCCCTGGCCGATGAAGGCAACGGCGGGAATTTTATTGACAGGGTGGTTATGTTCCGCAAACAGATGGCCCTGGATATGGGATTTGTAATTCCCTCTGTCCGTATCAAGGACAGCGGACAGCTCAATCCCAACCAGTACAGCATCCTCCTTAAAGGGGAGGAAGTGGCCAGGGGAGATATACTCATGGACCATTATCTGGCCCTGCCTCCCGGCACGGATGCAGACGATGTGCCTGGAATAGATACCATTGACCCGGCTTTCCATATACCGGCAAAATGGATAAGCGGGGACAGGAAGATACAGGCTGAGCTGGCCGGTTATACCCTGATAGACCCCACTTCCGTGGTAATCACCCACCTGTCCGAGGTGGTAAAGGAACACCTCCATGAGCTGTTAAACAGGCAGGAGGTCAACAACCTGCTGGAGGCCCTTAAAAAGACCAACAGCAGTATTGTGGAGGACACCATTCCGTCGGTTATATCGGTGGGAGGCCTTCAGAAGGTCCTGGCCAATCTTTTGCGTGAGGAGATTCCCATTCGGGATATGGAGACCATTGTAGAGACATTAGGCGATTACGGCAGCCAGGTAAAGGATACGGATATGCTTACCGAGTATGTGCGCCAGGCATTAAAGCGCACCATATCCCGGCGGTTCTCAGAGGCGGGGCAGATGAAGGTCATCAGCCTGGACGACCGGATTGAGAACATGATTATGTCGTCCGTGAAGAAGATGGATACAGGCTCCTATCTGGCCTTAGAGCCCACGGCCATCCAGAGCATAGTGGCGTCAGCCACGGCTGAGATCAATAAGATAAAGGATCTGGTCAATGTACCCATTGTACTGACCTCGCCTGTGGTGCGGATTTACTTTAAAAAGCTCATTGACCAGTTTTACCCCAACGTAGCGGTGGTATCCTTCAGTGAGATTGACAACAATATACAGATACAGGCATTGGGAAATATTTCCCTTAGCCAGAGGTAACAGGATATGCTGATGGAACAGACAGACAGTGAGGATACGGTTCGGGTTCTGGAGGAGTACAGAAAAAACGGCAGCCAGGAATTGAGAAACAGGCTGATTATGCACTATCTTCCCATTGTGCGTTCCGCGGCAGTGCAGCTGCGGTCCATGGCCGGATCCCTTCTGGAGCAGGAAGAGCTTATAGACCAGGGGGTGCTGGCGCTGATTGAATGTCTGGAACGGTATGACCCGGACAGGGGCGCCAGGTTTGAGACATTTGCGTTCATGCGGGTAAGAGGTGCCATGATTGACTATATACGCAGCCAGGACTGGGTGCCTCACAGAGCGAGAAATTTCCAGAAAAAAGTAGAAGAAGCATGTTCCATTTTGTCCCATAAGCAGATGAGGGAGCCGGATGTAAACGAAGTGGCGGATTATCTGGACCTGCCCGTGGAAAAGGTGGAAAACCACATTAAATATATGAACCACGCCAACCTTCTTTCCTTTGAGTCCGTGCTGCAGGATATGACGGCCATAGTGGCAAAAGGGGAGCTGGAGTCCGGTGATATAGAGGGCAAACCAGAGGAAAACCTGTTTTACAAGGAACTGATGGGAACACTTACATCGGCCATAGACGGGCTGGGGGAAAAGGAACGGCTGGTCATTACCTTATATTACTATGAAGAGCTGAAGTATTCGGAGATTGCCCAGGTTATGGGCATAGGACAGTCCCGGGTATGCCAGATACATACCAGGGCAATCCAAAAGCTGAAAGCCAGCCTGGAAGATTATATGAGAGGATAAAACTATGTTTTCAGGATTTTATACAGCCGCTTCCGGCATGCTGATGAATCAGAGATCATTAAACATGGCTGCCAATAATATAGCCAATGTCAAGACCAGCGGTTACAAACCGAAACGGCTGGTTAAAACGACCTTTGACCAGCAGCTGGTGCGGGAAATGAACGGAAGGACAGAAGGACTGGGCCAGGGGTCCACCATATCGGTGGGAACCAGGGAGATGACAACCCATGGACAGGGGCCTATTGAGGATACTGGAAAGACCTATGATTTGGCTATCAATGGAGACGGGTTCTTTGTCATACAGGGAGAAAACGGCCAGTATCTGACGCGCAACGGCCATTTTACCAGGGATGACGAGGGAAATCTCATGCTTCCGGGAGTGGGCCAGCTTATGGGAGACGGCGGTCCGGTATATGTGGATGAGGAGGGATTCCGCGTTGGCGCGGATGGAATTATCTACGACAATGAGGACGGCGCCCTGGACCAGATTCAGATAGTGGTGCCGGACAATTACGACAACCTGGAGTTCTATGACAACGGAACCTACGGGGCGGGGGCGGGCGTGGAGCTCACCCAGGTTTATCCCACGGTGTATCAGGGAAAGTTAGAACAGTCAGGAGTAAATCTGAACAATGAGATGACCAGGGCCATGGAGGTGCAGAGGGCGTTTCAGTCCTGCGGAAAGGCCCTGACCATCATAGACCAGATGAATCAGAAAACAGCCAACGAGATTGGAAAGCTGTAGGGGGGAACCACAGATGAATATATCGTACTATACAGCAGTATCGGCCATGAACGCATTCCAGAAGGACCTGGATGTGACCTCTAACAACATGGCCAATATAAGCACCAACGGCTACAAGTCCATGCGCAGCAGCTTTAATGATTTATTGTACACCCAGATGGACATGCGGCCTCAGGCCCAGGTGGGACACGGAGTCCGCAATGACGGGCCGGGAACCACGTTCCAGCAGGGGATTTTCCGCAAGACGGACCGGGAACTGGATTTTGCCATATCGGGCAATGCGTTTTTCGCCATCCAGACCAGCGAGGACGAGGAAGAACCGGCTTATACCAGGGACGGCGCATTCCAGATATCCTCCACGGATGACGGCAATTACCTGACCACCAGCGACGGAAGCTATGTCCTGGACCAGGACGGGGAGCCCATAGAGCTGGAATACAAGACATCAGAGGATGGCGGAGACAATGATGCAGGGGAGCTGGACCTAGACGGGCTGGCAGAACGGATCGGACTGTTTGTGTGTGAGAATCCGGAAGGGCTGCAGCATGTGGGCATGAACCTGTTCCGCACAGGAGAAACCTCCGGTGAATGGCTGTCCATGGATGATTTGGACGATGAACAGGAGAAAAGCAAGGTTATGAGCCATGCCCTGGAGATGTCCAACTGCAACATGTCCACAGAGATGGTCAATCTGATGCAGACGCAGCGTGCGTTTCAGCTTAACAGCCGGATCGTCACAACCGCGGATCAGATGGAAGAGATGATAAATAACTTAAGGTAATGACATACAAGGCAATGACATGCGCTGAACTTACTGAAAGGGGAGATGCCCATGAACGAAAAGAGTCTGATTTACAGCTTGTTTTCCAAGTTCCTGGATGAGGGGCAGGATGAGATACCCCGGGAAGAGGACGGCAAAGAAAGCCCGGAACGGGAACAGGATAAAAAATCACGGCCCCAGGGGCAGCCCTATGACAGAGCGGACGAGACGGAACATGCGGACAGAAACCATGACAACAGGGTGGAAACAGTGGAGGACTGGAATGAAACCGAACAGAGGCGGCGCCAGCAGATGGAGCGCGAGCTTCTGGGGCAGGAGCATCCGGAAAGCGCCACGCAGGAGTCGGAGTCATATGATGAGGACCGGCCCGGTTCCGGGGACGGCGGCGATTATGAAGGCAGCGGCGCACAGAAGGACGGCATAAAGAAAGAAGAAGTTACCCGGGACGCCTGGGTGGAGGTTCTGGTCTCGGATGACAGGATGTCGGTGTCCATGATGGTTTACGGACCATCCGGAGGCGGAAGTGATATAACGGAGGAAATGGTGTATGATGTGCTGGGGCAGAAGGGGATCTGTTTTGGCATAGACCAGAAGAAGATAAGCTGGGTTGTCAGCGGGCAGCAGTATATGCAGATGGTTATGATAGCTGCGGGCGAGCCTGCCAGGAACGGGGAGGATGGTCATATTAAAGATTATTACCCCAGGAAGGCCCAGATTAAGTACGCCTCCAAGGGAAACGGCGGAATCGACTTTAAAAGCACCAATCTGATACATAATGTAAAAAAAGGTGATGTTGTCTGCGATATTACACTTCCCACGGAACCCGGAGACGGTATGGATGTGTTTGGCCAGCCTGTGCGGGGGAAGAAGGGAACCATGCCGCCCGTTCCCCAGGGCAGGAACATCGTTTATTCTGAAGACAGGGATAGGCTGCTGGCAGCCTGCGAGGGCAATCTGACCTTCCGGTCCGGCCGTTTCCATGTGGAGAATGTATTTACCGTGTCCGGCAATGTGGACAATTCCGTGGGGAATATCAACTTCACAGGCAGCGTGGTGATTCACGGGGATGTTCTGGAGGGATACAGCGTCAAAGCAAAGGGCGATATTACGGTTATGGGAATCGTGGAGGGTGCCCGGCTCAGCGCGGGGGGAGATATTCTGCTGCACAAAGGCATGCGGGGCATGAGAACCGGCGTGCTTGAGGCGGAGGGCGATATCACGGCCAAGTTTCTGGAGGACTGCAATATCTTTTCCAGAAATAATATCCAGGCAGAATATATTATCAACTCGGAGGTGTCCTGCGGCCACGATTTGACATTAATTGGTAAAAGAGGGGCATTTATCGGCGGAAGCTGTTCTGTATATAACTGCATGAATGTAAAGGCAGTTGGAGCGCCCAGCCATATCGCCACCTCTGTGACCCTGGGCCTGACGCCCCAGCTTATGGATGAGATGGAGGCAGTGGGCAAGGAGATGATACTGCTCTCCAGAAAGCTGACGGAGCTGAACAAAGATATTTCTTATCTGAGCGGTAAGCTGAAGGAAGGGACCATCACTCCATCCCAACGGGAACGGTTATCTAAGTTAAAGCTGGAAGCCCCCATTAATTCGCTGAAGGAAAAGAAACTGAAGCAGCAGGGAGCTGAGCTTTCCAGGAAACTGAGGGAGGTGGGCAAGTCCAGGCTTACGGCCAGGGAGGTATACCCCGGAACCGTTATTAATATCGGGGATTGTAAGATGAGCATTTCCAAGAAGGAGGATAGTTGCACCTTCTATTATCTTGACGGGGAAATCAAGAAAGGAATTCGGTAATGGCAGATATCCTGCGGGTGACCTCTCCGGTTATCAACAAAAACATCATACAGCCGGATAAGGCGTTAAAGGACCCGTCGGTTCCCTTTGATATGCAGGAGATCAGGCATATTACAAAGAACCCGTCGGGCAGCGGTCTTCTGGGCCATCACAATGTGCTGGAGGGAGAGGCCGGGGCAGCCACCCTTATGAACCTGTTAAAGGACCCGGCCGTGACCGTCAACTATCTGAAAAATATTTATATGCTGGAGGAAATCATCAATCTGCTTCCTGTGAACAACAATACGGTGACCCAGGAAATCCGCCAGCTCTTTGACGCCCTTCTCATTGATCCGGACCATATCGTGGACGAACTGGTAGACCAGGAGTACGCGTCCACCCTGTTCAAAGGGGAGCTCTTTGATTTGCTGAGGGGAATTCTGGAGAAGGCGCCTGATTTGCGGATGGAGACAGCTGAGCTTTTAAAGGCGGTGAACGCCAGCATATCCAGGCAGGATGTGCTGGACTCTGTGGCCAACAGCCTGGAATACCTGTCTGAGCAGCTGACAGGCAGCAGAAATCTGTCAGGTATGTTTTCACAGCTTGCGGCCCGTGTCAGGGAGAGCCGGGGGAGTCTGGAATTCGAGGAACTGAAGCCCCAGGTGCAGCAGGCTCTAAAGGAGCTGGAGGAGAGCGTGCTTTATACGCCCCAGGCTGCCAGGGTCATTCCCAACATACTGTACAATATGTCCCGCTATCAGGACAATGACGCCTTTCTCCAGGAAGCCCTTATGAATCTTCTCATCCATGTGAACGACAGGGAGGAAAAGGCCCATATCAGGGAACTGGTGAAGGAATATATCGCCGGTTTCAGGGAGCCGGAGCGCCAGATGAACCGTTCCCGCATCATGGACACCCTGGCTAAAATCATTGCCAAACAGGACAGGGAGACTCCCATGAACAGCCTGAACGGAGAAAAGATAGAAAAAATCATCACAAGTCTTTTATCATCCCCATGTAACTACACGCCCCTCCTGCACTTTGTGATACCTGTGGATTACCAGGGAATGAAGGCATTTTCCGAACTGTGGATAGATCCCAAGGACGAAGGCAGGAATGGGGAGCCGGGAAGCAGGGAGGGCGGTCATGTCCATGTGCTCATAACCTTTGATGTGCCGGGGGTGGGTCAGATGGAAGCCGAGTTTATGATGGCGGGAAAGGAACTGGGATTCCATCTGTATTGTCCGGAATCCTATATAGGAATATTTGAAAGCCTGATTCCGGAGTTCCGCAATATCATGGAGGAACACGGATACAAGGCGTCAGGCATAGAGGTGGAGCGCATGGACCATGTGCGTTCCCTGATGGAAGTATTCAAAAATCTGCCGTTTAAAAGGACGGGTGTAGATGTCAAAATATAAGAAAAATAAAGCGGTTGCTTTAAGATACAATGTAGATGAGGACACATCCCCGGTGGTGATTGCCTCGGGGTATGGAACGGTTGCGGAACACATCATTGATATTGCGGAAAAAAAGGGGATTCCGGTGTTCAAGGACGACAGCGCGGCATCCCTGCTGTGTATGCTGGATGTGGGCAGCAATATACCGGTGGAGCTGTACGAGGTGGTTGCAGCCATTTACTGCAAGCTCATTGAAACCTCCGCCCAGATACGGGGAGTGGAAAAAAGCCGTTCAGAATCCGCATCTGCCGGACATAAAGAGGAAGCCAGCCAGCCCGGCCGCCTGCGCCGGAACCTGGTATCCAGACACAGCAAGGATGACAGTTAACAGACAGTATGATAACAGGGGGTGTGGAAGATGGTTGATTTGCTGGACGGGTATGTAGGTTCGTCCTGTGTCATAAAGGCCAAGAACAACGACCTGATCAGTATGGGGGTACTGCATCGTATAGGCAAAAACTTCATAGATGTAAGCAGTTCCCGCAATGAGCTGCCGGGAATTCCGTACAATTTGCTTATTAAGCTGGAGATATACAACACACAGCTTGGATTTAAGGTGCTCTTGGGCCGGGTATACCTGTCCTCTCCCAAGCTGGTCCGGATCGTGGAATTAAGCGAGGCCACCAATGACGAGCGCCGGGAGTATTTCCGGATCAGTACCAGGGACGAGGGAATCATTTATAACTGCATACGGGGAAATGACACCCTGGACATGGGGGAGGAGTCAGAGGATTACAACGGCCTGAAGGTGCGTCTGGTGGATATCAGCCTGGGAGGCCTGATGTTCTGCACCAGGGAGGAATTCAAGGTCAATGACCGTTTCAACATCGTTATACCGGCCATGGGGGATTCCATGCTGTTCATATGTGAAGTACGCCGCCGGGTGGAACGCCCGGAGGGGGGCTATGGCTATGGCTGCGAATTCGTGGAAATGGCCACAAAGCAGGAGGACCTGCTGTACCGGTATATTCTCAGACGGCAGGGGGATCAGCTGCGGAGAATACGGTAGGTCAGAGAGATGAGAGAAGGGATTGTTAGGAGGAAACGCGTATTATGGCTCAGAAGAGACCCAGGGACCAGCGTGTGGTCAGGAACCGGCGGGTGGCAATCTACACCTTCCTGCTGATCCTGACCCTGTTTTATATATCGGCCCATAGGACGGTCCAGAAGGAGCGGGAGATGGAGGCGCTGCGGGCGGAGACGGCGGCGGAAGGGCCGGGGGAGCAGGTGAAGGAACTGGCGGAAGGATGGCCGGAGGAAGTAGTGGGAGGACAGACAGGGGGGCAGCCGAAGGAACCGGTACAGGAACAGCCGGAAGGGTTGCCGGGAGCGCGGGTTTACAAAGAACGTGGCGAGATGGACGCAGATGGAGGTCTTAAAATTCTGCCGGAGGATATGTGGTGTCTGATACTTACCAACGCAGAGTATCCTGTGCCGGAAGACTATGAGGTGGAACTGGAATCCATTCCTGGTACGGAGCAGTCAGTGGATAAGAGAATCTATGAGCCGCTGATGGCCATGATTGGCGATATGAAGGCCCAGGGATTGTCTCCGATAGTGTGCTCCGGCTACAGGACGCTGGACAAGCAGGAAAAACTGTTTAACAGGAAGGTCCTGTCCTTTGTGAAGGCCGGACATACCAAGGAGGAGTCTTACAATCTGGCCAGACAGACCATATCCATTCCCGGTTCGGGAGAGCACTGTCTGGGGTTGGCAGTGGACTTCTATACCAGAAGATATCACAAGCTGGAAAGGGCCTTTGAGGATACTCCGGAGAGTAAATGGCTGGTGGAACATGCCCAGGATTACGGTTTTGTCATGCGGTATGGGGAGAATAAGACGGATATTACCGGAATCCAGTATGAGCCCTGGCATTACCGCTATGTAGGGGTGGAAGCGGCAAATTATATGAAGGATAATGAGCTGTCCCTGGAAGAGTTTTATATTGAACAGAGTTTATATGGTTAAAGTGCATGAAAATCAATAACGATTTTTGTGCACTTTTTTGGTGAACAAAATGGGAGGGGCGTACGATAAATATTACAGAGCGGAAGAGATGGAATGTTTCGGAAACTCGGTCCAGTGTCCGACAGGGCCCGTCGTTCATTGGAAGAACAAGAAAAAAAGAGGGACAGGGAAGTCCCGGTAAAAAACAATTACATGGAGGTAATTAGTATGAGGATTCAGCACAATATTATGGCACTTAATTCCAACAGGCAGTTGGGCGTAAACAACAGCGCAGTATCAAAGTCATTGGAGAAGTTATCATCCGGCTACAGAATCAACCGCGCAGGCGATGACGCTGCCGGACTGGCTATTTCTGAGAAGATGAGAGCACAGATTAAAGGCCTGGAAGCAGCAACCGACAACTCTCAGGACGCCATCTCCCTGGTACAGACGGCAGAGGGTGGATTACAGGAAGTTCATTCCATGTTAAACCGTATGACTGAGCTGGCTACCAAGTCTGCCAATGGTACTTATACGGATGATGTTGACCGTAAGGCATTACAGGATGAAGTTTCGGCTTTGAAGGATGAGATTAACCGTATTGCTGATGGTACTGATTTTAATGGGATTAAGTTGTTGGATGGTACTATGGGCGTTGGTAGCACTGGAAACTCAGGCATTACCACGGCGGCCGATAATGCTTCAGCAGCTAAGTGGTCAATTTCGGGTGGAGAAGGTATAAGTGTTGAGATTAAGACCGTAGCTGCAACAGGCGCTAAAGGTGTTACCGCTACGTTTAGTGCCGGAAAGTTAGAGCTTTCTATTAAGGCACAGAATGGTGATAAAATTACTCAGGAGGATATTGATAAAGCAATCGCTGCCGCTGCGAGAACTGATGAAGCAAAGGATCTTAAGGTAACATTGGAGCAAGATATCACATTTAGTGCCGACACGGCAGGTGGTGGAAACCTTGGAAGTCTGAAGTCCGAAAAGGCTGCGCGTGCTACAGTTACATCTAATGGTATAACTGTGACAGCTAATAAAGCCGGAACTGCATTAAATGGTCAAGCGCTTACGATTGGTAAAACAGGTACTCTTGGAGTAACAGTGTCTGCTAACGGTGCAACTACCTTAAATATTGACCCTAATAAAAGCTATACTGCCAGTGAGATAAATAGCCTGCTTTCCAGTGCTGGTTCAGGAATGTCAGTTTCTTTTGACGGAACCAAGAGTGCGGATGATTTAGTTGCTGCATATACACTCCCAGCCACAGGTGCTGCAGGTGCTGGTGCAGGTCTTTCTGCGGGCGGCGGTATGAAACTTCAGATAGGTGATACTAATGATTCCTACAACCAGCTGGAATTAAGCATTGCCGATATGCACGTAAATGCTCTCGATTTAAACAGCGTTGACATCAGCACAAGAGAAGGCGCTTCCGCAGCCATGAGCAAAATCAAAACCGCCATCAACACCGTATCCACCAGCCGCGGCAAACTGGGCGCTATACAGAACCGTCTGGAGCACACCATCAACAACCTGGGTGTTACCACTGAGAACATCACTTCCGCAGAGTCCCGTATCCGCGACGTAGATATGGCTAAGGAAATGATGAACTACACCAAGAACAGCGTTCTGGTTCAGTCTGCACAGGCCATGCTTGCACAGGCCAATCAGCAGCCACAGTCCGTATTACAGTTATTACAGTAATTACAGTAATCGGGCAGGTTAACAGTGTAATATCTTCAAACAATAAACAGATAATATAAAAAAGGCGCTGCAAAAAGGCTGTGGCAGCACAGTCATGAAGCAGCGCCTTTTTGAGCCCTGATATGGGGGTATACAATAAAATACAATTGTCTGTTTCGGCATTTCTTGCTATAATATATCATAATGTGAGAGAAATATTAGGTCCCTGGGGGAGTAGCCATGTCGTTAACAATTGTGTTGTCCAATCAGAAGGGCGGTGTTGGGAAAACCACGTCAGCCTATGTGCTGTCAACAGCGCTGAAGGAAAAGGGTTATAAAGTCCTTGCGGTGGATATGGATCCGCAGGGTAATCTGAGCTTCGCCATGGGGGCGGACACAGAGAGCGCCACCATATACGATGTGTTAAAGGGAGAGTTAAAGCCCAGGTATGCGGTTCAGAAATCAGCCCTGGTGGATATCATTCCCTCTAATATCCTTCTCAGCGGCATTGAGCTGGAGTTTACCGGCGCGCGCAGGGAGTTTCTTTTGAAGGAGGCGCTGGAATCACTTAAAAGTTCCTATGACTATATTCTCATTGATTCTCCGCCGGCCCTGGGAGTGCTGACCGTGAACGCGTTTACTGCGTCTGATTACGTCCTGGTGCCCATGCTTTCCGATATATTCAGTCTTCAGGGGATAACCCAGTTGGATGAAACCATATGCCGTGTCAGGAATTACTGTAATCCCCGGATCCAGATACTTGGGGTATTTCTCACCAAGCACAACCCCAGGACAAATTTCAGCAAAGAGGTGGAAGGCGCCCTGCGCATGGTGGCAGAGGATTTGGATGTTCCGGTTCTGGACACATTTATCCGGGACAGCGTTGCGCTTCGGGAAGCCCAGTCCCTTCAGTGCTCCGTGCTGGAGTATGCGCCTGAGTGCAATGCGGTGCAGGATTATAAGAAGCTGATACAGGAATTGATTCAAAGGGGGCTTAAGGCAGATGTCTAAGAGCAGGACAGAGATTGACAAGGAAATAATGTACCGCAAGATTATGCCGTCTGCCTCAAAAAGAGATGCAAAGACGGCGCAGGCAGATACAGGAAATTCAGGCGCAGGGCAATCAGATACCGCGCTTTATGACCGTGTAAATGGAGGCGAAGGTGCCATGGGTATGCCGGCCTTATCAGCGCCTTCGGCTGCTGCCATGGCAAAGACCCTTAAGCGCAGCCCGGTAACATTTCCTTTTAAGGAAGAAAATAATATGGTATTGGTAAACCTTATGGAGGAATTGGTGATCAATAAGCTGGATTCCACCCTGGACCGGTTTAACTGCTGTAAATGTGATAAGTGTAAGAAGGACATAGCGGCGCTGGCCTTGAACCGTCTGAAACCGCGGTATGTGGTGATGAAGGAAGGAGAACAGGAAAAGCGCAGGAAGGCGGAGCTGGAAAATGGTTCCGAGGTAACCGGGGCTCTGGTTCAGGCTATCCTGGTTGTGAAAAAGGCACCCTGGCACTGATAGGGATTGGATCATACACATTGGATGGTGCCAATTATAGGAAGCCAATTAAATAAATACCATCGGCCGTTAACAGGCAAAATCCCAGGATTCTGCTTGTTAGCGGTTTTTATTAACCCTGAAATTATTTCTCCCATCTGTCACCCTGCCTGCTGTCACCCCACCTGTCTCTTGACCGGCCACTGGATAATCCGGACCCGTCCACGTCCTTCCCCCTTCCGTCCACACCCCTGTCTAACCCGGCAAACCTGCCGCAATCATATTAAAAAAATAAAAAAATTCCCTGGCACACTATAAAGTTTTATCGGCCATGTACGATAAGTACTATAGAAATATCACAACCACTTATCAGGACCACCATACAAAGAGCATGTAAGGAAAGGAAGCCGGACATATGGATATAAAAGTATCAAGAAATTACGCAGCCTATCAGAAGGCAGTAAGCAATGCAAAACATACGGAAAAAAGCCTTTCCGCTCCCGTACAGTCAGCCGGTAAGGCAAGGGGAGACGCTATCTGCATCAGCAGCGAGGGTGTGAAAAAGAGCGGTGCATCCTCATTTTCAGCCGCACTGTCAAGGTCCATGGAAGAAGGGGCTCCGGCTGACCGGATTGCTGCCATAAAGCAGCAGGTGCAGGAGGGGACATACCAGGTGCCGGCAGAGCAGATTGCCAGGCGCCTTATGAGCGGTCTGTAGGAGGGGAAAATATTGGAAGAAATCATTGATTTTTTGGGAGAATATGCAGAAACACTGGAGGCCATGGAACAAAAGCAGATTGAAAAGCTGGGACTTCTGATGACCAGGGAACTGGATAAGGTTGAGCAGACCATCATGATGCAGGAGGCCATGGATAAGAAGCTGGAGAACATGGAGCAGAGACGCCGGAAGCTGTTTGTCTCCTATGGGATTGAGGGCAGGACCTTAAAGCAGATTGCTGAGGATGCAGGACCGGAGCAGAGAAAGGAACTTATGGACCTGTACCGCAGAATGGACGGAGCCATTGGCAATATACAGTATTACAACCAGAAGGCGGAGGCGTTAGCCAAGTCGGAGCTGGAACAGATGGGAATTGACTCCCGGTATGTGGGAAATCCCACCGGCATCTACGGGCGTCCCACGTTCAGCAAGGGCAGTAAACTGGAGAAAAAGGCCTGACAGAGGCTGACATAGGAGAGTGGTAAAGTGAGACCGACATTTATGGGGCTGGAGACAGCCAAAAGAGGAATTCAGGTTAATCAGAAGGCCATTGATATTGTAGGTAATAATATAAGCAATTCCAAAACAAAAGGGTATACCAGGCAGCGTCTGGATACAGTGAGTGTCCATACCTATGGAAGCAGCCAGTATAACTACAGTTCCATCCCTCTGGCCGGGCAGGGTGTGGATGCCAGGGGAGTGGCGCAGATCCGCAATCCGTACCTGGATGCCAAGTTCAGGCAGCAGTACGGCGATGTGGGGTATTACGACCAGAAGGCAGCCATTATGGACCAGATAGAGGGAATCATCAGCGATCCGGAGGTAGAGGGAACCGGTATCAAGGCAGCATTGACCACCTTATCCCAGGCACTGGCGGATTTCAGCCAGTCCCCTTATCAGGAGACCAATGCCAATATAGTCATGAACGCATTTAAGGGTGTGACCCAGGTCCTCAATGAGTATGACGCCAATTTAAAAACCCTGATGGAACAGACTAAAAATGACCTGTCGGTGGCTGTTGAGGATATCAACACGAAATTGGACCAGCTGTCTGAACTGAACAGCTCCATTGCCCATGAGATATTCAGCAACAACGATTATGATGGAGTCAACTATGGGCCCAATGACCTTCTGGACCAGAGAAATGTTATACTGGATGATTTGTCGCGGTACGGCGATGTGCAGGTGACGGACCTGGAGGACGGAAAGATTCAGGTTAAAATCAATGGGAAAGTGGTGGTGGACGCTTCGGGGGCTTCCTACACCAATGATAAGCTTAACATAGGCAGTGACGGCGTTACTCTGACGTGGAACAGCAACAACCAGAATGCCAATCTGGGAGCAGGGGCCATCAGAGGATTTACGGATATGCTGACTGGTGCTGACCCAATCAATGCGGGAATACCTTACTACCAGAATAAGATGGACAATTTTGCCCAGACCCTGGCAGATGTGTTTAACAATAAAATTCATGCAGATGACCCTGATTTCCCTGATAAGTACAAGTTTCTTCTCCAGGGCGGTGTTGACGGCAAGGTTACAGCGGGAAATATCAGCATCAGTGACCAGTGGGCCGATGACGTGTCCTATATAATCCGCAAACAGAATCCGGACGGAGAGCTGGACAATCAGGATATTCTGGATATGAAGGCGGCATTTGAGCAGGATTTTAATTTTGGAGGGGAGTACACGGGTACATTCAGCGAATTCATCACCAGCGTCACCAATACACTGGGAAGCGGAATCAAAACAAACAGCGCCAGGATGAGTGCTTCCCTGGCCATTGCGGAAAGCGCTGATTCGGAGCGTATGGGCGTGTCCGGCGTTTCCCTGAATGAAGAAGGAATCAGCATGATGACATACAACAAGGCCTATCAGGCTCTGGGAAGGCTTATGACCACCATGGACGAGCAGCTGGATATGATTATCAACAAGATGGGCATAGTAGGGCGTTAAGGAGGAGCATATGAGAATCACGGAAAATATGATGACATCTACCTATAACAGGAATCTCCAGAGGAACATATCTGATTTGGCGTCCTCCAACCTGAAGCTGTCGTCCAAGCGTCAGTATAATCATGTATCGGAGGACCCGGCAACAGCGTCAAAGGCCTTTGCCATCAGGGACCAGATTGCCAGGTCTGAGGAACATATCAGCGTGGTGAAAAACGCAAGGGGAGAGCTGGATACAGCAGATTCCAACATTGTTACCCTGAACTCCATACTTGAAACAGTATACGAAAAGGCGACCAAGGCAGGCGGCGCCAGCAGCCAGGATTCCATGGATGCCATTGCGGAGGAGCTGGGCGGTCTTAAGGAGGAGATTCTTCAGACCATGAACGCCAAGTATGGGGACAAATTCCTGTTTTCCGGTTCGTCCAACAGCGAAGCTCCGTTCACCGTGGATGGGGACGGAAATCTGCTGTTTAACGGCAAGCCGGTGGATGCCTATGATAAGAACGATCCGGACACATATTTTGAGGAGAATAAGCCGGTTTATCTGGATATCGGATTCGGTACATACGCGTCGGGAACCAACACGGCAAAGACAGGAATTAAGATTTCCACATCAGGCGTGGATGTGCTGGGATACGGAAAGGACGAGAACGGGCTTCCCAACAATCTCTACAGCCTCATAGGCAAGGTGGAGGAGCAGTTAAGGGGCGGCGACAAGGAGGGGGCAATGGATACCCTGTCGCAGCTTAAGAAGAAGCAGAGCAATATTTCCATTGCCACATCTGAGTTAGGAACAAGAGAAAAACTTCTGGACCGCACAGAGGACCGTCTGGAGACAGGACTTATTAATTTACAGAAGAGCCAGACAGACCTGGAGTCGGTTAAGATTGAGACGGAGGCTATTAACAACAAATCATGTGAGACAGCCTGGATGATTACCCTTCAGCTGGGATCCAGCATCATACCGCCGTCCATATTTGACTTTATGAAATAAGTTGAAAAGAGGTGTCTGAGGATGAACGTCCTAAAAATCACATCTACCCCCATTAAGCTGTCCATGACCTCCCAGCGCGCCAGGCTTGAGAGCAGGCTGCCGGACCCTGAGGTGGGAATCATCCGCAATCCGGGGAAGCTGAACATGAAATCAGATCATATCAAGGTGGATATTGATACGTCCCGTTCCAGGGACAGCCTGGGATTCAAGACCGCCAGAGGGCTTATGAAGGATGCCGCCAGCGCAGGCCTTAAGGCTGCATCGGATGCCACTGCCCAGTATTCCAGGGTGGGCAACCAGATGATGCAGATTCAGGACGGGGTGACGGTTTCCGGCATTATAAAGAATCAGATGATGGCCCAGACCAATGTGGTCACGGGGATTGCCTTTATTCCGTCAGTAGGTCCGGATATTTCCTGGGAGCCCGCTGATCTGTCCATTGACTTTGCGCCTGCCCAGCTTGCGTTTGATCCTCAGGTGCAGGAGCCGGCGGCCAGGTATGTGCCGGGCGAGCTCAGCGTAAATGTGGAACAGTATCCCAAAGTAGAAATAGAATATATGGGAGATCCCATATACGTACCGCCCAGCGCCAATCCGGCCGGAAATGAAGGGCCGCAGTAACAGGCGGTATGAATGACACCAGGGCCAGGGATGAGATAGGGGGATATGCTTGAAGATAGAGACGCGGGATTTTGGAATCCTTGAGATAGAAGAAAGAAATATTATAACATTTAAACAGCCCATATTCGGATTTGAAGAATATACGCAGTTTGTACTTGTAAATGATTCCAACATGGGAAATGGAATCTGCTGGCTGCAATCCATTGAGCAGAAGGACATATGCTTTATCATGCTGAATCCTCTGGAAGTAAAACGTGATTATGCTCCGGTTGTGATGCAGGATATATTAATCCTGCTGCAGGCGGTTCCTGAGGATGATTTGGACTGCTGGGTTCTCATGGTCATCGGAGAGACGTTCCGCAATTCCACAGTAAACCTGAAAAGCCCTGTCATCATTAATCATAAGACGAATCTGGCTGTCCAGGTAATACTGGACCAGGATTATCCCATACGGCAGTCCATATTCAGCCAGGGAGAGAGGGACGGCCTATGCTGATTTTATCCAGGAAAAAAGGCGAATCAATTAAAATTGGCGATGATATTGAGATATTTGTGTCCGAGATTAAAGGCGACAAGGTGCGTCTGGGCATTTCAGCGCCCGGCGATATGAAGATATGCCGAACTGAGCTGTATCTTACCATGGAGAATAACAAGGAAGCATCGGATAAGGTGGATCTGCTTAAGGTGTTCCAGCTCTCCAGAAACCTGAAAGCTCTTGCCCAGGAGGATGAAAAGGAAGTTAGGGAGGAGAAAAATGGAAGTGCTTGAGCAGATGAGGATGCTGCTCAGGGAAAAGGCCATTCTGTTCGGACAGTATGAGCAGGAGACCCTGAGACTGGATACGGATGACCTGGACGCGGTGGACGATATCGTGGATGCAGTACAGGCACGGCAGGCCCTTATAGATAAGATAAACGGACTGGACCGGAGGATTGCCGCTATCGGGGAAGCGTCGGCTTACGGCGCGCACTGTTTTCATATTGGGAAAAATCAGTGCGATTATGCTGGCCTTACTGAGGCTGAGCAGGCAGTATTCCGGGTCGGGCAGGAGGTATTTGCCATCATGACCAGAATCCGGGAGCTGGAAGACGGAATACCGGGAAAGATGGCAGTGATTCAGGAACAGCTCCAGGAAAAGATAAAAAAGAATAATGTAAACGGTAAATTTACCGGATATCTGAAACAGATGGGACAGGGGAGCAAAGGGGTGCTCTATGATAAACGCAGATAGGGGGACAAACAATGTCATCAATCAATACAGTCAGCGGCAACGGCAATAAGAATTACGTATCAGGTCTTGCTTCCGGCATGGATACGGAGAGTATTGTCAAGAGTCTTCTGATGGGTACCCAGACCAAAATAGATAAGCAGTCAGGATTAAAGCAGCAGCTTGAATGGAAACAGGATATTTACAGGGACCTGATAACAAAAATCAATACCTTTAGTGATAAATATTTTTCTTATTATGGTTCGGGCGATACCAATCTCATGAGCCAGAGCCTGTTTAAGACAATGACCGGAATCAGCAGTTCCGGTGCCATTAAGATAAGCTCTGTCTCATCCAATGCGGTCAGCTCTATGAATATAAGCGAGATACAGCAGTTGGCAACGGCTTGTTCGGTAAAATCATCAGGTAACGTGACCGGTGATCCAAAGGGACAGGAGGCGGATCTTAATGCATTGGCAGAGGGAGAAAACTCTTTTTCCATAACGCTGGATGGGGTCAACAGGACCATAACGTTTACAAAGGGTGCAACAGAACAGGATACCATTGATAATATTAACCAGGCATTATACCGTAATTTTGGTACATCGGTGGGTATGAGCCTGACGGACAGCACGGCTGAGGACGGCAGCAGCATTAAGGTCATGAAGCTGGTAAAGCTGAATAAAAATGGTAAGGAAACCAGTGAGGCAGTAGACTCTTCCAGAAGGGTTATCATAGAATCAGCGGGAGACAACCGGGATACAATTAAGCACATGGGATTTTCGGGCGGTTTTTCCAATAAACTGGACTATGGCACATCCTTAAAGAATATGAACTTTGCCACGCCTCTTGAGGGAAACAGATATGAGTTCCAGATTAACGGCGTGACCATAAAAGGACTGACCGGGGATTCCACGCTCAGTGATGTAATCAGTGCCATCAACAGCAGCGACGCAGGGGTAAGGGTATCCTATTCCTCGGCGGCTGATAAATTTATTATGGAATCATCCTCAACCGGAGAGATATCCAATATAACTATGTCCCAGACTTACGGGAATCTGCTGACCACCATGTTCGGTGTGGAGGCAACGGGTGTGCAGTCATCGCTGTTTTCCAAGGATATTACCAGTGATCAATCTGTAAATTTTAATGCCATTGTAGAGAATCTAAATAGTGGAAGGGATCAGTCCCTTACATTCCAGGTAGATGGAGAAGATTACACGGTAAAGTTGGAAGGAAAAAACGGTGTTGGTAATTATAAGAACGGTCAGGCGGTTATTGACGCTATTAATTCCAAGCTTTCCAGGGAGTTTGGCAGTGAGAAGGTGAAATTTTCATTAAAGGAAGATACCAATATCGGACCTGAACATGCAGGGAAGTATTACGTGGTGGTGCAGTCTTCTGAGCATAGTATTAATTTTACATCTGATAATATAAATGACGGTGGAGCAGATGCGTTTGGATTTATAGTAGGGGATACTCCAGAAAATATCGCAGGACTCGCCGAAAAGCACACGAATGTGTATAAAGAAAGTACTAAATGTCATGAGGCGGGTCTGGCCGGGACTATAAAGGTCAATGGAGAGCCAATTGTGATTAAGGGTACCACTACATTGGCGGCATTAGTTAGCAGTTTGGAGGAAAAATTAGGCAGTGGAGCACAAGTTGAGTATAAGGACGGCCGTTTTAATATAACAGGACTAACCGGGAATGTAAAAATTGAGGGTGTGGAGGGTGATATAACCGATGCGGATGGTAGTACTATAACCAAAAACCCCGTAGAAATGATGTTTGGAAAAAAATCAATACAAAATATTCCTAATATAAACACAATAACCTCTAATGAAGTTAACGATACAGGGATTTTAAAAGGTAATTTAAAAGTGATTCTGGCAGATGGAAGTTCACACGAGATTAATGTTAATAGCTTAATCGAACCTAAAAATTTTACAGACTTAGCAGGGAAGATTGAGGAAAAAATCGGAGCTGGAGTGTCGGTAAGTTATACATCGGAAGGTAAAATCCAGATACAAGGTACATCAAAGGGATTTATCATAGAGGGAACTGATTCAGATGGAAAGACACTCATGACCAAACTGTTTGGACAGGATAGTATAACTTCTTCTTCGCAGATGCCCGCCCAGGTAACCGCCGGCCAGAACGCCCGCCTCACAGTAGACGGCACTGTCATTGAGCGTAATTCAAACACCTTTGAACTGGATGGAATTACCATGGAATTAACCTCGGAATACCATGATACAGGCACCCCAATACGCTTGACTACATCCCGGGATACTGATAAAATAGTAGACAGTTTAAAGAGTTTTGTAGAAGATTACAACGCGCTTGTGGAAGAACTGAATGAACATCTGAAAGAGACTGCAAACTATAAGAAATACGCGCCTCTCACCGATGAACAGAAGAAGGAAATGAGCGACAAGGAGATTGAACTCTGGGAGGAAAAATCCAAGGAGGGGCTTCTCCACAATGACGCCAACATTACCAGCTTTCTGGGCGATATGAGAATGGTTCTTTACAGCAGTGTGGAGGGCGCAGGGCTGTCCCTTTATGATATCGGCATTGAGACATCCGATAACTGGAGGGATAACGGCAAGCTGGTCATTGACGAGGATGTTCTTAAATCCATGGCCGCCACCAACCCTGATGCCATATGCAAGCTGTTTACAGACAGGGACCAGGGGCTGGGAACCGGCATGCAGAATGCTCTTAAGGACGCAGCCAATGTCAGCAGCGGAAGCCCCGGCACCATGGTGCGCTATGCGGGAACAAAGGATGTTCTTACCACCAGCAACACCCTCTATGAGGAGATGAAGCACATTTCAGAGACGCTTTCCAATCTGAATACCAAGTATCAGCTGGAAAAGACACGGTACTGGAATCAGTTTAATGCCATGGAACAGGCCATATCGAATATGAACAGCCAGAGTTCCTGGCTTACCCAGCAGTTCTCATCATGATGAAGGAGTAATCACTATGCAGAATCCATATGCAAAATATAAACAGCAGTCCATAATGACCATGACCCAGGGAGATATGATTAACCTTCTGTTCGATGAGACAATCAACCGTCTGAACAAAGGTCTTGCGGGGCTGGAGGCAGGGGACTGCGAAGCAACCAATACCCATTTTAAGAAGGCTCAGGCTATTATCAGCCATCTGGCATCCACACTGGATCCCCAGTATCCGGTTTCCAAGGGATTGTCTTCTCTCTATGAGTATTTTAATTACCAGATCATACAGGCCAATGTGAGGAAGAACCCGGAGACAGTGAACGAGATTCTTCCCATGATAGAGGAACTTAAAGAGGCATTTGCCCAGGCGGATAAACAGGTACGTATAGGCCACACAGGCTGACGAGAAACGATGAGAGACAAGGAGGCGGAACATGCCGTTATTTGATGACAGGGCTTTGGGAGCTCTGGAAAGAGGGATGGATGGCATGTGGCTGAAGCAGCAGATTGCCAGCCACAACATTGCAAACGTGGAGACGCCGGGTTATAAGGCGAAGAAGGTGGAATTTCGGGATGTTCTTTACGAGACAGCCCAGGGAACGGAGCGTATATCCAAACCAGTGGTGGAAGAGGACGGAAACACCCAGGCCAGGCCGGACGGCAATAATGTCCAGGTGGAAAAGGAAGAACTGGAGCTGTGGAAGGCCTATACCCAGTATTCGGCTCTCACAGGGCGTGAGTCAGGCAAGCTGTCCACGCTGCGGTATGTAATTAATAACACAGGCAAATAAAGGAGACAGATATGGGGTATTTGGATTCTCTTAATATAACGGGTTCCGCTCTCACAGCAGAGCGGTTCCGCACGGATATCATCATGCAGAACCTGGCAAACCAGAACACCACCAGGACGGCAGAGGGAGGTCCCTACAAGAGGAAGCAGGTTGTGTTCAGGGAAAATACACTGAACTTTAAGACCGAGCTGGGAAAGGCCATGACAAAGGCGGAGAATGGCGGCGTATTTGTGGAGGAAGTGGTGGAGAGCCAGAATCCTTCGGTGCCGGTCTACGATCCGGACCATCCGGATGCGGATGAGGATGGGTATGTGATGATGCCCAATGTGAACAGTGCGGAGGAGATGGTGGATCTGATGGCTGCCTCCCGCGCCTATGAGGCGAATGTCACGGCCCTTAATGTTGCAAAAAGCATGGCTCTAAAAGCACTGGAGATTGGTAAATAAATGAAAAGGCAGAAGGATGAAGAAGGAGGCCAGGAGTGGTTAAATACCTACGCGGATATGATAACCCTTGTCCTGACCTTTTTCGTATTATTATACAGCATTTCAAATGTAAACCTGACCAAACTGGAGGAAGTTGCGTCTGCCATGCAGAGGCAGCTGGGAATCGAGGCAAAGACCGAAATTGAGGACGTGCCTTCCGATTTGAAATATCCTGTTGTAGGGGAAGGCGCTCAGGCGCCGGAAGACGCGGAGGCGCCGCTGCAGCAGACACAGCAGCAGTACCAGGCATCGGCCAGGGAAATGGCTGATATGGCCAGGGATATACAGACATATTTTGATTCGGAGAATCTGGACGCGGTTGTCAGCAACAGTGAGAACGCGGTGTACATCCGTTTTAAGAATGATTTACTGTTTGCGCCTGACAACGCAAATCTTACGGATGCCAGCAAATCCATGCTGGACGCGGTTGGAATCATGCTGAAGGAAAAGCAGGACAATATCCTGGCCATTTACATAAACGGACACACGGCCCAGGCAGCCAATTCCCTGATTAATGACAGGCTCCTGTCCTCAGAGAGGGCGGATAATGTGGCCATTTACCTGGAGGAACAGGTGGGAATCCCCCCAAAAAAGCTGATATGCCGCGGTTACGGAAAATATTATCCTATTGCGGATAATACCACCAGGGAAGGCCGCGAACAGAACCGGCGGGTGGATATGATTATTCTCGGAACCGGATATAAACCGCCAGATACGGTCCAGGGAATGGAGACAATGGATCCCCTGTTTCCGGTGACCATGCCGGGGGATGAGACTATGATGCAGGAAGGAACAGCCAGTGATTAAGAGTTACGATTTTAAATCACCAAAGAAATTTACAAAGGAGCGCATGAGCACGGTGGAGAATCTGTATGACAGCTTCGCCCGTGCCCTTGCGCCGTATCTCACAGGTCTTCTCCAGTCGTTTTGCGAGATTAATATTAATGGTATAGTGGAGAAGCGTTACCAGGAATTCAGCAGTTCTGTGCAGGATCATTCCCTTTTTGGCATGATTACCATGAGTCCTGCAAATAAAGATTATAATGAGGCGCCTCTGACCATGGAAGTGGATACCAGGCTGGCGTTTTTTATGATTGAACGTCTTTTGGGCGGAGTCGGGTCAGAGTATGATTTATCCAGGGACTTTACGGATATTGAGAAGGCTATTTTACAGTATGTCCTGAAAAAAATCACTGAGTTTTTAGGGGAAGCCTGGGGACAGTACCTGGACATCGAAGCATCCCTGACAGGGCTTCAGACCAACCCCCACCTGCTTCAGATGAGCGCCCAGGAAGATGTGGTTATCCAGGTGGAGCTGGAGGTGGTAATTGAGAAACTGAGAGCCAGAATCAACATGGTGATGCCGGCCCCCAATGTGGAGGAGCTCACTTCCAAGTTCGGCTATTCCTTTGCGGTCAGCCATAAGAAACAGGATGAGGACAAACAGAAATCCAAACGGCACTATATTGAACAGCACCTGTTGGAATCGGAGGTTGAGCTGAGGGCCATACTTCACGAATTTACCCTGGATGCCCAGGATATACTGCAGCTTGCTCCGGGGGATGTGATTCCCCTCAACAAAAAGGTGGACAGCGCAGTGTCCCTCTATGTGGAGGATGTGGCCTGTTTTGAGGCCAGGGCGGGTCAGACAAAGATGCGCAAGGCAGTGGAAATCAGCAGAGAATTGTAGCCGGGAGGAAAAGGCATGTTATCAATGGACAAAGAAGCCATAAAGGAGCTGACGGAGATGGAAGCGGTTCCTATATGCAATATATTAGGCTCCCTGCTGGGCAGAAGCGTGAAAATGTCGGTGTCAAAGGTGGAGGAGACAGACATGGGCTCCCTGGCAGAGGGCCTGCCCCACTTTAATGTGGCCATAGAGAGCAGGAAGGCTGTGGGGGGCATGTCGGCGGACCAGCTGTACATCTTTGCCAAGGAGGACATGATAAGGCTTACCAACTATATCATGGGTGTGCCGGTGGATGCCCAGAGCCCCCTGGATGAGATTGCCCTCAGCACCTTGAAGGAGGTTGCTTCCCAATGTGTGGGCGCTGCCATGGATGAACTCAATGACTTCCTGGGAAGGGATATGAGGGACACAATAACCAGGATATCGGCATTTGACAACACAGAGAGGATCCAGGATATTATTCGCAGCTGGAACGCGGAGGATTCCGTGCTTTTAATGGGGCTGCACTATGTTATTGACGGGGTGGTGGAGTCAGATGCATATATTGTTGCCTCCCAGGCACTAAAACAGGTGCTGGGTATTTCGGATATGGCGGACATGTCCTGTCAGGAGACAGGAGGGCAGCCCCCGGGGATGCCGGCAGCAGGGATGCAGGCGGCAGAACACAAGGAGGCCATTGCCGTCCAGGAGGTGTCCTTTCCGGAATTTAAGTACACACCTATCGTGTATGCCAAAGAACAGATAGGGGAAGAAAAGAAGAAGCTGTTGGACATAACACTGGATGTATCAGTCAGGCTTGGCAGTACGGTTTGCAGTGTAAAGGATATACTTTCCCTTAAGGAGGGGCAGCTGTTGGTACTGGACAAGCAGGCAGGTTCACCGGCTGATGTGGTTGTGAACGGAGAACTGATTGGCAGAGGGGATGTGCTGGTAACCGGGGACCGATTCGGGGCGCGTATTATCGAAGTCGTGGGCAAGAGGGAATAATATGGCATTTTTAAAGATACTGTTTTACCTTATTGTCCTGATTGCGGTACTGGTGCTGGCCTATTACACCACCAGGATGCTGGGGCGGGGCATGGGACGGACCCGGGGTACCGGGGGAATGGAGATTCTGGACCAGATGGCACTGGGCCGTGACAGCTATCTGCTGGTGGTAAAGGTGCAGGAGAGGATTTTCCTGATAGGGGTATCTCCGGGCAGGATATCCAAGGTAGAAGAGCTGGAATCCTACGATAAGAAGGGGGAGACAGAGGGGGCGCCGGATTTTGTTTCCCTCCTGTCATCCCATATGAAGGAGCATTTTCAGGAAAAGGGACAGAGGAACAGACAGGATAAAAAGGCAGGAGAAAAGAATCATGAGTAAAATACTGCGAAAGACAGGGAGAATCATAGGCGCCGGGACCTTTGCATGGATGTGGGCGCCGGGCGCTGTTACATCCTATGCGACGGATGTGTCTCTGACCCTGCAGGGATCCTCCGGCACAGGAAAGCCCATGGATATGCTGGATATCATGTTTTTATTCCTGTTTCTGGCTGTGGTTCCCTCCCTTATCATTATGATGACAAGCTTTACCAGGATTGTGATTGTGCTGTCGTTTCTGCGCAATGCTCTGGGCACACAGCAGTCGCCGCCCAACCAGATTCTGGTAGGGCTTGCCTTGTTTCTGACCTTATTTATCATGAGTCCTGTAATTGCCTCGGTCAACACCCAGGCATACCAGCCTTACCGGGAAGGGCAGATTACCAGGGAACAAGCCTTTGAGCGGGCCCAGGAGCCCATGAAGGAATTTATGCTGAAACAGACTGAGAAAAAAAGCCTGGATCTGTTTCTGTCCATATCCAAAGCACAGCCGCCGGATATATCCCAGGGACAGGAAGGATATATGAAGCTGGGGCTTACCACCATAGTGCCCTCCTTTATTCTCAGTGAGCTGAATAAGGCATTTACCATGGGATTCCTTATATTCATTCCCTTTCTGATTATCGACCTGGTGGTGTCCAGTACGCTTATGTCCATGGGCATGGTTATGCTGCCGCCTACCATGATTGCACTACCCTTTAAAATCATGATGTTTGTGCTGGTGGATGGGTGGAGTCTGGTGATTAAGACCCTGGTCCAGAGTTTCAGGTGACGCTGAGGAGGAATTTGTATGAGCGCTGAACAGGTAATGGAAATCATGAAGGAGGCCATGTTGGTTGCATTTGAAATCGCAGGCCCCCTTCTCATCATAAGTATAGCGGTTGGGCTGCTGGTGGCCATTTTCCAGGCAGCCACCCAGATTCATGAACAGACCCTTACGTTTGTGCCCAAGCTGATTGTCATTGCCCTGGTGCTTTTAGCCCTGGGGTCCTGGATGAGCAAGGTCATGAATGAATTTGTAGTGGAGCTGTTTGCCATTATGGCAGCTCTTTGATGAGAGTGGTGCGGTATGGACAGCAGTGTATTTGAGTATTTTGATATCTTTCTTTTGGTCCTGGCAAGAATGGGAGGACTGGTCTTTATCAACCCCGTGTTTTCACGCAGAGGAGTTCCGCCCATGGTACGCACCGGGCTGGTGCTGGCCCTCAGTCTCCTGATTGCGCCCGGAGTCAGAAGCGGAGCCGGACAGGTCATGGCTTTTAGTACCTTTGACATGGTGGAGTCCCTTATAAGAGAAGTCATACTGGGCCTGGTGATTGGCTGTGTGTTTCACATATTTTTTTATATGCTCTATGTGGCAGGGGACTTTCTGGACACGGTGTTCGGACTGGCCATGGGAAAGGTCATGGACCCGGCAGGCGGAGTCCAGACCTCTATTCTGGGCCAGTTTGTCAACGTGTTTTTTTACCTCTATTTTTTTGCCACGGGCTGCCATCTGACCATGGTGCGTCTTTTTGCCTACAGCTACCAGGTGGTGCCGGTGGGAGCCGGGGCCATACTGGGAGGGCGTATCCTGTGGTATATCATAACCCTGTTCGGTTCTGTATTCCTCATGGTGATAAAGCTGGTTCTGCCTTTTGTGGCAGCGGAGTTCATTCTGGAGATGACCATGGGAGTGCTTATGAAGCTGATTCCCCAGATTCATGTGTTTGTCATCAACATACAGTGCAAAATCCTCCTGGGAATCATGCTGATGATGCTCTTTGCCTATCCCATGGGCGCATTTATGGACCGGTATACAGAGGCCATGATGACGGAGGCCCAGAAGCTGCTTATGATGTTTGGGTGACGGGTTCTGGGCATAGCCCCGGTTAATGTTAAATGACCGGGCGCGGATTGAAACAATACATGGGGAGAGGAAGTGGTGACAGGTGGCTGCTGAGGAAAAGACTGAGAAAGCCACGCCAAAACGGCGGCAGGACGAGCGCAAAAAGGGAAATGTGTTCCAGAGCAATGACGTGGCTGCGGTGTGCTCGCTGCTGGTGCTGTTCCACTCCCTGAAGGCCCTGGCGCCCATGATGTATGAGAGCTTTGGGGAGTGTATGCATCTATTTTTTTCATATGCCTCATCGCCGGATATATTCTGGCAGGAAGGGGGGAAGGGACTGTTCATGAAGGCCGTGCTGGTGTTCTTCAAGGCGTCCCTGCCCCTGCTTTTTATCGGGGTGCTGACAGCGGTTATTGTCACCTTTTTCCAGACCAGAATGGCATTTTCATGGGATGTGCTCAAATTCAAGTTTGACAGAATCAGCCCCCTTAAGGGTTTTAAACGTATGTTTTCCCTGAGATCTGTGATTGAACTGTTAAAGTCCCTGATTAAGATTACAGTGCTGGGATGGGTGGTGTGGTTTTTCCTCAAAGGCAGACTGACGGAGCTGACAGGACTCATGGAGGGCACAGTGGCTTCTGCCTTGATTTATGTGGGTAATACAGTGGTTTCCCTGGTGGACACAGTGGGAATCGCCTTTGTGTTCCTGGGAGCCGTGGACTACCTTTACCAGTGGTGGGAATATGAGAAGAATCTGCGCATGAGCAAACAGGAGATAAAGGAAGAGTATAAGCAGACGGAAGGCGACCCGCAGATTAAGGGAAAAATCCGCGAGAAGCAGCGCCAGATGGCATCCAGGCGCATGATGCAGAATGTCCCCAATGCAGATGTGGTAATCCGTAACCCCACCCACTTTGCAGTGGCCCTGGGGTATGATTCCGGGAAGAACAGGGCGCCTGTGGTGCTGGCCAAGGGAGCGGACCATCTGGCCCTTAAGATAGTGGAGGTGGCTGAGGCCAGCGGTGTGTATATCATGGAGGACAGGCCCCTGGCCAGGGGACTCTATGATACGGTGGAAGTTGACATGGAGATTCCGGAGGAGTATTATCAGACAGTGGCTAAGATACTTGCCTTTGTCTATAAACTCCAGAAAAAGGACATGTGATTGTGGATAAATTTCCTGGAAATGAGGTTTGCAGTGGATAACAGTATGATTTTCTTTGACAGGGTCACTAAAATATACGGAAACGGGCAAAAGGCCCTGGATAATGTAAGTCTTAAGGTTGGCAGGGGGGAATTTGTGTTTCTGGAGGGAGACAGCGGTGCGGGAAAGACCACTATGCTGGAGCTGATTTTAAAAGAGACCGATCCCACCCAGGGGAATATACAGGTCAATGGGATTGAGCTGGCAGGCCTCAGAGAACGTCAGATTTACCAGTACCGCCGTTATATAGGGATGGTATTTCAGGATTTCCGGCTCTTTTCTGATTTTACGGTATATGAAAATGTGGCATTTGCCCAGCGGGTGGTGGAGGCGGATTACAAAACCATGAAGCGCAGGGTTATGGAAGTGCTGAATCAGGTGGGGCTTGGTTCCAAGGCAAAGTACTACCCGGACCAGCTCTCCGGCGGGGAAAAACAGCGTACCGCCATTGCCAGGGCCATTGTGAACCGGCCGGTGCTTCTTCTGGCCGATGAGCCTACGGGCAATCTGGACCAGAAGAACGCAGAGGATATCATGCGCCTGTTGGAGCGGATTAACGGCCAGGGGACAACGGTGCTGGTGGTTTCCCATAACCAGGAGCTGGTAAGGAGCATGCACAGAAGGCAGGTGGTGCTGCGCAGAGGACAGGTGGCCAGGGACCTTGCAAGGGAGGCAGCGGCATATGGGTATTAGGACATTGCTCTACCTGTTCCGTCTGGGGCTTAAAAATCTGTGGCATCACAGAGTGTATACAGCGGCGTCTGTCATTACCATGTCGGCCTGTATTTTTCTGTTCGGCCTGTTTTATCTGGCGGCAGCCAATGTGGACAGCATGGTAAAAAAGACAGAGCAGGAAGTCTATGTGGCTGTGTTTTTTGATGAGGGAATACTGCCGGAGCGGGTGGAAGAGATAGGAAACCTGATTCAGAGCCGTCCGGAAGTGCTGCGGACCGTGTATGTGTCGGCAGACGAGGCCTGGAGCGGGTTTAAAGAGAAATATTACGAGAATGCGGAGGCATTGGACGGAATATTCGAAACGGATAATCCGCTGGCTTCCAGTGGGAACTACCAGGTATATATTGACCGGATAGGCAGCCAGGAAGGCTTTGTGGAGTATGTGCAGAGCATTGAAGGCGTGAGGAAAACCACCCATTCAGCGGATACGGTCATGGCGCTTTTAAAGCTGCGCCAGGGGGCGGCCCGCCTGATTGCGGGAAGCGCGGTGCTGCTGGTACTGATATCAGTGCTGCTGATTCACAATACCCTGTCTGTGGGCATTGAGGCCCAAAAGGAGAAAACAAGGGTCATGCGCCTTATGGGAGCGCGGGAAGGCTTTGTGAAAATTCCTTTTATGGCGGAGGCTGTTGTTATGGGAGCGGCAGGAGTGGTTATCCCGCTGATTCTTCTGATGTGGCTGTACCGTTGGGGACTTGCCTTTGCCGTTTCCGGTCTGAATGGTCTGGGCAGCCTGAGAGGACTGGAGTCCGGGCTTCTCACCGAGGCCCAGGTATTTCCCGGACTTATCCGTGCATCCGTACTTCTGGGGATTTTTACAGGGGTTGCAGGAGGATTGTCTGTTATGGGGAAGTTGAAGCGTAGGAAGAAAGAGCGTTGATGTGTGCGGTTTCATATAATGGGGATTTAATATAATAAAGCAGGATTTCCGCCCTTTGGAAGGGAGGGAAATCCTGCTTTATTATTACTTTTTATTTGGGCCTGCTGATATTGCGCTGCGGCGGAAATTACGGGGATCAATTCCGGCTTTCCGTATTCTGTCTCCCGGCCTCATCCTGCCGCGCCAGCCACTCCGCAAAATATGGTTTAATGACGCTGAAGGGAGCCGGGCCTATATCCAGAAGGAAACGGTTGAATTCCATGTTGGTATAGCGGCTGCCAAGGGTTTTCTTGGCCTCGCGCTGCATGCCCAGGATTTCCAGGTAGCCCACATAATACTCCAGGTAATTGGCCGGATTCTCCGCAATGTCATAATAGATGGTGGTAATGACAGAGGAATCGCTGATGCGGAAGTAGTGGTTTAAATAGTCCTCCACCTGCTTGATATCCCAGCCCTCATAGTGGATATTCACATCCAGAATAGCGTACAGGGCAAGGGTGAAGGCGGCATTGTGCTGAAGCAGCTCTCCCAGGTCCGGGTCCAGTCCGTTGTTCAGGCTGTAGGAATAGTATTCCACATAGGTGGCCCAGCCTTCTGAATAGCTGCTGAAGCTCAGGAGCTTACGCAGGTTGCAGGTGTTATGTTTGTTGAAATAGAGGGTTTGGTACATGTGGCCGGGATAACCCTCATGGGCCAGGGTGGAGTACAGGTTCCTGGCGGTATTGGTGCTTCCGTTGTTGATGTAGATGGAATTGTCCTGGGGGCGGTCAATGGGCACGGTCAGGTAGAAGGCCGGGCTCAGGGTGGCCTCCAGGGCAGCGGGCACATTTTTAATGCTGCATGTGTAATCCTCGATGGCCGGGAAATCCTTTGCGCACTGTTTCCTCAGGTCCTCCAGAATCTGGTTGGGATCGGTGAGGGCGAAGGAGTAGGAGTACAGTTTTTTTGCCAGGGTGGGATTTTCGGTCAGCAGCTCATCCATGGCAGTCAGGTCATCCATCATCTGATCGCTCATGGCCTTTTTCAGGGCAGGAATATCCTGATAGGAAGTGCCGGTATATGCGTTCACCAGATACTGGTAATATTTCTTGCCCTGGGGGAAGTAATACAGCCCTTTATCATTGGTTCCGGTGCCTTTCAAGGGAGTCAGCCCCTCGATCAGCTTCTGGTATGCGGGCACGAAGTGTTCGTCAATGGCAGTATGGTTCCTGGCAATGAAATCCTCCTTTTCCTGCTTTGTCAGTCCCTCCACCTGCTCCAGACGCTCCGCAAATGTTTCCGCCATGAAGCTGTGGTCCGCGTCCAGAAGATAGGCGTTGCAGGAATTAAGGATACGGTCGATGACCGTGTCGCACAGCCCCAGACCGGCATCGGTTTTTTCTTTCTCAAAGGCAATGATGCTGTCATAGTAGGTGTCAATGGAGGACAGGAGGGAAAGGTAATCCTCCACATCCTGTTTACTGTAAAATACATACTCGGACAGAAGTATGGGAAGCTGCGCCTGTATGCCCAGGGAGGAGGAAAGGGGCTGGTCGTAGAGCTCCAGTCCTTCACTGTCCAGCATGGTATTTAAATAGGATGACAGGATGTTGTATGTGAGCAGCTGGTCCTCACGGAGCAGGCGGCTGTCTATTTCATTTAATTGTACTTTCAGGGATTTTGCATCATTAAGAGCCTGTTTACTGTCCTCCAGGGATACGGTTCCCAGGGTTTTATCGTAGTCAGTGATGCCGTAGGCGGCCGGATTGGCCAGGGTGTAGTGAAGCGTGATAAGGGAATTGTCAACTTCGTCCAGGAACAGGTCGTTGGTCAGCTGGTCAAAGGACGCCTGGGCATCAATGGTTTTCTTCTCATATTGTTCATAGGACTGGGTATTTTCCTGGGCAGCGGATTCCTTTGCCAGAGGAGCGGATGCCTGAGGACGCGCAGGCGCCACGCATCCGGCTGTCAGGCAGATAACCAGAAGCAGGGATAAAAGATATTGTAAAAATATGGTTTTTCGTTGTCTCATTCTAAACAAATCCTCCATTGGGGTGTCTGCTGCATTTTTATTACGACATTATATAGTATATGAGCGGAAATTACAACTTATGAGCCGTGAAAAAACTGGCAGGGCCTTCCAAAGAGGGAAAAAACAGGGGGCACGTCTTGACGAACATGGGGGAAACGCTTATACTTAAAACTATTAAAATAAGCGGATTGGGCGCTGCGGCCGCCGGAGCATTTTTATGGACTGCTCTGCCCCGGCTCTTTGTTTCCGCTCAGAAAAAGAGGGAATTAATCATATGTGTCAGGATTGTAAAAAGCCATATTATATTACCACGGCCATTGCCTATGCTTCCGGCAAGCCGCATATCGGCAATACCTATGAAATCATTCTGGCTGACAGCATAGCCAGATATAAGAGGGAGCAGGGATATGACGTGTTCTTCCAGACCGGTACGGACGAGCATGGACAGAAGATTGAAGAAAAGGCTGAGGCAGCAGGTGTGACTCCCCAGGAGTTTGTGGACAAGGCAGCAGCTGAGATAAAGCGGATTTGGGATTTGATGAACACATCCTATGATAAGTTTATCCGCACCACGGACCAGGACCATGAGGCCCAGGTGCAGAAGATTTTCAAGAAGCTTTACGACCAGGGCGATATCTATAAGGGATATTACGAGGGACTGTACTGCACTCCCTGCGAGTCCTTTTTCACCGAGTCCCAGCTGGTGGACGGCAAGTGTCCGGACTGCGGACGCGAGGTAAAACCAGCCAAGGAGGAGGCGTATTTCTTCCGCATGAGCAAGTACGCTCCCAGGCTGATCGAGTATATCAATGAGCATCCGGAGTTCATCCAGCCCGTATCCAGGAAGAATGAGATGATGAACAACTTCCTTCTTCCGGGACTTCAGGATTTATGCGTGTCCAGGACCACCTTCAGCTGGGGCATCCCCGTTGATTTTGACCCGAAGCATGTGACCTATGTATGGCTGGATGCCCTGACCAACTATATCACCGGTATTGGTTATGATTGTGACGGCAGCAGTACAGACCAGTTTAAGAAGTACTGGCCCGCTGACCTTCATCTGATTGGCAAGGATATCATCCGATTCCACACCATCTACTGGCCCATTTTCCTGATGGCCCTGGATGTGCCCCTTCCCAAGCAGGTATTTGGCCATCCATGGCTGCTGCAGGGCGACGGTAAGATGAGCAAGTCCAAGGGCAACGTGCTCTACGCAGATACCCTGGTGGATTTCTTTGGCGTGGACGCGGTGCGCTATTTCGTTCTTCATGAGATGCCGTTTGACAATGACGGCGTCATTTCCTGGGAGCTGATGGTGGAGCGCATGAACTCCGACCTGGCTAATATACTGGGCAACCTGGTAAACCGCACCATCTCCATGAGCAACAAGTATTTTGACGGCGTGGTCTGTGACAAGGGTGTCTGCGGGGAAGCGGACGAGGATCTTAAGAAGGTAGTGCTGGAGGAAGTGAAGAAGGCTGATGCCAAGATGGAGCAGCTGCGTGTGGCAGACGCCATGACGGAAATCTTTAATATCTTCAGAAGATGCAACAAGTATATTGATGAGACAACACCCTGGACACTGGCTAAGGATGAGAGCCAGAAGGACAGGCTTGCCACCGTGCTCTATAACCTGACAGAGGCCATTGCCATCGGAGCATCCCTTCTGTACTCCTTTATGCCGGAGACAGCTGAAAAAATCCTGGCGCAGATTCATACAGGCAAGCGTGAACTGTCCCAGATGGATGCCTTTGGATTATATCCAAACGGACAAAAGGTGACGGATAAGCCGGAGATTCTCTTTGCCCGCATGGACATCAAAGAAGTGCTGGAGAAGGTGGAAGCCATGCATGGGGCAGAGGCAGCAGACCAAAAACAGGCAGGCGGCCAGGACGGTTCCTCTGATAATGCAGAGGACAGCGGCATTGACCTGGAGGCCAAGCCGGAGATAACCTATGATGATTTTGCGAAGCTTCAGTTCCAGGTGGGGGAAATCATCAAGTGCGAGGCAGTTCCCAAATCCAAGAAGCTCCTTTGCTCCCAGGTAAAGATTGGAAGCCAGGTGCGTCAGATTTTAAGCGGCATTAAGGCTTACTACTCTCCTGAAGAGATGGTGGGCAAAAAGGTTATGGTAGTGACCAACTTAAAGCCGGCCAAGCTGGCAGGCATGGTGTCTGAGGGTATGATTCTCTGCGCAGAGGACGCAGAGGGCAGCCTGGCACTTATGACGCCGGAGAAAAGTATGCCGGCAGGAGCCGAAATCTGCTGATGGTTCGGTTAGCTGTGAGACATTAAAAAGAATATGATGGATACCGGACAGGAACCGTGGAAAGCGTGTGCTTTTTATGGCTGCCCGGAAGGCAGGAGCGGGCGGTGATGACCTGCTCCTGTTTTTAAATCAGGGTATTTTGCATGATAAACTGGAAATGGAGGGGATTATGAGGATACTGAGCATAACAGCCCAGAAACCCCACAGCACGGGGAGCGGTGTTTATCTTACCGGTCTGGTAAAGGGGTTTGCCGCACTGGGGCATGAACAGGCCGTGGTGGCAGGGGTCTATGAGGAGGACGAGATGCATTTTCCTGAAGGGACCCGGGTCTATTCGGTATATTACAAAACAGAAAGCCTGCCCTTTCCCATCGCGGGTATGTCGGATGAGATGCCTTATGAGAGCACCATATACAGCCGGATGACAGAGGATATGGTGGACGCATTCAAAAGGGTATTTCTGGAGAAAACAAGGGAGGCGGTGGAATGCTTCCGGCCGGATTTGATTCTGTGCCATCATCTGTATCTGCTTACGGCAGCGGTGCGGGAGGCATTTCCCCAATATAAAACAGCAGCCATATGCCATGGCACAGGCCTGCGCCAGGTAAAGAAAAACAGCCTTGAACGGGATTATATCCTGGCTCACATAAAGGAATTGGATAAGGTGTTCTGCCTTCACAGGGAACAGAGGGAAGAAATCAGCCGGATATACGGCGTGCCGGGAGAGCGGCTGGAAGTGATTGGAAGCGGATTTGATGATTCTATTTTCCGCTATATGCCGGTTCAAAAGGAGAATGGGGTCAAGCGGCTGATTTACGCCGGAAAGCTGTCTGAGAAGAAAGGTGTCATGAGTCTGCTGCGGAGCCTTACGTATCTGAAACAGCTGCAAAGAAAGGAAGGGGAGCAGCAAGGACAGGGCATAGGACAGCCCGCGGATCCTATGAAAATAGAGGTATGGCTGGCCGGGGGATATGGAAACCGGCTGGAGTATGAAACCATTAAGAAGCTGGCGGACCAGTCCCCTTACCCGGTGAAATTCCTTGGAAGGCTGGACCAGCCCCAGCTGGCAGAACGGATGAATCAGGCGGATGTTTTCGTGCTCCCGTCCTTTTACGAGGGTCTGCCTCTTGTGGTGATAGAGGCTCTGGCCTGCGGTCTGCAGGTGGTCTGCACAGACTTGCCGGGGGTCAGGCCCTGGCTGGAGGAAAATATCGGAATGTGTGCCGTGAGATTTGTGCCCCTGCCAGCCATTGTAAATGCGGATGAACCAGTTGAACAGGAGCTTCCGCAGTTTGAACGGCGCCTGGCTGAGGCGATAGCTGAAAGCCTGGAAGCGGATGGAAGCAGGCAGGAAGCGGATGGCAGCAGGCAGGGAGCGGATGGCAGCAGGTTGGGAGCGGATGGCAGCAGGCAGGAAGCGGATAGCATCAGGTCGGGACCGGATGGCAGGCCGCCGGAAACACCGGGCGGAGAAAGTTTGGCCGCATCGGGTCCGTCCATAGCATCCCCGCCGCCCGATTTGAGCCGCATATCCTGGACAGGCATAAGCAAAAAGATATTAGAATCCTGCAATCTTATATAAATCCCCCAAAATCTGGATGAAAATGGGAGAACCATACCCTCTTTCCTGGAAAAATCGACCTGAAGTGGGAGAAACTTGCAATTTTCGCCATTTTGGAGTATGATGAAAGGAAATTAAAACATGAGGGGGCTATAAAGCCCGAAAGAGGGTACGATATGGGTAGAGGACGCAGCCGCGGGCCATACGGCGGCCGCCGACAGGGGCTTACGGGAAACCAGCTGAAGATTCTGGGAATTGTGGCAATTCTAATTGATAATATTGGAGCAGTGGTGATTCAGGGAGGGATTCTTCATGGAACAGACAGTGCTCTTTATCATGCAGTGCTGCTGACGCCTTCCGGGCATTACTGGGTGATAGCAGGACAGGTCTGCCGTTATGTGGGGAGACTGGGGTTTCCTATCCTGGCATATCTCACGGCAGAGGAATTTGTGCGCACCAGGGACCGCCGGTGGTACGCCGTCAGGATGCTCCTGTTTGCCCTGTTGTCTGAAGTGCCCTTTGATTTGGCTGTGTACCATACCATGTATTATCCCCACTATCAGAATATGATGTTTACCCTGTTTGCCGGGGTGCTGGTTATGGCTGTCATGGAGTCCACCCAGAATCCGTGTTTGAAGGCAGGGGCTCTGGCAGCGGGATGCGCGCTGTCATGGGTGCTGCAGTTTGATTATAATGTGGTGGGAGTCCTGTTCATAGCTGCCATGTACTGGTTCCGCCGCAGTGATACGGCCCAGGTGGTTGCGGGAGTGGCAATCTGCGCAGTGGAGAGCATCAGCTGCTATTGTGTGTCAGCCTTGTCTTTTGCGCCTATTGTATTGTATAATGGAAGGCGGGGGGCATTTCAGCTTAAATATATGTTCTACGTGTTTTACCCGGTACATTTTCTGGTTCTGTACGGTGTGAGCATGTGGATTGCAAAAGGAGTTTAACATCATGATATTTGACACACATGCCCATTATGATGATGAGGCATTTGACGGGGACCGGCCGGAACTTCTGGGACGTTTGAAAGAAGCCGGCGTCGGTGCGGTTATGAATGTAGCCGCCAGCCTGGAGAGCTGCCGAAGTACCCTGAAGCTGGCCGAAGCCTATGACTGGATATACGGGGCCATGGGAGTCCATCCCAGTGAGACGGGGGAGCTGGACCAGGAGGGCCTACAGTGGATTAAGGAACAGTGTGGCCGCCGGAAGATAAAGGCCGTGGGCGAAATCGGCCTGGATTACTACTGGGAGGAACCGGCCCACGATATACAGAAAAAATGGTTTGAGGCACAGATGGATTTGGCTAGGCAGGTTAAGCTTCCAGTCATCATCCACAGCAGGGATGCCGCAAAGGATACCCTGGATATGATGAAGGCGGCTAAGGCCGGGGATATCGGAGGCGTCGTCCACTGCTTTTCCTACACCAGGGAAATGGCCAGGGAGTACCTGAACATGGGATTTTTCCTTGGAATCGGAGGTGTCCTTACCTTCAACAATGCAAGGAAGCTGAAAGAGGTGGTGGAGTATATACCTCTGGAGTCCATTGTATTGGAGACAGACTGTCCCTATCTGGCGCCGGTCCCCAACCGCGGAAAGAGAAACTCATCCCTCAATCTTCCCTATGTGGTGGAGGCTGTCAGCCAGCTTAAGGGAGTGGACCCGGAAACCGTTGTGAAGGTCACCTGGGAAAATGGAAAAAGGCTCTACCGGCTGTAGGCAGCCCGGTTATGGGAAACAGAGTTGACAAATAGACAAAAAGCGCTGTAGTGTACGATATACAGCGCTTCTTTTTTGACTGTTCTTTTGCCCAGGCATTGACTTTTGGACGGGAATCCATTACTCTTAAAAGAGGGCCGAATCCGGTCCGCAGAAAGGAAATTATAATACATGGCGACTTTGGGTAATCCGAAAAATACCATTGAAATCATACAGAAATATCAGTTCGCATTCCAAAAGAAATTTGGTCAGAATTTTCTCATAGATACCCACGTGCTGGACAAAATCATAAGTGCCGCAGGGATTACCGGGGATGACTGCGTGCTGGAAATAGGACCGGGCATCGGAACCATGACCCAGTACCTGGCGGAGCATGCAGGAAAAGTGGTTGCAGTGGAGATTGACACTAATCTTCTGCCCATACTGGACGAGACGTTAAAGGGCTATTCCAATGTGACGGTTATCAACAGTGATATCCTGAAATTAGACATGAACCAGTTGGTGGACGAGTATAATGATGGAAGGCCTATCAAGGTGGTGGCCAACCTCCCATATTATATCACCACGCCCATTATCATGGGATTGTTTGAGAGCAATGTGCCCATTGACAATATCACTGTTATGGTGCAGAAGGAGGTGGCGGACCGGATGCAGGTGGGACCCGGATCCAAGGACTACGGCGCCTTGTCCCTGGCAGTGCAGTACTATGCAAAGCCTTATATCGTGGCAAATGTACCGCCCAACTGCTTTATTCCGCGCCCCAATGTGGGATCCGCGGTTATCCGTCTGACAAGGTATAAGGAACCGCCGGTACAGGTGGACGAGCCAGGTGTCATGTTCCGGCTTATAAGGGCCTCGTTTAATCAGCGCAGGAAGACGCTGCAGAACGGATTAAATAACTCGCCGGAGGTTCCGTATACAAAGGAGCAGATAGCGGCTGCCATTGAGAGTCTGGGCGTTCCTGCTTCTGTCAGGGGGGAAGCATTGACGCTGGAGCAGTTCGCCGGCTTGTCCAATTATTTTACCCGCACAGCGGGAAATGGGGCTTAAGGTTCGCAATATGATGCCAGGAATACAAAAACGGGGTCCGTGGTGTATTTCACGGGGATAAAGGGGAATAATCCTGGAAGGACAATTATCTGAATCATCAGAGAAATTATATATAAAACAGAAAGGAAGGTAAGTCGATGAACAAAAAAGTGGGTAAAATCCTGACAGCTGCGGCAGCAGGAGCAGCAGTGGGCGTGGCAGTGAAGAAGCTGCAGGACAGCCGGAAGGAAAAGGAAGATGAGAGGATTGCCGCCATTGAGGAAGCGGTGATGAATAACCGGGATTATGGCGACAGGAAAGCTTATCTGGTAGGCGGAGGCCTGGCCACCCTGGCTGCCGCCGCGTATCTGATCCGGGACTGCAGGTTCCCTGCCAACCAGATAACGGTTTACGAGGGCATGCACATACTTGGGGGAAGCAATGACGGTATCGGTACGCCGGAGCAGGGCTTTGTATGCCGCGGCGGACGTATGCTCAATGAGGAGACCTATGAGAACTTCTGGGAGCTTTTTGGATCCATTCCATCCCTGCGCCAGCCCGGACGCAGCGTTACGGAAGAAATTCTGGAGTTTGACCATGCCCATCCTACCTGCGCCAAGGCAAGGCTGGTGGATAAGGACGGCAACATTCTGGATGTGAAATCCATGGGATTTAACCAGGCTGATCGGATGGCCCTTCTGAAGCTGCTGATGACAGATGAGAAAAAGCTGGACAACCTGACCATCCAGGACTGGTTTAAGGAAACACCCCATATATTTGAGACCAATTTTTGGTATATGTGGCAGACCACCTTTGCATTCCAGAAGTACAGCAGCCTGTTTGAGTTCAGACGGTATATGAACCGCATGATTTTTGAGTTCAGCCGTATCGAAACCCTGGAGGGAGTTACCAGAACGCCCTTAAACCAGTATGACAGCGTGATTCGTCCTCTGGAGACTTATCTGAGGAAGGCCGGAGTCAACTTCCGTGAGAACTGCGAAGTGACGGATATAGATTTTGCGGACGGCCCCGGAATTACGGCAAAGACCCTGTATCTGAAAAAGAAAGTGGAGAGCACAGATGACTCAGGCGAGGAATCAGACGCTCCGGCCGGTCCTTCCTATGTGACGGAGGAGGTCCAGCTAAATAAGAGCGATATCTGTATCATGACCAATGCGTGCATGACGGACAGCGCTACCCTGGGAAGCCTTTACAAACCCGCGCCCGCGCCTGAGAAGAAGCCGATCAGCGGTGAACTCTGGGCCAAGGTGGCCGGAAAGAAGCCGGGCCTGGGAAATCCGGAGCCATTCTTTACCAAGCCTGAGGAGACAAACTGGCTCAGCTTTACTGTTACCTGCAAAGGCGATGATATTTTAAAGACCATTGAGAATTTTACCGGCAATGTACCTGGCAGCGGCGCTCTGATGACCTTTAAGGATTCCAGCTGGCTTATGAGCAGCGTGGTTGCGGCTCAGCCTCATTTTGTGAACCAGCCCGCCGACCAGACCATTTTCTGGGGATATGGACTGCACACAGAGGCCATTGGCGATTATGTAAAGAAGCCTATGAAGGATTGTACCGGCCAGGAGCTGTTAAATGAATATCTCCATCATCTTCATATTCCGGAGGACAGGATTGCGGAACTGATGAAGACGGTTATCAATGTGATTCCCTGCTATATGCCTTATGTGGATGCACAGTTTGAGCCGCGCAAGATGAGCGACAGGCCGCCGGTGATTCCGGCAGGTTCCACCAACTTTGCAATGGTGAGCCAGTTTGTGGAGATTCCGGAGGACATGGTATTTACTGAGGAATATTCGGTACGCGCTGCGCGCATTGCAGTTTACGGCCTTTTGGATGTAAAGAAAAAGATTTGCCCGGTGACGCCTTACAACAGGCAGCCTAAGATTCTTTTGAAGGCGCTTAAGAAATCATATCTGTAGAGGGGCATATCCATCATATGGTTAAATATCGGGCCGGCTTCTGCCGGCCCGGACTTTTGGAATACATACAGGCGGAGTACATACAGGATAGGAGACAATACCAATGATATTTATAGGAGGAATCAGTCAGGGGCAGAAAATACTGGATTATGTAAAGACTGTCATATGTGACCGGTGCGGCGGATACGGGCGATACCAGGTTTACATGACCTATATGTATTTCAGCTTTTTCTTTATTCCCCTGTTCAAGTGGAATAAGAGATTTTATGTAAAAATGTCCTGCTGTGATGCTGTCTATGAGCTGGACCCGGAGGTGGGAAAGGCGCTGCTTCAAGGCCGGCAGGCAGATATAAAAAGTTCCGACCTGACGTTAGTTCAGGAGGGGCGCCGCAGGGGCTATTACGACAGCGGAACCTATAAGACCTGGAAAAAATGCGGAAATTGCGGATATGAGACAGAAGAGGATTTTGAGTACTGTCCTAAATGCGGCAGGAGACTGTGACGGACGGCGGCGCACAGACCGCAGCTGGAGAGAATTCAGCATCCCCTGCAGATATGAGGCCGAACCAAGAATTTTTTAAACTTCTACCTAGCCATGGCTCTTCCGGTATAGTATAATGGAATCAGCCTTTACGGGCATCTGATATTTGGAGAGGTGTTGGATGCTGCAATGGCTGGCAGCCATTGCATAAGAGAAAGGATGGGAAAATGACGGAAAATCAGAAGATGGATTTGATCCTGCAGAAGTTAGGAGGGATCGAAGGAGGCCTTGCCTCGGTAGGAGAAGATGTGCGGTCGCTGCAGGGAGATGTGCAGACGCTCAAAGGAGACGTGCAGACGCTCAAAGAGGATGTTCAGATGCTCAAAGACAGGGTAACCAACATAGAGATTACTCTGGAGAATGAGACCAACAGGAATATCCAGCTGATAGCAGAGGGCCATTTGAACCTGGATCGAAAGCTGGATGAAGCGTTAAAGGAATTACAGCCTAATACCATGTATCATTTAAAAGTGAATCACCTGGATGGCGAGGTCACCAAGATGAAGCGTATGTTGAATATGGCATAAAATGGATACCGCTATGGAATGCCGCAGTTCAGTTTTCACGGTTCAAATTTCATAACAATTTCAGCAAACTAGAGAGGATTTTGCAAGGCAGTAACCAGCTGCATTGCAAAATCCTTTTTGCGTTTTTGGCCTTCCATATAAGCTGTATCCTTAGCCGCGTACGGGAAGGACCAGGAAACTCTGCCTGTTTTTACCTTTATTTTACGCGAACCTGCTTTTGGATTTTACCTGGACAATTTAGAATCTATAAGTAGATTTGGGAGAGAGAAAGGAACGGAAATGGCGGATATTTCACTGGTAAATGTATGTAAAACCTATAAAGGGGGCCAAAATGCGGTCAAGGATTTTAATTTGGATATCAGGGACCGGGAGCTGATTATTTTTGTGGGACCGTCAGGCTGCGGAAAATCCACTACACTGAGAATGATTGCGGGACTTGAGGATATTTCCTCAGGGGAATTATGGATGGATGACTGCCTGATGAACATGGTCGAACCTAAAAACCGGAATCTGTCCATGGTATTTCAGAATTATGCCTTATATCCCCATATGACGGTGTATGAGAACATGGCCTTTGGACTCAGGGTACGCAGGACCGCGCCCGGTGAAATTGATGCCAGAGTAAGGGAGGCAGCCCGAATTCTGGAAATCAGCCATCTGCTGGACCGCAGGCCGGCTGCATTATCAGGAGGACAGAAGCAGAGGGTTGCAATCGGAAGCGTGATTGTGAGAAAGCCAAAGGCTTATCTTATGGACGAACCCCTGTCCAATCTGGATGCCAAGCTGAGGGCACAGATGCGGGTGGAAATAGCAAAGCTTCACAAACAGCTTAACGCCACCATCATATATGTGACCCATGACCAGGTGGAGGCCATGACTCTGGGTACCCGGATTGTTGTTATGAACCAGGGAATGATACAGCAGGTAGCGCCTCCCGCAGAGCTTTACCGGAATCCTGTAAATAAATTTGTGGCGGGATTCATTGGTTCCCCCACTATGAATTTTCTGGATGTGGATGTGCTGGAAGAGGATGGGACAGTCTGGCTTCTGGGGCAGGGATGGCGGCTTCCCCTGGAAGGATACCAGGCCAGGAAATTAAAAGAAAAAGGGTTTGCGGGAAAACGGGTAACCCTGGGGATCCGGCCGGAAGACCTTCATCAGGAAGAATGCAGCCGGAAAAACGGTTCCGATGGTTTGAACGGAAATGACAGCGGGTGGATTGGCGTTTACATAAGTGTCAGGGAAATGCTGGGAAGCGAGGTGCTGCTTCACGGCAATACAGGGGATACGGGCCGGCTGTCGGCCAGGATGCCGGCGTCCTGCCGGGTGAAGCCGGGAGAATTCCTGCGCCTTTACGTGGATATGCCTCAGATTAAGCTGTTTGATATACAGTCAGAAGAAAATATTTTATTTGATTAGGAGACAGTGATGAAATCAGATTCATTATTAAAAAAGGCAGGGCCCTATGGATATATTTTACCGGCTCTCCTGGTGTTTGCCGTATTCCTGTTTTATCCGTTTTTCAAGACCATTTACCTGAGTCTTTATAAGACAAATAAAATGGGGCAGGCCAAGCTGTTTGTGGGACTGGGAAATTATATGGAGCTGTTTCAGTCGGAATCATTTTATAACAGTCTGGCAGTAACCCTTCTGTTCGTGGCAATCGTGGTGGCGGGGAGCATGGCCCTGGGACTCCTGGCAGCTGTCCTGTGCAATAAGGCATTTCCGGGAATCCGTATATTCAGCACGGCTTATGCGCTGCCCATGGCCATTGCGTCCAGTTCCGCAGCCATGATATTTAAAATCATGCTTCATCCTTCCATCGGTATTGTAAACAAGCTGCTGGGACTTGATATCAATTGGATTAACGACCCCAAATACGCCCTCATATGCGTGGCCCTGCTGACAGCCTGGCTTAACAGCGGAATTAACTTCCTGTATTTCAGCGCCGGACTCAGCAATATTGATGAGACTATCTACGAGAGAGCATCCGTGGATGGGGCCAACGGGATTCAGAAATTTTTCCGGCTGACACTGCCGGGTCTCAGCCCAATCATGTTTTATACCATCGTAGTAAATATCATCCAGGCATTCCAGTCCTTTGGCCAGGTGAAGATTCTGACCCAGGGCGGACCGGGGGAATCCACAAACCTGATTGTGTATTCCATTTACAGGGATGCGTTTTTTAACTACAGGTTTGGCAGCGCGGCGGCACAGTCCGTCATACTGTTTGCCATCATCATGGTCATGACGCTTATGATGTTTAAGGCGGAGAAGAAAGGAGTCAGCTATTAATGGAACAGACAATGACCATAAAGGGACGCAAAAGAGTCAGCCGCGAGGAAATCATTAAAGTACAGGAGAAAGCCAACAGAAAAGCCATGACTGTAAGGAGAGTCAGGACAGGAGCCCTGATTGCAGCCAATGTGCTGGTATCCCTTTTCGTTCTTCTGCCGCTGTTATATGCGGTCAGCGTGGCATTTATGCCGCCCGGCGAATTGTTTACCACGGAAATGAATCTGGTGCCCAGGCAGCCTACATGGGACAATTTCAGGCAGGCCCTGGTAAAAATACCGCTGGTGCGGTTTGTGTGCAACTCCTTTATCACAGCCGGGCTGATTACAGCGGGACAGATTATTTCCTGTTCTTTGGCTGCATTTTCCTTCTCCTTCCTGGAGTTTAAGGGTAAAAACGCACTTTTTATGCTGGTAATGGCCACCATGATGATTCCGGGAGAGGCCACCATCATATCAAATTATCTGACGGTGAGCCGGTGGAATTGGCTGGATTCCTACCAGGTGCTCATTGTGCCCTATCTTACGTCAGCAATGGGAATCTTTCTGTTCCGGCAGTTTTATAAATCATTTCCCATCTCGCTGTATGAGTCGGCAAAGATAGACGGCTGCGGAAATCTCAGGTTCATTTTCCGCATCCTGCTTCCGCTTACCAAGTCGGCCATAGGGGCCATGGCGGTGTATACCTTTATCAATGCCTGGAACATGTATATGTGGCCTTTGCTGGTGACCGGCTCCAATGAAATGAGAACCGTGCAAATTGGCATCAGCATGTTAAACAGCGTGGACGCCCAGTCCATTACTTTGATGATCGCAGGCGTGGTCATGATTATCCTGCCCTCCATTTCCATTTTCATATTGGGGCAGAAGCAGCTGATACGGGGGATGTTCTCAGGCGCAGTGAAGGGTTAGGAACACCCGAAAAGGGATTACAGAAGTAAATAAAAGAAGAAAAAGAAATAAGAAAATGAAATAAGAATAAAAAATAAACGGAGGAATAACAATTATGAAAAAGAGATTAATCGGTTATGTTGCAGCCTTACTGGCAGTATCCATGCTGGCAGGGTGCGGAGCGCCGGCAGCAGACACGGGCGCTGCGGCTGACCCGGGTTCCCAGGCAGGTACATCCCAGGCAGGTGAATCCCAGTCAGGTACATCCCAGGCAGACGCTTCCCAGACAGGCACATCCCAGGCAGGTACATCCCAGACAGATGCCTCCCAAAGTGCAGGTGCAGAGGGCGCTTCCATCACCTTCTGGCATTCCATGGGCGGAGTGAACGGAGAGGCATTGGAGTATCTGGTAAATAAGTTTAATTCAGAAAACACCATGGGAATCCAGGTGGAGGCCCAGTATCAGGGAGAGTATGACGATGCCATCAATAAACTGAAAAGCGCCCAGATTGGCAATATGGGTGCGGATTTGGTACAGATTTACGACATTGGAACCAGGTTCATGATTGATTCCGGGTGGGTGGTGCCCATGCAGGAGTTAATCGACACGGACGGATGGGATAAAACACAGATTGAACCTAACATCGCGGCGTATTATACTGTAGGTGACACCTTATATTCCATGCCCTTTAACTCATCCACGCCTTTGCTGTACTACAACAAGGATATGTTTGACAAGGCAGGCATTACACAGGCGCCTGGAAGCCTTGGTGAGATCGGCCGGATTGCCGATGATTTGGTGAAGAAGGGCGGGGCAGGAGAACCTATATCCCTGAGCATTTACGGTTGGTTTTTTGAACAGTTTACCTGCAAGCAGGGACTGAATTATGTAAACAACGGAAATGGACGTGAGGCAGCTGCCACAGCGGTTGAATTTGACCAGAACGGGGCTGGGGCAAAGACACTGGCGGCCTGGAAGGAACTGTACGACAAGGGCTACGCGCCCAATGTGGGCAGAGGCGGCGACGCGGGACTGGCAGATTTCAGCTCCGGCAAGTCGGCCATGACCCTTGGATCCACTGCCTCCTTAAAGCAGATTCTGGAAGATGTAAATGGCAAGTTTGAGGTGGGAACCGCTTATTTCCCCATGGTCAGTGAAAGCGATAAAGGCGGAGTGTCTATTGGAGGCGCCTCTCTCTGGGCCCTGAACAATGAGGATGAGGCTAAGAAGGCCGCCACATGGGAGTTTGTTAAGTTCCTTGTTTCACCGGAGAGCCAGGCTTACTGGAACGCCCAGACAGGATATTTCCCTGTGACTGTAAAGGCTCATGAGGAACCTGTATTCAGGGAGAATCTGGAAAAATATCCCCAGTTCGGCACTGCCATTGACCAGCTTCATGATTCCACTCCGCAGTCAGCAGGCGCCCTGCTCAGCGTATTTCCTGAGGCAAGGCAGGTGGTTGAAACGGAGATAGAGAACATGCTTAACAACGGAACCAGCCCGGAGGAGGCTGCATCTGAGATGGCGCAGCAGATTAATAAGGCAATCGGGGAATATAACCTGCTCAATGAATGATAATCATGGATTGGAGGGTATACTGAGTATGAAGACACAGGTTTGGGCCCACAGAGGCGCGTCGGCTTACGCGCCGGAAAATACGCTGGAGGCATTCCGGCTGGCAGCGGAAATGGGAGCCGACGGGGTGGAGCTGGATGTCCAGTTAAGCAGGGACGGAAAACTTGTGGTGGCCCATGATGAGACCATCGACAGGGTGAGTAACGGCACAGGGTATATAAAGGATTATACCCTGGCCCAGCTTAAGAAACTGTCCTTTAACAGGCTGTTTCCCGACTTTAAGGACGCCCGGATTCCCACGCTTAAGGAAGTCTATGAACTGTTAAAACCTGCGGGGCTGACGGTGAATGTGGAGCTTAAGACCGGCATCATACTCTACCCTGAGATTGAGGAAAAGGTACTGGCTCTCACTGCTTCCATGGGGATGGAGGACAGGGTGATTTATTCATCCTTCTGCCATCCCAGCCTGGTAAGGCTTAAGGAACTGGACAGCGGCCTTAAGACAGGGCTTCTGTACTCGGACGGCTGGATAGACGCGGCAGCCTATGGGCGTCATACAGTGGGAGCGGATGCCCTGCATCCGGCTCTGTACCATATGCAGGATCCGCAGCTTATCCCGGCTGCCAGAAGGCAGGGACTGGCAGTGAATGTATGGACGGTCAATGAAGAAACGCATATGGAAATGCTGGTGCGGCAGAACGTGGACGCCATCATTACCAACCGGCCGGACCTGTGCAGGGGAATTGTTGACAGGTTTACAGAGCTATGACAGAATATCTGACAGAAAGCAGGCAAATATGATAAGACTGGTTGCAATTGATATGGACGGTACTCTCCTGCGCCCTGACGGGCATATTTCAGAGAGGAATGTACGTGCCCTTAAGGGACTTAAGGCTGCAGGGGCCGAGTTCCTGATTTGTACGGGACGCAGCTATATAGACGCATTGGAACCCCTTAAGGAGGCCGGACTCAGGGCACCTGTGGTGTGCATGAACGGAGCTGCTGTGTATGATTGGGACGGCAGGCTCATGGACGAGATACGGCTTTCTGAAAGGCAGGTAAGGGAAATCCTGGAATGCTGCCAAAAGGAGGACATTATCTTTGATTTCATGACGGACAGAGGCAGCTATACCACTGCAAAGGAGGCACAGTTCCGGGCATGTTTTGAGCGGAATGTGCTGCTTCCCATGGCGGAGTTTACCTATGAGGGAGTGAGAGACAGGTTCTCCTTTGCAGAGGAAGGACAGCTCTTTGAGCTGGGGCTGGCATTTTATAAAATATCGGTCATTCATGAATCACAGGAGGTCCTGGGCAGAATTAAGGAGCGCCTGGCCGGTATAGCGGAACTGGCGGTTGCGTCCTCCTTTGCCACCAACCTGGAGCTGACCCACAGCCATGCCCAAAAGGGCCGGGCTCTGGCTTTTTACGCGGCCTCCAGGGGCGTGAGACCGGATGAAATCATGGCCATAGGAGACAGCGAGAATGACTATACCATGCTGTCCATGGATATAAAATATACGGTTGCCATGGGAAATGCCATGGAGAGCATTAAACGTATCGCCAGATGCCAGACCCGCTCCAATATACAGGATGGTGTGGCATATGCCATAGAAACCCTGGTTCTAACCAGGGAGGCCAGGGCGTATTAGGCCTCTGAGTGATGGTGGCGGAGCATAATTTTACAGGTGATAAGCAAAGAGTCCGCAGGCTCTGCCCCGGCTCTTTTTTTGTTGTATTCAGAAGGTATGTGAGAGTTTGAATGATTACGGATTGACAAATAAATAGTCCGGTGCTATGCTAAATGACAACAGGGAGCTTGTGAAGCAGGCTGAGAGGAAGTAATCGAACTTCGACCTATCGCACCTGATTTGGGTAATGCCAACGTAGGGAAATATGAGACATGTATGTGTATTCAATGCATAATGTAAGTCCATATCCCGCGCGGTATGGGCTTTTTTATATCAGAGAAAAGTTCCGGCCTTTTGCGCGGTATGGACATAAGCAGGATTTAACGCTGTGCAGGAAATACGCTGCTGTACCAGAAAATATGCCTCTCTACCAGGAAGATAGGCGGGCTCCAAGTAAAAAACATGGAGGTATGACTATGAAAGTAAACATTAAAAAACTGGCGGTAAGCGCCATGCTGACAGCGGTGGCCGTGTCTTTATCCGGCTTTTCCATCCCCATAGGGGCATCAAAGTGCTTTCCGGTTCAGCACCTTGCCAATGTACTGGCCGGCGTTTTCCTTGGGCCGTGGTATGGGGTGGGGATGGCGTTCTGCACATCTTTTATCAGGAATCTGATGGGGACAGGCAGTCTGCTGGCATTTCCGGGCAGCATGGTGGGCGCATTTTTAGGGGGGTATCTGTACCAGCGTTTCGGCAGACTGACACTGGCCTACATTGGGGAAGTGTTCGGCACCGGCATACTGGGTGGAATGCTCTGCTATCCGGTAGCCACGCTGGTGATGGGGAAGGAAGCAGCCATTTTTGCCTATGTAATCCCATTTCTTATGAGCACCATGTGCGGTACGGTCATTGCCGCGTTCCTGATTGGCGTGCTGTATAAGTCCGGGGCGTTTCAGTATATGAGGCGGATGCTGGATCTGGATGTACAGACCGGCAAAGCCATGGGAAGATAACAAGAAAAAGGATAAATCAGATAATGCAGAGACAATGGATGAAGGACTTAAGGGAGCGCTCTCCCAGAGTCCACTGTATAACCAATTATGTTACGGCAGGGGACGTGGCCAATATGGTCCTGGCCGCAGGCGGCTCTCCTGTTATGGCCCAGGGGCTGCATGAGGTGGAGGATGTTACCTCCATCTGCAGCAGCCTTGTGCTTAACCTGGGGACCCTGGAAGAAAGGACCATACCGGCCATGGAGGCAGCGGGAAGAAAAGCGGCCGGCCTGGGCCTTCCCGTTATCCTGGACCCGGTAGGAGTCACTGCATCACGGTTTCGCAGACAGACAGCCATTGATATAATCCGGAAGACATCCCCCTCTGTGATCCGGGGAAATGAGGCGGAAATCCGGGCCCTGAACCAGGAACTGAGAGGACATGAGGCGGGCAACACCTGCGGTGTGGATTCGGAAACCTTTGGTACCATTGAGAGCCGCATAGAAACTGCCTGTTCCCTGAGGGACCTTACAGGCGCGGTTGTTGTCATGACCGGGGTAGAAGATGTGGTGGCCGGAAAAGAAAAAAAGTTCATTGTCAGAAACGGCCATCCCTGGATGGCCAGGATTACAGGCAGCGGCTGTATGCTGGACGGGCTTATGGGAGCGTTCTGCGGTCTGTATGAGGAACCGGGACTGGCCGGTCTGACAGAGGAGGCTGCGGTCACGGCTCTCAGCGCACACGGGCTCTGCGGAGAACTGGCGGCCGCAGAGACTGCAAAGCGGGGAGGCGGAACAGGCACATTCCGCATGTATCTGCTGGATAAAATGAGCCTTCTGGATGACGGGACACTGGAGAGAGGTAAGAAAATTGAGATTCGATAGAAGACAGCTTTTGATTTATGCAGTAACCGACAAGGCATGGACCGGTAAGCTATCCCTTAAGGAGCAGGTGGAGGAGGCGTTAAAAGGCGGCGCAACCATGGTTCAGCTCAGGGAAAAGGAACTGGATAAAGGTAATTTTGAGGAAGTGCTGAGAACGGCCTGGGACATCCGCAGAATCACAGAAGAATATAATGTGCCCCTTATGATTGACGACAATCTGGAGCTGGCCCTGGCCTGCCGCGCGGACGGCCTACATGTGGGCCAAAACGATATGGAGGCGTCTGAGGCCAGAAGGCTTCTGGGGCCTGACCGTATACTGGGAGTTACGGCAAAAACAGTGGACCAGGCCAGAAAAGCCCAGGCAGCAGGTGCGGATTATCTGGGCAGCGGGGCCATATTCGGCACCAGCACAAAAGCAGATGCGCGTCCCATGACAATGGAGACCCTGAATACAATCTGTGACTGTGTGGATATTCCTGTGGTGGCCATCGGGGGAATCTGTCTGGATAACATAGGACGTCTGTCCGGCAGCCATGCAGCGGGAGCAGCCATTGTTTCAGGCATATTCGGGGCGCCGAATATACGGGAGACCACAGAAAAGCTGGTAAAAGCAATGGAGGAGATAACACGGCTGTCCGGGCAGGACCTGCGGGCCGGCTCAGTGTAAGAAAATGGAAAAAATATAAAAACTTTCAAAAAAACCATTGACATTTGGAAATGGGCTGATTATAATGAGTTCAACATTCAACAAAACATAAAAAACTGTTGAGCAGGAGTAAGTAAGATTGTAATTCCAGGCGCAGAGAGCTTCCGGCCGGTGTAAGGGAGCATTGGATTAGAGTCTGAATGGACCTGCGAGGGCAGCTGGAAACCAGGGTCATAGAGATATGTCTGATGGGAGTATGGGCTGACGGGTATCCCACCGTTACCAGGGAGAACGCATGATGGTGCGTTGCAGAGCGGGCGTATTTTATTTCTTTGTTCGATGACACAGCATCAGGTTAATTTTAACTTGATGCTTTTTTAATTCCCAGACCGGAGAATGGCGGGGAGAGTGCAGGACATGGAAGGCGCCAACCAGGGTGGTACCGCAGAAGCCGGAAGAAGCTTTTGTCCCTGCTGATTACAGATGTAGTCAGCAGGGATAAGGGCTTCTTTTTTTTGATGAATGTGACGCCCGGACCAGGAAATGGTGAAGGGTTCAGAATAAACAGCCGGCATGAAGGAAAGGAGTTAAGGTAAATGATAATCCCAGCTTGTGATGAAATATTAAGTCTGTCGGGGGAATACGATATAATTCCCATCTGCCGCGAGATTTACGCGGATGTAGTGACCCCCATAACACTGCTCAGACGTATAGCGGAGAGGAGCAGCCGTTTTTACCTGTTGGAAAGCATAGAGGGCGGCGAAAAATGGGGACGCTACTCCTTTCTCGGATATAACCCGGTGATGCGCGTTGCCTGCCGCTGCGGGAAGGTGAAGATTGAGAGCCATGTCAGCCGGTTCCCATCCAGGGAAATACAAACAGATCATCCCATGGATGTGCTTCGTGAGATATTGGCACAGTACAAGTCGCCCCGGCTGAAAGGGCAGCCGCCCTTTACCGGTGGATTTGTGGGGTATTTTGCATATGCAATGATTGAGTATGCGGAGCCCACCCTTCATATCAGCAGAGGCGGTGCAAATGACTTTGATCTGATGCTCTTTGACAAGGTCATAGCCTATGACCACCTGAAACAGAAGATACAGATTGTGGTTAACATGAAAACCGGCAGGACAGAGAGGGGAATCTGTGAAGAGCTGGAGAGGTGCCAAGACCGGAAGCGTTGTGAAGGCCGGGAAAATGGGAACACCTCCGGCGGTCTGGAATATTTGATGAAGGAGTACGAAAGGGCCTGTGAGGAAATACAGGAAATGGCCTCCCTTATCAGTGACACTGCACCTCTTAAGAGGCTGTCCTCACCGGAGAAACCATCCTTTGTATGCAGTGTTTCCAAAGAAGAATTCTGCGGTACGGTGGAAAAGACAAAGGAGTATATTCTGGACGGGGATATCTTCCAGGCGGTTATATCCAGACAGTTTACCAGTTCCTATGAAGGCAGTCTGCTGAACGCCTACCGGGTTTTAAGGACGACCAACCCATCTCCTTACATGGTTTATATGAACATAGACCAGGATGAAATCATCAGTACATCCCCAGAAACACTGGTCCGCCTTGAAAACGGGCGCCTTACTACCTTTCCGGTAGCCGGTTCCCGGCCAAGGGGAGCCGGGGACGAGGAGGACAGAAGGCTGGAGGAAGAACTTCTGGCAGATGAAAAGGAACTTTCCGAGCACAATATGCTGGTGGATTTGGGAAGGAATGATATTGGACGCATCGCTGAGTTCGGGTCCGTGGAGGTGACGGAGTACAAGATGATACACAAGTATTCCAAAATCATGCATATCTGTTCCCAGGTGGAAGGAAATATAAAACCCGGCCTGGACGGCTGTTCGGCGGTGGAGGCCCTGCTTCCGGCAGGCACCCTATCGGGAGCGCCTAAGATAAGGGCGTGTGAGATTATTGAAAAACTGGAGTCCGTTCCCCGCGGAATTTACGGGGGAGCCCTGGGATACCTGGATTTTACCGGAAACCTGGACACATGCATCGCCATACGCATGGCGGTAAAGCAGGCAGGAAAGGTTACGGTCCAGGCAGGAGGCGGAATCGTGGCGGACAGTGTTCCGGAACTGGAATACGAGGAATCAGCAAATAAAGCCAAGGCCGTTATTCAGGCTATCCTTCAGGCAGGGGAGGTAGACGACAGATGATCGTATTAATTGATAATTATGACAGCTTTTCCTATAACCTGGTACAGATGATTGGGAGTATTGAGCCGGATATAAAGGTGGTCCGCAACGACCAGGTAACCGTGGATGACATAGAAAGCATGAAACCAAGCCACCTGATACTGTCGCCCGGACCGGGATATCCCCGGGATGCCGGCATACTGGAGGAAGCAGTGATAAAGCTTAAGGGAAAAATGCCTATTCTGGGTGTGTGCCTGGGACATCAGGGTATATGCGAGGCTTTCGGCGGAACCATTGCCCATGCAAAGAAGCTGATGCACGGAAAGCAGAGCGATATCAGGCTGGACAGTCATATAAAGGAAGAAAAGTCCGGACTTCCGGAAAAGATGGGATGCGGATGCCGGTTATTTGAAGGTCTGCCGTCCGTTATACCGGCTGCCAGATATCATTCCCTGTCCGCAGTGCCTGAGAGCCTGCCCGAGGAACTGGAAGTGGTGGCCCTGGACTGTATGGAAGGAGAGGTCATGGCAGTTTCGCACAGGGACTATCCCATATACGGTCTGCAGTTCCATCCCGAATCCATATTAACGCCGGATGGAAGGAAAATACTGGAAAACTTCCTTAATATCAGGACGATACAGGCAATGTAAATGGTGAGAGACAAACGAAACAGAAATAAAAATCAGGCATTGTAAAAAAGGAGAATGACTATGATACAGAAAGCAATTCATGAATTGGTAGAAAATAAGAATCTGGATTTTGAAACAACCAAGGAGGTTATGGATGAAATCATGAGCGGAAACGCCACCCAGGCGCAGATATCCTCATTTCTCACAGCCCTGAGGATGAAGGGAGAGACCATTGATGAGATTACGGCCTGCGCCACTGTTATGCGTGATAAGGCGGTAAAGCTGTCGCCGCCCTTTCCGGTGATGGACATTGTGGGAACAGGAGGGGACGAGGTGGGAACCTTTAATATTTCCACCACCAGCGCATTTGTGGCTGCCGCCGGAGGCATACGGGTGGCAAAACATGGAAACCGCAGCGTATCCAGTAAGAGCGGCGCGGCAGATGTGCTGGAAAGACTGGGGGCAGAGCTGGCTCTGACGGCGGAACAGGCTGAAACTGTTTTAGAGGACACCGGAATGTGCTTCCTGTTCGCGCCGGCATACCATTCCTCTATGAAATATGCGGCTCCTGTGAGGAAAGAAATCGGAATCAGAAGTATATTTAACATATTAGGCCCCCTGTCCAATCCGGCAGGCGCATCCATGCAGCTGTTAGGGGTGTACAGCCGGGATTTGGTGGAACCGCTGGCCCAGGTGCTGGCTAACCTGGGAGTTACCAGGGGAATGGTGGTATGCGGGGGAGACGGACTGGATGAAGCGACACTTACCGGCCCCACCCATGTATGTGAAATCCGTTACGGGAAAATTACGGCTTATGATATGACGCCTGAGGAATTGGGCCTGACCGTATGCAATCTGGAAGAACTCATCGGAGGAACACCTGAGGAGAATGCACAGATAACAAGGAATATCCTGTCCGGAAGCCTGAAAGGACCGAAGCGGGATGTAGTGGTTTTGAACGCGGCCATCAGCTTATATCTGGGAATTGATGACTGCACGGTGAGGGACTGTGTCAAGACGGCACAGGACATGATTGATTCCGGAGCAGCCATGGCTAAGATGGAAGAATTTATCCAGGCAACCAAAAAAGCAGCAGGAGAGGTGAAGGCGTCATGATACTGGATACCATTGCCCGGTCCGCCGGGAAACGGGTGGAGCAAAGAAAGCAGGTAAAACCGCTGGAACAGGTGATGAAGGAAGCCTTTATATGCAGAGAGAGAGAAGGCATTAAGAGGGAAGATATTAAAGGGGAAGACGGAACAGGCGGAGGATATTCTTTTAAGGCGGCGCTGTCTAAACCGGGAGTCTCCTTTATCTGTGAGGTTAAAAAGGCTTCGCCTTCAAAGGGACTGATTGCTCCTGATTTTCCTTATGTGGAAATAGCCAGACAATACCAGGAAGCCGGCGCAGATGCCGTATCCGTATTGACCGAGACTGAATTCTTTTTAGGAGCTGACCGGTACCTGGAGGAAATCCATGGTGAGATAGGCCTTCCGCTGCTGCGCAAGGATTTTACCGTGGACGAATACCAGATTTATGAGGCAAAGGTGCTGGGAGCCTCCGCTGTCCTGCTGATCTGTTCCCTTTTGGACATGGAACAGCTCAAACGGTATATGGGTATCTGCGGCAGGCTGGGCCTTAGCTCCCTGGTGGAAGCCCATACGGACCGGGAAGTGGCCATGGCAGCAGAGGCAGGGGCCCATATCATTGGAATCAATAACCGCAATCTGGGCACGTTTGAGGTAGACTTCACAAACGCCCTGAGGCTCAGGAGGCTGGTGGACCGGGGCACCATATTTGTGGCAGAGAGCGGAATCAGGACGCCTGAGGATATAGAGCTTTTGGCGGAGAACCAGGTAGATGCGGTTCTTGTGGGAGAGACCCTGATGCGGGCGGCAGATAAAAGGCAGGCTCTCAGGGAACTTAAGTCCCGGATACGGTAGGGCCGGACATGAACCGGGACAGATAGAGGAAACAGGACAGATAGGGAAACAGGACAGATAGGGAATCAGAACAGATAGAGGAAACAGGACAGGGAGATGAATGATGAAGACATGCAGGCTTAAGATATGCGGTCTCAGCCGGTTTGGAGATATACTGGCTGCCAATGACATTCTGCCGGACTATATCGGCTTTGTATTTGCCGAGAGCAGCCGCAGGGTTACGCCTGATAAGGCCGCCCAGTTAAGGCGGGAGCTGGATAAGAGAATCAGGGCCGTGGGTGTATTTGTCAATGCGCCCATGGAGGAGATACTGGAGCTGGCAGGGCACCGGGAAAAGGAAAGGGTGATTGACCTGATACAGCTCCACGGAGATGAGGATGAGGCTTACATAAGACAACTGAAGAAACACACCCCGCTTCCGGTCATCAAGGCGGTGCGGGTCAGAAGCAGGGAACAGATTTTAAAGGCCCAGGAGCTGCCCTGTGATTACCTGCTTCTGGACACCTATACAAAGGGCAGGTACGGAGGCAGCGGCACCCAGTTTGACTGGAACATGATACCGGAGTTAAAAAAGCCTTATTTCCTGGCAGGCGGCATACATCTGGGCAACATAAGACAGGCGGCGTCCCATGGACCCTACTGCATTGATGTCAGCAGCGCGGTGGAAACAGGGGGCAGGAAGGACAGAAGGAAGATGGAGGAAATAGCCCAGGTCCTGCGGTAAAAAATCGTTTAAAAAAAGGAGAAACAGAAATGTCAAGAGGAAGATTTGGAATCCATGGCGGCCAGTTCATACCGGAAACATTGATGAGCGCTGTCACGGAATTGGAAAAAGCATATGAGTATTATAAAAAGGATCCACAGTTTAAGGCTGAGTTAAAGTATCTGCTGGAGGAATACACAGGCCGTCCGTCACGTCTCTACTTTGCAGAGAAGATGACAAAGGACCTGGGCGGGGCCAGGATTTACCTGAAACGGGAGGACTTAAACCACACCGGCTCCCACAAAATCAACAACGCACTGGGGCAGGTCCTTCTGGCCAAGAAGATGGGAAAGACCAGGGTTATAGCCGAGACAGGGGCCGGACAGCACGGTGTGGCCACTGCCACCGCAGCTGCCCTGTTGGGTCTGGAATGCGAGGTTTACATGGGCAAGGAGGATACGGACCGCCAGGCACTTAATGTATACCGTATGGAGCTGTTAGGGGCCAAGGTGCATCCGGTGACCAGCGGAACCCAGACATTAAAGGATGCTGTCAATGAAACGCTCAGGGAGTGGACTAACCGTATCTCCGATACACATTATGTCATAGGTTCTGTCATGGGTCCCCATCCCTTCCCCATGATGGTAAGGGATTTCCAGAGTGTTATCAGCAGGGAAATCAAAGAGCAGCTTATGGAGAAGGAAGGAAAGCTTCCCGATATGGTAATTGCCTGTGTGGGCGGCGGAAGCAATGCAATGGGAGCCTTTTATGAATTTATAGATGAAAAGGACGTGAAGCTGGTAGGCTGCGAGGCAGCGGGACGGGGTGTGGAGACAGAGCAGACCGCAGCTACCATAGCAACAGGCCGTCTGGGCATTTTCCACGGCATGAAATCTTATTTCTGCCAGGATGAATATGGGCAGATTGCACCGGTGTATTCCATCTCAGCTGGTTTGGATTATCCGGGTATCGGGCCGGAGCACGCGCAGCTGCATGACAGCGGCAGGGCACAGTATGTTCCTGTGACAGATGATGAGGCAGTGGATTCCTTTGAATATCTGTCACGTATGGAAGGAATCATACCGGCAGTGGAGAGCGCGCACGCGGTGGCCTATGCCAGGAAGATAGCTGGTTCTATGGATAAAGACCAGATTATTGTTATCAATCTTTCCGGCAGGGGAGACAAGGATGTGGCGGCAATTGCCAGATATAAGGGGGTAGAACTCTATGAATAGGATACAGCAGGTGTTTGAGAATAAGAAGGCATTCATACCTTTCATAACAGCAGGCGACCCGGACCTTTCCGTGACAGAGGCCCTTGTGCCGGCCATGGCAGAGGCAGGAGCGGATTTGATTGAGCTGGGCATACCATTTTCCGATCCGGTGGCTGAGGGAATTGTCATCCAGGAGGCTGACCTTCGGGCCCTGGCCTCCGGAACCACCACAGATAAAATATTTGATACGGTGCGCCGGATACGCCAAAAAACAGATGTGCCGCTGGCATTTATGACCTATATTAACCCTGTGTTTGCATATGGTGTGGATAAGTTTATGAAAAATGCAGCTGATTGTGGAATAGACGCCCTGATTGTACCGGATATGCCCTTTGAAGAGCGGGAGGAACTGCTGCCGGCATGCAAAAAATACGATATGACCCTGATATATCTGGTGGCTCCCACATCCAGGGAACGGGCCCAGGCCATAGCCAGGGAATCCGATGGATTTGTGTACTGTGTATCATCTCTTGGAGTCACTGGCGTCCGAAGCGAGATTACCACCAATATTAAGGAAATGGTGGACACCGTAAAGCAGGGCAGGGATGTGCCATGTGCCATAGGATTCGGCATCTCCACTCCGGAACAGGCCGGCAGGATGGCCTCACAGGCAGACGGGGTTATTGTGGGAAGCGCCATTGTGAAAATGGTTGCCAGATACGGAATAAACTGTGTGGAGCCTGTCTGCGATTATGTAAAGCAGATGAAGGCGGCGGTTGGAGTATAGACAGTACGGACCGGTTATAATTGACAGGCACAAAAGGGGCCGCGGCAGAGTATGCCGCAGGGCCCCTTTTTTAATGGAAAAAACTATATTTTTTACATGTTCATGGAGAATACTCACAGACAGCAGGTAAGAATAAATAATTCAGGATTAATCTTGTGATATAATCGGAATAGGATACATCACTTTCAGAAGGGAGGAGTCATATGGATTCATCAGTACTGTTGTTTTTTGAAAAAATGCCCCAGGCCCTGCCCATTTATGAGGCGTTTACAAAGCGTCTGCTTAAGGAGCTGGGACCCGTTCAGGTTAAGGTACAGAAATCACAGATTGCCTTTTCAAACCGTTACCAGTTTGCTTTTATCTGGCACCCTTCCAGACGGTTCAGGGGCAGAAAGGGCGTTTATATGGTTGTAACGTTCGGAGTAAGCCATCGCATAGAAGACAGCCGGATTGAGGCGGCAACAGAGCCTTACCCCAACCGCTGGACCCATCATGTGATTGTACAGAGTGAGGATGAGATAGATGATAAGCTGATGGGATGGATCAGGGAGGCTTATGAGTTTGCGTTGGTGAAATAGGAAAACAGCCAATCAGGGGAAATTGAAGATTGAATGCGATATGCGGTTTGTCCGGCGGGGGACAGCCGCATATCTGCGTTTTTGGCATAAGAGAGGGGGCGTATGTCCCAAAGAAAACAAAAGTTTTCAAAAGATAATTAATTTAACCGTAAATAATAAAAATCTATAATGGATATACCAGTAAACAGTAAGGAACATAGAAGGAGGAAGGAAATGAGGAAAAAAGGTTTATGTATGGCAGCAACATTATTGGCAGCAGCAATATTTTGTTCAGGATGTTCGACTGATGCATCCCCATCCGGTAATACAACAGTAGGGCAACAGAGTAGTGCTGCCCAGACCGGGGAAACTGTAAAGAAAGAAACGGACACCAGTAGCGAAAAAGAGGCACCTGCCCAGGATGGTGGGAACAAAATAGTAAATGTTTCTGATTATCTGATTGGGTATTCACAGTTGGCTAATACAGGAACATACCGGATAGCTGAGACCAATAGTATGAAGGATGAGGCTGAAAAGAGAGGTTTCAAATTGATTGTCACGGATGCTCAGGACAATACAGCCAAACAGGTATCTGACGTGGAAGATCTGATTGCCCAGAATATTGATTTGCTTATACTGTCTCCCAGAGAATTTGAGGGACTGGAAACGGCACTTCAGACAGCGAAAGAGAATTCTGTCCCTGTTATACTGGTAGACAGGCTTGCTAAAGGGGAGGCGGGTGTGGACTATGTCACGTATATTGCCACTGATTTTGTTTGGGAAGGACAGGCGGCAGGAGAATGGCTTAAGGATAAGACTGGAGGAACCTGCAATATCATCGAGCTTACTGGAACAGTGGGATCCTCTTCTGCCCAGGACAGGGCTACAGGGTTCGCTGGTGTTGTGGACCAGAATGAGGGGATGAAGATTATTGCATCCCAGACAGGAAACTTTGAACGGTCTGAAGGACAGAAGGTAATGGAGAATTTACTTCAGGCCCATGGGGGCGAGGTGGATGCAGTGTTCTGCCATAATGACCAAATGGCTTTGGGAGCAGTTCAGGCTATAAAAGCAGCTGGTTATAAACCCAATGAGGATATTCTGGTAATAGGAATAGATGGGGAAATGGATTCATTTAAATCTGTTATAGCCGGAGAAATGTCGGCAACTGTTGTCAGCAGCCCTATGTATGGGCCGATTACCTTTGATACAGTAGAAAAGATCCTTGCAGGCCAGGAGGTCCCAGAACAGACTATCATGGAGGGCGTGGTGGTAGATGCAGGAAATGCACAGGAAAATATGGAACTGGCATACTAAATAGAATTGTATGGATGAAGGAGCGGCCATGGAGAATCAGTATTTATTAGAGATGCAAAACATTTCAAAAGGATTCCCGGGTGTCCAGGCAATCAAACAGGTGGACTTTAAGGTTGGATATGGAGAAGTTCATGGATTGATGGGAGAAAATGGGGCTGGAAAATCTACCTTGATGAAGATTTTGAATGGCCTCTACAGCAGTGACAGTGGCAGAGTCCTGTTTGATGGAAAGGAAATTCACCCCCAGTCCTCCCTGGAAGCTCAGAAACTGGGAATTAGTACCATCTATCAGGAGCTGAACCTTATACCGGAATTGAGTATATGTGAAAATATATATATTGGCAGAGAACCTATGGGAAAATGGGGAATAGACTGGAAGAAAATTGAGAATAATGCCAGGGAACTTTTGGCAGGTATTGGCCTGGATTATGATGTAAAGCAGCCTCTTAGCCTACAGGGGGCTGCCGTGGCACAGATGGTAGCTATTGCAAGAGCGCTTGCCATTCAGTCAAAGCTGGTAGTGATGGATGAACCTACTTCTTCTCTGGATAATCAGGAGGTTAAGATTTTGTTTCAGGTCATCCGAAGACTTAAGAGCCAGGGAGTGTCTATTATTTTCATATCACACCGCTTAAATGAAGTTTATGAAATTTGTGATAGGGTTACGATTCTGAAGGACGGTGTGTGTGAAGGCGAATATGGCATCAATGAACTGGATGAGATATCCCTTGTTTCCAAAATGATTGGGCAAAAGGTGGAGAATAGTGAAGCGCGGCTGCAGAATGACGATTTTCATAGTACTAGCCAGCCTCTCTGCGAAATGGAAAAAATTACTAATAGAAAGTTGAGAGAGGTTTCGTTTAAAATGTATCCAGGAGAAGTGTTAGGATTTGCAGGGCTGCTTGGTTCCGGCAGGACAGAACTTATTAAGGTATTGTTTGGGGAAGATACTGATTACAAGGGGAATATTGTCATTAATAAAAGGAAGGTCAGGTTTAAAATGCCGTCAGATGCTATCAGACAGGGAATGGCACTTTGTCCGGAAGACCGCAGAACCGAAGGAATCATACCAAACCTGTCAGTACGTGAGAATATTTCCATCGTTCTTCTTCCAAAGCTGACTAAAATGGGAATCATATCAAAAAATTCCCAGGAGAAAGTGGTGAAAGAGTTCATTGAGAAACTAGGTATCAAAACACCCGATATGGAACAGAAAGTTAAAAACTTAAGCGGCGGTAACCAGCAAAAAGTATTGTTGGCAAGATGGCTCTGCACATCTCCCAGGCTGGTAATTATGGATGAGCCTACCAGAGGAATCGATGTGGGGGCAAAAGCGGAAATCGAAAAGATTGTGCGGGATTTGGCAAAGCAGGGAATGAGCGTAATCATGATTTCTTCGGAAATCAGCGAGGTGGTAAGAAACAGCAACAGGGTAATGGTAATGAGGGATGGGCATAAATTGGGCGAACTTACTGGTGGGGAAATCAACCAGGAAGAAATCATGAAGAGGATAGCTGACAATAGAGTATTCAGCAAGTGCGGAAAAGAGGCGCAATATGAGTAAATTGTTAAAAAAGTACGGAGTATACCTGGCTCTCTTTGCGATGGTAGCGTTTAACAGCCTGGTTACCAGGAACTTCTTCAGCCTAAATACCTGCTGGAATATCATGATTCAGAGCACAACTGTGATGTTTGTTTCTCTTGGAATGACAGCTGCCATAGCTTCAGGAGGAATTGATATATCTATCGGTCCAGTCATGGCTCTAAGCGCTATTGTGTTTGCCAGACTGTTAGATATTTCGGTAATGGGTGCTTTTATATGTGCGCTGGCGTTAGCTCTTCTTTGCGGAGCAATGAATGGGTTTATCATTGCCAGATTTTCCATCCAGCCAATGATTGTTACTCTGGGAATGATGAATATGGTCCGGGGATTTGCTGAGCTGGTCAATGATGGAAGGACATATTCCTTTTCTCATCCTGTCATATCAAATCTTGGGTTTTATAAGGTGCTTGGTGTGGTACCAATCCAGGTTCTGTTCATTATTATTGCAGTTGGAGCTATGTACATATTAATCAAGCGGACACGTTTTGGCGCTTATGTAGAAACTATAGGTGACAATCCAAAGGCGGCCAGGCTTTCTGGAATAAGGATTTCGGGTATGATGGTACTTATTTACATGCTCAGCGGTTTTCTTGCGGGAGCAGCGGGTTTAGTAGAGGCGCTACGCATGTCTGCGGCAGATCCCATTAATTTCGGGCTTCAGATAGAAGTAGATGCTATTGCTTCTACTGCAATCGGCGGCACTAATATGGCAGGAGGAAAGGCTAACCTGGCGGGAACCGTGGCCGGTGTGTTTATCATGCAGCTCATAACGGTTATGGTGAATATGAATAATGTTCCGTATTCCTATTCTCTGGTTATCAAGACATTGGTTGTCATTATTGCGGTTTGTGCTCAGAACGGAAAGTTTACGAGATTGGTGAGATTCAGGAAGAGGATGGAGGTGAATACATGGGCGATTCAAAAAAATATATAGTCTGGATACAAGAAAAGAGTGCAGTTGTTGTATTTTTGTTTCTGTTTCTGATATCAGCCCTGCGGTATAAACAATTCTTTACTCCTATCAACCTGATAAATCTATTCAGACAGTCCAGCATTATAGGTGTCATTGCTGTGGGAATGACGTTTGTTATCATAACAGGATGCATCGATTTATCGGTAGGTGCCATTGTAGCGGTGTGTGGTATCCTGGCAGCACGAATGTGTACAGTGAACATTGTAGCTGCAATCCTGGTACCTTTGTGTGTGGGAGCGCTGATTGGAATTATTAATGGAACCTTTGTTACCAAGCTGGAGGTGCCGCCCTGGATTACATCTCTGTCAATGATGATGTGCCTCAGAGGGATAGCCTATATCATGACCAATGAAAGTTCTGTAAATGTGGAGAAGGTTTCCCCGGCATTTCAGATGATTGGAAGGGGAAAGATATTAGGCCTGCCGGTTCCGGGCATCCTTTTTCTTCTCTTTGTGGTGATTGGGACCTACGGCCTTAAATATACAAGATTTGGCAGGAGCGTATATGCCACAGGAGGAAACCGGGAGGGAGCCAGGATGATGGGGATACGGATTGACAAGACAATCATCTTATCTTATATGTTGTGCGGCATTGGCGCAGCCATGTCGGGTCTGATTCTTGCCTCCAGGCTGGGAGCGGCCCAATCAACCGCGGGAGAGCTTTATGAGATGCAGGTTATTGCAGCAGTGGTCTTGGGCGGTACGCTTCTGACCGGTGGGGTAGGCCATATGCCTGGAACTCTGTTCGGCGTATTTACCATGAGCATGATAACGAATATTTTTAATATGCAGGGAAATATCAGCACCTGGTGGCAGAATGTAATCATGGGATTTATGATTCTGGCTATTGTCATTATGCAGTCTGGTCTGGAACAGATAAAAATGAAAAAGAGTGAGGAGGAAGCCATATGTTGAATTATGATCCATGTACCATTGGATGTCAGGCTGGTTGGAGGAAGTATGAACATAATCCTGTTCTTGGGGATAGTGGGGATTTCTGTTTTGACAATCATGTATTGAAGGTAGGAGACAAGCTGAGGATGTATTTTTCCTGGAGAACACATTACAGCATAGCATACACTGAAAGCGAGGACGGGCTTCATTGGGGGGAACGTCATGTGGTGTTAAGTCCCAGACGGGATATTTCCTGGGAGGAGGATTTGAACAGGCCCGCCATTGACTACAGAGATGGAGTGTTTCATATGTGGTATTCCAGCCAGACAACCGGAGGCTTTAATAAGAGAAAATGGGTAGACTCATATATGGAAGCATCAAAGGAGGATAAAGGAGGATCCGTTATAGGATATGCCTGGAGCCGTGATGGGATTTTCTGGGAGAGACTAGAAGAACCGGTAGTGGTTCCGGATTGTACATGGGAAAAACGTTCTCTGATGTGCCCGACTATTTTGTGGGACCAGAAGAAGGAAATATATAAGCTGTGGTATTGTGGAGGCGGGTGGTTTGAGCCTGATGCTATTGGCTATGCTGAAAGCAAGGACGGGATTGTATGGGAAAAATGTGGAAAGAACCCGGTATTTACACCGGATAAGAAGAACCTTTGGGAAAGGGCCCATGTGGCTGGTTGTCAGGTGATACAAATGGATGGCTGGTATTATATGTTTTATATCGGTTATGAAGATTTGTTTAAAGCCAGAATCTGTCTGGCCAGGTCAAAGGACGGTGTAAGCGGATGGGAACGTCATCCCATGAACCCTATTATCTCAGCCGGACTTCCAGGCGCATGGGATTGTGAGTCCATCTATAAGCCGTTCCTATATTACGATGAAGACCAGGACAGATGGCTGATGTACTTCAATGCCAGGACGGGAACAACTGAGCGTATAGGTATTGCAATCCACAACGGACGGGATTTCTGGAATGGTTGATCGACGTGTGGTTACTTAAATAAATTCAATGAAAGGTAGCAGGTTCAAGAGAACACCCCAGGCTAATCCTGGAGCGTTCTCTATACCTGCTTAAAGGGATTTATGAAAAAAATATACGCTCATATGATGAATTACAGGCTTCATACCAGGTTGATGATATACTTTTCCACTATGGTAATCGTGTCTATGCTTTTGGTGGCCAGTATATCCTACATTGCATCCTATCGGATTGTGGAGGAACTGGCATACTCCTTCAGTAATCAGTCGGCACAGTCTGTGGCGGATAACCTGAATGATATTTTTAATGAAGCGGAAAACCTAGCAGGTCTTGTGGAGAATAATTCAATTTTCCAGAACATACTGAATGCAGAGATGCCACAGAATATAAAGGAGAGATATGCAGCAGAGCTGAAATATGATTTTGAATTGTACCAATTGGCAGGATATACAATCAATGAATTCGGTGGTTTATATGTACTGGGAGATAATGGTTTTAACTTTAAGTCTCATAATGTTGCATTCCAGGAAAAGGATTTTAGGCAGGAAGAGTGGTACCGGCGCATCCACCAAGCAGATGGAGTCGTGTGGGTTGGACCCCAGGTCTATTCCAGGACCGTTAAATCCATTGACCGCTCCTATGCAGCTATGGGGTGTCCGGTGATAAATAAGGCTAATGGCAGCAGAATAGGTGTGGTATTGGTTGAGATAGAGGCAGATACAATTGAATATATTATCCAGGAATTCGGTAATATAGAAAACGGGGTCATTCAGGTCCTGGATGGGGATAATACAATTCTGTTTAAGAAAAACAACACTGGAAATGGTGTTAAAGAAGCAAAAAGCCAAAAGGACAGGAACAAGAACCATTCAGTTTTTTATTATGCTGAAACAATGGATAATGGATGGACTGTGGAGTCCTATATCCCTAAAGCTATTCTGCTTGGAAAGATTATCAATCTGGGAGTCTGGCTTGGTATGGTCATATTTTTGATGATACTGTTGGCGGTTAAGGTCACCAGTGTCATTTCTGGCACAGTCACAAACCCCATCAACAAATTAATTGACCTCATGGAACAGGCGGAGCAAAAGGAATTTGCAGTACAAATGCATGTAAAATATAAGGATGAGCTGGCGGTGTTGGGAAATAAGTTTAATAATATGATGGATTTTACCAGGCATTTGATTGCAGTCAATAATAGGGAGCAGGAAAACCTGAGAGAAGCAGAATTAAGGACACTTCAAATGCAGATCAATCCCCATTTTCTGTATAATACGCTTGAAACTGTGATTTGGCTGATACGTTCCAATGAAAATGAGAAGGCAATTAGTGTGATTACATCTCTTTCAAAATTTTTCCGCATCGGGCTCAGTAGGGGGAGGAATATCATAACACTGCGGGAGGAACTGGAACACGTTAAGGAATATGTTAAGATTCAAAATACCAGATACAGGGATAAAATTGATTTTTCCATCCATATAGATGAAGACTCCATGCTGGACTATCCCATACCCAAGCTGACCCTTCAGCCATTGGTGGAAAATGCCATTTATCACGGCATTCAGGAAAAACCGGAAGGCGGGGCCATTTCAATTGAGATTGTTCATGAAACAGGAGATAGAATCAGAATATCTGTCATTGATGATGGAATTGGAATGACTCCGGCCCAGTTGGAACGGCTACAGGAGGGATTAAAGGAAATGACAGTGTCAGGATTTGGTATGTATAATACGAATCAAAGGCTGCGTAATTATTTTGGAAGGGAATCAGCTTTACGGATTGAGAGTCAATTTGGGGAGGGTACCAATGTATCATTTAGCATCAATGGCAACAAGAGAGGGGAAAAGGCATATGATTAAAACTATTCTTGTGGATGATGAGGATATCATTAGGGAGGGACTGTCGAATTTTATAGATTGGCCTGCCTTGGGCTTGGAATTGGTGGGGCAGGCATCCAATGGGAGGGAGGCTGTGGAGCTGGTTAAAATAATGGCTCCGGAAGTGATTGTAACAGATGTTAAGATGCCCATGATGAGTGGAATTGAACTCCTCGCTCTGGCAAAAGACCAGAAGCCGGACTGTGTGGTCATCATGATTAGCAGCTATGACGAGTTTGAATATGCCCAGCAGTCCCTTAATCTGGGAGCCTTTGCGTATCTTCTGAAACCTATAGATACGGATAAACTGATTCAACTGCTGAAAGAGGCTGTTTTAAAAATACAGAAGGCCAGATCAGGTGAAAAAATATTGAATACATACAGGGATGTGTTGGAGCAGACCCAGAGAAAAATACTGGACAATAAGATTAAGCTGATGGCACTGGGGGGAAAAGTGGATACTTTGAATGAAGCTGAGACGCAGTACCTGGGGCAATTCACAAAATTCTGCGTAGCTTCAGTAAATACAGAGAGTCCCAGGTACCACGAAGAATCATTCATGGAGGAGATGGGAATTCACCTGGAAGAGTGGAAGAACGGGCATGGAGTTGCAGCAGACATAAAACAGTTCCAGAACCAGGATAGGATGACAGTGTTCTGTATCATGGAGAAAGGGGATATGACAATCCAATTTCGTAAACTGCTGACTATTTACTCCCGATATTATATAAAAGCCGTACTGGGGATAAGTGATATTGTAGAATCTGTCAGGGAGCTGTCGGCTGCTTACCGCCAGAGCCTGGAAGCGGTCGAATACCGTTTTTTTACGGACAGAAGTCTGATCTGTTACAGTACTGTGAGGGAGGAAATACAGTCATCCTTTAAGGATATGCCTGATTGGAACCGGAATCTGGAAAAGAGTATGAAGCATGGAGGGGAGTGTGAAATTAAGACATTTACCGATGATTTTTTGTCATATGTTTATCAGGCAAAGCCATCTCCGGTCATTATACGCACTGCTGTTTCTGCTATTCTACTGGAGACAATTCGTACGCTGAGAACAGCAGGAGGTAAACCGGAGGATTTATTTCTGTCAGTATCAGATACCATTACAGCTGTTTTGAATGAAAGCAATCCTGCACTTATGGCAAGAAAGCTTCGGGAGATATTATTGAGTGTATCTGTCTATATTTCCAGGCTGGAGAAATTAAGGCCCAATTCAGTGGTACAGAAGGCCAGGAAGTATATAGAAGAAAATTATTGGAATCCTGATTTGAGGCTGGATGATGTGGCTGGATATGTTTATATTAACGCCAGCTATTTCAGTTCTGTTTTCAGTAAGGAAATGGGAATATCCTTTGGGGATTATCTTACAAAAGTCCGCATTGAGAAAGCGATGGACTTGCTGAAAAATACGCATATGAAAATATATGAGATTGCTGATCTGGTGGGATACCAAAATCCATCCTGGTTCAATGTGGCATTTAAACGGTATACTGGACAGAAGCCAGGGGACTTTAGAAAATAAATATTACATGCTATTAACGGAATGATTCTGATAAGGACAAGCCGGCCTGGATATGCTGGCTTTAGATTGTAGACAAACACAGTTTTTATAATTTGTTTATTCATATAGTGTATAAAAATACAGGACACCAGATAATTCAAGCTATCTGATGTCCTCATTCTCTTCAAACCTTTTCTACACAAAGAATCCTTTCTTGGTTTTTTTGATATCAAATGCAATAAAGACGTATCAAAGAATGATTCATTATCGCTCTTTGTTATTGGTGAAAGTTTTTTCTACATATCGAAAGGAATCCTTATAGAGTAATAATCATTTCCATATAGCAATGAACCATATATCCAATCCCCGCTCTCTTCTGGACTTAATTCCATAATCAGCGAAACTATAGGAAATGATATAGAAGTAAGAACTCTAAATCGACATTTATCTCGCAAGTTTCTCCTTCAGGATCCTTCTCTATTATCTGTATCTCTTGGGTACCTGTTTGAGTTACCACAACCAAACGATTTTTAGGTGGTGTGCCATTTATCAGTTTTATTGATTTCACTTGCTTTCCAGTAATTAATTGCGCCAACCTCAGCGGCATCTAAATAAACCTTTCCCGAAGTATCAAAGTTCTTTATACAGATTTATAAATTTCCTCACGCTTTATTTTCATCAATAACCCTCCTCACAATTATTCATATCTAATAAACTCAGGCATATACCAGATGAACATGTCTACAGTCAAAAGCCAGCCCGGATGGACCGGCTTGCTCAACTGTAATTTTTAATCCTTGCTTTATGCGACTGGTGTAAAAACTTGCAAATGTTGTAAAAAAATCGCAATCATACAGGGAGGGGGACCAAAAACATCGGAAATATGGATATAAATATTGAAACAAGGTAAAAATTGTTGCGTATAAAAGAAAATAATATATATTATATCTGAAAATTTAAACAAAAAGAAAATAATCACAGTTAAAAACACATCAAGAAACGCAAAAAAATCAGGACAAAACAGAAAAAAAGACAGCATAGAATATGATATTATTTCTAATAGATAGAAGAAAAAGCACAAAAAAATATACAAATTATATAAAAATGGGGGATATATGGAGAGTAAGAAGATATTAGTGGCAGGTTCCATTGTATTGGATATTATTCCGGAAGTATATATTCCGAAGGGACAGCCAATACCGGAAATATTCCTGAGCGAGGGTAAGACCACGGAATGTTCTTATACCCATATATATTTGGGTGGGGAAGTAGGGAATACAGGTCTGGGGTTAAAGAAGCTTGGATGTGATGTAAGACTGGTCAGTAAAATCGGGGATGATTCCGTAGGGGAAATTGTAAGGGAAATCTTAAACCGCTATGACACAGATTATACTCTGATTGAAATGATGGGAGAACAGTCCTCGGCCAGTGTTGCCATCGCTTTGCCAGGTAAGGATAAAATGACACTTCACAGCAGAGGGGCATCTCAGCTTTTTAAGGCGGCGGATATTACTGACGAGATGCTGGAAGGAGTGAAGCTGTTCCACTTTGGTTATCCTCCCAGCATGAAGTACCTGGTGGAAAATGAAGGTGAGGAGTTGGAGGACCTGTTAAAAAATGTAAAGTCTAAGGGAATCACCATATCCCTTGACATGAGTCTTCCTGACTTAAAGACATTTCTGGGTCATGTGAATTGGAGACCAATCCTGCAGCGGATACTGCCCTATGTGGACTTGTTTTTACCCAGCCTGGAGGAGAGCATTTTTTTCCTTCACAGGGAGGATTATGTTGAGATGGTGCGTAAGGCAGGGGCCAATAACCTTCTGGATTATATTGATGTAAGAGGAATGGCTGAGAAACTGGCGGATGAGCTTCTGGAAATGGGCGGGACTATAGTTATGCTGAAATGTGGTCATGAGGGAATGTACTTGAGAACAGCAGAGAAAGAGAGGTGGGGGAATATGGGAAAAGCCGCTCCGAACAGCCTGAACGGATGGTATGACAGGAAAATCTGGCAGAAACCAGTAAAGGTTAAACGGATTTTGTCCAGAACGGGAGCCGGCGATATTGCAATAGCAGGTTTTTTGTCCTCGTTCCTGCATGAGGATAATGCAAAGACAGCTTTGGGAATAGCTGCATGGGCCGCATCTATCTGTATTCAATCATATGATACCATTAGCGGCCTGTGCCCATTAAACGAGTTGTAAAACAAAAGAGAAGGAGTAGGAGGTATTTCAAGATGAAAAGAGGTTTGGCAAAAGTAACAGCAATAGGACTATGTGTATCAATGCTCATTTCCTTGGCAGGGTGTTCCGGCGGAGGCGGCTCTGCTACTACGGACAAGGCAGCTGAAAAGGCGGCAGAAGCAGTAACGGATAAAAATATTCAGAGTGAAGCGGAGGGAACGCAGGAACCCATAGAGCTGACATACTGGTATTGGGAAGACGAGCAGGGGACAATAGAGAACATGCTTAAAGATAAGTGGGAGGCCTATGCAGGAGATCGGATTAAGGTGAATTTTGAATCCGTACCGTCATCTAGTTTCCATGATAAGCTTATAACGGCCATAAGCACGGGAACAGGACCGGATGTGTTTATCTGTAAACCAATGTGGGCTCCGGAACTGTATGGAATGGGCGGCCTGATGAATATGGAAGACGTGTTTGAGGGATGGGAGTATGCAGATGAAGTGGATGACTTTATGCTGGAGCAAATGAGGGCAGGATTGGATAAGCTGTACTTGTATCCACGGACCACCATTGTAATGTATTTGTATTGCCGCAAGTCAATGTTCGAGAAGGCCGGAATTGATTATCCTAAGACTGTGGATGAATTCTTTGATGCCTGTGAGAAACTGACTGTGGACACGGACGGGGACGGCAAAACAGATCAGTATGGATTTGGTATGCGCGGCGGTAACGGCGGCCATTACATGTGGTCATCCTTTGTATTCAGCGCATTGAAGGATAAGGATTATTATGATGCAGAGGGTAAGGCTTCACTGGCTGATGCGAAACTGGCTGAGATGAACCAAAAGTACATTGATCTGTATCAGAATGGTTATGTGCCTCCGTCAGCAATTACGGACGGATTCAGTGAAGTTCTAACTAATTTTAAATCAGGTGTCACAGCCATGCTGTATCATCATATTGCATCCATTACAACCATAAAGGAAACCTTTGGTGATGATTTTGAGGTGATACCTGTTCCTACTGGGGAGAGCGGTCAGGCATTTGGGTGTCAGGAGATGACAGGATGGGCTATTAATCCCAATTCCAAGAACCTGGAGGCAGCGGAGGAGTTTGTGAAATGGGCGTCTTCACCTGAGATTCACGATGTGCGGTGTGAGAAGCTGCAGCAGGTACCGTTTATGTCTTCCGTCCAGGCATTGGACAAGTATAAGAATGATCAGGCGTATAAGGTATCTATGGATAATATGCTTTCTGCCCATACATTACCTGTAGGGCCTGAAATTACTACTTATACAGAAGAGATGTGGGCACAGACATTCCAGAGGGCCCTGATGGGAGAACTGAGCAGCATGGAGATGCTGGAACAGCTGGACAAGTGTCTGAACGGAGAAATGTAGTATTAAGACCATGAGAGGGTGAGCGTATGAATCGGGGAAAAGCAGCCGGAAAAAGGTGCAGGAAATCAGACATTTATATTCCTATCATATTGTTGATGCCGGCATTCCTGCTGGTGGTGGGAGTTATTATTTATCCAATCTGCTATGCGGTTGGACTCAGTTTCCAATATTATAAATTGACGGATTATGTAAATCGACAGTTTATCGGTTTAGAAAACTACATATCTGTCTGGAGGAATGAGACCTTTCTGGCTTCCCTGGGAAATACGGTAAAATGGGTAGGGATAACAGTGGCCTGTCAGTTCCTGTTTGGACTGGTGCTGGCCATGATCCTGAATGTCCCATTCCGGGGCAGGGGCATCATCCGTTCTATTACGCTGATGCCCTGGGTTACTCCAGGTGTGGTGATTGCACTTATGTGGGTTTGGATTTATAACGGTAATTTTGGTGTCCTGAACAAATGTCTGACGTCCTTAGGCATCATAAGCAAAAACATCCCTTGGCTGGGGTCTTCCCAGACGGCGCTGTACAGCCAGATTGTAACCATGATATGGCAGGGAATTCCCTTCTTTGCCATTATGATACTGGCAGCACTACAGACCATATCCGCAGACCTGTATGAGGCTGCGGATATAAGCGGGGCCAATTCATGGCAAAAATTCCTGTATATAACACTGCCGGAGCTGATGCCTACAATTATAACTACCTGCATGCTGAGAATTATCTGGGTGTTTAATAATGTAGAAGTACTTTATCTTATGACGGGAGGGGGACCAGGACACAGTTCCATGACCGTGTCCCTTGTAGCCTATATCAAGGCGCAGAAATCCCTGGATTTCGGACAGGGATCCACCATAGCAATCTATGGTACTTTGTTTATGATTCTTTTTATGACCATATATTTAAAGTTGACGAGGCGGGGGGATGAAGATGAAAAGGACTAAAAGAATTCAAAAGCTTGTAATGCTTATTCCGCTTCTCCTGATTGTATGCTTTGTGATATTTCCTTATATATGGACATTCCTGACGTCCATAAAACCTACGGATGAACTGTATACAACCAACATAAAAATCCTGCCCAGGGAAACGACCTTTCAGAATTATGTAACGCTATTTACGAGTACGGATTTCCTTGCCAGTATGTTTCACAGTATCGTTATTGCAGTCATTACCAGCTGTATCTCCATGCTTGTATCATCCATGGCATCCTATGCCTTTGCCAGATACCGGTTTAGGGGAAAGAATCTGGCACTCAGCGGTATCCTGCTGTTATACATGTTTCCGTCGGTCCTGTACCTGACTCCGCTGTTTGTGGTGTTTAATAAATTGAAGCTCATAGGTTCTCCTGTTGCGTTGGTAGTTTCATACTGTACATTTACCATACCCTTCAGCATATGGCTCCTTACCTCATACATGAAGAGCATCCCTCTGGAACTGGAGGAGGCAGGAAAGATAGACGGAGCCAATGTCCCCCAGCTGTTATATTATGTGGTAATGCCGCTTCTGAAACCTGGACTTATCGCTACAGGTACCTACGTGTTCATCAATTCTTGGAATGAATATTTATTTGCGGTCATGTTCACCACTTCCAATAACAGGACACTCCCTGTCTCGCTGGCATCCCTGGTAGGAGAGTACGACCTGAGATGGGACATTATATCAGCAGGAGCAGTGGCAGCCATGATTCCTGTGGTTATCCTGTTCATGTTCATACAGAAGAACCTGGTGGCAGGTCTGACTGCCGGTTCAGTAAAGGGGTAAAAATGAAGAATCAAGCAGCATTTTTGGTTGATAAACAGAGATTAGAGCTTATGGATTGTGATATGCCGTCCGTTTCGGATACGGATGTGCTGGTTGAAGTGGCCCATGTGGGAATCTGCGGAAGTGATATGCATATATTTGAGGATCCGCATTACGCGGTAAAGGATATAAAACTTCCGGTGGTGCTGGGCCATGAATGTGCCGGACGTGTGGCAGCAGTTGGAAAAAGTGTAAAAGGAATCATACCAGGTGACCGCGTTGCTCTGGAACCAGGTGTTCCCTGCGGCAGTTGTGAGTTCTGCATGAGCGGCCGGTATAACCTGTGTCCTGATGTACGGTTTCTGGGAGCACGGCCATGGCTGAATGGGGCATTCAGCCGTTATGTCAGCCATCCCGCCAGATGGACGTTCAGGCTGCCTGATGCAATGGATACAGTGGAGGGAGCGCTTCTGGAACCGCTTGTGGTAGGAATGCATGCAGTAGACAGGGCAAATCTCAGGACCGGTCAGTCTGTGCTGATACTGGGAGCAGGTTGCATTGGCCTGATGACATTGGAGGCATGTCTGGCCAGAGGAATAACAAATGTGACTATGTCAGATTTATATGAAAACAGGCTTGATATGGCCGGTACCATAGGTGCCAGGCATGTGGTCAATTCATCAGAAGAGGATATTATATCACGCTCCGCACTGATAACAGCCAACAGAGGATATGACGTAATATTTGAAACCGCGGGAAGCCAGAAAACAGCTGCACTGACAGCGGATCTGGTGAAACGTGGAGGAAAGATTGTAATGGTAGGGAATGTGTTCGGGGAAACACCTTTTAACTTTTTCAAGACAAATTCAAAAGAGGCAGACATACTGGGAGTATTTCGCTACCGAAACCTGTATCCGGCAGCCATAGAGCTTTGCAGCGAAGGACAGGCAGAGCCTAAAAAGATAGTGACCAATTATTTTGAGTTTGAGAAGATACAGGCAGCTATGGAGTATGCCATCACACAAAAACAGGAAGCTGTTAAAACCGTGATTCGGATGTAGAAAGACGAGGGTAGGGATATATGTATACAGATGTGAAAACGATATTGGATGACGCATCCAGAAATAATTACGGCGTATTGGCTGCATCTGCCATTAATCTGGAATTGGCAAGAGGATTGATTGCAGCCGCAGACGAACTCCAGTCACCATTAATCATTCTCATGGGCCAGATGCAGATGACCAAACATGCCAGAGCAGATGTGATGGTGCCTCTCATAAGAACGCTGGCAGAGGAGACCAATGTTCCGGTGGCCCTGATTCTGGACCACGGAAGGGACTGGGAGGTCATTACACATGCATACAGAAACGGATTTTCCTCCATCATGATTGATGCTTCCGCTTATGAGCTGGAAGAAAACATCAGAAGGACAAAGAAAGTCATAGAAATGTGCCATCCTCAGGGAGTGGCAGTAGAAGCAGAACTGGGACATGTTGGACAGGCAGCACTGGGAGAACAGACCGATGATTCCTGCTATACACGGCCTGAGGATGTTACGGAATTCCTGAATCAGACCCGTGCTGACTGCCTTGCTATTGCCTGCGGTACAGCCCATGGACAGTACCCCAAGGGGGTTACACCTGAGATTCGTTTTGATATCATAAGGGCTGTCAAAAAGGTGACGGATGTACCCATCGCACTTCATGGCGGTTCGGGTTCCGGGGATGAAAATATTAAAAAGGCAGTGGAGGCAGGCATCAACAAAGTTAATGTCTGCACAGAGATATTTAACTATGTCCGCGATGAAATCAGGAAGACGCTGGAGCAGACACCTGAGATTGACCTGTTAAGCCTGATGTCCCGGACCGAGCAGGCAGCTAAAGAGATTGGTAAACATTTTATATGCCTGACCGGATCTCAGGGAAAGGCAGCTAATTTCCAGAGAAAGTCAGCCTTTCAGTACGGCTTTGCACAGACAGAGACAGACGGGGGCGAATAGGGGGAAGAATTAACAAAAGCAGCCCCAAAGAGAAAACGAAAATATCATAATGAAGGAAAGTAGACAAGGGTGGAACCAATATTCGGAGGTTTCCACCCTTATTTCCGTTTAAAATCCTCCGCTTGTTTGAATTTAGAATATTGTTTAGGGCTGAGACCGGTGTGCTGTTTAAAGATACGGCTGAAATGGGACAGGTTTTTATAACCGACAAGACTGCATACAGAATCTACGGGAAGATTTTGTGATAGAAGCTCCTTTGCCTTCATGATGCGGCAGCTGATGATATACTGGTTTGGAGAGGTACCTGTCACATTCTTAAAGAGATTGCACAGATAAAATTTATTAATATAAAAGGTAGAAGACAAAAGTTCCAGGGAAAGCTCGTCACTCAGGTGTGTATGGATATGGTTAATGACGGAGTAAATCAGGCTGTAGGATGATGTTATGGTGTCGGATGATATATTATGGTATTTCCGATACAGGTTATTAATAAAAATAAGAAATTCCCCCAAAAGAAATTTGACTTTAAGGTCATATCCATAATCCTGTTTGGCGGTGTCATCATTGCATGTAATCAGGCGCTTTAACTGGGTCAGGCACTCCTCGGCCTGGGGAATGGTCAGCGGCAGGATGTATGGATTCGAGAACGGCCTTAAGAAAAAACACTCCAGTAAATCCGTTTCTTTGGAGGATAAGGATTCAATGTATTCCGGTTTAAAGGAAAGCGTGTACCGTTCAAAACGTTCATGAGTATTCAGGGTAATCTTATGCAAATCCATATTATTGAATAAAATAATACTGTTTTTGGGAACCTTCCAGTTTTTTTCGCTTACATGACATACTGAGTTGGGGGTCAGCATGAATATAATGTCAAATTGTTTATGGGTATGATATTCATGTTGTTCAGGACCATAGGTCACTTTGTACTTAAAAGAAAAATCCTCGGAAAAATGGGGGGATATGGGTGTTTTTGCAGGCATATTTTTGAGCTGGTCGCCTCCCTTGCAAGTTATCATAATGCCAATTATTGTACATAACATACCAGGATTTATGCAACTGTTTCATTAAACATCAAAAGAAATGCAAAAAACACAGAAAGAATAGTAAAAATATCTTGTTTGACCTTAATAAAAGGCGCATCATAGATTTTGGAAAAACTATTGAACAAAACAAAAGTGTTCTGTCAATATTTTGGAAATAGCAAATAGGGGAAAGCTGTTAATATAAGATTATCGAAGGGATGGCAGTGCTATGGAACAGGAAACAGGAGGGAACATGATGCAGGAACGGCAATATAAAATTCTGAAGCTGCTGTACAGGTCAGATGGATTTGTGACTGTGGAGCGTCTGGCGGAAGATGTGAATTGTTCCCTTAAGACTATCAGGAATGACCTGAAGCAGCTGGGAAGCTTCCTGGAAGAATATGGGCTGGGAAAGGTTGTCTCTAAGAGCAACAAAGGCGTGTGTCTTATAAAGGACAAGGACTGGGACACGGCAAAGCAGGCATGGAATGATGTGAACCAGATGGAGCTGTATGGCACAGACAAGCATTTCCAGATACTGGAACTCCTGCTGAAGCAGAGAAGCATACAGAAGATGAAACTGGAGCAAAGGCTTCTCATTAGCAGGCTGGATGCTGAAAAAGCTGCCAGCCAGGCATCTGTATGGCTGACGGCCCATCATGTAGCCGTTACCTGTAAGAGAGGCCAGGGATTGCAGATTGAATGCAGCGAGTATTACTGGCGCATGGCCATGTGGGAACTCTTTGCAGATATATCCAGAAAGCGGCAGGAGTTTGGAGACCAGACCCTGAAAAACCAGACAGAAAAGTTTCTGTGGGGATTTGATATGGCCGGGGTAACAGGGGCCATTGCAGGGCTGGAGAAAAAATTTGGGATACATTACAGTTTCGACGGATACCAGCAGCTGTCATTTCTCCTGTCACTGTGTGTTATACGAATCAGGAAAAAGGAGTATGCAGAGATTCCTGCGGATTTTGGGCATCAGAGGGCAGAATGGCAGGGCTTGGAATATGACCTCAGTATGGCCGAAACATGTATGGAAAGTCTTAAGGAGTATTATCATACCGACTTCCCGGAAGGAGAAAAGCAGTTTACAGTATTGGTTTTAGGGGCTGCCGAGATACAGGAGTTTACAGACGAGGCGTCCAGGCAGACTTATATGGAGGCCAACCAAAACATCTGCCGGGTGACAGACAAGGTGATTTCCATTACCGGCAATATTCTGGGACAGGGGTTTGACAGGGATGATTACCTTTTTGACAGCCTCCTTCTGTATATGAAATCCAAAACCTTGAAACTGCGGTGCGGCATCCTGGAGGAAAATCCTCTGAAGGAGGTAGTGAAGTCCAAGTATCCCAATATTTATGCCGCTGCCTGGTCGGCAAGTCTTGTCATTGAGTCTGAACTTGAAGTGAGAATCGGGGAAGATGAGGTGGCGTACCTGGCATTATATATAGGCGGTGCCATTGAGCGGCTGAACGTGGGAGTGGAGGTGTGCATCCTGTGCAATCATGGTATCGGAATATCCAGAATTCTCAAAGAGCAGATTGAGCGCTCCATACAGAATATTAATGTAGTGGATGTCCTGACCACAAGGGATACATGTAAGATTCAGAGGAGCCAGTGTGATTTTCTTATATCATCTGTTCCGGTGGGGGATGTGTTTGCAGGCAGGGATGTGGTACAGATTGGAAATGTGCTGCAGCCCTGGGATATACAGCAGATTCAGGATAAGATGAAACAGGTGCGGAAAAAGAAGATGAGACAGATTGCCGAAAAGACAGAGCTCTCCGAGTACCAGCTGTTTCATCCGTCCCTTGTATACCATTTTCCGGAAAGGACACATAAGAAGGAAATCATATCCTTCCTGTGCGCCAGGCTGGCAGAGGCGGGTTATGTTACAAAGGATTATGAGCAGACTGTACTGGACAGGGAGGAGACCACATCCACTGTGCTGGAACTTGGGGTGGCCATTCCCCATGGAGCTGCGTTTTGTGTCTGCCGCCCGGTCATTGCGGCCGCCATATTGGAGGAACCGGTAGATTGGGGCAGGGACAGGAGAGTGGACCGGATTTTTCTTCTGGCATTGAATCTGGATGAACGGTTTAAGGCAAAAGGGCAGATTATCCGCTTTTATTCCGCCATTGTGACTTTATTGGACGACAAGGAGGCCTATGAAGAATTCCACAGCCTGAGAGGGCAGGAAGAAATAGCAGGCTATTTAAATTCTATAGTAAAAGGAGACAGGAAAGCATGAATCTGCTGGAGGTAATCAATGAAAATGCAGTGGCCGTCAATGTAAAGGCGCAGAATAAGGAGGAGGTGTTTGAATGTGTGTGCGACCTTCTTTTAAAGGACGGCAGCATTACATCCAAGGAAGAGTTCAAGCAGGATTTATATATACGGGAATCTCAGGGAAAAACAGGCATAGGGGACGGAATCGCCATTCCTCATGGAAAGTCGCTGGCAGTGAAGCGTAACTGTATATCGGTCCTTAAGCTGGAACAGCCCATTCAGTGGGAGACGCTGGATGGCCTGCCTGCCCAGGTTTTCATTATATTTGCCATCAATCAAAAGGACAAGGATGATTACTTCCTGCGCCTCATGGCCAGCGTGGCTAAAAAGCTGGCACAGGAAGGAACATGCGGCAAACTGATGGGAAGCAGCACAAAGGAAGATATTCTGGAAGCATTTTGCTAGGGAGGCCACACCACTAAGAACGAGGAGGAAATAAAGGATGAAGATAGTAGGGGTTACGGCATGTACTGCGGGTATTGCGCATACATACATTGTCAAGGAAAAGCTGGAGCAGGCAGCACGGAAGCTTGGATATACATGCAGAATCGAGACCCAGGGGAGCATCGGAATCGAGGAGCAGCTGACACCGGAGGAAATCCAGGAGGCAGATGTGGTCATCCTGGCCATTGATGTGAAAATATCAGGGGAAAACCGGTTTAAGGGTAAACCAGTGGTGCGCATGAGCACGGAAAAGGCCATGAAAAATACGGGAGCAATGCTTCAGAGTATTGAGGAAGCTCTGACAAAAAAGAAAAACGGAGGGAATTAAGATTATGGGTGGGTTAAAACTATCAGAGATTAAGAAGCATGTGATGACAGGAATATCGTTTATGATTCCCATAGTTGTGGGCGCCGGCTTATGTATGGCTCTGGGAACTGCCATTGGCGGGACCAAGGTATCAGAGGCAGAGGGTACCCTGATATGGTACATCTGGAGAACCGGTAAGATTGGCATGGGCTTTGTGGTGCCTGTGATCACTGCTGCCATCGCGTATTCCATCGCGGACAGGCCGGCCATTGCCCCCGGACTGATTCTGGGGTCCATTGCATCGGAAATTTATACAGGATTTATCGGAGGCATTATTGCGGCATTTCTTGTGGGCTATACGGTACTGTTCCTGAAAAAATATCTGAAGGTGCCTAAGACCATGCAGGGGCTGGTTCCTGTACTTATTCTGCCCTTCCTAACAACGCTGATTTGCGGAGCCCTTATGTTTGCTGTCATAGGGAAACCGGTTGCCTTTGTCATCAATGCATTGCAGAACTGGCTGATAGGACTTCAGGGGGGATCCAAATTCATCCTGGGAGCCATAGTGGGAGGTATGTGCGGTGTTGACTTTGGCGGGCCTATCGGCAAGACCGCATCCCTGTTTGCCAATGGTCTTCTGGTGGACGGTATCTACGGACCGGAGGCAGTTAAGCTGGTTACATGTATGATTCCTCCTGTGGGCGTGACCCTTTCCTACATCCTTACCAGAAACAAGTACACAAAGGCCGAGAAGGAGGCGGTAAAGGCCGCGTTCCCAATGGGCATCTGCATGATTACAGAGGGTGTGATTCCTCTGGCTATGAACGACCCGCTGCGCGTAATCGGTTCCTCCGTGATTGCCACCTCCATAGCAGGAGGCCTGACCATGGTTCTGGGAATTGAGAACTATGTAACAGCAGGAGGATGGTTTATCATCCCGCTGTCCAATAAGCCAATGATGATGGCAGCCATGGTGGTCCTGGGAGGCGTCATCATGGGAGTGATACTCTCCCTGTGGAAGAAAGTGGTGACGGAAGACGATTCCATGGACTTTGGAATGGAACAGGAAAATGGGGAGAGCACCACAGAAGGAATGACATTTGAGAACTTTTAACACATTCGGGTATGTTTTTACAGGAGGATAAAAAATGCTGCTGAATCTGCGGGAAATACTGGAACCTGCCGTAAAGGATAATTTTGCAGTGGGAGGATTTAATGTAACAGAAAGTACCATGTTCAAAGCCATTGTGGAGGAGGCGCAGTACCGGGAAGCCCCGGCCATTATCCAGGTCTCTCCCAATGAATTCCAGTTTTCGGAACGGGAACTGTACCTGTATTTCTCGGTCCGCCTGCAGCGCAGCAGGAATCCTTTTGTACTGCACTATGACCACAGCAAATCCTATGAGGGATGCATCCGCGCGATCCAGGCAGGCTTTACCTCTGTCATGTTTGACGGCTCGCAGATGGAGTATGACCAGAATGTGGAGTGTACACGCCGGGTCGTGGAGGCGGCCCATGGGGCCGGCATATCGGTGGAAGGGGAGATTGGCACCATAGGGGAGACCGAGGACTATTTAAACGGCACGGTCCGGGATATGGTATATACATCACCGGAGCTGGCCAGACGGTTTGTAGAGGACACCGGCGTGGACGCCCTGGCAGTTTCCATTGGCACGGTACACGGCATTCTTCCAAAAGGATATGTGCCTAAGCTGCAGCTTGGGCTTCTGAAAGAGCTGGCAGCTGCGGTGCCGGTGCCGTTAGTTCTTCACGGAGGTTCCGGCACGCCCCATGATGAGGTGGCGGCTGCCTGCAGGACAGGCATACACAAGGTAAATATATCCAGTGAGTTCAAACATGCCTATTATCAAAGCGTAAGGGAATTTGTAACAAATCATCCAACCCTGGTCAGTCCCACACTGGTCCTTAAGGATGCAGTGCAGGAGGTTAGAAATGTGGCAGGGACAAAGATGCAGGTGCTGGGCAGTGCCGGAAAATCGCATTGCTATAGGAAATACTAAAATTTAAGGGGAGTACATAATGTATACAGATATCAAAACAATTCTTGATGATGCAAATAAAAACAACTATGCTGTTCTGGCGGCATCCGCATTTAACATGGAGCTGGCCAGGGGACTTATAGCGGCAGCAGATGAAATGCAGGCGCCGCTCATTATCCTCATGGGCCAGGCCCAGATGACAAAGCACGCCAGGCCGGAGCTGATGGTTCCCATGATTAAGACCCTGGCAGAACAGACCAATGTGCCGGTGGCCCTGATTCTGGACCACGGCAGGGACTGGGAAAAAATTACATGGGCTTACAGACAGGGATTTTCCTCCATCATGGTGGATGCCTCGGCCTATGACATGGAGGAGAACATTGCCAGGACTAAAAAGGCAGTGGAGCTGTGTCATGTACAGGGACTGGCAGTGGAGGGCGAGCTGGGTCATGTAGGCCAGGCCGCCACTCTGGACGGGTGCGACGTGTCGCTGTACACAAAGCCGGAGGAAGCCGTGCGATTTGTACAGGAGACCGGGGTGGACAGCCTGGCCATTGCCTGCGGCACTGCCCATGGGGATTATCCCAAAGGCTTTATCCCCACCATTAATTTTGATGTTATAAAAGGTGTGAAGCAGGCAGTGAACATGCCTCTGGCGCTTCACGGCGGATCCGGTTCCGGAGACGAGAACATCAGGAAAGCAGTGGAAGCAGGAATCAACAAGGTGAACATTGCCACCGAGATATTCAATGCATGCCGGGATTACGCAAAAAACCGTCTGGATGAAAAACCGGACCTGGATTATATGTCCCTTATGATGGAAGTGGAACAGGAATGTAAGAAAACAGTAAAGCATTTTATCAGCCTGACCGGTTCTGAGGGGAAGGCAGCCGGATTTAAGAAAAAGTATGCATTCTGCCACGGAATCAGCCAGATTGATACTGGGATTGGCGAATAGGGATATGCGCTGCAGCACCAAGCCTAATCCGCATGCTTCCTCCGGTACTGGATTGGGCTGCATCCGGCCTGCTCTTTGAAGACCCTGGAAAATGAACTGAGGTTGGTATATCCCACGGCCTGTCCAATCATTTCCACGGAGTAATCCGTATTAATGAGAAAGTCCTTTGCCCTGGTGATGCGGTATTCTGTAATATAGTCGCTCACTGTCATCCCGGAGATCTCCTTAAAGACATAATACAGCTGGGTCTTGCTGATTAAAAACAGCCGGGACAGGCTGTCCGTGCTCAGATTGTCGCTGTAATGGCCCCCGATGTATTCATAAATATCATATACCAGCCGGGCATGCTCCTGGTAGGCAGCCGTGTTCAGAGGGCCAAACCTCTCGGTGTAGAGCTGGTTGGTCAGCAGAAGAAATTCGCCCAGCAGAAATTTAAGGTGCAGATCTCTTCCGTAAACAGGTGAAGCAGAGCCGCCGCTTTCCGGCCTGTTGTAATCCTCCATCCTGGAGAGCACGGAGAGAAAGGAGTCCAGCTGCCGGTCCGGAACAGTGAGTACCACGGGCTGATTGCCGGGACGAAACAGGAAACATTCCAGCAGATTCACTTCAGGAGTGGAGAACCGGGATATGTAATTGGAAGAAAAATACAGCACATACCGGTCGCAGATTCCTGAACCGTCCTCCGGATAGATATAGTGCAGATCCATCTGGTTAAACAGAATCAACCCATTTCTGGGAATATCAATCTCCCCTGTTTCAAACTTGCATTTTAAGTTGCCGGACAGAGCAAATATAATTTCCATCTGCCTGTGCAGGTGGAAATTCCTTTTTTCAGTTGTCTCAGTTATCTTGTGCCTTACGGAAAATTCCTCCGGCAGCTTTTCCGTGTAGCGTGAAAACGGGATGTCCATAGGGTCCTCCTGAACGGTTATCTGTCATACGTTAAAACACGTTTTAGTATAGCACGGTTTGAAGAAAATGCAAAGTGCCGGGATAATCTGCAAAAAAAGGCCGCAGCACATCAGATATAATATGAAATGTAAGAAAAACAGGAAAATATGTAAGCTAATCTAAGAAAAAAATAAGGAAACAGCTGCTATGATTGATGAAATTGTAAAAAGCACAAGGGAAGCCTCAGCTGTGCTGGACCGCATAAAGTCCATGCCCTGTGAAGGATTAGAAAAAGAAGTAATTCTGCCTTTGCTGAGAAATGCAGTTAACCTGAAGCTTATGATTCAGGAGGACACCCAGACAGATATAAGAAAGCTTGTGATTATGAGCATCAAACGCCAGGATTTGCGGAAGGGGAATCTGCCGGATGAGGTGATTCAGAGGGAGATAAAGAAATACGACTGCCACCAGACCAGCCTGGCGGTGCAGAAAAAGGTACTGCTGCTTATGTTTATAGAGAGGGAGCTGGGAATTGCCATGGAGGATGATGAGGCCTCGGACATTGAGAATCTGGATGAACTGGCTGACGCTGTCATAAGGCACCTGAAAGGGGGAAAATGATATGGATGTAACTGAAATCCGCAGGGATTTTCCGATTCTGAACCAGGAAGGAAAGCCGTTAGTCTACCTGGACAACGGGGCCACAACCCAGAAGCCCCAGGCTGTTATTGACCGGCTGTGCAGGTACTATTCCCTGGAGAATTCCAATATACACAGAGGAAGCTATCCCCTCAGCAGCCAGGCATCACGCATGTATGAGAGGGCCAGGGAGACGGTCCGGTCATGGGTGGATGCTGAGTATGGGGAGGAAATCGTATTTACCAAAGGATGTACGGAGTCAGTCAATCTGGCTGCCGCGGCTGTATTTGAGACATATGTCTGCCCGGGAGATAATGTGATCGTCACTGAGTTGGAACATTCCTCCAACTATTTTCCCTGGAAGAATCAATGTGAGAAAAAATGCGCGCAATTCCGGGTGGCATTGGCACAGACAGACGGCAGCCTGAGGGCGGAGGATGTGCTGGATCAGATGGACAGCCGCACCAGACTGATTGCCGTCACGGCCATGTCCAACGTGACAGGCTTCTGCCCGGACGTGGACCGTATTATAAGAGAAGCCCACAAACGGGGCGTACTGGTACTGATAGACGCTGCTCAGGCCGTTGTCCACCGGGCTATATCCGTCAGGCAGATGAAATGTGATTTCCTTTGCTTCTCCGGCCACAAGATATACGGCCCTATGGGAATCGGGGTACTGTACGGAAGAAAGATGTATCTGGAGGAGATGGCTCCCTATCTGTACGGCGGGGATATGGTGGTGAAAGGAGACAGGGGAGAAGTTTCATATAAGAAATCCCCGTCCAAATACGAAGCCGGTACCCAGGATATAGCCGGAGCGCTTGGACTGGAGGCAGCTCTTCTCTATCTCAATCGCAGGGGATTTGAGGAGATGATCCAATATGAGGCGGAACTGGGCGCGTATCTGAGGGAACGCCTGGAAGCAGTTAAAGGGGTACATGTAATTGGGGAACCGGCTGTGCGGCAGCCCTTATCTGGCGGGTCCGTACCGCAGCCGCAGTCTGGCGGGTCCATACCGCCCATAGCAGTGTTTGAGACAGATAAGCTGGGTGCTTATGACATAGGTGTTCTGCTGGCCAATAGCGGAATAGCGGTCCGAAGCGGTTCCCACTGCGCCTACCCCCTAATGAAACGTATGGGAAAGGAAAGTCTCTGCCGCGTATCACTGTCTTTTTACAATACAAAGCAGGAGATTGAATATATGGCAGAGAGGCTGGAACGGATCTGCGGGAGGGGAAGCTAATGGATGAAAAATACCAGACAGACATATGCCGGACAGAGAAAAAGTATATTGACAGTCTGCTCCGGTTGCAGGACCCTGGATCCCAGTGTGAATATCTTCTTATGCTTGGAATGGAAAAGCCTCCGTTGGATTCCCTGCGTGCGGACCAGTACAGGATTGGGGGATGCAGGACCGCAATCTGGCTCCGGGCAGAGGACCGTGATGGAATGGTACATTTTTACAGTGACAGTGATTCGCTGCTGGTACGGGGCGTGCTTTCCATTCTGGAAGAACTGTACCAGGCAAGAACGCCGGAAATCATAAAGTCCCATCCCATGAGATTTCTGGATTATATATCTGACGATGTGATTTATCCTGAGATAAAGGAAAATGGTTTGTCAAAATGTTATCAGATACTGGCGCGTATGTGAAATATAAAAATCTATACCAACAATGAAAACCATATTAAATGAAAACTATGTTGAATGAAAACGATATCAAATAAAAACGATATTAAAGGAGAGGTCAATTATGAAGTATGCAATGGATGTAAAGGTTAACTTAAAACCGATTTTCAGCAATCTTGTACACACAGACTGGTGGGAAGGCCCGTGCCGCGTAGGGCCTATGGAAGAGGGCACGCCTGAATTTGAGCGCAGGGTGGGGAAGGAACAATTTAAAATCTGGTACCAGGAATTACAGAACAATCTGGATCTGACCCGCTGTAATCTGATGGATCCGGTTTACATGGAATTTGACGAGAGTTTTGTGATGCGGGATTCTGAATTTGACAAGCTGATGCCTGAAAATCATCAGGTGGATTTGTATTTGATTACATACCGCGTACCGGGAATCGAGCGTTTGAACAAGCCAGTTTCCATGATTAATCTGGGACCTACCCCCATCGACCTTGTGGGATATTACAGGGACATCGGACTGGAGGCATATATGGCCCATGACTATGAAGAATACAACCGTATTCTGACCTGCCTCCAGGTGCGTAAGGCTGTCGCAAATACAAAAATTTTAATCCTGTCCAATTCCGAGCAGACGCCGGCATCAGTCAACACCAGCTGCTGTGATCTGGTAAGCCTGTTCACACGGTACGGAATCCGCCATAACCGTATTGACTTCAGACAGGTGTTCAACTATTTTGATGAGATACCGGCAGACGAGGGAATCCATCAGGAGGCCAGGGCCCTGATGGAAGGGGCGGACAAAGTGGATATCACAGAGGAGTACCTGTGCAGCGATCTGCGGTATTTCCACGCGGTGCGCAGGATGATGGAGCGCTATGACTGCAATGCGTTCACCACCCCGTGCAAGGAACTGTGTGCCAGCCGCCTTCCCCAGAAGAATAAGTGTGTTCCCTGCATCACCCATTCCCTGAATAAAGATGACAGGATTCCGTCAGCCTGTGAGGAAGATCTCGCTGTATGGATGGCCATGATGATGATGATGTACCTGACCCGCCAGAGCGTGTTCATGGGCAATCCGGTACTGGTGCTTGCCGGAAGCAGGACCTTGGAACAGCTGGGAATGCCCAAGCTTCTGACACAGCCCGGCCAGGTATTTGACCACGATGTACTGGAAATCCACCACGCTGTGCCGGTGCGCAGGATGCGCGGATTTGACCAGCCGGAGCAGAGATATGAGCTGGCCCATTTTACCACCCAGGGCTGGGGCGCCCATTATCATGTGGATATGGCAGAGGAGGAAGGACAGGTGGTTACCTTTGGCCGCTTTAACCGCCAGGGTACCAGGATGATGGTAGCCGTAGGCCATACCCTGGGATGCGAGTTCCGTCCCGTTTACTGCAGTCCTGCGGTGTATTACGAGGTCGAGGGCGGCGCCAGAGAGTTCCGGCAGGCATTGGCAAAGGGAGGTTACGGACATCACCAGGCCATTATTTACGGCAATCATGTAAAGGAATTACAGGAGCTGGGCGAAATCGTGGGCTTTGAGGTGGAGGTGTTCCACTAATCAGAAACCCAATCAGGCCCAATCATTAAATTTTCAAAACCCCTTGACATTTCCGCAAAAAGAGGATAAACTCAATAAAAATTCATAATGAATGCGGAACAGCTCGAAAGGGAGTAGTTTAGATATATTGTCAACAACCTCGGTTCCAACGGAACCTGGCAATATATGCCTTTACGGTTACAAGACTTTTATGCGTGGTTTGCAGATATGTTACATATCCTGGCAGCCATCCATAGAAGTCTTTTTTTGTGGGTTTCCCGGTGCCGGAGCGTGGCGGATAAGCTTTTTTTGCCAGGCCAGGGGCATTTTGGCGCAGGGATACGCGCATAATAGACTAAGAACTCATAATGAGGAGGAAAGTACATGAAAGAATGGTATCAACAGACAAAAGAAGAGATACTCAGCCAGTTTCAGGTAACGGAACAAGGTCTGACCTCTTCCCAGGCAGAGAAAATCCTGGCTGAGAAGGGAGAGAATGTCCTGGAAGAGGGAAAGCGCAAGAGTACCCTGCAGGTATTTTTGGAGCAGTTCTGCGACCTGCTGGTGGTTATCCTGATTATTGCAGCCCTTATTTCCATGGTGTCAGGCAATGTGGAGAGCACGGTAGTCATCCTGGCTGTTATCATCCTCAACGCCATCCTGGGCACGGTACAGCATGCAAAGGCTGAGAAATCCCTGGACAGCCTTAAATCCCTGTCATCCCCCAACGCCAAGGTGTTAAGGGACGGACAGAAGGTGGAGATTCCGTCTGCCAAGGTGGTTCCCGGAGACATCCTGTACCTGGAAGCAGGCGATCTGGTGGTGGCTGACGGAAGGATTCTGGAGAATTATTCCCTTCAGGTCAATGAAAGCTCCCTGACTGGGGAGTCCACCAATGTGGATAAGAGCGACGGAACCCTGCACAGCGACTGCGCCCTGGCCGACCGGGCCAATATGGTATATTCCAGCGGCCTGGTGACTTACGGACGGGCAGTGGTCCTGGTGACTGCCACGGGTATGGATACAGAGATTGGCAAGATAGCAGCCCTGATGAACGCTACCAAGGAGAAAAAGACTCCGCTGCAGGTCAGCCTGGACCAGTTCGGCAGCCGTCTTGCCATGGCCATCATGGTTATATGCGCCCTGGTATTCCTGCTGAGCCTGTACCGAAAAATGCCTGTCCTGGATTCCCTGATGTTTGCAGTGGCCCTGGCAGTGGCGGCCATACCTGAGGCACTGAGCTCCATTGTAACCATTGTACAGGCCATGGGCACCCAGAAAATGGCAAAAGAACATGCCATTATCAAAGAGTTAAAGGCTGTGGAGAGTCTGGGCTGCGTCTCTGTCATCTGCTCGGACAAGACCGGAACCCTGACTCAGAATAAGATGACGGTCCAGAACATTTACACCAATGGGCAGACCATTACCATAGACCAGCTGAATCTGAAGAACCAGCTTCACCGTTATCTTCTCTACGATGCCATACTTACCAACGATTCATCTATCGTTGACGGAAAAGGCATCGGAGATCCCACAGAGTTTGCGCTGGTGGAGATGGGAAGAAAGGCGACCGTGGACGAAAACCTGCTCAGAGAGCTGATGCCCCGTCTGGAGGAGATACCCTTTGACTCAGACCGGAAGCTCATGAGTACCAAATACGAACTTCACGATGTGCCCACCGTACTTACCAAGGGAGCCTTGGATGTACTTTTAGACCGCACCGTGAAAATCCGTATGGAAGAAGGAATCAGGGACATAACCCAGGAGGATAGGGAGGCCATTCTTCAGAAGAACCTGGAGTTTTCCCAGGAGGGCTTAAGAGTCCTGGCCTTTGGATATAAGGAAGTACCTGAAGACTATACCCTGTCCCTGGACAATGAGAACGACTTCATTTTCCTGGGCCTGATATCCATGATGGATCCCCCAAGGGAAGAATCAAAGGCAGCAGTTGCAGACGCCAAGCGGGCCGGAATTAAGCCTGTCATGATAACCGGCGACCACAAGATTACCGCCACTGCCATTGCAAAGCAGATTGGTATTTTTGAGGACGGCGATATAGCCATGACGGGCCGTGAACTGGACGCCATGTCAGAGGAAGAGCTGGACCGCAAGATCACGGACATATCTGTCTACGCCAGGGTTTCACCTGAGAACAAAATCCGCATTGTGGACGCATGGCAGAGGCGCGGTTCCATCACGGCCATGACAGGAGACGGAGTCAATGACGCACCTGCCCTTAAGAAGGCGGACATCGGAGTGGCTATGGGCATCACCGGCACCGAGGTTTCCAAGGATGCGGCAGCCATGATACTGACAGACGATAATTTCGCAACCATCATCAAGGCGGTGGCCAACGGACGAAACGTATACCGCAACATAAAGAATGCCATCAAGTTCCTGCTGTCAGGCAACATGGCAGGTATCCTTTCTGTATTATACACATCCCTGGCAGCCCTGCCAGTGCCGTTTGCCCCGGTACACCTGCTGTTTATCAACCTGCTGACCGATTCACTGCCGGCCATAGCCATCGGCATGGAGCCGGCTGAGAAGGATTTACTGTCGGAGGCGCCCAGAAATCCGAAGACAGGCATCCTGACAAAGGACTTCATGACCACTATTCTGACCCAGGGCGGAGTCATAGCTGTCTGTACCATGATCGCCTTCCACACAGGTCTCAGAACCGGCAGCGCGGCCACAGCCAGTACCATGGCGTTTGCAACCCTGACCCTGGCCCGTTTGTTCCACGGATTCAACTGTCGCAGCAAGCACAACATTTTCAAGCTGGGCTTCTCGTCCAACTGGTACAGCCTGGGAGCATTTGCGGCAGGTGTGGTGCTGTTAGGTATTGTCATGTTCGTTCCGTTTATGCAGAACCTGTTTTCTGTAACACCGCTGACCCAAAGCCAGCTGATCAATGTCTGTCTCCTGGCCGCAGTACCCACGGTACTGATACAGATGTTTAAGATTATAAGAGATATTAAGCATAGGAAATAATGGGGAATTGTGGTATAATGTCCACGTAGGCAATGAGCAGTGCAAAAAAGTGGTGGGCATATATCCGTTGGGAGCTTGCTCACATAAGGATATATGCCTGCCGCTTTTTTTATAGGGGTAAGCCCGTGAACCAGCGGCCTTGGCCGCGATGTGCACTGCTGACTGAGCCCATTCAAAGCTCATCCTACCCAAAACAAAACCAACCAAAGGAAAGGGGCGGTGCTTAATGGATAAGGTCATAACAGTAAGCCGCGAATTCGGAAGCGGAGGCCGTGAGCTTGGGGTAAAGCTGGCAGAAAAGCTGGACATCCCATTTTACGACAAGGAGTTAATCTCCATGGCTGCGGACGATATCAATATTGCAGAAGAGGCATTCCAAAACTACGATGAGCATATCGTGATTCACGACCCGTTAGACAGGCAGTATTATCATGCCTTTTCTGACATTTACAAAGTACCCATGTCGGACCAGATTTTCGTGGCCCAGTCCAATGTCATCCGCAGGCTGGCTGCTCACGGTCCATGTGTCATTGTGGGACGGTGTGCAGACATGATTCTGGATGACAGCATTAACCTGTTCATCTACTCCAAGATGAGGGACCGGATTAAGCGTATGCTTATTTTGGAACCGGGTTCTGATGAGAAGGAGATGGAGCGCCGTATCCGGGAGGTGGACCGGAAACGCAAGGAGTATTACCAGTACTACACCGGCAACACATGGGGCCGGGCCCAGAACTACCACTTATGCCTGGACAGCGGGCTGACAGGGGTGGACGGCTGCCTGAGGGCGGTGCTGGCTTATCTGGGAGAGCTGTCGAAGTAAAGCACGGGACGGGCGGTACAGGGCAGGCGGAACGGGCGGCAGTACAGGCTGTGGAACAGGCGGCGGTACAGGCGTTTCGGTCAAATGAAGAATCAGGAAGAACCAAGAAGGATATTTTAACAAAAGAAGCAAAATTCAAATAATTTCAGGAGGCAGAAGATGAAACAGGATATGATTGTAATTCTTGACCTGGGAAGCACAGAAAACACAAAACTGGCCAGGGACATCAGGGAGATGGGGGTGTACAGTGAGATTTATCCCCACGATATCACAGCCAGCGAACTGAAGGAACTTCCCAATGTTAAGGGAATCATCATCAACGGCGGCCCTAACAATGTTGTGGACGGAACCCCCATTGATGTTCGTCCGGAACTGTATGAGGCAGGATACCCGGTAATGGCGGCAGGCCACGGCGCGGCGGCCTGTGAGCGTTCCATACATAGCTGGGATGAGGCTGACAGCGCCCAGATTCTCCGTTCCTTTGTATTTGATACATGTAAGGCCCAGGCCAACTGGAATATGAAGAACTTTATTTCCGACCAGGTGGAATTAATCCGCCAGCAGGTAGGAGACAGGAAGGTGTTGCTGGCTTTATCCGGCGGCGTGGACAGCTCCGTGGTAGCAGCCCTGCTCATCAAAGCCATTGGAAAACAGCTGACCTGCGTCCATGTAAACCATGGTCTTATGAGAAAAGGGGAATCCGAGAGCGTTATTGATGTATTCAAAAACCAGATGGATGCAAACCTGGTATATGTGGATGCTGTAGATCGTTTCCTCGGAAAGCTGGCCGGAGTGGCTGATCCGGAACAGAAGCGTAAGATTATCGGTGCTGAATTCATCCGCGTGTTTGAGGAGGAGGCCAGAAAGCTGGAGGGAATCGAGTTCCTGGCCCAGGGAACCATTTACCCTGACATCGTGGAGAGCGGAACCAAGACAGCCAAGGTAGTAAAATCCCACCACAATGTGGGAGGACTTCCTGAGGATTTGAACTTCACCCTGGTAGAGCCGCTGCGCCAGCTGTTCAAGGACGAGGTACGCGCCTGCGGACTGGAGCTGGGTCTGCCTCACAGCATGGTATACCGTCAGCCCTTCCCTGGTCCCGGATTAGGCGTGCGCTGCCTGGGAGCCATAACCAGAGAACGTCTGGAAGCGGTCAGGGAATCCGATGCCATTCTCCGGGAGGAATTTGCAAATGCCGGCCTGGACAAGACAGTGTGGCAGTATTTTACCATTGTGCCGGACTTTAAATCAGTTGGAGTCAGGGACAATGCGCGCTGCTTTGATTATCCTGTCATCATCCGCGCAGTCAATACAGTGGACGCCATGACTGCCTCCATTGAGCGCATTGATTATGACGTGCTGCAGAAGATTACGGACCGTATATTGAAGGAAGTTAAGAATGTGAACAGGGTGTGCTATGATTTGAGTCCGAAGCCTACGGCTACGATTGAGTGGGAATAATCACAGAAAGTCTAAAAACCCAGTAATATCAAGGGTTTTCGGACTTTGCCCACCCATTTTGATAACGATTTGATAACATCCCTTGAAGTGACTATTATTCTATACCCCGAATGGCTTATAGGTTATCAGAATAATTTTCAAATGGCTGTTACCAAGAAATAAATCTGTATTATACGATTAAAAAGCCCTTAACTGTGGATTTGTACCGCAGTTAAGGGCTTTTTGTCGTCTTTTTTCTTAGTCGTGTTTCAGGCGATCTTTGAAGGTGTCTAACATTACATCGTTCAGTTCCCCCGAAGGAACCTTTACCCAGCCGCCCGTCGTGTCGAACTTAGGATAGTGGTAGCGCCATTGGTCGTAGGTATCTTTATCAATCTCACCTGCATCGAGCTTGCCTTTTTGTTCTTTCCAAGCGGTAAGCATACGAATAATCTCTGCGGCATCCTTGCCCTTCTCAGAGTTGACTTTAAGACATACTTTTCCATCTGCTTCGTTGACAGTAATGCCGTAAATGTCCTCAAGGGCAAACAGCGTGTGCATCAGACCTATGTAACTGTCAATATCGGGCACATTCAACGCTTCCGGTGCCACATCCAAAACTTGTGCCAACGCTGCGGTAATATCTGCTTTTGGAGTACGGGAACCTGTTTCATACTGTGCCATACGAACATCAGCAGATTTATCGGGAAAACCGATTTGTAAACCGAGATATTTCTGTGTCATTCCACGCAGATTGCGGAAAAAGTGAATTCTTTCGCTAATAGCCATAGCAATTACGCTCCTTGTTTATGTGCTGTTCAATCAGTATAAGAACCTGTCAAGCACCGGGTAGTATTTTCTGCGAAAATCTCCACCCTAACTTGCTTGACAGAACCTTGTATTGGGTGCAACTTCATTATGCACCCAGTATAGCATAAATGTTTAGTGATGTCAAGAAGATTCCAAGCAAAAAAGTTTAGTATTTTCTCGCAAACCACTTGACAAAAGCAAATATGCTTAGCATAATGATATGAAACTAAGCAATTACGCTTAGTGAAATTGAATGACCGTCCAAGTGGGATATGATTTTGCCAAGACCTCTGAGTGGCGACGGAGCGAGCGAAACAACGCCGCTGAAAAAGCAGGGGCAGGAACGGCACTTGGGTAGAACGGCAACCCACTATATTAACCGAAGAAAGGAGGAAACTTATGGGACAACAGTTTATGCGTGTGGAAGAAGTCGCTGAGATTCTCGATGTTTCAATCTCGTATGCCTACAAAGTCATACGAGAGCTGAATGAGGAACTGAAGCGTAAAGGCTTTATTACCATCTCAGGAAGAGTCAACAGAGAGTATTTTAATGAAAGGCTGTACCAAGCCAGAAAGGAGAACAAAAATGCCTGTCTATAAAAATGAAGATAACGGCACTTGGTATGTTTTAACACGATATGTAGATTGGAAAGACGAGCGCAAACAGAAATGTAAGCGAGGTTTTGAAACCAAACGAGAAGCGCAGGAGTGGGAACGAGTATTTAAGCAGCAAAGTGCTGCCGATATGGATATGAACTTTTCCGCCTTTGTTGAGCTTTATATAAAGGACATAAAACCCCGCTTAAAAGAAAACACTTGGCTGACCAAAAAGCATATCATTGAAACCAAGATTTTACCCTATTTTGAAAAGAAAAATGTCAGCGAAATCACCACAAAGGATGTAATCGCTTGGCAGAATGAATTGCTCGCTTTTCGTGATGAAAAGAAGAAGCCGTATTCACAGACCTATCTCAAAACCGTCCACAATCAGCTTAGTGCCATCTTTAACCACGCTGTAAGACATTATGACCTTCGTTCCAATCCCGCCGCAAAAGCCGGTAATATGGGCACAGAGGAACGCAAGGAAATGAAGTTTTGGACGAAAGAAGAGTACAAGAAGTTTGCCGATGAAATGATGGACAAGCCCGTATCATACTACGCATTTGAAATGCTTTACTGGTGCGGCATCCGTGAGGGCGAGTTACTCGCTCTGACTGCGGGGGACTTCGACTTTGCAAAAGGCACAGTTACAATCAGCAAATCTTATCAGCGCTTGCACGGCGAAGATGTCATTACCACACCGAAAACAAGGAAAAGCAACCGCACAATTAAAATGCCGCAGTTTCTCTGTGAGGAAATGCAAGATTATATCGGTATGCTGTACGGCTACAAAAAGAAAGATCGTATATTCCCTATTTCAAAGAATTATCTGCACCGAGAAATGGATCGTGGCTCAAGAGCCGCAGGGGTGAAGCGTATCCGCATTCACGACTTGCGCCATAGCCATATTTCCCTGCTCATAGATATGGGCTTTTCTGCGGTGGCAATTGCCGACCGTGTTGGTCACGAAAGCATTGAGATCACATATCGCTATGCACACCTATTCCCGTCAAAGCAGACGGAAATGGCAAAGAAACTTGAATATGAAAGGATGGATATTGAAAATGTCCGCTAAAAATCTTGACCGTCACAACCGTTGGAGGAACAAAACAATCGCTTTTCGTATGTCGCCACAGGAGGCTGATGTTTTGGACAGTAATGTCAGAATATCGGGACTGACAAAGCAGGATTATCTTTGTGCCCGTGCTCTGCAGCAGCAAATAACGGTGGTCGGCAATCCGAGAGTCTATAAGGCTCTGCGAAACGAGCTTGCCGCCGTCCTCGATGAACTTAAACGCATCGAAGCCGGCGCCGGTGTTCACGATGACCTGCTCGACCGTATTGAGCAGATTAACACCACGCTATATGGAATGAAGGAGCGAAAGGATGGCATATAAAACCGAAAAGACTGTTCTCAATGTATCTGTTGGCGCAGATACGGAACAGTCTTCTCAAAAATGTACTGCAAATATTATAACCTATGACTCCTCCAATTTCAATAGTTTTGAGAAAAATTGAAAGGAGGCAACGCCTATGGCGGAATTAAAAATCATCAGTATGGATGAAGTGTCCGTCGAAGAAGTGGAATGGCTGTGGTATCCCTATATCCCATACGGTAAGTTGACAATCATTCACGGCGACGGCGGTGAAGGAAAAACAACACTGATATTGAGATTAGCGGCTCTGTTGTCAAGGGGAGAAAAACTACCCTGCGACGACACCGAGCGTGAGCCTATCAAGGTAATATATCAAACCGCAGAGGATGGGCTTGGGGATACCATCAAGCCCCGTCTTCTTGCCGGTAATGCAGACTGCTCACAAATCAAGGTGAGCGACGAATCTGAGGCAGCATTGACGATGCTTGACGAGAGAGTAGAGAAGGCTATTGCAGAAACGGGTGCAAGGGTAATGATTTTAGATCCAATGCAAGCCTATATCGGCACAAAGGTAGATATGAACCGAGCAAATGAAGTCCGTACCATTCTCTCACAGCTTGGCAGGATCGCTGAGAAATACCGTTGTGCGATTATACTTGTGGGACACTTAAATAAGGCACAGGGTAACAAATCCAATTACAGAGGTCTTGGTTCCATAGACTTTCAAGCAACAGCAAGAAGCGTGCTTGTGGTCGGCAGAGTAAAGGACAAGCCGGAGGTGCGTGTGGCGGCTCATCAAAAATCTTCCCTCGCACCGGAGGGCAAGCCTATCGCCTTTGAACTGAGTGAAGCCAACGGCTTCAAATGGATCGGTCATTATGATATTTCTATCGACGATCTTCTCAGCGGTATCAGCCGAGAAAAGAAATCCGATATGGCCGAAAATTTAATAACTGAATGTCTGTCAAAAGGTAAATACCCTCAGCAGATAATTTTGAAAAAAGCACAAAGCATAGGTATCTCAAAAAGGGTGCTTGATGAAGCGAAAAAGTCTTTAGGAGTTATCTCAATTAAAGAGGGTTGTCAATGGTATTGGCAACTACCCGAAGAAAAAGAGAGCGGCGACCAGTAAGGTTGCAACATTGCAAAGGTGCGGGACTTTCGAAATCTTGCAATGTTCTTTTTCGGCAGGTATGCCAATACGAAGTTTAGGCGGGGTGCAGGGTGCCCTTTTCAAAGGGCGGCTCTGCTGGGGAGTTGTCCGCAGACACCGGGGCAACGCCCCGCACCCCCCTCGGAGAGCGCAACAGCACCTTTTGATGGCAGTAGGCTGTCAAAAGTGCTTTTGCGTTACTCTTGACAAGAGTAACAGAACCGAGAACGGTTAAATTTTAGAGATTGGAGGTATAAAAATGAAAAGAACGATAAGCGCAATGGTCGGTAAAGGCTCGGTTAATCATAACAGCCGCAAGTTCAAAGCTGAAAACGTAGACGGTATCCGAACACATCTCAATATCGACTACTGCAATGAAAATATCAAAAAAGTCTATCACGAATTGTTTAATGATGCTCTGAAAAAATATAACGATAAGCAGACAAGAGCCGACCGTAAGATAGAAGACTATTACGAAAAAATCAGAAATTCCAAGCAAGAAAAGCCGTTCCACGAACTCATTTTGCAGATAGGCGATAAGGAAAATATGAGCGCAGAAAGTGAAAACGGAGAGATTGCCCGACAGATTTTAGATGAATACTATCGAGGATTTCAGGAAAGAAATCCTCAGTTAAAAGTGTTCTCTGCTCATCTGCATATGGATGAAGCAACACCCCATTTGCACATTGATTTTGTTCCATTCACCACCGGAAGCAAGCGTGGACTTGATACAAGAGTTTCACTCAAACAGGCGCTTGCCGCACAAGGATTTAAGGGCGGAACTCGTGGAGATACCGAGTGGAATCAATGGGTAAGCGCAGAAAAGTCTGTTCTTGCATTTGTTATGGAACGCCACGGGATTGAATGGGAACACAAGGGTACTCACGAAAAACATCTATCTGTTTTGGATTACAAAAAGCAGGAGCGAGAAAAGGAAATCGCTGTATTGGACAATCAACTTGCCGAGAAAAAAGATGAGTTTCGTGTTATGGCTGACCGCATTGAAAACTTTGATAACGGCGAAAGAGTGTTACAAAATCTTGATGAAAGCATAATGAATGAGCCTGAATATCAATTGCCTGAGCCGCCTGCAATGATGTCGGCGAGAACGTATAAGGCAAAGTTTGTTGAGCCGCTTATAGCCCGATTTAAGTCTTTAATAAGCACCTTATTTGCACGATATTTCAAGGCGTTGGACAGTTACCACAGATTGAACATCACAAACGGAAACCTATATCGTGAAAACGAAAAGTTATCGAAAGTTAATGAGAAATTATCACGAGAGAATGAAAATCTGCGTGCGGAAAACAGGGATTACAAACTTCTCCGCAAAGTATTCGGTCATAAACAAATTGATGACTTGCTTGAAAGAGCAAAGTCGGAAAAACAGTCTAAACAGCGTGAAAAACGCTTTAGAAATTATAAAGATGAAAGGTAAGACAACACAATGAAACAACATTTTACAGACGAAAAAACGGGAATCCGCTACACCTTGCAGGGAGATTATTATCTGCCCGACCTTGCATTACCCGCTGAAGAACAGCAGCCAATCGGCATATGGGGACAACGACATTTGCGACACATCAAGCAAAATCAAAGGGTGTTATACACCAATTTGCTGACAAGCGGCAAGTTAAACAGTTACCTTGCTGATATTAACCGACAGGCGGAAGATATGTTTTTCCGGCTTGTAAAACAGATGGCAGAACATGAGGGTGTGACCGAACAACTCAAAGCAGATAATCAAATGGCGTGGGTTGGTCGAATGAATGATATTCGTAGCAGAGCAACAGAAATTGTGAATAATGATTTGATTATTACGTTATAAATGTTTCGGGGTAGCACAGTGATTGTACTATGCTACCCCGTTTTTTTACTTATCATTTTTTGCCGGCTGAACATTTGAGCCTTTATTAGGTGGTTGAGTAGATATAGACTTTGTAGGTTGATACCCTTCATTTATTCCTTTCTTGGGTTGATATCCACGTTGCTCACTGTGAGGCTGATAGCCAAAATTTGTATTAGGATTAGGCTTCTTTGTGTCGCTCATTTTTTCACTTCCTTTAAATTAGAAATTCTATAGTTTCAACTTCATCTTTTGCAACAAGTATTCCATTGCTTTTGTCATCTTCTACCCAAGTCATATCTTCTTTAATATTGTAAGTTTTTTCAATATAAAGATCTCGTTCTTCAGCGTCAGAAGATGCAAAAGAATGCTCGGAGAATTTTCCATATATGGTTTTACCATTCTTCAAAGTTACAATGATCCACGATTCTTCTTGTTTTGAAAAGTAATAATCCCATGCAGTTGGAACGGGATGAATCTTGTTGACCCTCATTTTTGCAAATAACCACTCGATGAATCCCTTTTGCTTTACAACCCCGATAAAAATAGCAAGTAGAGTTGCTCCTACTACAGTTATTGCAAGCAGCGAAATCCAATAAATTGTGGGATGTTCTTTAGAAATTTTATTGAGCAATAGATACGCCCAACTCCAAACTGCACAATTAACAATGCTATACAACAAACAAGAGAAAAAATACTTTGTATCGTTATGTTTAATAGGCGGAACCAATGTGTCCATAATGCTTTTGATAATAAAACCAGGCAGAAGGAATATGCAGGTGTAGAATACTACTTCAAATGAATCAATAGTCATATTCCAACACTCCCATCACGGCAATACGCTTTCAAGCACTTGCCAATCATCACTGCCTATATCTTCGGAATAGTGATCTATGCAGATACACAGTTCATCGGTAGTTGCATCGTTACGCACGATACCACCCTTTAAGCCGTGCTCATCAAGATATGCCTTCAACACACCAAATTTCTTCGGTGTATAAAGGTCTATATCTTGACTATTACCGCTACGGTCAAATCCGCCTTTGGTTTCGATAATCCACAACTCACCGTTTACGGAAATAATATAGTCGGGGTAGAACAGTTTTTGTCTATTGGAATTGTCCACATAGACGATAGAAAAATACTCGTTGCCCTTGTCCCCGTTCTTATACCACCATTCAATGCTGTCGGAACGCTCACAGAATTTTTCAAATTTAACCTCCGGCACAGAGCGTGGTGCAGCAGAGGAAAGATAATTCTGATACACGTTCTTTTTCATAATGATCTGTGTTTTTGCATCACCGTTATAGGTAAACAAACAAGACTGCGGAATGCGGAACTCATAATAAGATTTCTGCTTAATTTCCAACTGCAATTGTGCTAACTCATAAGCCATAGCTTCACGAACCAAATGGCGTAGTCGGTCGGCATTGTTTAGTACAAATGCGTAAACTTCTCTCGGCTCTAAAGCAAGGATCTTGCGACTATACTTGAAATTCTTATCAAATAATTTACGGATAATGGTATTCATATAGGAGTATTCCATACCAATTTCCATGCCGATTTTACCGATTTCGTGGTGGTAATCTCGTCCGTGTTTGTGGGTGTTTAGTTTTTCTGTAACTGCAATAGTGTTCATATCTGCTGCCGCAAAATTAAGAGTAGCAGTTTCGCCTGACAGGGTATGCTTCACTATATTTTCACTCAGTTCATATCCTGCGGTTTGCAAACGGGTGCGATTTTCCGTTTTGTCCGTACCAATTCCGAGTTCTTTTTGAGCATAGGTTACAATAGCTTGTAGTGCCTTTTGAGGATTACGGGTACTTGTAATCATTGTTCTCTGCTCACTAATGAGCATTACATCTTTATGCTCATTTTTGAGGAAAAGAGTACAAGCATTTAACGCACCCTTATCGAGAGCCAGTTTTACACCTGCGGTAAATTTTTCGTCGAGAGTGTACAGATAGCAACTATCAAGCAGATCGCTTTGATAATGCTTTGCTTCGGGCATACGACGAATACGTCCTATTGTTTGTATTTCAAAGGTTTCGTCCATATTATCACGGAGCTTTACGAGAATATGTGCTCTCGGACAATCCCAACCTGTAGCAACCGCTTGCTTTATGATAACGGCAGAAGATACGGCATTAGGTTTGTCAATCCCCTCCAAGTTTTCGTGTTGGTCGGAGAGCCATACCGCAAGTTGTCCGTTTTCGTAAGTCAATCCTTGTGTTTCAAGGTAGCGTTCCACGCCGTCCTGTAAGGTTTCTGATTTATTCGGAATCTGAATCACGATAAGCGGGTTAATATCAGTATCGTTTTGTAAAAATGCTGCACGGAGTTCTCTCTGCTTTAGGAGTGCCTTTTCAAGAAGAAACGCCGTTTGATCGTCCGTTTCTATCGTTTGCGGAAAATCTTGGTTGATAACAAGCATTTTCTTGATAAGTCCCGCCGCAATTACATCTTCTTCGGGAATTTCAATAATTTCCGCCTTTGCTATGCCTTTAGGGGTGGCAGAGCAACGGATTATTTTGTCCGTATGAAAATACTGTATAATTTCATCGGCTTTTATGGTGTTGTTGTGGTGGCTCTCGTCAACGATAATCACAAAGCGAATACCGTTATTGAGGGCGTGTTGGATATGCTCTAAAAAATTGGTGCGTTCACTATCTTTAAGGGCGTTATTGCCTTTCTTGGTCAGTTTCTCCCAATTTATAAAGCAACTGTCATTTTCCTCGAAACCCGCCGTCATAACATCGGAGAGCAGCTTTGTCTGCGAAGCGTGGATATATTTATCCATTTTCGCCTTACTCTGTTCTTCAAGGTTGCCCTTACCCGGAGTGAGCCACACAAAGACAGTCTTCGGAAAAGATTGTATGTATTGGTGCATAAAATAGGTCAGAATAATGGTTTTACCACTACCCGTAGGGCTTTTGAGGATAATATCACGGGCAGGCTTGTCCATAGCCTCAAACAGCGATTTTACTGCCGCAAGCTGAAATTCTTTTAATTCCATTATCGTCTGCCTCCTTTTTTATTGGAGGATTTTCTTATGCCTTTTGCTATTTCTGCCTTTGCTTCAGGCATTTTCATTATTTCTCCTACCAATCCCGTCATTAAGTTTTGGCTGAGACTATTTTCGTTTTCTTTGGAAATTAATTCTAACTTGTGTTTGTGTTCAAGTTCCATTTTTTCGAGTTCTTGTTGATGTTGCTTTCCAAGCGAATCAATATCGATTTTATGCTGTTCCATCAACTTTTCTAAATCGTGTTTATTTTGTTCCTTTACAACCCTGATCTGTGCAGATGCATTTTTGTGCGCAACTAAATATGTCACAACTCCGGTAACTATTGCAGGAATGCACGATATTAATAATGTTTGGACAAATTCATTCATAATCAACCCTCCTGTAAATTCCGATAGTAATAATCGGGGATAATACTAATTTCAATACCGTTCTTTTTCAATGCATCTTCCTGTTCGTTGCTTGGCAAAAGATCGTGTCCCATATATAGTTTACGACACTTTGCAAAGACATCGGTATTTGCGATAAATTCGTCAAGTTCTTCTTCGGTCAGCACAATACCGATTTCATCATTTCCCGTAAAGTTCACGCCGTTTTCAAGCTCAACGAGTTCACGGATATGCTTTAAGAGATCGTCCGCATATTCGTAATACATGCGCTCATTTATAGGAACATAGTCTACCTTGTAATATTTAAGACTTGCCTCGTAATTATCTTTATCAATTACTCGCTTTATGCGTTCATATGTAACATCACGGCAAATATTGTTTTCGTTGTTGGTGCAGAGAATAAAGCGACGGTTACTATGTTCGTTACTTGCATTGTATTTTAGTACAGCGTGACCAAGTGTCCCGCTACCAGCAAAGAAATCGAGAATTATACTGTTATCTTTTGAACCCATCTTAATAATTCGTTCAATAAGACGTGTGGGTTTTGGATTAGTAAACACCACTTTGCCGTCGAAAATAGATTTTAGTTCACGTGCACCTTCTTGGTTATGCCCGACTTCAGCACTCGTCCACCAAGAGTCAGGTGTACGACCTTGTTGAACTTCTGACAAATAACGTTTCTTGCGAGGAAAAGAAGTTCCGTCCTTACCAAACCAAATTCTGTTTTCTGCAATTAAAGTACGCATATTATCTTCGGAGTACACCCAATGTTTACCCTCGGGAACATTGAAAATTTTGCCTGTTGGTCCTATTACATCATAATTACCATTTGTACGTACTTCGTTTGCAACTAAATCTCCTGATTGCCAAGGTCCTCTTGGATCGTTATCGGGATTTTTATAGCGGCTGTTCATTTCGTCCGTTCTGTCAAGAAGATTAAATTTAAGCAGATCAATATTTTTGGCATATACAAAGATAAAATCATGATTTACGGATATGTATTTAGCATCATTTTTTATGCTATGAATTTTTTGCCACATACAAGTTGTAACAAAGTTTTGCCAACCAAATACTTCATCGCAGATTAATTTAAGAGCGGCAAACTCATTATCGTCAATAGAGATGAAAATACATCCTGTAGGAGATAACAGAGTTCGGGCAAGTTCCAAACGATGCTTCATAAAGGAAGTCCATTTTGAATGTCGGTAATTATCCCCGTTATCAACCAAAGCATCTGAATATGTAAAACCGGTGCTCATTGTGTTATATGGCGGATCTATGTAGATAAGATCAATTTTGCCCTTGTGTGTTTTTTCAAGTAACTGCAACGAAGCAAGGTTGTCGCCCTCAATGAGAAAGTTCATTTCACCGCCGTTGTCGATATAAAGGTCGCTCTGTTCGGTCAGAACGGGTGTGTGGGTGGCAAGTACCTCGTCAATTTCCTCACGATGTTCCTCAAAAACCAGTCCATATTTCTTGCCGTTCACATCTTTTTCCAAATCGGAAAGATAAGAGAGTAGATTGGCTGTATTCTCGTCCTGCGGTGCAGATGATATAAAGGTGCGAATATCTTTAATTTTAGCAAGTAAACCTTCTCGTCTCTGTTTTGATACATTACCCGTTTTAGTTTTGTCAACGGTTTCTTTGGCTTCTGTCTCAGACACTGTACTATCTTCGCTTTCTCCAAAGATTGAATCTATTAAATCGTATACGCCGGAATCCTCCCAAAACTCGTTAATGCCCAACTTGTCAAGAGTCTTATCTGTAGTATATTCGATAACAGGGTTGCAAATAAATGTAACCAAAATTATCAAGATTTTAATAGCAAGAAACCACTTGCTCTTTTTAATCTTGTCCCATTCAGCTTTAGGCGAAAACTGCTTTTTGTTGACAATCTCTGTGATTTCCTCATTGATATCGTCCTGCGTGATTTCGCCGCTTTCATATAACTTTTCGGCAGTATCTACAGAAAAATCATCCGTAACCATATCTGATAAAAAGTCATATTTGGGGAGAGCGTCAATAATACTCGCAATCCCTGAAAGATTTAATCCCGATATAGCACTCATAGCGGATGCACTTGTCTGTAATCCCGATATAATACCTTTGATATTCAAGGTGTCAAAGGCTTTTGTCTGCTCAAAAATCGGAGCATAGGCAAGATTCATCGCCTTAATTGACTCTGAGATTGGAGCAACGGTCCTTCTATATTCTTCGAGTGCCGCAGTGGCACCGCCCATAGATGATTTTACGGCATTGAGCGTACTTTGTAGTTCTCTTACTGCAGCAAACGCACCTGTTGTTTCCATTTTAAGTGCAGCAGTCAAGGCACCGGTTTCCTGCAATTTTCGCATAGCGTCAAGTGCAGGAGTATTCAAAAAAACATATGGATTATTGTTTGTACTCATTACTTCCTCCTATTACATCCACTCACTGTTCGGAGCAGTCCAATTACCTGTGAACGTATTGCCTTCTACCGCTGCCACAAACGGTTTTGTTAAAAACGTCTTTATTGTTTTAAGCACGGTGCTGTAATCATCTGTTTTCGTATCTATCTTACGAACAAAGGCTTTCCACTTTTTCTGCATTGCGCCGTCTCTGTCAAAGCCCATTACCTGCTCAAATTGTTCAACAGTAAAGTTATGCCCACGATTTTCAAAGGTCTTTTTCAGTGCTTCCGTCAGCGTGGCTCCGTCAAAATCAAATTTATTGGCAAGATAGTAAATATCGTAGTAATCTTTCATTCTGCTGGAAAATTCCATTAGACTGAGAATAGCGTCTATCTTCTCGGCAATGGTTGTTTCCAGAGAGTATGTATTTACTGTCGGGGCGTCAAAGTCGGAAAGCTGTGTCGGGATTTTTCGTTTTTCCTGTTTCGGTACGATTACATCCCCCACACCGAAATCAATACTGAACGGTGTTTTGGTGTTTTTAATGCGGGCGACTACCGATGCGCCGATACCGGCATGCTTTTTGGCAACAGCAATAGGGGCAACATCTTTAATCTCAAAGGTGATAAAATCATTTCCGGTAGGAGTTGCAATAATTTCCTCCAACACGGTTTTTAACTGCTCCGGCGTATTTGGCATTTGGCGGAGCAAAAAGTCCACATCAACTGTTACTCGGCTGTCAAAGTCGGTAAGGGAATAGATAAACAATCCGCCTTTCAGCACAAGTTTTTCTGAATATTTGGATTTTTCCAAACGGCGCAGAAATTCCTCTTGGCAAAAGAGCTGCAGACAAAGCTGATAACTTCTTCCGCTTTCGGCAGCCTTATTTTTCAGTCGTGCAAGCACAGATGCAGCAATATCAGCCATTAAGCAGTACCTCCATTACATTCATCATTTTTTTATAAACGCCCATTTCCTTTGCATATTTGGAAAGGGTGGCAAGGTTTTTCTTTTCATCTGCTACATAGGCGTTGATTGCTTTATTAAATATTTCATTATCCAGTTTTGTGCGGTATTTGAAACAGTCACAGATAGTGCGTTCACGGTCATATACGGGAAGCGTGACACCGTTAAAAGTACCTGTTGTTTCACCGAGGTGGTACATATCGTTCTGAACATAATACGCCTTTACCGGCACTTCTTCCCGTATGGATTTTACGGTTCTGGAATATGAACGGGGAACGGTAATCGTCCATTCACGGGGCGCAAAATCGCTGTAACCGTAATAAAACAGCGCCGATTCAACACAAACGATGCCTTGCGTCATCAATTTGGAAAGGAGAACTTCTTCTTTGAGCTCATCCCCAACAGACAGCTTATAATAACCGTGCTTGACACGTTCAATATATCCCTGCTTAAAAAGCGTATAAAGATCTTGCTCTTTCAGTCCGGCAGAAATGAAATCAGATTTCTTTGCAACTTCACCGACTGTATTAAATACTTCGTTTACGATATCGTGCTTACTCAAACTGCCACCAACTTTCTGCACGCAGTATTTTCATTGTGCGTGTTTATATTATAATAGATTCTTCCCTAAATCGCAAGAGGTTTGCACGCTTTTTGCAAATATTGCGTGTAAATTTTGAAAAATATATTGCAATTTGAGGTCAAGTACGCTATAATACACACATACCACTTCCATATTATCCACGGTGAAATTATTCTTGTTATCAACCACGATAACAAAATGATAACAAGGGCATTTTAGCACAGGATAATACAGATACATCATAAAATCAAAATAGAGAGACTAACGAAAAGCGAAATTACATAAACAGAATTGTTTAGTCCTTGTCGAGTGGGAATAAGTTAAAATAGGCTTTCAAGTCCCGAAAAACCTTGATATTACAGGGTTTTTCGGGATTCTTGTTTTTTACTGGCTACAAAATGGCTACATCAGCCAAGTTTTTTGTAGCCGTCATCTTTTTCAGCCAGCGCATCAAGCTGATCGGCTACTTCACTTTGCTTGTTCGGATACAGATGACTGTAGGTGTCCATAGTGGTCTGTACCTTTTCATGCCCCAGACGTTTGGCAACCAGAAGCGGTGTGCAGCCCATATCAATCAGCAAACTGGCATGGGTATGACGTACATCATGCACTCTGATTTTCTGCGTTCCGGAGTGCTCACAGCCATACTTCATCTGTCTGCCGACCCAGCCTCTGTCATAAGGAAAGATGCGGTCTGTAGGCTGTACATCATAGAGTTTTGACAGATAGTCTTTCAGGCAGGCTTCCAGTACTTTCGGCATAACCACTTCACGGTAGCCGGCTTCTGTCTTAGGCGGATAGATGTAGTCCTTTCCGTTCAGACGCTGATAGTTTTTATTGACAGAAATAATGTGTCTGTCAAAGTCGATATCCTCCGGTGTCAGAGCCAGCAATTCGCCAACACGAAGTCCTGTATAGTACATCACCATAAAGATTGTATAGCCAACAGGTCTTTCCTCCATCGCCTTGATAAAAGATTGAAATTCTTCATCTGTCCAGAACAGCATTTCATCAGCGTTTTTCTTGCCCATACTTCCTGCCTTGAGACAAGGATTTTCTCTCAATCCATAGAATTTTACAGCGAAGTTAAACGCAGCAGTAAGCTGATTATTGATGGTTCGCAGATAGGTTGGTGCATAGCCTCTGCCATTAGGTCTGCGGAAGTTGATCAACTCATTCTGCCAGTTGCGAATATCGGTTGGCTTGATAGCGTTGATAGGCATCTCGCCGAAGTATGGGAGGACTTTCTTATTAAACAGATAGTGCTTGTTGGATAAAGTCGTTTCTCTAAGGCGAGGATTTACATCTTTCATATAGATTTCAACAAAATCCTTGAACTTCATACCCAGGCTACCATCTGCCTGACTGATAAAATCCTGTTCCCATTGCAAGGCTTCTTTTTTGGTTTTGAAGCCTCTTTTCTTTTTGTGGATCTCCTTTCCTGTCCAATCCTTTACTCGGATTTGAGACATCCATTTTCCGGTGTTCTTATCTCTTGTTACTGACATTGTATTCTCCTTTTCTATCCCAATGTCAGACCTTAATTATTTCTCAGAGCCAAACTCCTTTTCAAGATAAGCTCTGCGACGAGCCAAGCGCTCGTCCTCGTCAAGTTCTTCCGGTTCCACACATTCTACGGAAGCCCCAGCATAGTACGCAAGGGTCTGCTCTTGCCAGCTATGTAATGCAGATGCAGAACAGTTGTAGCTGCGCACATCCTCACGCATATCTTCCCATTGTTCCAAGAACAAACACATATCTGCGTTATGGTCGGCATCCATTTCTTTTCCGTTAAAGCGGATAGAGCAGGTCCACTCGTTGCTGCGAGGGGGCTTTTTTACATCCACATCAAATTTAAGAGAGGATACCTTGTTCAGTTCAAACAGGAAGCTCATTATGTCAGCAAGACTTCTGATAGGCGCCGTATTGGTTTCGTAGCCAAGGATAAAAGTCGGCGTTGTATCCAGATGTTTTGCTATTTCGTTTACGACATCAATGGAAACCTCGATTTCTCCGGTTTCGTACTTCTGTACGGTACGCAGAGATTTCCCAATAAGGTTAGCCAGTTGTGTCTGATTCAGTCCTTTGCGTTTTCGTAGTGTTTTTATCCGCTGACCGATTGCGGAATAATCGAAATTATCCATAGTTGATTCACCTCGTATTTATCATATCACAAAGAAATACGAATTGCAAGTACATACTTTTATTCCGCAAGTATTGACAAAAGCAGCGTTTATTCGTATAATGAGAGTGTATTAAAAGTGCGCATTTTTAAAATCAAGAAGAAATAAGGGAATTAAAAATGCGCAAATCAGCTTTTTAGACACAGGAGGTAACCATGAGAGCACAGTTTATCACAGCAGAAGAAGTTCAGCAGGTATTGGACATCAGCCGCAGCAAATCTTATCAAATCATCAGAGATTTGAATAAGGAACTGAAAAGTATGGGCTATCATACCATTGCCGGTAAATGCCCAATCCAGTTCTTTAAGCAGAAGTTTTACGGTCTGGAAATTGGAGGTGACAACGCTTGATGCAGGAAAATGAAAAAACGACCGTCCCGATTCCATCTGTTGGCGCAGATGGGGAACAGTCGCTTTCCTATGTAACAAATGAAATTATAACAACTGGCAACGAAGAAATCAATCCCATAGATGAAAGTGTGGAGGAGATGCTTCGTCAGATGCAGAGAATGTCTGATCCATCCTATCTGGCTACCATGACTATGAGCCAGCTGTATGACACTGTATACGAAAGCAGACTGCCTATTATTGATGGCCTGCTTTACCCCGGTACCTATTTGTTTGTAGGTGCTCCCAAAGTTGGCAAGTCATTTCTGATGGCGCAGATTGCGTATCATGTCAGCACAGGACTTTCGCTTTGGAATTATTCTGTTCATGCGGGCACTGTACTGTACCTTGCGTTGGAAGATGACTATAGACGCTTACAGGAGCGTTTGTATCGTATGTTTGGAGTAGAGGGTACAGATACCTTACACTTCGCAACCTGTGCCAAACAGCTTGGTGCAGGGCTGTATGAACAGCTGGCTCGCTTTGTATCAGAGCACAGAGACACCCGACTGATTATTATTGATACTTTGCAGAAAATCAGAGAAGCCAGCGGAGACAGATACAGCTATGCAAGCGATTATGAAATTATTGGTCAGCTGAAATACTTTGCCGACCAGACGGGTATTGCGCTGTTGTTGGTACATCATACCCGAAAACAGCAGGCAGATGATAAGTTTGATATGATTTCCGGCACCAATGGATTGCTCGGTGCTGCTGACGGAGCTTTTGTTCTGCAAAAGGAAAAACGCACCGGAAATACTGCGGTACTTGAAGTGTCGGGCAGAGATCAGCCGGAGCAAAGACTGGTTCTAAAAAAGGATATGGAACGTCTTGTTTGGGAGTTGGAAAAAGCAGAAACAGAATTGTGGCAGATTCCGCCAGATCCGATTCTGGAAAAGGTTGCAGCTTTGCTGTCGGAAGATATTTTAGAGTGGAGTGGAACACCAACAGAGCTTGCAGAAGCATTGAAGTTAGAGCTGAAGCCTAATCTTTTGACAAAACACCTGAATGTCAATGCAAGCAGATTGTTTCATGAATGCCATACACAATATGAAAATATTCGCACTCACGCAGGAAGAAGAATCATCTTAAAGCGAGTTTCAGAGCAGCGTGACGATGCGTGACGGTTGTGACGATGTTTTTGACAGTGGTGGCGGTGTCTAAAACACCGTCACCATCGTCACCACCGACACGGACAGGAAAGGAGCGGATCAAAAATGAAAAATGTGCAAATCCCTTATGATTTATTTGTTGCCTTGCTTCAATATCATCTGATGATGGATGACGATTATGAAGATGAAATCAAACATGGCTTGGAGCAGAAACTGGAAGCTATGGTGAGGCATGAATGGTACGCAAAGTACAAGACTGCTCCTACACCAGAAGAACGAGAAGAAGCCCGTCAGCGTTATCTGGATGAGCGTGGAGTTCCGCAGAGCTTCCGATGGACAACTTCTCCTTGGGAGAGATGACAGGAGCGTGCCACGCTCCTGTGAATGGCAAATAAGGAAGTGATGATTGCAGTGATTTCGCTGAAAGTGGGTGCGCCCCACTTGGTGTTGTTGCGGTCATCACTTTTTTCTGTAAAGATAAAAATGAAAAATTTTTCTACTTACAAAACGATTGGAAAATCGTGCAGCCAGTATCGCAGATACCGTTCAAAGGGGATTGGGGATGCTTCCCCAAGAAGCAATTTGCGAAGATTGACCCAGAGGGAAAATCGAGAAAATGAGTGAACCTGTACAGGTTTACACTGCTTGCCGATTTGTGAGCGTAAGCGAATATGCCCGTTATTCCCAAAATTAGGCTTATTATACAGGATTTCGATGTTTTATTCATTTAAAAGGAACTAAAATTAAGCGAACACTCACTTTTTCATTGAATTTATTTGCGATAATGCTATAATTAACATAATGGGACTTTTTAGATAAAAGTTTTCTGTGAAAGGACTGGTATCCCTATGGATGTTAGTTATAAAAGACTTTGGAAACTGTTGATTGATAGAGATATGAAGAAAAAAGATTTGGCTGAGAAAGCGAATCTCAGTAATTATACAATCAACAAAATGAATAAAGGCGAAAATGTAAATACGGACACATTGGTAAAAATCTGTGGAGCATTGAATTGCAGGATCGAGGATATTATGGAAGTCGTTCCAGATGAAAAATGATGCTGTGATGCTTATGGAACAGCAACTATAGTATTATTGTATTGTAAAATTCAGGAGATTGGGTATGGAACTAATTAACAACACAACTAAAACATTACGAGATGATTTAGCTGTTGAGATAAAACAAGGCAGTAGGCTTTCTGTTGCAGCAGCCTGCTTCTCTATCTATGCTTTCCAAGAATTGAAAAAGGAACTTCAAGGCATTGACGAATTAAGATTCATTTTTACATCACCGACTTTTACAACCGAGAAGGCAAAAAAAGAAAAGAGAGAATTTTATATTCCAAGATTAAGTCGAGAACGCAGTTTGTATGGAACAGAATTTGAAGTAAAGCTTAGAAATGAGCTTACGCAAAAGGCGATTGCGAAAGAATGTGCCGAATGGATTCGGAAAAAGGTTACTTTTAAATCTAATGTTACCAATGAAAATATGATGGGCTTCATCAACCTTGATGATAAAAACTATATGCCGATTAACGGCTTTACAACGGTTGATCTGGGATGCGAGCGTGGTAACAACGCATACAACATGGTTCAAAAGACAGAAGTACCATTCTCAACTGCATATATAGACTTGTTCGATAACCTTTGGAATGACACCTCAAAATTGCAGGAGGTTACTGATGAAGTCATTGAGAATATTACAGCTGCTTATAATGAAAATTCTCCTGACTTCATTTATTTCGTGACACTTTATAATATCTTTAGCGAGTTTTTGGAAGATGTCTCTGAAGATCATTTGCCGAATGAGGCTACCGGATTTAAGGAAAGCAAGATATGGTCTATGCTTTACAACTTCCAGAAGGATGCTGTTCTTGCGATTATCAGCAAATTGGAAAAATACAATGGCTGTATTCTTGCTGATAGCGTGGGTCTTGGTAAAACCTTTACCGCTTTGGCTGTCATTAAATATTACGAGAATAGAAATAAATCTGTGCTCGTCCTCTGTCCAAAGAAGTTGACAAACAACTGGAATACCTATAAAGACAACTATGTGAATAACCCGATTGCATCAGATCGCTTACGTTACGATGTACTCTATCATACAGACTTGAACCGTACTCACGGCAAATCCAATGGTCTGGATTTAGATAGATTAAACTGGAGCAATTATGACCTGGTTGTAATTGACGAATCTCATAACTTCCGCAATGGCGGCAAACTGTCAGGTGAAGATAATGAAAAAGAAAATCGTCACCTGAAGCTGTTAAATAAGGTTATCCGTAGAGGCGTGAAAACAAAGGTTTTGATGTTATCTGCAACGCCGGTCAATAATCGCTTTAATGACTTGAAAAATCAGCTTGCTCTTGCCTACGAGGGTAATACTAATCTGATTGATGATAAACTGAATACAACAAAAAGTATTGATGATATTTTCAAAAATGCCCAGAGAGCATTTAACACCTGGAGTAAATGGGACCCGGCAGACAGAACAACAGAAAATCTTCTTCGTATGCTGGATTTTGATTTCTTTGAGGTTTTGGATTCTGTAACCATTGCACGTTCCAGAAAACATATTCAGAAATATTATGATACTTCTGATATTGGCACTTTTCCTACCAGATTGAAGCCGATATCCCTTAGACCTCCTCTTACCAGTCTGAAGAAGGCTATCAACTACAATGAAATCTATGAGCAGTTGACGCAGCTGTCATTGTCTATTTATACGCCTACACATTTTATTCTTCCGAGTAAAATGGAGAAGTATGCGGAAATGTACGAAGATAACAAGGTCAATGTCGGCTTTACTCAGGCAAACCGTGAGCAGGGTATCCGTCGCTTGACTGCAATCAACCTGATGAAGCGAATGGAAAGCTCTGTTCATTCCTTTAACCTTACACTGAAAAGAATCTACAGTCTGATAGATTCCACGATTCATAGTATTGATACTTATGATAAGACTTCCTCTGTGAGACTTGAACTGACGGATATTTCTGATATTGACGAGTTTGATAGTGAAGATCAAAACGGCGACGAGCTGTTTACCTTTGGTAAAAAAGTTAAAATTGATATTGGAGATATGGATTACAAATCCTGGAGAGATAGCCTTGCAAAGGATCGTGATACTCTTGAACTTCTGACACTGATGGTTGGAGATATTACGCCTGAGTATGATTCCAAACTTCAGGAGCTGTTTAGTGTTATCAAAAACAAGCTGGAGCACCCTATCAACGAGGGTAACAAGAAAATTATTATCTTTACTGCTTTTGCGGATACTGCGGAGTATCTGTTCGATAATGTGGGTAAGTATGTGAAGGAAAATTTCGGACTGAACACTGCAATGGTATCCGGTTCTGTAGAAGGACGCACCACTGTTCCAAGGATGAAAAGTGATCTGAATACAGTCTTGACCTGCTTTTCTCCAATATCTAAGGATAAGCATTTACTTATGCCGAACGATAATACAGAAATTGACTTTCTGATTGCTACTGACTGTATCTCTGAAGGTCAGAACTTGCAGGACTGCGATTATCTGATTAACTACGACATTCACTGGAACCCTGTTCGTATTATTCAGCGCTTTGGTCGTATTGACCGTATTGGCAGTAAGAACGCCTTTATTCAGCTTGTGAACTTCTGGCCGGATGTAACTCTTGATGAATACATTGACCTGAAAGCAAAAGTCGAAACCCGTATGAAGATTGTTGATATGACAGCAACGGGTGATGACAATCTTTTGAGCGATGAAGAAAAAACAGATTTAGAATACCGCAAAGCCCAGCTGAAACGATTGCAGGAAGAAGTGGTAGATATTGAAGATATGTCTACCGGTATTTCCATTATGGATTTGGGGTTAAATGAATTCCGTATGGATTTACTGGAATATATCAAGAATCACCCGGATATTGATAAAGCTCCCTTTGGACTTCACTCTGTAGCCGCTGCTTCAGAAGAAACACCGGCAGGCGTTATCTACGTTCTGAAGAATCGTTCTAACAGCGTGAATATTGATAATCAGAACCGTTTGCACCCGTTTTATATGGTTTATATCAGCAATGAGGGAGAAGTGATTTGTGACCATCTTTCTCCAAAGCAGATGCTGGACAAGATGCGTTTCCTTTGTAAAGGAAAAACGGAACCTATTCCGGAGTTGTATCGCCAGTTTAATAAGGAAACTCGTGACGGGCGAAATATGTCCGAGTTTTCTAAGCTGCTTGGTGATGCTATTGCATCTATCATTGAGGTCAAGGAAGAAAGCGATATTGATAGCTTCTTAGGCGGCGGTCAGATGAGCTTTCTTTCGAATGAAATCAAGGGATTGGACGACTTTGAACTGATCTGTTTCCTTGTTGTTCGATAATGTAGAAAGTGAGGTGGGATCATGCTTGGCTTGCCAAAAGCTACCGAATTAAGCAAGCAGCTTCCGAAGAATGCAATCTATGCGAAGTTCCAGATGAACACAGCAGAGAAAGCAAAAATAGATGCTGATATTTCAAAAATTACTATTGTCAATGAAGTATCCGCAGACAAGGTACATATTGCTGCCGGAGAGCAGGTTAAATCTTTTTTCGTTCTTCTGGTCACTTTGAAAAAGAAGGATTTCGACGATAAGACGATTATCACAATATCAAAGCTGATACCCCAGAATATGCTGTTGGTACTGGAATGTGGGGATGAAGCAAAGCTGGCTACCTACCATACCAAACTGATACAGACAAAATGGAAACGGAAAGAAGCTCTTTCTGTCGAGCTAAAGGGGCTGAACCTCGATTCTGTCTGGGAAAACATCATCATCCAGATTGGCGGTATCACGGTAGATCAAGGAAACACCCTGGATGAACAGATTGCAGTTGATGAACAGCGAATGAGGATTCAGAAGGAACTCGACCGTTTGTCCAAGGCTGCGAGGAATGAAAAACAGCCGAAGAAAAAATTTGAGCTGGCACAGAAAATCAACCGGCTAAAAAAGGAACTGGAGGAAAACTAAATGGATAAATTAAAAATGCAAACGGCGAACAAAGCCGATGAAAATTTCAAAAAGCTGGCGGAGCTGTTCCCCAATGCTGTGACGGAAACGATCAACGAAAACGGTGAGGTCGTTCGTGCCATTGATAAGGATGTGTTGATGCAGGAAGTTTCTTGCACAGTGGTGGACGGCAACGAGGAACGCTATCAGTTTACTTGGCCGGACAAGAAGAAGTCCATGCTACTTGCCAATGCTCCAATCAATAAGACGCTGCGCCCTTGCAGAGAGGAAAGCGTAGACTTTGATACCACCGAAAACCTTTATATTGAGGGCGACAATCTGGAAGTGTTGAAGCTATTGCAGGAAACCTATCTTGGCAAGATCAAGATGATTTATATTGATCCTCCGTATAACACGGGCAACGACTTTGTGTATAATGATGACTTCTCGATGAGTGAAGAAGAATTTGCCAAAGCTAACAAGACATATGATGAGGACGGAAACAGACTTGTCAAGAATCTGGATAGCAACGGTCGTTTCCATACCGATTGGCTCAATATGCTTTATCCTCGTCTTAAATTAGCAAAAGACCTACTTTCCGAGGATGGTATTATTCTCATCAATATGGATGAGAATGAACTCGTTAACTTATACAAAATCTGCTATGAAGTCTTTGGCGAGCAAAATGATTTGGGTACTATTGTGTGGGACAAACGCAACCCGAAAGGAGATGCTCAGGGGGTTTCTGCACAACACGAGTATATTCTATTGTTCGCAAAGAACAAAATTGCATTTCTTGAGCACAATAAGGTCGTTAGACCTAAAAAGAATGCTGCTGCCATCATAAAGAAAGCACAGTCTTTGTTTTCAAAGATGAGCTTGACTTATACACTGGAAGACATCAATAAAGACTTTTCTGCTTGGATGAGGGTACAGAATGATTTCAGTGGAGGAGAAAAAGCCTACAACAAAATTGACGAAAAAGGCAATGTTTATAGACCAGTGTCAATGGCTTGGCCGAACAAGAAAAAAGCACCCGATGATTACTTTGTTCCTCTTGTTCATCCAGTTACAGGTAAGCCTTGCCCCGTGCCCGATAGAGGGTGGCGAAATCCGTCTGCCACTATGAAAAAGATGCTTGACAATGGTCAAATTCTATTTGGAAAAGATGAGACTACAATTCCCAACAGCAAGTATCTTTTGAAAGACAATATGTATGAAAATATTCCATCGCTAATTTATTACGGTGGAAGTGATGTTGCATATCTTGAAGAAATAGGGATACCCTTTGAAACGCCAAAAGCGGTCGATGTTTGCAAAGAACATATTGTTTCTTTTACAAGCGAAGATGACATTGTACTTGACTTCTTCTCTGGATCTGCAACCACGGCACACGCAGTTATGGGAGCTAATGCTCAGGATGGAGGTCATCGTAGATTCATCTTGGTTCAGCTTCCCGAAAACTGCGGGATTGATACAGCTCTATACAAAGCGGGGTATAAAACTATTTGCGATGCAGGAAAAGATCGTATTCGCAAATCCGGCAGCAGAATTGAAGAAACGATAGATAAGGGCTTCCGTGTTCTCAAATGCGACACCTCCAACATGAAGGATGTCTACTACAGCCCTTCCGATTTTGACAAGAACCTGCTGGATCTGATGGCAGACAACATCAAGGAGGACAGAACCCCGGAGGATCTGCTGTTCCAGGTGATGCTGGATTTGGGTGTTGAACTTTCCAGTAAAATCGAGGCAACCACCATTGCCGGCAAGAAGGTCTTTGATGTAGCGGACGGCTTCCTGATTGCCTGCTTTGATAAGGATGTTAATGATGAGACCATCAAAGCAATCGCACAGAAGCAGCCGTACTACTTTGTGATGCGTGACAGCTCCTTGGAAAATGATAGTGTCGCTACGAACTTCGAGCAGATTTTTGCAACCTACAGTCCTGACACAGTAAGGAAGGTGCTTTGATATGGCTGAGAAAAAAGAATTACCGATTCGTAGCTCGGCAGCAGAATATCTGACTTTCGTGGCTTCCACCGGGGAGAGCGATGCCAGCTTTGAAATGCGGTATGAGGACGAAAATATCTGGCTGACCCAGAAAATGATGGCAGCGCTGTATGATGTAACCAAGCAGACGATTTCCCAGCATATCAATCGAATCTATGCAGACGGCGAGCTGACACCAGAGGCAACTGTCAAGAAATACTTGACAGTTCAAACCGAGGGAAATCGCCAGGTCAGCCGAAGTCAGGACCACTACAATCTTCAAATGATCATTGCCGTGGGCTTTAAGGTAAACAATCAGCGGGCAGTGCAGTTCCGCAAGTGGGCAGGACAAATCGTGAAAGACCATACCATTCAGGGCTGGACCATGGATGTGGAACGGCTGAAAAAAGGCCATATGTTCACAGACGAATATTTTGACCGCCAGTTGCAGCAGATTCGGGAAATCCGTCTGTCGGAACGGAAGTTCTATCAGAAGGTAACGGATCTATATGCAACAGCCTTTGATTATGACAAAAATGCAAAAACCACCCGTCTGTTCTTCAAGACGGTTCAGAACAAAATGCACTTTGCCGTCCATCGCCATACGGCGGCAGAGCTGATTGTGGAGCGTGCTGACGCAAATAAGGAACACATGGGGTTGACTACCTGGGAGAACGCTCCGGATGGAAAAATTCTGAAAGCCGATGTGACGATTGCAAAAAACTATCTGAGCAAAGAAGAAATGAATTATTTGGAGCGGATTGTATCGTTGTATCTGGATTATGCAGAGCTGCAAGCCGAGCGGAAAATCCCTATGAGTATGGAGGATTGGGCAAAGCGCCTGGACGGTTTCCTGGAGTTTAATGGAAATGAATTGCTCACAGGCCCAGGAAAAATCAGTGCAGAGCAGGCCAAACTCCATGCGGAAACGGAATACGAAAAGTACCGTATTATTCAGGATCGCCTGTATGAGAGCGACTTTGACCGTTTTCTTATGTTGGAACAGGAGGTGCGCCCGGAAGATGAAATTTAACTTTAAGATACAGCAATACCAAACCGATGCCGTCGATGCGGTTGTAAAGGTATTTCAAGGTCAGGGATATCACGATAAAATCAGCTATATCCGAGACTTGGGCAAAAAACAGGAAAATCAGCAGATGCGGTTGAATGTGGATATGGATCAGCAATATTCTCTTGATATGGGACAATCTCATCAACTGAATATCTACGATATGGATGATGATACCGGCTACAAGAATGAAGTGATAGAGCTGCCTGATGAACAGCTGTTAATCAACATTCAAAAGCTTCAAAGCCAGAACAATATCAAGCAGTCCAAAGAACTGGTAAAGGATTTGGGCAGATGCAGCCTTGATATCGAAATGGAGACCGGAACCGGTAAGACCTATGTGTATATCAAGACTATGTTCGAGCTGAACAAGAAGTACGGCTGGAGTAAATTCATTGTGGTTGTGCCTTCGATTGCCATTCGTGAGGGTGTCAAAAAGACTTTTGAAATTACTGCGGATCATTTTATGGAGCATTACGGAAAGAAAGCCCGTTTCTTCGTCTACAACAGCTCTAACTTAAACCAGCTGGATAACTTTTCTTCCAATGCTGGAATCAATGTAATGATTATCAATACGCAGGCGTTTGCATCTTCTCTGAAAGAAGATGGCAGAAGCAAAGAAGCCCGTATCATTTACTCTAAGCGTGATGAATTTGGCTCTCGTCGTCCGATTGATGTTATCAAGGCGAACAGACCAATCATTATTCTGGATGAGCCGCAGAAAATGGGTGGAGCTGTTACGCAGAAGGCTCTGAAGAACTTTAACCCTCTGTTTACGCTGAACTACTCTGCAACCCATGCCGTGCAGCATAATACCGTTTATGTACTGGATGCTCTGGATGCGTTTAATAAGCGTTTGGTTAAGAAAATTGAAGTTAAGGGATTTGAAGTGAAAAACTTCCGTGGAACAGACAGCTATCTATTCCTGGAGCAGATTGTTCTTTCTTCTAAGAAGCCGCCAATGGCTCGTATTGAGCTGGAAATCGGTTATAACAAGTCCATTAACCGTGAAACCCGTATGCTTGGCGTTGGCGATGACCTTTACTATGTATCTCAGGAAATGGAGCAGTACAAGGGATATACAATCTCAGATATTGACCCGTTCCGTGGAACTGTGACTTTTACCAATGGTGAGACAATCCAAACCGGTGAAGTTTCCGGTGATGTGTCCGAGTCGGATATGCGTAGAATTCAGATTCGTGAGACCATTCTTTCTCATTTTGAGAAGGAAGAGAAGCTGTTCAATATGGGAATTAAGTCTCTTTCTCTATTCTTTATTGATGAAGTTGCCAAGTATCGTCAATATGATACTGATGGCAATGAAGTCCTTGGAGAATATGGACAGATGTTTGAGCAGGAATATCTGAATGTGCTGAACGAGTACACTACGGTATTTGATACCCCTTATCAGAAATATCTGAAATCCACTTGCAGTGATGTTTCTGCTGTACACAAGGGATATTTCAGCATTGATAAAAAGACCGGTCACAGCATTGACAGTCAGCTGAAGCGTGGCAGTGAATTTTCGGATGATATTTCCGCCTATGATTTGATTTTGAAGAATAAAGAACGCCTGCTTTCCTTTGAAGAGCCAACACGATTTATTTTCTCTCACTCCGCACTGCGTGAAGGCTGGGATAATCCGAATGTTTTCCAGATTTGCACGCTGAAACATTCTGACAGCCAGACAGCAAAGCGTCAGGAAGTTGGTCGTGGTCTGCGTCTTTGTGTAAACCAACATGGTAATCGCATGGATGCCGAAAGCTGTGGTGACAGTGTCCACGATATCAATATGTTGACGGTTATTGCAAGCGAAAGCTACAAGGGATTTGTTGCCGATCTTCAAAGTGATATTAAGACAGTCCTTTATGACAGACCTACCACAGCAAGCAGTGAATATTTCAACGGAAAATATGTCAAGGTGGATGGAACACCGACACTTATAGATAAAAACGCAGCAGATACTATTGAGTTCTATCTTATTAGTAACGGTTATGTTGATATGAAGCGTAAGGTTACAGACAAATATCGTACCGATGTGAAGATGGGAACCGTTGCTCCGCTGCCGGAAGAAATCCAGCCAATGGCAGAAGGTATCCATACCTTGATTCAGTCTGTTTACGATGATAGTGTTCTTAAGGATATGTTTACCGATGGTCACGAGACAAAGGTGAAAGACAATCCGCTGAATGATAACTTTGCAAAAGCTGAGTTCCAGGCACTGTGGAAGCAGATCAATCACAAGTATGCTTATACCGTTGAGTTTGACAGCGATGAGCTGATTCGTAAGTCTATTGACCATATCAATGAAAAATTATTTGTTGCAGAACTGCAATATACCACAACGGTTGGCAGACAGAAAGCAAAAATGGATGAATATGAGGTTGGTCGTGGTGATTCTTTTGTAAGAGAAAGCTCTGGAACTTATACGTTAAAACATACGCAGACGAGTCAGATTAAATACGATCTCATAGGAAAAGTTTCTGAAGGTACAGTATTAACACGTAAGACGGTAGCTGCTATTTTGAAAGGCTTACGAGTAGATAAACTCTATATGTTTAAGAACAATCCGGAAGAGTTTATCTCTAAGGTGATTAAGCTTATTAAAGAGCAGAAAGCCACAATGATTGTTGAGCATATTTCTTATGACCAGATTGATGGAGAGTATGACAGCACTATCTTTACAGCAGAAAAGAGTGCCCAGACCTTTGATAAGGCATTCCGAGCAAACAAGGCAATTCAGGACTATGTGTTTACAGATGGTTCTGCTGAAAAGAGCATAGAACGTCGTTTTGTAGAGGACTTGGATGCCGCACAAGAGGTTTGTGTTTATGCGAAACTTCCGAAAGGATTTCATATTCCTACTCCGGTAGGCAATTATTCTCCAGACTGGGCGATTGCATTCTATGAGGGGACTGTAAAGCACATTTTCTTTGTTGCTGAAACGAAGGGTACTATGGAGAGCTTGAATCTCAGACCGATTGAACAGGCGAAAATTTCTTGTGCGAAAAAGTTGTTTAATGAAATGTCTACCAGTAATGTGAAGTACCATGATGTTGACAGCTATCAGAGTCTGCTGAATGTGATGAAGTCATTGTAGATTTATTGGTAGATACCATTGCTTGAGGAAGAACGGAAAGTATATTAGATTAGGCGACCAATAGTGTAATTGGTCGCCTAATTTTATCACGCTATGAAGTTGTTTACTCAGCAAAAATCAGCTCTTTGAGGATGATTTCCTCTGCACGGTTGTGGCTGTTGTTCATAGCTCTGACCCATGCAAGCTGATTCTGTTCTTTCAGTTGGTCATTGATACCTTCTTTCTCTGCCAACTGAATTACAAGCAGGTCGAGCTTATTTCGAGCCTGAGTGTCAATGTCAGCGAGATAGCTATACAGCTTGCCGCTGAGAATCAGATTAGAGTAAATGATAGGACGATGTTCTCTGAGATACTGCTGGTGCTTTCTGCCCCAGATACCGATGGTGTGGACTTCTTCTTCCGGAATGACCAAACACGGCATATAATAATCTCCGTGCAGTTCATACCAAAGACCATTGCTGTTGTTGTAGATGTATTTTTCCATATAGCAAACCTCCATGTATCATTTGAAATAGATAGTTCCGAGTGGCTTTGAGGTGAATCTGCCAGCGGAGGTTGCATTGTAGCCGGTGGCTACAAAATGGCTACAGAATTCGTAAAGACGCTACGGATAGCGTGAAATATGTGGAATGTGTGGACAAAAAGCGCACTTTCAGTGCATAAAATCACGAGAAATTAAGGTCTGGCGCTCGAGTGGGAATAGTAAGCCCCGCCGCCTCTCATAAGAAACCATATAATCACAAACATAAAAGCTGGGAATCCTGAAATGCAGGAAACCCAGCTTTTTCCATTCGTATTTATATGCCAATAATATTTTGTCAAGCTGAAAATGAGATAAATTTAAAAAAAGTATAAAATTAACTAAAATTCTCTAAAAACTAAATAAATAATTATTGAATTTATGGGTAAAGTATGATAAAATAAAAACAATCTATAAAAATTCCTTTTTCTGCCAGCGCAGGTATAGATTTTTTCTTTATGAATAATGTAGTACCATGCTGGAGGAATCAGGAAAACTCCAGGGAGATTCTGTGAGAGCGCGAAAGCGCAGGACAGATATAAGCGTCCATAAAATCTTCCATGCTCACAGGCAAAAGGGAGGCATACTATCCCATCTTTGGTGGGTGTCCCTATTGTATGTTTACATCCCGCTCTTTGGAGCGCTGATTACATCAGCACAAATATGAATGCCGCTATATGCGGCCAATTAAATGTATAGGGGGAATTAGGAATGGACGTTATTACAAATCTCGTAGCAAAAGGTAACAGTTTTCTCTGGAGTTTTCTGTTGATTGTTCTTCTGTGCGGCACCGGAATTTATTACACGATCCGCCTGAGGTTCATCCAGGTGAGAAAGTTTGGTGAAGGCTGGAAACTGGTATTCGGGCACCTCAGCCTTAATGGTGAGAAGCACGAAAAAGGTGAGATGACACCGTTCCAGTCAATTGCAACCGCAATTGCAGCCCAGGTTGGTACCGGTAACCTGGCAGGTGCAGCCACTGCACTTTTAGGAGGCGGACCTGGTGCTATCTTCTGGATGTGGGTAAGTGCGTTCTTTGGTATGTCAACCATTTATGCAGAGGCAACTCTGGCCCAGAACTTTAAGACTGAGGTAAATGGTGAGGTTACCGGCGGTCCTGTTTATTACATAAAGGCAGCTTTTAAGGGCACTCTGGGCAAGGTTCTTGCAGGATTATTTGCAATCTTTATTGTGCTTGCGCTGGGATTCATGGGCAACATGGTTCAGGCCAACTCTATCGGCGCTGCATTTACAGAGGCTTTTGGGGCATTTAACATAACTATCTCTCCGGTTGTCATTGGTGTTATCGTAGCAGCCGTAGCAGCATTTGTTTTCCTGGGCGGAACACAGAGGCTGGCATCTGTTGTTGAGAAGGTTGTACCTATCATGGCAGGCGTGTATATTGTGGGAAGCTTGATTCTTATTATCATGAATATTGCTAATCTTCCTGCAGCTATTAAGATGATTTTTGTAGGCGCATTTGATCCTCAGGCAGTTTTAGGCGCAGGCGCAGGTATTGCAGTTAAAGAAGCCATCCGTTTCGGTGTTGCCAGAGGCCTTTTCTCCAACGAGGCTGGTATGGGTTCCACACCTCATGCACATGCAAGGGCTACCGCAGAGAATCCTCATAAGCAGGGACTTTGCGCTATGATCAGCGTATTTATTGATACGTTTGTAATTCTTAACCTGACTGTATTTTCCGTACTGACCACAGGCGCTCTTGAGTCTGGCAAGAATGGTACCGCTCTTACACAGGCAGCTTTCATGAGAGGATTTGGTACCTTCGGTATTGTATTCGTTGCAGTATGCCTTTTGTTCTTCGCTTTCTCTACGATTCTGGGCTGGCATTTCTTCGGCCTTATCAATGCGAAGTATCTGTTTGGCGATGGCGCAGCAAAGATTTACTCCTTATTAGTAGTGGTTTGTATCATAATCGGTTCTGCTTTGAAGCTGGAGCTGGTATGGGATTTGGCGGACTTCTTTAATGGTCTGATGGTTATACCTAATGCCATGGCCCTGCTTGCCCTAAGCGGTCTGGTGGTAAAGATATGCAATAAGTACAGTGATAAATAGCATATGACGTATGAAGAATAAATAGTTTAGCAGCGGCAGCTTTTCCGGAATATCATCCGGGGGAGCTGCTGCTTTTTCTTTTCTTCCTTGTACCGAATGAAAACCTTGATTGGAGGGAATTATTTATAGTAAAAAGAAAGCAGAAATGAGGAAATATGAATTATGATAGACTCCATTGGAAAGATAACGCTTTACGTGAATAATCAGAATGAGGCCAGGAATTTCTGGACAGAAAAGATGGGATTCATCGTGCGCCTGGAACAGCAGATGGGTGCTGACCAGAAATGGCTTGAAGTGGGACCGGAATACGGAGGCGGGACATCCTTTGTTCTTTATGACAAAGAAAAAATGAAGGCTCAGAATCCCGATGTGAATGTAGGCCATCCATCTGTTATTTTATGCACCGGCGACCTGGAGAACGCCCATAGAGAAATGAAGGAAAGAGGCGTCAGGACCGGAGATATCATGAAAATACCTTATGGCAGCATGTTTCAGTTCTACGATATGGATGGAAATGTGTTTTTGCTGAGAGAGGAAGCCAGGGTGCATTAAACTTCCGCGTACAGTTCCGGGCCTTCCCTTAAAACAGATACCGGAGCCGGGCCGTGAAAGTCTTCCGGCTGCCGGATGGATAGTTGGAGCGTTCATGCATGTATTTGTAAACCGGTTTAAAATGTGTTAGAATGAATAGGATTAGAGCACACAGCAATAACCGGGAAAGGATGTCTTTAGGAAAATGCAGAAGGCCAACAAAGGAGAACTGTCCAATCTGAAAAATAAACTGCTGGCAGAGCAGGTTCAGGAGCAGATATACCAGTATATACTGGAAACGCCCATAGCCGTAGGCGCTAAACTTCCCAATGAATTTGAACTGGGAGGCAGGTTTGGCGTGGGAAGGAGTACCATCCGGGAAGCGGTGAAACTTTTGATTTCCAGAGGAATTCTGGAAGTCAGGAGAGGATCCGGTACGTACGTGGTCAGCACTACGCCGGTGGACATGGACCCTCTGGGCCTGGGGGCGGTGGAGGACAAGATGGCCTTGGCCCTGGATTTGGTAAATGTACGCATCATACTGGAGCCGGGAATCGCAGAGATGGCGGCTCTCAACGCAACCCAGGAGGATGTTCTGAAGCTGAGGAATCTGTGTGACAGCGTTGAACGGAAAATAAAGATTGGAGACAGTTACATAGAAGACGACATCGCCTTCCATACCTGTGTGGCTGAATGTTCCAAGAATAAGGTGGTGGAACAGCTGATCCCTATTATTGATACAGCAGTCCTTATGTTTGTCAATGTGACCCACAAAAAGCTGACCGACGAGACCATCATGACCCACCGGGCCGTGACCGAGGCTATTGCGGAGCACGACCCTATCGGTGCCAAAACCGCCATGATGATGCATATGACTTTTAACAGGAATATGATCCGGCAGCTGATGAAGGATGGACGTGAGGCGTAGGAGCGTGCTGGTAGTGTGGCAGCAGTGCTGGAATGTGGTAGCAGTGCGGGATGTGACGGCAGTGCGGTATGTGACAGCAGTGCGGGATGTGATGGCAGTGCGGGAATGCGACGGCAGTGCGGGATGTGACGGCAGTGCGGGGATGTGATGGCAGTGCGGGAATGCGACGGCAGTGCGGGAATGCGACAGCAACGTGAGAGCATAAGAACCATGCAGAAGTATGGTGGTAATACGGACATGGAAGAAAGACAGACCTGATAAATATTTATACCTATAAGTTTTAGCAGACCCCGGAAGCAAATAAAAGGGAATACTTAAACTTATAGGTTTTTTGTTTTGATTCATTTTAAATCAAAATACATCTGACGACTTTTGCAAGGAAATCAGAACGAAACCAGCTAAACGTACAGAAAAATGGGGGATTCTGGAAGTAAAATAGTACCGGCTTAGATATAGTGCATAAATAAATTAAATTTTTTTGACAATATAGTAGAAAACAAGTCTGATGACTTGAAAGAATAATTTAAAAATGCTACTATAAAACCATAAAGAAGTCAGACGTCAGATGTAAAGCAAAAAGAGGAGGCATTATAATGGAATTGAATAGTCAAAGAGTAAGAGCGCTGGCACCGGAGAACGACCCCTTAAAAATAGGTATGGGGTGGAAGGTGGAAGACCTGGATAAACCGCAGATTATGGTAGAGAGTACATTTGGCGACAGCCATCCGGGCAGCGCCCATCTGGACCAGTTTGTGAATGAAGCTATGCGGGGAATCGCGGATGCAGGCGGAAAGGGAGCCAGGTATTTTACCACAGACATATGCGACGGCATTGCCCAGGGACATGACGGTATCAACTATTCACTTGCGCACAGGGATATGATTGCCAATATGATTGAGATTCACGGCAATTCCACAGGGTTTGACGGAGGCGTGTTCATCGCAAGCTGCGACAAATCCGTGCCTGCCTGTCTGATGGGACTGGCAAGACTTGATATGCCGTCTATCGTGGTGACTGGCGGCGTTATGGATGCTGGCCCCGACCTGCTGACCCTGGAGCAGATTGGCGCCTATTCAGCCATGTGCCAGAGAGGTGAGATTACCGAAGAAAAGCTTACCTATTATAAGCACAATGCCTGTCCATCCTGCGGAGCCTGTTCCTTCATGGGTACTGCCTCCACCATGCAGATCATGGCCGAAGCTCTGGGGCTGATGCTTCCCGGCTCAGCGCTGATGCCTGCAACCTGCGAAGATTTGAAGGAAATGGCGTATAAGGCAGGCCTCCAGGTCATGGAACTGGCCAGGAAGGGGCTTAAGGTAAGCGATATCGTGACCATGAAATCATTTGAGAATGCCATTATGGTGCATGCTGCCATATCCGGTTCAACCAATTCACTGCTTCATATTCCTGCCATTGCCCATGAGCTGGGACTGGAGATTGACGCTGACACATTTGACCGTATGCACAGGGGAGCTCATTACCTGCTGGATATCAGACCTGCCGGAAAATGGCCGGCACAGTTCTTCTACTATGCAGGCGGTGTTCCCGCTGTGATGGAGGAAATAAAGTCCATGCTGCACCTGGATGTGATGACTGTTACCGGAAAGACCCTGGGAGAAAATCTGGAAGAGCTTAAGGCTGACGGATTCTACGACAAGTGCGACGGATATCTGAAAAAATGGGGGCTGAAGCGCACCGATGTTATCAGGACCTTTGAGGAACCCATCGGCACAGACGGAACCGTGGCCATATTGAGAGGAAATCTGGCGCCGGAGGGTTCTGTGGTGAAACATTCTGCTGTTCCTAAGGAGATGTTTAAGGCAGTCCTGAAGGCAAAACCTTTTGACTGTGAGGAGGACGCCATTGAGGCAGTCATTTCCAGGAAGATACAGCCGGGAGATGCCGTGTTTATCCGGTATGAAGGACCTAAGGGATCGGGAATGCCGGAAATGTTCTATACCACAGAAGCCATCTCCTCTGATCCGGAGCTGGGAAAAACCATAGCGCTTATCACGGACGGAAGGTTCTCCGGGGCATCCAAAGGGCCAGCCATCGGACATGTATCACCTGAGGCAGCGGACGGTGGACCCATTGCCCTAGTGGAAGAGGATGACCTTATCAGGATTGATATACCGGAGCGCGTTCTGGAAATCATAGGCGTGAAGGGAGAGGAACTTCCCAAGGAAGAGGTAGAACGTATTCTTGCAGAGCGCAGAAAAGCCTGGAAACCAAGGGAAGCCAAGTATAAAAAGGGCGTACTTAAAATTTATTCCGAGCATGCCGTATCACCCATGAAGGGCGGTTACATGGTCTGATTGCCGGAAACTGGCCGGGAAATATTTGTGGGATGTATGGACCGGAGCTATGGTTGAAACATGACCGAAAAATATTAGATGGAAATATCAGCGGAAATAGGGATATTGTGTGAAATTATAGGAGGGTAATAAGTATGACAACAACAACAGCTGCAGCTCTGGATCCGACCAGACTGATTATCGCAGCCTTGGCAGGGCTGGTGATTCTGCTGCTTTTAATCATCAAATTCAAGGTGCAGGCAATGATTTCCATTCTGGTAGGCGCAGTGGCCATCGGGCTGATTGCAGGTATGCCCTTTGCGGATATCATAAGCTCTGTAAATGAAGGAATTGGAAGTACTCTTAAGGGAATTGCCCTGCTTGTGGGACTGGGCTCCATGTTCGGCTCCATATTGGAGATATCAGGAGGCGCTCAGACACTGGCAGTCACCATGGTAAAGAAATTCGGCGACAAGAAGGCTGCCTGGGCTTTGGGAATCACGGGACTTGTCATAGCCATGCCGGTATTCTTCGATGCAGGGCTCATTATTCTGATTCCTCTTGCCTTTTCTCTTGCAAAGAGAACCAAACGTTCCTCCCTGTTCTATGCCATCCCCCTGCTGGCCGGTCTGGCGGTAGGCCATGCATTTATCCCGCCCACACCGGGGCCCGTGCTGGTAGCTACCATGCTGGGTGTAGACCTGGGCTGGGTTATTATGGTAGGTATTGTGTGCGGTATTTTTGCCATGATAGTGGCCGGTCCCATATGGGGGACTATCTGCGGAAACAAGTACGATATACCGGTTCCGGAACACATTGCCAACCAGGAGGATTTTGACGAATCAAAGCTTCCAAAGTTCGGGACAATCGTGGGAATTATTTTGATTCCGCTGGTTCTTATTATCCTGAATTCCATTGCAAAGGTGGTTCCTGCCCTTGCCTCTGTACAGCCGGTGTTAGGATTTCTGGGTGAGCCGTTTGTGGCTCTCACCATAGCGACGGTTGTGGCCATGGTTCTTCTGGGATACCGTCATGGATACAGCAATGAAGAGCTGGAAAAGGTACTGACAAAGTCTCTGGAGCCTACGGGACTGATTCTTCTGGTAACGGCTTGCGGCGGCGTGCTGCGGTTCATGCTTCAGAATTCCGGTTTGGGTGATGTGATTGGCAATGCAGTGTCATCAGCCTCTCTTCCGATTGTTGTTGTGGCTTTTGTGGTGGCTGCTCTGGTGCGTATTTCCGTGGGGTCTGCTACAGTTGCCATGACCATGGCAGCCGGCATCATCGCGGCCATGCCGGAAATCGCAACCCTGTCCCCTCTGTACCTGGCCTGTGTCACAGCGGCAGTGGCAGGAGGAGCAACGGTGTGCTCTCATTTTAATGATTCCGGCTTCTGGCTTGTGAAATCACTGGTGGGGCTGGATGAAAAGACCACCCTTAAGACATGGACTATCATGGAGACGCTGGTGGGCGGTACGGGATTTGTGGTGGCTCTTATAATATCCTTCTTTGCATAGCAGCGGTTAGGTGATGTCATTACATACAGAATTTAAGATGTGAACTGATATTTTTATGAATTTGGCTTTTCATGAGCCTGGATTAAGAAGGGGAGGCAGTCTTTGGGCTGTCTCCTTTTTACTGTGTATAAGCGAAATAAAGCAGTATGGACTGCAGTATAACAGCCAGATCATCCGATCCGTTTGGCAGATGTTCTGTATGTATCCTATAGGGGATTAGCCGGGCTGCCCGCCTTAATTTATTTCCATTGACTTCCTATTGACTTTTTTGTGTAAAAATGATAAAAACTATTTACATTTAACAATCTATGTGGTAGTATTATATATGTAACCGGTTACAGATTGCGCTGGCATGGTTACAGGAAAAAGAGAGGGGAAGGGTCATGAACATTAAAGAAATTGCACGCCGGGCAGGCGTCTCTTCCGCTACGATTTCCAGGGTCCTCAATAATTCAGGATACGTGAAGGAAGAGACCCGGCAAAAGGTGCTTAAGGCAGTGGAGGAGTACAATTATGTACCCAGTGCCATCGCCAGAAGCCTGAGCATTCAGGACAGCTTAAGCGTGGGAACCATTATCCCGGATATTGAGAATGAGTTTTTCTCCAAGGTCATAAGCGGAATCAGCGAAGTGGCTGAAACGTACCATTATAATATTGTTTTTCTGGGAACTAATGAGACATTGGACAAGGAACATGATTTTTTAAAAATTGTGGAAAGTCAGAGGCTGAAGGGTGTAATCATAACGCCGATTTCAGAGACGGATACGGTTACCAGGGATTACCTGCTCCGTTTGGAGGAATCCGGTATACCGGTGGTGCTGGTGGACCGTGATGTGAAGGGGGCCCAGTTTGACGGCGTATTCGTGGACAACCAGAAGGGATCCTATGACGGAGTCATGGAATTAATAAAGGCAGGCCATGAGAGGATTGCCATTATAACCGGCCCTGAGACCTCCAAGCCGGGCAAGGACCGGTGCCAGGGCTATCTGCAGGCCATGGAGGACAGCGGACTGGCTGTCCCTGAGGAATACGTTGCCTGCGGTGATTTTAAGATTGCCAAGGCATACGAATGTACCGGACGGCTTTTGGGACTTGCGGAACCGCCCACAGCCATCTTTACATCCAACAACCTTTCCACTCTAGGATGTCTTAAGTATCTGACGGAACACAAGGTTAAGATAGGAAGGGACATTTCACTGATGGGATTCGATGACATTGACGCCCTGCGGATGATCGATTACAGGATATCCGTGGTGGACAGGGATGCCAGGGAACAGGGGCGGGAAGCTATGAGACTTCTTCAGGAGTGCTTTGAAGATTCAGGAAAGAGCCGTCAGAGAGGAAAGCGTATTACCATTCCTTACAAGGTAATCCTGCGGGGTTCAGAACATAGGAAAACAACCTGACAATCCAGTCAGATTGTTTTCTGCACAAATCTGTAACCGGTTACACAAAAATGTAAAGCCTATCATATTTTTTTACAGAAATATGTAACCGGTTACAGAAAATACATAATACAATTTCAACATGTAAAAGCTTCAAACGGAAAAGGAGAATGAAAATGGGAATTGAACACATGATTGATCACACGATGCTGAAGGCGGATGCCAGTAAGGATACTATCATAAGATATTGCAGTGAGGCAAGGGAACACAAATTTGCGTCTGTCTGTGTTAATACCTGCTTTGTGCCGCTGGTGGCGGAGCAGTTAAAGGGAAGCGGTGTAAAGACGTGCTGTGTGGTGGGATTCCCGCTGGGAGCCATGCTTACCAGCGCAAAGGCTTTTGAAGCTTCTGAGGCTGTAAAGGCAGGGGCAGATGAGGTGGATATGGTTATCAACATAAGCGCCCTTAAGGACGGGGATGACTCCTTTGTGGAGGAGGATATCCGGGCCGTGGTGAAAGCCTCTGCGGGCGCAGTGGTAAAGGTTATCATAGAGACCTGCCTCCTGACGGATGAGGAAAAGGTAAGGGCCTGCCAGCTGGCAGTGAAAGCGGGGGCTGATTTCGTGAAAACTTCCACCGGATTCAGCACAGGCGGAGCTACGGCAGCTGACGTTGCCCTGATGCGCAGAACCGTTGGAGACAGTGCCAGAGTAAAGGCCAGCGGCGGTATCCGCACACCGGAAGACGCTGCGGCTATGATCGAGGCAGGGGCGGACAGAATCGGAGCCGGCAACGGGATTGTACTGATTTAGATTGTCTGCCGGTGGAAATATGTTAATGGAAAAATGCCGATAGGAAACTGCCGGCGCAGAATTGCCGATGGGGAGCCGGCCATAGGATTGTCATGAAGCGTGTACGGAGCGCGCCGGCAAGATGGATTAAGGAGAGAGAACATATTATGGAGCATATGGGAAAGAAAGTAACAGTATTTGGAAGCTTTGTGGTGGATTTGATGGGCAGGACACCGCATCTGCCGGCAGCAGGGGAGACAGTAAAGGGGACCGTGTTTAAGATGGGACCCGGCGGAAAGGGATTCAACCAGGGTGTGGCGGCCCACAAGGCAGGAGCGGATGTGACCATGGTGACAAAGCTTGGCCGGGACGCGTTTGCCGACATTGCCCTCAATACCATGAATGAGCTTCACATGGATACGGGAAGGGTTTTGTATTCCGAGACAACGGAGACAGGATGTGCTCTGATCATGGTGGATGAGAACAGCAGCCAGAATGAAATTGTGGTTATACTTGGGGCCTGCAATACCATTACGGACCAGGAAGTGGATTCCCTGGAGGATTTGGTGGGCCGGTCCGAATACCTGCTGACACAGCTGGAGACCAATGTGTCCTCTGTGGAGCGCATCGTGGACATCGCATACAGGAAGGGTGTCAAGGTCATTTTAAACACCGCCCCTGTGCAGCCTGTCAGTGATGAGCTTTTAGGCAAAATTGACCTGATTACCCCCAATGAGGTGGAGGCAGAGATTCTTACAGGCATCAAGGTGGACAGCGAGGAAGCGGCGGACAAGGCAGCGGACTGGTTCTTCTCCAAAGGGGTAAAGAATGTATTGATTACACTGGGGCAGCGAGGCGTATATATAAACACGGGAGAGAAAAAGGGCATTATTCCGGCTTATAAGGTGGAGGCGGTGGACACCACCGGAGCAGGAGATGCATTTAACGGCGGCCTTCTGGCGGCGCTGGCAGAGGGAAAGAATTTGTGGGAGGCAGCTGATTTTGCTAATGCCCTGGCAGCCCTGTCTGTACAGAAAATCGGTACTACGCCCTCCATGCCGGTCAGGGAGGAGATTGACGCATTTATGGCTGCAAATCGTCAGACTGCGGATTGCTGACGCACAGACACTTAACATAGGTATTGTCAAAGCACAATCAAAGCTCCGCAACCAGAGGAACTACAGACAAAAGAACCACAGTCAAAAGAATCACAGTCAAATGGACCACGGTCAAAAAAACCACAGTCAGATGGACCACAGTCAGATGGACCACGGTCAAAGGAATCACGGTCAAAGGAATCACGGTCAAAGGAGCTGCAGACAAAAGGGCTGCAAGTCAGAAACGTCATCGTCAAAAGCATCATCAGGAAAATGATAATCGGTAGAATCATAATCAGTAGAAGGGGAGACAGACATGTTAAAAACAGGAATATTACATCCGCAGCTGGCCAGGGTGCTGGCGGAGCTGAGGCATAAGGATACCATTATTATCGGGGACGCCGGACTTCCCATTCCAAAGGGAGTGGAGCGTGTGGACCTGGGCTGGAGGCCCGGTGATCCGGCCTATCTGGATGTTCTGGAGGAGATACTTAAATATATCGTGGTGGAGGGAGCTGTGTTTGCTGACGAGGCGCTCACCGTGACGCCGGATTTCCACAAAAAGGCGCTGGACCTTCTGCCCCAGGGGCTTCCGGTGGAATACATTCCCCACACAGAGCTTAAGGAGCGCAGCAAAGATGCAAAGGCCATTGTGCTTACCGGTGAATTTACCGGGTACACCAACGTGATTTTATCGGCGGGATGCGCTTACTGATATTGCTCTCATAAGGGGGAATGTTCAGGAACTCTTAGCAGCAAGGGAGGGGTAACATGGAAGAAAAATTAGTATTGCAGATGGATTCGATTGTGAAGACATTTCCGGGAGTTAAAGCTCTGGACGGAGTCCATCTGGATGTGAGGAGGGGCGAGGTACATGCCCTGTGCGGTGAGAACGGCGCGGGCAAGTCCACCCTGATGAAAATTATAGCGGGGGCCCAGGGATATACTTCCGGACACATGTATGTCAATGGGGAGGAAGTGGTGTTCCATTCCACCAAGGATGCGGAGCGCAAGGGTATTGCCATGATATACCAGGAGTTCAACATGGTGCGGGACCTGTCTGTGGCGGAGAATATGTATCTGGGAAGGCTTCCTAAGACACCCTACGGAGCAGTGGACTGGAAAAAGCTGTACAAGGATGCCCAGGAGGAGCTGGACCGTTTGGGCCTTAAGTTTGACTGCCGCACCAAGGTGCGAAACCTGTCTGTGGCGGAATCGCAGATGACGGAGATTGCAAAGTGTCTGACCATAGGCGCAAAGGTTATCATCATGGACGAGCCAACGGCTGCCCTGACAGACGAGGAGATTCGTATTCTGTTTAAAATCATTGCAGAGCTTAAGGCGGAGGGCATTTCCATTCTGTATATTTCCCACCGCATGGATGAGATTTTCCAGATATCGGATCGTCTGACCGTGTTCAGAGACGGAAAATACATTGCGACCAAGGACATAGGCGACACCAATTACGACGAGGTGGTTTCCATGATGGTTGGACGCAGCGTGACCAACCTGTATCCTGAGAGGGATTACACGCAGGACGAGATCGTACTTGAACTTAAGGATATCTGCGGCAAAGGCGTCCACAACGTGAATATCAGGCTTCACAAAGGTGAAATCCTGGGGGTGGCCGGACTGCTGGGATCAGGCACCATCGAGCTGTCTAAAATCGTGTACGGAGCCCTCCCCATGGATTCCGGAGAGATTTACATAAACGGGGAAAAGAAAGATTGTTCCAGCCCCAAGAAGGCTTTAAAGGCGGGAATCGGATTTGTGTCCGACGACAGGAAACAGGAAGGGCTGGTGCTCATACGCAATATCAGGGAAAATGTTTCCCTGTCATCGCTGGATAAGATAACCCATTTTATTCATCTGGATAAGAAGCTGGAGACCAGACAGATTAACGCACAGGTTAAGCGGCTTAACATTAAAATCAGCAGCCTGCAGCAGCTGGCCGGTAAGCTCAGCGGGGGCAACCAGCAGAAGGTGGTATTTGCCAAGGTTCTGGAAGCAAACCCGTCCATACTGATTCTGGACGAGCCAACCCGCGGCGTGGATGTGGGTGCCAAGGCGGAGATTTATCAAATCATGGATGAGCTCACCAGGGCCGGAAAAAGCATCATACTGATTTCCACAGACCTGCCGGAGGTTATTGGCATGAGCGACCGGGTGGTCATCATGAGGGAAGGCCATACGGTCCTGGAAATACCAAAATCAGAGATGAATCAGGAAATTATCTTAGCCCATGCATCTGGAGGTGTCAGTGAAAATGAATAGTGTAAATAAGAAAAAATTAATCGGCCAGCTCAATATCTACCGCTCCGTGCTGATTTTACTGGTAATCTGCGTATTTGCAACCATATTGTCCCCCAGCTTCTTAAGCGTGGCCAACCTGTTTAACGTGTTTAAGCAGATTACAGTGGCCGGTATCGTGGGATGCGGAATGACCTTTGTCATTCTTACCGGGGGAATCGACCTTTCCGTAGGCTCCATTCTGGGACTGGCAGGAGTTCTGGCCTCCGGTATCCTGGAATCCACAGGAAATGCGGGAGCGGCCATTTTGGTGGCTTTGGCCGTAGGCATAGGATGCGGCGCCGTAAATGGTTTCTTTGTGGCAGTGTGTGAGATCCCTCCCTTTATCTCCACCCTGGGCATGATGACCCTCCTTCGCGGATGCATTCTTGTATATACAAAAGGCTCCCCTATTCCCATTAAAGTGGATGCCTACAAGTTTTTTGGCAAGGGAACAGTGGCCGGAGTGCCGGTTCCTGTCATCATCCTTATCATCCTCTTCCTCATTGCCCACTATGTGCTGACACAGACCAGCTACGGCCGCAGCATCTATGCCTTTGGAGGCAATCGGGAGGCAGCGCGTCTGTCCGGCATTTCCGTCCGTTTTACAGAGTGGATGGCTTATACCCTTAACGGTCTTATGTGCGGCGTTGCAGGCGTGATTCTGACAGCAAGGCTTGGTTCGGCACAGTCCACCAGCGGCACCGGCATTGAGATGGACGCCATTGCTGCTGTTATCCTGGGCGGCACGTCCTTAAGCGGCGGCGTGGGCTTTGTGCTCCCCACTGTGGTGGGCGCCATGATTATGGGTATTATTGATAATATCCTGACGCTTATGAACGTAAATCCCCATGCCACCAACATTGTAAAGGGCGCTGTTATACTGATTGCAGTCCTGGTGGACAAGAAGGTGAAGGATTTGTCGGCTAAGGCAGAATAACAGATTAGAGAGCAGAGTTAATACAAATTAGTGTAAATACTGAGCAGTAGAACCCGGAAACGGGCCAAAAGGATAAGGTACCTGCGGTTCTGCCGGTTCATCCGGTTTATCCTTGAAACGGCGGAACCGTTACAAAATATTTTTTTAAGAAAAGGAGATTGTATTATGAGGAAACAAATTGGGGCAACTGTACTGGCACTGGCAATGGCGTGTTCACTGATGGCCGGATGCAGCTCAGGTTCAGGAGAAACTACCGCAGCAGCCACCACCGAGGCGGCAAAGGAAGAGTCCAAGGAAGAAGCAAAGGATGAGGCAAAGGATACTTCAGCTGAGGCGGAAAATGCCGGTTCAGAAGAGGGAAGCGGAAAGAAATATGTTATCGGCCTTGCCATGAACACACAGACCAATCCATTCTTTGTGGATGTTAAGGACGGTGTCCAGAAGGCTGCCGACGAGCACGGTATTGAGCTGTATATTACCGACGCACAGGACGATCCCACCATCCAGATGAAGGACGTGGAGAACCTGATTACAAAGAAGCCGGATGCCATCATTATTGATACTTGTGATTCCGACGCTATCGTATCTTCCATCGAGGCGTGCAACGAGGCAGGAATTCCTGTATTTACCATGGACCGCGAGGCCAACGGCGGCGAGGTTATTTCACACATCGGCTACGACGCTATCAAGTCAGGCCGTATGGCAGGACAGTACCTGGTTGACACATTAGGCGGAAAAGGAAAGATTGTTGAGATTCAGGGAATCATGGGAACCAACGTTGCCCAGAACCGTTCCCAGGGCTTCAACGAAGTGATGAAGGACAACCCGGACATGGAAATCGTGGCCTGCCAGGTGGCTGATTTTGACAGGGCCAAGGGCATGAGCGTTATGGAGAACATTCTTCAGGCCAATCCTGAAATCGACGGACTTTACGCTGCAAATGACGAGATGCTTTTAGGCGCATTGGAGGCAATGGAAGCAGCCGGCAGAACCGATGAAATCGTAAAAATCGGCTGTGACGCCATCGACGACACATTGGATGCAATGAAGGCCGGCAAGGTTGACGCAACCATCGCAGAGCCGCCATTCTTCTTAGGCAAGGCCATCCTTAACACTGCCTATGATTATCTGGAAGGCAAGCAGGTTGAACCTTATGTAATCCTGGACAACCAGCTGGTAACACAGGATACAGTGGACAGCCTGGTAACAAAGGAATAATTTACCGGCATGACTTGTACATAGGAAACAGAATATTTTCCGGCCATCGGCTCATACTATGAGGGTACAAATGAAGTACGAATCAGAAACAGGTGAGTCCATGGAAAAGCCGGGTAAGAAACTGAAGAAATTATTAATTATAACAGGAACCACGGGAGCGGTGTATGCAGGATTTAAATATCTGCTGCCCCTCGTGGCTCCTTTTTTCGTGGGTTATATCCTGGCCCTTCTGCTGCGGCCGTCGGCCAGGTTCCTGTCCTACCGTATGAGGATTACGGTAAAGGGAAAACGGTACCATATGCCCATTGGCGTCATAGGCGGCGTGGAGTTTCTGGCAGTGCTGTCCGTTCTGGGGGCGTTGCTCTACAGAGGCGCCCTGAAGCTGTGCGCAGAGGGAAAACTGCTTATGGTGCAGCTTCCGGTTTGGCTGGAACAGTTTGATTTGTGGCTCACAGGAAACTGCCACAGGGTGGAGCATGCCATGGGGCTGAGGCCGGGGTGCGTGGCCGACATGGCCGGGGACATGCTCTATCATATGGTAGATACATGCAAGACAGCCGCCATGCCCTTTCTCATGGCTAACTCCATGTCTGTTATCAGCTGCTTGGCAAAAGCCGCCATTGTAAGCCTTGTGGTGTTCCTGGCCGCCATATTAAGCCTGCAGGAAATGGAGGATCTGCGGGACCGCCGGGACCAGTCCGCCTTCCGCAAGGAATTCAATATGATAGGAAGCCGCCTGGTACAGACAGGAAAGGCCTGGTTCAGAAGCCAGGGAATCATTCTTTTTATTACAACAGGGCTGTGTATCGGGGGAATGTTCCTGATTCGCAATCCTTATTACATCATGGCAGGTATTGGTATCGGTATACTGGATGCACTCCCTATATTTGGAACCGGCACGGTGCTGATACCCTGGGCTGTCCTTCGGCTGGCTGTAGGGGACTGGAAACAGGCGCTGGTACTCACAGCCATTTATCTGGTGTGTTATTTTGTGCGTCAGATTCTGGAAGTTCGGATGATGGGCGGACAGGTGGGGCTGTCTCCCCTTGAGACGCTGGCGTCTGTGTATGTGGGATTGGAGTTATTCGGATTTTTTGGATTTATACTGGGGCCGCTGGGTTTGCTGCTGATTGAGGATATGGTGGAGGCGTGGACGAAGGAGGAGGAAACTGAGACGTAGGGGAATAGGGATCAGATAGAAACTGGAAATAGGCCATCTATGACGGCTTGTATGCCATCTGTGCCAAAAAGGAACAATTAAGGACTGGGAGTGATATAGTTGGCTCATCAAATGAAAGAAAGGAGTCACAATTATGATTCAGGCACAAGCACACATCAATCAGCTTCCCAATGGAGATTTTGAACTGACAGCATGCAGTTATCTCTCCACAACCGGAGCAAACGTAGATTTAATGAGAGGAGCCAGTAGAATAAAGCTTGACATTGCCAATAACTCAACCATGGCAATGGCGGAGGACTTTGTTAAGGAAATGGTGAAGAAATCCCTGGAAGGTCCTGATAAGGGACAGCCCATGCTGATTGCATTTTAGGGTAAGATAATTCCTGTCCCCTAAAGGTGAAAAGGGGGAAAGGCTTTATCTGTCCGCCGCAGAAGCGTTATATGGCGATTCTGTGGTTGACAAAGTCCGAAAACTGACGTAAAATCATTCTTACATAAAGAAATGACCAATTCATAGATATGACATGGAAAGGGAACAGTAAGCGTGATTGCACGTCACAGAGAGAGGGCCGCAGGTGAGAGGTCCTTACGGTTGGCAGATGCTGAACCCACCCTGGAGTCCTGTATGATGAATGCAGCGTATGTCCGGCGTTAACGGATGATGAGAGAACCATAAGGGCGGATTAAGCCCGAAGGTTAATAAGGGTGGTACCGCCGAGTCATTCGGTCCCTTGTGCACACGGCACAGGGGATTGGATGGCTCTTTTTATTTCATAATGAAAGATATGCAAGGGTCAATGTAAATAACGAAAAGGAGAAGAATCATGGCAGACAACAAGAAAATGGTAGAGGCCATCACATCCATGGATGAGGATTTCGCCCAGTGGTATACGGATGTGGTAAAGAAGGCGGAGCTTTGCGATTATGCCAGCGTCAAGGGATGTATGGTGATTAAGCCGGCCGGCTACGCAATCTGGGAAAACATCCAGAAGGAGATGGACAGAAGGTTTAAGGAGACAGGGGTGCAGAACGTATACATGCCCATCTTTATACCGGAGAGTCTGTTAGAGAAGGAAAAGGACCATGTGGAGGGATTTGCGCCTGAGGTGGCATGGGTGACCCACGGAGGACTGGAGGAACTTCAGGAGCGTATGTGCGTAAGGCCTACCTCTGAGACCCTGTTCTGTGATTTTTACGCAAAGGATATCCATTCCTACCGCGACCTTCCCAGAGTCTATAACCAGTGGTGTTCTGTTGTGCGCTGGGAAAAGACCACACGTCCGTTCTTACGCTCCAGGGAATTCCTGTGGCAGGAGGGCCACACGGCCCATGCGTCAGCCGAGGAGGCCGAGGCCAGAACAATCCAGATGCTGAACCTGTATGCCGACTTCTGTGAGGAGGTGCTGGCTATTCCTGTCATCAAGGGACAGAAAACCGATAAGGAGAAGTTTGCCGGAGCAGAGGCAACCTACACCATAGAATCCCTGATGCACGACGGAAAGGCCCTGCAGTCAGGTACCAGCCATAACTTTGGCGATGGATTTGCAAAGGCATTTGACATCCAGTTCACGGACAAGGATAATACATTAAAGTATGTACACCAGACATCCTGGGGTGTGAGCACCCGTATCATCGGCGCCATCATCATGGTGCATGGCGATGACAACGGTCTGGTGCTGCCTCCGAGAATTGCGCCGGTCCAGATTATGGTGGTGCCGGTACAGCAGCAGAAGGAGGGTGTGCTGGATAAGGCATATGAGCTGAAGGAGCGCCTTACAAAGGCAGGATTCGCTGTAAAGGTCGATGATACGGACAAGAGTCCGGGCTGGAAGTTCGCTGACTGCGAGATGCGCGGCGTGCCCCTTCGCGTGGAGATAGGGCCAAAGGATATAGAGAAGAACCAGGTCGTGCTGGTGCGCAGGGATAACCATGAGAAGAGCTTTGTATCCCTGGATGAGCTGGAGACAAGAGCAGGTGAAATGCTGGATACCATCCATGACGCCATGCTGGAGAAGGCAAGGAAGCACAGGGATGCCCACACTTACACAGCTGCAGGCTGGGATGAATTCGTGGATACTGTCAACAACAAGCCCGGCTTTGTAAAAGCCATGTGGTGCGGCTGCCTGGAGTGCGAGGAGAAAATCAAGGAGGTGGCCGGAGCCACATCCAGATGCATACCCTTTGAGCAGGAGAAATTGTCCGATCAATGTGTTTGCTGCGGGAAACCGGCGAAGAAGATGGTTTATTGGGGCAAGGCGTACTAAGGATGTGTATAGAAACGGCAGATGCGGGACTGGACCTGTATCTGCCGTTTTTTATATATGAAGAATATATGGTTAATATGGTTATAATATGCGGTCAAAAATATTTCTGGAAAAGCACAGGAAAAACTGATAAAATAAGACCGTGGCAATGTCAATCATAAAACGGATATAGTATGAGGAAGCAGACAGACATGGAAATCAGAATTCCGGCTCCCGCAGAGGAGATTATTAATAAACTGAATGAACACGGATACGAGGCATACGTGGTAGGCGGATGCGTCAGGGATATGCTTTTGGGCAGGGAGCCGGGGGACTGGGATATTACCACCAGCGCCCTGCCGGAGCAGGTAAAGGAGGTATTCCGGCGCACTGTGGATACCGGCATACAGCACGGCACCGTGACTGTGATGATGGGGAAGGAAGGGTATGAGGTAACTACTTACCGCATTGACGGAGAATACTCTGACGGACGCCATCCCAACAGCGTGGAGTTCACTCCGGATTTGGTGGAGGATTTAAAACGCCGGGATTTTACCATCAATGCAATGGCTTATAACAGTCATACGGGATTTGTGGATAAATTTGGAGGTGTGGAGGATTTGCAGAAGGGCATCATCCGGTGCGTGGGGGAACCCATGGACCGTTTTACGGAGGATGCTCTCAGAATCCTCCGGGCTATCCGTTTTTCGGCCCAATTGGGATTCTCCATAGAGGAGCGCACCTATGAGGCCATTAAGGTAATTGCGCCTAACATGGTCCATGTGAGTAAGGAACGGATTCAGGTGGAGCTGACCAAGCTTCTTTTGAGTTCCCATCCGGATTATATCTCACTGGTGTATGAGACGGGTATCAGTCCCTTTGTGTCAGAGAAATTTCACGGGGCTTATGCTGCGGATTCAGGGGATTGGGCTGTGCCGTCTATTCCGGCCGGAGTTCCGGCTGTAAAGCATATGCGCTGGGCCGCCTTTTTGCGGGAGTGCAGCGCTTCCCAGGCAGCGGGCATACTTAAGGATTTAAAGCTGGACAACGATACCTCCTACAGGGTAAGAACCCTGGTGGAGTGGCAGGGCAAAAAGATTGGAGTTGAGGATGGTGGGGAAGACTGCTTGAAGCATGGCAAGGAGGAAGGCATGAAGGAAATCGCAAAGCAGCCGGAGCCCTCCAGGGCATCCATCCGCCGCGCCATGAGCCAGATGGAGCCGGAACTGTTTGATGATTTGCTCACACTTAAGATGTGTCTATCTGAGGATGCATCCGATGACAGGGAATCCCGGTGGCTGTGTCGGGTCAGGGACCTGACAGAGGAAATCCGCAGTAACAGGGACTGCATCAGCCTGAAGACCCTGGCTGTCTCAGGCCATGACATTATGGGAGCAGGGGTGAAGCCGGGCAGGGAAGTGGGCAATACGCTGGCCAGGCTTTTAGATATGGTATTGGAGGAACCTCAGAGGAATACCAGGGAGTATTTGCTTGCCCATCTGGGGCAGAGTGCTGAAAAATAGGCCGGATAAGAAGTAATAGAACGGAAACCAAGTAAGAAATATAGAAAGTGAGGGATGCTGCGTGCAGCTCCCTCCTTTTTTCATTGCTTATTTGACGTATCATGCCCCTTTTACGCCTGTCTCAAGGCAATTACCTTATCCATGAATTCCTTTGTCCTGTCATAGCTCACAGGATTTTTCCAATTATTTCCTTCTTTAAACCAGCTGCCGATAATGGCGCCGTCCGCTGCTGTCAGTAGTTCGTTTACATTGCTGCTGTTAAGTCCGCTGCCTATAAGTATGGGAAGCGAAGTGGATTTTTTGCATTTAGATATGTTTTCCACAGATGGAGGGGTACCTGTATCAAAACCTGTGACAATGACCGCGTCACCGTCCTGGGATTCGATATCCATGGCCTGTTCCGCTACGCTGCGGTCGTGGATGATGTAATGGCTCCCATGTTTTACATTCACATCACACAAGGCCAAAATCTGGTCAGCCTTCAGGCGGCTCCTCATACGGGATACATTGGCTCCCATGGCATTGATAAAACCGGATTGGGATACAAATGCATTACACCATTCGAATACACGTATCCAGCTTGCTCCCGCGGCTACCGCGCAGGCCATGGCACAGTCGGCGCCGTTCATATGGCATTCAGCTCCCACCGGGATGGAGACTTTATTGCGGACGGCATGGATTCCCACTGCCAGGGCAGCGGCGGTTTCATATCCGATATCCTCGCTGCGGAGATAGGGGATATCCCACATATTCTCCACCTGTACTCCGTCCACGCCGGCCTGCTCCAGTATGGCAGCCTCCTCCAGCGCAATGGAAATTATCTTATCCATTCCCATGTTTACCGGGTCATATTTTGGGGAACCGGGAAGCGGCCTTAAATGTACCATGCCGATAATTGGTTTATCCACCTTAAAAACATCTTTTAATTTACCCATAATTATATTACCTTTCGTTGATACAGGAAATATCTGCCTTAAAATAATTGTAGCTTCTCTCCACATCAAGTCCAATGAGTTCGTTCATTCTCTTTTGTATTTTTATGTACAGCTGTAATTCCTCATCTGTGAAATGATACAGCTCTTTCGAGTTGTGCTCATAAGACATACGGTCAAAATTTTCATGATGGTCGTAGATAATGAGACCTTCCTCCGTTAGATGAAGTTTATATTCCCTGTTGTTTTTCTGATTGCGGGTCTGCTTGACCCAGTTTTTTCCAACTAACTTTTTTACCATCTGGGAACAGGCGCTTTTTGTTTTTTTCAACAGTTTGGACGCCTCTGTCACGGTAATGCCGTCATTCTGGCCTATACATTGAATCAGATGGGCCTCTGACTGGTACAGGACGGCATTTCCATAGTCATGGGGGAGACTGTCATACTCGTTCATTAGCTGATTTGTCAGTTTCAATTCTGTCATCATATCACAATATATTAAATATCTCCTATTATCCATGCTCTCTCTCCCTTTGGCTTGTAAAAATAATATATAGTTTTATTATAATACATTTTCCTCAAAAGGAATAGAGATTTGCGCCCCCCTGTGCTGCACGCAGTATGCAGCGGCGCGGTTGGCATAGTCGATAGACTCCTGAAATGAATATCCCTGTGACAGCTTTGCTGCCATACTGCCAATGAATGTATCACCTGCCGCGGTGGTATCAACGGCATTGACCCGGAGACCCTTCACAGAAGTGGCTTTGCCTTTGTATTCATAGATAACACCACGGCTGCCCAGGGAAATCACAGGCATTCTTATCCCCTTATCTTTGAGGACATGTATGGCCTGTACTGCATCTTCTTCTGTTTCCACCCTGATACCGGTCAGCATTTCTGTCTCTACTTCATTGGGTTTTAATATATCTATCCGACCGGCAATTTCAGGCGTGAGCTTAGAGTAGTCTTTGGAGGACGGATCTACAATTAAAATGCAGTTATTCTGACGGGCCATAAGGGAGATTTCATCCAGTAATTGGCTGCTGTGTTCCAGGGTAGTCATAACTATACTGCGGTCTGTAAACAGATGGGCATAGGACTGTACATCCTGGACGGTTACTTTGGCATTGACACCAAGGGAACAGACACATTTATTATGTCCCTCCATATCCACCCATACGAAAGCCACACCTGTTTTGGCATCCTTATCAACCATAAGCTGGCTGGTATCTATATGATCTTTTTGAAAACTGTGAATCAGCTGGTGGGCATAATCGTCATCCGCAATTCTTCCAATCAGAGTCACGCTGCCCCCGGACCTGGCAGCGGCAACAGACTGGTTGCCGCCTTTTCCACCTGGATTTACATTATAATCCTCATAGGTATAGACAGTTTCGCCCATTGCCGGAATTTTATCGCAGCGTATGGAGATGTCCATAATAAGCGAGCCAAAACAGATGATATTCTTTGAAGTTTTACGGTCCATCTTGAATGCCTCCCTAATCCAAATAGCTTAAAAACTGTGTGATTCTGTCATTATGCAGGTTTACCAGCTCGTCATAACTTCCTTTTGCCAGGATTTCTCCTTTTTCCACGAATACGACTTCTTCGCTGACTTCTCTGGCAAAGGACATATTATGTGTCACGACAATGATGGTATAATCCTCCCGTGACAGTTCCTTAATCAGGCTCAGAACGCCGGCTCCCAGTTCTGGGTCAAGGGCGCTTGTGGGTTCGTCAAACAAAAGGATTTCCGGCTTCATAGCTAAGGCCCTTGCAATGGCAATTCTCTGCTGCTGGCCTCCGGAAAGCTGGTGGGGATAACTGTCTTTTTTATCCTCCAGACCTACCCGTTTTAAAAGCTCAATGGCATCCCGGCAGGCCTCGGCCTTGCTTTTTTTCAACACAGTCACTGGTCCTTCCATGATGTTTTCAAGGGCGGTTTTGTGCGGAAAGAGATTGAAGCTCTGAAAAACCATGCCTGTTTTCTTGGTAAAGGCAGCTTTTTGATGTTTGGGAAGTTTTTTGGAAAAATCCAACGCTTTTCCATCCAGGCTTATGGTTCCTGAATCCGGTGTTTCCAGAAGATTGATGCATCGAAGCAATGTGGATTTTCCTGAGCCGGAGGAACCTATGATAGCCATGGTCTTGTGCGATTCGATTTCCAGGCTGATGTCCTTCAGTACATGATTTTCTCCAAAATATTTGTTTAAATGTTTAATCTGCAGCATATGGCACCTCCCTAGGCCTGCGTATCCGTAATTTCTTTGATTCTTTTCTTATCCGTAGGAGTCAGCATAAGTTTATTTTCTATCCGGTTCTGTACATAATTCAGGACCGTACAAAATATAAGATAAATAAATCCTACCTCGATGTACATGAGAAGAGGTTCATAATTCCTGGCAGTTATCCTCTGGGTGGTCAGAAACATCTCCGGAATGGTTATGTTGGCTGCAAGAGATGTGTCCTTAACTAGGGCGATAAAGCTGTTAAAGAGAGGCGGCACAGATATCTTAAAAGCCTGGGGAAGTATGATTCTTAAAAGCTGCTGGGGATAGCTCATTCCCAGTGACATGGCGGCTTCCCACTGTCCTTTGGGTATGGACAGGATGGCAGCTCTGATTATTTCTGAACTGTAGGCACCGATGCTTAAGGTAAAAACCAATATTCCTGAAGGCATTGGATTAATGACAACACCTACTTTGGGAAGACCGAAGAATACAAGGAACAACTGCACAAGCAGAGGGGTACCGCGTATAATCCAGACATATAACTCACAGATCTTGTTTAAAACCGGCACCTTGGATATACGGATGATGGCTACGAATACCGCTAACGTTGTTCCAAGGGCGAATGAAATCAATGTCAGAGGTATCGTAAAAGAGATTCCCGCTTTTAAAATAGGCCAAAATGACGAGGTTAATATTTCGATTGAACGTGCATCCATTTCATTCACCCTCCTGATTTGCTACTGCTGGATTTCTTCCAGGGTAAGTTCTTTTGAGAAGTCTTTACCTAAATATTTGTTGGAAAGTTCGGTAAGTGTCCCGTCTGCCTGAAGTTCCGCGATTGCTTTGTTGACGGCCTCCACAAGATCATCGTTTCCCTTGGGAATCGGTACAGCCACTGTGTCAGCCTGCTCCTGAACAGCGGCAATCTTGATTGGAGTATCGGGTTTCTGTGTCAGGAAGTCGTTAAATGCTATGGTGTTGTTGATGACACAGTCAGTCCTTCCTGCCAGTAATAATTCGATGTCTTTGCTGAAGGTATCGGAGGCAGTGATATCCATGTTATACTTTTCTGCAATCAACGCATAGTTGCTGGATACGTTTAGTGAGGTCTTTTTCCCGTTGGCACTGTCCCAATCCGTTATGTCATTGTTGTCCGTTTTGGTAATGAGCGCAATGTAACTGTAGAGGTAAGGGTCGGAAAAATCATATTTTTCTTTCCTCTCGTCCGTTACACCTACCTGGTTCAGTACCAAATCAACCGTTCCTGTGTCCAATGAGGTTAGAAGGCCTTCCCAGGTGATTTCGGAAAATTCTGTTTTAACCCCCATTTTTTCGCCGATGGCCCTGGCTACCTCCACATCATATCCGCACAGCTCATTGTTGTCGTCGTGATACGTAAACGGCTTATAGGTGCCTTCTGTACCTACCTTTAAGACACCGCTTTCAAGGATTTTTTCATACCGCGTTTTTTCAGCGGAAGCAGCTGCAGTCTCTTCTGACTTTGGTTCTTCTTTTGTCTCCTCCTTTTTGTCCCCACCCTTTGACTCTGCTGCAGTGTCTGCTGCGGGTTGTGTCTGTGCGGGCTTCTGCCCTCCGCATGCTGCCAGGGAAGCGGTCATGGCAAATAACGCGGCTGTCAGGATTAGATTTCTTTTTTTCATGTCTTAGTCCTCCTTAGTTAAATATATGGTTTATTTTGTTTAATAAAGTATCAATGGTGGAATGAGGCACTGCTGCATTCAGACGTATGAACCCGGCTCCATTTTCCACGAACTGGTTCCCGCCTTCAATTATCAATCCGTTTTCAATGAAGCGGTTTTCGATCTCACTATGGTTTGAGCCCAGGCTATCAATGTTAATCCAGGCGAGATAGGTGGCCTCCGGAGTTTGGAAATCAATTGCAGGATGGTTGGCTTTAAAAAACGTCTCCATATGGCGGAAGGTTTCCGCCAGGTATTGATTCAGCTCATCCAGCCACGGTTCCCCTTCCTCGTAGGCTGCGGTGGCAGCTGCCACAGAAATGGGGTTAGGTAGGTAGTGATAAAGGCTGTTCCAACGTTCACGGATATCTGGGTCTGGTATAATGATGTTGGCCAGGTGGTTTCCTGCCAGGTTAAAGGTTTTGCTGGGGGCAGTGCATGTAATGAGGCGTTTTGTATCCGGATACAGGCTGGCCATAGGGGTATGGCAGATGCCTGGGCGGAGTATGTCATTGTGTATCTCGTCGCAGATGATGAACAGGTCATGCTTTTGGCAGATGTCCATAATATGCCTCAGCTCATCCTGACTCCAGACACGTCCGGTAGGATTATGGGGACTGCATAGTATGAGAACTTTGTTATTTTCGTCTTCAGCTTTCTGTTCCAGGTCCTCAAAATCAATGGTAAACCGGCCATGGCTGTAACAGAGCCTGGAATACACGGGAATCATGCCTGTATTCCTGATGGAATTAAAAAATGGTTTATAGGCCGGAGTATGTATGATGACGCCGTCTCCGGGCCTGGCAATCAGCGACAGGGCATGGGACAGAGCGGGCACCACGCCTGAATCCACCACGATTTCATCCGGTGTAATGCGCCAGCGGTGACGTTTTTCCATCCAGCGGCAAACCGCCTTATAATAGGATGCATCATAGATATCCGTATAACCAAAGATGCCTTCTTCCACCCGCCTGTGCATGGCGGCTATGATTTCTGGTGCAGTCTTAAAGTCCATATCGGCAATCCAGAGAGGAATGCTGTTATCAGGGGCTTTGGGGGCAAATTTTTTTAAACCATCGTATTTTTCGCTGTCTGTGTGCCATCTGTTGATGACTGTGTCAAAATCGTATAACATAATAGTCCTCTTTTTAAATTAAGCATATTTACTGTTAAGTAGATTAACTGTTAACTAGATTAATTATAAACACATCATACAAAATAAATCAATACTTAAATTATTTTTCGTATATAATATACAAAACATAAGCTTGCAACTGTGCATTGTGCTGAAAACAGTGTGCTGTTTCTTTAAGAAACTCCATCACAGGCATGATTTGGGAAAAAACAGTATTGCAAAAAATACAAAGAAGAATTCCAGCCTTACCTTGCAACATTTCCAATAATCCGATATAATAACTTTGGGGTTCGCGCATGTCGCGTGAGAATGAAAATCAATATAATGGGGAATACATATTGTACGGGCATTTCCCCTAAGAACAAGGAGGATTTAAAATGAACGTAATCAGCACAGAAAAGGCACCAGGCGCAATCGGACCATACTCCCAGGGATTTGAGGTTAATGGAGTTATCTACACATCTGGTCAGATACCGGTAAATCCGGCAGACGGCAGCGTTGCAGAGGACATCGCAGGACAGGCTGAGCAGAGCTGCAAGAACGTTGGCGCCATCCTGGAAGCAGCAGGCAGCGGCTTTGACAAGGTATTTAAGACCACCTGCTTCCTGGCAGATATGGGCGATTTTGCAACATTTAACGAAGTATATGCTAAGTATTTCACATCCAAACCAGCCAGGAGCTGTGTGGCAGTTAAGACCCTTCCAAAGGGTGTTCTGTGTGAAATAGAGGCAATTGCTGTTAAATAAGGATTGACCTGACATACGCATTAAAAGCCGCAAATCTCTGCATTTTGCCGGGAAGAGCGGCTTTTTTGACCCCGTCGGCGCTCCGTAAGAGAAGGAAGAGTGGAATGGATAAAAAAGCGATTCTGAAAAAAGCGGTTAAGATACTTCTGGTATTGGGACTGGCAGGATGCCTGTTCCTGTTCCTGATAAATCTGTACATGATCAGGAAGGAAAAACCGAATATCATCAGTGCAGATGATGCGGCAGCTCTTGAAGATGTGGACTGTATCATGGTTCTGGGCTGCAGTGTCAGGCCGGACGGTACGCCTTCCGGCATGCTTCGGGACAGGCTGGACAAGGGAATAGAGCTGTATGAGGACGGTGTGTCCGACCGCCTTCTCATGAGCGGGGACCATGGGCGCAAGAACTATGACGAGGTAAACCGGATGAAGCAGTATGCCATTGATGAGGGCATTCCTTCCGGGGATATTTTTATGGATCACGCGGGCTTCTCCACCTATGAGAGCATGTACCGGGCCAGGGATATTTTCCAGGTGAAGAAGATTATTATAGTTACGCAGCGCTATCACATGTATCGGGCTCTTTATGTGGCACAGGCCATGGGGATGGAGGCATACGGCGTAGAGTCAGATCCCAGACAGTACGGCGGCCAGAAAATGAGGGATTTAAGAGAACTGCTGGCCAGGCCCAAGGATTTGATCTATACCATTGTAATGCCTAAGCCCACCTATCTGGGAGATGCCATACCGGTCAGCGGGGACGGCAATGTTACCAATGATAAAGAAGAAAACCGGGCCAGGAATAAATCCGGTCAGAAGTAGGATATATCCCAAGGACATAAAATACCCCTGAAAACAGCTTATGGGTATGAATCAGCTGTTTTCAGGGGTATTTTGCAATGGTTCAGATAATGGAACAATAAGGGGGCTACAGTTTTACAAAATAGCTGGCATCCTTGCCGCAGACCGGACAGATAAAGTCAGGCGGCAATGTCTCGGACTCCAGAATATATCCGCAAACAGAACAGCGCCATCCCGTAACCTCTTTTGTGTCTGCCTGATAGGAAGGAGCCTTTGGCGGAGTGGTCCCGTTTTTCTTCAGATGGTAATTGGAATAGGTGAGAGCCGGTGTCTGGGAATCCAGGACTTCTGCTTCCACTACCTCGCCCACTATAATCATATGGGAGCCCACATCCATGGAGGATACAACACGGCAGGTGAACCGGGCACAGACACCTTCTGTGGGATATGGATTATTCAGGCTGTCCCGTCCCTGTGGAATGCCGTCATATTTCTTTACATCCTTGCCGCACTGGAAGCCGAAACGTCTAATCAGGTCCATTTCCACATCGTCGGAAAGTACCGCTGCGGAAAAGGTGCCGGATGTCTCTATCAGCTTCAGCGTATAGTTTTCCTTGTTGAGAGCAATGGACAACCTGGCGGGAGAAGATGTGACCTGGGTCAGTGTGTTGATGACACAGCCGCCTTCCTTGTTGTCTGCGCTGGTGGAAATAATGTAAACACCGTAACTTAATTTAAAAAATGCTTTTGAATCCATAAAATGTACCCCTCCTGTGTTTCTTTTGCCTTTTCGGCTATAGTTTGATTTTACCACGTATAATTGATAATATGTAAGATATTTGTATTGTATCATATAAATTCCATAAAATCAATAATAATTACTATTATTATAAAAATATTATTTTCAGGCGGTTTCTTATTTGGGGCTATTCTGATACAATCATTGTGGAAGCGTCTTTGGGAAGAATCTTTTAGGAGAGTATCGTTGGGATGACCCTTTGAGAAGGCATTTAACTAGGAAGCTGTCTTGAGGAATGCCGCCTTCAGGATATTTCCTTTAAAAGGCGTACTCAAAAGCATATATAGAAGCATGAATGAAAGGACAGGCAGCGAATCGGTATGCTTAATAATAAAAAATTTAAGAATAACAATATTGTCATCATGAATTTTACGGGCGTATTTGAAAACCAGGAATTTTACCAGGATTTGGGCGCTGTATGGCTGGAGCTTGGAGATATACAAGGCACTAATTGTTACTGTGATGAGGAGGCAGAGGCAGCCATCAAGGAGAGAATCAGCCTTATGGAACCCTCCGGAATCCACTTCCTGGATTCCGGAAATTACCATTATGTGAGCAAAATATGGCTGGATAAGATAGAGGAGGAATTTGAGCTTCTGGTGTTTGACCATCATACGGACATGCAGATGCCCATGTTTGGGAATATCCTGTCCTGCGGCGGTTGGATTCAGGCTGCTTTGGATACAAATACGCGTCTGAAACGGGTTTATCTGGCAGGGCCGCCCTCCATGGAAGCAGAGGCTGACAGGGAACGGGTAGTTGGAATCAATGAAGAGGAGCTAAAGACGCCAGGGTGTATCAGCCGCCATCTGAAGAACTCCGAACTGCCTCTTTATATATCCCTGGATAAAGATATCCTGACCCGCTCCTGTGCAATCACCAATTGGGACCAGGGAGAGGCGCAGCTGGAGGACGTGTTGACCTGCATAAAGGAGGCGGCATCCTGCCGCAGTATAATAGGTGTAGATGTATGTGGGGAGAATACGGATGACCAGGAAGAGGAGGGAAATAGGGCCAGCCAAACCAATCAGAATACGAATAGGAAGATTATTTGTAAATTACTGGAAATATGCGATGTACTGTGTCCATGACAGCAGGAAAAATTTTGAAGGAATACGGTTGCAGGAATAAAAACTTCTTGACTTGAAGTTAGCTCCAGATGATAGGATGATGGGAGATAACAAAATGAGAGGAGATTTACATATGAGTAAACATGTATTAGTCATATCAGCAAGCCCAAGGAAAGGCGGAAATTCCGATACACTCTGCGATGAGTTTATCCGTGGGGTACAGGAATCCGGAAATCAGGCGGAGAAGATTTTTCTGGCCAGTAGAAAGATTGGATATTGTATCGGATGCGGTGTCTGTAACACCACCCATAAGTGTGTTCAAAAGGATGAGATGGCAGAGATACTGGATAAAATGGTGGATGCAGATGTCATTGTACTGGCTACACCGGTGTATTTTTACACCATGGATGCACAGATGAAGACATTGATTGACCGCACAGTTCCCAGATATACTGAAATTCAGAATAAGGATTTCTATTTCATAGTGGCTGCTGCGGATACAGAACAGAAAATGATGGATCGTACCATTGAAGGATTCCGGGGATTTACGCAGGATTGTCTGACAGGAGCCAGGGAAAAGGGAATCATTTATGGAACAGGTGCCTGGCAGGCAGGAGAAATTAAGGGTACGCCGGCTATGAAGCAGGCATATGAGATGGGAAGAAATATATAGTTGAAATAAAAATGCATGATGGGCCTGAGGGTGTGTCATGCATTTTTTCTTTTGGACAGCTGTAATTGCAGGGAATGAATGCAAGAAGGGATTGACGCAGGAATGTGTTGATGTGAACGCGGCGGGGGAGCTTATAGTTAACAATGTTTTATTTCGTGCGGTATAAAATATTTATGCAGTAAAGATATATGTGACTTATAGTCCGTTGCTAAATAAGTCACATTTCGTTACGCTTACCTGTAAGAGGTGAGGGAGATGGAGTTTTCCGGTGATATAAGAATAAAAGTTGGAAACAGGATACGCCAATTAAGAAAAGAACTATTATTAAGTCAAGAGTCTTTGGCGTTTAAGGCAGGTCTGGACCGGACCTATATTGCATCTGTAGAAAATGGAAAACGGAATTTATCAATTATGAGTCTTGAAAAGATTATAGTGGCATTGGACTGTTCTGTGGCTGAATTTTTTGAGACATTTGAATAAATAAAGGAGATTCTATGGGGAGGGTGCAATATGAATAAAAACTTAGAATTATACAGAGATGAATTAGAGACGCAGGGTACCAATTTTTTCATACTTGATACAAAGGGTAAGGGGAGTGTGTATGGAGATGTTGATTTTGTAGCGTATTGTTGGGACATTGACCATTATAATCAGGTAAACGATGGAGACTTATTCATCTATCGCAGACAGCAGAAAGCATCTGAGATAAAGGGACAATTTTATTTCTTTGGAGCTGGAAAAATTAGTAAAATCCAGTCCATAGAGGGTAAGAGGGTGAAAGGAATTATATCAAAAGCATTTATTTTTGATGAGCCTTTGTTACAGGAAGAACTGGAAGATTTTAAGTGGGAATTTCGTAACCGCGGGAAGAACTGGGAGCATTTTTTTAATCAATATGGTATGAATAAAATTACCAAGAATGACTTTATTCATCTATTAAGTTTTAAACCTGGGGTACTCCAAGAATCAAAAGAAATATCCAGTGGAATGGATGAGGAAGTCAAGTTTTATCAACGGCAGGAGGGAGGAAATTATAGAGTAGAGGATCAAGAAGGCAGTTCTAAAACAAGAGGAGCGGCACAAAAAGTTTTTGCAAATCAAGTTAAGCTGGAGTATGGGTTTCAATGTGCTGTAACTGGCATTAAAACAAAGGAGTTATTAGTAGCATCCCATATTGTTCCATGGTCAGAGGACAAAGATAATCGGCTCAATCCAAGAAATGGAATCTGTCTATCTCCGCTTATAGATAAGGCATTTGATAAAGGTTTTATTAGCTTTACAGATGATTTAAAGTTAATCGTATCTGACAGTGCGAAAACGGATGCGGCTTTGTATGAAAGCCTTAGACCTTATGAAGGGAAGAGACTTAATGTTCGTAAAGAGTTTGAGCCAGATAGGGACTTCTTGACATGGCATAGAACACATTTGCTATTAAAATATAATGATGGTGTGAACAAGATTTTAAGCAAAGGCTCATTTGATTAATATAATTCTACAAAGCTGGGGTCATTAGGATGAAGAAGATTGAAGTGGCAGCCGCGGTTCTGCATAAGGATGGAACATTTTTAGGCACCCAAAGAGGTTATGGAGAGTTTGAAGGTGGTTGGGAATTCCCTGGTGGGAAAATTGAAGAAGGGGAGTCTCCCCAGGCGGCATTGCTGCGAGAGTTAAAAGAGGAACTAGGTATTGACGCTATCGTGGAACAATTTTTGATGACAGTTGAATGTAATTATCCCCAGTTCCATCTGATGATGCATTGCTACTTATGCTCGATTGCAGAGGGGAAAATTCAACTGAAAGAGCACAAATCAGCCCGTTGGATGAATCGGGAACAGTTCGATGATGTAGAGTGGCTTCCGGCGGATTTGGATGTGGTAAAACGAATCAGAGATATGGATATAGACGGTTTAGCTTGATATAATCATGTGGTGAAGAATCGGAGGACTTTCCATGAGCCAGATTTGGTACGCCGCTTTCAGCGAAGACTTCGTGGGGCAGGCACAGAAAATATTCAAAAAATTGGATAGGGATGTAATTGTCACTGTATGGGATCCGGAACTGGTTCCGGAGATGCTCAGGCGCGGGGTCAGCGTTATATTAGGCCGCGGGGCCACAGCGCTGCGGATACGCAAGGTAGTGGACCTGCCGGTGGTGGAGATCCCCATCCCCTTTGAGGATATGGCAGATACCCTGATTGAGGCCAGCCGCTATGGAAGGAATATCGGGGTCATTGGTTATAACAACCTGCTCAGCGGTCTGGAGTGTTTAAATCCTATTTTGAATGTAAGTATACGGCAGATATTTGCCGTGGATGAAAATGATACGTACCACCAGATCCAGAAGCTTAAAAATGAAGGGATAGATGTGATTGTGGGCGGGCTTCTCCAGACACATTATGCCAGGGAATTGGGGCTGCCCGCAGTCCGCATTGAGCTGACGGACAAGTCATTGTCCTATGCGTGTCAGGAAGCAGAAAAGCTGATTGCCACGGTCAAGGCTGCTACCAGAAAGGCAGAGGAGCTTAAGACCATTCTCAATACCACCAATGAAAAGTATGTAGCAGTTGACATAAAAGGAAATATTACCTGGATGAACCGTGTTGCCAAGCCTTACCTGCCAAATCCGGGCGGGCTGGTTTATGATACACCCATAACAGAGGTGCTGCCCGCCTTTGAGGCAGTCCATGATGTATTGGCAACAGGAGAGGAAATCATACAGGAGACAGGTTCCATTAACGGCGCTGATATTCTTTATGATATGATTCCCTTAACATATAAAAATGGAGAGATATTGGGTGCGGTTATCACCTTCAATGATGCGGGAACCATCACCAGAGGGGAACATAAAATCAGGGATAAAGGCATCAAGGGATTTCAGGCCACCTATTCGTTTAAGGATATATGCGGAAGCAGCCAGCAGATGAATCAGTGCATCCAGCATGCAAAGAGGTACGCCCATACGGACCTGACTGTACTTTTGCTGGGTGAGACAGGTTCCGGTAAGGAGATGTTTGCCCAGAGCATGCACAATGCCAGCAGCCGCAGAAACGGTCCTTTTGTTGCTGTAAACTGTGCGGCTCTTCCCGAGGGAATTCTGGAGAGCGAGCTTTTTGGATATGATGACGGTGCCTTTACCGGCGCCAGGCGCAGCGGAAAGATGGGGCTCTTTGAGCTGGCTCACAATGGGACCATTTTCCTGGATGAGATAGGGGAAATGCCCATGTCCCTTCAGAGCAGGCTGCTGCGTGTTTTGCAGGAGCGTAAGGTCATGCGTCTGGGCGGCGACCGGGTCTTTCCCGTGAATATCAGGATATTTGCAGCGACCAACAAAAACCTGATGGAGTTGGTAGGTGAGCACAAATTCAGGGAGGACTTATTTTACCGTCTTAATGTGCTGACCCTAAAGATACCACCGCTCAGGGAACGGGTTGAGGATATTCCTGATCTGGCCAATCTGTTTCTCAGGGAAAGCGGGGGAAAATGCTGCCTTACCCCTGCGGCAGAGAAGGTGCTTACCTCTTACGGATGGCCGGGAAACGCCCGCCAGCTGAGGCATTTTATGGAGAAGGTGCGTATCATATGCGATTCCTCTGTCATATCAGGGGAAGCTGCCGGCTATGTGATTCAAAACTATGAACCGCCTTGCGAAATGGAGCAGAGGGGAAATGGCAGCGGCTTTCTGGGAAGTAATGGAATAGGGAATTACAAAGCAACTAAAGGCCGCGTAAACAGAAGTCAGGAGGAACCGGGTCAGGAGAATATAAGCAGGGAAATAACTGAAGCGTGTTTGGCCCAGGCTATTGAGCAGGCCGGGGGCAATAAAACAGAAGCAGCCCGGATTCTTGGAATACACAGAAGTACGATTTGGAGGTATATCAAAAAATTCGGAATGGAGTGACGGTCCATGGTTTTATGCGGCACGCACAGTATAGAAAGGCATAGTGAATGTTGTACCAGTGGTAATGCTGTATATAGTGTGTCGTATATAATGCTGTAGATGGTGTGCTGTATATAATGCTGTAGATGGTTGGCTGTATATAATGCTGTAGATAGTGTGCTGTATATAATGCCGTAGATAGTGTGCCGTATATAATGCCGTAGATAGTGTGCTGTATATAATGCCGTAGATAGTGTGCTGTATATTATGCTGTAAATAGTGCCGCATATAAGGCTGTAGATAGTGTGCCGTATATAATGCTGTAAATAGTGCCGTATATTATGCCACATATAATTCTGTATAAATTCTGTATAACGTATCGCATACAAAGTCGTATCTTGTGTCGCAGAAAGCGTCTTACGTGTTGCTGTGCGACGCTTTTGATATAATCTGCGACACATAACAGAAAACGCTAAATGGAAAAAACTGACATAAACTAGAATATATTTCCACCCATACATTAATTATTGAATCAGAAAACCAAAAAAAACAGCTATATTTTGCAGATATTAGTAAAAATATCTCTGAATATAGCTGTTTTTTCGTATTTTTCCATACCAAAGAAGAAAAATGGCATAAATATTGCTTATTAATACCATATAACCATTAAGGAGGGAATGAAATGGTAGATTTGAGAAGTGACACTATCAGTATGCCAACCAGGGAAATGCTGGAAACCATACTGGAGGCAAAGCTGGGGGATGACGGAAGGACGGATTCCAAAGGAAGGGGAGAGGATCTGGCAGTCAATGAACTGGAGGACCTGGCGGCAGAGATGACAGGAAAAGAGGCGGCTGTATTGTTCCCGTCAGGAACACAGGGCAATACATCTGCTATTCTGGCTTATTGCAGGCCCGGCCAGAAGGTGATGGTAGATGAGATGCAGCATATCTACTTAAGCGAGAAGGTGGTATTTGACCCATCCATTGGGCAGCTTGAACCGGTTACATATAAATTGGACCAGGATAACCTGCCGGACCTTGACGACATGCGCCGCATTTTGGAGAGCCAGGAGATTGCCCTGCTGTGCATCGAAAATACCCACAATTTTTCAGGCGGTACCTGTGTCCCGTTAGAGAGGATGAAAGCGATTCATGAGCTGGCAAAGGAGTTTGGGGTTCCTGTCCACATGGATGGAGCCAGGATGTTCAATGCAGTGGTGGCCCTGGGCGTGGAAGCACGGGAAATGTGCAAATATGTGGATTCGGTGATGTTCTGCATCTCAAAGGGGCTGGGGGCGCCTATCGGTTCCCTGGTATGCTGTTCTGAAGCGTTTTCCATGAAGATTAGGGACAAGAGAAAGCTTTTAGGCGGAGCCATGAGGCAGGCAGGCGTGATTGCAGCGCCTGGAATGTATGCCCTCACGCACAACATTGAGCGGCTGGCAGAGGATAACGCCAATGCTGCCTATGCGGCTGAGCAGCTAAAGGATTTAAAGAACACAAAGGTATATGGAAAGGTCATGAGCAATATCATTGTCCTGGATGCCAACGGACTGGGACTCACACCGGGGGAGTACTGCGGCAAGGCAGCTGAAAAGGGGTTATTAATCAAGCCGGTGTTAAAGGATAAGGTAAGGCTGGTATTTTACAGAGATATTTCAAGGGAGGATACGGAAAAAGCGGTAGCGATTATACGTGAACTGGATTCTTTACGATAAAGGGGGATTTGACATATGAAGATAGCTGGTAAAAAGATAGGTTTATCCACGCAGATATTTGCAGCTATGCTGCTGGGAGCGGTTTTGGGAATCGTCATCGGGGAACCAATGACTAAAGTTGGGTTTATCGGAACTATCTGGCTGAATTGTATTAAAATGATTGTTGTGCCAATGGTGCTTGTTACCATTGTGACGGGTGTTGTTTCACAGAAGGATATGAAGACACTGGGAAGAATCAGCTTCCGAATTATGGCGTATTATGTTATCACCACACTGGTTGCCTGCGCCATCGGCATCCTGGTTACATCCATTGTAAAGCCGGGCACCATAGCTAATTTTACAGGACTGGCATCCAAGGAAGTAACGGGCAGCGCGGACATCACGGTAGCTGATTTCTTCACAGGAATGTTCTCGTCCAATATTATCCAGACCTTTGCGGACGGCAATATCCTTCAGACCGTAGTCATCGCGATCCTGCTGGGCGTGGCGATTTTAAGGATGAAGAATCCGGAGCACAAGGAGAAGGCTATCAAGGGCATGAACGTGCTCAATGATATGGTATTTTCACTGATTAACATGATTATGCTGGTATCTCCAATCGGCGTATTCTTCCTGATGGGAGATTCCTTCGGAAAGTACGGAGCCGGCATCTTTACCAGCATGGCAACTCTGGTAGGCACCTATTATCTGGCCTGCCTGGTGCATGTGGTACTGGTTTACTGCACAGTTATCTGGGTGACCGCAGGAATCAATCCTCTTAAGTTCTTAAAGGACAGTGCGGAGCTGTGGGTATACACCATTTCCACCTGCTCCAGTGTGGCTGCCATTCCGATTAATATTAAAGTGGCCAAGGAGAAATTCAATGTTCCGGAGACTATTTCCGGCTTCACCGTACCCCTGGGCTCACAGATGAACTATGACGGCAGCGTTATCCTGTACGGCTGTGTCATCCTGTTTATCAGTCAGACCATCGGTGTTCCTGTCACTCTGGGAACCATGGTGAAGATCATACTGATGTCAGCTATTCTTTCCACTGGCGGCGGCGGTATCCCGGGAAGCGGCATCGTAAAGCTGCTGGTCATGGTAACTGCTTTTGGCCTGCCTACAGAGATTGTAGGAATCATAGCTGCATTCTACCGCCTGTTTGACATGGGAACCACCACCAACAACTGCCTGGGAGATCTTGCAGGCACGGTGTTTGTATCCAAGCTGGAGGATAAGGCAGCTGCAAGGGCCAAGTCGGCATAGACGGATTGATGAATGGTTTGATGATTGATGATTGTTGGATATTAGCTGATGAGATTATTCAGATATGTATATTAAAAGATCCCGGATTCTGTATGATGCAGAGTCCGGGATTTTTCTGGTGTGCCTGGGAGTACTTGTTTCTGTCTGTGTAGTTCAATTATGGAAGCGTTCTTGTGTTCCATTTTCCGTTCCCACTATGATTTTTTCGCAGATATCACCGAACAGACCTGTTTCCAAGACGCCGGTCATGGATTTGAGACGGACGGCTGCCATGGGGTAATCCATTTCAACGCCTCCTGTCAGATCCAGGATATGGCTGCCGTTGTCTGTGACAAATACAGTCCTGTCTTTTATCCTCAGCTTCGGTATAAACCCTGCTTCCCTTACCTGTTCCTCCACATAGGGAACTGCAAAAGCAGGTACCTCCACAGGCAGCACACGTCCGCTCAGGGAATGTACAAGTTTGCTCTGGTCCATAATCCATATGACCCGCCGGGCCTTGCAGGCGATGATCTTTTCACGGAACAGGGCGCCGCCTCCGCCCTTGATGGAATAGAAATCCGGGTCAATGGCGTCCACCCCGTCGATAGCCAGGTGTATGGTCCGGGCATCCTCCAGGGGGATAAGGGGGATGCCCAAACGGCGGGCCAAGCCTTCCGTCTCAAGAGAAGTGGCTGCCCCATGGATATTCAGTCCGCCGCGGATTCGTTCGGACAGTTTTTCCATGAGATAATATACAGTTGAACCGGTTCCGAGGCCCAACACCATGTTATCCTCTACCTCCATGGCCGCCTGCCAGGCAGCCGCTTTTTTCTGTTCTTCTTTACTGTACATATTGTGCCTCCTGTGGTCTGCTGCCGTTTAAAGCTGTCTAAGACGCCTGAAGCCCCTGCTGCCGTTTGCAGACACCTACAGCCAGCTATGCCCATATTGTTCCAGCATCCGGTCCGCTTCAGCCGGTCCACGGGTTCCGGGCCTGTAAGGATACACCGGCAGCCGCTTTGCGGCGTGAAGTTCCTTCAGATGGCTGATGTAATTCCAGCTAAATTCTATCTGGTCCCATTGTGAGAACCAGGAGCGTTCACCTGCCATACAGGCAGTGATAAGACGTTCATAGGCCTCAGGGGTATTGAGCTGATGAATCAGGCTGCAGTTCTGGCAGAAATCCATCTTGGCCGGTATGATATCCTCAGAATCACCGGGACGTTTGATATTAAACTGCAGATAAACGCCTTCTGTGGGCTGAATCTTTATGATTAGTATATTGGGCTCTACTTCCTGATAGGGCCTGCGGAATATGACAGCCAGTTCAATCTCGCGTTTCCCTGTCTTTTTGCCGGTCCGGATGTAAAAGGGGGTCCCCTTCCAGCGCTGGTTGTCAATGAAAAGCCGCAGGGCTCCGTAGGTTTCTGTCTGTGAATCCGGTTTTACAAGAGGTTCGCCGCGGTATCCCTCATATTGACCCAGGACCAGGGTGCTTTCTATAGATGACGCATCTGCCGGCTGTAAACAGCGGAATACATCCAGCTGGGCATCGTGCAGCCCCTTAGGGCTGAATTCCTCTGGCTGTTCCATGGCCATGATGGACAAAATCTGAAACAGATGGTTCTGCACCATATCCTTCAGGGCGCCGCTGGCATCATAGTATCCGCCGCGGGTTTCCACGCCCATATCCTCCAGGGCGGAAATCTGCACAGATTCAATATAGCGGGAATTCCATACGTCTGTAAAAATGGGATTGGAAAACCGGATTGCCTGGATATTGCGGACCATTTCCTTTCCAAGATAGTGGTCGATGCGGTAAATATGCTCCGGGCCAAAGAACGCTTCCAGCTCTTTGTTAAGGGCTGCGGCTGCCGCCAGGTTCTCTCCGAAAGGCTTTTCAAGTATCACCTTGCCGGAGGAAGAACCGTGGACCAGTTTAAGCCCTTCTGTGATGATGCTGAAAAAACGGGGAGCCACTGCAAAATAAAAAATGTGGGAGTGGATATCATTTTTCCTGTAATAGCGATTCAGTCCATGATATGCTTCCAAACGGGAGAAATCCATCCGGTAATAATCTATTTTTTCAGAAAAACGGTCAAATGCTTTTTCCTCAAAGGAGAGCCGGGTGAATTTCTCCACCCAGTCCCTGGCAATCTGACGGTAATGGCTGCTGTCGTAGTCCCGGCGGCCAATGATGGTGATGCGGCTGTCCTCCGGAAGCTTTCCGGTGATATCCATGGTATAAAGTGCAGGAAGAAGCTTGCGGAAGGTAAGATCCCCGGTGCCGCCGAAGATGGTAAGGTTAGTGCTGATTGTCATTAGCCCACCTCCATTCATGGTGGAATACGCCTTCGCGGTCTGTTCTCTCATAGGTGTGGGCTCCAAAGCAGTCGCGCTGGGCCTGAATCAGATTGGCGCCTGCCGCCTTTGCGCGGAATTCGTCCAGGTAGGACACTGCGTTGCAGAGGGCAGGAATGGGAAGGCCGTTCATGACGCCGGTGGATACGGCCTGGCGCAGGCTGTCCTGATGCTCGTTGATGCGGGACAGGAAGAAACCATCGAATATAAGGCTTTCCGGCTTTGGTTCGGCTTCAAATGCATGGGTGATGTCATTTAAGAAAACAGCCTGGATAATGCATCCGGCGCGGAATATGGAAGCAATTTTTCCCAGGTCCAGATTCCAGCCGTACAGCCTGGATGCATCCTGCATCAGGGAGAAGCCCTGGGCATATGCGATGATTTTTCCGGTATACAGGGCTTCGCGGACCATGGCTGCAAACGACTCTTTATCAGGAGAGAGGCCGACAGCCGGTGAATGGATAAGCTGCCATGCCTTTTCACGTTCATCCAGATGATTGGACATAATACGGGCCGTGCAGGCGGAAGTGATCATGGAGATATCCACGCCTTGCTTCAGGGCTTCTATGCTGGCCCACCTTCCGGTTCCTTTTTGTTTTGCGCTGTCTTTGATGCGGTCAATGAGCTCCCCGTCCCCCAGGTCGTCGGCCTCATGGAAGATACCGGCCGTAATGCCAATCAGGTAGCTGTGAAGCTCCCCTTCGTTCCAGGATTTAAAGATATGAGCCAGCTCCTGATTGTTGAATCCGCCCACATATTTTAACAGAAGATAGGATTCAGCAATCAGCTGCATATCTGCGTACTCAATGCCGTTGTGGACCATTTTTACATAATGTCCGGCGCCGTCCGGGCCGATGTAGGCGCAGCAGGGCTCATCCATGGCCCTGGCGGCAATGGCTTCCAGTATGGGGCGTACTGATTCGTAAGCATCGGCATTTCCTCCGGGCATGACGGAGGGACCGAACCGGGCGCCTTCCTCTCCTCCGGAAATGCCTACCCCCAGATAGTGGATTCCCTTTTCTGCCAGCAGGGCTGCCCGCCTTCTGGTATCTTCAAAGAAGGAATTGCCTCCGTCCAGTATCATATCTCCTTTTTCAAGAAGAGGAACCAGCTGTTCTATGACGGCATCCACCGGTTTGCCTGCCTGGATCATCAGCATTACCTTCCGGGGACGGGCAAGGGCGTCCGTCATGTCCTTCAGGTCATAAAAGGGAGTCAGGTTCTCATGAGGATGGTCCCTCATGACCTGATCTGTGACAGCGGCGCTGCGGTTATAACCTCCCACCTTAAATCCGTGATCAGCCATATTCAGGGCAAGACTTCTTCCCATAACGGAAAGACCTACGATTCCAATATCAAGTTTTATCATTCTGCTACCTCCTCAGGCGAAATATGGGTTAAATAGTATGCTGGGAAAGAACAATGGAAACAGCTTCCGGCGCAGGTACGCGGGAGCATATGTCCAGAAGCTCCCCTGTTTCCGGGTTGAGCTGAAAGCTGACCAGTCCGCCTTGGGTGCGGTTTGCCACCAGCAGGTACCGGCCGTCAGGTGTAAGAACCATGTCGCGGGGATGGATGCCGCCGCACCCTGTTTGCTGGATTTGCTCCAGCCGCCCATGGCTGGTTTTAAAGACCGTTATGAGCTCGGCAAATCGGGTGGATACATATAAAAAACGTTGGTCCGGTGACAGGCGTATGGCTGCCGATGCAGGCGGTTCCTCATATACTGCATCCAAAGGCAGGATGGGGCAGATTTGCAGGAGCTTCATGGAAAAGTCAGGAAGGGATATACTGTTATGGCTGCTGTCTGTCCCTGCGGCCCCGTTTTCTGTCAGACTGTACACAAAAACCTGGTTGCTCAGCTCGCTGACAAGGAAGAACTGCTTATGGTCCCTGTCAAAAATTCCGTGGCGGGGGCCGGTTCCCTTGTCAAAGGCCAGTTCTGATACAAGGATAAAATCCTTTTGGCAGTCAAATACCATCACTTTATCCAGCAGCAGGCAGGGAACCATCATATAGTGGCTGTGAAATAAAATCTGATGGCACCCGGCCTTAGGCGCAATGGGGATTCTTTTAGCCAGTTCAATATGCGGGAGGGCGGGCCGCTTTTTACGTCCGGATGAACCTTCCTCATATGTTATCTCATATATCAGTATAGTACCTTCATGGTAGTTGGCCGTGTATAGATAGCGGTCATCCTGGGCCACGTAGCAGGCCGGAGAGGATTCACCAAAGCATTCCGCTGCCGGTTGAGCAAGGGCTTCCTCCTTATTATGGGCTGTATCCAAAAGACATATCCCGGACCGGCCCTCTCTTTTTAATGGGGAAGCCAGCATGGAATCCCTCAGGGAAAGATACTTGCAATCAGGGGCTTCATAATATAATTCAGGGTAAGACATTGCCCCGTTTCTTAAATCAATGGTAAAACGGTAGATGCCCAGGCTTTCAGGCGAGGCATAGGTACCGAGAAATCCGGTAAGGCTGTTGTTCATGACAATTCCTTTCTGAGCAAACTGTAATCAAATAAATATCAGTTACTATCTGTAATTATAAAAGTTACAGTAACATATGTCAAGTGATATTTGATCATATTTTTCCCGTAGGTTTCATTGAATGTTTTTGGGATGCTTTTAGAATGCGCCATATTTATGGATTGATGCAGTCAGAGGTGTTTGGAATGAATGGAATTAGAAATATAAAACCGGAAAATTCCCCATGCACTTCTGTCATGAGGAATTTCCCGGTTTTATGGTATCATGTAATACATAGATTCAAACATTTACTAAGCGGATATAAGATTTTATTTTGCAGGATAGAATCCGCTGGGAGCTTCAGAGAGATTGATCATAATATTCTTCATCTGAGTATAGTGCTCCAGAATAACCTTATGGGTCTCGCGGCCAATACCGGATTCCTTGTAGCCGCCGAAGGGTGATCCTTCCGGAATCTGGTTGTATGTATTGACCCACATACGTCCTGTCTCAATGCCGCGGGATACACGGATGGCGCGGTTTAAGTCGCGGGTCCAGACAGCGCCGCCAAGGCCGTAGGCATTGTCGTTGGCCATGCGGATGACCTCGTCCTCATCCCTGAATTTAAGGATACAGGCAACCGGTCCGAAGATTTCCTCCTGGGCAACCCTCATATCATTGGTCACGTCGGACAGCAGAGTGGGACGCATGAAGCAGCCCTTTGCCAGTTCGCCATCCGTGATACGCTCGCCGCCGCAGATCAGGCGGGCGCCTTCCTGCTTTCCGATTTCCACATAGCTTAAAATCTTTTCCAGCTGGCGCTCGTTAATCTGGCTGCCCATCTGGGTCTCAGGATCCCATGATACACCTACTTTTACATTGTTAAATGCTTTTACAGCGTCCTCAAGGAACTTATCGTAAATATCCTCATGAACGAATACACGGGAGCCAGCACAGCATACCTGGCCCTGATTGAACAGGATGCCTAGCTGGAGGCCGTCGATGGCCTGCTCCCAGTTGCAGTCCGGGAAGAAGATATTAGCGGATTTTCCGCCTAATTCCAGGGTGGCCGGGATGAGCCGGTCCGCCGCTGCCAGGGCTACCTGACGTCCTACCTCGGTTGAGCCGGTAAATGCCAGTTTTCTGAATCCCTTGTGATCAAGCATATACTGGCCTGACTTGGATCCGGATCCGGTAATCACGTTGAATACGCCCTTTGGAATAACATCCTGTACTAATCTGGCAAATTCCAGGACGGAAAGGGATGTGTCGCTGGATGGCTTGAATACTGTACAGCAGCCGGCTGCCAGAACCGGAGCCAGTTTCCATGCGGCCATAAGGAATGGGAAGTTCCAGGGGACAATCTGTCCTACAACACCAATTGGTTCACGTAAAATCAGGGAAAGGAACTGCTCATCCAGAATATTGGCGCTGCCTTCCTCGGCCATGATGCAGCCTGCAAAGTAGCGGAAGTGCTTTGCGCTTAACGGAATGTCGATGGCCATGGTTTCGCGGATTGGTTTGCCGTTGTCCAGTGATTCTACCATAGCCAGGTGCTCTGTATTTGCGTCGATGATGTCTGCGATTTTATTCAGAATGGCAGCGCGTTCACTGGTAGGAACCTTCTTCCAGGTTTCAAATGCTTTCCATGCTTCCCTGACAGCATCATCCACGTCTTCCTTGGTAGCCTGAGCACACTCAGCCAGCTTTTCTCCATTGGCAGGACACTTTGTGGTAAAGAATTCACCGTCAGAAGCGTCACGCCACTGCCCCCCTATAAAAAGCTGGTACCTGTTCTGAAGTTCTGGTTTGTTCATGTAATACCTCCTTGTTTTGTGTTGTTACACTCCTATAAATAAGGCTCATAGAGCCTTGCTTCCGATTACATTAACTACCATATCATTTTCATATAAAAAAAGCAATATTTGTTAAATTGTTTTCATAATAGTTTTTATTTTAACGAATTTTCAGTTATTAATAATTGAAATAAAGAGAAAGTCACGCTATAATGAAAGAAAAAAATAAAAATCAAGGAGGAAAATTAAAATGGAGCAAAAAAGTCCAGATAAAGTTTGTTATCAATTTATCTGTCCCAGATATCCCAAGTGCGCACGGGCAAGAGGCAGGGGGTGCTGCATTGAGTACCCGGAAGATGAGGCACAGATGGTACAGGAGGGGGATTGCAGGGCCGAGGATGGATTTCCGCTGTTTGTGGAGGAGCAGTAGGTGTGTCTATATTTATGACGCATTCAACGAAAATATTTGTCTTTATATAAAAAATGAATATGGTAACATTTGCCAAAATTATTTGATTTAAGACAAATATATGTTATAATTTGTACAATATCGGGGGGAAGGGGGGAACCTATGCAATACTATGCGCACATCAGTGAGGACAAGACGCGAAAACAGACCGTAAAGGACCATCTCACAGGGACCGCCAGGCGTTCTGAACTGTTTGCAGAAGCGTTCCGGTGCGGAGCATGGGGATACGGATGCGGAGTTCTGCACGACATCGGGAAATATTCCCAGGGATTTAGAAAACGTCTGGAGGGCGGTTCCATTACGGACCACGCCACGGCGGGAGCCCAGGAGATGATGCGGCTGTATGCCGGGTCCAATCCGCTGGCTGCTTACTGCGCCGCTTACTGCATCAGCGGCCACCATTCAGGCCTTCTGGACGGGGGAAGGACCGGAGACACGGCAGGTGAGGCCACGCTTCAGGGAAGGCTTAAAAAGCAGTTGGAGGATTACAGTCCGTATAAAAATGAAGTTGAGATGCCGGATTTTCCAGGGCTGCCGTTGAGACAGATAGGAAAGGGCGGCTTTGGCCTGTCATTTTTTATCAGGATGCTGTTTTCATGCCTTGTGGACGGAGATTATCTGGATACGGAACAATTCATGCTGGGCCAGGATGCGGGAAGGGGAGACTATGATTGCATGGATGTCCTTCTCAGGCGTCTGGAAAGCCATGTAGAATCCTGGCTTTCCAATGATGATTTGACATCTGTAAATGGAAGAAGGACGGCTATACTGAAGGCTTGTTTGCAGGCAGGCCCCAGGAGGCAGGGGCTGTACCAGCTCACGGTACCTACCGGCGCAGGCAAGACCGTGTCCTCCCTTGGGTTTGCCCTGCGCCACGCGGCGGAACATGGTCTTCAACGGATTATTTATGTGATCCCATATACGAGTATCATCGAACAGAACGCCCAGGTATTTAAGGAAATCCTGGGAAAGAAAAATGTCCTGGAAAACCATTGTAATGTAACATATGAGGATAAGGAGAGCGGCAAGGAATTAAAAATGGAGCAGCTGGCCGCAGAAAACTGGGACAAGCCGGTGGTGGTCACTACAAATGTCCGGTTTTTTGAATCGCTCTATGCCTGCAGAACCTCGGAATGCCGTAAACTGCATAATATTGCCAACAGCGTCATCATATTTGATGAGGCGCAAATGCTTCCGGTGAACTATCTGATGCCGTGTATTCGGGCTATCAGTGAGCTTATATGCAATTATCACTGCACAGCAGTTATCTGTACAGCTACCCAGCCGTCCCTGCAGCCCTTTTTTCCTGCAAAGATGCAGGAACTGAAGGCAGAGGAACTATGTCCGGATGTAAAAGGACAGTATGATTTTTTCAAAAGGACAAAGATACAGCTGGCAGGGCGGATATCCCAGGAACATCTGGTGAAGGAGCTGGAAGGCCGGCAGCAGGTCCTCTGTATCCTGAACAGCAGAAAACGGGTGCAGCGCGTCTGCGATTCCATTGGCGGCCGGGGGACGTACCATTTATCCACCTTGATGTATCCAAAACACAGGAAGGAGATCTTGAAGGAGATTCGCAGCCGGCTGTCGTCGGGAGAACCATGCCGGCTTATATCCACCAGTCTGGTGGAAGCGGGCGTGGATTTTGATTTTCCGGCCGTATACAGGGAACTGGCCGGAATTGACAGTGTGATCCAGGCTGCCGGAAGGTGCAACCGGGAGGGAAAGAGGGATCCGGAAGAATGTATGACCCAGGTATTTACGTTGGAGGAAGAGGAGGATATCCATATACCGCGGGAATTGAAACTGCCCATTTCAGTAGCCGGACAGATTGCGCAGAAGTATGAAGATATATCGTCGCCGGAGGCCATAGGAGATTATTTCACCAGGCTGTACCGGTATAAAGGGGAGGGATTGGACGCAAAGGATGTGGTGGAGCAGTTCGAGCAGGGAAGCCGTTCATTTATGTTTCCATTTGCATCAGCGGCTTCCGGGTTCCGCCTGATTGAGAGCAATACCAGGACCATTTTAATTGATACAGAGCCGGAGGCAGCGCAGATTGCCATGCAAATCCGGCGGGGCGGGCATAGCAGGGAGCTTATCAGGCAGGCCGGACAGTACTGTGTAAATGTTTATGAACATGATTTTGAAGCCCTGAGCGGCGCAGGCCGCCTGGAACAGATAGACCGGGAATTTTATGTTCTGAGGAATAAGGAGCAGTATACAAGGGAGAGGGGGCTTGTGATTGACGTAAACCGCGGGGAGGCCCTTATGTTTTAAGTCCCTTTTATGAAAATGGCGTATGCCGGAAAGGAGTGAAGCGATGAGCCGAGGAGTACGGGTCCGGCTGTGGGGAGATTACGCCCTCTTCAGCCGCCCTGAGATGAAGGTGGAACGGTGCAGCTATGATGTGATGACGCCTTCCGCCGCAAGGGGAATGCTGGAGGCGATCTACTGGCATCCGGGGATGCGGTGGGTGATTGATAAAATCTATGTGAGAAAACCCATCCAGTTTACCAGCATCCGAAGAAATGAGGTAAAGAGCAAGGTATTGGCAGGAAACGCATTGACTGCCGTAAACGGGGGAGGAAAACCGCTGTATATAAGCAGCAAAGAGGAAATCGTACAGAGGGCGTCCATTCTTCTTCGGGATGTGGAATATGTGGTTGAGGCCCATTTCGAGATGACCCCCAAGGCAGTCCCGGGGGATAACGAGGGTAAGTTTAAGGACATTATCATGCGCCGCCTGCGCAGGGGAGAGTGTTATCATCAGCCGTATTTTGGATGCCGGGAATTCCCTGCCCGGTTTGCCCTCTATGAAGAGGAGGAAGTAGACACTGCATATGACGGCACGGAGAGAGATTTGGGGTATATGCTGTATGATCTGGATTACTCAGATACTGAGGACATTAAACCCATGTTTTTCAGGGCTGTCATGAAGGATGGTGTTCTGGATGTAAGGAATTGTGAGGTGGTGCGATGATTCTCCAGGCGCTTGTTGAATATTATGAAGCCCTTGAGCGGAAGGAAAAGATAACCAGTCCGGGCTGGTGCAGGGCCAGGGTAGCGTACGGGCTGGACATTTCAGAGCAGGGGGAGCTTATGGGCGTTATCCCCCTTAAGAAAGAGCAGCAGAAAGGCAAAAAGACAGTCTGGGTACCCCAGGACCTTACGGTACCCCAGATGGTTTCCCGTTGTTCCGGTGTATCTGCCAATTTCCTGTGCGACCATTCCGGTTATATGCTGGGAATTGATAATAAGGGAAAACCGGAGAGATCCAGGGAATGTTTTGAGTATGCCAAAAAGAAGCATAAGGACATTCTGGGGAATATCAGCAGTCCCGCAGCCAGGGCGGTGTGCCGCTTTTTTGACTGCTGGGCGCCGGACCGGGCAGCAGAAAACCCATACCTGGTGCCGGAACTGGAGGAGATCATATCTGGTTCTAATCTGGTGTTCATGATAGACGGGGAATATGTCCATAAAGACCCGGATATAATGCAGTGCTGGGAAGAATACAGCCATCAGTCAGGTACCGGACCTGAGGGCGTCTGCCTGGTGACAGGGCGCAGGGAGGAAATCGCCAGGATTCACGGCACCATCAAAGGCGTCAGGGGAGCCCAGCCCTGCGGAGCTGCGCTAGTCTCCTTTAATGAACCTGCCTTTGAATCATACGGCAAGGCACAGAGCTTTAACGCGCCGGTGGGTACATACGCGGCTTATGCCTATACCACGGCGCTCAATTACCTCCTTTCGGACCGGTCTCATGGGACAACCATCGGCGACACGGCCGTGGTTTACTGGTCCGAGGAAGGGGACGAACGGTACCAGAATATATTTGCCTGTGTGTCGGAGCCGACCATGGAGAACCAGGAAATAGTGGATGGGGTATTCAAGAACCTGGCGGAGGGAAAAGCAGTTGTGGCCCAGGATGTTAAGGACAGTCTGGATATGGAAAAGCGGTTTTATATATTAGGGCTGGCACCCAACGCAGCCAGGCTGGCCGTGCGTTTCTTCTATCAGGACAGCTTTGGAAACATATTAAAGCATATAAAAGAACATTATGACAGAATGGAAATAGTCCGTCCGGCAGCCGATGCTGTGGAGTATCTGGGGATATGGCGTATGCTCCAGGAGACGGTCAATAAAAAATCCAGGGATAAAAAGCCGGTTTCCAGTATGTCCGGGGCAGTGTACAGGTCAATTATATCCGGCAGCCGGTATCCGGCGTCCCTGTATCAGGCCGTGCTTGGCAGGATACGGGCGGAGCAGGACGACGGGGACAGCCGTATTTATAAGATAACCAGGGGAAGGGCTGCCATCATCAAGGCATATCTGCTAAAAAATGGAAATATAAGGGAGGAAATAACCATGGCGCTTAATGAAGACAGCAATAATACCGCGTACATCCTGGGAAGGGAATTTGCGGTTCTGGAGGCAATCCAGGAGGAAGCCAATCCGGGGCTCAACGCCACCATAAAGGATAAATATTTTAATTCCGCATGCGCCACACCGGCGGCAATTTTCCCCATTTTATTTAAGCTGAAAAACAGCCACATAAAGAAGATGAACAATGGGGCAAAAGAGACATATTACGAAAAAATGCTGTGTGATTTACAGGGAAGGCTGACGGTGGCAGAGGGACAGAGGGCAGCCTGCCCAAGAAGGCTTACCCTGGAGGAACAGGGAATGTTCATATTGGGGTATTATCATCAGACTCAGAAGAGATATGAGAAGAAGATAAAGGAGGAGGCTTAAAATGGCAGAGGTGATTAAGAACAGGTATGAATTCGTGGTATTATTTGACGTGGAGAACGGGAATCCAAACGGCGATCCGGATGCAGGCAATCTGCCGAGGATTGACCCGGAGAGCGGATACGGCATTGTGACGGATGTGTGCTTAAAACGTAAGATACGCAATTATGTGGAAACCCTGAAGGAAGACGAACCCGGGTATAAAATATATATACGGGAGGATGTACCCTTAAACAGAAGCGACAATACCGCTTACATTGAACTTAAGACAGATGAAAAAGGAATCAAGGAACTAAAAAGGAAAGACCCTCAGGTAGACCAGAAAATCCGTGATTTTATGTGCCGTAACTTTTTTGATATCCGGACCTTTGGCGCGGTCATGACAACCTTTGTAAAGGCTGCTTTAAACTGCGGCCAGGTGCGGGGACCTGTTCAGTTAGGCTTTGCCAGGAGTATTGATCCCATTGTAAGCCAGGAAGTGACCATTACCCGTGTGGCCATTACCACAGAAAAGGACGCGGAAAACAAGAGTACGGAAATGGGAAGAAAAAATATCGTTCCCTACGCCCTGTACCGCGCAGAGGGTTACATATCAGCTAATCTGGCCAGAAAATCCACGGGCTTTTCAGAAGAGGATTTGGAACTTTTGTGGGATGCCATCATCAATATGTTTGAAATTGACCATTCCGCAGCCAGGGGAAAAATGGCGGTACGCCGGCTCATTGTGTTTAAACACAGTAAGGAACTGGGAGATTGTCCTGCGTACAAACTCTTTGATGCCGTGGAAGTAAAAAGGAATGAGGATGTGGAGTATCCCAGAAAATACGGGGATTACACGGTTGCCGTCCATAGGGATCAGATTCCGGAGACAGTTGAAGTATCGGAGAAGATATAATGGAATACAGGGAGGATGACTTCCTCATGCTGTCCGGTATCCAGCATTTTATCTTTTGCAGGCGCCAGTGGGCCCTTATACATATTGAACAGCAGTGGAAGGAGAACGAGCATACCATAGTAGGAGAACTGCTCCACAAAAAAGCCCATGACCCATATTTGGCAGAAAAGCGGGGCGATGTCATGATAAGCAGGGCATTGCCCATGTATTCCAGGAGTATGGGTGTCAGCGGGGAATGCGATATTGTAGAGTTCCACAGGGCGGAGGATGGAATCGGTCTACATGGTCACAGGGGGCTGTTCCGGGTATTTCCGGTGGAGTATAAAAAGGGGAGCCCAAAGGAGTCGGAAGCAGATATACTGCAGCTGACGGCCCAGGCCATGTGTCTGGAGGAAATGTTGTCGGCCAGGATTGAGGCAGGGGCACTGTATTACGGAGAGATTCACCGCAGGAATATGGTGGAGATTACAGATGAACTGCGAAAACGGGTGAGAGATATATTTCAGGAGATGCATGAACTTTATGACAAGGGATACACACCAAGGGTCAGATGGTCAAAGAGCTGTAATGCCTGCTCCATGAAAGATATATGCCTGCCGAAACTGGGGAAAGCATCATCTGTCAGAGATTATATCCGTGGGAAGATTGAGGAGGATGTATGAGGAAGTTATTAAATACCCTGTATGTTACCTCTCCTGACAGTTATCTGTCGCTGGACGGAGAAAATGTGGTAATCTATGACAACGATACGGAACTGGGGCGGATACCTCTCCATAATCTGGAGGCAATTGTTTCTTTTGGGTACAGGGGTATGAGCCCTGCCCTCATGGGCGGATGCGCGGAGCGGGACATATCACTTTGCGTCCTTTCGCCCCAGGGAAGATTTTTGGCACGTGTGACCGGACGTGTGCGGGGAAATGTTCTACTGCGCAGGAAACAGTACCAGGTATCCATGAATCAGGACGCAAGTCTGACCATAGCCAGAAACTGTATCCTTGGAAAAGTATACAATGCCAGATGGGTTCTGGAGAGAGCGGTGAGAGACCATGGACTTCAGATTGACACAGAGAAGGTGAAGGAAGCGGCCGGATTTCTGAAACAATCCCTCAGGCGCATAGAGGAAAGCCGGGACATGGCCCAGCTGCGGGGGTATGAAGGTGAGGATGCAGGCATTTATTTTGGAGTTTTCGACCAGCTCATATTACAGCAGAAAAAGGATTTCTATTTCAAGGGACGGAACAGGCGGCCGCCTTTGGATAATGTGAATGCCATGCTGTCATTTGTGTACACGCTGCTGGCCAATACCGTTGCGTCAGCACTGGAAACAGTTGGCCTGGATCCTTATGTGGGATTTATGCATACGGACCGGCCAGGCCGCCTTTCCCTGGCTCTGGACTTAATGGAGGAGCTGAGACCGGTTCTTGCAGACCGTTTTGTGCTGACCCTGATTAACCGGAAGATGGTAAACAAAAAGGATTTTTCCCGGAAAGAAGACGGCGCTGTCATCATGAGAGACGAGGCGCGGAAGCTTTTGTTGTCAGAATGGCAGAACAAGAAAAAGGAGATGATCACCCATCCATATCTGAATGAGAAGGTGGAATGGGGAATGATTCCATTTGTTCAGGCCATGCTTCTGTCCAGATTTCTGAGAGGTGATATTGATGAATACCCGCCGTTTTTCTGGAAATAGAAAGACATCCGACAGCTGCGGCCGGAGGAGGAAGGAACATGCTGATACTGATTACATATGATGTGAATACGGAAACCGCTGCAGGCAGGACCAGGCTGAGAAAGGTTGCAAAGCAATGCGTTAATTACGGCACCCGCGTCCAGAATTCTGTATTTGAATGTATTTTGGATAATACCCAGCTGATAAAGCTAAAAGCCATACTGACAGATATCATTGATGAGCAGACGGACAGCCTTAGATTTTACAACCTGGGAAATAAACACACTACAAAGGTTGAACATGTTGGGGTGAGTAAAGGGATTAAAGTGGAAGAGCCGCTGATATTCTGATCTGGCTGCGGGTGGTAAGGAGGTTTCAAATAGTTTGGTGCGAACCAGAAGCAAACATGAATTTACGGGGGGATTCGCACCGGAAAAACTGCACAATGAGAACGGTTTTGGATGTGTGCAGGGTAGGTTGGCGGTGATTTGAGGGGGTATGATGTGATTTGATTGTGGAAATGTGATGAAGAATTGTTGGTTTTTTTGTGTAGTATTGCTGTCTCCGTCCTCGTGGGCGGAGTGGGTTGAAATCTTGGGATTGAGTGAGTGGTTGGCATGGCTGCCGGTCTCCGTCCTCGTGGGCGGAGTGGGTTGAAATCGCTTGTTATACTTGAGTGACAATTTGACCATTAAGTCTCCGTCCTCGTGGGCGGAGTGGGTTGAAATGACAAAACCGCCACGGCCATATGAAATATCAACAGTCTCCGTCCTCGTGGGCGGAGTGGGTTGAAATTTCTATACAGAGTTTTAATCGCGCCTCCAATTCAGTCTCCGTCCTCGTGGGCGGAGTGGGTTGAAATATCAAGAGAAAACAAACAGTATTCCGTGCTGGAAGTCTCCGTCCTCGTGGGCGGAGTGGGTTGAAATATTCCACTGCCTGTCAGCCATGGACTTATACATATCGTCTCCGTCCTCGTGGGCGGAGTGGGTTGAAATCCTCTACCGGGATAGTGATAAGCTGCATAAAGCCGTCTCCGTCCTCGTGGGCGGAGTGGGTTGAAATAACCATGATAGACGGTAAGAATGTAGAACATACAGTCTCCGTCCTCGTGGGCGGAGTGGGTTGAAATAATTTTACATAATTGTTCATATAGACTCATACAGGTCTCCGTCCTCGTGGGCGGAGTGGGTTGAAATCACATTTTCAGATGCAAACCGATTTAAAGATTGGTCTCCGTCCTCGTGGGCGGAGTGGGTTGAAATTTTCTACGTCGTTAAAAAGGTGCGCATATGTTTGTCTCCGTCCTCGTGGGCGGAGTGGGTTGAAATGTTTTGTTCCCTCTGCTGTGCAAGCAGCTGCTGGGTCTCCGTCCTCGTGGGCGGAGTGGGTTGAAATAGGAGGAGTTTGGCCGGCTCTTGAATCTACTGGAGTCTCCGTCCTCGTGGGCGGAGTGGGTTGAAATCCTGGACATTGGGAATGTGTTTAAGGTCTGGAAGTAGTCTCCGTCCTCGTGGGCGGAGTGGGTTGAAATGACAGCTCCTCTCAGGCCCACCAGCGACATAGCCGTCTCCGTCCTCGTGGGCGGAGTGGGTTGAAATATTATGATGAGACATTTGTTGTTGATATGTCGGAGTCTCCGTCCTCGCGGGCGGAGTGGATTTTCCTTTCCGGTCAGTCTCCGCCCTCACAGCGAAGTAAGCTGAGAAGCCATCAAATTCAGGATTACGTTTAGTCAAAACATCATTCCCCTTTTTCTAAGAAAACAGTATAGTTTGAACCATAAACGTTAGCTATAACTAACAACACGCAGCAAAAAAGGTGGGCGAACACCCACCTTTGCCATAAACCTGTTATAGGGTATAAAGAATGCGGGCCTCCCTCACCCTTTCCATGCCCGAATCTCTCTAAGCCCCGGCACCAGCACCTTGGCGCTGGTTTCCAGAATGATCCGTCCTTTTTCAGCCGTGGCGCCTGACGGGTCTCCGCCGATTCCTATGGGTTTGCCGTCTGCTGTTTTCCAGTCCTCGGATACCCAGCCAATGGATACGTTTCCATAAGGCCTCAGTGCCTGATTGTCCTTAAATGCAGTCGGAATTCCTGCCTCTGAGGTATCTAACTTTACCAGAGACGGGTCCACAGCCATGACCATGGAGGTTTCCATCTCGCCTCCATGGAAGTCCCAGATATTTCCTTCTGAAATGGTGGCCGTCACATCGGGATGGCTAAAGGCCCCGGATGAAAGAATGAAGGGAGAGATACCGAACTCACTGCGAAGTTCCCTGCTCAAAACCTGTACAATAGGGGCATTTCCTCCATGGCACACCAGAAAGGCCAGCTTCTTAAAACCGTGGTGTACCAGGCTGGTGCTGATATCATACAGCATATGGTAATAGGTGTCGGGTTTCAATGTGATGGAGCCGCAGAAGTTCCTGTGTTCTGTGCTCAGACCTACGGGGATGACCGGAAATACCAGCATGGGAAAATCTGAATCCTCAGATGCCGGATCTCCTTCCAACTCCCTGCGTATACAGTCTGTCATGGCCTCTGCGATGATATCGTCCGTACCCAGAGGCGCCTGGTTTCCGTGCTGCTCCAGCGCGCCCAGGGGAATCAGTACAATGGTTTCATCCTTGTTGACCTGCTCCATCTCTAACCGGGTTAAGTCCCGATAATTTCGTATCATGTGTATATAACCTCCTGATTGTTTTTTAACCCGCATTTCCTCACGCGGTTCTCACAGCCGGATAAACTGCCAGCAGTCTGGTGTACAGCAGATATCCCACAAAGCAGTTAAGCCCAAGCTTAATCAGGTTGAAGGGAATGGTAGCTAAAAAGATGAAGGTGGTCATATCGCTGATGGCCGGATTGACCGCGGCTACCATGGTAATCACCTGGTTCAGAGGGAGTCCCATGGCCGCTGCATAAAGGGGTAGGGTGATAAATGCATTGCAGAAACAGGCGAACAGAGTCCGGATGGGGACGCTGACAGCCAATGACGCGATTGCTGCCCGGCGGGTCTTCCCGCCTTTTTTGTAAACTGCCCACATTGGGATTACAAACAATGCAACTCCGATGAGATTGGCAAATTCCCCTACATACATGGAATTGGTGCCTACCGTGATAAGCTTGATAATGATTTTAATGATTTCCACCCAGGCAGCTGAAGCAGGCCCCATGAGGAACAGGGCAATAATGGACGGAACATCGCTGAAGTCAATCTTGTAAAAGGGCGGCATCATTGGAACGGAAAATTCCAGTGACATGAGGGCGCCGGCTACTGCGGCCAGCATACCGGTGTAAATAAGTTTCTGAATACTCCATTTTGTTTTCATAGCAAATCCTCCTTGATAAGTGCTTTTGATACGGTGGTTCGGCAATGAATGAAGTTCCAGGAAACAAAAAATCTCAGGTTCCGGGGAACCTGAGATTAACTTCATAGTCAATATAAATAAGGGATAACACCCAATATTCATATGAACAAAATTGTCTTCTCTCATCCAGACTATACTGTCGGTTTTGGAATCACACCAAATCAACCGCATGCAGCGGGTCGCGGACTATACCGCCGGTAGGGAATTACACCCTGCCCCGAAGAACCTATTCATTTGCTTTTCTTTTTTAAAACTATCACAAATAACAATGGATGTCAACTGCAAAAGATGCAGTTTTTTGTTGCTTTTTTCACGATTTTGTTGATAATAGATATAGACGCATGTTTAGGGCATATTCTGACATATAAAAGGCATATTTGACAGGGGAATCGACTTCCGATATACTAGAATGAAACGTATCCCGCGTTTTGTCCTGTCCGGGCCCGGTATTATTGCCGGAATTGATGGATTATAAGGGGCAGGACTCAGGCGGGAAAGCAGTAAGGAGGTATGTATGGATTGGCAGACACTGCTTTGCGACGACCGCATCCGCAGTTACAAGAAACAGTCCTCCACGGACCTGCGGACAGAGTTTGAGAAAGATTATCACCGTATTATCGGCAGTGCATCCTTTCGGCGCCTCCAGGATAAGACCCAGGTGTTTCCGCTGGACAGGAGTGATTTCATCCGTACCAGGCTGACTCACTCCCTGGAGGTTTCATCCCTGGCTAAATCTCTGGGACAGAACATATCGGAGAGCATCCGTACTATTATCAAGGATGAAACCTTTACGCCGGAGCATAAGGCGGCGGTGTGTGACATTCTTCAGTGTGCCGGATTGATTCACGATATCGGGAATCCCCCTTTTGGCCACTTTGGCGAGACAGCCATTCAGGATTGGTTTAAGAAGAACCTGGAGAGACTTACATTTAAGGGGAGAACCCTGGCGGAGATTCTGGAACCCCAGATGGTACAGGACTTCTGCCATTTTGAGGGAAATACCCAGGCGTTCAGGGTGGTGACAAGGCTTCATTTCCTGGTGGATGAGCACGGCATGAACTTGACAAAAGCTCTCTTGGGAACTATTATCAAGTATCCGGTATCTTCCCTGGAGATTGACAAGGACAGCGGTGATATCCGGACGAAGAAGATGGGATATTTCCACGGCGACAGGGAGAATTTCCAGGATGTGCAGGAGTCTACCGGCACATTGGGAAAAAGGCATCCGTTGGCATTTATATTAGAAGCAGCGGACGACATTGCCTATAAGACGGCAGACATTGAGGATGCGGTTAAGAAGGGCTGTATTTCTTATGAACGCCTTTTGGCCGAGTTAAAGGCGTATAAGGCCGGCAGCCAGACAAACCATTATGTCCAGATTGTGTCATGGCTGGAGGAGAAGTATGGGAAGGCCGTGGGTAAGGGATATGACAGGCCGGACCAGTATGCGGTGCAGAACTGGATTATCAGCGTCCAGGGCCAGATGATTTCAGGCGTTACGGATTGTTTTGCCGGCAACTATGAATCTATTATGGAGGGCACTTATACCAGAGACCTTTTTACAGGTACGGATGTGGAGCTGTTGATGGAAGCGCTGGGGGATATTGCTTTGCGGTATGCGTTCAGCACCAGACCCATCCTGAAACTGGAGATAGCGGCACAGACAATATTTGATTTTCTTTTGGACCGGTTTGTGGATGCTGTGATTCCCTACGACACGGACCTGCCCATGACCCAGGTGCAGAAAAAGCTGGTTTCCCTTATATCTGACAATTATAAGATGATATATTCCATATGCGCCCGGGACAGGGATGAGGAGGAACGGCTGTATCTGCGTCTGCTGCTGGTGACGGATTATATCTGCGGAATGACAGACACATTTGCCAAGGATATGTATCAGGAACTCAATGGCATACGGTAGATGGAGGCCCAATGGATAGCGGGAAAAAATACATGGCCAGGTGGGGATATCTGGCCGCAAGTATCATTGTATTTATAATTGAATTAATTATCGCCCTGTATGTTCACGATCGCATTATCAGACCTTATATAGGGGACATGCTGGTGGTGGTGCTGGTGTACTGTTTTGTCAGGGTGTTCGTACCAAGGGGCATGAAGCGGCTGCCGTTATATGTGTTTCTTTTTGCGGTATGTGTAGAGGTGCTGCAGTATTTCCGTCTGGCAGAGCTGCTGGGGCTGCAGGGGAACGCTGCGGCCAGGATTATCCTGGGTTCTGTTTTTGACTGGAAGGATATTGCCTGTTACGGCGCGGGATGCCTGCTTATACAAATATTTGAAATTCGAAGGAGGGCCTTATGAAAGGTTATCAGTTGAAAATTACCATAAAAGGCAGTAAACCGCCTATATGGAGACGCGTGGTGGTGCCGGAGCAGTTTACGTTTTGCCAGCTCCATCAGGTGATTCAGGAGGCCTTTGGCTGGTATGATTACCATTTGCACGAGTTTGAGTTTAAGAAACTGGGGCTGCTTATAAGGGATCCGGGAGAGAAAGACGATCTGATGGAGTCTTGCAGCTGCGATGTGCTGGAGGAAGGAACACAGATTGGAACGCTCATAACGGAGAACCCCCGTTTTATATATACCTACGACTTCGGGGATGCATGGGAACACCAGATTCTCATGGAAAAGGAAGTGGAGTATGAATACAGCTATCCCCAGGTGTTAAAGTATAAGGGAGACAATATTCCGGAGGACTGCGGCGGCATAGGCGGTTACTATGACCTGTTGGACCAGCTGGCTGACCCTGAAGCTGAGGAGCATGACTTGATGGAGGAATGGGCCGGCCGGCAGGGAATGGAAGAGTATGATTTGGATAAAGTAAATGCCAATTTAAAGGCACATCCGGCATTCGGACAAGGCGGAGCGGGAGACGGGCAGGAGAATGCAGCTCAGGAACGTGGGGTACAGGAGGATGCGGTACAGGAGGACGCGGCTCAGGAACATGGGGCTCAGGAACATGTGGTACAGGCACATGCATCCCGGGAACATGCAGCCCACAAGCAGGTAACCGGCCTCCGGGATACTGAAAAGCCGGAAACACAGAGGCCGGCCCCAAGGGTAATCCACAGGCTGGAGGACCTGTTTTCCAGGTTTGAAAAGACCGAGCTTCTGCGCATTGCCAAGGTTCACCATATTGGGGGATGCGATGAGCTGGGAAAGAATAAGCTGGCCCCGGCTCTGGCTGCAGCCCTGCTGGATTCCCGGCGCATGGGTCAGTTTTTCGGCACCATAAGCGATGAAACCGCGGCAGAGTTTGAGAAGGCAGCAGCAGCCGGAGGAATGGAATACCAGGGGGACCTGGAAGCGCTCCGTTTTCTGCACTACGGCGGTTACTGCGGGTTTACCAGCATGGGCACAGCAGTTGTTCCCGCGGATGTGGCAGAGGCATACGATGAACTGAATACGGAGAAATTCCGGTCTGAGCGTCATTACCGCAGCCAGGTATGGGCCTGCTGTAAGGCGGCAGTATACCTTTACGGCGCCGCTGACGCAGGTCAGGTGGAGACAATCTGCAAGACAGTTGGCTGTGAGGCAGATGCAGGGGAAATCACCCGCCTTTGCCGTGAGATGAAAGGGGTCTGGACTGATTTTGCTTATTGGGACGGCCGGTTGATTGACTGGGATCTGGTTCAGGCAGATGCCTATAAAGATGTCTTGAATTATCAGAAGGGCAAGGAGTTTTATATACCTTCTGCCGCCCAGGTAAAGGAGATTGCCAGAACCGGAGCAGTGGAGATTAAGAGGCATATCCGTCCGCTGAAGGCATTTTTCCTGGCCATGGTTGGCTGCGATGAGGAGACTGCTCAGGAGGCAGCGTCCTCCATCCATCACCACATAAGGCTTGGGACAACGCCAAAAGCAGTGGAAGACATCATGGAGCATTTCGGACTGAACCTGGATTCCCAGGAAAAGATGAATGGATTTGATGAAATCATGGAACAGGTATGGAAGGAAACCAGGACGGTTGGAAGCTGTGGTTATAACCGGGTGGAGCTGGACGCCAAGACAGCCCGCATTGACCCGGATGCGCCCTGTCCCTGCGGCAGCGGTAAGCGTTACCGCCAGTGCTGCGGCCGTAAATAGGAAGCGGAGGTGGAATACAGCCATGTTTGAGCGTGTGGATTACAGAGTGGAACGGATTGATGGGGATTACGCTTATCTGAAGCGCACGGATGTTTTGGATGACGATGAGAAATGCGTGGCCAGGGCTCTTCTGCCTGGTGATATCAATGAGGGCAGCAGGCTGGCGTATGAGATGCTGGAGTATACGCTTTTGTGACATGCCAAAGAGGCCCAGGCGATATGAATAAGAGGCAGTATGGATAAGAAAACAGAGCGTCTGGTCAATGTGGCCAGAATGTATTATGAGCAGGACAGGACCCAGAGTGAGATTGCGGACAGATACGGTATATCCCGTCCCATGGTCAGCAAGCTTTTGAAGGAAGCGCGGGACCGGGGCATTGTCACCATCCGGATAAATGCACCCAAGGGGGAATCCGGCGGCGCGCCGTCACTCATGGAACTGGTGGGACGCTGCTTTGGGATTTATGACGGTGTGGCTGTACCCGGAGGGCCAAATGACCAGACTACCAATGAGGCTGTGGCAGAGGCGGCCATCTCTTATCTGTCAGAGCTGGGAGGCGCCAGCCTGGGCATTGGATGGGGCCATATCATAGGGGATGTTGTAAAGCATATGGAGCAGAAGGCGAAGCTGGTGCCCATAGGAACATTTGTCTGCCCGCTCATAGGAAACGGCGGCGTGGGGCTTAAGAATTACCACTCCAATGAACTGGTGCGTTCCATTGCGGAGCACAGCGGGGCCCAGCCCAGATTTATCTATTCACCGGCCTGCGTGCTTTCTGAGCAGGAGCTGAAACTGACCAGAGAGCTGGACAGCTACCATGAGATATATCATGTCTGGGAAAAACTGGATGTGGCGCTGGTCAATATCGGGAATTTTCCTTCGGTACCGGATTTTGCTTCGGAGGCCAGATATGGAGACCTGCTCATAAGGCAGAAGGCAGTGGGGCGGATCCTGAATTATTTTATGGACAGCCAGGGACATATCATCCGGTCAGATACGGATTATGCCATTCAGATTCCACTGGAGCTTCTGACCAGGACAAGGCATGTGGTGGGTATCTGTTCTGCCAATACCAGCCCAAAGGCATTCAGGGCAGCCTTAAAAACCGGTTACCTGAAACATTTTATTGCACCGGAGCATGTGGTCAGGGAAGCGTTAGAATAATATCGGGTTACATATGTAACCATAAATGCGCAGTTTGCTAAAGGGACTGCGCATTTTTTGTGCATTAGGGCAAAAAATAAAGATGGGAGCGATGAATAATTGACAAAGGAACTAACAAATGTTAATCTAAAATCATGAGTAATTTGGGGAAAATGCATGAGAGGAGGTTACATATGTTACTTTCAAAACCGGAAATTACAAAAATGTTCAGAAAAGCCGCCCAGGTCTGGAATGAGAACAAGGATTATCTCAGCGAAATTGATTCCAGATTCGGCGACGGGGACCACGGCGTTACCATTGGAAAGATTGCCGGTCTGATCGAGAAGAGCCTGGATGGCTGGGATGACGATGACGTGGAGACATTTCTGGAGGACCTGGGAGACAATACCATGGAGATCGGAGGAGGAAGCGCAGGTCCATTATACGGAACCATGATAGGAGGACTGTCAGGTCCCCTGGAAGGGAATAAACCCATTGATGCAGGGACTCTGAAGGAAATGTTTACGGAATGCCTGTCGGCCATGGAAGACATCACTAACGCAGGCGTGGGGGACAAGACCATGATGGATGCCCTGATTCCTGCTGTGGAAGCAGCCCAGAACGCAAAGGACGATGTGATGGCTGTGCTGGAGGCGGCCAAGGAGGCAGCGGCCAGGGGCGCAAAGGAAAGCGAACAGTATGTGTCCAAGTATGGCAGGGCGAGAAGCTATAAGGAGAAGACCATCGGCACCCCGGACGCGGGTGCGGTGAGCACGTCCCTGTTTTTTGCAGGACTTTGTGACGGACTGAAGTAGACGGTTACAGAAGTGGACGGTAACGGAAGTAGAAGGTAACGGAAGTGGATGGTAACGGAAATAGAAGGTAACGGAAGTGGACGGCATACGGAAGTGAATGGAATACGGATGTGGTCAATAAAATAAAGTTGGGAGAGGTAAAAATTATGAAGATGAAGAAATTTATAAACAATCCTGAGAATCTGACGCCGGAGCTGTTAGAAGGTTTTGCCGAGGCACACAAGGATTTGGTGACCCTGGGTGAAAACCGCATGATCATTAACAATAAGCTGGCTGAAGCCGACAGGGTTACTATAGTGACTCAGGGCGGCTCCGGCCATGAGCCGGCTATCAGCGGATTTGTGGGAGAAGGAATGGTGGATATCTCCGTGGTGGGAGATGTATTCGCGGCTCCCGGACCTCAGGCCTGCCTGGATGCCATAAAGCTGGCAGACAAGGGCAAGGGCGTTCTCTACATAGTCTTAAACCATGCAGGCGACATGCTTACCGGCAACCTGACCATGAAGAAATGCGCAAAGGAAGGATTAAATGTGGTCAAGGTAGTGACACAGGAGGATATTGCCAATGCGCCCCGCTCCAACGCCGATGACAGGAGAGGCCTGGTGGGATGTATCCCCACCTATAAGATAGCAGGAGCAGCGGCTGCTGAGGGAAAGAGCCTGGAGGAAGTGGCTGCCATTGCGCAGCGGTTTGCAGATAACATGGCTACCCTGGCCGTAGCTGTGTCAGGAGCGACCCATCCGGCAACAGGAAGCCTGCTTGCGGATCTGGGCGAGGATGAAATGGAAATCGGCATGGGACAGCACGGAGAGGGCGGCGGCGGACGCCAGACCATGAAGTCAGCCGATGAAACAGCCAAGATCATGCTGGACGGCCTTCTGGCTGACCTGGATATCAGGGAAGGCGAGAAAATCATGCTGATTCTCAACGGAACCGGCGCCACCACACTGATGGAGCTGTTCATCATTTACCGCAGGTGCGTATCCTACCTGAAGGAGAAGAACATTGAGATTGTGGCCAATTATGTGGGCGAGCTTCTCACCGTACAGGAGCAGGCCGGCTTCCAGATGTTCATGGCAAGGATGGACGATGAGCTTCTGCACTACTGGAATGCACCGTGCAATACGCCGTATATGAAGAAATAAGAGGGTGTCTAAGAACGTACTGGCGGCACAAGGAAAAATCAGTTTGAGAGAAAGATGAGGAGGAAATGGGTCATGGCGGCAGAATATATGCATATAGGAATCCCGGTCCTAAATAAAAAAGAGGGAATGACATATAACGAGGACATGAAGTTCTGGGTAAGCAATGTGGATGACTATGATTTTAAGATAGAGTACCTGAAATTCGAGGAGGGAACACCCTTCCCGGAGATTCTTTCCAAGCAGCCCCATGTGGCTTACAGGGTGGACGATTTGGACCACTATGCCTCCCAGGCTCAGAGGATCATATTCGGGCCGGCTGACTGCGGCCCTGGCGTGCGTCTGGCATTTGTAATCTGGGATGATGCCATCGTTGAACTCTATGAGGAAAAGTAAGGAGAATGCCGGATGTTAGTAAATATGAACCATGTTCTGCGGTATGCGGAAGAAAAGCAATGCTGTATAGGTGCCTTTGACACGCCGAATCTGGAAATTCTTATGGCGGTTATACGGGCGGCAGAGAAACGTGAAGAACCAGTTATTATCCAGCACGCGCAGCTTCATGAGTGCGAGATGCCTATTCATATCATCGGCCCCATCATGGTTCGTATGGCGAAGGAGGCCAAGGTTCCTGTCTGCGTCATGCTGGACCATGGCGAGGACCTGGACTATGTGAGAAAAGCCCTGGATTTAGGTTTTTCCGCTGTCATGTACGACGGCTCCTCCCTTGCTTATGAGGAAAACGTGGCAATGACCAGGGAAGTAGTGGCCATGGCAAAAGCCTGCAACGCGGACGTGGAGGCTGAGATAGGCATTGTCACGGGACACGAGGGAAAAACCTTTGCCATCAATGATGTAAGCGACGCGTATACAGACCCTGAGCTGGCAGCCAGGTATGTAAAAGATACGGGCATAGATGCCCTGGCAGCATCGGTGGGAACCGTCCACGGATTCTATGCCACCAAGCCAAAGCTGGATTTTGACCGGATTGTGAAAATCAAGGAATTGACAGGGCTTCCGCTGGTTATGCACGGAGGGTCCGGTATCAGCGTAGCGGATACCCAAAGGGCGATCCGCTGCGGTATCCGTAAAATCAACTATTTCTCCTATATGTCCAACGCGGGCGTGAAGGCAGTGAAGAAACTGCTGGAGGAGAAGGAAGTCAAATACTTCCATGATTTGGCTAATGCGGCAGTGGATGCAATGGAGCAGGATGTGCTGAATGCCATGTCTATGTTTGCGTTAGAGTAGGTTTGAGATAAGAGAGCTGTTTTTGTTCCGGCGGGTCATGTGATGACGTGTCTGGGCGGGCAGCTCTTTTTTGATGTTCGAATAGTATGTCATGAACGAGAAAAAAATAGGTTGATAATAGTGAAAAAATACAAAAAACAGGATTGACATGGAAATAAAATAGTAGTATTCTATAAACAAACAGATAACATATCATACAACTATGGGCAATCGGGTGAATCCGAAGAACTTAAAGCGGGGTTATTTAAGTATGAATGTCTTATTTTTAGGCCCAACTTGTAGGATATGTTACAAATTAGGAGGTAGGCTCATGAAGATGCTGATTAACGGTTCCTGGTGTGATGCAAAAAGTGGGGAAGTCATTGAAATCTTAAATCCATCAAACAGTGAAATAATTGACACGGTTCCCCGCGGTAGGGTGGAGGATGTGGAGGAAGCTGTGCAGGCAGCCCTTAAGGGATACGAGATAAACAGGGGTATCTCTGCCAGAGAGAGAAGCGCATATCTGCTGAAAGCAGCGGATTTGATAGACGTCCATCATGATGAGATACGGGATATTCTGATTGCAGAGAATGGTAAGACCCACTACTGGGCTGATTTTGAGATTGATAAGATGGCTGAGATCATACGGACCCTGTCAGACCGGGGGAAGGACCCTCAGGGAACTACATACCCTATGGATGCCATGAAAGACTGTGCAGGTCAGATGGCCATGGTTTACCGCCAGCCAAGAGGTGTGGTGGCAGGTATCATTCCTTTTAATTTTCCTCTGGAGATGATGGCGTATAAGCTGGGCGGGGCCCTTTGCGCAGGTAATTCCGTTATACTGAAGTTGTCCGAGGATTGTCCTCTGGCATGCCTGAAGGTAGGGAATCTGTTCCTGGAAGCTGGTGTTCCAAAAGAAGCGTTTCACATGGTTACCGGATATGGCGAGGAGGCAGGTAATGCCTTAGTGGACCATCCGGATGTGCCGATGATCACATTTACAGGAAGCAGCACAGTGGGTAAGCAGATTATGGAGCGTTCTGCCAAATATTTAAAACATCTTTCACTGGAGCTGGGAGGAAATGACCCTGTAATCGTATGCAGGGATGCAGATCTGAACCTGGTGGCAGAGGGACTGATTAAAGGCAGGTTCACAGTTGGAAACGGACAGGCCTGTGTGGCAGACAAACGCCTGATTGTGGATGAGAACGTGGTAGACGCTTTGGCTGAGCTGTGTACGGAGACGGCAAAGTCCATGAAGGTGGGGAATCCGTCAGACCCCAGTGTGGACGTAGGACCGGTCATCCATAAAAAGGCGGCCGACCGGATAGAAGCCATGATTGCGGATGCTGTGTCTAAAGGTGCCAGGCTTCACTGCGGCGGAAGATGGGAAGGTAATTTCATCAAACCCACAGTAATAACAGGAGTAACAGAGGATATGCAGCTCTATAGCGAGGAGTGCTTTGGGCCGGTAGTTACTATTATTGCATGCAAGGATGAGAAGGATGGTCTGCGGATTGCGAATGATTCACGGTATGGTCTTCAGGCGGCGGTGTACAGCAGGGATGTGACAAAGGCCCTCAGGCTGGCCGATATGTTGGAAGTGGGAGGCGTGGTCATCAACGGAAGTTCCTGTTTCCGTCCGGGTAGTGTTCCCTATATGCCGCGGAAGGAAAGTGGAATTGGAACTGACAATATGTACAACTGCTATGATGAGATGACTACTGGTAAGGCTGTGGTCATATGTGACGCCATTGGCCGTTTCCATTCCTGATATTTTCGGAAATAATGATTGTTTCTACCCCCCTCCGTGTGATATTCTAGTAAAATAAGTATGATATCATATAAGTAAAAGATAAGGGGAGATAATACAGTGCAGGTACAAAAAATTTCTTTATCCCAGCAGGTGCAGAACGAAATACAGGAAATGATACTAAATGGTACATTCAGGGTAGGTGAGTATCTGCCCAGTGAGTCGGAACTGTCCAACCGCTTTAATGTGAGCAGGACCACCACCAGGGATGCAATCAGCGCCCTAGTGGAAAAAGGATTCCTGGAACGGCAGCACGGCAAAGGGATTTTCGTCATTGATAACAGCAAAAATGTGGCTGCGGATTCATTCCGTAACATGGTATTAAGGGAGAGCTATACATTTGCGGAATTCATGGAGACCAGAAACATGATTGAGACTCAGATGGCCAGATTTGCAGCCATCAGGGCTACTAAGGAACAGATAGAGCGTATGGATGGATATATCCGTAAGATGCGCCGGAAGGATATCGGCATATCCACATATGCTGACTATGATGTGGCCTTCCATATGGAGTTGGCTGTTGCATCCCAGAACCGTCTGCTGATTGCCGTATACACTGCGATAGAGCCTCTGATGAAGCAGATTGTGGAGCATGTGGTGAAGTCTGGAGGTAAGGTTGAGAATGATTCTGGATTCCATGCAGCGATTTTGGAACGCATCAAGGCCAGGGATCCGGAGGGGGCGCAGGACAAGATGAAGGACCATCTGACGGCAAGTGAAAGGATGTTTCAGGACAGTATTGAACCGGACACGGGTTTGGACCAGGTTTTGTTGTGGACATCTCAACCGGTATGAGTTGTGGCATGACGTCAAGAACAGAAACAGCCGTTACTTATCCTGGCTTCCCGGACAGCATTGCGGGTTGAATTTAGAAACAGCCGTAATGCTGTCTGAGAATCCTGAAAAAACGGAAGGATCAAATGGAGGAATGAAATAATATATTTTTTTGTCTATAGTTGTATGATATGTTATATATTACAAGTTGATGAGAATGGAGGTTTGTTATGAAATCGGCTATGAAAAAGCATCTGGGTTCAGACAACAAGGGGGCCCTGATTCTATTGATGGCATTAATCTGCGTACTCTTTACCTTTGGCACGCAGGGTTTGTTCCTGAATACCCAGAATATCCGCAATATTCTGGTATCGGCCTCCCTGAACGGTATCATTGGTATCGGCATGACCTTTGTCTTGATTACAGGCGGGATTGATCTGTCTGTAACTGGCAACATCATTATGACATCCCTGTTGGTTTCCAAAATGATGATGAGCGGTGTGAACTGGGCGGTATGCTTGTTGGCGGCTCTGGTTATAGGAGCATTGGTAGGAATTATCAATGGTTATGCAATTGGAAAGTTTGGCATGGTTGCATTTGTGGTGACCATGGCTATGAATCTGATTACAACTGGTTATGGCAAGCTGTTCTCAGGCGGTCTTACGCTGTACGGGTTTCCGGAGGTACACGGGATATTCTGTAAGTATTTACTGGGAATCATTCCTGGTCCTGTCATTATGATGGCGGTTGTGGCTGTTATTGCCAGTCTGATTCTGCGTTATACCAACTACGGCCGGAAGCTGTATGCAGTGGGAGGCAATGTCAAAGCTGCATGGATGTCTGGTATCAAAACATCTAAGGTTATCATTATCGCCTACATCATCTCAGGCTTTCTGTGCGGCCTTGGAGCAATTCTTATGACATCTAAGCTGATGAGTGCATCTTCTACCATGATATCCAACACGGAAATGGATGCCATAGCAGCGGCAGTGCTGGGCGGGACCAGTCTGTCAGGCGGCGTGGGCTCTGTATTTGGCACTATTATCGGCGCTATCACTATTGCCATGATTACCAACGGGTTGAACCTTATGGGAGTGTCTCCCTTTGCCCAGGAAATCTGTAAGGGTTTGATTATTTTTGTGGTTGTGGCAGTGGATGCGGTACAGAAGAGAAAAATGCAGGAAAAGTAAAGAACCAGTGGGAGAGACTGGACAGATATAAAGGTTATACTGGGTGAAGTAAAAACAATTGTATGAAGGGAAAGGAGATTTATTATGAAGAAGTTATTATCTATCTTGTTATCCGGCGCCATGGCGCTCAGCCTGGCAGCTTGTTCTTCTGGAGGAAGCGCTACAACTGCGGCAGACAAAGCGGCAGAGACAGCAGCTTCTGTAGCCGGAAAAGATGATGTTAAGGGGGCGTCTGAGGCTGCAGACCCCGCAGCAGATGCTGCCCGGGATTTAAATGCCGCTGACAGCGCCAATTCCGACAAGCTTTTAGATGGAGTAAAGGTAGTATATATTGCAAATGAGTGTGCCAGCGACTGGCAGGCAGTAAGCACAGAGTATTTGAAAGCACTTGTGAATGCTCAGGGAGGTGACTGCCAGATTTATAATCCTGAGAATGATGCGTCGAAACAGGCACAGATGGTGGAAGATGCCCTTGTACTCAAGCCTGATGCACTGGTCATTAAACCCATTGACCAGGCAGCCATTGTACCGGCGCTTAAGAAAGTAAATGAAGCAAAGATTCCCATTATTCTACTGGATACCGGTATCATAGCAGACACAAATGTAGAAATATTCTGTTCCATACAGACCGACCAGAAATCTCTGGGCCGTGTCAATGCAGAGTACGTTGCCAAATTAGCTGAGGAAGGTGGATACGAGGCAAAAGTGGTCACTGTGCTGGGGGATATGAGTTCCAACATTGCCCACGACAGGAGGGATGGTTTCAATGAAGTAGCTGATAAGTACGATAATGTGACCGTGCTGGCTGAGACTGAAAGCAAATGGGATCCTAGTGCTGCTTATACAGCAGTAATTGATATGATGACCCGCAATCCCGATGCAAATACAGTTTTCTGCTGTGCAGACTGCATGATGTCCGGTGTAATTCAGGCATTGAACGAATTGGGACGTCTGGCACCGGTGGGAGATGAGAACCATGTGACAATCGTGGGAATCGACTGTGACCCTAATGGCTGTTCTTATCTGGAACAGAAATATGTGGACCAGGAAGCAGAACATAATGCCGCCCTTCATTCCGATATCGCATACAAAGTAATTGTGGATTATATCAACGGATATACGGTACCTGAGACTATTTTCTTTGATACTACGCCGGTTACCATTGACAATCTGGAATCTTCTGACCGCTGGGGTAAATTGGATGTATCCAAGGTGGAAACGTGGGGTGTTATGGAACAGGATGCCTACAAGATGCAGACTCCTGTACAATAAGGAAAGGAAGATTGCTATGGTAAAATCAGTTCTCTCCGCTAAACATATTTATAAAAGCTTTGGCAGCAATAATGTCCTTGAGGATATATCCATAGAATTCTATTCGGGGAAGGTTCATGCGCTTTTGGGAGTAAACGGGGCAGGAAAATCCACGCTGGTGAAGATTCTTCAGGGAATCTATAAGTATGATGCTGGTTCTTTAGCAATGGAAGGCCAGGAGGTCCGGTTCGCCGGACCCTTTGAGGCCATGGACAGAGGCATTTCCATGGTGTTTCAGGAACTGAATTTATTTGGTGAAATGACAGTGACTGAGAATGTTATGGGAAACAGGATGCTCAAGCACAGAGGTCTCATTGACTGGAAGGGATGCCATCATAAGGTGAAGGAGCTTCTGGACAGTCTGTCTGTTGCCATAGATCCTAGGGTTAAGGTGAAAACCTTGTCCCTGGCCCAGCAGCAGCTGATAGAAATTGCGAAATGTGTATATACCAATCCTAAGGTTCTGTTTCTGGATGAACCCTCCTCCAGCTTGTCGAAAGCAGAGGAGACCATTCTCTATGATTTGGTACGAAATCTGAAGCAAAAGGGTATTGCCATTGTGTTGATTACCCATAAGATGGAAGAAGTGTTCCAGCTGTGCGATACTCTGAGCATCCTGCGGGATGGTAAATGTGTGGCAGAAGGGCGGGTGGATGATTTTAAGCTGGAGGTCATCACGGCACACATGCTGGGAAAAGCAGTGGAGATATTCAAGCGGACCAAAATTACCAATGGTGATCCGGAGCAGATTTTATTTGAAGTACAAAACCTGAACTATAAGAATAAGCTTCATGATGTAAGCCTGCAGCTTAGCAGAGGGGAAATCCTTGCTGTCAGCGGCCTGGTGGGTTCCGGTAAGAGCGATTTGGCCAGGACTATCTTCGGCGTAAATCGAGGATTTACAGGAGATATCCTGCTGGAAGGGGAGCGGTTAAGAATCGCCTCTCCCTATGAGGCATCTGCAAAAGGAATCGGATATGTGCCCATCTCCAGAAAGGATGAGGGGATCCTGGGAAATTTAACGGCCCAGAAAAACATTACTATCTCCATGCTGGATAAAGTTGGTTTTCTTATTAACAGGAAAAAGGAACATGACATTACACTCCATATGATGGAGGATTTTAATGTCCAACCTAAAAATACGGAACAGAATATTACCTCCTTCAGCGGAGGAAACCAGCAGAAGATTGTACTGTCACGCTGGATTGCAGCCAATAAAAAATTGGTACTGCTCGACGAACCTACCCGTGGCGTTGACGTGGGTGCAAAGCAGGAAATATATGATAATCTGAAACGCCTTGCAGCGCAGGGGGTTGGTATTATAATCTTTTCATCGGAGACCGATGAACTTCTTAGTTCCTCTGACCGCATTCTGATTATGAGGGAAGGAAGAATTGTTAAAGAGCTTATAACAGCCCGGACCAGCAGTGAGGAAATACTGCATTACTCGATTGCAGCAGCCGATTGACAGATGAAGGAGGAAATGAAGTGTATATTACGAAAATAGAGACATTCATATTGCGGGTGCCTTTGGGAGAGAAACGATTTTTTTCATCCCAATGTGCATTTCCTGAGAGAAACAGCCTTCTGGTATATATAGAGACGGATAACGGACTATATGGATGGGGGGAAGGCGGGCAATATGGACCAGCAGAGCCGGTACAGGCCTGTATTGAACATGTACTTGCGCCCAGAATTTTGGGTAGGAATCCATTGGATAAAGGAATACTCTGGCATGAAATGTACAATTATACCAAGGATTTCGGACAGAAGGGAACATATATTGAGGCAATCAGTGCAATAGACATAGCTCTGTGGGATATCTGCGGCAAAGCCCTGGGAGTGTCTGCCGCCCATCTTATGGGAGGGAGGCAGAGGGAATGTGTGGAAATGTATGCCACTGGCTGTTACTACCGCGGGGATCAGTATCTGGATCTGGGAAAGACGTTGGATGAGCTGAAAGCAGAAGCAGCTGGTTATGTGGACGCCGGATTTAAGATGCTGAAGGTGAAAATCGGCCTTCTCTCCGTTGAAGACGACGCAAAGAGGGTGCATGCTATTCGGGAAACGGTGGGAGATGATGTGGGTATATTCGTGGACTGCAATCATGCGTATAATGCATATACAGCTGTTCGTATGGGCAAATATTTGGAAAAGGAGAATGTACTTTTCATGGAGGAGCCGGTGATACCCGAGGATCGGGAGGGGTACCGGTGTGTAAGGGAAAAGCTGGACATAGCCATAGCCGGAGGAGAGGCGGAATATACCCTGTACGGGTTCCGCGATTTCATAACCTCCAGATGTATTGACATTGCACAGCCGGATATTACGGTCTGCGGAGGTCTGACGGAATTCTTAAGGATACGGGATTTTGCTACTGCTTATGGTGTAACAGTGATTCCCCATGCATGGGGCTCTGGCATCGCCCTGTCTGTGGCATTGGCTGCCCTGTGCTCCATGCCGGCCGAGCCTCACACGGCTCACAGGATTCCATTCCAGAATGAACCTATGATTGAGTATGACCGTAATTTCAATCCTCTTAGAGATGAACTGCTGGTAAAAAATATCGGGATCGAAGACGGCAGAGTAAAAGCCCCGGAAGGACCGGGACTGGGCGTGGATATTAATGTGGATGTACTAAGACGGTATTGCAGCTGATTATAAAGGATGGCTATGGAAGTTGTCCGGAGTAAGGACATGATAGTAATACGATAGAAATAACAGGAAAAATGGGGTGCCAAGCATGGTAGTATGCAGGCAGCCCATTCTTTGTGCATAAAAATAAAATTCATCTTGTATTTTATATAATGTTATGATATGTTATACATAACAATATATAACGTCAAGGAGGAGCTGTTATGTTTAATTTTGATGAGGCAAAGGTTCTGCAGGAGCACAAAAACGGACTCAGCATTGTGGGAGCAACAGAAAAAGCAGTAGATGAGGTGGTAAAGAGGGGATATAAAAATATCTTCTACATCGGAATCGGGGGAACCGTACTCTATGCCAACCAGATGGCCCACATCGTAAGGGAAGAAGGTTCTACCATCCCGCTGTTCATCGAAAACGCAGCGGACTTCTGTGTGGTGGACAATCCCCACTTTTCCAAAGATTCCGTGGTAGTTATCGAGAGTATTTCCGGTGATACAAAGGAAGTGGTGGCTGCGGTGGATAAGGCCCACGAAATCGGAGCAGCGGTTATAGGGTATGTGGAGAAGGAAGGCAGTCCGCTCTATGAAAAATCAGATTATCTTATAACCACCACAGGCGGCGGATATTATTTCTGGTACACCGTGACCCTGCGCTTTATGTATCATGCAGGCCAGTTTCCACGGTATGAGAAGTTTTTTGAAGAACTTAAGAATATGCCGGAGAATGTGGTGGAGATTTATAAGAAGGCGGATGAAAAAGCAGCAGAATATGCAAGGGCCTATCAGGATGAGCCCATCCAGTATCTGGTTGGTTCCGGCAATCTGGAGGACTGGGCTGTCTGCTATGGCATGTGTATCATGGAAGAAATGCAGTGGATGCGCACAAGACCCATATCGGCCTCTAATTTCTTCCACGGGACATTGGAGGTTATTGACAGGGATACCTCTGTAATTTTAATTAAGGGTGAGGATAAAACCCGTCCGCTTATGGACAGGGTGGAAAATTTTGTCCACAAGATCAGCGCCAAGGTGACTGTGTTTGACAGCAAGGAGTTTGAGCTTAAGGGGATCAGTGACGAGTTCAGGGGAATGCTCTGCCCGATTATGATGCGCTCTGCGTTCCAGAGGGTGTCCACGCATTTGGAGTATAACAGGCGGCATCCTTTGGCTGTCAGGAGGTATTATAGGAGGCTGGATTACTAAAAATAGGAAACGAATAAGGAGCAGCTGTCGTCCGGCTGCTCCTTGTTTCATTATGCATCAAACCTTTTTTCAAAGTTTCCAGTGATAGCCTGTCCATCACTTGATACCAAAAAGGCGCAGTGGTCCTTTTGACTAATCAGGTGCCTGAGCCTGTGGGCTTCATATTTTGACACAACTGTCAGGTAAATATACACGGGAGTCTGAGTGTAGCCGCCCACGCCATTCCATATAGTGACACCCCGTGAGACTTCATTTGTTATTACGGAAGCTAAATCAGGATTCCGTGAGATGATAAAGGTGCTTGTCTGGATATTTTGGTAATGGACCCGGTCAGTCACATATCCCGCAACAGCGGAAAAGATGATGGAATAGACGGCAGTCTCAGCGTCATAACGGACAGCGCTATAGGTATATATAAGTATATTAACAAGAATGGATACTTTTCCCACGCTGAATCCGGGAAAACGTTTAGACAGACAGATACCTGCAATATCTAATCCGCCGCCGCTGCTGCCGCATTTCAGGGTCAGACCCACCCCTAAACCTGACATACAACCGCCCAAAATACAGCATGTCAGGCGGTCATTAACCAAGGGACCGGCCGGAACAGGAATTACAGCAGTAAGGAGAGACAGGATACATACGCTGATCACAGTCTTAATAAAAAAGATTCGGCTTACTGAATGGAAGGCCGCCGCAAACAGGGGAATGTTGAGCATCCAATATATGATTCCGGCCGCATCAATTTCGGAGTCCAGGACATTGGGGATAGCATATGATAATAGTTCCTGAATGAGCTGTGCAACGCCCAAAAAACCTCCGCTGTACAGGTGGAGAGGGACAAGCACCATGCGGAATGCCAGAGAAAAAAGAACACAGCCCGCAATTGCACCTGTGGTTGTGAATATGATACTGGCCTTTCGATTCATCACCAAAATCCTCCTTATAATACTTATATTGATGACAAACATTATATAACGTTATAATCAAAGTGTCAAATAAACTAAAAAAATAATTTAAATTAGTATACTCTACTAAAATACTCTATTTGTATATGTTAAAAATGCACAGTTTTTATAAAAATATATAATATCATATTGCAAAAATACATAAATGTGATATACTTATGTCAATAGGTCATAAGACGTTATATATCAACAAATAAAAAGGAGGAAATAGATGTGGAAATCACAAGAATCATTGCAGAAATAAAAAAAGAAAGGCCGGATGCAAAAGCTGTCTTTTTTGTAGGATGCGGTGCATCCAAAGCAGAGCTGTATCCTGCCAAGTACTTTTTGGAAGAGAAGGCGAAAATGCTCAGAGCCAGCCTTTACACAGCAAATGAGTTTGTACACGCCACGCCGGCAGCTGTAAATGAAAACAGCATTGTTATTACATGCTCCCTGGGCGGCAACACGCCGGAGACAGTGGAAGCCTCCAAGAAGGCTATGGAATCAGGCGCAAAGGTAATTGCAGTTACTCATGACGGTAATTCTCCTCTGGCAAAGAATGCGCATTATGTCATTGTTCATGGATTTGAAGCCAACTATGCGGCTAAGCAGGAAAAGGCGGTAAATGTTCTTGCCCTGGCAGTCGAAATCCTGAACCAGTATGAGGGATATGAAGACTATGACAAGATGCAGGATGCGTTTGCAAAGGTGTATGATCTGGTGGAAAAAAGCGTAAGTTTCGTACTCCCCGGGGCTAAAAAGTTTGCGGACAGCTATAAAGACGATCCGGTCATTTATGTGATGAGCAGCGGAGCCAGCCATGAGGAGGCCTACGCATTCTCAATCTGCCTTCTGATGGAGATGCAGTGGATGAACTCTGGTTCATTCCATGACGGCGAATTCTTCCATGGTCCCTTTGAGATTGTGGATAAGGATGTTCCGTTTATTTTACTTATGAATGAGGGAAAGACAAGGGCGCTGGATTCCAGGGCATTGGACTTCCTCAACCGATTCGGCGCCAAGGTGACAGTGCTTGACGGTAAGGACTTCGGTCTGGGCTCTGAACTGCACAAATCGGTGGTGGATTACTTTAATCCGATTGTGCTCTCAGCAGTATTACGGGTATATGCAGAACAACTGGCTATTGTCAGGAATCATCCTCTGACCAAGAGGAGATATATGTGGAAGCTGGAATACTAATAATGTATAGCGCAGACTCCTGTGATATACGCAGTGCCGGACAGGTCATTTCGGAAACGTCAGCAGGGAGGGGAGGACGTTGTGGGAACAATCAGTAAATCGCAGGTTGCCATTGGTAATTATCATTACGTAGCATATTCCTTTGATTACTTCCTGAATTCTGTTAAATCCATTGGTGCGGAGAATATTGAACTTTGGGGGGCAAAACCTCACTTCTGCGTGGATGACCAGAACAGGGAAAGTGTGAGGGAATTCAGAAAGCGTGTAGAGGACAAGGGATTGAGTCTGATTTGCTTTTGTCCGGAACAGAATACATATCCGGTGGATATCAGCTGCAGGGATACAAGCTTAAGAAAACGGAGCATCGAACATATGAAACGGGCCATCGAAATCACCTCATGGCTGGGCGCGGACAGGATGCTTTTGTGTCCGGGTAACGGATATGCGGATGAACCGGAGGAGGATATCTGGAAGAGATGCCGGGCGTCCATGGAAGACCTGTCTGGGACAGCAAAGGAGCAGGGGGTATGTCTGATGCTTGAGACTCAGTCACAGGAAGAGTCTCTGTTTATGAATACAGTTTATCAGCAGAAGGAAATGATGAACCAGGTGGACCATCCCAACCTGAAGGCGATGCTGGATACGGTACAGTTAGCACAGTTCGACCAGAGTGTAAGGGACGATATTAAAATCCTGGGAATTGAAAATGTCAGACATGTCCACTTGGGCAATACCCTTGTTCAGGAGCGGACATGGTATGACACGCAGCTGCCGGAACGTCTTAGAAGGGGAAGGAAAGTAACTGGGCATATCGGCCTGAGGGAAGGAAACCTGCCGATTGGGCAGTATCTGGAGGAACTGGCCGCGGTAGGATATAAGGGCTATATAACCATTGAGATATGCCAGCGGGCCTATTTCATGGATGCCCACAGATATGCCAGGGAGGCATTTGACTATGTTACTGGTTATATGGCAGGTCAATGACAAACCAAAATCAAAAAACAAGGAGGAGAAACATGAAGATTAGTACCAGAAAGAGATTAGCGGCATTGGTTACTATGGGGGCGATGCTGGTGGGAATGCTGGCAGGCTGCGGCGGAAGTTCATCCGCACCGTCAGGAACCACAGGCGGCGGTACTGCTACAGAAGCAGCGGCAGGCCAGACCACCGCAGGTCAGACCACTGCGGCTCAGACAACGGCAGCAGGCAATGCCCAGGGCAAACAGGAAATCAACATATGGCATTATTTTGGAACTGAGAGTATACAGGTGGAATTCCAGAAATGGGTGGATGAGTATAATGCCCAGAGCGACACGGCCTTCGTAAAGGTTACAGTGCTTCCGTTTGCTGATTTTAAGAAGCAGCTTTCCATGAGTGCAGTGGCGGACAGCCTGCCGGATATGGTGTTCATTGATAACTGTGACTGTGCTGCATATTCAGCTATGGGAATTTTTGAAGATATCACGGACAGAGTGGCTCAGTTCCCTCAGTTTGACGAATACTATGACCAGATTATGGCAACATGTACCTATGACGGCAAGGTTTACGCCCTTCCCGCAGAATCCAACTGCCTGGGACTTTACTATAATGTGGACATGGCTGAGGAGGCAGGGGTTAAACCTCCTACCAATTTCGAAGAGCTGAAAGAATTTGCAAAGGCCATGACTACGTCGGATCATTACGGATTTTCATTCTGTGCCCATCCTTCTGAAGAAGGTACATCACAGTTCATCCCATTCTTCTGGTCGGCCGGCGGCGAGTCCATGAAGTTAGACAGCGAAGCCGGTGTAAGGGCGCTGACCATGTTTACCGATATGATTAAAGACGGTTCCATGCCTAAAGATGTAGTCAACTGGACCCAGGGGGATATCCCCACCCAGTTTATCAACGGCAAGGTGGCTTCCATGGTTATGGGATGCTGGAGAATCCAGTGGCTTAAGAACAACGCGCCTGATTTAAACTGGGATGTGGTTCCCCTTCCAAGCGACAAGGTTAAGGCAAATGTATACGGCGGGGAAAACCTGGCCATCATCAAGGGCAAGAATGTAGAAGAAGCATTTAAGTTCATGGAATGGTTCATGGATTATGACAGGAATTCCCAGTGGAACCTGGCAACCGATGAGTTCCCGGCTACAGAGAAAGTTCTGACGGATCCAAACTACACAGAGGCTGAGTACTGGCCTGCATTTATTGAGCAGATTCCTTATACCAGGGCCCGTGACGTAACTCCTAAGTGGCCTGAGATTTCAGTTGGCTACCAAACCGCTCTCCAGAATGCACTGACACTTAAGCAGACACCGGAGGAAGCAGTGAAGGAAGGCCAGAAGATTATTGACGAAGCTTTGGCAAAGTAAAACAGCCGCCAGGTGGCTGAATGACGGCAGGCACCATTTGGCAGGGGTTTTGTAAGACAACGGATAGTGCTTGGCTTGTAGCATGCCCCGTGCCTGAGCTTTAACTGGTGGGTTTAAGATGCCGCTAAACTGGTCTTAACGGTTTGCGGCATCTTATATGATGATAATTCTTAAGGGGGCTTAAGACTACATGAGACGAAGTGATAAGGTAGGATATTGGTTTGTTGTACCGGCGTTTCTGTTTATGGCCATGTTCATGTTCTATCCGGTTGTTTACAATGCCATTCTCAGCATGCAGCATGTAGATGTAATGACGCTTTTGTCAAAGGAAAAGGAGTTTGTCCTGTTTGACAATTATGTAAAAATATTTAAAGATAAGATGTTCTGGAATTCGCTTAAGAATACTTTTATTTTTACCATTGGAAGTATTGCGTTCCAGTTCGGCATAGGATTCTTCCTTGCGGTGCTATTTAACAGAGAATCCAAGGGATTTAAATTCATGAGGGCAGTTATGATGGTGCCTTATATCATGCCGGCTACCGTAAGCGCGATTTTATTTAAGTTTATATTCAATGTAAGCGGCGGTATTGCAAACGAGGCCTTGATGGCCCTTGGTATGATCAAAGAGCCTATTGAGTGGCTGCTGACAGGAAAAACCGCCATGATATCCGTTATTATTGGAAATATCTGGTGTGGAATTCCGTTCAACATGATTTTGTTATCATCGGGTCTGGCAGGTATCCCTACAGAGCTGTATGAAAGCGCGATTCTGGATGGCGCTAATATATTCCAGAAGTTTTTCTATATCACGGTGCCCCAGCTTAGAAGTTCCATAGAAGCAATTCTGGTCCTGGGATTCGTCTACACATTCCGTTGTTTTGAAATGATATATGTAATGACCGGCGGAGGACCTGCTAACGGAACAGAGCTCATGACCCTTCTGTCTTACCGTTCATCCTTTGTGGAATTCAATTTCTCCCAGGGGGCCGCGGTTGCCAATGTGCTGTTCCTGATTTTATTTGTGGTGGGACTTTTCTATACTAAGATGCTGGGAAGGGAGGATGCCTCATGAAAAAACAGACAACGTTCTTTACACAAAAGCGCATGAAACAGCTGCAGACAGTTGTGGCAGTGGTTTGTTTCCTCTTTATGATATTCCCCCTGTACTGGCTGTTCTCCAGTTCACTGAAAACAGAAGCATCTGTGTTTGCCAGGCCGCCGGAGATATTTCCCATGCATCCCACACTGGACGCCTATATAACCCAGCTGAATCAAGTGACATTTGACATTTTGGGCTCATTCAAGAACAGTTTGTTAATATCCTTTTGCACCATGATTATCTCAGTGACACTGGCAATACCGGCAGCATATGGTCTGGCCAGGTTCAGAATCAAGGGAAAGAATCTGATTGTATTCCTGTTTCTGGTATCTCAGATGCTTCCTCAGATTTTTACTCTGATACCAAACTTTATTATATTTAAAAAGATTGGTATTTATAATACATATTGGGCGCCCATTTTGTCAAACTGCACCTTAGCAATACCGTTTTCCCTGATGATGATGAGAGCCTTTTTTGTGGGTATTCCCACGGAAATAGACGAAGCAGCCAGGATTGACGGGTGCAACGCGTTCCAGTCCTTTATACGTGTCATGCTTCCAATGAGCGCCAACGGGCTGGCAGTAACTTTTGTGTTCAGCTTTCTCTTTGGATACCAGGACATGATGTACAGTCTGACTTATGTAACGGACAGCGCCATGTGGCCTGTTACAACGGGAATTTATAATGTAGTGGGACGTTACGGCGTTGAGTGGTGCCGCGCCATGGCTTTTGGCTGTATGGCCGTATTACCTGTAATACTTATATTTGTGTTCATGCAGAAGTATATCGTACAGGGGCTTACGGCAGGAGCAGTGAAGGGATAGCAGTCATCCGGCCGACGGCCGTCCGGCCATACGTAAAACAAACAATGAAAGGTGGTATAACAATGGTTATAGATATGCATGTACATCCTGGTTTTTATGAAAAAATCAGCGAGGATAAGAATGAAATAGATTTCAGGAAAAAGGCTATGGGGTGGGACTTAATGTCTACCTTTCCGGTAGACCTGACCCGGGTACAGATGAAATTTGCGGGCGTAGATAAGCTGGTGCTCCTTCCGTTAGATTTGACCACACAGATGAAGGGGTGGGTAGTGACCAACGAGGAGGTCCGGAAGATGATGGATTTGGCGCCGGATTTGTTTTACGGCTTTGCCAGTGTTGACCCGCACCGTCCGGACGCGCTTGAGGTGCTGGACTACGCGTTCAAAGATTTGAAACTGATGGGGTTAAAGCTGAATCCTTCCAAGCAGGTATTTTATCCGGGTGATTCCATGATGGATAAGATATATGAGAAGTGTATCCAGTATAATAAGCCAATCATGTTCCACGCGGGGATGTCCTGGGAACCGGACTGCCTTATGAAATATTCCCAGCCTCTCAACTTTGAGGAGGTAGCTGTACGGTATCCTGAACTGAGATTCTGTCTGGCTCATTTTGGCTGGCCATGGATTTATGAGACCGCAGCTCTTGTATTAAAATATCCTAATGTATATACTGACACCTCCATGTTATATATGGATTCGCCGGAAATCTTCCTGCGGGAGGTCCTGACAGAACAGCTTGGACATCTGTGGATTGACCACAATATCCAGAATAAGGTCATGTTTGGTTCCAATAACCCCCGTTTCCGCACGGCAAGAATTAAACGCGGTCTGGATTCCCTTGACTGGAAACCGGCTACAAAGGAAAAGGTGCTGGGCGGCAATGCAATGAAATTCTTAGGACTGGAGGCTTAAATCATGGTTAAGATGATGGAGAAAAAATACATAACAGAGAAGGAATTCCAGTTAATTCCAGTAACCCAGGTGGTCAGGGATTTTGTGGCTGAAAGCGGTGTGCAAAACGGAGTGGTATTTGTCATCACATCCCATACAACTACGGGAATCACGGTGAATGAGAACCTGGACTGCCTGTATGCCGACATAGAGGAGACATTGGAGCGTCTGATTCCCACAAACTATCCATATGCCCATGCTCACTTTCTTCCCAGCTATGGGGCTACAGGCGGCAATGCTCCGGGACATTTAAAGTCTCTGCTTTGCGGCAATCATGCTGTGCTGCCCATTAAAGACGGTGTGATACAGTGCGGATTTGCCCAGGATATATACCTGGCTGAATTCGACGGACCCCAGGTCAGAAAGATATTCATTCAGGTTCAGGGAGAATAGGAGGTAAACATGAGGAACCTTAAGACAGAACAGATTGCAGCGGCCAATTACCCCTATTTCAAATACTCTCTGGAATATGCGCTGGACTCCCTGGAGCGGATGGGGGCTGCCAGAATGGAGTTTTATGCATGTTATCCCCATCTTCATGTGGACGATGCAGGGCTGTCTCAGGTAAGAGCCGTAAAGAGGCAGTTGGAGGACCACCACCTGACCCCTATCTGCTTTACTCCGGAGCAATGCCTTTATCCGGTGAATATAGCTTCCCGAGATGTGAACGCCAGAAAGAGAAGTCTGGATGTTTATGTGAAATCCATGGAATTTGCCGCAGAGATGGATATAGAACTGTGCCAGTTCCTGTCAGGATTCGGTTGTCTGGATGAGATGGATGAGGATATATGGAAACGAGCTGTGGAATCTGTGGCCTATCTGGGAAGAATAGCCCAGGGGTATGGGATTACCATAGCTCTGGAGACATCACCCAAGGAATATACGGTTACAGAGACTGCAAAGGATATCACCCGTATGATAGAGGAAGTGGGATGCCCTGCGGTGAAAGGAATGATAGATACGGCCACGCTGGGATTTGCGGATGAAACCATGGAAGGTGCAATCGCAGATTTGGGACCGTATCTGCGTCATGTACATGTTGGAGACGGAAAGCCTAACGGGCACTTTGCCCTGGGAGAGGGGGAGCTTAATCTTCCCCATATGATAGATGAACTGGATAAGGCGGCATATCCCTATTATCTCAGCCTGGAGATATTGAATAATCTGTATACACGGAATCCGGAGTACGCCATGAAGAAATCCTATGACTGGCTGGTGGGATATATCTCAGGCTCCATAAGACCACAGGAGGGGTAACAGATGAGGGTTATTGGCCTGGGGGATAATGTGGTAGACATGTACATGCACAGGAACGTGATGTATCCAGGCGGAAATGCCATGAATTTTGCGGTATATGCAAACCTTATGGGAGTGGAATCCGCATATTTGGGTGTCTTTGGCTCGGATGACGCGGCAGCCCATGTCCATGATACGGCTCAGACACTGGGCCTGGATATGTCACACTGCAGGTATGAGGACGGGGAGAATGGATATTCACAGGTGGACATTAAGGAAGGGGACCGGATATTTACCGGATCTAATAAGGGCGGTGTTCTGAGAGAGCATCCTGTAAAACTTAGCAGGCTGGACCTGGAATACCTGTCAGGCTTTGATGTGGTCCATACCAGCATGTTCAGCTATGTTCAACAGGAACTGCCCAAGCTGCGTCAATGGTGTAGTTTCATTTCCATGGATTTTTCGGACCAGTTTTCAAAAGAACATCTGAAGACATACTGTCCTTATATTGACTGCGCCTGTTTGTCCTGCAGTCATATGGAGGAAGAGGAGATTCTCCGCCTGATGAGGGATATTGTAGATGCCGGATGCAGACACATCGTTCTAGCTACCAGAGGTAACAAAGGTGCTATAGTCATGGTGGACGGACGGATATACCGGCAGTCTCCATGCCTGATTAAGGCGGTGGATACCATGGGAGCCGGTGACTCCTTTATAACAAGGTTCCTGGTGGGGTATTGCGACGGCATGAAATGGGCCAGGAATTTTCCGGAAGGCTCTGGCAACCATGGACTGACACAGGCAGAAGGGTACCAGGAACACCTGGTGCAGGTATGCCTGAGCCAGGCAGCAGTATTCTCATCCGGCACATGCAAAAGAGACGGGGCCTTTGGATATGGGAAGGAATGGTAAAAACAGGGGCTGACCAGCAGCCCCTGTTTTACTTGAAGCATATGATATCCATAAAATCAGATGGGGATAAAGGAGGGGGTACGCCTGGTATAAGACGTGATGTAATGGAAGCCGCACTGTTTGAGGCACTGCAGGGCCAAATCAAAATCAGCGCCCACATCATGGCGGGCATGGGAATCTGACCCCACGGTAATGATCTCTCCCCCCAGCCTGCGGTAGAGCATCAGGATGCTGGTTCCGGGATAACCTTCGTGGGGCTCCTGACGGAAACCGGATGTATTTAATTCAAGCCCCTTTCCCCTCTGTATCAACAGCTTAAGTATGGCCTCAATAGCAGGCTGATACAGGTCTGAACAGTCAGGAAGACCGAAGCGGGACGTGTGGCGTTTGACCAGATCCAGATGGCCCAGACAGTCAAAATCACCAGTCTCCGCCAGGCGGTAAAGACCGGAATAATATTCGCCGGCAATGACTGGCAGATTATCCTGGGTAAATGTGAATCCCGATAAATCTGTATTGTGGAGCTTATGTACGGAACCGATGACGTAATCCCAGGGATACCTGCTGAGGACAGCCTTAGATGATTCCGGAGTCAGGTACATCTGCCCCAGCTCCAGGCCGCGTTTAACAGTCAGGCGTCCGGAGAATTGCTCCTGGCATCTGTCCAGGGTATTTTGATAATTGGTTAAATAGGAAGATGTAAATATAGAATGTGGTTTGCCGAAATCCAGACATTCATAGTGGTCTGTGAATGCGATTTCCTCCAGACCCTTTTGGATGGCGGATTCACACATTTCCTTCATGGAGGAGGATGCATCGGGGGAGATACTGCTGTGGACATGGTAATCGGTTAAAATCATGGTGGCCTCCTTATGGCATTTTTATATAACGATATAATACATTATATTATAAAATAGACGAAAGGGGAAGTAATATGAGAGAATTAGTTAAGGATATTTTAAAGACGAGGGAAAAAGACGGCGGCATCAACAGTGTGGTATGGATTGCAGCAGGAGGTTCCTATGGGGGCTTCTATCCGGCTCAGTATTTTATGGACCGGGAGGCAACGGGTATCCGGTCCCAATCTTTTACCAGTAATGAATTCGTATTTGCCCCACCCAAATTTTGCGGTCCTAATACCCTGGCTGTTATCTGCTCCATGCGGGGAACTCCTGAAACCTGTGAGGCTGCCCGAAAAGCCAAAAGAATGGGAGCAGTTACGTTAGGGCTGTATGTCCAGGAATCGGATCTGACGGAAATCTGCGATTACAGAATTCAATATCAGAGTATTGCTTTGGACGACAGTAAACAGGACAATGTCAACTCCAGCATAGGCCTTAAACTGGCTATGACCCTTGTGGATGAAGTGGAAGGTTATGGGGGATATGATGATGCCATGGATGGGTTCCGGATCCTGGATGACATATACAGGAAGGCAGTGGACTATGCCACGCCGCTGGCTAAAAGGTGGGCGGAGGATAATAAGGACAAAGACACCATCTATGTTATGGGAAGCGGTCCTGCCATGGGGTCAGCCTACATTTTCTCCATCTGTAATATCATGGAAATGCTTCAAATTGATTCGCCCACTGTCAACTGCTGTGAATTCTTCCATGGTCCATTTGAAGTAATTGATAAATCGGTGTCTGTCTTCCTGCTCATTGCAGAGGGACGTACCAGGCCGGCAGATGAACGGGCGGTTGATTTCCTCAAAAAATATGCTGGAGATAACGTATATCTGCTGGACGCGAAGGAGCTGGGAATCAACAGAATCAGGGATTCAGTCAGTGAATACTTTAATCACCTGATTTTCTCTCCTGTGTTGAACAATGTTTACATGAGACAATTGTCCTATGCCATTAAGAAGGATTATAATACCAGGAGATATATGTGGAAGGTTCAGTACTAGCTATAAAAAGACTGCCGTGAGGCAGTCTTTTTATGAATTCTTTTTTATCAAAGTCATGGACCAAATGCAGTCGGCAGATAGAAAACAAAAGGAAATCAGATGAATCCTCTGGCGGTAAACCATCCGATGCTCTGGGCATAGGCGGGTTCCGGGTTTTCATGATACTTGTCGCTTAAAATTTCAAGAGTAAGATACTGGTCATATCCGAAGTCTTCCAGGTCTCTTACATATTGGTCAAGAGGCAGGATACCATCGCCTAAGGCCAGATGTCCGCCCGGCATGCCGTCTATAAAGTGTACATGCTGTATATCTTTGCCCATGGCTTCCAGATATTCTCTGGGTCCTTCTCCCACGCGGGCAGCCATATCCACATCTACCATGGCTTTGAGAGAGGGGCCGCCGGTTTCTTGTAACATGTCCTTTAACTGGCTGGCGGTGACACACAGGTTAGTAGTGGTATTTGTGAGGTGTTCCAACATGATTGTGGTACCCATTTTACCTGCATATTCTGCCAGCTGCAGCAGGGAATCCCGGCAGCGTGCCCATGCTTCATCCCTGGATTCATTTCTGTATCCCTGGCCTATGGTAATCAGGGTTCTGGGAGCTTCCATCTGGCTGGCGATTTCCAGTGAGCGTTTCAGATAGTTGACGCTCCAGTCACGGATGCCCTTTTCACGGGAAGCAATGTTTACTGGATACATACATTGTTCCGGTGTATAACAGATAACATTCAGATGATGACTTCGTATCTTTTTTACGATTGCATCCACATCAGACACAGAGCATTCATCCTGGTACAGATGTGGCCCCGCGCCCCAGAATTCAATGTTTGTCTGATTCAGCCGGTTCATGGAATCCAAAAAATAGTCAAGACTGAATAATCCGTAGGAATAATTGCCGCAGACGATATTGTCCCTGTTCATAGATAAACCTCCTAACATATACAATATATTTGTTTTAATATAAATATATTGTATCATAACGTTATATAATAATCAATACAAATATCGTGCACTTATAGAATTACTGAGTAAAGGTTGACAGGTTAAGACATAAATGATATACTGATTATATACAATATGTTATATAACGTTATAATAAGTGCCGGAGGAATCGCATATGAATATGGCTGCAATTGGATTTTGTTGTATTGATGTTTACGAGAACATTGGAAAGAGGTATGCTACAGGAAATGGAGTTGACTGTATTGTCCATCTGGCCAGGAGGGGGGTATCCACAGCAGTTGTATCTGTAGTCGGAACAGATGAATATGGGGGTGAAATGTTTGATTTATGCAGGGAATATCAGATGGATACATCCCATCTCCAGGTAAAGGAGGGAAAGACTTCTGTGTACCGGATGGCTTTGAAGGACGGAGTGGACAGAGTCCATCTGGAGAATATTCCTGGTGTGATGGAATATTATGAGCCTACACGAAAAGATATTGAATTTACAAAGACCTTTGATTACATACACACGGATCTGACAGGCAGGGTGCTTCATTTGCTTCCGGAATTCAAAGAGGCAGGCTGCAAGGTCATCTTTGATTTTTCTATTAATAAAGATGAGGAAAACATGGCCGCGGTACTTCCCTATGTACACTGTGCTTTTTTCTCCTGTGAAAAAAAGACGCCGGAAATCAGAGAGTTCCTGATAAAGGCCAGGTCCTATGGTCCTGAATATGTGGTGGCCACCTTTGGGGAAGAGGGGAGCATGTGTTATGACGGTGAGCGGTTCTGCGAGCAAGGGATAAGGGTGGTTCCAGTTGTGAACACAGTGGGAGCGGGAGATTCCTTCATAGCCGGATTTACATGGGGGCTGATGGTAGGCAGGGATATTGAGGGCTGCCTGAAGGAAGGTGCGGATTTATCTGCACAAATTGTACAGAGATTCAATCCATATTAACAGAAAATGCCCCTCCCTTCATTGATTTTTACGTCTTAGGATGTTATACTTCCATTAGTAACATCCTATAAAGATGGCCTATGACGGAAATAGGGAGAGTTTATATGAATAAGTTAAACAAGAATTCAAGTGTCCCGCTGTACCAGCAGTTGGTGGACGAAATTAAGTCCCAGATTGACAGCGGTATACTTAAAGAAAATGACCGTATCATGACGGAGACGGAATTAAGTGACGCGTATGAGGTCAGCCGTATTACGGTGCGCAAGGCCATATCTGTTCTTGTGGATGAAGATTATCTGGTGAAGCAGCAGGGAATCGGAACCTTTGTTGGTGTTAAAAGACTAAGCCGATCTATTAATTCCTTCATGGGTTTTACACAATTCTGTGAAGCTACGGGCATGAAGGCTTCGTCCATACTACTGACAGCAGATTCAATCGAAGCAACCATCAGTGAGTGCGGAAAGTTAGGGATTCCGGAAGGGAGCCGGGTCATACGTATCCGCCGGGTCAGATGCTGTAATGGTATTCCGGTAATAGTGGAGGAGAATAAATTTCCTTCTAAGTACTCCTTCCTGATTGCTGAGGATTTGACGGGCTCTATTTATGAGATTTTAAAGAATCATGGAATATTCCCTGTGGGTGGTTCAAAGATAATTGATGTCTGCTATGCGACAGAGGAGGAGCAGAAGCTTTTAAATCTGGAGACAAGCCAGGCCTTGTTACTGCAAAAGGATACGGCCCATGATGCCAATGATGAGCAGATACATATTTGTAAACAGGTGATTAATCCGGCGCGCTATAAGATAGAAATACGCTGGTAGAACGTTTTGGTTAAATACGATTGTTATAAAATAAATGGCAGGGCCAGATCTGACGCAAGTTTGTCAGTCGTGGCCCTTTTTCCATGGGCTGCGGGCATTCAGACATGGGCTTGAAAGGGGATGCTGGAGGAGCTAATTGTAAAATCTGTATAAAAAACAACCGGAATCATGTGCATTTTCACAATTTACAACCAACGTAGGATGTAGTATATTTATCTCATAAAACATAGGATGTTGGACGTTGGTTCTAATAGAAGCATATCAGGAGGATAATTCATGAAAGTAGCATTGGTTTACACAAGCACAACACCGGAGTTGATTGAATTAGTAGAAAAGGAAGTGGGGGATGTCCTTCCGCGGGAGACTGAGGTGGCCAGTTACCAGGATCCTTCCATCCTTGCAGAGGTCAGGGACGCAGGTTATGTGACGGCCCCTCCGGCAGCCAGGCTGGTGGGCATGTATATGACAGCTGTTTCGGAAGGAGCGGACGCTATTTTAAATCTTTGTTCTTCCGTAGGCGAGGTGGCGGACGCTGCCCAGGATATCGCCAGATACACAGGAATCCCCATTGTGCGTGTGGATGAGGAGATGTGCCGGGAGGCAGTAAGGCAGGGAAAAAGAATCGGGGTTATGGCAACCCTTCCCACTACACTGAATCCCACAAAGAACACTATTTTAAGGGTTGCCAGGGAGATGAACCGTCAGGTGGAGCTGGTGGACGCGCTGGTGGATGGCGGCTTCGGCCTGGACCAGGAACAGTTTAAGGCCCTTATGAGTGAATACGCGGGAACCATTGCGGACAAGGTGGATGTGATTCTCTTTGCCCAGGGATCCATGGCCTACTGTGAGGAGTATATTCATGAAAAGTATGGTAAAGTAGTATTATCCAGTCCGAGATTCGGCGCTGCTGCACTAAAGGACGCTCTTGTTAAGAAGGGACTAATGTAATATACGGGATGGATTCCTTGGGATGTATTGCTTAGAATCTATTACTTAGAGTGTATTGCTTAGAATCTATTACTTAGAATGTATTACTTGAAATGTACTGCGTTAGAACATATCGCGCACAGGCAGCGAAAGCACAGAGGCCGGGTGCACGCAACGAAGGGAGAGGGAAGTATGTTTAAAAGGTTAAAAAAGGCGGCGGCAGTCATATGCGCTGCGGCCATGGTTTTGTCCATGACGGCCTGCGGTTCTGCCGGGGATAAGAAGGTAGTGCTCCATTTTACCCATACACAGAGTCCGGGGTCCATCAGCGACCTGACTGCCCAGGAGTTTAAGAAGCTGGTGGAGGAGCGGAGTGACGGAAGGATTGAAGTCAGCATTTATTCCAACTGCGGACTGTCCGGCGGAGACCTGACAAAGGCCATCGAGCTGGTACAGGCCGGAAACATTGACATCCACTCCTGCGCACCGCCAAACATTGCCAACTATGATAAGAAGTTTTATTCCTTCTGGCTGCCGTTCCTGTTCCCTAATTCAGATGATTTGCTGGCGTTCTGCCACAGCGATAAGGTGCATGAGGTGGTAAACGGCTGGTGCAATGACCTGGAGATGGAAATGCTGGGCATCAATAACGCCGGTTCCAGACAGATATCCAACAGCAAGAAGGAGATCACAAAGCCTGAGGACCTGAAGGGCATGAATATCCGTGTGCCGGGCGCCAATATTTTCATTGACCTGTACAGGAATTACTTTGGGGCAAATCCCACTGCCATGGATTTCTCAGAGGTGTACACCTCCCTTCAGCAGAAGACCATAGACGGGCAGGAGAACCCAATCGCGGTTTTTGACTCTTCTAAATTTGCAGAGGTACAGCAGTATGTTACCCTGTGGGACGGGGTAAGGGATACCACTATCTGGGTCATGAGCCGCAAGACCATGAACAAGCTGTCCCCTGAGGACCAGGAGCTGGTAAAGGAGTGCGCGGCAGAAGCCCTGGACTGGGGAAATGATTATCTGGCTGACAACGAGGCTGTCATTATCCAGAAGCTGAAGGACGGAGGCACCGTTATCACAGAGCTGACAGAGGAGCAGAAGGCGGAGTTCCAGAAGGCCTGCGCCGGAATCTATGATGATTATGCAAAATCTGTGGGACAGGATGTAATCGACTTGTTTACCGGCGGTTATAAGAATTAGGAGGGGCGTTATGAAGGAAAAAGGATTGTTAAAGGACTTCTGGGAGAATTTTGAGGAATATCTCTGTTCAGCCGCATTGCTTGTTATGACCTTTGTCACATTTATGAATGTGTTCTCAAGAAAGATTACATGGTTCAACATGTCATTTACTCAGGAACTGGTGACCACCATGTTTGTGTGGGTCTGCTGCCTGGCCGCGGCCAGTGTGTTCAAGACAGATTCCCACATGGGCTTTAATTACCTGACTGATAAATTCACCGGAACTAAACGTAAGGTTTACCGTATCTGCAGGCTCCTTTTATGCTCTGCCAACTATGGAATCTGGATTATATGGGGAGCACAGATGGTTTACAGGCAGTATCACTATCATCTGCTTACAGGCGTTCTGGAGATGCCTCAGTGGACCATCGGAATCGCCATTCCATTGTCAGCGGTTTTTTCCATAGCCCGTATGGTACAGTATGAGATCAGATTAGCAAAGGAGGGAAATTAATATGTCGGCAGCGATTCTATTTGGTTCCATGGCAGTGATGATTGGATTCGGCATTCCCATTGCCATTGTGCTGGGCGTGTCCAGCGCACTGACCCTGATATTTTCAGGCGCCCCTCTGGGCGTTATTCCTTCCATGATGCAGGCCACTGTACAGAAATTTTCCCTTCTGACCATTCCGCTTTTCGTCCTTGCAGGCGCAATCATGGACAAGGGAGGCATTTCCAAACGCCTTATCAACCTGGCGGACAGCATCATCGGACCGGTTCACGGCGGGCTGGGGTATGTGGCAGTGGTGGCAGCCCTGTTCTTTGCGGCCATCTCCGGATCCGACACAGCAACCGTTGCAGCCATGGGATCCATCCTGATTCCGGCCATGGTGGCCCAGGGATATGACGCAGGATTTTCCAGCGCCCTTTCCGCTATATCGGGCTCCCTGGGAACGGTTATTCCTCCCAGTATTACATTCATTATCTATGGCATGATTACAGGGGAATCCATTGGAGACCTGTTCCTGTCAGGTATTGTACCCGGACTTATATTCGGCTTTATGCTCTGCATTATGGTGTTCATTAAGTCCAAGAAGAACGGATGGAAGGGGGAAACCCAGAGGGCATCCTTAAAGGAAATCGGCAGGCTGTTCCTGGATACAATATGGGGACTTTTAAGCCCGGTCATTGTACTGGGAGGTATTTATTCGGGACTTTTTACACCTACGGAGGCAGCGGCGGTTGCCGTTGTTTACAGCCTGATAGTGGGAATTTTCATCTATAAGGAGCTGCGCCTGGCGGAGCTTAAGGAGACACTGTTTTCCACTGCCAAGACAACGGGCATGATTCTTCTCATCATCATGAATGCAGGCATCTTCTCCTGGGTACTGACTCAGCAGGGGATTGCTGCTTCCCTTACGGAGATGGCCCTGGCCCTTACAGATAACAAGTATATCATGCTGGTTATCATCAACATTGTATTCCTGTGCGCAGGCTGCGTTATGGATAATACAAGCGCCCTCTATATCCTGGTTCCCATCATCATGCCTATCGCAAAGGCCCTGGATATCAACATGATTCAGCTGGGCGTCATCCTGGTATTGAACCTATCCATTGGCCAGGTAACGCCGCCGGTAGGACCCAATCTGTATGTTGCGGCTGATATCGGAAAGGTTAAGTTTGAGGAAATATGCCGAAAGATGGTGCCGTTACTGCTTATGTCCCTTCTGGCTCTGCTGTGCATTACATATATACCGGCATTGTCCCTGTGCCTGATTCCTTCCTAGCCTGGGAACAGAAGATTGCGCTGAACCAACATATGATGTATACTTATGGATAAGTGGACTGCCACGCCAGGCCCCTGACGGGCCTGGTTGAGCGGAGGCGGTAAGCACTGCACATAGGCGGTCAAAGCAGGGCTGCCAGGTGTATGCAGCAAAGGAGGTTCAGCATGGAAAAGACCAGTTTTTTAAAGGAACCTGTCGGAGGACAGTCAGTTGTTAATAAGATTGTAGACAACATTACCAATGCTATCATAAATGGAGAGCTAAACCCAGGGGACAAAATCCCTACAGAAGCAGAATTGTCGGAGTCAATGGGGGCCGGAAGAAATTCGGTCCGGGAAGCCATCAAGGTGTTAGAGGCATATGGCGTGGTACATATCAAGCGGGCAGAGGGCACCTTTGTGAGTCAGGAATATGACAGCAGGATGATTTATCCGGTGCTTTACGGTATCATACTGCAGAAGGATTCCACCAGCCAGATTGTGGAGCTGAGAAAGGTGATTGATGTGGGCCTCCTCCAGCTGGCTGTGGATAAACTGAGGTCCAAATCCCTGGAGCAGACTCAGATGGAAGCCATTGAGAAGGCCATGGAGGAGCTGGAGTACCAGGCCCATATGGATAAGCCCCAGGCGCGCAGCCTGTATGAGGCGGATGTACAGTTCCATATGGCCATTGTGGGAATCACGGAAAATGTGATGCTCCAGTCCATCTGCAACTATGTGGACAAAATCACCCGCCGTTCCCGTATGGTGACCATAGACCGGATATTCCTGGACGGGGAAGTGGAAAACTTCCTGGACCTGCACCGCAGAATCGTGAAGCTTCTGCAGGACAGGGATTCGGCCGGCATCTATGCGATTGTAGAGGAACATTACCAGTACTGGGCAAAAGTAAAAGATGAATAGCAAGGTGGTTGCTGCATGATGAACGGAACAGGACAGATGATATGTCTGAAGCCAATGATGCGGCAGCCCCTTTATTTTTTGAGAGAATGGAGCGTTTTTATGATTTATAGAACGAAAAATGAGCTGGAAAAAACACCGATAGAGGGCTGCATGGGCGGAAATGGAACCGTCTGGATGGAGAAGCTTCTCACAGGCCAGGAGGAAATGATGGGAAAGGGGAGAGCGTATGTGCGCCATACGCTGAATCCGGGAGTCTCAATCGGCATCCATACCCATGAGGGGGAAATGGAGACCATGGTTATTGTAAGAGGAAAAGCCGTTCACACTATAAACGGACAGGACCAGTATCTGGAGGAAGGGGACATCATCGCAGCCCAGCCGGGGGACAGCCATGGGATTGCACAGACAGGGGATGAACCTCTGGTGCTGATTGCACAGGTGCTGTTTGCGTAAATGCAGAAATTGTAAAAAGGGAGATTAGATAAATGACAGACATGGATAATAAGGTTCTGGTAAACGTTGCGCCGGTATCGGCAGAGGACAAGGCCATCATACCGGAGAAGATAGCGGAGGATGTATATAAGTGTTATAAGGCAGGGGCTGCCATGGTGCACCTTCATGTAAGAGACAGGGAAGGCCGGCTGACGCCGGATATGTCCCTGTTAGAGGAGACGCTGGCCATGATTCGCCGGGATTCGGACATCATCATCGAGGTGTCCACGGGCGGGGTATCGGACCTGAACATACGGGAGCGCTGCGCCCCTCTGTATTCGGAGCTGGTGGAAGCCTGCTCCCTGAACGTGGGATCCACTAATCTGGGAAAGGCTGTGTACTGTAATCCCATAGACGACGTGGAGTACTGTATCCGGGAAATACTGAAACAGAAAAAGACTCCGGAGGTGGAGACGTTTGAAATAGGCCACACCTGGACCATGGCCCGGCTGATGGAGAAGTATGACTTCGCGGATCCGGTTTTGTTCAGTGTGGTGCTGGGCCATGAGGGAGAAGCCCCGGCAACGCCCCAGGCTCTGGCTGCCATGATACAGATGATTCCTTCCAATGCCGTGTGGGGCATTACACAGGCCCACAGAAAGGATTTTTCGCTGCTGGCCGGTGCCCTGGGTATGGGAGCCAGGACCGTAAGAATTGGATTTGAGGACAGCAATTATCTGGACGCACAGACCCAGGTAACATCCAACGCCCCCCTTGTGGAAAAGACAGTGAAGCTTCTCAGGGCCATGGATAAAGAGCCCATGCTGCCGGATGAGGCCAGGGAGCTGTTTCGCATCGGAAGATAAGAGAGAGGAGAACAGACCATGTTGAATGCATCTGTATTAGACCAGTATCCCGGGGTGGACACCGACGCCGTGCAGGCTCTGCTGGAAGAAAAATGCCGGCAGGACAGACATAAAATCATAGTCCTGGACGATGATCCCACCGGCGTGCAGACGGTCCATGATGTTTCCGTGTATACGGATTGGTCCTATGACAGTATTAAGAAAGGCTTTGAAGAGGACGGGAAGCTGTTCTACATACTGACGAATTCCAGGGGATTTACCGTGGAACAGACCACCAGGGCTCACCTGGAAATCGGGGAAACTGCGGCAAAGGTGTCGGAGGAAACCGGAATTGACTATGTGATTGTCAGCAGGGGAGATTCCACACTGAGGGGACATTACCCCCTGGAGACAGAGCTGCTGGCCCGGGCAGAGGAAAAGCACAGGGGCCGGGCTGTTGACGGGGAAATCATTTGTCCCTATTTTAAGGAGGGCGGGCGTTTTACCATCGGCAATGTACACTATGTAAAGTATGGGAATGAGCTGATACCTGCCGGAGAGACAGAATTTGCAGAGGATAAGACCTTTGGGTACCATTGTTCCAATCTAAAGGAATATGTGGAGGAAAAGACAGGGGGAAGATATCCGGCCCGGGAAGTGCTGGATGTTTCCCTGGAGGAGCTTCGCAGCCTGGATTATGCCGCCATTACAAATAAACTGCTGGCGCTCCATGATTTTGGGAAAATCGTGGTGAACGCAGTGGATGCCTGCGACCTGAAGGTGTTCTGCATTGCCCTTTATGACGCCATGAACCAGGGGCGCAGGTTTATGTTCCGTACAGCCGCAGGCTTTGTGAAGGAATTCGGGGCCATCCGTGAGAGACCCCTTCTGTCCAGGGAAGAGATGGTGCAGCAAAACTGCGGTACAGGCGGAATCATAGTGGTGGGCTCCCATACAAAAAAAACAACCAGCCAGCTGGAGGCTTTAAAAACCGTTGAGGGAATCAGGTTCATTGAGTTTAATTCCGATTTGGTCCTGGACGAGGAAAAATTCCAGGAGGAAATCCGTTCTGTTATAAACCAGGAAGAGGAGCTGATTGGCCGTGGGGTGACGGTCGCCGTATATACCAGGAGGAAGCTGCTGTCCCTGGAACATGACAGTCCTGAGGAGGCATTGGTGCGGTCGGTCAGGATTTCCGACGCAGTCCAGTCACTGGTGGGCAGGCTGAAGGTGAGGCCGGCATTTGTGGTGGCTAAGGGCGGCATCACCTCCAGCGATGTGGGAACCAAGGCTTTGCAGGTAAAGCGTGCAGCGGTTCTGGGACAGATCCGCCCCGGCATACCGGTATGGCGCACAGGTCCGGAGAGCCGTTTTCCGGGAACGCCTTATATCATATTCCCCGGTAATGTGGGGGAAGTGGAGACGCTTAAGGAGGCGGTGGAGATATTGTTGGGGTAAATCCTGCATTGGCCCCCGGTTTCCTGTCTGAAGTACAATTTTTGTGGTGCGGGAGACAAAGATAAGCTATAATAGGGAGTACAGAGGACTTCATATATCAGAAACAGAATGCTGTTTTGGCAGGGAAATCTTGCCGGAACAGCATTGTATTGAAAAAAATGCAATTTGCCGGACAGAGGATTTTATCTGTGCGAAGCTGAATTGACATATTGGCAGAAACGTGCAGAACCGGATATTTGTAGAAAAAGTACCGCGTATATCCTGTGCATGTATGGCATGAGAGCAATGGTATTTGCATCCGAAGAGTCTGAAACTGAAGACCGGAGAATCTGGAAACCGAGGTATGGGACATGGCGAAACCGTTTGAATTTAATATAAAGAAGCTATATGCGGATTTACGGCCTTCGGAACAGAAGGTGGCGGACTATTATCTGGGATATGCGGGACAGTTGGAGGCGCTTTCCCTGGTTCCCATGGCAAAGGCAGCGGGAGTCAGCCAGCCCACGGTCATGAGATTTGTGAAGGCCCTGGGTTTCGGGGGCTTCCGGGAATTTAAGTATGCGGTGCTGAAGGCAGCCTCCGGCAGAGGCAGTACGGAAGCGGACGCAAAGGCGGACAGCCGGGCGGACGGGTCCGGCGGGGCTGTGCCTCCTCCTCTGGTCTGCGGCTATGGCATATCAGAGGAGGACAGGCCGGAGGAGGTTCCGGGCCAGGTGATTACCAGGACGATTTCCTATCTGGACGATGCGCTTAAACATATTTCACCTTCGGAAATCATCAAAGCAGCCGGAATGATTTGCAGCGCCGGCCAGGTGGCTGTATATTATGTGGAAAACTCAGCCACGGTTGCCCATGACCTGGTGACTAAGCTTCTGTATCTGGGGATTAACTGTGTGACCTATAACGACGTCTATCTTCAGCAGATCAGCGCAGGAAACCTTGGGGAGCAGGATGTGGCAATCGGTATTTCGTACTCAGGAACATCAAAGAGCACAGTGGATGTGATGAAGCTTGCAAAGCGGAAGGGAGCTTCCACCATTGTGCTGACGAATTACGATGATGTGCTGATTGGAAAATATGCGGATATCATGTTGTGCACCGGCAACCGGCAGCAGCTCTACGGCAATGCCATTTTCTCCAGGACATCCCAGATTGCGGTGGTAGATATGATTTACACGGGGATCATTCTCCGGGACTATCCAAAATACACTAAAAAGCTGGACGAAAGCAGCCGTATTGTGCGGAACCAGACGTACTAGAGCGGGTCTGCTGCTCCATCAGGCAGTGCCGGGCGGACAGAAGGTTTGTAGAAAATCTACAAGCCTTCTTTTTTTGCGCCGGAACGGGTTTACACTGGCTTTACACAAGAATTACAGGAATTTTGTTGAGTTTACGTCTGCCGTTGTGTTTTAATTTGACTGTCCGTTAGGGACAAACGAGTAACGGCACAACAACCGCAAGGGGCAATTTTTGAAAGGAGCATATTATATGCTGGAACTGAACAAAATCAGGAAATCTTACGATGGGGTTACAATTTTAGATAACATCAGCCTGTCTATTGAGAGTGGAGAAATTCTGTCCATTCTGGGACCATCCGGCTGCGGCAAGACAACGCTTCTTAACCTGATTCTGGGTATTACAGATGCAGACAGCGGTGAAATATGGTTTGAAGGCCGCAACATCACCCGGATTCCCATGGAGGAACGGGGATTCAACATTGTGTTTCAGGATTACGCACTGTTCCCTAATTTAAATGTATATAAAAATATTACCTACGGACTGCGGAACAAACCTGACATTTCCACCGGACAGGAGGTGCAGGAGCTCATTGATCTTCTGGGGCTGAGGGAACATCTGGCCAAGGGGATTGACCAGCTCTCCGGCGGCCAGAAGCAGCGCGTGGCTCTGGCCAGAACCATGGTGATGAAGCCCAGGATACTCCTGTTAGATGAGCCGTTAAGCGCTCTGGACGGTGTGATTAAAGAGTCCATCAAGGAGAAGATCAAGGAAATTGCCAGGGAGTTTAAGCTGACAACCATTATTGTAACCCATGACCCGGAGGAGGCGCTGACCTTGTCGGACAAGGTGCTGATTGTCAATGAGGGGAGCATTGCCCAGTTCGGCAGGCCGGAGGAAATCATAGGACAGCCTGCAGACAGCTTTGTTAAGAATTTCATTTTAAATCAGCTTGAGGTCAAGAGAAATAATATTTTCACTCTGTTCAGCCGGGAAATGACACGGAGCAGCAGTCAGAGAATCAGCTGCACAGCATGAAAGCGTGAGGACAAAGAAATCTATGATAAAGACTAAAGAGAGGGAGCTCAAACAGATTTACGCAATGGTAGTCATTGTTTTCCTGGTATTTCTTCTGATTCCCATTGTACTGCTTCTGGGAAAATCCTTTGAAGGAGGAGGCGGCGTCAGCCTTGAGCACTACGCGGATGTGGCGGGAGGAAAGGGATTTGCGGCTGCCTTTGGCCGGAGCATCTTTGTATCCTGTGTCAGTGCAGTGCTGACCACGGCGTTGGCTTTTGTGCTGGCCTATACCATACATTATACCAATGTGCCGGGAGGCCTAAAAAAATTCATACGCCTGGCGGCAGTGGTACCCATGCTTCTTCCCACCATTACATACGGATTTGCCATTATCTATTCCTTTGGCAGGCAGGGGTTTATCACAGGAATGATAGGGCATCAGATGTTTGAGATTTACGGCTTTTACGGACTGCTTCTGGGATATGTTATCTACACGCTGCCTATCTCATTTATGCTGATACTGAACACCATGAGTTTTATTGATAAGAAGTTCATGATTGTCTCAAGGATTATGGGGGACAGCCCGTTAAAGACTTTTTTGGGAACGGTTATCAGGCCTCTGCTGGGTACCCTGGCCGCTTCCTTCGTTCAATGCTTTTTTCTGTGTTTTACGGATTTTGGGATACCGGCATCTGTAGGCGGACAGTATGATGTGGTGGCAACAGTGCTCTACAATGAAATGCTGGGTAGTGTACCGGATTTTAACAGAGGGGCTGTGGTGGCTATGTTTATGCTGGTTCCGTCGGTGGTGAGCATTTCCCTGCTCCATTTTCTGGAACGGTTTAATATACGCTACAGCAAGGTCTCAGGCATAGAGCTTAGAAAGGGGAGAATCCGCGATATATGCTGCGGGGCTGCGTCTGTACTCATTCTGGCTTCGGTACTGTGTATATTTGCGGTGATTTTCGTAGTGCCTATGGTGGAGGAATGGCCCTACAGGAGGCAGTTTACCACGGAGCATATAAAAACTGTGTTTACGGACTCCAGACTGCTTTCTGTGTATAAGAACTCCATTCTGGTATCCATTTTTACGGCTCTCACCGGTTCACTGGTGGCATACGCAGCTGCGCTGGCCACAGCCCGCAGCCAGTTAAGCAGCCGGCTTAAATCTGTTATTGAGAGCATTGCCCTGGTCACGAACACCATTCCGGGCATGGTAATCGGTATTGCGTTTTTATTTACATTTTCCGGGACGCCCATTCAGAATACCTTTTTCATCATAGTGATTTGTAATGTGGTGCATTTCTTTTCCACCCCCTATCTGATGATGAAGAGCTCCCTGGCAAAGATGAATGCGTCCTGGGAGACCACAGCCCTTTTAATGGGGGACAGCTGGCTTAAGACCATTGTCCGCGTGGTGACGCCCAATGCGGTAAGCACCCTTCTGGAAGTGTTCAGCTATTATTTTGTCAACGCCATGGTGACTGTCAGCGCTGTTATTTTCATAGCAGGAGCCAGGACCATGGTCATTACCACGAAAATTAAGGAACTGCAGTATTACACAAAGTTTAATGAAATTTTTGTGCTGTCACTGCTGATTCTCATAACGAACCTGGCGGCAAAGGGACTGTTCGGATATCTGGCAGGAGGCCGCTGCAAAAACAAAAGGAGAAAAACAATCATGAAGAATTGGAAAAAAGCTGCTGTCATGGGATGTCTGGCCGCTGTTCTGGCTGCCGCTGCCGCCGTAACCGGCTGTCAAAAGAAAGAAGCCCAGGTCATTATCTACTCCAACGCAGATGACGAAGCCGTGGAGGCAATGAAGCATGCTCTGGACGGAAACGGATACGGGGGAAAATATTTATTCCAGACCTTTGGCACCTCGGAGCTGGGAGGCAAATTGCTGGCAGAAGGAACGGATATCGAGGCTGACCTGGTGACCATGAGTTCCTTCTATCTGGAGAGCGCCCAGGAACAGAATCATATGTTCCTTGATTTGACTTTTGACGCAAAGCCCCTGGAGAAATATCCGGCCTACTACAGCCCGGTTACCAGACAGGAGGGAGCTATTATTCTTAACACTGAGATGATGAAGGAACATCAGCTTCCAACGCCGTCCAGTATTAAAGATCTGGTAAATCCCGCGTACGCTGATTTAATTTCCGTTACAGATATAAAGAGTTCTTCCACTGCGTGGCTTTTAATGCAGGCCATTGTCAGCGAATACGGAGAGGACGGCGCAAAGGAGGTTCTCAGCGGAATCTATAAAAATGCAGGCCCCCATATTGAAAGCTCGGGCTCTGCACCCCTGAAAAAAGTACGTGCCGGCGAGGTGGCCGTTGGTTTCGGCCTGCGTCACCAGGCAGTTGCGGATAAGGCAGAAGGGCTTCCTGTTGATTATGTGGATCCCACCGAGGGAAATTTTTCCCTGACTGAATCCGCAGCTGTCATTGACAAGGGAGATAAGACAAATAAGCTGGCCATGGAAATGGCGGAGTGTATTATCAAAAACGGCCGTCAGGAGCTGCTGACCACCTATCCCCTTCCAATCTATGAGGGTGAAACCAGCAATTCAAAGAACCAGTCCGCTTATCCCAGGGTGTTTCCGGAAAAGCTGACCGTGGACTTGCTGAAAAAGCATCAGGAGCTGTCTGAAAGCTGCAAATAGGGAAAAAATCCTCCGGCAAAAAGGCTGCTAAGAGAGGCTGCGGGAAATAAAGTGAAGCATTAAAAATAGAGAAAGATAAGACAAGGAGAAAATTAGGTATGCCGAATTATAAACTGTTGACCCCGGGTCCGCTGACCACTACGGACACTGTAAAAAAAGAGATGATGTTTGACCACTGCACCTGGGATGAGGATTACAAAAAGATTACCCAGGAAATCCGCTCAGGGCTGCTTAAGCTGGCCCACGTTTCTGAAGATACCTATACCTGCGTGCTGATGCAGGGCAGCGGTACGTTTGGGGTGGAGTCTGTGCTTACCAGCTCTGTGGGGGAGGATGACAGACTGCTGATTGCCTCAAACGGTGCGTATGGAGAACGTATGGCGGATATTGCAGAACATGCCGGTCTTTCTTATATTCTTTACAGCGAGACCTATGACCAGGTTCCGTCCGCGGATAAAATTCAGAAGCTGCTCAATGAGCATCCGGAGATTACCCATGTTTCCATGGTACACAGCGAGACAACATCGGGAATCCTGAATGACATTGCTTCTGTGGCAGGTGTGGTAAAGGCGTCAGGGCGCACTTTTATCGTGGACGCCATGTCCAGCTTCGGCGGCGTGGATATCCCGGCGGAAGAGCTGGGAATTGATTTTATCATAAGCAGCGCAAACAAATGCATCCAGGGTGTTCCGGGATTTTCCTTTATCATTTGCAGGCGGGACTGCCTGTCTGCATGTAAGGGAAAGGCTAAAAGCCTGTCCCTGGATTTATATGACCAGTGGAAGACAATGGAGAAGGACGGGAAATGGCGTTTTACCTCCCCAACCCATGTGGTTCTGGCATTTGCCCAGGCTATGCGGGAGATGGAAGCAGAGGGCGGAATTGAGGCCAGACATCAGCGCTATACTTCCAATAACAGGCTGCTGATTGAGCTGATGGCTGAGATGGGGATTCGTCCTTATATTGACAGCCGGCATCAGGGACCAATCATTACCACCTTCTTCTACCCTGAAAACCATGCGTTTTCTTTTGACGAGATGTATCACTATATCAAGGAGCGGGGATATGCCATTTATCCGGGAAAGGTGACGGATGCGGATACGTTCCGTATTGGCAATATTGGGGAAATCTACGAGGAAGATATCCGCAGGCTGTGTGCAATCATTGGCGAGTTCCTGAACAAAAAGATACAAAAGTGTGAAAAAAGCCATACAGCCTTTGATGCGGTGATATTTGACTGGGCAGGCACCACAGTGGACTATGGATGTTTTGCGCCGGTACAGGCATTCATGGATGCGTTTGAGGAATTTGGAATTGTTCCCACCATGGACGAGGTCAGGGCTCCTATGGGGATGCTGAAAATTGACCATGTGCGCACCATGCTTCAGATGGAGCGCCTTACAGCGGAGTGGGAACGGATATACGGCCGTCCGTTTACAGAAGAGGATGTGTGCCAGGTGTATCAGTTAAGCGAGAAGAAAATACTGGAGAACGTTCCCAGATTTACAGATGTAAAGCCCTATGTAACTGAAACCGTGGAAACGCTTCGGAGGATGGGAATAAAAATCGGCTCCACAACCGGCTATACCGATGAGATGATGGAGATTGTTGCCGCGGACGCGGCAACAAAGGGATATAAGCCGGACTGCTGGTTCAGCCCGGACTCCGTGGACCGCAAGGGCAGACCCAATCCCTATATGATATTCAGAAACATGCAGTTTCTGGGGCTGACGGATGTAAGACGGGTCATGAAAGTGGGCGATACGGTATCAGATATCAGAGAAGGTAAAAATGCAGGGCTGTTTACAGTTGGAGTAATTGAGGGAAGCTCTGCCATGGGACTGTCCAGGGAGGAATTTAAGGCGCTTTCCCCAAAGGAAAAGGAAGAACGCAGCCAGCAGGTAAGGCAGATGTATATGGAAGCCGGCGCAGACGCAGTGGTCACGGATATACGTGGCGTGCTGGAATATATTTAAAGGCTTCACTCTGCCGGCCGGCACAGGACAGTCCGCCTGAGGCGGACATGCGCGGACGGAAAATATTCCTTCCGGAAAACGTACAGGGTGTGCTAATCCCGGGATTTTCTGCATATGATGTAAAAAAATCCTCAGGAGACTCATTTTGAAGGAGTATATTGAAGAACGTGCGGTAGCCATCGCCAATTACATCATAGACCACAATGCCACGGTAAGGCAGACGGCGAAGAAGTTTGGAATAAGCAAATCCACGGTACATAAGGATGTAACTGACAGGCTCGAGCACATCAATCCCACCTTGGCGGCCCAGGCCAGAATCGTGCTGGATGTGAATAAGTCAGAGCGCCATATCCGGGGAGGGCTGGCTACCAGGGAGAAGTACCAGCACAGGCTGGCAATCTGCAGCAAGCAGGAGGACTAAGAAAGTACGGGAGAGAAGCCGGCACCGGGCCGATAAGCCGCAGATGAGAGAGCAATAGGAAAAGAGAAAACCGCAGTTTTCAGATGGAAACAGTCTTATCTGAAAATTGCGGTTTTGGTATTTCATTCAATCCTATCTTCCCACAGAATCGTATTCATCACAGATTTCTTTGGATGGCGCTTCTGTCATCAGCGACACGGCCACAATGGCAATGCAGGCCACGATGAAGGCGGGAAGCAGTTCATAGATGTTCCAGGCGCCGCCTAAGGGGCGCACGCCGTATTTCCACACAAACACCATGACGCCTCCGCAAATCATGCCTGCCAGGGCGCCGTTCAGATTGCTGCGTTTCCAGAACAGGGCAAAGAGCATCACCGGGCCAAAGGACGCGCCGAAACCGGCCCAGGCAAAGGATACGATGGTAAATACGGAGCTGTCCGGATTCCAGGCCAGCAGGATGGCTACCAGGGCAATACCCACTACGGTAAGACGGGCAGCTGTCATGGACGCTTTTGTATCCATTTTAATCTTCAGGAAATCCTGGAGCAGGTTCTGGGATACGCCTGAGGCGGCTGTCAGCAGCTGGGAGTCAGCCGTGGACATGGTACAGGCCAGGATTCCTGCCAGAACCACTCCGGCCACAACAGACAGCAGGATTCCGTGGCGTCCCAGCAAATCCGCCAGACGGATGATAACGGTCTCGGATTCAGAGCTGGATGAAAACATGGGGATCCCGCCTGCCACAGAGGCGCCGTATCCGATGATGCCGATCAGGATAGCCACAAACATGGAGATGACAACCCAGATGGACGCAATCCGCCGCGACGTCTTAAGCTTATCCTCATGGCTGATGGCCATGAAGCGCAGAAGGATATGGGGCATTCCAAAATACCCTAATCCCCATGCCAGGGTGGACAGTATGGTTATGAAGCCATAGGGGGATGCTGTGTTGTCGGCCATGTTGTGGACATGGGTCATGCTCAGGTATCCTGCCAGGGAACGGGCGTTGTCTGTCACGGCGTCCCAGCCGCCGGCTACATGGATGCCGAAGAATACAATGATAACCAGCGCAATGCTCATGACGATGCTTTGAATCAGGTCCGTGGTGGATACTGCCATAAAGCCTCCCATGACCGTGTAACCGATAATAACCACTGCGCCTGCTATCATTGCAGCGTGATAGTTCACGCCGAACAGGCTGTTGAACAGGGTTCCCACTGCCTTGAAGCCGGAGGCGGTATAGGGAATAAAGAAAATCAGAATTACGATGGCGGCAATACACATCAGTATGTTCCTGTCATCCCGGTAACGGCGGGAGAAAAAGTCAGGTATGGTAATGGCCCCGCATGCTACGGAATAGCGGCGCAGGCGCTTGGCAACAATCAGCCAGTTGAGATATGTACCAACAGCCAGACCGATGGCGGTCCAGCCTGCATCCGCGATGCCGGTCAGGTATGCAACTCCCGGCAGACCCATGAGAAGCCAGCTGCTCATATCCGAAGCCTCGGCGCTCATGGCGGTTACCAGCGCCCCCAGTTTGCGGCCTCCCAGATAGAATTCGTCGGCAGAATCACCGCCGCCCTTTTTGCTGAAATAAAAACCTACATATACCATGGCTGCCAGATACACGATGATGGCTGCCAGGATTCCTATTTGTCCAGTACTCATTTTTACCCTCCTGTTATGCGTTCCTTTGCGGAAAACGGACATAATGCTGACATTATAGCATGGGGATAAGGGGAACGCAATACAGAACGAAGTATAGACTACATACTAGACTAATTGTTAAAAAATATAAATAAAACAACGTATTTATAAGGAAAATAGACTAGACGATAATTGAAAAATATATAAGAAAAAATTTTTATACATATAAAGACTTCATCTGCGCTCCCCTGCAATCATCCCCGCCGCGGCAGGAAATGGCTCAGGAACGCAGGCATGACTGAGGCGCTGTACCTGCGCAGGGAGTATTCGCCGGCGCACAGACACCAGTCGTATAACAGGGCGCGTTCCGACAGGGCGTAAAGCTTGACCATCTCATTGACACTGGTTTCGGCATTCAGCTCGCCGGATTCCTGGCCCTGGGCGATGATTCTGCGGAGCAGCTTATAGTAGGTGCGGTTGTGGTCCAGCAGGTGCTTTTCACCGCTGGTTACCAGCTGGGTGGAGAGCAGGCGGGCCAGCAGGTCCAGGGATATGCTGTTTTCAATCATGCCGAAGAGCTCGCTGTTTAGAAAGAGAAGTTTGTCCATGGCCGACATCTCCGGTGTAAGGGTATCCATGAGTTCTTCGTATTTTTCATCAAAGAGCAGGCTCAGCGTGCTCAAAAGAGCATCCTTTCCGTCGAAATAGTGGTAAAAGGATCCCTTGGATGTATGGGAGAGTTCTATGATTTCCTCCACTGTGGTATCTTCATAGCCCTGTTCATAGAACAGCTGCCATGCTGCATTTACAATCTTTCCGCGGGTGTTGCGGGCATTTTTCTTGGCCATGTATGTACATCTCCTTGTGTTGGGTTATTCCTATTTTATAACTTAACACAGTTTTGCGGGATTCGCAATGCGGCCTGAGGGTGTTTTTGCATGTATGAATTCCGGCTGAGGTTATGGCTGATATGCAGGAATTGTATAGTATATTTGCAAGGAACCCATTGATTTTGAGGATTAATACGATTATAATTGTGTTCAAAATACATCTTATATCTACCCGAATGGAGGAACAGACTATGGAAAAGAAAGACCTGGACTGGGGAAATATCGGATTTTCCTATATGCCGACGGACAAGCGCTATGTGGCGAATTATAAAGACGGAGCATGGGACGAGGGCGGGATGACCTCTGACCCCAATGTGGTGATTAATGAATGCGCGGGCATCCTTCAGTACTGCCAGGAGATTTTTGAAGGACTTAAGGCTTATACCACTGAGGATGGAAGCATTGTCACGTTCCGCCCTGATCTGAACGCGGAGCGTATGATGGATTCGGCCAGGAGGCTGGAGATGCCGCCCTTCCCGAAGGAGCGATTCCTGGAGGCAGTGGACCAGGTGGTGAAGGCCAATGCAGCCTGGGTACCTCCATTCGGAAGCGGAGCCACCCTCTACCTCAGGCCCTATATGTTTGCCACAGGCCCTGTCATTGGCGTTAAGCCCTCCCAGGAGTACCAGTTCAGGCTTTTTGGAACGCCTGTAGGCCCTTACTTTAAGGGCGGAGCCAAACCTCTGACTCTTTGCGTCAGCGATTTTGACCGGGCGGCACCCAACGGTACAGGCCACGTAAAGGCCGGATTGAACTACGCCATGAGCCTTCACGCGTCTGTCACGGCCCATGCCGCCGGATATGACGAGAACGTGTTCCTGGATCCCGGTACCAGAACCTATATTGAGGAGACGGGCGGAGCCAATTTCCTGTTTGTCACCAAGGACGGCGAGGTGGTGACACCTAAGTCTGATTCCATCCTTCCATCCATCACAAGGCGCTCTCTTGTGTACGTGGCAGAGCATTATCTGGGCCTTAAGGTAACCCAGAGGCCTGTGAAGCTTTCTGAACTGGATGAGTTCGCAGAGTGCGGACTGTGCGGAACAGCAGCCGTTATCTCTCCGGTGGGCAGGATTGTGGACCACGGAAGGGAAATCTGCTTCCCAAGCGGCATGGACGCCATGGGACCTGTTACCAAGAAGCTGTATGATACCCTTACAGGCATTCAGATGGGAACCATCGAAGCGCCTGAGGGATGGATCCGCAAAATCGTATAACATCATATAATATCGGTTTGACTATTATAAAGTCAGAATATACGCAAACATGTGTTTAAACGCATAATCAGGGCCTCCCGGAATATATTGATAGTAATTGTATCATATATTCCGGGAGGTTTTAACATGAAAGGAACTATTAAGGGTAAAGTGTACCTTGGGCTCATGATGCTGTTTGCCATGGCCCTGTGGCTGGCCGGCTGCTCCGCGTCAAAGGACAGCGGGGATAAGGTCAGGGACCTGGATTTCACAGTGGCAGGCGATATGGATGTGCCGGATGAGCTTAAGAATCTGATTGCTGAAAAACAGCAGCAGCCGTTTAAGCTCACATACAGCGATGAACAGAATCTGTACATAGCGGTGGGATACGGCGTACAGCCCACAGGCGGCTACAGCATCAGCGTCAATGAGCTCTATCTGACCGACAACTCCATTGTGGTCAATACGGAGCTAAAGGGCCCCGAAAAGGGGGAGAATGCCGGTGCGGAACAGTCTTTTCCATATATTGTAATCAGGACAGAGTATCTGGAAAATCCTGTGGTATTCCAGTAGCATAACCGGGCCGGGGGGAGGCAAAAGCCTGAAAAGAGGTATGAAACAGGGCGCAAACTGTAAAAAGCTCTTTTTAATTTGAATATCATATGCTATACTATACGATATTTAATCTTTTTAGGAAAATGTCGTATTACCGTAGCGTTGTATTAACTTGTTAAAGAAAGGCTGGAGTAAATATGATATTCAAGGACATATGGCTTGACATAAAGGCCGTACAGGAACGTGACCCCGCTGCCCGCAATGCCCTGGAGGTATTTCTTCTGTACCAGGGAATCCACGCCCTTATATGGCACCGGTTTGCCCACTGGTTCTATAAACACAGGATGTTTTTTGTGGCCAGGCTGATTTCCCAGATTGCCCGTTTTTTCACCCTTATTGAGATTCATCCCGGCGCCCAGCTGGGCCGGGGCATCCTGATTGACCATGGATGCGGAGTGGTTATCGGAGAGACCACGGTGGTGGGCGATAACTGCACCATTTACCAGGGGGTTACCCTGGGCGGCGTGGGAACCAAGAAGGGAAAACGCCACCCCACCCTGGGCAACAATGTGATGGTAGGCGCAGGCGCCAAGATTCTGGGCGCCTTTGAGGTGGGGGATAACTGTTCCATTGCAGCCAATGCAGTTTTGCTGAAGCCGCTGGAGGACAATGTGACCGCCGTGGGCATACCTGCCCGTCCAATCAAAAAGGATGGGGTTACCATACCAAAGGAAAAGAAAAGCCTGACGCTGGAGGAATACGAGACAATGAAACGGCGGATGGAACAGATGGAGAAGGAGATTGATTTCCTTAAGGGCGCCTTGAAAGAGGCCCGGTCTGAAAAATAACCTACCCAGGAGAAGATACACGGCAAATGAAACAGGAAGCACCCCATGTAAATATAGAGCGGAGCATCATAAAACAGTTCCGCAAGGAAATATGGCGCCCCTTTGTGAAGGGGCTTCAGGATTATGAGATGATAAAGGACGGCGACAAGGTGGCTGTCTGTATATCCGGCGGAAAGGATTCCATGCTTCTGGCCAAATGCCTCCAGCAGTTAAAGCGGCAGAGCCGGACGGATTTTGAGCTGGAGTTCATTGTCATGGATCCCGGATACAATCCGGACAACAGGAAGCTGATTGAAGATAATGCAGCCCTTATGAATATACCGGTGCGCATCTTTGACTCGGATATATTTGACATTGTGGTGGACGTGGAGCAGTCCCCCTGCTACCTGTGCGCCAGAATGAGAAGAGGGTATCTGTACGCCCATGCCAGGGAGCTGGGGTGCAATAAGATAGCGCTGGGACACCATTTTGACGACGTGATTGAGACCATTCTTATGGGAATCCTTTACGGAGGCCAGATTAATACCATGATGCCCAAGCTTCACAGCACGAATTTCCAGGGCATGGAGTTAATCCGCCCCCTGTACTATGTAAAGGAAGAGGATATACTGGCCTGGAAGGATTACAACGGTCTGCATTTCCTCCAGTGTGCCTGCCGGTTTACGGAGCGGATTGCAAAGGAACAGGCTGCAAGGGGCATGGCAGGGGAGGCGGCTGATATCGTGCACACCTCCAAGCGCCAGGAGATGAAGGAGCTTATCCGCTCCCTCAGAAAGACCAGCCCCTTCATAGACGCCAATATCATGAAAAGCGTGGAGAACATCAACCTGGATGCCTGCCTTGGCTATGTGAAAAATGGAGTGCGCCGCCACTTTATGGACGAATACGATAAAAGATAGAAAAAGAGCATAAATCACCTGCTGTCCGCATAGATTTTTCTAAAAGACTATGAGAGATGGCAGGTGTTTTTTATGGAATTGATAAAGAAGCAGATACATATGAACCAATGGAAGGGCAACGTGACCACGCAGATTACCCTGGACGATGACTTTATTGTACCGGATATCCTGGATGATATGGAGCAGGTCATGCTGGACACCGGCGAAATACAGATTGAGACAGTGAAGAACCAGGGGGATAAGGTGGCGGTAAAGGGAAAGCTGGAATTCCAGGTGCTGTACCGCAAGGAGAGCGGCGGACTCCAGACCCTGGGCGGCAATATTCCCTTTGAGGAGGTGGTCAATGTCCAGGGCCTGGAGGAAAAGGATTACGTGGGGCTTAACTGGATGTTGGAAGACCTGAACACGGATATGATTAATTCCAGAAAGCTGGGAGTCCAGGCCATTATTACCCTTCAGGTGCGGGTGGAGACCCTGAGGGACGTGGAAGCTGCTGTGGATGTGGACATGGAAAATAGCAGCCGTCCCGCAGGGGCCGGCATGTCTGACACGGACGGAGCGGGACAGGTGCAGGTGGAGACGCTTAAGCGCACGGCCAACGCAGCTGCCATTGCTGTCAGGCGCAAGGATACATACCGGATTAAGGAGGAACTGAGCCTTACCGGAGGCAAGCCCAACATAGGCCAGTTATTATGGCGGGAAATGAAGCTGCGGGACGTGACCGCTAAACCACTGGACGGAAGGCTCCATCTGGACGGCGAACTCAGTGTTTTTGTCATTTACGGGGCAGAGGATGAAAATATGCCTGTCCAGTGGCTGGAGGAGACCATACCATTTTCAGGGGACATGGAAATGGGTGATGTGAAGGAGGACCAAATCCCCATGGTGACCGTGCGCCTGGCCCATAAGGACATGGAAGCCAAGCCTGATTACGATGGGGAAATGCGGGAAATGGATGTGGACGCGGTGCTGGAGCTGGATATCAAGCTCTACGAGGAGGAGGAGGTCGAGCTTTTAAGCGATATGTACTCCAACAACCGGGAGATAGAGCTGAACCGTTCAGACGCCTGTTTTGACCAGATACTGACCAGGAATGTGTGCAAATCCAAGGTGGCGGAGAAGCTGAGTCTGCCCCAGGCTGAGCGGATTCTCCAGATTTGCCACAACGAGGGGACCATCAAACTGGATGAGGTGGAAATCGGGGATGACTGCCTGGAGATTGACGGTGTGCTGGAAGTGACCCTTTTATATCTCACCAGCGATGACACGTCACCGGTCCAGTCCTCTGTGGAGCAGGTGCCCTTCCACTGCGTGGCGGAGGCCAGAGGAATCCGGGAGGACAGCGTGTACCAGCTGGATGCAGGGCTGGAACAGCTCAGCGCCGTGATGATGGGCGGGGACATGGTGGAAGTGAAGGCAGTGATTGCCCTGGACTTTCTGGTTCTGCAGCCGGTGTGCGAACCGGTGATTACAGGGGCAGCCATCCATCCCATGGATCTGCAGAAGCTCCAGGAGCTGCCGGGAATCGTGGGATACATCGTACAGCCGGGAGACAGCCTGTGGGAAATCGCAAAAAAATTCCATACAACAGTGGGCAATATCATATCCACCAACGAACTGGCGGACGACCAGGTGAAACCGGGGCAGAGGCTGCTGCTGGTGAAAGAGATTGCCCAGGGACTGTAAGGAAGGTTCCTGCCGGAAGAGGCCGGCTGCTTTGGAAAAATGAGGTCCGGAAAGTGAAAGAGATCTGGAAACAAGACGGCTTCCAGGTCTTTTTCCTGTGATGCAAAAAAACTGTTATAGAACCCGGTTTTATGGTATACTATCAGAAGTTAAATGAAAAGAAGGTGCTATGCTATGGAATTGGAATTTAAGCCGGTGGTGGCCGGGGATATAGACAGGCTTCGGCCTTTTTACGGGCTGAGGCCCAATAAAACATGTGACAGTGTGTTTCTGGACAGTTTTTTGTGGAAGGACTATTATCATGTACAGTGCGCGGTGAGCGAGGGAAGAGCTGTTTTGTGGCTTATGGAAAAGGACGGCCAGGTTTCCACGGCCATGCCTCTGTGCAGGGAGGAGGACCTGCCTTACTTTTTTCAGCAGATGGTGGATTATTTTTCGGGTGTGCTTCACAAGCCTTTTTATATCTCCCTGGCCGATGAGGAAGCGGTACAGTGTCTGAACCTGGATCCGGCCCTTTTTGAGGTGGAGGAACAGGTGGATTTAAAGGACTACCTCTACAGCGGCGAGGAGCTGAGAAAGCTGGAGGGGAAGAAGTTCGTCAAGAAGAGAAACCACCTGAACGGCTTTAAGCGTACCTATGAAGGCCGGTATGAGTACAGGCGTCTGTGCTGCTCCGACCGTCATGAGGTGTGGCAGTTTATGGAGCGCTGGAGGCAGCACAAGGAGGAAGTGGGCGCCATGGAGCTGTCCCTGGATTATGAGGTGGCAGGGATCCACGATATACTTAAAAACTGTTCCAGCCTCTACGTGAGGATGGCCGGGGTATATATCGACGGCCAGCTGGAGGCGTTTACCATTGGAAGCCTGAATGTGCGTGAGAACATGGCTGTGATTCATATTGAGAAGGCCAACCCTGAAATCAGAGGTCTGTACCAGTTTATCAACCAGCAGTTCCTAATCAATGAATTTCCTGAGGCTGAACTGGTGAACAGGGAGGACGATGTGGGCATGGAGGGACTGAGAAAGGCCAAGATGAGCTATTGTCCCATTGGATTTGCAAGAAAATATATGGTGAGGGAACGATGATCCGGTATTTGGAGAAAAGTGAGTTCGGGGCGTGCAGGCCCCTTTGGCAGGAAGCGTTTCCGGAGGATTCCCGGGAATTTGCAGACTATTATTTTGATAAAAAAATACTACAGAGCTCCGTACTAGTGAAGGAGGACGGCACAGGCCGTATCGTCACCATGGCCCATATGAACCCATACAGGATCAATGTGGGAAAGAAGATGTGGAAGCTGGATTATATCGTGGGCGTGGCTACGGCTGCCGACAGCCGCCACCGCGGACATATGAGGGATGTGCTCATGAAGATGCTGGGGGACATGCATCAGGACAGGAAGCCCTTCTGCTACCTCATGCCTGCTTCGCCGGATATCTACAGGCCCTTTGGGTTCCGGTATATATTTGACCAGCCTCAGTACAGACTGGGATCTGAGGCAAAGGAATGTCTTCAGAGGCGGGAACTTCGGCTGGACGGAAATCTCTGTTCCTCGCTGGCCGGATGGATGAACCACTGGCTCTCCTCCAGGTACCAGGTCTATGCGCTGCGCGACCGGGATTATATGGAGATGCTTCAGTCGGAGTTAGACAGCGAGGCGGGAAGCGTATATGGATGGTATGATGTGTCGGGGTCATTGCAGGTGTTCCAGGCCTTTTGGGGGCGTGAGAAGCAGGAGCAGAGGTTCCTGTATGCGGGCAGGGACAGATGGCTGGAACCGGACAGCGGCCAGCATGCGCCCAGACCGGCTATCATGGCCCGCATCACCGATGTGCGCTCCTTTATGGAGGCCATTGTCCTGGATGAAGGGTGTCCCTGTCCTGCCATGGATGTGATGGTCAATATCCATGACCCGCTGATACCGGGCAACAGCGGTTTGTGGAGATGGAAAATTGACGGAAACGGATCCTCCCTTACAAAGAAAGGGGTATCCCTGCCAAAGATTCGTACCGGGGAATGCGCAGAGGAGCCGGAGTATCCGGGGACGCTGGTTTCCACGGAGGTTTTGGATATTACCATAGAACAGCTGGCATCCTGGCTGTTTGGATACAGCGCCCTGGAGGAGCTGGCAGAGGGGGAACAAAATGGAGCGCCTTTCTGGAGCGCATATGTGCAGGTCCTGGACGGCGTGTATCTGGATGAGGTGGTGTAGATAAGGCTGAAAGATAAGGCTTATAGATAAGGCCATAGATAAGGCATGGTTTGCAGAGGCAGGAAGGGGTAATGTTATGAACGAAAAATGGCAGCAGTTAAAGGAATGGATTGGCGGCAGCGATAACATTGTGTTCTTTGGCGGAGCCGGAGTATCCACGGAAAGCGGGATTCCGGATTTCCGCAGTGTGGACGGGCTCTATAACCAGCAGTATAAGTACCCGCCTGAGACCATCATAAGCCATAGTTTTTATATGCGGTATCCGGAGGAATTCTACCGATTTTATAAGGACAGGATGCTGTTTACCGATGCTGTCCCCAACCAGGCCCACAAGGCCCTGGCCCGGCTGGAGGAGAGGGGGAAGCTTAAGGCAGTCATCACCCAGAACATTGACGGCCTCCACCAGATGGCGGGAAGCAGGGAGGTGCTGGAGCTTCACGGCAGTGTACATAGGAATTACTGTACCAGATGCGGACAGTTTTATGATTTGGACTACGTTGTAAAGAGCGATGGCGTGCCTCATTGCAGCTGCGGCGGTGTGATTAAACCCGACGTGGTCCTGTATGAGGAAGGGCTGGATGACAGGACACTGAAGAAATCCGTGGACTATATCAGGCATGCGGACATACTCATCATAGGAGGGACATCCCTGGTGGTGTATCCTGCGGCAGGACTGATTGACTACTACAGAGGCAATAAACTGGTGCTCATCAATAAAGGGGCCACCTCAAGGGATTCCCAGGCGGATCTGGTTATCAGCGATCCGATTGGGGAGGTCCTTGGGACTGTGGTTGATTAGGAAAGGAAGGTATCACAGATGTATCAGGCGGCAGAGAACAGATACGGCAGCATGGAATATAAACGCAGCGGCAGAAGCGGTGTTCTGCTTCCAAGAATATCCCTGGGACTGTGGCAGAACTTTGGACTGGAAAAGAGCCTGGAGGAACAGGAGGCTGTTCTTTTCAGGGCATTTGATATGGGTATCACCCATTTTGACCTGGCAAATAACTATGGATTTCCGGCAGTGGGAAAGGCGGAGGAAAATTTTGGTTCCGCTCTCCGGGACGGTCTGGGAAGGTACAGGGATGAGCTGTTTATCTCCACAAAGGCAGGGTTTGATTTCTGGCCGGGACCATACGGCAACTGGGGATCGAGAAAGTACCTCATGGCCAGTCTGGATTCCAGCCTAAAGCGTATGGGACTGGAGTACGTGGATGTATTTTACCATCACCGTCCTGACCCTGAGACACCCCTGGAGGAGACCATGGGCGCCCTGTCAGACATGGTGCGCCAGGGAAAAGCGCTGTATGTGGGGATTTCCAATTATCAGGCAGAGGAAGCGCAGGCAGCCATCCGCATACTGAGAGAGAACAAAACCCCCTGTCTGCTTCACCAGCCGCGGTACAATATGTTCGAGCGCTGGGCGGAGGACGGCCTTTTTGAGCTTCTGGACCGTGAGGGCGTGGGCTGCATATGCTACAGCCCCCTGGCACAGGGCGCCCTGACGGGCAGATATCTGAATGGGATACCGGAAGGATCCAGGGCTTCAAAGGAAGGGACCACTGTGGGCGGCAGATATCTGACAGAGGACAAGCTGGTAAAAATCAGGGCTCTGAACAAAATGGCAGGGGAGCGCGGACAGTCCCTGGCCCAGATGGCCCTGGCCTGGGTACTTCGCAGGAAGGAAGTCACCAGCGTTCTCATAGGGGCCAGCAGTACTGCCCAGCTGGAGGATAACGCAAAGGCCCTTGACAGCCCGGCATTCAGCTGTGAAGAGCTGGCTGACATAGAAGGCATACTGAAAGGGTGACAGGCAGCGGCCAGACCCATATACAGAAATGGAGATATGGCATGAATGAAAAGTTGAATTATGAAGTAGGGGACATAGTAAAGCTCAAAAAGACCCATCCCTGCGGCAGCAGCCAGTGGGAAATCCTCAGGGTGGGAGCTGATTTCCGGCTTAAATGCATGGGGTGCGGACATCAAATCATGATTGCCCGCAGGCTGGTGGAGAAAAATACCAGAGGACTTACCAAGGCAAAAGAGGATTCCTAAGCAGCCGCCCCCTGGAGATACCGCGAAATCCGTCATAAAAATGAAAGAAAACAAAAAAACATCTTGCATTTGTCCAGGGAATTTGTTAAAATAATACTCCGTGACATATTATATCCTTGCTCCTGTTACTGAAAGCAGGGGCCAGAGACCACAAGGAGGTAAAGCAAGATGAACAAGTATGAATTAACCGTTGTTCTGAATGTGAAGCTGGAAGACGAGCAGCGTGCAGCAGCAATCGAAAAGGTAAAGGGTTACATTACCCGTTTCGGCGGCACTGTAACAAATGTAGATGAATGGGGCAAGAAGAGACTTGCTTATGAAATTCAGAAGATGCACGAAGCTTACTACTACTTCATCCAGTTCGAGTCTGATTCTGTATGCCCGAATGAAGTAGAGGCTCACATTCGTATTATGGAACCAGTGATCAGATACTTATGCGTTAAGGCAGAGGCATAAGGGATACCCAGACCGCCTATGGCGGGAGAGAAAAAGGAAGTGTGACCGTATGAACAGAGTTATCTTAATGGGAAGATTGACAAGAGACCCGGAAGTCAGATATTCACAGGGAGAGCGTTCCATGGCTATAGCCAGGTACACCCTTGCAGTGGACAGAAGGGGACGCAGGGGCCAGGACAGCTCCGCGGAGCAGCAGACAGCTGATTTTATCAACTGTGTTGCATTTGACCGCGCTGCCGAGTTTGCCGAGAAGTATTTCCGTCAGGGAATGCGGGTGCTTGTGTCAGGCAGAATCCAGACAGGTAGCTATGTAAATAAGGAAGGTCAGAAAGTATACACCACCGAGGTCATTTTGGATGACCAGGAATTCGCAGACAGTAAGGGTGCGGCGTCTGAAATGGGAGGATATGCCCAGGCGGCTCCTTCTCAGAGACCGGCTCCTACCAGTGCGATTGGTGATGGGTTTATGAACATTCCTGATGGAGTGGAGGACGAAGGACTTCCATTTAACTAGGATGTTCCATGGTTAATAATAAAGGAGGACAACACCAATGGCATTTAATAAAACAGACAGACCAGATGGCGCTAAGATGAGAAGACCAGGCGGAATGCGCAGAAGAAAAAAAGTTTGTGTATTCTGTGGAGATAAGAACGGAACCATTGATTATAAGGATGTTAACAAGTTAAAGAGATACGTATCCGAGAGAGGAAAAATCCTTCCCCGCCGTATCACAGGCAACTGTGCAAAGCACCAGAGAGCCCTGACTGTAGCTATCAAGCGCGCACGTCATATCGCTCTTATGCCATATACCTGCGATTAATTCTTTGTTCAGCAGGGATTGATGGGTAAAATGATAACGGGATTCCATATGTGATGTATGGAGTCCCGTTTTTGCGTTTGTGTTTTTTGCCTTATGTTTTCCGGCTGCCCTTAATCCCCGCAGCATCCGCCCTTGACCTTCATCAGCCTGGCCTCCCCCAGGATGAAGATGGTAGCGCCGCCAATGACGATGGTTTTCTGTACATCCACAAACATATGGCCATTGTATTCCTGGTCCTCTATCTCCATGGCGCGTTCTTTGCAGTTGGAAGATACCAGCTGCAATACTTCGTCCGTCCGTTCCGTCCCCACCAGGAATACATTAAGTTTCCTGCTGGAAACCAGCCCTTTGGCGTCTATCCTGGTGGCCTGAATCTGGCTTCTCTTAAATGCGGATGCCAGTGATTCAGCATCATTCTCCTGTACGATAATCAGCATCAGGTTCATATCCATAAGCATACCTCCGTTACCTCATTGAGAGTTTTGTCTATAATAAGGCATTGTACCACAATGAGGCATGGATCAAAAGAAGAATCAGTAGTGTATTACATCTTTTGCCTCACGGATTTTACGAAGGACAGGAGCAGCCTCCCTGCTTAGCAGGTAACGCAGAGTGGACGGAGGAACAAGGGAGGGAAGAAGCTCCATATGGTTTTCCTTAATGGCCCTGCGGACCGTGGAAGCGCTGATGGCAGCGCCATCCTGCTGCCTGCGGGGGATGACGCTGCATTGGATTCCGGCTTTTGGCAGCTCTTTTTCCATAATCTGGTTATAGATGCCTGTTACCCGGCTGTGGGGTTCCTCTCCCACATAGCGTCTGCCAATGCCCAGGGCATGGGCGATTTTCGTGAAGATGACCAGGTCCAGTTTTGCATGGCTTTCAATGACAGCGTCCATGTCCTTTTGGAAGTAACTGGGGAAGGTGGCGCTGCTGATAATATAAGGGCCGCTGTCATGATATATGATATTGTCCAGATGGGAGGTTCCCTCTGTTATAAGGCGCCTGCGCACCTTAAACGGTATCAGGCTTGCGTCCTCGCTGACCATGAACAGGTGGACCGTGTCATTTTCCGCTGAGGCCCGTTCTGTCAGGTACAGATGGCCCAGGGTGAAGGGGTTTGCGTTCATTACAAGGGCAGCGCACCTTTCCTGAGAGGATGCCCTTCCTGATTCACCTGATTCACCGGAGAGCCTATGTAAATAAGAGGAGAATCCGTTTTTTCTGTTTTCCATAAAAACAACCTGTCCGTCTGTCCGGGCAATCTCATAAAAACCCAGGTCTGCAAAGAACCGGGCAGAGCTGGATTTTGTATACAGAAACAGGTGGGTATTACCGCGGGATACCTGAATCTCCATAAGATGGGTCATGATTTGATTCATGAAACCTTCACCCTGGTGGCAGCGGTCTACAGCCAGGCACCGGAGTGTATTGCCAAAGCAGCTGCCGGCGGCGACCAGATTCATTTCCTCATCAAACATGCCGCAGGTGTAATCCAGGTTGGCGTCCCTGCGGATGCCTTCTGATGACAGAAGCAGGTCCAGCTGCCGGTTGGCCGGCTTGTCGTCAGGTCTGATTTGTGATATGTAATAGTCGGACATAGCTTACTCCTTTTAACCCTATTCTATAGCAGTATGGAGTAAATTTCCACTTTATTTTAAAAGCCGGGGGGACAGAGCTATTGACATTTTTTGCGTGTAATGATATAAATAAAACCATACTAATTTGCTATGAATAGTGTGGTTTTGCTGCGCGGCACAGCGCTGTGCAGAGACGGATGTCGGTTTTAAGGAGGAAACTTATGAAACATACAAAAGGAACTGCGGGGAGAAGGGCAGGCAGATTTCTGGCCCTGGCTTTAACTGCGGCCATGGTCCTGTCATCGGCAGGATGTGCGGGCAAGGGCGGCAGCCAGCCGTCGGGCCAGGCGGAATCAGGCCAGGCGGCAGCGGGCCAGACCCAGGCAGCGGCCGCTGGCAGCGGGAAGATTGTCAATATCGGAGTGACCAGCTCTCTCAATACGCTGAATCCCCTGCTGATGGACGGCGTGGAGATGAATAAATATGCAACAGGTCTTATGTTCCTGCCCCTGGTGGAACTGGACCAGAACATGGAATTTGAGGGAATGCTGGCTGATTCCGTGACAGCTGAGGACGAGAGAAATTTCCTGGTGCACATTGATGATAAGGCCGTATGGTCCGACGGGACTCCGGTCACTGCGGACGACGTGGTGTACACGGCTCTCAGGCTGTGCAGCCCGGTCATCGGAAACCCGGCTATGATGTATTATGTATTTGAAGGCGTGGGCGACGACGGGTTTGTAGAAGAAGGGGCCGACCATGTGGAAGGCATTACCAGGGTGGATGATAAAACCGTGCGTTTTACCACCAAGGCACCCATGTCGCTCATAACCTTTAACAGCTCTTATGCCCGCTATCTCATGCCCCTTCCAAAGCATGTGATTGGGGATATAGACGAGAAGGCGCTGACGTCAGACCCATGGTTTAGCCGCCCGGACGTGGTGAGCGGTCCCTATAAGGTGACAGAGTTTGACCGGGACCACTACGTGTCTTATGAGGCCAACAAAGACTACTGGAAGGGTGCTCCGAAGATTGAGCGCCTCAACATAAAAATCGTGGAAGGCAGCCAGCTTTATGCCGGGCTTAAGTCCGGGGAAATCGACATTACCCAGAACACCATGAGTACCATTCCCCTGGAGGACTATGAGAGCGTGGCGGCGCTGGAGAACGTGGAGGTTTCCTACGGAGACCCCATTACCAACCAGTCCGTATTCATCAATACAGCCAGAATCACCGATACAAAGGTGCGTCAGGCCATGCTGTACGCAGTGGACCGGAACCAGCTTCTGGAGCAGCTCTTAAAGGGCAACGGAGAAGTGGCGGACGGTTTCCTGTCATCAGCCAGCCCGTATTTTGACAGTACCCTGGTGCCTGTTTCCTATGATCCGGAAAAGGCAAAGAGCCTGCTGGCACAGAGCGGATGGGACCAGAGCAAAAGCATCCGTTTCTGCATTGACTCAGGCGACAGTACCTTTGTGAACGCTGCTTCTGTTATAGCAGCCCAGTGGGCCGCGGTGGGCATCAAGGCAGATATCCAGACCATGGACATCAATACGCTGATGAGCACTGCTTCCAGCGGTGATTTTGATGTGCTGTCCGTACAGTATACGTATCCTCCGGTGGATCCTTACGCGGATGTTGCCTGGCTCTTAGGCGGCCAGGGCAGCTGGACCGGCTATACCAGGCCTGAGGTGGAGGAAGCCCTGTCAAATGTGGCCCTGACAAACGACAAGGACCAGTTAAAGGAGCTGTACGGGATTGTAGACCGGAGCGTCCAGGAGGATGTACCTATGTTTTCGGCCTACATTATCAAGACCATGGCAGCGGCCAATAAGCGCCTGACCGGGGTTAAGCCCAGCGTCTATGGCTTCCTCAATCATGTGGAGCAGTGGGATGTATCCCAATAGAATAGGTTCCATTTGGATGTATCCCGGCAGGACAACCCCATAATCGGAACGTATGAACAGATTCCCGGAGGGCATATGCTCTCTGGGTATCTTCATTCATGGGAAATGGGCCATTAATATTAAGAAATGAGGAAACAATATGTCACATATCCTTGAAGTCACAAATCTGGAAGTTGAATTTTCCGGTGACGGGGGGAAGAATATCAGTGTGGACCACGTGGGATTCCATGTGGATTCGGGGGAGATAGTCTGTATTGTAGGGGAGTCGGGCTGCGGCAAAAGCGTCACAGCCCTGTCTGTCATGGGACTTTTGGGAAAAGGGGGCAAGGTAACGGCCGGCCGGGTCCTGTTTGAGGGAAGGGATTTGCTCTCCATGACGGAGCGGGAGTTGGACGGAGTCAGGGGAGACCGGCTGACCATGATATTCCAGGACCCTCTTACTTCCCTGAACCCAGTATTTACCATCGGGAGCCAGATGACGGAAAGCATCCGGGCCCACATGGGGCTGGGAAAAGATGAGGCCCGGGAGAGAGCGTTGTCCCTTCTTAAGAAGGTGGGGCTGCCGGACACCCTATCTGTGATGAAAAAATACCCCCACCTGCTGTCGGGAGGCATGCGCCAGCGCGTCATGATTGCAATGGCCCTTTCCTGTAATCCGTCCCTTCTGATAGCCGATGAGCCGACCACGGCTCTGGATGTGACGATTCAGGCCCAAATCATGGACCTGATTCTGGAGCTTAAGGAGGAAATGGGCATGGCGGTACTGCTCATCACCCATGACATGGGATTGGTGGCTCAGATGGCAGACCGGGTGTTAGTGATGTATGCGGGGCAGCTCATTGAGCAGGCCAGGGTGCTGGAGCTGTTTGACCATCCGGCCCATCCCTACACCAGGGCATTGCTGCGTTCTGTACCCGGCATCAGGGATGAGGAGGGCAGAAGACTGGAGTCCATAGAGGGAATTGTGCCGGAGCATTACGACCAGATTCGGGGGTGCCGTTTTGCCAGGAGATGTCCCTTCAGGACAGAGATATGCATGAAGCCGCAGCAGGAGATGTCTGTGGGGGACTCCCACATTGTGCGGTGCTGCAGGACAAAGGAGGTGCTGGCAGATGGCTGATACATCCCGGGTCCCCCTGCTTTCTGTGGAGGGACTGAAAAAATATTATACGGCAAAGTCAGGCATGTTCTCCCGTTCCGCAGGTGTGGTGCGGGCTGTGGACGGGGTTTCCTTTCAGCTGTTTGAGGGGGAGACTCTGGGGCTGGTGGGTGAATCCGGCTGCGGTAAATCCACCCTGGGACGCCAGCTGGTAGGGTTGGAACATCCGACAGGAGGACAGGTTGTCTATGACGGTCATGACCTGGGCCATATGAGCCAGGCCCAGATGAAGCCCTTCCGCACCCAGCTGCAGATGATATTCCAGGATTCCTATTCATCCCTGAACCCCAGGAAGCATGTGTTTGAGATACTGGCAGAGCCCATGCTGTATCATGGGCTGGCCAGGCGCGGGGATGTGTATTCCCATGTGGAGAAGCTGCTGGATATGGTGGGGCTTCCTAAGAACTGTCTGGGAAGATATCCCCATGAATTCTCCGGCGGACAGAGGCAGCGCATAGGTATTGCCAGGGCCCTTTCCCTGAATCCCAGACTGCTGGTGTGTGATGAACCGGTCAGCGCCCTGGATGTGTCCATACAGGCCCAGATACTGAACCTGCTCAGGGATTTGCAGAAGGAGCTGGGACTTACCTGTATTTTTATCGGCCACGGACTGGGGGCTGTGAACTATGTCAGCGACCGGATTGCCGTCATGTACCTGGGGAAGATGGTAGAAATTGCGGACCGGAAGGAGTTGTTTGCCCACCCTCTTCATCCGTATTCCAGGGCTCTGTTCGAGGCGGTGCCCATCGCTGATCCGAGGAAACGAAGGAAGCGTTCAGAGGGAATTGTGGGCGGGGAGACTGCGTCAAATGTAAATACGCCTTCAGGATGTCCCTTCCACCCCAGATGCCCTCACTGTAAGGGGGAGTGCATGAGCGGGGAAATGGAGCTGAGGCCGGCGGTTCCCGGAAGCAGCCACCTGACAGCCTGTATCCGGTTTAAGGAATTAGAGAAGGAGGACGGGAAGGTATGACAAAATATATACTGAAGCGTATTCTGATTGCTATTCCCACCCTGCTTGGCATTACCATTATTGACTATGCCATCATGTGTTTTGCGGGCAGTCCCCTGGAAATGCTTCAGGGAGCCCGTATTTCCCAGGAAGCCATTGCTGCCAAGGAGGCGGCCATGGGACTGGACAAACCCTTTTATATACAGTACTTTATCTGGCTTGGGCAGCTTCTTTCCGGAAACATGGGGTACTCCGTGAAATCCTACGAGGCGGTCAGCGCCATGATTGGAAGCCATCTGGGACCAACCCTCCTTCTGATGGGGGTGTCGCTGATAGTAAGTCTTATCATGTCGGTGCCTGCCGGGATTTACAGCGCCATCCACCAGTATTCCAAGGGGGATTACGCTGTGGTCACAGCCTCCTTTTTCGGAAGCAGCATACCGGGATTTTTCCTGTCCCTGCTGCTAGTGTACCTGTTTACCGTGAATCTGGGCATACTGCCATCCGGAGGCATGACCACCCTGGGAACTGCGGGCGGCGCAGCGGATGTGGCGGCCCATATGGTGATGCCTGTGCTGGTGCTGTCTGTCTCCATGGCAGGTACCAATATCCGGTATATCCGCAGCGCCATGCTGGAAATCCTCCAGCAGGACTATCTGCGCACAGCCAGGGCCAAGGGAATCGGGCGCAGGATGGTCATATATAAGCACGCCCTGCGCAATGCCCTGGTGCCCATTGTGACGGTTATCGGCATGCAGATTCCGGTGCTGTTTGGCGGCGCGGTCATTGTGGAGCAGCTGTTTTCCTGGCCCGGACTGGGACTTATGACCATGAGCGCCATTCTGAACCGGGATTACCCGGTAATCATGGGCGTCTGCCTGCTTTCCGCCGTGGTGGTGCTGGCAGCCAACCTGGTGACGGATATTCTGTACGCCATTGTAAACCCGGCTATTCAGTATGACTGACAGACCGGCGCAAGTACTTGACAGGAGTAAGCATAGATAGAATGAAAATGAACAGAAAGAACCCTTATGGGGACATTGGAAGAGAAAATTACTGGCAGACCGTCAGGCGGCGGTTTCTCCACCACCGTCTGGCCTGCATCAGTCTGGTGGTGCTGGCAGTTATCTGCACAGCGGCCATCCTGGCGCCTGTCATAGCGCCCTATGACCCGGATGCCATCGCAGGACCCTTTGGCGCCCCGCCGGGCCCGGGGTTCCTGCTGGGAACAGACCAGATCGGACGGGATATGTTCTCCCGCTTATTATATGCAACGCGTATTTCTCTGCTGGTGGGCGTGCTGGCTACAGCCATATCCACTGCCATTGGAGTCAGCCTGGGTCTGCTGGGGGGATACTTTGGAGGCTGGCTGGACATAGCCATCATGCGTTTTACAGACATGGTCATGTCCTTTCCGTATATACTTCTGGTGCTGGTGGCGGCAGCCATCTTTGAACCGGGGCTCTGGAGCATCATACTGATTCTCGGATTTGTGGACTGGCCCGGCATTGCCCGGCTGGTGAGGGGCAATGTGCTGAGCCTGCGGGAGACTAATTTTGTCAAGAGCAGCATAGTAGCCGGGATGCCTGCCAGACATATCCTGTTTTCAGAGATACTTCCCAATACCGTTGCGCCCATTCTGGTGTACGCCACCTCGGTCATGGCATTGTCCATGCTGGATGAGGCTTCCTTAAGCTTTCTGGGCATGGGGGTGCAGCCGCCCACAGCCAGCCTGGGCAATATGCTCAACAGCGCCCAGTCCCTGACCGTGCTGACAAAGCAGCCCTGGCTCTGGATTCCGCCCGGACTCCTGATAGTGGTCCTGGTGGTTGCCATCAATTTTGTGGGCGATGCCCTGAGAGACGCCCTGGATCCGTCCGCGGTTCTGAATCTGGGCGGAGCAAAACAGGATACACCAGAACAGGATGCAGCAAAACAGGATACGCCGGACAGCTTATAACAATACTGGAACGCACACAAAAGGAGTATATCCATGACCATCCATCAGATAGAATGTTTCCTGGAAGCAGCCAGGACCCTTAATTTTACGGAGGCAGCCAACCATCTGTATATATCCCAGCAGGGGTTGAGCCGCCAGATAGCATCTCTGGAAAAGGAACTGGAGCTGCGGCTTTTTGACAGGACCACCAGGGATGTGAGGCTGACCCGCAGCGGTGAGCTTCTTCTGTGGCGCTGGAAGGATATCCCCAAGGAAATATATGACTCCGTGGATATGGCCAGGGAGGAGGGGGAGAGAGCCAAACGCAGGATTAATCTGTCTGTGGTGGGCATGAGCGGCATCATAGAGATGGCGGGCAACATACTGGCTGATTATATGGCCTTTGACCCGGAGGTGGAATTTGAAATCAATGAATTCACCAATATAAAAGATATAACCAACGGAAACCCGGATTTGATGATGACGGTAAGTTTTACTCCTTCCTACGAGCAGCTTAAAGAGAAGTGCGGCCTGATGGTTATAAAAAAGCTGCCCTTATACTATGTCATGTCCAAGAAAAATCCCCTGGCACAGAAGGAAGATGTGGTCATGGAGGATTTTAAGGGAGAGACCATGCTCTGTCTCTTCAAGAACTTTTTTGCCGGCGCCGAGCTGCGGCTGTTTGAACTGATTGCCAAGCAGGAGCACGTCCTTCAGAAGGCCCGGTATTATGAAAATGTCAACAGCCTGGAGCTGGCAATTATTGCCAATGAAGGGATTCATATCGGCTTTAAAGAATTTTATCACAACTACGGGGAACGCCTGGTTATGCACCCTATGCCCAACTCCAGGAACCAGGCCTATGCCAGCGTCATCATTGTATGGCGTAAAGAAAATGAGAAAAGACTTGAAAGTTTTATTAAATTTTTGAAAAATAATTATAATTAACAACAATGTGTTGTTAATTATCCGCATTTTGGTGTTAGACAAAAAGGGGGGCAACTGTCTAAAATACAAGATGGTTGGTAAAAAAGAAGGAAGCCGTAATTTGGGGAAGGGCTGTGGACCAAAGCAGCTCATTTCCCTTGTTTTTTTCTGGTGCTGTATTCCATCACTGGACAGCGCCGGTGCTATGACAGATTCTCATACTAAAAAGGACATGAAAGGAAAGAGGAGAAGATGAAAAAGGCAAGGACGCGCATTATCTGGGGAATCGTGATTGTAATTATAGCAGTCATTGTGATTGCCCGAGTTTTCAAGAAGGAAGAGCCTGTTGTCCCTACCCCGGATCCGGTGGTAACGGTGCAGACGCCGCATATGGGCGACATATTACTGACAACAGACCTGGTAGGCACCATTGAGCCGGCCGACATTGTATACATATATCCCAAGGCAGGAGGCGACGTGACAGCTGTCAACGTGAAGGCCGGGGATGTGGTTGCAGCCGGACAGGTGCTGCTGGAGATTGATACAAAGCAGGTGGACACATCCAAAAACTCCATGGACGCGGCAAAGGTGGCATGGGATGACGCACAGTCTACCCTGGCCCGTATGGCTCCGCTCCATGCCTCAGGTTTTGTATCTGATAAAGAGTTTGAGGGATATCAGACCGCTGCTGAGGCCAAGAGACTTCAGTATGAGTCCGCCAAGATTGCATATGAAAACCAGATGGAATTCAGCCATGTAACATCCCCTATAAGCGGACGGGTGGAGCAGCTCAATGTGGAGGTTCATGATACAGTCGGAAACTCCAACCAGCTCTGCGTTATCGCGGGAGACAGCGGCAATAATGTGACTTTCTATGTGACTGAGAAGGTAAAGAACCACCTGAACCCGGGTGATCCCATTACGGTCATCAAGGAAGGAACCGAATACGGCGGCAATGTCATTGAAGTCAGCAACATGGCTGAGGCATCCGTGGGCCTGTTCAAGATAAAGGCGTCTGTGGATGACAATGAGACCATGGCGGCCGGAACCAGTGTGGAGCTGCGGGTGCCTTCTGCATCTGCCAGGAATGCCATTCTGATTCCAAATAACTGTGTATATTATAAATCAGGCGATGCCTACGTATATACATATGACAACGGCATCATCCATGAGGTACCCGTGGAAGTGGGTATCTATGACAGTGAGAATATCGCGGTGCTTTCAGGAATCACCCTGGATGACCAGATCCTCACCACCTGGACCTCCGAATTAAAGGAGGGGACCAAGGTGACACTGGAGATCGAGGCGCCGGCAACCATTGAGATGAATGGAACGGAAACCGATGCCCAGATAAAGATGCAGGTCATCCAGGAAACCGATCAGACAGACAAAGCTGAAAGTCCGGCCGCAGACCAGAGTCAGGCACAATAGAAGGAGGCAGGAAAATGGGCTTAACAAAACTTGTCTTAAGAAGGCCGGTCAGTACGGTTCTCGCAATCCTGTGTCTGATTGTGTTCGGCTTATCCTCGGTGATGAAATCACCGCTGGAGCTGATGCCGGATATGAACATGTCCATGATGATTGTAATGACCGTTTACTCCGGCGCCAGCCCTGACGATGTCAGCGAGCTGGTCACCAAACCGATTGAGGACAGGGCCAGTACCCTGAGCGGTCTGGATACCATATCCTCCCAGTCAAAGGAGAACATGTCCATCGTCATGCTGAAATATAAGTACGGCACGGATATGAACGATGCGTATGATGATTTAAAGAAACAGATGGACCTGGCTAAGGTAGAGCTTCCTGAGGATGCGGATGACCCCATCATGCTGGAGCTGAATACCAGCCTGAAGCCAAATGTAATCATGGCGGTCAGCCATGGTGAGGACGACGATCTGTACAATTATGTAAACAATGAGATTGTCCCTGAATTTGAGAAGCTGTCAACAGCAGCCGAGGTTTCCATCACCGGCGGACTCCAGAAATACATCAAGGTGGAGCTGATGCCGGAGAAGCTGAAACAGTACGGCGTATCCATGAGCTCTATTGCCAGCGATATTGCGGGATCGGATATCACATATCCGGCAGGAGATACGCAGGTGGGTGACCAGAAGCTGTCTGTGTCAACCGAGCAGCCCTTTGAGACCATGGACAGTCTCAATGATATTCCGCTGACCGTATCCGGTGGCCAGACCGTATACCTGAGCGATGTGGCCAAGGTATATATGGGCGCGGATGATGTGGAAAGTATTGCGCGTTATAAGGCTGAGAACGGACTTCCCGAGGATATCGTGGCCCTGACTGTCAGCAAGCAGCAGGACGCCGCCACTCTGAATGTCTCAAAAGATGTAAAGCGGGTGGTGAATGAGCTTACCGCCAAGGATCCAAGCCTGCAGATTACCATAGTAGATGATGACAAGGATTCCATCATGTCGTCCCTGAGCTCTGTTATCGAGACAATGGTACTGGCCATTATCATTTCCATGGTCATCATTTGGCTGTTCTTCGGGGACCTGAAGGCGTCTATGATTGTAGGCAGCTCCATACCCGTATCCATCCTGTCGTCTCTCATACTGATGCAGCTCATGGGCTTCAGCCTTAATGTTATTACCCTGAGCGCCCTGGTGCTGGGCGTCGGTATGATGGTGGATAACTCCACTGTTGTGCTTGAGAGCTGTTTCAGGGCCACGGATGACACAGGATTCCGGGAATTTTCCAAGGCGGCCTTAAACGGTACCGGCGTGGTGTACCAGTCAGTTATCGGTTCCACGCTGACCACCTGTGTGGTATTCCTTCCGCTGGCCATGCTGGGTGGTATGACGGGGCAGATGTTCCGGCCTCTGGGCTTTACCATTGTGTTCTGTATGACGGCATCCCTTATATCGGCTATCACGGTGGTGCCTCTGTGCTATATGATTTACAAGCCGGTGGAGAAAAAGACAGCTCCCCTGTCCAGACCTGTTGAAAAGATGCAGGAAGCCTACAGGGGAATCATGACAAAGCTTCTGAACAAGAGGGGACTTGTCATGCTGGCATCTGTAGCGCTCCTTCTGTTCTCCTTCTTCATAGCCAAGTTCCTGCGTGTGGAGATGATGGCTGAGGATGACCAGGGCCAGATATCCATTACCGCGGAAGTAAAGCCGGGTATGACCATTGATAAAGTGGACCATATCATGAAGCAGATAGAGGATATTATCTCCCAGCAGGGGGATGTGGAATCCTACATTACTCTGGCCGGAAGTTCAGGACTGAGCATGAGCTCGGATCCCAACATCACTGTTTACCTTAAGAAGGACAGAAAGATGGAGACAGATGAGGTGGTCCGCCTCTGGAAGCAGCAGCTGGGCGGAATCTCCGATACCAATATAACAGTGGAAGCCTACTCACAGGTCAGCGCCATGATGGGTTCGGATGATGAATACTCCGTGGACCTTCAGAGTACAAATTACGATGACCTGAAGGCGGTCAGCGACCAGCTGGCAGAAAACTTAAGCAAACGTCCGGAGCTGACCAAGGTCCATTCCGACCTGGAGAACGCGGCCTCAGTTGTCAAGGTGACGGTGAATCCCATCAAGGCAAGGGCGGCAGGACTGACGCCGGCCCAGATTGGCGGTACCCTGAACAACATGCTCAGCGGCACCACTCCCACCTCCCTTAATATTGACGGAAATGATATTGATGTAAAGGTAGAGTATCCTAAGGAGCGCTATAAGACCCTGGATCAGATTGAGACAATTACCCTTCAGACGCCCAAGGGCAGCTCCGTGGCGCTGACAGATGTGGCTGACATTCACTTTGCAGACAGCCCGGCATCCATCACCAGGCAGGATAAGCAGTACCGCGCCACTATTAGCGGTATCTATACCGAGAATTCGGATAAAAACACAAAGGCCCTGCTTTTAAGCGAGGTGGTGCAGCCGGCTGTAAGTGATAATGCAAATGTAACCATTGCCCAGAACCAGATGGATGAATCCATGACAGAGGAGTTTACGGCTCTGTTCCAGGCCATTGCCCTGGCTATCTTCCTGGTATTCGTGGTCATGGCGGCCCAGTTCGAGTCGCCCAAGTTCTCAATCATGGTAATGACCACCATCCCGTTCTGCCTCATAGGTGCCTTTGGTCTTTTGTGGCTGGCAGACAGCGCCATCAGCATGACATCCCTGCTGGGATTCCTGATGCTGGTTGGTACGGTTGTTAATAACGGTATTCTGTATGTGGATACGGTAAACCAGTACCGCAGGGAGATGGATTTAAATACTGCTCTGGTGGAAGCGGGCGCTACCCGTCTGAGACCTATTCTGATGACCACCCTGACCACGGTTGTGTCCATGGTGCCCATGGCCCTTGCTCTGGGCGACAGCGGTTCCACCACACAGGGTCTTGCCCTTGTTAATATCGGCGGCCTGACCGCATCCACCATTCTGTCGCTGCTTATGCTTCCTGCATACTACAGCCTGATGAACGGCGGCGGAAAGAAACGGATGATTATTGCGGATTAGTCCGGGTGCGTTAAAAAGATGTTAAAAAATTACTGTTTCAAATAACAGGATAAAATGATATGATGTTATTAAATAGGCTGTAGCTTATGACGCAGATGGAAGGCGTTGGGACTGCAGCCTATTTTAATAAAAAAATTTGTTATTAATGTAACAAATAGGTCCCGCCGGATGTGATGTTTAAGGGGGCAGCTATTAAAATATGGATAGAAGTTTTTTGTATGCTGTACAAAAATATTTAGAAAGTCTAAAATTTTTTCATGAAATATTGAGAAAGTGGATTGATAAATTTTTATGCATGGGTTATAATCTATTCATATTGTACAAAAATAATAGGAAAGCTATGGACAAATACTGGATAAGTTGTCATTTTGCAACACAAACGTATGGTCCATCGTATTCCCGGAGGCATATCTGCGCAAACTAACCATATATTCCGGCAGGATAGCTAACGGGATTCCGGTACAGAAAGGGGGATTTGGATTGGCCCAGGAGACGATTGACGCAATCCGTCAGGCAGAAACGGCCGCGGAAGCAGCCGAGAAGGAAGCAGTAAAAGAGGCGGAGGCAATTGTGGCAGAGGCAAAGGCTCAGGCGGCGCAGATGAAGGCAGAGATGACGAAATCTGCCAGAGAAGGCGCCATGGGGGCCGAGGAGGATGCCAAGGCTCAGAGCGAGCAGATGATGCAGGCGGCCGGTGCCGAGGAAGGCAAGGATTTGGAAGCATTGCAGAAGGCTGTAGCTGAGAAACAACAAAAGGCAGTTGAAGTTATCTTATCAGAACTGCTATAGGAAGGGAGGCGCTTAAGGTTGGCAGTAGTGCCTATGAAAAAAGTGCTGATATGCGGTCTGAAAAAGGATCGCAAGGGCACCCTTGAGCTTCTGCAGCGCCAAGGGGTACTTGAAATCAGCAATGTGCTGCAGGAAGATGACATGTTGGGCAGAATGGACGTGACGTCTTCCAAAACCGTATTTGAACGAAATGCCAATATAGCAGAGCAGGCCATTAATATTCTGGACAGGTACGCGCCTGAGGAGAAGGGCATGCTGTCCTCGTTCGAAGGCAGGGAAGTGCTTTCCCTGGACGAATATGAGGCCAATGCAGGCAAACACGACGAGGTCATGAAAAAAGCCTACCGCTTACAGGAACTTGCCAAGCAGATAGGCGAGCACAGTGCGGCGGTTCCAAAGCTGGAACAGCAGATGGAAGCACTGGTGCCATGGAGATCCTTTGACCTGCCCCTTGATTTTAAGGGAACTAAGAAAACTGCGGCATTTATCGGTTCCATCCAGGATGAAATTACCCTGGAACAGGTAACAGAGCAGCTTGGGGAGCTGGCACCTCAGGCAGAGACAATTGACGTGACCATTGTAAGTGCGTCCAAGGAGCAGACCTGTCTTTTCATTGTCTGCGCGAAAACGGATGCGGAAGCAGTGGAGGACGCTCTGAAGAAAATGAATTTTGTAAAACCGCCCCTGAGCTCAGCAGTGCCTGCAAAACGCCAGCAGCAGCTGGAAGAAGAGCTTGCAAAGGAAAAGGCGGAGATTGAGAAAGCGGAAAAGGCTGTGGCGGAGATGGCTCCGGACCGGGAACTCATAAAGTTCGTTATGGATTACTATACCATGCGTGCTGAGAAATACGGTGTGTTAAACGGCCTGGCCCAGTCAAGACGCGTATTCTTTATAACCGGATACGTACCTGAGAACGCGGCTCCAAAGCTTGAAAAGCTGCTTCAGGAAAAGTATGAGGTGGTTGTAGAGTACACAGAACCGGGCGACGAGGAGGATGTGCCCATCCTGCTCCACAACAATAAGTTCGCAGAACCGGTGGAGGGCGTTATTGAGAGCTACAGCGTTCCTTCCAAGGGCGAGATTGACCCGTCCATGATAGTGGCATTGTTCTACTATGTACAGTTCGGGCTCATGCTCTCGGACGCGGCTTACGGTCTTATCATGGTGGCAGGTACTGCGTACTGCCTTACCAAATTCAAGAACATGGAAGCCGGAATGAAGAAGTTCATGAAGATGTTCATGTACTGTGGTATCTCCACAACATTCTGGGGCTTTATGTTCGGCAGCTTTTTCGGAGATGCGGTTAATGTTATCGCGACCACATTCTTCAACCGGCCGGATATCAGGCTTGCTCCTCTCTGGTTTGAACCGGTAAGCCTTCCTATGAAGCTTCTGGTATTTGCGTTCGGACTTGGTATTCTTCACCTTTTCATTGGACTTGGAATCAAATTCTACTCCTGTGTGAAGAACGGCAGCCTGGCTGACGGTATTTATGACGCCATATTCTGGTATATGCTGGTTGGCGGCGGTATTGTATACCTGCTGACCATGTCCATGTTTACCGAGATGCTGGGTCTTACCTTTACGCTTCCGGCAGTTGCTGGCACCGTGGCAGCTTATGCGGCAGCCATTGGTTTTGTGGGTATTGTACTTACCAGCGGACGGGAGTCCAAAAACTGGGTTAAGAGGATACTTAAGGGTCTTTACGGGGCATACGGAGTCAGCTCATACCTGAGCGACATCCTGTCCTATTCCAGACTTCTGGCCCTGGGTCTGGCTACCAGCGTTATATCCACGGTATTTAACAAGATGGGAAGTATGATGGGAGGTTCCATTCCCGGAGCAATCATATTCATACTGGTATTCTTAATCGGACACAGCCTGAACCTGGCAATCAATGCCCTGGGCGCATATGTCCATACTAACCGTCTGCAGTATGTAGAGTTTTTTGGAAAGTTTTATGAAGGCGGCGGAAGGAAATTTGAGCCCTTTGCCGTTCACACCAAATATTATAAAGTCAAGGAGGACATTTAGTTATGGGAAATATGGGAGTTGCTTTAGCATTATTAGGAGCTGCAATCGCAGCACTTTTTGCAGGAGTAGGTTCTGCTATTGGAGTAGGTATTGCAGGTCAGGCTGCGGCCGGAGTTGTTACAGAGGATCCTAACAAGTTCAGTAAGGTTCTGGTTTTACAGCTGCTTCCCGGTACACAGGGTATCTACGGTCTGCTGATTGCATTCATCACACTGACACAGATTGGTATTATGGGCGGAAGCGCTGACCTTTCTTTGGTAAAGGGCGCTTTATATCTGGCAGCATGCCTTCCTATGGGTATTGTTGGCTGGATTTCCGGCGCATCACAGGGCAAGGCAGCAGCAGCAAGTATCGGCCTGGTTGCCAAGAGACCTGAGCAGTTTGGTAAAGCTATGATTTTCCCGGCCATGGTTGAGACTTACGCCATCCTGGCACTGCTGATCTCCATCCTTTCCATCTTTGGTATTGCAGGACTTAACATTTAATCAGCATACCAAATAGGAGACTTAAGGAAAGGAGAACATGGCATGGCGGGATTAGATAAGATCATCAGCCAGATTAAAGAAGAGTCCCAGAAAGCAGCGGAACGCACCAGGGCGGAAGCCCGTTCCAAGGCAGATGAGATTCTGGCACAGGCCCGTGCGGACGCAGAGAGGGAGTGCGTTGATATTGAGAGGCGCTCCAAACAGGCGGTAGCCAACATTCTGGAGAGAGGACGCACGGCAGCCGAACTTAAGAAGAGGGGTGCTGTTCTGGCTGAAAAGCAGAGACTCATCGGCGCAACCATTGGGATGGCCAAGGCCGAACTCAAAGGGCTTGAGACCGGTGCCTACTTTGATATGATTCTGAAACTTGCAGTTAAATCCGCACAGACCGGCGAAGGCGAGCTCCTGTTCTCAAAGAAGGACTTGGAACGCCTGCCCGAAGGCTTTGAGGACAGGTTAAATGCTGCTCTTAAGGACAAGGGGGCAGTGCTGCGCATATCCGGAGACACCCGGGATATAGACGGCGGTTTTGTGCTTACTTATGGAGGAATTGAGGAGAACTGTTCCATTGACGCTCTCTTTGACGCAGCACATGAGGTATTGCAGGATAAAGTGCAGGAGATTCTGTTTTCATGAACGTAGGGAGGAACTAATTAAATGGCAGACAAACAGTATGTTTATGCAGTAGCCCGCATCCGTTCCAAAGAATTGTCCCTGCTATCCGGTGCATTTTTAGAGCAGCTGACGGCTGCAAAAGACTATGACGAGTGTATCCAGCTTCTTATGGAGAAGGGCTGGGGAGAGGACGGCATGACAAATGCCGCTGACATCCTGGCCATTGAGAAGAGGAAGACCTGGGAGCTGATTAACGAGCTGGTGGAGGATATGTCGGTATTCGACGTGTTCCTGTACGCCAACGACTACCACAATCTGAAGGCAGCCATCAAGGAGGTCCGCATGGGTGATGAATACCCGGGCATCTTTATGGAGCAGGGGACTGTGGATGTGAAGCTCATACGTGAAGCAGTTCAGACCAGGGAATTCCAGAATCTTCCAGCGGCCATGAGAACACCTGCGGAGGAAGCCTACAAGGCTCTCCTTCACACCCAGGACGGACAGCTCTGCGATATCATAATCGACAAAGCAGCCCTGGATGCAATCTGCGCAGCCGGCAAATCCTCCGGCAATGAGTTCCTGGAACTCTATGCGGAGCTGACCGTTGCGGCGGCAGATATAAAGACGGCGGTGCGGGCATCCCGTACCGGCAAGGACAGGGCATTCCTGGAACAGGCGCTGGCACCATGCGGCAGCATCAACGTTGCCCGTCTGGCTCAGGCAGCCATAGAAGGCGTGGATTCCATCGGTTCATACCTGGAAACCACGGCCTATGCAGATGCAGTGGAAGAATTGCGGCGTTCACCTTCAGCTTTTGAGCGGTGGTGCGACAATCTGCTGATTCGTAAGATTAAGCCCCAGCAGTACAGCGCCTTTGGTCTGGGTCCGCTGGCAGCTTATATTCTGGCACGGGAGAACGAGATTAAATCAGTTCGGATTGTGCTTTCCGGGAAATTAAACCATCTTCCCGAGGAGTCCATCCGGGAAAGGATAAGGGAGATGTATGTATAAGATTGCAGTTATGGGCGACCGGGACAGTATCTACGGTTTCGCCAGCCTGGGTCTGGAACCATTTCCTTTGACAGACCCGGCGGAGGCAGGAAAGAAGGTTAAGGATCTGGCAGAAAGCGGCTATGCAGTAATTTACATTACAGAGGCCCTGGCCGCCCAGATTGAACCGGAGATCAACCGCTACCGTGAGGCTGGCCTTCCGGCCATTATACTGATTCCCGGCATATCAGGCAATACGGGAAAAGGTATTCTGGCAGTTAAGAAGTCAGTGGAGCAGGCAGTTGGCTCGGATATTATATTTAATGGGCAATAACAATGGAGGTAAAAGATGAGCAAAGGCGTAATTAAAAAAGTAGCCGGTCCGCTGGTCATCGCAGAAGGCATGCGCGACGCGAACATGTTCGACGTGGTTCGAGTCAGCGAACAGCGTCTGATTGGCGAAATTATAGAGATTCATGGCGATAAGGCTTCCGTCCAGGTATACGAGGAGACATCCGGACTGGGACCCGGGGAGCCGGTGGAATCCACAGGCGTACCCATGAGCGTGGAGCTGGGGCCTGGCCTGATTGGAAGTATATACGACGGTATCCAGCGTCCCCTGGATGCCATTATGGAGAAAACAGGCGGAAACCTGTTAAACCGCGGCGTGGAGGTTCCCTCCCTGAAGCGTGAGAAGAAGTGGACCTTCGTACCCGCTGCAAATGCGGGCGACAAGGTAGGCGGCGGCGACATCATCGGTACGGTTCAGGAGACCGATGTGGTACAGCAGAAGATCATGATTCCTGTTGGCGTTAGCGGCACCCTTACCTATATCAGCGGCGGAGAGTATACGGTTACCGATACAGTGGCTGTTGTGACAGACGAGAAGGGACAGGAGCATCCTGTTTCACTGATGCAGAAGTGGCCTGTACGTAAGGGCCGTCCCTATCAGAGAAAGCTGTCCCCTGATATGCCTCTTGTAACAGGACAGCGTGTTATCGACTGTCTGTTCCCAATTGCAAAGGGCGGTGTTGCGGCTGTTCCCGGACCTTTTGGTTCCGGCAAGACGGTTGTACAGCACCAGCTGGCCAAGTGGGCTGACGCAGATATCGTGGTTTACATTGGCTGCGGCGAGCGCGGAAACGAGATGACCGACGTTCTGAACGAGTTCCCGGAACTGAAGGACCCAAAGACAGGCAAGTCTTTGATGGAGCGTACTGTGCTGATTGCCAATACCTCCGACATGCCTGTTGCTGCCCGTGAGGCATCCATCTATACAGGTATCACCATTGCAGAGTATTTCCGCGACATGGGTTATTCCGTAGCCCTGATGGCAGACTCCACTTCCCGTTGGGCCGAGGCTCTTCGAGAGATGTCAGGACGTCTGGAGGAGATGCCTGGTGAGGAAGGTTACCCTGCATACTTGGGTTCCCGTCTGGCACAGTTCTACGAGCGTGCCGGCCGTGTTATCTCCCTGGGCCAGGACAACCGCGAGGGCGCTCTTTCCGTTATCGGAGCAGTATCCCCTGCAGGCGGCGATATTTCCGAGCCGGTTACACAGGCTACCCTGCGTATCGTAAAGGTATTCTGGTCCCTGGATGCGGATCTGGCATATAAGAGACATTTCCCGGCCATCAACTGGCTGACCAGCTACTCCCTGTATGTGGACACCATGGAAAAATGGTTCAACGCAGAGGTGGAGAGCGACTGGACCGAGCTGCGCGCCCGTCTTATGCGCCTGCTGCAGGAAGAGTCTGAGTTAAATGAAATCGTACAGCTGGTAGGTATGGACGCATTATCCGCACCTGACCGCCTGAAACTGGAAGCAGCCCGTTCCATCCGTGAGGACTTCCTTCACCAGAACGCCTTCCATGAGATTGATACATTTACGTCCTTGAAGAAGCAGCACATGATGATGATGCTGATGCTGGCATACTATGACAAGGCAGGGGAGGCTCTGGCACAGGGCGTGAATATCGAGCGTCTTGTAGGCCTTCCTGTGCGCGAGGCTATCGGCCGTTTCAAATATACAGAGGAAGCTGACCTGGATAAGGTTTACGAGGATGTCATCAAGACCCTGGAGTCAGAGATTAACAGTGAGCTGAGCAGAAAGGAGGACTTCTAATGCCCAAGGAATATAGAACAATTGAAGAGGTAGCAGGTCCTATTATGCTGGTCCGCGGCGTACAGGGAGTAACCTATGATGAGATGGGAGAAATCGAGCTGGTTAACGGCGAGAGACGCCGCTGCAAGGTATTGGAGATAGACGGCGGCAATGCCATGGTACAGCTGTACGAGGCGTCTACAGGTATCAACCTGGATTCCAGTAAGGTGCGTTTCTTAGGACGTACCATGGAGTTAGGCGTGTCTGAGGATATGCTCAGCCGTATGTTTGACGGCATGGGCAAGCCCATTGACGGCGGTCCCGACATCCTGCCTGAGAAGCGTATGGATATCAACGGCCTGCCTATGAACCCGGCAGCCAGAAGCTATCCTGAGGAGTTTATCCAGACTGGCGTTTCCGCCATAGATGGTCTGAACACCCTGGTCCGCGGCCAGAAGCTGCCTATTTTCTCGGCATCCGGTCTTCCGCACGCCAACCTGGCTGCCCAGATTGCACGTCAGGCAAAGGTGCGCGGCACCGACGAGTCCTTCGCCGTTGTGTTTGCAGCCATGGGTATTACCTTTGAGGAGGCAAACTTCTTTATGGAGAGCTTCCGCGAGACAGGCGCTATCGACCGAAGCGTCATGTTCATCAACCTGGCTAACGACCCTGCCGTAGAGCGTATCGCAACTCCGCGTATGGCTCTGACAGCAGCAGAGTACCTGGCATTTGAAAAGAACATGCACGTACTGGTTATCCTGACTGATATTACCAACTACGCAGACTCTCTGCGTGAGATTTCCGCAGCCCGTAAGGAAGTTCCGGGCCGCCGCGGTTATCCGGGATATATGTACACTGACCTGGCTTCCCTGTATGAGAGAGCCGGACGTCAGAAGGGCAAGAACGGCTCCATCACCATGATTCCGATTCTTACCATGCCTGAGGATGATAAGACCCATCCGATTCCTGACCTTACAGGCTACATCACAGAGGGACAGATTATCCTGAGCCGTGAGCTGTACCGTAAGAATGTAACACCTCCTATTGATGTACTGCCATCCCTGTCCCGTCTTAAGGATAAGGGTATCGGTGAAGGCAAGACACGCGCAGACCACGCAGATGTCATGAACCAGCTCTTTGCAGCCTATGCCCGCGGCAAGGACGCAAAGGAACTGATGATCATTCTGGGCGAGGCAGCCCTGACAGATATGGATAAGCTGTATGCCAAGTTTGCTGACGAGTTCGAGAAGGAGTATGTATCCCAGGGCTACTATGCTGACCGTGATATCGAAGAGACCATGGAAATCGGCTGGAAGCTTCTGCGCATCCTCCCAAGGAGCGAGCTGAAACGTATTAAGGACAAATTCCTTGATTTATATTACGAAGCAAAATAACTGGCAGTCACAGCCCGGCAGGGACAGCCAGGGTGTGCAGCCCCGCCGCCATGTGCGGTATGGATGCGCGCCCAGGTTTCCGGCCGGCAGAAAGGAAGTTGACATAACATGGGTGCAAAACATGTAAATCCCACCCGTATGGAGCTTACCCGCCTTAAGAAAAAGCTGGCAACAGCCATTCGCGGGCACAAGCTTCTGAAAGACAAGCGGGATGAATTGATGCGTCAGTTCCTGGACCTGGTGCGTGAGAACAAGGCCCTCCGCGAGAAGGTGGAGGCAGGCATCGCTGCGGCTAACCAGAATTTCGTGCTGGCACGTTCCGGCATGACAGATGAGGCCCTGAACGTAGCCCTGATGGCTCCCAAGCAGGAGGTCTATCTGGAAACTGAGACAAAAAACGTCATGAGTGTGGAGATTCCTGTGTTCAAGTATAAGACCAGGACTTCAGACCCTAACGACATCTATTCCTACGGCTTTGCATTTACTTCCAGTGACCTGGATGATGCGGTAAAGAGTCTGGCAGATTTACTGCCTGACATGCTGCGTCTGGCTGAGTGCGAAAAATCCTGCCAGCTCATGGCAGCGGAGATTGAAAAGACCCGCCGCCGTGTAAACGCGCTGGAGCATGTGATGATTCCCGATACCCAGTCAAACATCCGCTATATCACCATGAAGCTGGATGAGAATGAGCGAAGCTCCCAGACAAGGCTTATGAAGGTAAAGGATATGATGCTTGAGGAAGCACACCACTACAGCGAGCGGGAAGTGGTTCCCGTGGTAGATGAGGTGTAGCAGGCATCTTCATGAAAGCTTAATAAAACTTTCATACAAACCCCATAAAGCCGGGTGGACAGAAAATAATAATTATGTTAGAGTAAAACCCAGAGAATGGCACAAGTGGCATTCTCTGGGTTTCTTTGTCTATTCCAATAGTTGAAAAGGGAGGAATAACACATGAGGAGAGAACATTTTTACAGAAATAAAAAGGCCGTGAAAAGGAGTGCTGCAGGCGCGGCGCTGGCCATTTTCCTGGCCTTGCAGATAACGGGATGCAGCCAGACGGCAGACCAGAATAAGGCTGACCGGAAAACGGAGCAGGCCCAGGGGACTGAAAAGGAAGGCACGGCGGCTGAGGAGAGCAGCGCAGAAACTGAGAAAAACGGCACGGGAACTGACAAGCCGAAGGATACAGGGAACAATGAATCCGGGCAGGAAAAGACCCGGGAAGGAGGAGAAGCCGGTGAAGCAGGCCGGGAGCCGTCCCCAGACGGCAGCCAGGCAGATGCAGAGGCAGCAGCTGACCAGGGGGACGGCGTGATTGAGTTCAAGCCGGGCATGCCTATTAAGGAGGGTGTTCAAGCTCCTGATTTTACAGGGGAGCTTATTGACGGCACCAGCATTACGCTGTCCGAACTTCAGGGAAAGCCTGTTATCATCAATTTCTGGGCAACCTGGTGCGGTCCATGCGTCAAGGAGATGCCGGCCTTTGAGCGCCTGAAGGATGATTTTGGGGACAAAATCGGTATTATCGCGGTGAACTGCGGGGATGATGCCGGGACAGTGAAGGATTTTGTGGAGGAGAACGGATACACCTTCCCGGTAGTGCTGGATGAGGAGTATTCCATATCCATGCTGTATCCCACGAATTCCATTCCCTATACAGTGGTGGTGGACGCGGAGGGCAGGGTGACCCATATATCCACCGGTGCCCTGGATGCGGACACGATGTATGAGAGATATAAGGAAGCCCTTGGGGTGTAAGACAGGGAGCGTTGATATATGATGGATTGGTGCAGACAGAATAAGGTGGCGGTTATCCTTCTTGTTCTTGGCATAGTATTCCTGTGCACCGGAGCCGCCCAGGGAGGTTACCAGGATGCCTTCCGCAAGGCAGTGAGGGTGTGCCTGGAATGCATCGGAATCGGATAAGAGGGCAGCGGCAGAAGACCATGACCATGAGAGGGCAGCAGCAATGAAACGGCGTTTGATACAGCTTTGTGCGGCATTATTATATAATCTGAACCTGAAGGGATTTGCGGAGGCGTCCATCTATAAGGGAAAGTCAAAAGGACTGTGTGTTCCCGGACTGAACTGCTATTCATGCCCGGGAGCCGTCGGATCCTGTCCTTTAGGTACCCTGCAGAATGCCCTGTCCGCCATGGACAGGAAGCTTCCCTTCTATATATTGGGAGTACTCCTGCTCTTTGGGGTTACCATGGGAAGGACCATATGCGGTTTCCTCTGTCCCTTTGGCCTGGTGCAGGAGCTTCTCTATAAGATACCTGTTCCCAAGATAAAAAAGAACCGTGTCACACAGGAGCTGTCCAAGGTGAAATATGTGATCCTGGCAGTGTTTGTCGTTATACTGCCGGTGGTATTTAAGGCAGCCTCCGGCCTTCCTGTTCCGGCCTTCTGTAAGTACATATGTCCTGCGGGGACACTGGAGGGAGGTATTCCCCTGGTGCTTCTGGACGATTCCCTGAGCGGTCTGGCAGGGGCCCTCTTTCACTGGAAGGTTCTTGTGCTGGCAGTCATACTGGTAAGCGCCTGTTTTCTGTACAGAAGCTTTTGCCGCATCCTCTGTCCTCTGGGGGCCATCTATTCCCTGTTTGCCCCTGTGGCTTTGCTGGGGGTGAGGATTGACAGGGATACCTGCGTTGACTGCGGGCGCTGTGTGCGCACCTGTAAAATGGATGTCAGACAGGTGGGAGACAGGGAATGCATACAGTGCGGCGAGTGTATGAAAGAATGTAATGTGGATGCCATTTATTGGAAGAAACCCTGGGATGTAAAGAGTAAGAGATAACAGAGCATAAGAGCAGGACGCTGTAAATAAGCTGTTAAAACAGCCTTGGCAGCGTCCTGTTTATGCGTTTCTATGCTGGTTTTGACCTGTTTCCGGGCAAAACAGGTCAATCTATATATTGAATTATCCCCGAAAATGTGGTATCGTTTTGAGTATATATGCAGAAAACTGCGGGTGAATACATTGGCACCGCATTGACGCTTTGATGCAATAAAACAAAGGGCGGATAAAATGACACAGACAGATATCATATTGGAAGTAAAAGATTTATGTGTGGAATTCAGGACAGCAGAGGGCACCGTTCAGGCGGTGGACCATCTGAGCTATGTATTACATAAGGGTGAAAAGCTGGGTATCGTAGGAGAGAGCGGAAGCGGCAAGAGCGTTTCCTCTCTGGGAATGATGCAGCTGATTCCCAACCCTCCGGGTCAGATTACAGGAGGAGAGATTTTATACCTTGGAAGGGATTTGGTGAAGACCTCTGAGCGCGATATGCAGAAAATCAGGGGAAATGAAATTTCTATGATTTTCCAGGAACCAATGACCTCCTTAAATCCCATTATCAAGTGCGGTAAACAGATTGCCGAATCCCTGCGGCTGCACCGGGGCATGAAGAAAAAGGAAGCCATGGAGGAAGCCGTCCGCATGATGAAGGCAGTGGGAATCGCCAATCCTGAGGTAAGGGCCCATGAGTATCCCCATCAGATGTCGGGAGGAATGAGGCAGCGTGTGATGATTGCCATGGCATTGGCCTGCCAGCCCCAGATACTGATTGCGGATGAGCCCACAACGGCTCTGGATGTGACCATCCAGGCCCAGATTCTGGATTTGATTCGCGAGATGAACGAGGAGCTTCACTCCTCGGTTTTGTTCATTACCCATGATTTGGGAGTGGTGAGCGAGCTGTGTGATACGGTCATTGTCATGTATACGGGCCATATCGTGGAGCAGGCGCCGGCCGGGGAACTGTTCCGGGATCCCAAGCATCCCTATACCATTGGGCTGCTGAATGCCATACCTGTCATCACAAAGGACAGGAAGCCATTGTCCACCATAGAGGGGATGGTGCCCAACCCCACGGAGCGGATCAAGGGGTGCAGCTTCTGGCCCAGATGTCCTCATGCCACAGAGCGGTGCAGGACAGTCAGCCCGCCTATGAAGCAGCTTTCAGAGGAGCGGAAGGTCCGCTGCTGGCTGTTTGAATACCAGGCTGCGGGGAAGGAGGCTTAATGTATGGCACAGAATCCGAACAGAGACATGAACGAAGGTATAAATGAAGACAAGGGCAATAGGGAAGTGCTGGTTAAGGCCGACCATGTAAAGGTATATTTTAAGGGAAAGGATAAGAAGTCCGGGACCGTGAAGGCAGTGGACGACGTAAGCTTCCACATCATGAAGGGTGAGACCTTTGGTGTGGTGGGGGAGAGCGGCTGCGGCAAGAGTACCCTGGGCAGGGCCCTTGTCCGCCTCTTAAAACCAACAGAGGGCCATATTTATATGGGGGGAACGGACATAGCAGGGCTAAAGGGAGCGGATTTAAAGAAAATGCGCAGGAAGGTCCAGATTATATTCCAGGACCCTTCTGCCTGCCTGAATCCCAGGCGTACCGTACGCCAGATTCTGATGGAACCCTTTGAGATACATGGGATGAAGGGGAAGATGGATGTGGAGGCCCGCATCATGAAGCTCCTTAACCTGGTGGGACTGGATTTGTACTGTCTGAGCAGGTATCCCCATGAGCTGTCAGGAGGACAGAAGCAGCGTATCGGCATAGCCAGGGCGCTGGCTCTGGAGCCGGATATCATTATCTGCGATGAGGCAGTATCCGCGCTGGATGTATCGGTTCAGGCCCAGGTGCTGAACCTGCTCCAGGAGTTAAAGGAAAAGCTGGGACTGACCTATTTCTTCATTTCCCATAATCTGAACGTGGTCTACCAGGTCAGCGACCGGGTGGGGGTCATGTATCTTGGTAATATGGTGGAGATTGCTGATTATGATAAACTGTATGAAAAGCGTTATCACCCGTATACGGAGGCGCTGTTATCAGCCATTCCCCAGGTGGACCAGGGTGTGAAAACAGAGCGGATCCATCTGGAGGGGGAGGTTCCCAGTCCGTCGGATCCGCCCTCAGGCTGCCGGTTCCATACACGCTGCCCCAAGGCCTGCGACAGGTGCCGCCAGGAAGTGCCCCGGTTAAAGGAAGTGGCTGAAGGGCATTTTGTGGCCTGCCACCTGTATTAGGGCTTCACCGGCCTGAGGAAACACGGAACCAGTTAAAGATTGTAATATGGAGACACTGCCAGAACACTGGCATCTCAATAAACCTAGAGGAGGTCTATTATGAAAAAGAAGTTATTGACTGCGGCTCTGTGCCTTGCAGTTTCATTTGCCTTAAGCGCATGCGGAGGCAATGGCGCAGACGGCACAACGGCCGGCAAGACAGACGCCGCCACTGAGGGGGCTTCACAGGCAGCCGGTTCCAATACGGTTGTGGTAGCCATGGGCTCCGGATTTTCCACCCTGGACCCGGGGTATGTATATGAGAAGTATCCGCCTCTCATTGTCAATGCCTGCTACGAGAATCTGTTTAAGTTCTACAGCAATGACAGCGCGCCGGAGCCTTGCCTGGCCGATACCTATGAATTCTCAGAGGACGGTCTTACACTGACCGTTAAGCTGAAACAGGATGTGACATTTGCCAGCGGCAATCCCATGACCAGCGCAGATGTTCTTTTCAGCATCAACCGCTGCAAAAACCTTCAGGGAAACCCGTCCTTTATCTGCGATACCATTGAGAGCATGGAAGCCCCTGACGATTACACGGTGGTGTTCCATCTGACCCAGCCTGACAGCGCCATTCTGTCCAAGTTAACCTACAGCTCCACGGCTGTTCTGGACAGCGCAGTTGTGAAGGAGCACGGCGGCACGGACGCAGAGGACGCGTCATCCGCCGATACAGCCCAGTCTTATCTGGATACGGCCAGCGCTGGTTCCGGCATGTATGTGATGACCAGCTATATTCCGGACCAGGAAGTTGTTTTGGAAAAGAATCCCAATTACTGGGGAGAAGCCACTAATGTTGACAAGTTCATTATTAAGATACAGCCTGATGCCAACACACAGATGATGACATTATCCGGCGGGGATATTGATGTGGCCATGAACATGACAGACGACACCATGTCCGAGCTGGAAGGCGCTGAGAATATTTCCATTATCAACGGAGCAACCAAGACAGTTGGATTTGTGATGATGAACATGGATGAAGCCTACGGCGGCCCTGTGTCCAACCCCCAGGTTCAGAATGCCATCCGCAAGGCCCTGGATTATACCGGTATCCAGACTATCTGCGGAAGCGGCACCATCACTCCGTATGATATCATCCAGGTGGGATTTATGGGAAGCAAGGGCGAGAGGCCTGCTGACTATACAAATCTGGAGGAAGCAAAGGCATTGCTGGCAGAGGCAGGATACCCGGACGGATTTGATGTGGACCTGACTGTGACAGACCTGGATATGGAGGGAATTCTCCTGACAGACCTGGCCCAGAAGATTAAGGATGACCTGTCACAGGTGGGAATCAATGTAAATATTGTTTCACAGCCATGGGCAGCAGGATACGGCGATGCTTACCGCGACGGAACCCTGGGCTTTACGGTTATGTACTGGGGAACCGATTATAACGACCCCAACGTGCAGCTGGAATTCCTTCCGGGCGGAGTGGTCGGAAAGAGGGCCGGATGGAGCGCCGACATGGATCCGGAGCTGGCAGCCATGTATGAAAAAACCATGTCTGCAACGGACAATGATGCGCGAATCGCTGTTCTGGAGGAAATCCAGGATGCAATGTACGAGCATGGGCCCTTCATTATGGTGGCGCAGGCTCCGTCCCATATCGGCTATAACACCAGGCTGGAGGGAGTGGCCATATCAGACCCCTATGCCCTGGATCTGACTCTGATTAACGTGAAGTAATAATGTTATATACGGAACTGTTTTGCGGGCAGGCAGATATCTTCCTGCCCGCAGGCTCCGTAAACAGTGCTGTCTGGCGCCAGCCCCGGCCCGGTCAGGTCAGAAGTTTAAGCGGCGGCAGGTATTGCCGTGAACGTCCATCCCGGAAGGGATACCGTTGACGGGAATATCTGTATGAAACTGGAATACAACATAAAATTGAATTTTATATAAGTATGGATTGAAACATAAGAAAAGAGAGGTATCGTATGGAACAGCTGAAATTTATAGGAAAAAGACTGGTGTATCTGGTAGTCATGCTGTTTGGTGTCGCCACCCTGGTTTTCATACTGACGAAAATGATACCGGGAGACCCCACCGTGGCTAACTTAAGCCAGAGAGCCTTAAATGATCCTGAGATCGTGGCTGCCTACCGGGCAAAATACGGTCTGGACCAGCCCCTGCCCGTTCAGTATATCCTGTATATGAAGAATCTACTGCAGTTTGACCTGGGAACTTCCATGCGCACAAACAAACCAGTGCTGTCGGAGCTGGCCAGATGTTACCCGGCCACCATTGAACTGGCTTTGTTTGCCATTGTGATTGCCGCCATTTTAGGGGTGCTGTTCGGCATTATATCCGCCATCCGGCGCAACAGCATCCTGGACCAGACGGTCCGGGCCATATCCGTTACAGGCGTAAGCATTCCAAGCTTCTGGTTTGCCCTGCTGGTATTATATTTCTTCTATTACAAGCTGAAACTGTTTCCGGGTCCGGGCCGCCTGAGCAACGCCTTTACGGCGCCGGCCACGGTTACGGGCATGTATGTCATTGACAGTCTGCTGGAGGGAAATATCCCCAAGGCACTGGACGCTGCCAGCCATCTGATTCTTCCGGGAACCGTGCTTGCGGCCTTTACCATGGGACTGATTACCAGGACAGCCCGTTCCAATCTTCTGGACGTTATGTCTACAGACTATATCCGTACGGCAAAGGCCAAGGGCCTGTCAAGGCCGGGACTGATTATCCGCCACGCCCTGGGCAATGCCCTGATTCCTGTGCTCACTGTCATCGGTCTGGGCCTGGGCAACCTGTTAGGCGGCATGGTGCTGGTGGAAACCATTTTCAACTGGCCGGGTGTGGGGCAGTTTGCCTATGAGTCCGTGCTTTCTGTGGATTTCCCGTCCATCATCGGGGTGGCCCTGCTGATTGCCCTGAATTACATGGTCATCAATACAGTGGTGGATATATTATACGGAATCATTGACCCGAGAGTGAGGTGCAGCTGATGGTACAGTCTATAAAGCGGTTATTTAAATCCAATTACCTGTTTACGCTGGGCGTGATTATCTGTCTGGCATGGATTGCGGCAGCCATCCTGGCGCCGGCGCTGGCTCCCTATGACCCGATTGTCCAGGACCTGGGACAGCGGTTAAAGGCTCCGTCCTCAGAGCACTGGTTTGGCACGGACAATTTTGGAAGGGACATTTTCAGCCGTGTGCTCTACGGAGGAAGGTATTCCCTGCTGGCAGGCTGCCTTACCGTAGTCATAGCAGGTTTTATCGGTACATTTTATGGAGCCGTGGCAGGCTATGTGGGCGGCTGGGTGGACAATGTGATGATGCGTTTTTCAGAGATGATTTTGTCCTTCCCCTCCCTGATCCTGGCAATGATTATCAATGCGGTTATGGGTTCCAACCTGTTTAACACCATGTTTGCCCTGATTGTGGTGGCATGGCCCACCTATGCCCGTATGATGCGCAGCGTGGTGCTGAGTGTAAAGGAAAATGAATATGTGGCGGCTTCCGAGGTTCTGGGCGCCTCCAGAATCCGGATCCTGATGAAGGAGGTCATACCCAACAGCATCAGTTCGGTTCTGATTATGGCTACCACGGACATCGGAAACCAGATTCTGATGTTCTCCACCTTAAGCTTTCTGGGACTGGGCTCTGCGCCGCCAACGCCGGAGTGGGGTATGATGGTCTCGGATGGAGCTGACTATTTCAATAAGTTCTGGGTGGCCGGCTTTCCGGGACTGGCGATCTTTACAATGGCTGTAGGCGCTAATTTTATCGGCGACGGTCTTCGGGATTTGCTGGACCCCAAGCTGAGAAAGCAGTTTTAGAAGAGGAGGATATTATCATGAAGCAGAAGAGAGCGGAGCGTATCATGGAAGCCCTGAAGGAAATGGGGCTGAGACAGATGCTGATTGTGGACCCCATGTCCATTTACTATCTCACAGGCGTGTATGTGGAGCCCTTTGAACGGTTTTATGCCCTTTACCTGAGGGAGGACGGGAAACATGTGTATTTTCTGAATAAACTGTTTACCGTGCCTGAGGATGTGGGCGTGGAGAAGGTGTGGTATTCGGATACAGACCCGGCGGCGGAAATCGTGGCAGGCTATCTGGATAAGGAGAGCCCGCTGGGCGTTGACAAGGATTTAAAGGCCCGGTTTCTGCTGCCCCTTATGGAGATGAAGGCTGCTGCCGGTTTTGTAAATTCCTCCATTGCCGTGGACAGGACAAGGGGTGTTAAGGATGAGGAGGAGCAGGATAAGATGCGCACTGCCTCTGACATCAACGATAAGGCCATGGCAGTGTTCAAAACGCTGATTCATGAAGGCGTCACGGAGCGTCAGGTTGCAGACCAGATGCTTAAGATATATATGGACCTGGGGGCGGACGGTTTTTCCTTTGAACCGCTGGTGGCCTTTGGAGCCAACGCGGCGGACCCTCATCATGGACCCGACAGCACCGTCATAAAGCCGGGTGATTCAGTGCTTTTTGACGTGGGCTGCATCAAGGACGGGTACTGTTCCGATATGACCCGTACCTTTTACTTCCGCAAAGCCAGTGACGAGCACCGCCGTATTTATGAGATTGTCCGCAGGGCCAATGAGACAGCTATCTCAAAGATACGTCCTGGCGTACCTCTGTGCGAGCTGGACGGGGCGGCCAGGGACCTGATCGCTGAACAGGGATACGGACCTTTCTTTACCCACAGGCTGGGGCATTTCATCGGTCTGGGAGAGCATGAATTCGGAGACGTGTCCTCTGTGAATACCCAGAAAGCGGAGCCGGGAATGATATTTTCCATTGAACCGGGAATCTATCTGCCCGGGGATACCGGCGTCCGTGTGGAGGATCTGGTGCTGGTGACAGAGGATGGATGCGAGGTGCTCAACCACTATTCCAAGGAATTTGAGATAATCGGTTCATCCGTAACCGGCTAACAGAGGTTATATAGGAGGATATATGAATCCAATCGCAACATTACATATGGCCAACGGCAGGAACATTGTCATAGAGCTTTTGCCGGAGTCAGCGCCCAATACAGTGAACAGCTTTATCTATACAGCCTCCAGGGGATACCTGGACCACCATGCCATTGAGCGGATTGTGCCGGGAAACTGGGTGGATGTCAGCTACACGGCCTTTGGAAAGAAGGAATGCCGGTATCTGATTCCCAATGAGTTTGAACTGAACCCGGACGTGGTACCCCTGGACTCCCATCCCGGAGCCGTGTGCATGGGCGGCTACGGTGAGGCAGGACTGGCAGGCTGTGAGTTTTTCTTCCCCCTCAGGGACTGCCCGGACCACAAGGGAATTTATCCTGTGTTCGGCCGTGTTCTGGAGGGCATGGATGAGTTATACAGGCTGGAAAAGGTAGAGACAGTGCCTGTGACGGATTTCCCCATAGAAGGTGTGGAGGTCAACCGTCCGGTGAAGCCGGAAATCATTGAGCGGGTGGAGCTGGAACTGCATGGTGAGATTTATCCTGAGCCGGTGAGGGTACGGGAACCTGAGCTTCCGGAGTGCTGGAAGTAACCCTATATCCTGACCCCATATCCAGCTATATATTTGTCCACATTTTCAAAAAAATATCTTGCAAGTCCCGGGGTTCTATGATATACTATGTAAGCTGTCTGAATTGACGGCAGTTTTAGCGTTCGCGTGAGTCAGAACCTTACGGTGAGGACGCGTTTAACTTAGTTATTGCTGATATCTGTGCGTTCTGGTGACGGCATACGGCCGGCTGCCTGTAATGTACAGAGACAGATTGGCATACACAGGCCGCGGTCGGAAACCGCAAATAATATCAGAGAGGTGAAAATCATGAAAGAAGGAATCCATCCAAGCTATTACCAGGCAAAGGTTGTCTGCAACTGTGGTAATGAGTTCGTAACAGGTTCAACAAAGCAGGACATCCACGTTGAGGTTTGTTCCAAGTGCCATTCATTCTACACCGGACAGCAGAAGGCTGCTCAGGCTCGTGGACGTATTGATAAGTTCAATCGTAAATATGGCATGAATGCTAACTAATAAGCAAAGAGATGAGGGTTGAGCTTGGGAGCAGGCTCAGCCCTTTCTGAATTCATGGGAAATCATGGAAAGAGGGTTTCTTTTTCGTACAGCAGAAAGGTTAAAGGAATGAAATATTCAGGAATTGGTGGTCAGGCCGTAATCGAGGGCATCATGATGCAGAACGGCAATGACTACGCCATTGCGGTCCGCAAGCCGGACGGGGATATTGAGGTGAAAAAGGATACCTATTTGAGTATGACCAAGAAGCATAAAGTATTAGGTCTTCCCTTTGTAAGAGGTATTTTCAGTTTTATAGATTCCATGGTAGTGGGCATGAGGGCCCTCACCTGGTCCTGCAGTTTTTTTGAGGACGACGAGGAGGCAGAGCCCGGTAAATTTGAGGCGTGGCTGGATAAGGTTTTCGGCGAGAAGCTGGAGAGCGCTCTCATGACAGTGGTTATGGTATTTTCCTTTGTTATGGCAATTGGCATTTTTATGGTGCTTCCCCTGTTTATCGCCAATATATGCAGAGGATTCATCCATTCCGACACAGTGATGGCCATACTGGAGGGCGTAATACGAATCGTCATTTTCATAGCCTATATCAAGCTGGTATCCCGTATGGAGGATATCAAGAGGACCTTCATGTACCACGGCTCAGAGCATAAGTGCATCAACTGTATCGAGCACGGGCTGGAGCTTACAGTGGACAATGTAAGGGCAAGTTCCAAGGAGCATAAACGGTGCGGTACCAGCTTTATTATGATTGTCATGGTTATCAGCATCCTGTTTTTTATGGTGATACGGGTGGATACGGTCTGGCTGCGTGTGGTGAGCCGGATTGTGCTGATACCTGTGATCGCGGGTGTGTCCTATGAGTTCCTGCGTTTTGCGGGACGCCATGACTCACGGCTGGTGAATGTGCTCAGCCGTCCCGGCATGTGGATGCAGGGACTGACAACCACGGAGCCGGATGACAGCATGATAGAGGTGGCTATCGCGGCAGTGGAGACAGTGTTTGACTGGCGGGCTTATCTGGATGAGAATTTTCCGGGATGGCAGAAAAGCAGGCACTGGGATGGCGGAAATGGAAAAGGCAATGACAGTGAAGGAGCAGTAAAACATGACCATGCAGCAGCTGTTGTGGCAGGGTGTTCAGGAACTGAATAAGGCCGGGGTGCCGGATCCGCAGCTGGATGCCAGGTATCTGCTTCTGGAGGTATTTCATCTGAATCTGGCCTCTTTTCTGGCCCTGAAGGCCAGGGAGCTGGGGGAGGATGAGGAGACAGAGGGAAAATGCCGGGAATTTATGAGGCTCATAGAAGCCAGGGCAGGCCGGACCCCTCTCCAGCACCTGACCGGGACCCAGGAGTTCATGGGATTTGAGTTCCTTGTAAATGAACATGTGCTGATACCAAGGCAGGACACGGAGACACTGGTGGAGCTGGTCCTGGAGGAACAGAAGGACAGGGAAAAACGCGTACTGGACATGTGCACCGGTTCCGGGTGCATTGCCATCAGCCTGGCGCTCATGGGCAGATACCGTCATGTGGCTGCCCTGGATGTGTCGGCCGAGGCCCTAAAGGTGGCAGCCGGAAACCGTGACAGGCTTTTGGGCGGATACGAGGGCGGATTTGAATTGTTTGAGAGTAATATGTTCAGCGCTCTGGGGACGGATAGGACCTTTGATGTCATTGTCTCAAACCCGCCTTATATCCCCAGCCGGGTCATAGAGGGCCTTGCTCCGGAGGTAAGGGACCATGAGCCCAGGATTGCCCTGGACGGAAGTGAGGACGGACTGACATTTTACCGTATCCTGGCAGAAGAGGCCCGGAATCATCTGGCGGAGGGCGGAAGTATCTATATGGAGATTGGATATGACCAGTCAGAGGCAGTAGAGGGATTGTTCCGGTCCGGGGGATACAGGGATGTGAGGACATTTCAGGATCTGGCGGGACAGGACCGGGTGGTGAGGGCCAGGCGGTGAGGCCGGGGGTGAGAGGGCGGACATAAACGCTTAGACATAAACGCCCGGCTGGCGCGGACCGGGATGCCGGACCGGGAGAAACACAGGTAACAGGTTAATGTAGTGGTTGGAATTGGAATAATCGCAGGAGCAGGAGATAGATATGTTTGATAAGCTGGATGATATGTTGATTCATTATGAAGAACTGATGCTTATGCTGGGTGACCCGGATGTGACCCAGGATACCAAGCGTTTTACCAGGCTCATGAAGGAGCAGGCTGACCTGGCTCCTATTGTGGAGGCCTATAAGCAGTACAAGCAGGCAAAGCAGGATGTGGAGGACAGCCTGGCCCTTCTGGAGGAAGAGAACGACGAGGAGATGCGGGAGATGGCCAAGGAAGAGCTGTCCGATGCCAGAAAGCGGATTGAGGACCTGGAGCATGAACTTAAGATTCTCCTGCTTCCCAAAGACCCTAACGATGACAAGAACATCATTTTGGAAATCCGGGCAGGCGCAGGCGGAGACGAGGCAGCACTGTTTGCGGCCGAACTTTACCGCATGTATTCAAACTATGCGGACAGCCAGAGATGGAAGGTGGAGATTGTCAGCCTTAATGAAAACGGCATCGGCGGTTTCAAGGAAGTGGTTGCCATGGTTACCGGTAAGGGCGCGTACTCCAAGCTTAAATATGAGAGCGGCGTGCACCGCGTCCAGCGTGTGCCTGAGACAGAATCCGGCGGCCGCATCCATACATCCACTGCCACTGTGGCCGTTATGCCTGAGGCCGAGGAAGTGGACGTGCAGATTGACATGAACGACTGCCGTATTGACGTTATGCGCGCATCCGGCAACGGCGGACAGTGCGTCAACACAACAGACTCCGCGGTTCGTCTGACTCATATGCCTACGGGAATCGTTATTTACAGCCAGACAGAGAAATCCCAGCTTCAGAACAAGGAAAAGGCATTCCGCCTGCTGCGTTCCAAGCTGTACGACATTGAGCTGGAAAAACGCCAGAGCTCAGAGGCAGAGGAGCGCCGCAGCCAGATCGGTACCGGCGACCGCTCTGAGAAGATACGTACCTACAACTTCCCTCAGGGCCGCGTGACGGACCACAGAATCAAGCTGACACTGTATAAGATTGATTCTATTATGAACGGGGATATTCAGGAGCTATTGGATAATCTGATTGCGGCAGACCAGGCTGCAAAGCTGGCAAGGATGAACGAGTCTGTTTAGTGTCTGTTTCTGATGGATGACGGCCAAGAGGAAGTGCGGGTGGACGGCGCAATATTTGAGCCGCTCTACTAGGGAGCTGGGAGATCCTCTGTAATGGGAGCTTATTTACCAGCTTAATTCCGGCTCAGTGAAGAATCCTGACCTGATATATGAGGGACAGACTCTGGATATACCCAAGGCCTGAGAGAAAAATCTTCAATAGGGCTTCAGAACATAAAGACGGAGCAATGGGCTCAAAGCAATCAGGACCCAGCCAGATATCCGGGATATTATATTCCTGGTTCTGGCCGGGTCTGTTTTATTATTATTTTTTCTGTAACGATTCCTGGGTACGGGACACTAATTAACAGAAGGAGGAAATGCGTATATGGATTCCATGGAAGAAATTTATATGAAACACGGAAAAATGATATATGGTTTTCTCTTAACCAGGACCCGGGACCCCGGCCTGGCAGAGGAACTGACCCAGGAGACCTTTTACCAGGCTGTGAAACACATCGGCGGGTATAAGGGAGAAAGCAGCATATCCACCTGGCTCTGCGCAATTGCCAAGAATCTGTGGCGTGATTATCTGCGAAGACAGAAAGACCATGTGCCCCTGGATGAGGCTGAACAGGTATCTGTGGAATCCGCAGAGTCCCGGGCTTTTTGTTTATGGGACAATGTTCAGATACTGAAGCTGGTTCACGGCCTGGAGGACCCTATGAGGGAGGTTATGTACCTCAGGCTGGTGGGAAACCTTACCTTCGGGCAGATTGGGGAAGTCATGGGGCGCAGCGAGAACTGGGCAAGGGTGACCTATTACCGCGGGAAAGAGAGAGTCGTGAAGGAGGCAGGAAAACTATGAACCACAGAATACCATGTGAGATTATTCAGGATTTAATGCCTATGTATGCGGACGGCCTGACGTCTGAAACAACGGACCGGGAAATCCGCAGCCATCTGGAGGAATGTGAGACCTGCAGGGAAATGTATGAGCGGATGAAGGCAGAGATGGAAGGGGATGCATCCCAAACAGCAGGAGAACCGCCGGAAATTGATTATCTGAAAAAGGTAAGAAGAAAGAATGTAAGGAACGTGGTTCTGGCGGCAGCAGGAGTGTTCCTGTTTATGGCGGCAGCGCTTTTTATGAAGCTGTTTGTAATAGGATATCCCACGGAGTCATATGTGCTCACCTACACCGATGTCAATGGGGAACAGGTGAATGTGGGAGGAGTCATGTCAGATTCAGCCGCTGTTTACAGGGGATATAAGCTGGTGCAGGAGGACGGGGCGCAGAGGCTGGTCATCTATTCCTGTCTGCCGTCAGTATGGAACAGAAGCGGCACATTTAACCTGGAACTGGCGCTTCCCGGCGGTGGAAGGGATTTGAATATACAGGGTATTACGATTAAGAGTAACGGAGACCTGATCAGCAGCCTGGCCAATGAACTGTACAGGGCCAGGAATCCGTATATAGGCGATGCCTCGGCAGACGGAAGGCTCTCAGGCACATTGGGAATATCAAGAGAATTAGGAAGCTTTAAGAATGAGCTCCAGACCTCCGGTGAGCCCTATGGCTGGACGCTTAACTTTGAGGAGAGCACGTCCAATTCAGCTGTGTTTGAGGAGCGGATGAAAGCATATGCCTGTGTGCTCATTGCCCTGACCGATAACCTGGGACAGGTCAGCTGGAACTATACCGTGGAGCTGGAACAGGGGCCTGTCCTGCGCCATGGCACCATTACGGAGGAGGAGTGCGGGGAAATGGTTGGGGCGCCGGTGAAAACATTTGCGGACAGTCCTGAGGGGATTGAACAGCTGATTAAACAGCTGGGAATCGGGCGGTGAAAGGCAAACAGCCGGAAAGAGACCGGGAAGATGCAGGAAGGGAATGCGGCGGCCTGTGTGGACAAATATGCGTATAAAATCCCATCGGATAAAATTTTCTGTCAAGGGACTGGCTATTGGGGGCGTGATTTGATACAATCAAAATATAAAGGGCCGGACGGCGGGCAGATTAAGATTACGAAACCGGAAGTGCCGGCGGGCCGGAAGTAATAAGGCAATACTGTTAAAAGGGGGGTGCACATCATGCAGTCGCTTTCCTCATTCATGAATACCATCCGGTTTAATTTTCTGTATATAGATAAATACTCCTTCGGACGTACCTGGACGTACCCGGAGAGCGCCATACCGTACAATATGCTGCGCTATATCATTGACGGAAGCGCTGAGTTTGTGGTAGACGGGGAGACGGTCATTGTGAGGAAGGGACAGGTGTCCTATATACCGGAGGGCTGCTGGCTGTCATGTAAGGCGCTGGAGGATACGTTTGCGTTTTACAGCATCCGTTTTACCACATCCGTGTTCTACGAGGGGGCCAATTTCCTCAGGGAGTACTATAACTTTCCCCTGGTGATGGATGTGGGGGAGGGAATCGAACCTTATTTCAGCGATATCTATAAGTGGGTGCGCACGGACAAAAAGTCAAAATCCTTCCACGTAAGAGGAGCCCTTGACACTCTGATCGCCAGCCTGATTGACATTCTGAACTCCGATGAGCCGGATGATGTGAAGGCGGAGATCAACGGCCTGGAGTACAACCTGGAGCAGATACGAAAAAGGGTGAAGAAATCCACGGTGCAGACAGACCCCAGGATACAGACCGTTATTGACTATATCATGTTAAATCCCACAGAGGAATATACCTCAGATAAATTAAGCGGTATGGCGGAAGTGGCTGAGACTACTTTCCGGCGTCTGTTTAAGGAGGCCACAGGGAAGACCGCCACAGAGTTTATACGCCAGGTGCGTCTGACCACGGCAGCCAGACTTCTGCTGGTTTCCAATGATCCTGTGAACTGTATTGCCCACGATGTGGGGTTCGAGGATGCCAACCATTTTACACGGGTATTCAGGCAGGCGTTTGGGATGACGCCGGGACGGTACAGGAAGATGTCGCAGGAGTAGGGGTGACAAAACAATAGAGAGAGGATGGATGGCGGGATGGAACAAATCAAGGTATGGACAAAGCAGCATGAAAATGTGCTGAAGGAGCTGAATGAAAATGGCAGGTACATTGCCAGGCGGGAATATATCCGCAGTGACCTGCAGGAGCATGCGGGACTGGTGCTGGAGGTATATGACTGGCTGGTAAGGCACAGTCCGGACGCGGCCAGGAAGCCCGGGGATGTGGAGTATCCGGTATGGGTTTCATTTACCAGTGAGGCGGTCATGCTTCCCAGTCCGGGCGCCGTTATACTGGAGCTGACCCTGGAACCGGACCGTATTACCTCTGTCAATATAGAAAAATGGGGAAGCATCCTCAATTACTCCTACATACCAAAGGATAAGGCGGATGCCAGACGCCATCAGGATATGATGGAGCAGTACGGAGTAAGCGATGCCAAGGCATACATGTCCCAGTTCTACCCCCACCTTAAGAGGGAAATTATTGCCAGCTGGGACCGGCTTTTTGATGACAGTGTGATTTTAGGGAATGACTCAAAATATGGAAATATATGGGAGATAAGAAAAGAATGGGTGACACAGGTGATAAGGTGATTTTATACGCGGCACAGGCAGATGCTGTATTAAAGGCCATAGAGAGGGACGGCCGCTGTTTTTCCCGTGAGGAGTATGTGCGCAGAAAATATGGGGAGAGCGGCCCTATTTTCCTGACTGTCTACAGATGGTTCGTGAAGGAGGCAGCGAAGCTGGTTCCCAAACCTGAGGGAGCGGAATTTCCCTACTGGTCCTTTATGAACCTGTACAGCCTGGACCAGTCGGCCGGAACCAGGACACTGACGCTCTGTGTTCCCAGGGATGAGGCTGTGTTTTTTGACATGTATGACTGGAATAAGATTCTGTGCCTTAAATACTTGGGTGAAGATGAGGCGGATGAGCTGGCTTTCCAGGCGTATTTAAAGCAGCGGGGGGTCAGGGAGATGGACGCGGTTCTCACTGGTTTTTATCCGGAGCTGAAACAGAAAATCATGGGCAGCTGGCCCAGGCTGTTTCGCCATCACGAGCAGATTCGGGCAGGGGAGGAATCCGGGGCCAAAAGTGTCCAGGCAGCCCTGTGGCAGATTAAGAAGGAATGGATTGTGACGGAAACAGCAGGAGAATGAAAATAGGAAGCAGGGGGCAGAGATAAAAACATCAGATACAAAAGGACAGGTATCCGGAATCAGGTTCCGGCCCTGTCCTTTTCCTGTCTCCCGAAGGCACGGGGACAGGTCCCTGCCTGCTTAAAACCAAAACTGGATAAAAAAATAGTATAGTGGTTGTTTTATGCTATTATAAGTTGTCCAGAATGTTGAAATGCATAAAGAAAATCAATATAATACCTATAGAAACAGCAAAATGACGGACGGAAATAATTCAGAAAAAGGAGAAATGATATGAAAAAGAGTCATGTAAGCTTTATTCTTGCGGCAGCACTTGCAGCAGCACTGTTGGCCGGATGCGGCAGTTCCGGTTCATCCACAGAGGCTTCCGGTTCCAAAGAGGCAGGAAGCCAGTCCCAGGCACAGGATACGGGGAGCCAGGACGGAAGCGGCAGCGGAACAGAGGGAGCGCTTTCGGGTGAGATTACGTTCTGGCATTCATTTACCCAGGGGCCAAGACTGGAGACCATCCAGAAGGCGGCAGACAAATTTATGGAAGAAAACCCGGATGTGAAAATCAATATTGAGACATTCTCATGGAATGACTTTTATACCAAGTGGACCACCGGGCTTGCATCCGGCAATGTACCTGATATGAGCACCGCCCTTCCGGCCCAGGTTGCGGAGATGATTAACGCAGATGCCCTGACGCCCATCAATGACCTGATTGACGATATCGGCCGTGACAAGTTCGCAGAGGCAGCCATATCCGAGGGCACCATGGACGGCAATAACTATTCTGTTCCCCTTTACAGACACGCCCATGTGATGTGGATCAGGAAGGACCTGCTGGAGAAAAACGGTCTGGAGGTTCCAAAGACCTGGGACGAGCTTTACGACACAGCCAAGGCCCTTACAAAGGACGGTGTCTATGGACTGTCCTTCCCATGCGGGACAAATGACTTCCAGGCAACCTTTTTCCTGGATTTCTATGTGAGAAGCGGCGGAGGCAGCTTGCTGACCGATGACCTGAAAGCCAACCTGACCAGCGACCTGGCCATTGACGGCATCAACTACTGGCTGAAGGTGTACAATGACTGCTCGCCTAAGGACTCCATTAACTTTGATGTGCTGGACCAGGCTACCCTGTATTACCAGGGCAAGACCGCATTTGATTTTAACTCCGGCTTCCAGATTTCAGGTGTTGCAGCCAACTCACCGGACCTGCTCCAGTATGTGGACTGCTATCCGATTCCAAAAATCAACGCGGATGACCCGGACGAGGGAATCATGACCACAAACACGCCTATGGTTGTGTGGAAGGCTTCCAAGCATCCCGAAATCTGCAAGGCATTTATGAAAACCCTTTATGATGAGGATACATACGTTGAATTCCTGCACGCAACCCCGGTTGGCATGCTTCCCGCCATCAAGGGAATCGCTGACACGGATGCATACAAGGATGACGACACCATCAGGCAGTTTACACATGCAGAGGAAGTGCTGACAGCTGCAGCCGATATCGGTACCGCATTTGGTTATGAACACGGTCCTAATGTACAGGCCGGAATCATGCAGAACAACCATGTGATCGAGGATATGTTCCAGGATATCATTACCAACGGGACAGATGTAAAGACTGCTGCCAAAACAGCAGAAGATAAACTGAACGCACTGTTTGAGACAGCTGAATAAGTTGTCGCGGAGCGTGTCTGAAAAAGCGCATGCATTTTTGAGACACGCTCTAATACTGAGAAGGAGGAGGAAATATTGGGGAAGAAAAGTTATACAAGGTGGTTGTTTGTACTTCCTGCAATCGTCATTGTAATTGCATTGTTCATATATCCCATCTGTTCCAGCATCGTATACAGCTTTACAAACAAAAACCTGATTAAGCCGGCCTATAAATTCATTGGCTTTAAGAATTATGCAGAGGTGTTAAGGGACAGCGGCTTCTGGCTTTCATTTTTCAATTCCCTGAAATGGACGGTCCTGTCCTTGGTGGGACAGATAGCAGTGGGTTTTACCGCTGCCCTGGCCCTGAAGCGGATTAAGGTGTGTAAGGGCGTTTACAAGACCCTTCTCATCATTCCCTGGGCATTTCCCTCCATTGTCATTGCATTTTCCTGGAAATGGATTCTCAACGGAGTGTACGGCTTCCTGCCGAATATCCTGGTGAAGCTGGGAATCTGTGAGGCCGCGCCCCAGTTTCTGACCAGCGGTACGCTGGCCTTTGTAAGCCTGGTCCTGATTAATATATGGTTCGGAGCGCCCATGATTATGGTAAATGTGCTCTCGGCTCTGGAAACAGTTCCCAAGGACCAGTACGAGGCCGCCCAGATAGACGGGGCCAGGCCGTGGCAGTCCTTCTACTATGTCACAGTGCCCCATATCAAGATGGTGGTGGGACTGCTGGTGGTTCTAAGGACCGTGTGGATTTTTAACAACTTTGACCTGATTTACCTGATTACGGGCGGCGGACCGGCGGGCACCACCCAGACCATACCGCTCTACGCCTACAATATGGGATGGAGCACCAAGCTGATCGGACGTTCATCGGCAGTGACCGTGCTGCTGTTTATATTCCTGATGATTATATGCGGCATCTACTTCGCGGTCATCAATAAGTGGGAAAAGGAGGACAGTAAATGAAAAAGTTTAAAGCAGGAAACGTTATCAGCCATATATACCTGATTATTCTGACCCTTATCTCCATTTTCCCGCTGGTATGGATTATCATATCCTCCCTTAAGGGCAAGGGTGAACTGACGGGAAATCCCACGGCCTTCTGGCCTGAGACATGGACCTTTGACTATTACGCCCATGTTATCAACGACCTTAAGTTTTTTGTCAACATAAGGAACAGCGTTATCATCTCCCTGGTGACTACCCTGATTGCCATTACAGTGGCTGCGCTGGCAGCCTATGGAATTGTCAGGTTCTTTAAGCGGCTGGGCTCAGCCATGTCCAAGGTGCTGGTGACCACTTACATATTCCCGCCCATCCTTCTGGCCATTCCCTACTCTGTGGTCATGGGAAAGCTGGGACTGATTAACACAAGGATTGGCCTGGTTATCGTGTACCTGTCCTTCTCCGTGCCCTATGCGGTGTGGCTTCTGACCGGATTCTTCAGGACCGTACCCCTGGAAATCGAGGAGGCGGCCAGAATCGACGGGGCCAATAAAATGCAGACCTTTGTCCAGGTGGTGCTTCCCCTGGTGGCGCCCGGTGTGGTGGCCACGGCCATCTATACCTTCATCAACACCTGGAATGAGTTTCTGTATGCGTTGATTTTGATGAATAATACCAGCAAGATGACAGTTGCAGTGGCCCTGCGCTCCCTGGACGGAGCTGAGATACTGGACTGGGGAGACATGATGGCAGCATCTGCTCTGGTGGTGCTTCCCTCTGTCATTTTCTTCTGCCTCATACAGAACAAGATTGCAGGCGGCATGTCGGATGGCGCTGTGAAGTCCTGATGAATTTAACAGAAAGGGAAAAGGAGTTATATTTTATGGAAGCTATAACGGGAACCATTGGATACGGCGTGGTGGGCTCCGGCTATTTCGGGGCGGAGCTGGCACGCATCATGAATACAAAACCAGGGGCCCAGATACGGGCTGTCTATGACCCTGAAAACGGAGGTCCGGTGGCGGCAGAGCTGGGATGTGATGCAGAGGACAGCCTGGAATCATTGGTATCCAGGAAGGATATACAGGCGGTGATTGTGGCCACACCCAATTATCTGCACAAGGAGCCGGTGCTGGCCGCGGCGGGGCATGGACTTCATGTGTTCTGTGAAAAGCCCATCGCCTTAAGCTTTGAGGACTGCCGGGAGATAGTGGATGCATGCCGGGAAAACCATGTGGTATTCATGGCCGGTCATGTGATGAATTTCTTCCGTGGCGTGAGAAAGGCAAAGGAACTCATCGGACAGGGTGTTATCGGGGACATTCTTTACTGTCACGGGGCACGCAACGCATGGGAAGGAACCGGTGCGTCAGAAACCTGGAAAAAGACACGATCCAAATCAGGAGGGCACCTGTACCACCATATCCATGAGCTGGACTGCGTCCAGTTCCTTATGGGGGGCTGTCCTGAAACAGTGACCATGGCAGGAGGCAATGCTGCCCACAGGGACGACCGGTTCGGGGATGAGGACGATATGCTGTTTATCACCATGGAATATCCGGGCAGGCGCTATGCGGTCCTGGAATATGGTTCCGCTTTCCGGTGGCAGGAACACTATCTGCTGATACAGGGAACCAGGGGAGCCATAAAGATTGATATGTGCAGCTGCGGCATGACCCTTAAGACAGGGGAAAAGGAGGAACATTTCCTGGTGCACCGCACAAAAGAGGAGGACGATGACAGGACCCGGATTTACAGGGAGACGGAGCGGGATAATGGAAACCAGTTCGGAAGGCCGGGAAGAAAGCCCTTTTTGTGGCTTCAGGGCATCATGGACGAAGAGATGGAGTTTCTGAACAGTGTGCTTCACGGCGCCCCGGTTACAGACGAGTTCCTTCCCCTTCTCACCGGTGAGGCTGCCAGGAACTCCATTGCTACGGCAGACGCCTGCACCCTGTCCCTTAAGGAAGACAGGAAGGTAAAACTCAGCGAAATCATGAAGTAAAAAATATGGACGGTAAAGGAGAACAGTCATGAAGACAATCGGATATGCAGTGGTTGGAACGGGATATTTTGGGGCGGAGCTGGCCCGCATCATGAAGGAGCAGGAGGGGGCCAGGGTAGTGGCTGTCTATGACCCGGAGAATGCAGGTACAGTGGCGGCTGAGCTGGGCTGTGACACGGAGACGGACCTGGACCGGTTATACAGCCGTGAAGACGTGGACGCGGTAATCGTGGCATCCCCCAATTACCTTCACAAGGAACCGGTCATCAAGGCGGCGGAGCACGGGGTACACGTATTCTGTGAGAAACCCATTGCCCTGTCCTATCAGGACTGCGTGGAGATGGTGGAGGCATGCGTTGCCCACAACGTCACCTTCATGGCAGGCCATGTAATGAACTTTTTTAAGGGCGTTCGTACAGCCAAGAAGATGATTAATGACGGAGTCATAGGAAAGGTGCTGTACTGCCACTCGGCCAGGAACGGCTGGGAGGATATACAGCCTTCGGTCAGCTGGAAGAAAATAAGGGCCAAATCAGGAGGCCACCTCTACCATCACATCCATGAGCTGGACTGTATCCAGTTCCTTATGGGCGGCTGCCCCGAGGAAGTGACCATGGCAGGCGGCAATGTGGCCCACTGCGGCGAGCAGTTTGGGGATGAGGACGATATGCTGTTCATCACCATGGAATACGGGGATAACAGATACGCTGTGCTGGAGTACGGCTCCGCCTTCCACTGGCCGGAACATTATGTGCTGATTCAGGGAACAGAGGGCGCCATCCGCCTGGATATGTTCAACTGTGGAGGAACCCTTAAGAAGGGGGATAAGGAAGAACCTTTCCTTATGCACAAAACCCAGGAGGAGGATGATGACCGCACCAGAATCTATCACGGCACGGAAATGGACGGCGCCATCATGTACGGCAAACCCGGGAAAAAGCCTCCTATGTGGCTTCACAGCATCATGTATGATGAGATGGAGTACTTTAACAATATCATGCATGGCGCCCAGCCGGACGAGGAGTTTAAGGCCCTGCTTACAGGGGAGGCTGCCAGGAACGCCATTGCCACGGCAGACGCCTGCACCAGGTCCCGGTTTGAGAACAGAAAGGTAAAACTTTCTGAGATAACGGGGGTGAAATAAGAATGAAGCTTGACAAATACAGGGGAATCATCCCGGCATTTTACGCCTGCTACGACAGGGCGGGAGAGGTAAGCGTGGACGGAGTGCGGGCCTTGACCAGGTACTTTGTGGACCAGGGAGTGAAGGGCGTCTATGTGGGCGGGTCTTCGGGAGAATGCATCTACCAGTCTGTGGAGGACAGGAAAAAGACGCTGGAGGCTGTGATGGACGAGGCCGCGGGCCGTCTCACGGTCATCGCTCATGTTGCCTGCAATAACACAAAGGACAGCCGTATTCTGGCAGCCCATGCCCAGTCCCTGGGTGTGGACGGGATTGCAGCCATACCGCCCATTTATTTTAAGCTTCCGGAATATTCGGCTGCCGGGTACTGGAATGACATATCAGAGGCAGCGCCTGATACGGATTTTATTATCTATAACATACCGCAGCTGGCCGGTACGGCCCTGACCATGAGTCTTTTAAGGACAATGCTCTTAAACGGACGTGTGGCAGGCGTGAAGAACTCATCCATGCCGGTTCAGGACATCCAGATGTTTAAGGCTGAGGCCATGAAAACACGGGAGGATTTTATCGTGTTCAACGGACCTGACGAACAGCTGGTGTCCGGTCTGGCCATGGGGGCGGATGGAGGAATCGGCGGTACCTACGGAGCCATGCCTGAACTGTTTTTAAAGATATATGATTTGGTATCAGAAAACAGGATGGCAGAGGCCAGGGCTATCCAGTATGATGCGGATGAAATTATATATAAGCTCTGCTCAGGAACCTGCAATATGTATGCCATGATAAAGGAAGTGCTGCGGGTCAGCAGGGGAATTGATATAGGAGGCGTGCGAAAACCGCTGACAGACTTATGCGATGGGGACCGGGCCATTGCCGGGGAGGCAGCCGCCATGATAGAAGCCGCAAAGGAGAAATACTGCTGATATGATATACGATTTGCTGGCTAATATAGGAAATTACAGGGGCATGAACAGGAATCTGGATAAGGCCATTGATTATCTGATGACTGTGGATATAAACACCCTTCCTTTGGGAAAGACGGAGATTGACGGAGACAGGGTATTTCTGCAGGTGATGGAGGCCAGGACCCATGAGCTGACAGATGAGAGTTATGAAGTGCACAGAGATTATATGGATATCCAGATAGATATAGACGGATGCGAGGTCATAGAGACGGCCCTTAACGGGGTGACTCCCATTGGGGAATACCGGCCGGATTTTCAGAAGGCGGCAGCCTGTGCCGGAGCAGGGGGACGCTGCGTTATGGGGCCCGGCAGGTTTATCCTGTGCATGGCAGGGGAGGCTCATGGGCCGGGCGGATGCCTGGAAAAGCCTGAAGATATCAAAAAATGTGTGGTTAAGGTGGCTGTGGCTGATGAAAGGCCGTGAAAGCCGGAGGGAAAGGATTGGAACGAAATGGACAAAACAGAACTATTTAACCGTATCAAAGGAAAGCTCATCATCTCCTGCCAGGCCCTGCCCGGGGAACCGCTCTATGACCCGGAGCGCACCCTGATGCCTTATATGGCCAGGGCGGCCAGAGAGGCGGGAAGCCCCATGATACGTGCCAACACGGTGCGGGATGTGCTGGGAATCAAGAAGGAGACAGGGCTTCCTGTCATCGGTCTGATCAAGCAGGTGTATGAGGGATATGACGGATATATCACTCCCACTATGCGGGAGGTGGACGCCCTGGCAGAGGCAGGGGCCGACATCATTGCCGTTGACTGCACGGACAGGAAGCGTGGGGATGGACTAAGCCCATGGGAATACATTGGGACCATCAAAGAAAAATATCCGGATCAGATTCTGATGGCTGATATCTCCGATTATCAGGAAGGGATTCAGGCGTGGAAAAGCGGAATTGACCTGGTGAGCACCACCATGAGCGGATATACGGATTACACCCCCAGGCTGGAAGGACCGGATTTTGAGCTGGTCAGGCGGCTTTCGGAAGAACTTCCCATTCCTGTCATCGGGGAAGGCCGTGTCCATACGCCGGAGGAGGCTGTGAAAATGCTGGATATGGGAGCATGGGCAGTCATTGTGGGCGGGGCCATCACCCGGCCGCTGGAGATTGCAGGGCGGTTCATGAAGGCGGTCAACGGCAGAACGGCATAACCGCATTAATAACAAAAAAATGGTAAACGAGAGAGGGATATCACCTGCTGCACGGGTTGTCCCTCTCTTTCTGCTGCGGTAAGACTGCAAAGCTGCTTGCCATACTTGCCTGAAATGAATTATAATGGTGTCATATGAGGCCGCGAAGCGGTCCGGTTTGAAACCGCGATTACCAGCAAAGGCAAAGAGGAAAAGTATTTATGAAAATGGTAGAGATAAAATGCCCTTCCTGCGGGGGTAAGCTTAAGGTGGAGGATTCCCAGACAAAGCTTATAACATGCGAATACTGCGGGAGCCAGTTCCTGCTGGACGATGAGAAAGTCCAGCATATTACAAATTACAATATATACCAGACAACCCCTTCCGGCAAAGACCAGGGAAACGGGGCCAAAATAGCCCTTGGTGCAGGCCTGGCCTGCGCGGGCGTGCTGCTGGCTGCTTTTATCCTATCCTCCGGTTCCGGTTCTTCCTCCGGGCCGCGGACTGCTCCGCCGTCAATTCCCGCCTACACCCGCCCGGCCGGATACGTGGGGAAGGAAGGGGAAGCAGAGGAGGAAGTCCGGGAGGGGGAAACGGCTCCTAAGGCAGATTCCCCCCTGTTCCATGCCATGACATGGGAGATGTTCCAAAAGGAACCGTCGGAAATCAGCCCGGAGGACCTGGCCGGAGTCAGGTATCTTAAGGTGGAGACATCCCTGGAAACAGACCGGGTATGGTACAGCTTCGACGACCCTTACAGCGAAAAGGAGCCAGTGGTGCAGACTGCCTCCTTTGGGGCCATGGACTGGGAGCCCCAGGACGCGGCGGCTTTTACAGGACTGGTGAAACTGGATTTGGGGTCAGGGCTGTCCAGGGTCCGCACTTTAAAGGGGCTTAAGGAACTTAAGGGTATCACGGCGGGAAATGTGGAAATTTCCGGCATAAAGGATATGCTGGACGACCCGGCGCAGATTACAGAGCTGCAGCTTAAGGGAATTACCTCTATGGAGGGAATCGCATCCTTTGAGAATCTGGAACGCCTGACTGTCCGGGATTATCCCGACACCAACTTAAAACAGCTGGTGCCGTTAAAGCGTCTTAATTACCTGTCGCTGGAAGACACGGTGGACTCTGATTCCATTATCAGCACGGATAAGGATAAGATAAGGGTGAAGGATTACTCCGCCATCTCCGTTATGAGCGGCCTTAAATCCCTGTACCTGAATTCGGATATCATTAAGGACATCGGATTTATCAAGGGACTTCCTGCATTGGAGGACCTTACGTTAGAGGATACTGCCGTCATCAGCCTGGCTTCCCTGTCAGAGATGCCGGCTCTGCGCTCCCTGACTCTTTTGGGAAACAACAAGGTGCAGGATTTCGGGCCGGTGGGAACAGCCACAGGACTGACGTCCTTAAGCATTGACAAGATGACGTCCCAGCCGGACCCGGACCTGTCATCCCTCTCCGGCCTGGTAAAGCTGGATATCAAGGGTTTTATGTCTATATCCTCTGTCCGGGGCCTTAGCGGCCTGAAGGAGCTTTCCATACACAACTGCAATGTGGACCAGGCGGACGCCCTCTCGTCCCTGACCGGAGTGGAACGGCTTACATTTTACTCGGTATGGAATTCCCAGGGAAATTTGAGGAGCCTGGACTTTCTCAAAGGCATGACCGGACTTAAATATGCTGACTTCACCGGTAATCTGGACGGTACGGGCTGGAGTGGCTATAACTATCTGGTGGAGGTGTATGGGGATGTGAGTTCCATTTTTAATCACCAGGGTCTGGAGGAATTGTATCTGGATAACGGCAAATTTGAGATAAACTTTGACAAGATAAAGGAAAATCCCGGCCTGCGGGTGCTGAGCCTCAGAAATATGGAGCTTCACAAGAATTATTATGTGGAATCCTACGGCGGAATGACCAGTGTGTGGTATGATGATGTGAAGCTGGGGGAACATATGGATATCCTGTCCCGTTTCCCCAATCTGGAAGAACTGTACCTGGACAGCAACGAGCTGACGGATCTGAATTTTGCCGCAGGTCTTAAGAACCTTAAAAGACTGGGCCTTAAGGACAATTATATTACGGACCTGTCCCCTCTTAAACAGGCGGAATTCCTGGAGTATCTGGACATCCGCGACAACCCTGTGGGTGAAGTGGGGGACGTGGGTAACGGTGTGGAAATACTTCAGTAGTTATGTATATTGATATCTTCTTAATAATAACGAAATATTTATCAGTTTATTTGAAAAAATAGAGATAGTGTGATATATTGGACAAAGAAAAATTCAGGCAAAGACGTCCGCTAAGCGGTCTTTTCGCGCTTACAGCGAACCAAGGAGGAAATATGAAAGGAATTATACTGGCCGGAGGAAGCGGGACGCGGCTCTATCCGCTCACTAAGGTAACTTCCAAACAGCTGCTTCCGATTTACGACAAACCTATGATATACTATCCGCTGTCTGTCCTTATGAACGCGGGAATCAGGGATATCCTGATTATATCCACTCCGGACGACACACCAAGATTTGAAGCTCTTTTGGGAGACGGCCACCAGTTCGGCATTGAGCTGAGCTATGCGGTACAGCCAAGCCCGGACGGACTGGCCCAGGCATTTATCATCGGTGAGGAATTTATTGGAAATGATTCCGTGGCAATGGTCCTGGGTGATAATATTTTCCACGGACAGGGGCTGACCAAGCGCCTGCGCGCCGCAGCGTCCAAGGAAAAGGGAGCCACGGTGTTCGGTTACTACGTGGATGATCCGGAACGCTTCGGCATTGTGGAGTTTGACGGGGACGGCAAGGCTATTTCCATTGAGGAGAAGCCGGAGAAGCCCAAGTCCAACTACTGTGTCACCGGTCTTTATTTCTACGACAACCGGGTGGTGGAGTATGCGAAGAACTTAAAGCCCTCAGCCAGAGGCGAGCTGGAGATCACGGACTTAAACCGCATATACCTGGAGAAGGGGGAGCTGGATGTAATTCTCCTTGGACAGGGCTTTACATGGCTGGATACAGGAACCCATGAGTCTCTGGTGGAGGCCACCAACTTCGTTAAGACCGTGGAGACACACCAGCACCGCAAGATTGCCTGCCTGGAGGAGATTGCCTATCTCAGGGGCTGGATTACCAGGGAACAGGTTATGGAGACCTATGAGATTCTTAAAAAGAACCAGTACGGCAAGTATTTAAAAGACGTTCTGGACGGAAAGTATGTGGATAAAATACATCCACAGGATGTTTAACGGAGGAAAATATACATGAAAATCATTGTAACCGGCGGAGCCGGCTTTATCGGCAGCAACTTTGTACACCACATGGTAAATAAATACCCGGATTATGAAATCATCAACCTGGACCTGCTGACCTATGCAGGCAACCTGGAAAACTTAAAGCCGGTAGAGGATAAGCCTAACTACAAATTTGTAAAGGGCGACATTGCCGACCGGAAATTTATATTTGAACTGTTTGAGAAGGAAAAGCCGGACGTGGTGGTAAACTTTGCGGCCGAGAGCCATGTGGACCGCTCCATTACAGACCCTGAGGCCTTTGTCAGGACCAATGTCATGGGAACCACAACCCTTCTGGATGCCTGCCGCACCTACGGCATCAAGCGCTACCATCAGGTTTCCACTGATGAGGTGTACGGCGACCTGCCTCTTGACAGACCGGACCTTTTCTTTACAGAGGAAACTCCCCTGCACACCTCCAGCCCTTATTCCTCATCCAAGGCAAGCGCTGATTTGTTTGTGCTGGCGTACCACAGGACCTACGGCCTGCCGGTGACCGTGTCCAGGTGTTCCAACAACTACGGCCCTTATCATTTCCCGGAGAAGCTGATTCCCCTTATTATCAGCCGCGCCCTGGCAGATGAGGAGCTTCCTGTATACGGCACAGGGGAGAACGTGCGGGACTGGCTCCATGTGGCGGATCACTGCCAGGCCATTGACCTGGTTATCCACAAGGGACGCGAGGGGGAAGTCTATAACATCGGCGGGCATAATGAGCGCACCAACCTGGAAGTGGTAAAGACCATTCTGAAGGCACTTGATAAGCCTGAGAGCCTGATTAAGTTCGTGACAGACCGTCCCGGCCATGACATGCGCTATGCCATTGACCCGACCAAGATAGAAACAGAGCTGGGATGGAAGCCAACGTATAATTTTGATACAGGAATTGAGCAGACCATCCGGTGGTACCTGGACAACCAGGACTGGTGGAAGAATATACTGAGCGGCGAGTACAGCAATTATTTCGATAAGATGTACGGCAGCCGCCTGTAGGTAAACATGTGGCTGACGGAGGAGGGAAATGCCCCGGAGCACGTTTGTGAGACGTGTCCGTTTCGGGAATTCCTGTCCTTCGCCGGCCATTATTAAGAACGGAGGTAAATGGATTATGAAAGTTCTGGTAACAGGTGTAAAAGGCCAGCTGGGCCATGACGTGATGAATGAACTGGCCCTTCGCGGCATTGAGGGATTCGGCGTGGACGTGGAGGAAATGGATATCACGGACCGCACAGCGTGTGAAACTGTGATTTCTCAGGAAAAACCAGACGCAGTTATCCACTGTGCAGCATATACTGCAGTAGATGCTGCAGAAGATAACCTGGAACTGTGCCGTAAAATCAATGCTGAGGGGACACGCAATATCGCCAGGGTCTGCAAGGCCATGGATATCAAGATGATGTACATCAGCACGGACTATGTGTTTAATGGCGGCGGTGAACGGCCATGGGAGCCCGATGATCACAGAGAACCCCTTAATGTGTACGGACTGACAAAGTATGAGGGCGAGATTGCGGTGGAGCAGAATGTGCAGAAGTATTTCATTGTGCGCATCGCGTGGGTATTTGGCGTCAACGGCAAGAACTTCATTAAGACCATGCTCCGTCTGGGGAAGGAGAAGGGGGCTGTATCCGTTGTAGATGACCAGATTGGTTCCCCCACATATACCTACGACCTGGCCCGCCTTCTGGTGGATATGATTCAGACAGACAAGTACGGGCGCTACCATGCCACCAACGAGGGGCTGTGCAGCTGGTATGAGTTTGCGTGTGAGATATTCCGCCAGGCCGGCATGGATGAGGTGAAGGTGACTCCTGTGGATTCAGACGGTTTCCCTGCCAAGGCAAAGCGGCCCTCCAACAGCCGTATGAGTAAGGAAAAGCTGACGGAGAACGGCTTTGAACGTCTGCCCTCATGGCAGAATGCGCTGGAGCGTTACCTGAAGGCTCTTAAGGAAAACGGGATGGCATAAACCGGGGCGGACCGGCTGCGGCAAAGGCATGTAACGGGGGCTTTAATAACAAGACAGGGAGGAATTAATAACAATGGGAAAATATTTTGGGACAGACGGCTTCCGCGGTGAGGCCAATGTGGACCTGACCGTGGAGCACGCCTACAAGGTAGGCCGTTTCCTGGGCTGGTACTATGGACAGAAGACGCCGGATGAGCGCTGCAGGGTGGTTATCGGAAAGGATACCAGACGCAGCAGCTACATGTTTGAATATTCCCTGGTGGCGGGGCTGACAGCCTCAGGCGCGGACGTATATCTGCTGCATGTCACCACCACTCCCAGCGTGTCCTATGTGGTGCGCACAGAGGGATTTAACTGCGGAATCATGATTTCTGCCAGCCATAATCCATTTTACGACAACGGCATCAAGGTCATCAACGAGAAGGGCGAGAAGCTAGAAGAGTCCGTTATCCTGGAGGTTGAGAGTTATCTCGATGGGGAGATGGGAGAGATCCCGCTGGCAAAAAGGGAACATATTGGCAGGACCGTGGACTTTGCAGCTGGCCGGAACCGCTATATCGGATACCTTATTTCCATTGCCACCCGTTCCTTCAAGAACATGAAGGTGGCCCTGGACTGTTCCAACGGAAGCGCGTCCGCCATTGCCAAAAACGTGTTTGACGCCCTGGGGGCGGAGACACATGTGATGAACAATGAGCCCAACGGACTGAACATCAATACGGACTGCGGCTCCACCCATATCGAACATCTCCAGAAGTTTGTGACAGATGAGAAATGTGACCTGGGGTTTGCCTATGACGGAGATGCGGACCGGTGCATTGCGGTTGATAAGAACGGCCGCGTGGTGGACGGGGACAGCATCATGTATATCTGCGGCAAATACATGAAGGAGCAGGGAAGTTTGTTCAATAATACGGTGGTCACCACCATCATGTCCAATTTCGGATTATATAAGGCATTTGACCGGGAAGGTATTGCCTATGTGAAGACGGCGGTGGGGGACAAATATGTGTATGAGAACATGGCCGCCACCGGGCACTGTCTGGGCGGAGAGCAGTCCGGTCATATTATATTCAGCAAACATGCCACCACGGGAGACGGAATCCTTACCTCCTTAAAGGTGATGGAGGTGGTGCTGGAGAAAAAGCAGCCCCTTGATAAGCTGGCTTCTGAGGTGGAGATTTATCCTCAGGTCCTTAAGAATGTGCGGGTAAAGGATAAAAAGACAGCCCAGGACGACGAGGCAGTGCAGGCTGAGGTTGCCAGGGTGACCCGGAGCCTGGGCAGCGACGGAAGAATCCTGCTGCGCCAGTCAGGAACCGAGCCGGTGGTACGCGTCATGGTGGAGGCGCCTGATATCCAGACCTGCGAGACGTATGTGGACCAGGTAATCCAGGTTATGAAGGACCGGGGGCATTGTATTTAGGGCCGTATGCAAGGTGTTGCGAACCATTCCCTGAAAATGGAAGAGGGAGTCTTGGAGTACATTTTATGAAACAGAGGAATAAAAGCCATAACTATTGAGAATAGTCAACCGGCGACTCCTTATTGTCAGTTATTTTGAAATGTGCTATAATTAGATAACGTTGCTAAGAGGACAACAGAAATCCCGGAGCGCCGTGCTCCGGGATTTCTGCATTTACCGTATGGCCCTGACAGGGGCGCGGGTCCTTGCAGCCAGCGATTTTCAGAGCAAAGGAATGATGTGAAATGGGGCTGAACCAGTAAGAGTCGTGCTGTTCATCATCCGTCATTACGGTGTTATTGAGCGACTGCCCGGAATGGGCTGAGGACACAAGTGAAGTTTCAAAACAGGAGTGAAGATACAAATATCACCTTAAAGTGGAACAGGACACCGTATGAAGTGAGATTGGAATATGGACGGAACCAGGCGTTTTCAGGCGCCTGAAATCAGATGAACAGAATGGAGGAATGAGTTATGTTAAATTATCAAAGATATAAGAGGGTCCCTGTGGTGGATTTCCCGGAGCGCACATGGCCGAATAAGGAGATTATGAAGGCTCCCATATGGTGCAGCGTGGACTTAAGGGACGGCAACCAGGCCCTTGTGGAGCCTATGGTGGTGGAGGAGAAGGTGGAGATGTTCAACCTTCTTGTGAAGCTGGGCTTTAAGGAGATCGAGGTTGGCTTTCCTGCCGCATCACAGATTGAGTATGATTTCTTACGCACCCTGGTAGAGCGCAAGCTCATCCCGGATGACGTGGAGGTCCAGGTGCTGGTGCAGTGCCGCGAGCATCTGATTAAGAGGACCTTTGAGGCCCTTGAAGGCGTTAAGAAGGCCATTGTACATATCTACAATTCCACATCCACCTTACAGAGGGATGTGGTGTTCCATAAGGACAGGGAAGATATAAAGGACATAGCCGTCATAGGAACCAAGATGGTCCAGCGGTATATGGCTGACTGCGATACCCAGATTCGTCTGGAGTATTCCCCTGAGAGCTTTACCGGCACAGAGCTGGATTTTGCCCTTGATATCTGTACAGCGGTGCAGGAGACCTGGGGCGCCACCAGGGAAAATCCCATTATCATTAATCTCCCGTCCACAGTGGAGATGACCACCCCTAATGTGTATGCGGACCAGATCGAATGGATGAATACACATTTTAAGAACAGGGAAAGCATTATATTAAGCATCCATCCCCACAATGACAGGGGAGAGGGCGTGGCTTCCACAGAACTGGCCCTCCTTGCAGGAGCCGACAGGGTGGAGGGTACTCTTTTCGGCAACGGGGAGCGTACCGGTAATGTGGACATACTGACAGTTGCATATAATATGTTCTCACAGGGAATCAACCCTGAACTTAACATTGAGAATATCCGCGAGATTGCAGATGTATGTGAGCGCTGCACCAAGATGGATATTCCGCCCAGACATCCCTATGCCGGCAAGCTGGTGTTCACTGCATTTTCCGGTTCCCATCAGGATGCCATCAACAAGGGTATGCAGGCCCTTCATGAGAGAAACGGACAGTACTGGGAGGTTCCGTATCTTCCTATCGATCCCAGCGATATCGGCAGGGAATACGAGCCAATCGTGCGTATCAACAGCCAGTCCGGAAAGGGCGGCGTGGCCTTTGTCATGGATACCTTCTATGGCTTCAAGCTGCCAAAGGGTATGCACAAGGAATTCGCAGATGTCATCCAGAAGATTTCCGAGCAGCAGGGTGAGGTTGCACCTGAGCAGATCATGGAGGAATTCAAGAAGAACTACCTGGAGCGCAAGGAACCCATGCACTTCAGAAAATGCCGCATAACCGATACGGAGACAGGAGACGGCGAGTTTGCAACACTGGCTAAGGTGACTTACTCAGATCACGGTATTGAGAAGACATTTGAGGGCGTTGGAAACGGACCTATTGATGCTGTTCAGAGAGGAATGGAGGATGCCCTCGGCATCCAGATTAAGGTTCTGGACTACAGCGAGCACGCATTGGCATCCGGTTCCGGTGCAGAGGCTGCTTCCTACATCCATCTGGTAGACCAGGTGACAGGCAAGGCCACTTACGGCGTGGGTATCAGCTCCAACATTACAAGGGCTTCCCTTCGCGGCATATTCAGTGCTGTGAACAGACTGTTCTATTAATTGGCAGCTGATATTGGGTATGTTATATTGGATGTAATGGTATTAAATCAATTAAAGGACCGGCCTTTTGGGGCCGGTCCTTTTTGAGTTGTTTTGTGCTTAACCTTTCTGCGGCAGGTCTGCGCCAGTCTCTGGGAGCATCGTCATATGACTGCCTGTTACTGCCCGGACTGGTCAAATTCCAGATTGTCAAAGGATGACGCGGAGCAGATTCCGGACGGGTCATCCATGTACTCCAGGGCCACTTTGTCTCCTGGCTGGGTCAGGGCCAGCTCGTTACTCAGGTCATAGGACACGGTGAAGATATAGTCCTGTTTTTCCTCCAGTATCAGTTTATAGGTGACAGTATTGTCTATGGTTTCGCTGGCAATGCGCAGGACAGTGCCCTCCTCCTTGGAAATGGTCTGGCCGGTGGTAATGTTCACTCCGGCGTTTCCGCGCACCTGGCGGAAATTGCGCAGGGCGCTGTCAATGGTCTCTCCGGTTCCCACATTGGTATAGTTGGAGACAGACACAAAGGCGTACTGTTTAATCAGGCCCGCATTATCCTTTAAGGTCATGAAGTAGGTGGGCTGTCCGTCCAGATTGATAATCATTGGGAAGGAGGCCCGGTAGCCAAACTGCTGGACTTTTCCTTCCGCAGAGCTCTGGGCTGCCATTTCAGTTGCGCCGCTCATCTGGTAGATGTTGGATTCCTTGGTCACCATGTCCACCAGTATGAAGCCAATGGCTGATTCATCGGATCCCACGCTGGTTAGGCCTGTGAACAGGTAACAGCGGGCGCCGTTATAGATGATGATATCACCCTGGCTGGGGCGGAATTTGTCCTGGTTGGAGAAGTTGAAAATGCCGTGCACATAGACACCCTGGTTCTGTATCTGCTGCATTACAAAATTCTCAGGCTGTACGCGGTCCACCCAATCCGGCAGTGTGGCGATGGTATAATGGGTGGTCTCTCCTGTGGTGGCATTGACCGTCAGCACTCCGTCGGCCTCCGGCAGGTTAAAGAGCCAGCGGTTTTGATAGGAGGTAATGACCCAGTAAGGAACGCCGTCATCATCCAGCTCAAAGGAATAGTCCGTAAGACCTTTAAAGAGTCCGCCGCCAAAGAAGCGCACATGGCGGTTTAAGTCGTCTAACAGGTAGGCGTTGGCCTGGTATTTGATTTTATAGTCTGTTACCAGGGTTACGTCGCTGACATCACTGGCCGACACCACGATATAACCCGCGGAGCCGTCCATGTTTTTAAGCCATTTGAAGAAGCCGGAATGCTCCAGGGGAACGACCCATACCAGTTTTCCGTCTACCTTCTGGATGACAGGGGTACCCAGGATGACCTGGCTTCCCAGGCCGGGATTTTCTCCCACCTTTTTATCGGCCAGCTCTCTTGCCAGACTCTTGTCCACGATTGGAAGCTGGTCCAAAGCAAGGGGCTGTACCGTATCCGTGAATTCTGATACGGCCGGGACGCCTAACTGGTCCCTGTAGGCCTTGTAATTAAAAAGGGGCATGGACAGGATGGAAACGCCAAAATACAGTACCCAAAGGATGGCGAGAAGGACGAAGCCCCTTTTATAACCCCTTACACTTTTGTCAATGCTGATCTGCGGGCGGCCGTATTCATTGGCACCTACCCGGACACTGCCCAGGGCTACGAAAAAGTTCAGCACCACATAGCAGCTGATGATAAAGCACCATGAAAATGCCCCATCCGGATACAGGGGATTCAGATTGGGCCCCTGGAAAATGATCAAAATAAAAAAGATGGCGGTAAGCGCCAGGTTTAACAAGAATTGTGTCTTTTTCTTCATAAAATCCTCCATTTCTTAACATCTTTTTAGCAGAAGTCTTATAGAGCATTATATATCATGTGGAAATAAATACAAGGGGGAAAAGCTGGTGGCTTCATAAAGAATGTGTGAAGAAAATACTTTGCAAACCAATCCCCCAGTGATAAGATAAATAGATAGATTAATATAAGGAAGGAATGAAGGCATGCCGTTCAGCAGAAAGAAACCGGAAATACAGGGAGGATTAAGCGGTACCGCCCTGAAATATATTGCCATGACCACCATGCTGGCGGACCATATCGGAGCTGTGCTGCTGGAACGGATTGTATACTACCGGGGGAACCTGGAACAGGTCGCCATGCTCATGACATCCCAATGGGGGGATACCCTTTATTGGCTGTGGCGGATGCTCAGAACAGTGGGGAGGATTGCATTTCCCATTTACTGCTTTTTACTGGTGGAGGGATTCCTTCATACAAGGGACTGGCGCAGATACTGGCTCAGGATGGCTGCGTTTGCGCTTATCTCAGAAATTCCTTTCCGCCTGGCTGTGTGGAATACGTGGGCCGGGGGAAGCAGCAACGTGTACGTTGAGCTGGCAATCGGGCTGCTGGTGCTCCGGGGCCTGAAACAGAGCGAGGGCTTAACGCAGCCGCGCCGTGCCGCCGGGATGGCGGCCGTAATCGGAGGCGGATGTCTGGCCGCTGTGTTTTTGAAGGCGGATTACGACATGGATGGGATTCTGATTATTTCATTGTTTTATCTCCTGCGGGAGAAGCGCATTGTCCAGGTGATGTCCGGCGGTATCCTGTCTTTACTGGAATCCTGGAATATGTGTTATGGGGCAGGGATTCTGTCTGCTGTTCCCCTGTATTTTTACAATGGAAAAAAGGGACAGGCTCCATGGAAATACGCCTTCTATTGGTTTTACCCGCTGCATTTAATGGTACTGTTTTTCATACGGCTGTATGTGGTAGGAATTCCTCTCGGATAATTCCGGGGCATGCTGGTTTAAAACGGACAAAACTGTTTTGGTTTGCGCAGGGGATTTATCCGGCAGACCCATTATAAAAAGAGATGTATGAGGTTTATATGGCTAAGACAAAATATAATGAGATTTATATGGCGCTCCGGGAAAAGATGGAGGATGGGACCTACGGGTTCCAGGAACTGCTGCCCTCAGAAAATACCCTGGTAAAGGAGTTTGACTGTTCAAGGAATACCATCCGCCGGGCCATCGGGCAGCTGGCGTCGGAAGGATACGTGCAGAGTATCCACGGCAAGGGAGTGAGAATCATTTACCAGCCCGGACAGCAGCAGTCGGAGTTCATACTGGGCGGCATAGAGAGTCTGAAGGAAGCAGTGGCCAGAAACAGGAAGAACTATACCACCAGGGTGGTCTGTTTTGCGGAGCTGACAGTGGATGAGACCATACAGAGGAGGACCACGTTTCCTGTGGGATCCCAGATTTATTATATCCAGCGTGTGCGCTGCATTGAAGGGGAAGCCTTAATCATTGACCACAACTATTTCTTAAAGGATGTGGTACGGGACCTGACACCGGAGATCGCGGAGCGTTCCATCTATGAATATATGGAAAAGGACCTGGGTGAAAGCATTGTGACCACCAAGAGGAAAATGACCGTGGAGCGCGTCAACCAGATTGATGAAACGTATCTGGATTTAAAGGATTATAATTGTATGGCAGTGGTGAGCAGCATGACCTATAACAAGGACGGAGTCATGTTTGAGTTCACCCAGTCCAGGCACAGACCGGACCGGTTCGTATTTTACGATCTGGCCCATCGGACAAAGTAAGTAAATCAAGGCATCGGAGAACAGGGAGCTTCAGGCAAATGTTCGTCCGGTGCTTTTTAGGTACAGAATGTGAAAAACACCGGAAAAAACCAAAATCATCATTGACAAACTTGTTTAAACAAGATATAATCCAAATACAAGGAACTTGTTTAAACAAGATGTTGTTTCGTGGTCAGATTCATAGGAGGTATTGAACGTGGGAAAGTTTACCGGGGATTCAAAGAAACTGTTGGAGTATGTGGGCGGCAGGGAGAATATTGCAGCCGTATCACACTGTGTTACCAGGATGCGCTTTGTGTTAAACGATCCGTCCAAAGCGGATACAGAGGCCATCGAAAGCCTGTCCTCTGCCAAGGGTACATTCACCCAGGCAGGGCAGTTCCAGGTCATAATCGGCAATGAGGTGAGCACCTTTTACAATGATTTTGCGGAGGTGGCAGGCATAGAGGGAGTCTCCAAGGAGGCGGTGAAGAAGGCTGCCATGCAGAACCAGACCCTTATCCAGAGAATCATGAGCAGTCTGGCAGAGATATTTGCTCCCTTGATTCCGGCCATCATTGTAGGCGGTCTGATTCTGGGATTCCGCAATATCATCGGGGAGATTGCCCTGTTTGACGGCGGCACTAAGACGCTGACCCAGATATCTGTATTCTGGGCTGGCATCAACAGCTTCCTGTGGCTTATCGGCGAGGCCGTATTCCATTTCCTGCCTGTGTGCATTGTCTGGTCCATCACCAAGAAGATGGGAACGACCCAGGCCCTGGGAATCGTTCTGGGAATCACCCTGGTGTCGCCCCAGCTGTTAAATGCGTACAGTGTTGCCACCACGGCGGCGGCAGAGATACCAAAGTGGAATTTCGGACTCTTCCAGGTGGATATGATTGGATATCAGGCCCAGGTGCTTCCGGCTGTGCTGGCCGGCTTTACCCTGGTCTACCTGGAGCGGTTCTTCAGAAAAATATGTCCTGCCATGATTTCCATGATTGTGGTCCCCTTCTGCTCCCTGCTGATATCCGTGGCAGTGGCCCACGGCATCCTTGGACCCATTGGCTGGAAGATTGGCGCCGTGATTTCAGACTGTGTGAACGCGGGCCTGACATCCCCCTTTAAGGGCGTGTTTGCCGGTATCTTTGGTTTTTTCTATGCACCCCTTGTAATCACAGGACTGCATCATATGAGCAATGCCATTGACCTTCAGCTGATAGCTGACTTTGGAGGCACCACCCTGTGGCCCATGATTGCCCTGTCCAATATCGCCCAGGGATCCGCTGTACTGGCCATGATACTTCTCCAGAAGAATGACGCCAAGGCAAAGGAAGTATCCGTACCCGCCTGCATTTCCTGTTACCTGGGCGTAACAGAACCAGCCATGTTTGGTGTGAATCTGAAATACGGTTTTCCATTTATCTGCGGAATGGCCGGATCGGCAGTGGGCGCGGTGCTGTCTGTTGTCAGCGGAATTAAGGCCAATGCCATTGGTGTGGGAGGCATACCGGGCATCCTGTCTATCCAGCCCCAGTACATGGGACTCTTCGCGGCTGCCATGGGATTGGTAATCCTGATTCCGTTCTGCCTGACCTATGCCATAGGAAGGAAGAAGGGGATAGGCGGCGGCCTGGAGAACCAAAATGAGGCCAGCCGGGAGAACCGGAGTGAGGCCGGCCATGAAGCCAGCCGGGAGGAAGGGAAAGACTCTGCAAGCCAGCCGATCAGGGAATTAAAAGCATATGTATCCGGTGAAGTTATCCCCATGGAAGATATTCCTGACCAGGTGTTTGCATCCAGGGCACTGGGGGACGGGGTGGCCATTAAACCGGAAGACGGCGTTTTGAGGGCGCCGGCTGACGCCATGGTGGCTGTTGTCATGGAAGAAAGCCTGCATGCCTGCGGACTGGTTCTGGATAACGGCATGGAACTGCTGTTACACATAGGGCTGGATACAGTGGAGATGAAGGGAGACGGTTTCAGGGCCTTTGTAAAGCCCGGAGACAGGGTCAGAGCAGGAGAGGAACTGATTGCATTTGACCGTGAGAAGATTGCCGGGGCAGGGCACAGTGACATGGTCATCATGGTCCTTACCAATCCCGGAAATTCAGGAGCTATAAGCTGGCAGACCGGACGAAGGGTAAGGGTTTTGGCGGATACGGTGGCCAGGATAGATTGAGTCATATAACGGGGCAGATGTGTCGGAGCAGATATGACGGAGCAGATATGAAGGAGGAACCATTTATGGGACATTTTAAGGACAGTACGGTTTACCAGATTTATACCAAGTCCTTTCAGGATACAACAGGAAACGGCCTGGGCGACATACGCGGAGTCATAAGCAGGCTGGACTATTTAAAGGAGCTGGGAATTGATTATATCTGGCTGACACCGTTTTTTAGCTCCCCTCTCAATGATAACGGGTACGATGTGGCTGACTACCGGGCAGTTGACCCTGTATTCGGCACCATGGAGGATGTGGAGGAACTGATCCGGGAAGCGGATATAAGGGGCATGGGATGTATGTTTGATATGGTATTTAACCACACATCAACGGAACACCCATGGTTTAAGAAGGCGCTTGAGGGTAATCCGGAGTACATGGATTATTATATCTTCAGGGAAGGGAGCCCGGACGCACCGCCCACCAATTGGCAGTCCAAATTCGGGGGAAATGCCTGGGAGTATGTACCCCGTCTGAAAAAATGGTATCTCCACCTGTTCGATGTAAGCCAGGCCGACTTAAACTGGGATAATCCCAGGGTGCGCCAGGAGCTTAAGGAGGTAATCCTGTTCTGGAAGGCAAAGGGAGTGAAGGGATTCCGGTTCGACGTGGTGAATCTGATATCCAAACCGGATATTTTTGAGGATGATCATAAAGGGGATGGCCGCCGCTTCTATACCGACGGGCCCAGGGTACATGAGTATCTCCAGGAGCTGGTGGGGGATACGGGCATAGAGGACATGGTGACAGTGGGAGAGATGTCCTCCACCACCCTGGATAACTGTATCCGCTACAGCAGGCCGGAGGACCGGGAGTTATCCATGTGCTTTAACTTCCATCACCTGAAGGTGGATTACAGGGACGGGGATAAGTGGAAACTGATGGAGCCTGACCTGGTCCGGCTTAAACAGCTGTTCATGGAGTGGCAGGAAGGCATGGAGCGGGAAAACGGCTGGAATGCCGTGTTCTGGTGCAACCACGACCAGCCCAGAGCCATATCACGGTTCGGGGATGACGGCCGATACTGGAAGGAATCTGCCAAAATGCTGGCAACGGTCATCCACATGTTCCGCGGCACGCCGTATGTGTACCAGGGGGAAGAACTGGGAATGACCAACCCGCATTACGTGGATATTTCCCAGTACCGGGATGTTGAAAGCATCAACTATTACCGTATCCTGACAGAGCAGGGAATCACCGGGGAGGAAGCGCTGAAGGTGCTGGCTGCCCGTTCCAGAGATAACGGCCGGACGCCCATGCAGTGGGACGGCAGCCGATATGCCGGATTTTCACAGGGGGAGCCGTGGATAGGCATACCGGAGAACCATTCTTACATCAATGCCCAGGCAGAGGCAGCGGATTCCGGCTCCATATTGAATTATTACAAGAGGCTGATTGCCCTGAGGAAAGAATATAAAGTCATATCAGAAGGGGAGATTGAATTCATATACAGGGAGCATCCTCAGGTTCTGGCGTACAGGCGCAGCTGCCAGGGGCAGGAGCTTGTGGTGCTGGCCAACATGAAGGCCTCTGCTGCGGATTTGGGAGAAAAGCCGGAGGTTGAGGGCTATAGGCAGCTGATAGGCAACTACGGCGGAGCGGAATGTGAACAGACATTGGAACGGCTGAAACCTTATGAATGCAGGGTATATATAAGGACGCTGTGATACTAAGAGGCGGATACACGGGTGCGGTATTGCAGAGGCAGTGTTTTGTTATTTACTTGTCATGTCAGGGTAGTTTTGTGTATAATAGAGGAGAAGCGGCGAAATGGGACGCACAGAGGGCGGAAGATAATTCCGCCCTGAGAAAGGAATGGCCTCTATGCAGGATTACTTTACGGATAAAGGGAAGACAGATATTCTGCGCAGCACCCGCACGGGACTGTGGGAAATTATACTCCGCCAGGGCAGGGAGCCTGTCATGCACGCGGACAGTGTCATGCTGGAACTTCTGGGGCTGGACGCAGCGCCGGAACCAGAGGAGTGCTACCAGGTATGGTATAACAGAATCCAGGATGAATACAAGGGAGCTGTGCAGGAGACCGTGTCCAAGGCGATTGCCAGTACCCGGGCAGAGGTGCAGGAGGTCCAGTATAAATGGAACCATCCCCTTTGGGGGCCCATATCCGTGCGGTGCGGCGGCATGAAGGACCAGGAATGGGAGGATGGAATCCGCCTGCGGGGATACCACCAGAACATCACGGATACCATCATGTTCCAGCAGGAATATGATGCGGTCATCCAGACCCTGAGCGGGCGCTACCGGGGAATCCTGCTGTGCGATTTAAGGGACGGCTCCTATAAGATAATCAAGGCTGCGGAGGATTTAAAGGATAATCTGACGAAATATACGGATTTCAGGGAATTTCTCCGCGGATATTCACGGTCCTGCATCAGACCGGAATTCAGAAACAGGATTGAACGGCTTGCGGAATACGGATATATGCGGGAGCAGTTCCGGTCAGGGGAAAAGCAGATAGAGGAATTATACCGTATCCGAAGCGGAAGCTGGCAGCGGGTTATGGCCATACCGTTTGCGCCTGAATCTGATTTAAAAGCCAGAGCGATCCTGGCATTTGACATACAGGACGGCGAGGTGGAGAAACGGATGGACGAGGTTACGGCCAAGGTGGCTGTATCCACGATTTATACCCTGGTCCTGAGCCTGGACCCGGCCACCCAGGAGTACAGCTGCCTCCATTATATGGGAGACCGGCTGAAGATAGCGCCTAAGGGAATGCTCAGCGATTTACTCAGCCAGGTGATGCCGTCCCTGCCCCGGGAGGACAAGGAGAGGCTTGAACAGATCTGTTCTCCTGACAGCTACAGGGACACAGAATCCCTGGAGGGCATTCTGAGAATCCGGGACCGGGACCGGAAGCTTCATTATTACCGTTACTATGGGGTTCCCATCCATATGGAACTGGGCGACCGGATTCTCATAACAGGGCGGAATATTGATGCCAGGCAGGAGGTGGAGCTGCGGGAGAGCGTGCTGACCAACCTGTGCCAGTGCTACTATTCCATCTATCTGTTTGATTTGGAGCATGATATAGAGGAGGCAATCTGGCAGGAGGAAATCATTCGCAGGCGCCAGGAATTTCCCAAGGGTTCCATGGCTGTGTATTATGAGAAATTCGTCCGCTGTCATGTCTACGAGGAGGACCAGGAAAAGATGCGGCGGGTTGGAAGCCCGGAGTTTCTGAGGACGAACCTTACACCGGAGCAGCCGGTGTACGATGTAGATTTCCGCCGGGTATATCCGGACGGCATAAGATGGGTCAGGTCCAGGTTCAGCATTGCGGAGACCGCAGACGGCGTTGTCACCAAGGTCATTTTCGCCAATATGGGCATTGATGAGCAGAAGCGCAAGGAGCTGGAGGAGGAAGCTGAGAATAAGAAAAGCCTGTTTGCAGCATACGAATCAGCCACCATGGCCAATGAGGCCAAAAGTAATTTCCTGGCCCGGATGTCCCATGACATACGCACGCCCATGAACGCAATCATAGGGATGACGGCACTTGCAGCATCCCACACAGACCAGCCGGAGCGGGTAAGGGACTGCCTGGAAAAAATCAGCATCTCCAGCAGCCATCTGCTGTCCCTGATTAATGAGATACTGGATATGTCCAGAATCGAGAAGGGGAAGCTGGAGCTTTTGGAGGAACCCTTTCATCTGGAAACCATGCTGGATAACATATACTCCATCATCAAGCCCACTGCCATGGAGAAAAACCATGACATAACCTTCATCCGTAAGGGCGTGATCCATGAGTCGCTCATAGGGGACGCCAACCGGGTGAAGCAGGTGCTTTTAAACCTGATTACCAACGCGGTGAAATACACGCCGGACAACGGAATCATCCGCGTGACGACCGAGGAAGTCCCCATGGGGAAAGCGGGCTGGGCCTGCTACCGGTTTGTGGTGGAGGACAACGGCATCGGCATGTCAGAGGAATATATGAAGCAGGTGTTTGAACCATTTTCCAGGGCCGGCGTGCCTGTGGTGCAGGAGCAGCAGGGAACCGGCCTGGGCATGTCCATTGCCCAGGGCATAGTGTCCACCATGCAGGGGGACATACATGTTGAGAGCCGGGAGGGAGAGGGAAGCTGTTTTACAGTTACCCTGAATTTCAGAATCCAGGGAAAGGAACAGGAAAGGGCAGGAGGTATGAGAGACTGCATCCGGGACGATGACATGGACTGCTCTTCCCTGGCGGGAAGGCGGATTCTCCTGGTGGAGGACAATGCCCTTAACATGGAAATCGCCAAGGCCATACTCTGTGAACACGGCCTGGAAGTGGATGGGGCAGAAAACGGACAGGAAGCCTATGAGCGCTTCACCTCCTCAGCACCAGGCACATATGAGGCAGTGCTCATGGACCTGCAGATGCCGGTGATGGACGGCTGCACCGCAGCCCGCATGATCCGGGCAAGCAGCCACCCCCAGGCCCGAACCATTCCCATTATTGCCCTGACTGCCAATGCCTTTGCCGAGGATGTGGCAAAGGCATTGACCAGCGGAATGAATTACCACATAGCAAAACCCATTGATTTTCACCAGCTGTTTCATGCGCTGAAACAATTCATGACCACCAGTTAACCGGGCGCGGAACAAAGACATGGCATCCAGTTTTTATAAAAGAGGGATGTCGTTGTCTGTGTTCCGCGTTTTTGTGTACGTCTGTTTATGTTTCACGGTTCCCTGCCGGTCCGGGACCTTGCGGAGGCGGCAGGGGACATAATCCATTTACATTTCCGGTGAAACATAGTACAATTGTGAAAGCAAAGAGAGCGAGAAGCAAAGGAGCATATCCGGATATGAAAAAATATGATTATATATTAGTGGGAAGCGGTCTGTATGCAGGCGTGTTTGCCTGGTACGCCAGAAAGAACAAAAAGCGCTGTCTGGTGGTGGAGAAGAGGAACCACATAGGCGGAAACGTGTACTGTGAGGACGTGGAAGGCATCCATGTGCATAAGTACGGTGCCCATATCTTTCATACGGGTAACCGGAAGGTGTGGGAATTTGTGAATTCCCTGGCGGAGTTTAACCGCTATACCAACAGCCCGGTGGCTAATTATAAGGGCCAGATGTACAACATGCCGTTTAATATGAATACCTTCAGCCGCATGTGGGGCATATCCACACCGGATGAGGCGAAGGCCATCATCGAGAAGCAGAGGGCGGAGATTACAGGCGAGCCGAAGAACCTGGAGGAACAGGCCATCCGTCTGGTGGGAAGGGAACTGTACGAGAAATTAATTAAAGGGTATACGGAAAAGCAGTGGGGCAGGGACTGCAAGGAGCTTCCGGCCTTTATCATCAAACGTATCCCTGTGCGGTATATTTATGACAACAATTATTTCAATGATCCCTATCAGGGAATTCCCATAGGGGGATATAATGTCATAGTGGAGAAGCTGTTTGAGGGCTGTGATATAGAGACTTCGGCGGATTACCTGGAAAACAGGGAGCACTATGACAGCCTGGGAGAGACCGTGGTATACACAGGCACCATTGACGCATTTTACGGCTACCGGTTCGGCAAGCTGGAGTACCGCAGCCTGCGTTTTGAGTCCCAGGTGCTGGACCGGGAAAACCACCAGGGAGTGGCGGTGGTGAATTACACGGACCGCGACACGCCCTATACCAGGGTAATCGAGCACAAGCATTTTGAGTTCGGCACACAGCCAAAGACAGTGATTACCAGGGAGTATCCGGTGAGCTGGCAGGAGGGCATGGAACCCTACTATCCGGTGAATGACCAGAAAAACCAGGAGCTGTACCAGCGGTATGAGGAACTGGCCAGGGCCGAATCCCATGTATTGTTTGGCGGCCGCCTGGGAGAATATAAGTACTACGACATGGACAAGGTAATCGAGTCTGCCATGAACAGGGCAGAGGAGATTTTCGGATAAGACAGGACAAAGGACAGGAAGGATATACGGCAGATGACTAAGACACAGGACCGCCAGGTCTATCTGGATGTGGCAAAGGGCATGGGAATGCTGGGAGTGGTAGCCAGCCATTGTCTGGTGGAGACCAGCCTGGGCATACTCTCTGACTGGTACGGCTTCTTTATGCTGGCTGTTTTTTATGTCTATACAGGATGGCGGTATGCGCTGCGTTACGGGAAGGAAAGGACAGGCATATCCAGCCGGGAGATGGCAGGAAAAAGGCTTATATCCCTGGGAATTCCGTATGTGTGCTACAGCGTGCTGTTTATTTTCTCTCGGATATTCCTGGTGTGGCCCCAGCAGTATACCTTCCTGGTACTCATGTCCGACATCTATTATACAGGTACATTGGTGGGGTTAGAGACACTGTGGTTCCTTCCCAGTATGTTCATAGCGGAGCTGCTGTTTAACATGATATACGGCAGCCGCAGGAAAATGGGGATTGCAGCCTGTCTGGCCGGGGCGGCCAGTGTGTGCCTCATCCTCTACATCAATGGTTCCAGACAGGATACCACTCTGTGGCGCGTTATACATCTGCCGATTATGGTGTATATCAAGGGCCTGGTGGGCTTCCTGCTGGCCCTGGGGGGAGCATTTGCTTGTGACGCGTGGCAGAAGGCATCCATGTACTTAAAGGGCCGGGCCGGTTTGGCGGCTGCCTTTCTGCTCATGTGCTGGGGCATTGCCCTGACGGTTTTGATTCCGGGATGTGATTTTAATTTCCTGACCATGGAAAATCCGGTATCCTGGATTCTGACCGCCTGGTTTTCCTCTGCCACCATCCTGATGTTTGGGGAGCGGGTGTCTGCCTGCGGAGGCAGCTGGAAGGAATGGCGGATTTTCAGCCGGGTTCTTGTGCCGTTTTTTACATATTACGGAACACATTCCCTGACCGTTATGTGTACCCATCTGGTTCCGGTCATTGCATTTTTTAAGGTGGCGGCAGGCAGAATGATGTATCCGGGAGTATTAGGCAGTACGCCCTGGGATATCCTGCTTTTTGCCATGGTGCTGGCAGTGGAGCCTGGGGTGGTGGGTCTGATTGAGACACGGCTGCCATGGATGAATGGAAGGAAGAAACGCTCAAAATGATTACGGTACTGATGGCTTCTTATAATGGAGGCAGATATATAAGGCAGCAGCTGGATTCCATACTGGCACAGGATGAGGAGGACGTCCGTATCCTGGTATCGGATGACTGTTCCTCGGACGGCTCCAGGGAACTGCTGAAGGAATATGAGGCTAGCCGGGGGGACCGGGTGCTGGTGCTTTTACGGAAGGAGCCGTCCGGAGGAGCGGCTGTCCATTTCTTGAAGCTCCTTAAGCTGATGGCGGATGCAGCCCATGGTCCGGAGGAGCTGCCTCAGCCTGGGAGCCTGCTGTCAGAGTATGAGGTGACAAAAAGCCAGCTGGCGTACCTGAGTCTTCTGGCCGGGGCGGATTATTTTATGCTGAGCGACCAGGACGATGTCTGGATGCCCCAAAAGGCGCGGATGCTGTCTGATAAGATGAAAGAGATGAAACGGAAACCGGGCCGTGGCAATGTGCCCCTTTTGGTGCATTCAGACCTGACTGTGGCGGATGAGGCTTTGCGGCCCATTGCGGACAGCTTTTTCCGGTATCAGAAAATTTCCCCGGAACGCACCAGCCTGCCCCAGCTTCTGGTACAGAACAATGTGACCGGAGGCGCCGTGATGGTCAGCCGCAGTATGCTGCCTTATCTAAAGGAGATTCCCGGGGTCTGCCTTATGCACGATGCATGGCTGGCCCTTATCGCGTCCTGCTTTGGAGAGATAGGATGGGTGGACAGGCCCCTGTACTATTACAGGCAGCATGGCGGCAACACCCTGGGAGCTGAGAAGGGAGACAGCCTGGATTCTGTCAGGGCACGGGTAAAGGACGGAAGCAGCGCCAGAGAGAATTACAGGAGGATGTTTGGCCAGGCGGACAGCTTTTACCATATGTTTTACAGCCGTCTGAACCGGGAACAGCAGGAAACGCTGGAGGCTTTCATAAGACTGCCCCGCTGCAGCCGGCTGGGAAAAATGGGACTGATTGTGAAGTACGGCTTTACCAAGAACACGCTGGCCCGTACACTGGGGCAGATGCTGTTCATTGGGGACTGACCGGGAGCCTGTTTCAAAGGTGTGGCCTGAGGTGCCGGTCTGTCCGCGGTTCCATGAAGAAAGGAAGGAAAACAGGCATTGAATGAAAAACAGACAACGACAAAGGTCTTAAACGGCCTGTTTTGGAAGTTAATGGAAAATGGAGGCGCCCAGGGTGTCCAGTTCCTGGTTTCCATCATACTGGCGCGCCTGCTCTCGCCGGAAGAGTACGGTGTGGTGGGCGTCATACTTATATTTGTCACCATTGCCAATGTATTGGTTCAGAACGGCTTCAGCACTGCGCTGATTCAGAAGCGGAAGGTGGATGACACGGATTTTTCTTCGGTTTTCTTCTTTAACATGGCTGTATCCGCGGTCATTTACCTGGTCCTGTTCCTGGCGGCGCCCGGCATCGCATACTTTTACCGCAACCAGGAGATGACGGCTCTGGTGCGGGTGCTGGCCGTGGTCCTGTTTCCGGGAGGGGTAATCTCCATACAGAATGCCTATGTGTCCAGGAATATGGAGTTTAAGGGGTTGTTCATATCCTCCTTTGTGGCATCCATGATATCAGGGGCAATCAGCATTTTCCTGGCCTGCAGAGGGCTGGGGGTATGGGCCCTGGTATGGCAGCAGATTGCATATTACTTTTTCTACATGCTGATTCTGTTTATGAGCATCAGCTGGAAACCCCGCCTTTTGTTCAGTATTCTGCGGATTAAGACCATGTTCGCCTTTGGATGGAAGCTGCTGTGCGCCTCCCTTCTGGATACGGTATATAACAATATATACGGACTGGTGATTGGCAGGATTTACAATGAATCCATGCTGGGCAACTATAACCGGGGAGAGCAGTTTCCCAAGCTGATTGTCAGCAATCTGGGAGCCGCCATCCAGTCCGTTATGCTGCCTGTGCTGTCAGCCAGCCAGGACGAGCCGGAGCGTGTAAAGTCCATGCTGCGAAGGGCCATCACCGTCAGCTCCTATCTGGTGCTTCCCATGATGGCGGGCCTTATAGCAGTGGCCCGCCCCATGGTACTGCTGCTGTTGGGGGAAAAATGGCTGGCCTGTGTTCCCTTTCTTCAAATCATGTGTGTTGCCTATTCCTTCTGGCCCATTCACATTGCCAACCTTCAGGCGCTGAATGCTATGGGACGCAGCGATATATTCCTTAAATTGGAAATTGTAAAAAAGATGGTGGGCCTGGCAGTTCTGGCAGTGGGCATACGCTATAATCCCCTGGTGCTGGTGGCGCTTAAGGCTGCGGCGGATTTCCTGTGCACCTTCATCAACGCGTGGCCCAATAAGCGCCTTCTTAATTACAGCATAATAGAACAGTGGAAGGATATCATTCCGTCGGTGGCAGTCTCAATCCTTATGGCCGCAGCTGTCATGGCTGCGGGAAAATTTGTTCCTGGGGGATGGCTGGGCCTGGGAATGCAGATTCTCTTTGGCGCGGTTGTGTACATGCTGGCATCCTGGGTTCTGGGCCTGGAAGTGTTCCGGTATATCAGGGGCCTGGTAGTGGACAGGCTGCCCGGAAGAAAGTAAACAGGATGGGAACTGTCAGGAATCAATCAATCAGAATGAGGGATAACAAGTGGAGAGTAAGCAGGAGGAGCGAAAAATGAGGACAGTGGTTGTGACAGCCATAGGGTCGTTTTCGGCTGATATCGTCATCAAGAAATGCAGGGAAAATGGCATCCGGATCATAGGCTGCGACGTGTATCCCGGTGAGTGGATTGCGGACGCTGGAAATGTGGATGCGTTTTATCAGGTTCCATATGCATCGGACACAGACCATTATATTGAGACTATGTTGTCCATTTGCCGGAAGGAAGGGGCAAAGGCTGTCATCCCGCTGACGGACGCGGAGATCGATGTGTTCAACCTGCACCGCCGCGAATTCGGCGAAATAAATGTCGCCTTATGTATGTCGGACAAGGCATGTATCGGCCTGTGCCGCGACAAGATGGAGCTGTACCGTTTTCTGGAGGAGCACATGGAGGGAACCGTGATTCCCACTGTGCGCCTGGAGGATGCGGATTTGGATGAAATCAGCTACCCGGCTGTGTGCAAGCCCTGCAACGGAAGGAGCAGCCAGGGCCTTAGGTTTGTGGGATCCCGCCGTGAGATGGAAGGGTTCCTGGGGGAAACCGATCCGGCAGGTTATATTGTCCAGCCCATGATAAAGGGAAACGTGGTCACGGTGGACGTGGTACGAAGCCCTGAGCAGGGCACGTGCGCAGCCGTCTGCCGCAGGGAGCTTTTGCGGACCTTAAACGGCGCGGGAACCTCGGTGCAGGTGTTCAGGAACCGGCAGCTGGAAGAACGGTGCCGTGCCATTGCCGGGCTGTTGGGAATCAGGGGATGCGTAAACATGGAATTTATAGAGGACCGGGACGGCGTTTACCACATGCTGGAGTGCAACCCCAGGTTTTCCGGCGGGGTGGAGTTTTCCTGCCTGGCGGGATATGACTGTGTGACAAACCATCTGCGGTGCTTTGAGGGCAGGGAAATAGAGCGGGACGACCGTATCACGGGCATGTATATTGCCAGGAAATACGAAGAATATATCACCAAGGTAGAGTGACAGGGAGGTGTGACAGGATATGGGAGACAGAGTGGAAGGCGGAACCGGGCCTCAGACCGCAGATACAGCTATTATGGCCAGCATCAACTGTGTTACATTCAACCATGCAAATTATATCAGAACAGCCCTGGACAGCTTTCTGATGCAGAAGACAGATTTTGCATTTGAGATACTGGTTCACGATGATGCATCCACAGACGGGACCAGCAGTATTATCCGGGAATATGCGGCCAGGTATCCGGACCAGGTGAAGCCGTTAATTCAGACAGAAAACCAGTATTCACAGGGAATCGACAACATCAGCGGGGCCTTTAACTTCCCCAGGGCCAGGGGAAAGTATATTTTTATGTGTGACGGGGACGACTATTTTCTGTCACCGGATAAGCTTCAGAAGCAGGTGGATTACATGGAAGCCCACCCTGACTGTACCTTGTGCATCCACAGCGCCAAAATAGATTTGGTTGGAAGGGCGCTGACAGAGGGACAGATGAGGCCGTACCGGGAGAGCCGCGTACTGCCGCCGGAGGAAATCATCGACAAGCCTTCGGGATACGCCATGTCGTCCATGGCATTTCCGGCCCGTCTGGTGAGGGAGCTGCCGGATTACTATGTGGACTGTCCTGTGGGGGATACGCCCATCCAGCTGATTGCGGCGGCAAATGGATACGGGTATTATTTTGACGAGGCCATGAGCGCCTACCGGGTGGGCGTGGCAGGCTCCTGGACCGTGGAGGGAAAGAACGGGGATTACCAGGGAAAGCAGAGGGCTTACTGTGATCGCATGAAGCGCACCTATGAGCAGTTTGACAGGGCCACAGGGGGCCGGTTTAAGGAAGCGGCGGAGAGCGCTGCCCGCAGGACTTATTACCAGACAATGGTAAACACCAAGCAGTTTGAAGAGATATTCAATCCACAGTACCGCAGGTACTATAAAGAGCTTACGCCCAGGATGCGGTTTTTCCTGAGATTTGAGCACACCATGCCGGCAGTATACGAAATGGCGAGGAAGACGTTCACTGGAAAGTGATTCCAGTGAACGGTTCCCCGCCATTTTTGCTGTATGCGTTACAGCCTGGTTTTAATGATTACCCATGGTTTAAAAGTTACTGCTGCTGGGCAAAGAGAGGATCCGTGGGATCCCAGTGCTGATCTCCCGGAATGACCCACTCAATAGCCGGACGGTCATAAGGGCCTGGCTTTGGTGAGTTGTAGATGGTCACCGTTGTGCCCAGGGCACAGTTGTCATATACCCACTTGGCGTCTCCGGAAAGGAGGCGGACACAGCCGGCTGACTCTGCGATACCCAGATAATTATAGGTCAGCGGATCTAATGTCATGGGGTCCGGACGGCTGTACAGGATGGAGTGAATCAGGAATCCCTTGTAAATACGCGTCGCGTACTGGGTGAAGATTCCGTGGTTCATGTCACGCCAACGGTACTTGGCCGGGGTTTGGAAGGTTCCAATGGGAGTATCCGGTCCGGTAGAGGTAAGATAGGTCTTTACCGGGATGATGAAGCCGTTGGCGCCGTCCTGTGCAAAAATGGTCATACAGTTCATCTGCTTGTTGATGCTGATGAGGAACGGGCCGCTGTTGCCCACAATGGGCTCTAAGTCGGTCAGCAGCTTACCGGTTTCGTCAAAGTAATACTTGAAACCGTCTATGTACTGCCATCCTGTTACAGGCGCATTGTTTACAAAGTAGTAGCGGTCCCTGTCATTCCAGGCCCATCCGGTAAATGGAACGCCGTTGCCGCTGCTGTACGCCACTGCCCCGTCCACAACCTGGATTCCATCCGGGAACGCTGCTTCCAATGGTTTCTCCATGTTGTAGGAAGCGCCTTCCACACCTTTGCCCCAGAGAGAGACCCTGAAGCTGCTCAGCACCTTTCCTGTGCCCATGGTTCCTGCTGTTGCGCTGTTGCGCGCCCAGTTTAACTCTGTCCCGTCGTTCAGGGTAGTGCAGTAGTAAATATCAAATGTGTTGCCCACAAAGCCATTGAAACGCATCTGTATGGCTTCCACCAGGGCACCGTCCTCCCAGACAGTTGTGTGGCCGCCGTTCATGGCCCAGTCGCTCCATCCATGTGCGCTGGTATACGTCCTGTAAAGGATGTCGCCCACGATGTTGTTCAGATAGACGGACATGGAACGGAATCCCTGTTCAGACACCACCGGTGTATCGCCTATTACAGGGTCAGTCCATGTGGTATCCGGACGGAGCACCTGAATCTGAAGAAAAGGCGTATTGGCTGATGCCTGTCTGGCTGCTTCCTCTGCTGCAAACTGGGCTGCCGCGGCTGCCTCAGCATCGGCCTGGGCAGAATCGTCTGCTGCCTGTGCCGCGTTCTGGTCCGTGGCAGCGGAGGACACGCCGTCCGTGCCGGCTGTACCAGCGGCTGCCTCGGTGCTTCCGGCTGCTGTGCCGGCGCCATCAGCCTGTTCTGCCGGGACTGCGTTGGCCGGAGCCACCGCCTGAGGGCCGGAGCCCTGTCCATCTCCACTCTGGCCGTCTAAAGAACCAGGGGAGGTTTGTTCGACTTTTGTGGAAAAAGCCGGACCATAATTAGAATCATCCTGCGCGGCCAATGCGGGTCCGGCCTGACCTAAGACCAGAAGTCCGGACAGAAGGGCTGCGGCAGCACGCTTCGTTAACTTATTCATTCGTAACATCCTCCTGAATTTTATATAGATTACCATACATGTCTTAATCTATCATATTTGGCAGGAAAATTCCAGATGTGATTTACTTTTTACCTGCTATAATGTAAAATTGTAAACAAAATGACCTTAGAAAGACTAGAGAATGTAAGAAACAGGTGCCATAATATGGATTGGAATACAGAAACTGTTAATATTATTTACGCGTCCAATGACGGGTATGCCGGACATCTGGCAGCCTCCCTTTATTCCCTGTTAGACCACAACAGGAACATCCCCCGGATGGCCATATATATCCTGTCCGTGGGAATGAGTGAGGCTTACCTTGAACGGCTGGCCGGTATTGCGGGGAAATTCTGCCGCAGTCTTCATGTGGCTGAGCTGGGAAACCTGAGGGAGCGGTTCGACTATGCTGTGGATACCAGGGGATTTGATATAAGCGCCATGGGGCGCCTCTTTGCCCCCAAGGTGCTGCCGGACAGCGTAAGAAAGGCCCTGTATCTGGACTGCGATACCATTGTGAACGGAAGTATCCGTCCCCTGTATGAGACGGAGCTTGGAAACCATCTGGCCGGCATGGTGATGGAGCCAACGGTTTACAGAGAGATGAAGGAATCCATCGGCATGGAAAAGGATGAGCCTTACTATAATTCCGGAGTCCTGCTTATGGACCTGGAGGCATGGAGAAACCAGGATGTGCTGGGGCAGCTGCTGGAATTTTACAGGGTTCATCAGGGCAGCCTTTTTGCCTGTGACCAGGATACCATAAACGGGGCGCTGAGGGGCAGAATCATGACGCTGCCGGTCCGTTATAATTATTTTACCAACTACCGGTATTTCAGATACAGGACCCTGGTGTCCATGTGCGGTGCATACCGGGCAGTGGGGGAGGACGGATACCGGCAGGCGGGAAAGGCCCCTGTCATCATCCATTATCTGGGAGACGAGAGGCCCTGGATAGCCGGGAACCACAACCATTTCAGAAGGCTCTATGAGTATTATCTGGATAAGACTCCCTGGAAGGGAACCCCAAAGCAGGAGGGAAAGAGGCTGTACATGCACATGTGGTGGGTGTTTAACCACGTAAGCCTTATCTGCCCTGCCTTCCGGCTGTGGATCAGCCGCAGGCTGGGGATGAGGCTGGTGGACAGCCGCAGGAAGCAGAAGGCTTTTGGAAGCGGGAAATGATATGGATAAGATAAGCATGATTATATTGAACTATAATGACTCTTACACCACCCTGTCATTGGTGGATGAGGTTAGGGATTATGAATGTCTGGACTCCGTGGTGGTGGTGGACAATCACTCATCCGATGATTCATGGAAGCGCCTGCAGACACTGAATGGCAGCGGCAAGGTCCACGCGCTCAGGCTGGAGCAAAACGGCGGCTACGGTATGGGAAACCAGGAGGGAATCAATTACGCCGTAAGCTGTCTGGAGGCAGACTATGTAATTATTGCCAACCCGGACATTCATGTGTCCCCCCGCTGTATCCGGCGGGTAAAGGATGCACTGGACAAGACACAGGGCGCGGTGGCTGCCTCGGCCAGGGTGAAGGACCCGATGGGGGGAGAACTGTTTTCTTACTGGACCCTCCTTCCTCTGTGGAAGGATCTGCTGGATACGGGACTGGTTACCAGGCGGCTGTTTAAGGCCATGCTGAATACGCCTTCCTACAGGCTTGGGTATGGGGGGGATGAGGACTGCCGCCTGGTGGATGCGGTTCCCGGGTCCTTTTTTATGTTAAAGACAGGCATTCTCACGCCGGGGGAAATAAAAGAAGTATTTGACAAACACATCTTTTTGTATTATGAAGAAAAGGTGCTGGGACAGAAGTTCAGGAAAATGGGGCTTAAGACCGTGCTGGTTACGGATGAGTCCTATGTCCATGCCCATTCTGTCAGCATTGACAAAAGCTTTAAACGGATCGTGGATAAGCAGAGTCTGCTTCACAGGAGCAAGCTGTACTACTATAAGGAATATCTGGGAACCGGCCCCGCAGGCATGGCAGCGGCAAGGGCTGTATTGGGACTCGTCCTGGCAGAGGTGTGGTTTCTGACCGTGGTGTGCAGGATGCAGTGGTAGGACGGCGCGGTGCATCGGGCATAGAGATGTGCGGCGGCGCGTGAAGGCAGGCAGTGGGAGGCGCAGCGGTGCGTGAAGGCAGGCGGTGAGAGGCGCTGCGGAGTGCGGAGGCAGGCTTTGAGATACAGGGAGGCCTGCAGAAAGGACAAAATGACGTATGAACGGACAGGAAGATAAAGAGAAGGAGATACTGGTCACCCGGTCCTCCCTTCCTTCTTACGAAGAATATATAGAGATGATAAAACCCATATGGGACAGCGCCTGGCTGACGAATATGGGGGATTTCCACAAACAGCTGGAAAAGGAGCTTAAGGAGTACATGGGAATCCGCAACATGGTGCTGTTTGTAAACGGGCACATGGCCCTGGAAATGGCCATCCAGGCCCTGGAGCTGACGGGCGAGGTGATTACCACTCCCTTCAGCTTTGCGTCCACCACCCATGCGATTGTGCGCAATAACCTGACTCCGGTATTCTGCGACATCCGTCCCGAGGATTACACCATGGACCCGGAAAAGATCGAGGCCCTGATTACGGATAAGACCTCGGCTATTATGCCGGTCCATGTGTATGGTAACCTGTGTGATGTGGAGCGGATTGAGGCCATAGCCAGGAAACACGGGCTGCGGGTGATATACGATGCGGCCCATACCTTTGGGGAGCGGTATAAGGGAAAAAGCGTGGCCGAGTTCGGAGACGCCAGTATTTTCAGCTTTCATGCCACCAAGGTGTTTAACTCCATTGAAGGGGGAGCGGTTACCTTCCGGGAGGACTGGATGGAGCACCGTCTGAATTGTCTTAAGAATTTTGGGATTGTGGACCAGGAGCATGTGGTATGGGTAGGCGGGAATGCCAAGATGAATGAATTCCAGGCAGCCATGGGACTGTGCAACCTGCATCATCTGGACCAGGAGATAGACAGGCGCAGGCTGGTGGTGGAACGTTATCTGTCCGGCCTGGCAGGTGTGCCGGGTATCAGGCTGCCTTCCTTTAGGGAAGGGCTTACGCCCAATTATGCCTACTTCCCTGTGCTGTTTGAGGACTTTAAAGCTGACCGGGATCAGGTATACGACTGCCTGGCAGGGCACAGAATATACCCGAGAAAATATTTTTATCCCCTGATTAATGATTTCCAGTGCTACAAGGGCAGATTTTCCTCCAAGGATACGCCGGTGGCAGCCTATGTGGCGGACCGTGTGCTGACGCTTCCGTGCTATGCAGACCTGGAGCTGGAGGATGTGGACCGTATCTGCGGCATCATCAGGGGGATGTAGGAGACGAACATGGATAAGGTACTGCTGGTGATACCGGCTTTTAACGAGGAAAAGAACATAGAGAGGGTGGTGGAGGACCTGGTCAGGGGGTTTCCCCAGCTGGATTATGTGGTGGTGAACGACGGTTCCAGGGACTGCACCGCCAAAATCTGCAGGGAAAAGGGATATAACCTTCTGGACCTGCCGGTGAATCTGGGATTGGCCGGATGTTTCCAGGCCGGTATGAAATACGCCTACAGGAAGGGGTACCGCTACGCCATCCAGTTTGACGGAGACGGACAGCACAGGCCGGAGTACATTGAGGCCATGAGACAGAAGATGGAGGAAGGGTATGACATTGTCATCGGCTCCCGGTTCGTGACGGAGAAAAAGGGATGGTCGGCCAGGATGATTGGGAGCAGGGTCATAGGCAGCGCCATCCGGCTTACCACCGGCACCAGGGTGACGGATCCAACCTCGGGCATGCGCATGTTCAACCGGAAGATGATAGAGGAATTTGCCCTTAACCTGAATTACGGACCGGAGCCGGACACGGTTTCCTTCCTGATCAAACAGGGAGCCAGGGTAGCGGAGCTGCAGGTGACCATTGACGAAAGGACGGAGGGGGAGAGCTATTTAAAACCGCTGACAGCCGTCCACTATATGGCCAGGATGCTGATTTCCATTCTTATGATTCAGAATTTCAGGAAACGCTAGGGTGCGTTTGAAAATTGCTTTCCGGCCATCCCCCGGAGCTTGGAGAATATATGAAGAATCTGACGAAACATTTATTATATAAAGGAACGGATATCGGACGGCAGAACGTGGTCTGGAATATTGCAGGGAGTTTTGTCTATGCATTGGCCAGCATGGTTCTGTCTTTTCTGGTCATACGGGTGGTGGGAGACGGCCAGGGAGGCATCTTTTCCTTCGGATTTTCCACTTTGGGACAGCAGATGTTCATTGTAGCCTATTTTGGTATCCGTCCCTTCCAGATTACGGACGGAACAGGGGAGTATTCCTTTGGGGATTACCTGGAGCACAGGAACATAACATGTATTATGGCCCTGGCGGCAGGGGCTGTGTTCCTCACCTTTATGCACGGCGTGGGGCGTTACCCGGCGGACAAATGCATGATTCTCATTCTGCTTGTCATATACAAGGTAATAGATGGGTATGCTGATGTATATGAGTCGGAATTCCAACGCCAGGGAAGCCTGTATCTTACGGGAAAATCCAACTTTTTCCGTACTCTTTTTTCAGTCAGCGTATTTCTGGTGACGCTGGCGGCGTTTGAACACCTTTTGTTCTCCTGTCTGGCCGCGGTGGCTGCCCAGGCAGCCGGAATCGCTTTGTTTAACCTGGATGTTATCCATGCCCTTCCGTCGGTGGACTGGAACAAGGGGGAAAGAAAGACGGGAAGGCTGTTTAAAAGTACCTTATTCCTGTTTATCTCGGCTTTTCTGGACTTTTATGTGTTCTCAGCTGCCAAGTATGCCATTGACGCCAGGATGAATGACGCTGCGTCCGGATACTTTAACTTGATTTTTATGCCTACCTCTGTTATTTATATGGTAGCCAATTTTGTAATCAGGCCCTTTCTGACCAGGCTTACAGACTTGTGGACCGGAAAGGACTATGACTGCTTTAAAAAGGAACTCATGCGCATCGGCGCCATTATCCTGGGACTAACGGTACTGGCAGTGGGGGCCACTGCTGTTTTGGGAAAATGGGTGCTGTCCGTGATGGAGATGATTCTTGGGAGCGGTTATGAAGGAAGGCTGGTCAGCTATTACGGGGCTTTTATCATCATAGTTCTGGGAGGAGGGTTCTATGCCCTGGCCAACCTGATGTACTATGCCCTTGTGATCATGCGCAGGCAGAAGGCCATATTTACCGTATATCTGGCAGCCGCAGCAGCGGCAGCGGTATTATCCGGCCTTCTGGTATCAAAATTTGGAATCAATGGGGCGGCAGGCTGCTATCTGCTGCTTATGATAGGATTAGTGATAGGTTTCGGCCTGTATACGGCGGGCGCCTATCAGAGTGAGAAAAAGGAGAATGCCGGTAATGGAGGAAGTAACACGTAATACTGAGATAGCGGATGGCCGGGAGAGAAAGCGCGTGCTGCGGGTGGATGTAATCATACCCACCTACAAGCCCGGAAAAAAATTCTCCAGGCTTTTAAAGATGCTTTCCATGCAGACCTATCCCATAGGCAAAATCATTGTCATGAATACAGAGAAGGCCTACTGGAATGATAAGGGCTTTGAGGGCATCGGCAATCTGGAAGTGCATCATCTGTCCAAGGAGGAATTTGACCATGGAGCCACCAGAAACAGGGGGGCGCGCTACAGCAGGGCGGATATCATGGTATTCATGACAGACGACGCGGTTCCGGCCGATGAAAGGCTGATCGAGCACCTGACGGCTGCCTTTGACCAGAGGGGGCCCGGCGGGGAGTCTGTCATCATGGCCTATGCCAGGCAGCTGCCGGATAAGGACTGCGCCATGGCAGAGCGATTTACCCGTTCCTTTAATTATCCGGAGGACAGCTGCATAAAGACCAAGGAGGACCTGGGAAGAATGGGCATCAAGACCTTTTTTGCCTCCAATGTATGCTGTGCCTATGACAGGGAGAAGTTCTGGTTCCAGGGCGGTTTTATCCATAAGACCATATTCAATGAGGATATGATATTTGCAGGGAAGGCAGTGCTCCAGGACGATTATGCCATCGCGTATGTGGCGGAGGCCAGAGTCATTCACTCCCACAATTATGGGTGCGCGGCCCAGTTCCGCCGCAATTTCGACCTGGCTGTGTCCCAGGCAGACCATCCGGAGGTGTTCGCAGGCATTCACTCGGAGGGCGAGGGGATACGTCTGGTCAGGCAGACCGCCCGCTATCTTGTAACCCGCCGCCGCCCATGGCTGGTGCCCGGGCTGATTGTAAAGAGCGGATTCAAATATGCAGGCTACCGTCTGGGCAGGTGTTACCGTTTCATGCCAGTGAAGCTGGCAGCAGCGTGCAGCATGAATAAGGAGTATTGGAAATAACAAAAGAAGGCAGGGGATTCATCCTATGATGACAGTGATATTCAGAGTGATTCTGGTTATAGTCTCTATATTGACTATGGCTTTTATGATGCGGAAGATTCGGCAGGCTAAGGTACAGATCGAGGCGGCGCTGTTCTGGGTTATCATGGCCCTGATTCTGGTGGTGTTCTCACTGTTTCCGGCTGTGGCAGATGCCTGCGCCCATTTGCTGGGAATCTATTCCACGCCTAATTTTCTCTTCCTGTTCATGATTTTCCTGCTGATTGTAAAGGTATTTGGAATGACACTCCAGATGTCCCAGATGGAAAGCAGGCAAAAGGAACTGGTGCAGCGCATTGCACTGGACCAGAAGGACAGGGAGGAGCTGGAGCTTAAGATACAGCGGTTCCTGGAAAAAGCGGAATCAGCCGGAGAGGACGGCAGGGAGGTCACGGGTACAAAGAAAGCTGGCGGGGAGGAAACAGATGGCAGGTAAGAAAGCGGGGAGGAAACAGGAGAGCGGCAGACCGGGAATCAGGCATGATGCCGCGCCGGGAAGGATACTGGGCGGTCATTCTTCTGGTATCTGGCTGGGCGGCTCTTTCGGCGTTCTTGCCCTTGGACTGTGGCATATGACGGATGTCAGGGCCGGTGTCCTTGAAACCGGGGACCGCTTCCTCTACGGATGGTACGGCGGGCTGATGGTCTTTGCGGTGCTGGTACTGGCGGCAGTGGGATATTTATTCCTGGTAAGGCGGGATTATGGCCTGGCGCGGATATTTCCCGCAGCAGCCATGGGAATCGGCCTGATGTATATGGTGGTCCTTCCTCCCCTGTCAGCCCCGGACGAGGTGAGCCATTATATCAGCGCCTACCAGCTTTCAAGCCGCCTGATGGGCAGGACGGCCCGGGCGGAGGACGAGCGGGTATTTATAAGGTCTCAGGATGTATTCATCGAGGATCTGACGGGAGTTATGGATTATGAAGCTGTGGAAAAGGGCGGAAAAACAGCGGTTGTACTGGGGCAGAAGCTGGAGGAGGGCACATACAGGACTATAAAGGAGCGGGGCCTTGGCGGCACTGGTGAGGAGGGCACAGTCATGTCATACCAGATGCCGGTACGGACCACGCCCCTGGCCTATGTTCCCCAGGCCATGGGCATTGCCCTGGCAAGGATGCTGGGACTGGGCGGTCTGGGCCTGTTATTTATGGGACGCCTGTTCAACCTTATGTTTTTTACTGCCATGGGATGTCTCACCATACGAAGGATGCCCTTTGGCAAGGAGGTGGCAGCAGGAGCGGCCCTGCTTCCCATGACCCTCCATCTGGCGGCCTCCTTTTCTTATGATGTGATGATTATAGCCCTCAGCGGATACTTTTCAGCGGTATGCCTTGATTTGGCCTATAAAGCTGAGCGCGTGGAGGTTAGGGATGTGGCTGTACTGGCCCTTGTGATGGCTGTCATGGGGCCCTGCAAGATGGTGTACGGCGTCATAGCCGGTTTCTGTCTCCTGATACCGGTGAGGAAGTTCGGAGGCTGGGGAAAATGGAGCCTGTCGGCTGCATCCGTACTGGGAGCATTTGCCGCGGCCATGGCAGTGGTAAACCACAGGACGGTGTCGCTGTACACCCAGGCTGACCAGGGATATGTAGCCTGGGCCGGGGAAACAGGCTACACCTTCGGACAGCTGCTTCACAGTCCCTTGCTGGTGCTTAAGATGTGTTACAATACCCTGGCCTGGCAGGGGGAACAGCTCTACTCCGGTATGATTGGAGGAGCGCTGGGGAATATGGATGCAGTGCTCAACACCCCCTATGCGGTTATACTGGGTCTGACAGCCATATTGGTGATGCTGGCGCTCAGAAAACCAGGAGAGAGTATTTTTATCCAATGGAAGGGCCGTCTGTGGATATGGTTTCTCTGCCTGGTATGCCTGGGAGCGCTGATGTTCTCCATGCTGCTGGCCTGGACGCCGGTGAGCTCCAATGTCATAAACGGTGTACAGGGAAGATATCTGCTTCCGCTGCTCCCCATGTTCCTTCTCAGCCTTAAAAATGACAAGGTGGTGCGGACGGACTGGGATGACAGGGGACTGCTGTTTGCCATGGCCGCCATGGATATCTACGTGGTGCTGCGCCTGTTCAGCCTTGTATGCCTGAGGGTGTGACAAAGCTGTCCGAAATTGCGGTCCGCAAGTGCATAAGGACTTGCCAGTCAGTGGATAAAGTGATAGAATTGCCAGATGGATGTGGATAACGTCTGCCAAACGGCTGCGGGCCGGTCAGGCGTGTTTGACAATAAAAAAGGAGCGAATGGATTTATGGGAAAGATTAAAGTGACCCCCTGCGACATCAAGGGGCTGTATGTGATTGAACCTGCAGTTTTTAAGGATGAGAGAGGCTATTTTATGGAGACCTACAATCAGAATGATTTTAAGGAAGCAGGTCTCGACATGGTGTTCGTACAGGACAACCAGTCCATGTCCGTCAAGGGCGTACTGAGAGGGCTGCATTTCCAGAAGCAGTATCCCCAGGGCAAGCTGGTAAGGGTGGTGAGAGGTACTGTCTACGATGTGGCGGTGGATCTGCGTTCTGATTCCGAAACCTACGGAAAATGGTTTGGCGTCATTCTTTCCGCAGAGAATAAGAAGCAGTTTTATATACCCGAAGGATTTGCCCATGGATTCCTGGTGCTGTCCGATGAAGCGGAATTCGCTTATAAGTGCACGGACTTCTACCATCCGGGAGACGAGGGCGGCCTGCTGTGGAGCGACCCTGAAATCGGGGTGGACTGGCCCATAGAACCGGACATGCAGCTGATTATATCGGATAAGGACAGAAAGTGGAGCGGCCTCAGGGATACCTTCAAGTTCTGATGAAAAGGAATTTACTTATATGAATTATGTGCTTTCTCTGATGAAAGAGATTATAGGAAAACGGAAGCTTATATGGGATTTGGGCAAGGCTGATTTCCGGAAACGCTTTGTGGGCTCTTACTTTGGGGTGGTGTGGATGTTCATACAGCCTATTGTGACAGTCAGCATCTATGCGGTCGTATTCGGAATGGGCTTTAAATCCCCGCCTCCCATTGAAGGGTTCACTTATGTGGAGTGGCTGGTGCCGGGCATTGTGCCATGGTTCTTTTTCAGTGAATCCGTCAACAGCATTACCAACTGTCTCCAGGAGTATAATTATCTGGTGAAGAAGGTGGTGTTCAAGGTGGAAATACTGCCCATTATCAAGCTGATATCCTGTCTGCTGGTCCATGCCTTTTTTGTGGTCATCATGTTTGGGATGTATCTGATTATAGGCAGGATGCCCTCTGTCATATGGTTCCAGCTGGTGTATTATTCCCTGGCTGCCTCTCTGCTGGCCCTGGGAATCGGATTTTTTACCAGCGCGGTTAATGTGTTCTTTAAGGATATGGCGCAGATCGTGAGCATCTGCCTCCAGTTCGGTATCTGGATGACTCCCATCATGTACCACGAATCCATGTTTACCGGAGCAGGAAAATGGGTGGAAGTGCTGTTCAAGCTGAATCCTTTTTATTATGTGGTGGCCGGGTACAGGGATACCATGCTCACAGGAAACTGGTTCTGGGAACGGCCCACACTGACCCTTTATTACTGGGGCTTTACCGCGGTGGTGCTTTTGCTGGGACTTAAGATGTTCAAGCGTCTCCGTCCCCATTTTTCCGATGTTCTGTAGGATAACAAGGAGCGTTACATGATACAGAAGGTGGAGATTAGCTGGCGCCATAGGGAACAGGAGGGCGCCATTCCCGTAGAGGTGGTCTACTCCAAACGGCGTACCATAGGACTGGAAATCAAGGCAGACGGCCATGTGTATGCCAGAGTGCCGGAGCGCATTCCAAACCAGTACGTGATGGACTTTATAAAGGAGCGCCAGGAATGGATTGTGCAGAAATGGTTCATGATTATGGAGCGGCGCAGGCAGGAGCAGTCCAGGCCGGTCAAAGACTATGAGAAGGACCCTGAGCTGGAGAAGCTTTACCGAAAGAAGGCTAAGATGCAGCTGGAGAACCGGTGCGCCTATTTCGCAAAGCGCATGGAAGTGGATTACAACCGCATTGCCGTGCGGGCCGCCAAGACCCGCTGGGGCAGCTGCAGCGCCCAGGGGAATCTGAACTTCCACTGGAAGCTGGTGCTCATGCCGCCGGAAATACTGGATTATGTGGTGGTTCATGAGCTGGCTCACAGAAAAGAGATGAACCATTCCCAACGGTTCTGGGCTGAGGTGGAGCGGATCCTGCCGGATTACAAGGCCCGGAGAAAGTGGCTGAAGGAGTTTGGAAGCCAGGTTTAGCCGGGAGGCAAAACGGCCTGGTTCCGGTCCTTTTGGGGCAGTTATGCCATGTCCCGTTCCCGTTTCAGATAGACCATGTCCACCAGCTGGATTCCGTCCTCAATGATGGGATGGTCGTAATTGTCGGTAAAGAAGCGCTCCACCCGGTGGGAATCTATAAAACCGCAGGCATGGTAAAAGCCCAGGGAGAGAGGGCTGTCCCCGGTTCCCACATAAAGGGTCCTTAAATCCGGATAATAGGTAAAAACATATTCAATCAGGCGGCGGCCGTATCCCTGTCTATGGAACTGGGGGGCTGTCGCTATATTTTTAAGCTCATATATGCCGGGCCCTTCTTTTGTCACCACGCATTCTGCCCGGACCGTGCCGTCTGTCAGCACAAACATGTCGCCCCGCTCCAGGTAGCGGTCCACCATGTCCTCCTGTTCGTCTGCCAGCAGGAGCAGGTCCAGATACTTCTTTTTGTCCTTTTTTACCTGAATGATTTCCATGATTAATTCCCCTGTTCTTTCATTTTTTTGTGTTTCGGTAAGCTCATTATATCATTGCTGGGAGCATGAGTACAGCGCGCTATTAAACAGGGAGCGCATAAAGGATTGACGCATGTGCCGGAAGGCTGTAAACTGTTGAGTAAAAGGAGGGCGCCGGCATATGAGACCAATCAGTTTTTCAGGCATGGAGGATGCCATAACCGTACAGAAGCCCAATGGAACCCATGTGAACTACCATATCTTTGAGGAATCCGAAATTCACCTGAACCGGATTACACCGGGGAGTGTTCAGGAATGGCATTATCATACCCTTATAGATGAGTGCCTTCTCATAACAAAGGGGGTGCTGACCTGCCGCTGGCTGGAGGATGGGGCGGAGAGGACGAGGAAGGTCCATGAGCAGGAGCTTGTCCGTGTGGGAAGCTCGGTTCACACCTTTGCCAATGAGACGGAGGAGGATGTGGAATTTGTGGTGTTCCGGTTTGTTCCTGACGGCAGGGATAAAAGGGAGACCATAAAGAACGACAAGGTGGTTGTGGACAGGTGACAGGGAGGAGAAACAATATATGGTTAAATGGATTAGGGTGGCTGCGGGTATGGTATTTCTGGCCGCTTTCCTGTGGGGATGCAGTCCGGGGCAGGCAGATGAGCAGACGGCGGAGGAACAGCAGCAGGCTGTGGCCGGACTGGAGGGAAGGGACGTACAGAGGGTGACGCAGACAGGTTCGCCGGAGCCGGAGGGAACGGGAATTGCCGTGGATCCCTCAGGAGCCGTTCTTTCAGAGCGTATTCCCGTACCGTCAGGATTTCAGAGAACAGATGCCGGGGAGGGAAGCTTCCAGGATTATATCAGGTCCTATCCCCTTAAGCCGGACCGGAGCCCGGTGATGCTGTACGACGGCAGTGAAAAGGGAAACCAGACAGCCCATGCAGCGGTATTTGCTCTGCCTGTATTTGACAGTGATTTGCAGCAGTGCGCGGACAGCCTCATGCGTATGTACGGAGAGTACTTGTGGGCCCATGGGGCCGGTGATGAGATTGCATTTCACCTTACCAACGGATTTTTGATGGATTATCCCTCCTGGAGAGAAGGGAACCGCCTGTCAGTGGACGGAAACCAGGTGTCGTGGGTTAAGAAGGCTTCTTATGATGATTCCTATGAGACATTCCTGCTCTACATGAAGTATGTGATGATGTACGCAGGCACCCTTTCCCTGGACAATGAGTGTACAGCCATTGATATAAGCCGGATAAAAGCCGGTGACATGTTCATAAAAGGGGGAAGTCCGGGGCACTGCGTTATGGTGGCGGATGTGGCTGTGAACGGGGATGGAGACATCTGTTTCCTTCTGGCCCAGGGGTATATGCCGGCCCAGGATTTCCACATTCTTAACAATCCACTTCATATGGACGATCCGTGGTATTATGCCTCGGAGCTTTCCTATCCCCTTAAGACGCCGGAGTATGTGTTTCAGGAGGGGAGCTTAAAACGCTGGTATCTCAGTGACTTTTTGTAGGGATTTGGCTGACTGTGGAAAGAGAACAGACTGTGGAAAGAGAACAGTCTGTGGAAAAGGGATGAAACAGAGTACATGCGGCCCGCAGCAGGGACAGCCGGGGAATAACCAGGCGCAAGCAGGAGGAAGTATGAAATGGATTTAAAGAAAATACACCATGTGGCTATTATTGTTTCAGATTATGAGGTGTCCAGAAGATTCTATGTGGAGCTTCTGGGATTTAAAGTGATCCGGGAAAATTACAGGCCGGAAAAAGATGACTATAAGCTGGACCTGGAGCTGGACGGGTGCGAACTGGAGCTGTTTTCAGGGAAGCATAATCCTCCCAGGCCAAGTTATCCTGAAGCCCTGGGACTGAGACACCTGGCTTTCCGGGTGGAGGATATGGATGCTGCCGTGAGGGAGCTCAATGAAAAGGGAGTGGACACAGAGCCTGTCCGCAAGGACCAGTTTACGGGCAGGAGAATGACGTTCTTTCATGATCCCGACGGCCTGCCGCTGGAATTACATGAATGAGGTGAAGGCAGTGCGTCCGGCCCGGATCCGGTCATGGTACAGGGCGGTAATCAGGTTCCACAGGGGAACCAGATACAGGTAAAATGCATAAAACATACATCCCATGGGAGCGCCGATGGCGGCCACTGGCACAGTGCCGGCAATGCCCCAGGGAATCAGGGCTGCAATGAGAATGGCTGTGTCCTCCAGCACGAGGGCCAGCTTTTCCTTTTTGGGGTAAAGCCCGTCGCACATCTGGCAGGTAAGGATGGTGGCCAGGCTCTGGTTGCAGCTGACCGCACAGGAGAGGACCGAGGTCACCAGGACAGTGCCAAAGGGAGTAAGGCGCCGGGCAGACCTTAAAAGGGCATGCTTTACCCCGGACAGCAGGCAGGTGTGTGAAAAGATTCCTGAGTAGGAGGCGGAGATGAGCACGATGATGCCCACCTTTACCATGGAGCGTATGCCGCCACCGTTCAACAGCTGGGCCAGACGCGTCCCGTCCTGGGCCTCATATCCGTTTAGGAAGCAGCGCAGCAGGGACAGGGGGGAGGTTCCCTGGACAAACAGGGCCACTGCGGCACCGGCTGCAATGCTGGCGGCCATGGCATATTTTACATCCACTCGCAACAGGGACAGAACCAGAATCAGGACAGCCGGAAGCATGGCAGCCCAGTGGAGGGAGAAATTTGTCCTGAACAGGTCCAGGAGCTCCCTGTCCGCCGGAGCGCTGGAACCGGAAGCCAGGACCACATAGAGGATGCATGTTACGGCTAAGGGAACCGCGCTGCTGCGGCACATAAGCTTTATGTTCTGATAGATGTCTGTCCGGGTCAGGCTGCATATCAGCTGGGCGCTGGAGGACATGGGGGAGCAGCGGTCCCCGAAAAAGCTTCCGGAGAGGATGGCGCCGCCTGTAAGAAAAGGGCTTAAGTCCGCTGCATTCGATATGAGCATGCATATGACTCCCATGGTACTTGCCGTGCCAAAGGAGGTACCGGTGAGGAAGGACATGGAAGAACACAGGAGGAAGGTGCAGAGCACGAAATACCTGGGATGTATGAATCCTACCGCATAATATAGGATATAGGGAATGGTGCCGCAGATTCGCCACACAGCGGTCAGGCCTCCGATAAATACAAAAATAATAAGGATATTCCGTACCTGGGATATACCCTCCCACAGCATGGAGCCGGTTTCCCTTGCCGAATATCCTTTGGCCAGACAGTAGACGGAAAAACAGAGCAGGCCGAACAACAGGGCATACAGAATCTGTATGCCCGTAACAATGCAGAGTCCCAGACCTGCCAGAAATAATCCAAGTGCAATACATTCCGCTAACATAGAATCCTCCGGGTGTTTTGTTTGATGTACCCATTCGATTCTATATCGGAACCTCTTTAAAGTCAATGATAAGCAGATGCTATATCACGCGCATGGCCAGCTGGCAGGCTGTCTCAGCCAGTCCTGACAGCACCATTACCAGGATGGGATTCATCTTAAAACGTATGAGCAGTATCATGGCGCCGGTGAAAATACATACGGAACGCAGGTTTATGGCTCCCAGGTCAGGGGTAAAGCCCGCCAGTCCCCAGAAGGCAGTGACCAGTATGCTGACGCCCGCTGCCCCAATCATGGCTACCACGGCAGGCCGCAGGGATTTGAGGACACCCTGGATCAGGCTTAAATTCCTGTATTTGAGATAGATCTTTGCAAGAAGGGTAACCAGGATGCAGGACGGCAGCACGCACCCAATGGTCGCCGCCAGGGCCCCTGGTGTTCCTGCTATGCGGGTGCCCACGAAGGTGGCGGCATTGATGGCAATGGGACCGGGGGTCATCTGGGAAATGGTCACAAGGTCTGTAAACTCAGCCAGGTTCAGCCAGCCGTGAAGGGTGACCACCTGGTTCTGGATCAGTGGCATGGCGGCATATCCGCCTCCGAAACTGAATGCGCCAATCTGAAGAAAGCTTAAAAATAGCTGGAAGTAAATCATAGCGCGCCTCCTTCCGTCCCTTTTTTATTATGCCCGGCAGAGAGGGTCCGCACCACACCTATGGCGGCGCACAAAAGAATGATCAGGACTACGTTGACATTGTATACATAATTGGCAATAAAGGCCGCGGCCATAATCAGGACGGATATCCACTGTCTGTCTTTTACGATGCCGCTGCCCATCTCCCAGACCACCTGGGCAATAACAGCTCCCACGCCGGCCTGCATTCCGTTTAACATCCATCCCACAAAAAGGTTGGAGCGGAAGGCGGCGTAGCAGAAGGAAATCAGAGTCAGGATGGTAAACGGCGGAAGGACAGTGGCAATGACCGAAGTCAGTACCCCTGCCCTGCCGGCCAGTTTATAGCCTACCACGATAGCCCCGTTGACAGCGATGGCGCCCGGCGAGGACTGGGCAATGGCCACCAGATCCAACATCTCCTGTTCATCAATCCAGTGGTATTCGTCCACAAATTTCTTCTTCATCAGTGTGACGATGACATATCCGCCACCGAAGGTAAAAGCGCTCAGGTACAGGGTTGAGAGAAAGAGTTTTGCCAGAAGGGAGCCGCGGCTGCCCGCGTGTCCCGGAACCCTGGAGGAAGCATGCTTTTTTGATTTTATGTTAACTACCATGACGGTATCCCCCTTTTAACAGTAGTACATGTAACTATCATCATGTATTTGTTTTTTCTGCTATTACTATACAGCTTGCAAATCCATATGTAAAATACTATAATTAAATAATAATTATAATAGATATATTATATATGTGCCCTATGTCAGATTGCAGGGATGTACCCTCAGTCTGCCATATGCGGTTCAGGAAAAGAGGAACATGACATTTCGCCATCTGAAGATATTTGTTACCGTATGTGAGACAGGGAGCATGACGGCCGCCGCCTCCCAGCTGTTCATCGCCCAGCCGTCCATCAGCCTGGCTATCTCAGAAATGGAAGACTACTACGGGGTAAAGCTGTTTGACCGCATATCCCGCAAGCTGTATCTGACAGAGAACGGCCGCAGGGCCCTCCAGTATGCCAGGCATATCATAGATCTGCTGGATGAGATGGAGCAGGGGGTCCGGGACGTGGACGCCATGGGGCGGCTCAAGGTGGGCACCAGCATTACCATAGGGACCTATCTGCTGCCCGGTTATATCAAGAAGCTGAAACAGCAGTATCCGGCCCTGAAGGTGGAGGCATCCATTGCCAATTCAGGAACCATTGAACAGCAGATACTTGACAATGATATAGATGTGGGAATCATAGAGGGGGTAGCCCACAGCCCTTTTATCCTCAGCGAGAGCTTCGCAGGGGACCGGCTGGTATTCATATGTCCGGCCGGCCATGAATTTGCCGGAAAAACTCTGGAGGAGCTGTCGGAGGTACGGAATCAGGATTTTATTTTACGGGAAAAGGGAAGCGCCGGAAGGGAGATATTTGACGGTATACTGGCCGCGCAGGAGCTGAATGTCCGCCCTATATGGCAGAGCGCCAGCAATCAGGTTATCCTGCAGGGGGTAAAGGCAGGGCTGGGTATTTCCATTCTGCCCTATTTTCTGGTGCGTCAGGATATCCGGGAAGGGGAACTGGCTGAATTCCGGATAAAGGACCTGGCCCTGAACCGGAAGTACTCTGTGATTTACCACAAGAATAAGTTTCTGCCCCGCAGCGCCAGGACACTGATGGAGCTGTGCAAAGAGGGGAACGGGGCAGACAGAATCTGAAAACTATTTCAGGTCAGCAGTTTTTTTAGGCCGGAGACATTTTTTATGGTAATGGTTCCGCGGCCAAGGGCAACCAGGCCCTCTTTTTCAAAATATTTGAGCATGCGGGACACCACCTCCCTGGCAGTGCCCAGGTTCTTGGCTATCTGTTCATGGGTAGTGGAGATCACATCGGAGCCCAGCTTGACATATTCATCTGTCAGGTAAGCGGCCAGACGTTTGTCGAAGCTGGAGAAGAGAAGCTGCCCCATGGACCACATGACGTCGGAGAAACGTTCCGCAGTCTGGCGGTAAATGTAGTTTTCCGCATATATATTTGCCTCCATAAGACGGTGGATGCCGGAGGCACCGGTGATGAGAAGGGTGGAAGCAGCGGTGGACTCGATGAAGATATCAAAGGTGATTTCCTGCATCATACAGGCAGCAGAGAGGGTGCACACCTCACCCGGACCCAGGCGGAACAGGGTGACCTCCCGGCCCTCCTCAGACTGTATATAGGTGCGCAGCTGGCCCGTTAATACGATCAGAATGCCCAGGCATTCCTCAGAACGGCTGTGGACAAAGCTTCCTGGTTCATAATCCCTGATATAGGAGCTGGTTTTAAGCTGCTCCTTCTGGGTATCGGTGAGTTTTTCCCAGAAGGGGTAGCATTTTTTCAGAGTATCTGTGATGTTCGGGCGGCTATGGTTCATGGCGGACGGCTCCTCCTTATAGTTGGGAGTTTAAATACAGGGTGTAATTATATATATTCTTATAGTGTAAACAATTTCCTGTATTTTGTCAAAGGATGAGAGGTATAAAGGGGCCGCGGTATGGGAACGGACTGTCTGCAGGGTCATGAGAGGGATTCATTTGCGCGGGATGAGCTGCAATCGGAAGAACTGCAGCCGGAAGCACCGCAGCCCGAAGAACTGCAGCCGGAGGTCCCGCATCCGGATGCCGCGCCAGGGCACGCTCCCGCCTTTGCCTTGCATATCATCTGGGTCATAGTACCCATGGGGCAGTAGACGCACCAGGAGCGGGGGCGGAACAGGACCATGGTGGCCAAACCTAAAATGGTGGAGGTCAGCATGACGCTGTAGAAGCCAAAGGCAAACTGGGCGGTCCACAGGGGAAGGCCGGTGCCGTGATAGGCGTGCTGCCAGGGCAGGCGGAAGGTCCACAGCACTGTGACTGCCTGCTTTAAGCCGGATGTACCCCTGAACACCAGGTAGGTGTTAAAGAGCATCTGGCAGAACATGACTAAAAAGAATACAAGGAAACCATAGCGGAATGCTTTGGATTTCATCCACCCGGGTATCTCACGGTTGGGCGACAGATGCAGTTTTTTGCCGAGAATGGAAAACAGCTGTCCCCTGCCGCAGTAGCGGTTGCAGTAGAGCTTGGATCCGGTGGCAATGGAGATGGCTAAGGGCACCAGAAAACAAATCAGGCCCAGCCATGCAAACATGATGTTGAAGAATCCCAGAAACAGATACAGCAGGGATGCAATCCAGAGATAATCGTACCAGTGTTTTTTCGCTTTAAGGGCTGGCTTATTCATGGCGGTTTCCTCCTGTCTGGGCAGATTCTGTTTCCTGATGGCTGCGGGGAAGAATGGATATTACGCTGGCCGGACATTCCTTTGCGCAGAGGCCGCATCCCACACAGGCGTCCTGATTGACCACTGCGTAGGAACCCTTAAACACGGAAAGGGCCTGGCGGGGACATACCTTAAGACAGCAGCCGCAGGCCACGCAGGTACCGGCATCCACACGGGCAAGATTCTTGGATAAATGACTCATGATAAAACACCTCATAATTATTTGATGTATCAAAGATATCATAAAACAGGAAAGGTTTCGGTGACCGGGGTCACACAGGACACTGTAACAAAAATACAAAAGGAGCTGGAACATGTATGCCAGGGAAAGGAGAAGTATATAAAATGGACCGCGGGGATTTGATTAAGCAGATAGAGAGCTACTGCCCATATAATGAACAGGAGGAAACAGACCGTCAGATGATTCTGAAATGCCTGAAGGAGGAAGAGGATATATTTGACAGGGGAAACTGCCTGGCTCACATGACAGCCTCGGCGTGGGTGGTGAATCCCGGCCGGACAAAGGTACTGATGGTATATCACAATATATATAAATCCTGGTCATGGCTGGGGGGACACGCGGACAATGAGCAGGACCTGCTGCAGGTGGCTGTGAGGGAGGCAAAGGAGGAAAGCGGGCTTGCCAGGGTACGGCCGGTATCGGAGGATATCTACAGCCTGGAAGTCATGACTGTGGACGGACATGAGAAGCGGGGGGCCTATGTGGGTTCCCACCTGCATTTGAATGTCACCTATCTTCTGGAGGCAGACGAGAACGATGCCCTGTTTTCAAAGGCAGATGAAAACAGCGGGGCAGCCTGGTTCGGCCTGGAGGACTCGCTTAAGGCATCCTCTGAGCCGTGGATACGCCAGCGGATTTATGCCAAGCTCAATGGGAAATTAAAGAAACAGGGATAAGGGATAAAACACAGGCCGGGTCCATCTCAGGAACCGGCCTGCCAAAAAGGGAATGCAAAAATGTGTGATGGCTTATTATTTTAACTTGCTGATTTCCTTATCAACATCAGCTGGTGAAACCAGACCGACTGACTTGGATAACACCTCGCCGCGCTTAAAGTAGATAAGGGTGGGAACACTCATTACCTGGAAACGGGCCGCCAGGTCCATCTCCTCATCAATATCTACTTTATAAAAATGTACATCTGAAAATTTGTCTGCCGCCCGTTCTATGACAGGACCCAGCATCTTACAGGGACCGCACCATGTTGCAAAGAAATCCACAACCACCAGCTCGTCGCCGGCGTTTACAGCCTGCTCAAATTCATCCTTATTTAAATGTTTCAATTCCATAGTTATTACCTCCAGGTTTTCTCTTTTTTGTGTTTTGCTCTATTGATTATAGGATACCACATTTTGTACTTGTGTTATGTGATAAAAGTCACCGAACATTCATTCTTTAATCTTATATATAAGCTTACAATATTAAGCTGTTCTAATATAAATCAGTTTTCTGTTACTGTTTCATAGGGCCAGTCCACAATTCCGCCAAAATCATATACATGTTTGTATCCCAATTCCACCAGCTGGTCCGAAGCGCGTTTGCTGCGGATACCGGTGCGGCAGTGGACCAAAAGCACTGCTTCCGTGTCAGGAAGTTCTACGGGTTTCGTATCACCTATGGACTCCACCGGTACCAGAATGGAGCCGGGAATATGTCCGGCTGCATATTCTTCCGCCGTGCGCACATCCACTACCGTGGCATTGCCCTCGTCCATCATCTGCTTTGCCTCCTCGGCAGTGATTTTATGATATGCCTCCTCGGATGTCTCATCAGCCGGTTCTTCTGCGGGAGACGGAGACGGACTCTGTGTTGAGGCCATGGCTTCCCTGGGGGCGGCGGGGCTGCAGGCGGCTAAGATGGCGCTGCATATAAGGACAGCTGTAAAAATCGTACCTTTCATGTGTTTCCTCCTATTCTGTAATCAAAACTCGTACAGTTCATACTGTAACTATAATATATACAGTTATATATGTCAAGGGGATTCTTAACTTTTTTTGAAAAATATTGTTTGAGGTATAAAAATCCTGCATTCTATGCTATACTTATGCCTAAAGTGGAGAAGTATGCATAGAGATGGAGAATGTTATGTCAGTGAAAGAACAGGACAATAAATATGCCATAGACGTTGCAGAAGTGACCAAGGTATATAGATTATATGAGAAACCCATTGACCGTCTGAAGGAATCCATGAGTATTTCCCATAAGAATTACCACCGGGATTTTTACGCGCTGAACCAGCTGTCCTTCAGGGTAAGAAAGGGAGAGACGGTGGGAATCATCGGCACCAACGGTTCCGGCAAATCCACCATATTAAAAATCATTACCGGGGTCCTTACCCCTACCACCGGGGAGGTAAAGGTGGACGGCAAGATATCGGCTCTGTTAGAGCTGGGTGCCGGATTCAACATGGATTATACAGGGATTGAAAATATATATATGAACGGCACCATGATGGGCTATACGAAAAAGGAGATGGACGCCAAGCTTCAGGATATCCTGGAATTTGCGGAAATCGGGGATTTCGTGTACCAGCCGGTAAAGACTTATTCCAGCGGTATGTTTGTACGGCTGGCTTTTGCGTTGGCCATCAATGTGGACCCGGAAATCCTCATTGTGGACGAGGCCCTTTCCGTCGGCGATGTGTTCTTCCAGTCAAAATGCTACCGCAGAATGGAGGAGATCCGCCAGAAGGGGACAACCATCCTTATGGTGACCCATGATATGGGAAGCATCATCAAATACTGTGACCGGGTGGTGCTGCTGAACAAGGGGGAATTCATCGCAGAAGGCCCTGCCGGCCGAGTGGTGGATATGTATAAGAAGATTCTGGCCGGACAGCTGGACGCCTTAAAGGCGGAATTAGAGCGGGAAAGACAGCAGAGGGAGGCTCTGACAGGGGAAAGCGGGCAGGAAGATACGGGCAGCGGGGAATATACCGGAGCAGGAACCGAAGAAACGGAAACTGACGGGAGCCGGGCTGGAGCAGGAACAAAATCCGGCGATGTGGAAATGTCTGATTTTTCCGGCGGGATGGGATTAGAGGGAAGCCGTCTCATGAAAGACCAGCTGACCATTAATTATGACCGTACAGAATACGGGGACGGCCGGGCCGAGATTGTGGACCTGGGTCTTTTTGACGAGAGGGGAAATATCACCAACCTTCTGTTAAAAGGTGAGATGTTTACCATAAAAGAACGGATTCATTTTAATACAGAGATACAGTCCCCTATTTTTACCTATACTATAAAGGATAAAAAGGGTACGGAGCTTACCGGCACCAACACCATGTTTGAAGGCGCCGAAATCCAGTCTGTGAAGCGCGGGGATGAGTATGTGGTGGAATTCTCCCAGAAAATGACACTCCAGGGCGGGGAGTATCTGCTGAGCATGAGCTGCACCGGATTTGAGCAGGGAGAGCATGTGGTGTACCACCGCCTGTACAACGTGACCAATATTACGGTTATTTCCAATAAAAATACGGTTGGGGTGTATGATATGGAGTCCCAGGTAAAGGCCGGGAAGATAGAGGCCGGTAATGCGGGCCCAACTGTGAACGGAGGATTATAACTTTCCATGAAGGACATCAGTTATGAAATATTAGATTTATTCAGACAATACGGAAGCAGTCTTGAGGGCATCAGGAAGGCCCTGGACAGCCAGTCCGGGCCGGAGGTGCTCCACGCCCTGTCTGACATAAGGGAGAATCTTCTGGAGTGGCTGGATTATACTGGCTGCGGGGAAGTGCTTCAGATTGGTTCAGGCTATGGCGTTCTGACAGGACTGCTGGCCTCCAGGTGCGCCCATGTGGCAGTGATGGACGAAGCAGATGAAAACCTGGCTGTAAATCAGGAGCGCAACAAGATTTACACCAATATCACATATGGCTATAAGGCAGGGGCTGAGGCAGGACAGCCGGAGCCGTCGTTTGACCTTGTGGTTATGGCCGGACTCAGAAAAGGCCAGGAAATACAGGACGCAGCTGCCTTTGGCGCCTCCTTTCTGAAACAGGAAGGCCGTCTGGTCATTGCGTGTGAAAATGCATTGGGGCTCAGGTACCTGGCAGGGGCAGACCATGAGGAAGGCTTCTGTACCAGAAAACAGGCGGAGGAAGCCTGCCGGGAAGCAGGACTTGCCCGGGCGGACTTCTATTATCCGGTGCCCGACCACAGAATGCCCGTATCACTCTACTCAGACCGGTATCTGCCGGGAAAGGGAGACATCACCAGCCCGTCTGTGTCCTATGACGGTCCGCGGTATGCCTGCCTCAATGAAGGGGAGGTATATGACCGTCTGATTGAGGAAAATGACTTTGGCCGGTTTGCCAATTCCTTCCTGATTATTGCATCTAAGGACGGCCGGCAGGAGAAAACCATTTTCGCCAAGTATAACCGTACCAGAAAAGAGGAATTCCGCATCCGCACCACCATGGGGGAACTGGACGGAAAGCGCCGGGTGGAGAAGGCTGCCCTTGAAAGCGCAGGAAGATACCACATCCTTTCCCTGAAAAATAAGTGCCGTCAGTTAAGGCAGCTCAACCCCAGGGTCAGAATCCTGGAGCCGGAGATATCCGCAGACGGCAGCAAGGTGGAGTTTGGTTTCCTGGAAGGCATTACCCTGGCAGAACGTCTGGGCCGGTGCATCCGGGACGGAAGGGCGCCTGTGGAGGAAATTAAGGCAGCGCTTCAGTTTCTTTATGATGTGGCGGAGGATCAGATTGTTCCCTTTGCCGTGACGCCGGAGTTTACCCGGACCTTTGGGCCGGTTCCGGATATAGATGATGTTTCTTATAAAGTAAGCAACATTGACGGGCTCTTTGAGAATCTGATGATTACACAAAAGGACGGGGATGAGAAACTATACTGCCTGGACTATGAATGGGTCTTTGATTTCCCGGTCCCTGCCCGCTTTGTACAGTACCGCAATCTGGCTTATTTCTATTATAAATACCAGGGATTGATGTCATATGCCGGCCTGGAAGAATTTTTACAGGAGTTTGGCATAGGAAGCGAGATGGCGTCTGTGTACGCATCCATGGAGGACGCCTTCCAGTCCTATGTCCACGGGGACGCTGTCCAGGGATACCTGGTGAATTACCAGCAGAAAGTGACGACCCTGTCTGAGCTTAAGGAGACGGACCAGGCTCTCTCCCAGGCAAAGGACCGTATCAGCCAGCTTCAGGCAGAGGTGGAGGAAAAGAACCAGCAGATCCGCAAAGAGCAGGAGGTGCAGCGCCTGACCAATAACCATGTGGCAAATCTGGAAGTGATGATTAAGGACCTGCGCCATGAAATCGACGAGCTGGGCAAGCTGGCAACCTATCTCAACGGGCATGAAGCCCTTGTGTTCAAGGCCCGGCGCAAGCTGGGAGCCCAGGTCAACAAAGCATTTCCAAGGGGCACCCGCAAGCGCAAGATACTCAACTACTGTTTTAACACAGTGAAGCACCCGGCGCGTTACGGAAGGCTGTACGCCACCAAAGAGGGACGCAACCAGATAGAAGGCGATTTTAAGATTGGCGAGGATTATCTCAAATACGGCAGGCTGGTATTCCCCAGGGTACCGGGCAAGGGAGGATATGTGGACTCCGGCAGCGGCGAAACGTGGGACGGCCCAATGGTTTCCATCGTGATTCCCTGTTATAATCAGGTCCACTATACCTATGCATGTCTCCAGTCCATTCTGGAGTTTACAAAGGATGTCACCTACGAGGTCATCATTGCCGATGATGTGTCCACCGATGCAACGGCAGAGCTGGGCCGGTATGCAGAGGGGCTTGTAATCTGCAGAAATGAGACAAATCAGGGGTTCCTGCGCAACTGCAACCAGGCGGCAAAGGCTGCCAGAGGAAAATACATCATGTTCCTCAACAATGACACCAAGGTGACAGAGGGATGGCTCTCTTCCCTGGTGAACCTGATTGAGTCCGATTCCACCATTGGCATGGTGGGTTCCAAGCTGGTGTACCCGGACGGACGCCTGCAGGAAGCAGGAGGCATTATCTGGAGCGACGGTTCCGGCTGGAACTACGGCCGTCTGGATGATCCGGACAAGGCGGAATACAATTATGTAAAGGATGTAGACTATATATCAGGGGCCGCCATCCTTCTGAGCACAGCCCTGTGGAAGCAGATTGGCGGATTTGACCAGCGGTTTGCCCCGGCTTACTGCGAGGATTCGGACCTGGCTTTTGAGGTGAGAAAGGCCGGATACAGGGTTGTATACCAGCCTCTCTCCAAGGTGATCCACTTTGAGGGCGTTTCCAACGGTACAGATGTAAACGGAACCGGCCTGAAACGATACCAGGTGGAAAACAGTGAAAAGCTGAAGGAGAAATGGGCTGAGGAATTCAAAAAGCAGTGCGTCAACACCGGAAATCCCAATCCGTTCAGGGCCAGGGAGCGCAGCCAGGGAAAGAAAATCATCCTGGTGGTGGACCACTATGTGCCTACCTTTGACAGGGACGCGGGATCCAAGACAACCTACCAGTACCTGAAGATGTTTCTGAAAAAGGGCTATGTGGTAAAGTTCCTGGGAGATAATTTCCTTCATGAGGAGCCCTATACCACCACCCTTCTGCAAATGGGAATCGAGGTACTCTATGGAGACACATACGCAGCAGGCATATGGGACTGGTTAAAGACAAATGGAGACGAGATATCATTTGCATACCTGAACCGTCCCCATATTGCCACCAAATATGTGGATTTTATAAAAGATTATACCAATATGAAGGTGATTTACTATGGACACGACCTGCACTTTCTGCGTCTGGGAAGGGAATATGAGCTGACCGGGGATATCAACATCAAGAGGGAGGCGGATTACTGGAAATCCGTGGAGCTGACCATGATGCACAAGGCAGCTGTTTCCTATTATCCTTCCTCTGTGGAAATCAACGCCATACACGCCATTGACGGAAGCATTCCCGCAAAGGCCATTACGGCGTATGTCTATGACACCTTTCTGGATAACATACAGGATGACTTTGCAGAGAGGGAAGGACTGCTGTTTGTAGGCGGTTTCGCCCATCCGCCCAATGCGGATGCAGTGCTGTGGTTTGCCAGAGAAATATTCCCGCTTATACGCAGGGAACTGCCGGATGTGAAATTTTATGTGGCCGGATCCAGGGTGACAGATGAAATCAAGGCCCTGGAGGAGCCGGGCAATGGAATCATTATCAAGGGTTTTGTAAGCGAGGAGGAGCTGGCGCAGCTCTACGGCCATTGCAGGGTAGTGGTGGTGCCGCTCAGATACGGAGCCGGCGTGAAGGGTAAGGTAGTGGAAGCTATATACAACGGAGCGCCCATTGTGACCACATCCACAGGGGCAGAGGGGATTCCCTTTGCGGACACAGTGCTGGAAATAGAGGACCAGGCAGAGCTGTTTGCCGGAAAGACCGTTAAATTATATCAGGACAATGAACGTTTAAACCAGCTTTGCCGCAGAACCCAGGATTATATTAAAAAACACTACAGTCTGGACGGGGCCTGGAAGGTGGTGGAGGGAGACTTTCGTTGATTCTTCAGGGCCGCGTGGGCTGCACAGCCGGCATGTCTGGACAATGCAGCCGCGTTTAAGGCCGATAGTACAGGAGGGAATGTTGAATGCAGGCTATTTTGTTGGCCGGCGGTCTGGGTACCAGGCTTCGCAGTGTGGTGAGCGACCGGCCCAAGCCAATGGCGTTGATTGAAGGGAAGCCTTTTATGGAATATGTGACCCGTGAGCTGGTCCGCCACGGGATTACGGATATTGTCTTTGCCGTGGGATATAAGGGAACTATGGTGGAGGAGCATTTTGGCGATGGGGCGGCTTTCGGGTTCCATGCCGGGTATGCTTATGAGGAAACGCTTCTGGGAACGGCCGGGGCCATAAAGAATGCAGGCAGGTTTATTACAGAGGATCGATTTTATGTGCTGAACGCGGATACATTTTACCAGATTGATTATACCCGGCTCCTGAGACAGCAGGACAGCCAGAATCTGGATATGGCTCTGGTACTGCGCAGGGTGCCTGATGTTTCGCGGTACGGCCAGGCAATTTTGGACCGTGACGGATTCCTGACCGGGTTTAATGAAAAGACAGAGGATGCAAGGGAAGGGACAATCAACGGAGGCATTTACCTTATGAAACAGCAGCTGCTGGATGAGATACCCGAGGGAAAGGTGTCGTTGGAAAATGACATGATCCCCAAGTGGCTGTCAGAGGGAAGGCGCCTGGGAGGCTTTGTCAATGACGGATATTTTATTGACATTGGTATACCGGAGGCGTATTTCCAGTTTCAGGAGGATGTGAGGAATAAAGTGGTCATTTGACAACCTAAACGAAAGACAGAGAGAGGAGACACATATGGTAATCAGAGGAAGGGCGCCTTTAAGGGTCAGCTTTGGAGGCGGCGGTACGGATGTGGCACCATTCTGCGAGGAGCAGGGAGGGGCCATCATCGGAAGCACCATCAATAAATATGCCTACTGTTCCATTGTGCCCAGGGAGGACGACCAGATTGTGGTTCATTCCCTGGACTTTGATATGACAGTGAAATATAATACCAGGGAAAATTATGTGTATGACGGAAAACTGGATTTGGTAACAGCGGCTCTTAATGCCATGGGTATTGACCAGGGCTGCGAAGTGTATCTCCAGTGCGATGCGCCTCCCGGATCCGGCCTTGGGACTTCGTCCACGGTTATGGTTGCTATGCTCACTGCCATGGCCCGCTGGAAGGGAGTGATGATGGATGCCTATGCCCTGGCTGACCTGGCTTATCAGGTGGAGCGCCTGGATTTAAAGATTGACGGCGGGTACCAGGACCAGTACGCGGCTACCTTTGGAGGATTCAATTTTATTGAGTTCCACGGACGCAACAATGTGGTGGTTAATCCTCTGCGCATTAAAAAGGACATCATACATGAGCTCCAGTATAATCTCCTTCTCTGTTATACCGGAAAAATCCATGTCTCTGCCAATATTATCAAGGACCAGGTGCAAAACTATGAGAAAAAGGACGCCTTTGAGGCCATGTGTGAGGTAAAGGCCCTGGCCTATGCCCTGAAGGATGAGCTGTTAAAGGGAAATCTCCACAGTTTCGGTAAGCTTCTGGACTATGGCTGGCAGAGCAAGAAGCGCATGAGCAGCAAGATAACAAATCCCCAGATTGACCAATTATATGATGAGGCCCTGAAGGCAGGCGCCCTGGGAGGCAAACTTCTGGGAGCAGGCGGAGGCGGGTACTTACTCATGTACTGTCCATACAATGTACGCCACAAGGTGGCTGCCCGTATGGAGCAGGCAGGCGGACAGCTGGCGGATTGGAATTTTGAACTGCGGGGCGCCCAGAGCTGGGTGGCGGACGAGTCCAGATGGCAGTATGACCAGGTGAAGGTCCATATGCCTAACGGCGAGTACCGGTTTAACATTTAATGTTAAATTACCGGGCTTGGATTCACACAAGGAATATAACATACAGGATGGATGTGCAATGGATCGAGTTGTTTTTTTGGACCGGGATGGGACTCTGAATGAGGAAGTGCACTATCTGCACAGGACTTCGGACCTTAAGCTCCTTCCTGGAGTGCCGGAGGCGCTGCGGATGTTAAAGGAGGCAGGGTACCGTCTGGTGGTGGTTACCAATCAGGCAGGAGTGGCCAGGGGATATTATGGGGAGGAGGACGTGAAGAGCCTTCATATTTATATGAACCATATCCTGGAGTGCCGGGGGGCGTCCATTGACGCATTTTATTACTGTCCCCATCATCCGGAGCATGGAATCGGCCCATATAAGAAGGAGTGCAGCTGCCGCAAGCCGGGTACCGGTATGTTTGAGGAGGCCGCACAGCGGTTTGAAGTGGATAAGCCTCATTCCTTTATGATAGGAGATAAACTGCTGGATGTGGAGGCCGGGAATAACTACGGCCTCACCACCATTTTGGTGGGAACCGGTTATGGAAGCGGGATTCGCAGCCAGGAGGAGAAGGAAGGGATACCTCCGGTATATGATTTTTACGCGGAGGATCTCGTAAAGGCAGCTCAGTGGATTATTGAGAAAGGACAGGCGGACGTAAGATGAAAGAGATGGAGTATCTGGAGGAACTGACCAGCCGGTATCCGGTTCTGGAGGCAGTAAAGGGCGATGTGCTGGCCGCATATGAAATCCTGCGGGATTGTTACGCAGGCGGCGGCAAGTTGATGATAGCGGGAAATGGCGGAAGCTGCGCGGACAGCGAGCACATTGTGGGTGAGCTGATGAAGGGATTTGTAAAACGCCGCCCGGTGTCCAATGAATTCGCGGCTGCGCTTCAGGAAGCAGACGAAAAGCGGGGGAAAGAGCTGGCATCCTGCCTACAGGGAGGCCTTCCCGCAATTGCCCTTACCGGTCACGCGGGACTGGCCACCGCGTTCTTAAATGATGTAAACGGTGAAATGATTTATGCGCAGCAGCTGTACGGCTATGGAAAAAAGGGAGATGTATTTATGGGTATTTCCACCTCGGGCAATGCTGAGAATGTGATGTATGCCGTTGCCGTGGCAAAGGCGTCCGGCATTAAAACCATTGGCCTTACCGGCAAAAACGGGGGGAAGATGGCGGGAGCCTGCGACTGCTCCATCGTGGTGCCTTCTGATGAGACATTTAAAATCCAGGAGCTGCACCTTCCCATCTATCATACCCTGTGCCTGATGCTGGAGGAACATTTTTATGAGGTATAAGCATGTATTTGCCGTATGCGCCTATAAGGACTCGCCTTATCTGGAGCAGTGCATCCGCTCTCTTAAGGCCCAGACCGTCCCGTCCCATATCATTATCTGCACGTCCACTCCCAGCAGCTATATTGACCGGCTGGCCTGGAAATACGGCCTGCAGGTCTGTGTACGGCAGGGGGAGAGCGGCATAAAGGATGACTGGAATTTTGCATATTCCATGGCGGAGGGCGAGCTGGTTACCATTGCGCACCAGGATGACATGTACCACCGTGATTACAGCGCGAGACTTCTGGCAGCCCATAGGAGATATCCGGATATGACTGTTTTTACAACGGACTATGTGATTGTGAAACAGGGAGCGCTCATCACCGGTGATGCCATGCTCTGGATTAAGCGGATTCTGAGGACGCCCCTGCGGTTTCCGCAGATGAACGACAGGGCCTGGGTAAAGAAGCTGGCCTTTGTCCTGGGCAACCCCATATGCTGTCCGGCCACCACCTATCACAAGGCGGTGCTGGGTGAACCCTTTGTACGCTCAGAGTACAGTTTTGCCCTGGACTGGGACAATCTTGTGAGGCTGGCAGAGGAACCGGGACGTTTTATCTGCGATGAGCGGCCTCTTCTCTATTACCGGGTCCATGAGGATGCCACCACAAAGGCATGTATCAGGGATAACCGCCGGTTTGCGGAGGAGCGGGAAATGTTCTGCCGTTTCTGGCCGGAGCCGGTGGCGGACATTATCATGGGCTTTTATAAGAAGGCTTACGGAGAGTATGAGTAGCGGTTTCCGGGACTGGGAAATTGGTACGAATCAGAAAGAAAAATGCAGGGATAAGGATTTGTTGCATGGAAACTGGTAAAAACGATAAGATACTTGCAATCATCATAGGGGCGGCAGGGCTGGCTGTCCTGGCTGTGACGGTGTTCGGGGTGCTGCTCTGGGGCCCATTGGAGCCGGTGCTTCGGAATACTCGGACCCTTCTTATGATGGCAGAGGTGGTCCTTGTGTTTTTCTGGAACCTGTTCTGTCTGGCCGGCGGGAGAGGGAAAAAGCCAGGGACAGGTTCACACAGGGGTGTCAGGGCTCTGGGACTGGCAGCGGGAATCGTGCTGTTTACCTGGTGCCACCGTATTTTCCTGCCCCTGGCGGTATCCGGCATATATATGGCGGTTCTCATACTGGCAGGGAGACAGCTTCTCCGGCTGTTCTTAGAAGAAAGGCAGCTTTCCGCTCCCATTCCCTTTTTGCAGCGTACATCCATGTGCCTTGTGCTGGGAAGCGCCCTGTGGATGGTTTTGGTATGCCTTGTATCCCTTACGGGACATGGCGGGCTGATGCTGTGGAGGGGACTGGCCGCAGTCATGGCCCTGACGGCCGTGGTCCTGGAAATCCTTTGGGGACGCAGAAACAAACAGGTTTTACCCGGGGCATGGCTGAAGGCTGTGAAGAACAGTGCAGATAAGGGAAGAAGTGAGAGCATGGCCCAGGCCGCCTTACTTGCCTTCATCATTACCATGGTTCTGATTCAGGCGGGCCGCATGAACATTGAACTGGACTATGATTCACTTCACTACGGCCTGCGCTCCGCCTATGTACTGGATAACGGAAAGGGAATTTACGAGAATCTGGGCATGATTAACCTGGTTTATACCTACAGCAAAGGCCTGGAAGTCCTGGTTCTCCCTCTGAGCGGGACTCCAACCTATGGATTTGTCCTGGCCTTTTCTCTGTGGTGTACCGTGGGGATTCTCCTCCTGGCAGCAGATATAGTGGGAAGATACTGCGGGCAGGTAAAAGGAATCCTGGCAGCAGCCATCCTTGCCGCTATTCCGGGAATCATGAATATGGCGGCCACTGCAAAAAGCGATAATATTACGCTGCTGCACCAGCTCATCATTTATGACTTTATCTGCTTCGCACTTTGGGATGGGGAACAGGGGAAGAAAAGCAGTTCTGCCAAAAATATACCCTGGCTTTCCATGGCTGTCAGCACCTACCTGCTGACCCTGGTGTATAAGCCAACGGCCCTGGTGTTTTCAACGGCTCTGGGCGGAGTGGCCCTTGTGTGTCTGTTTCTTACCCGCCGTTTAAGGGTTGGAGACAGGAGAGGCTTTTGCCTCCTTCTGATACCGGGAGCAGCGGCGGCCGGATTGTGGTACCGCACATGGCTTCTTACCGGCGTGCCTGTTACATCCATATTTGCCGGATTTTTTGAGAAGGCGGGATGCAGGGTGAAATATCCTTACACCTTTAACCATGTGATTGGAGATCCGTCTGCCCTGACTGCGGGAGAAAAATGTTCGCGGCTGTGGTCGCGGGTATGGGGAATCCTGTTTGCCCCTGTAACAGAGGATATGGCCCATGTAATCATTGCATGGGGTACCGGAATTGTGACGGTTTTTCTTGTCATCTGGCTTGCTGTTTCCTGGAAGGCGGGGAGACGGGGCCTCCGGCATCCCCTGAATCTCTTTGACTGTATCCTGATTCCGGTTCTGGCCCTTGGTTCCCTGGCAAGCATCTATACTCTGTATCAGGTGGACGGGAATTATTTCATCCTGTTTTATGCTGTTCTGGTTATCAGCGCGCTGAGAATGGGATGGGGGCAGAACTGGGGACCCGCAGTCAGACGGTCCCTGTCTCTGGTGCTGGTTTTATTTTTTGCAGTGAATACAGCGGTGACCTGTACCACTGGCTGGGCCGGAGTGCCGGGCTTTACGCCTGTGAGCCTGCGTCATATGGGCTATTACGACCACCGCAGGGAAATGCTGGACAGAAGGGCCGGAGAGGGCAGCCTTACCCTTTCCTGTATGTTTACACCCAGGAGCCGTGTCCTTGCATTCGGGAGGCATCCCAGGGTCCTGGATCTGCCGTGCAGCGTCCAGAGCTACTACGATGTGACCGGAAGCGGAGGAAATGTATACCTGGTAAAGCGGCTGGCATACTTTGAGGAGTTTCTGAGATATGCCGGTACGGAGTATTTCTTCGTGGAAGCCGGATACCTGGCAGGACAGGACAGGGCCCTGCAGATGATTGAGGATATGATTGCGGAGGGAAGCCTTTCTGATATTCACTATGAATGGGGAAATATGACGGCCAGGGTTACGCTTGACGCCGGACCGCCGGATGATTCCCAACAGGCCCTTGAGGAGTTCAGGGAAAACTACAGCATGACGGAACTTGATTGACAGCCAGAAGGAGGCGCTTACATTGGAGGCAAAAGAGAGTACGAGAACCAGGATTGGGTTCTCCAGGATGGAAAAGAAATATGAGTGGAAGGACCATGTAATATTCATGGGTATTCTGCTTGCCATGGCAGTGTGGGTCAACAGAGGAATTGAAATAAAGGGGTTATATATGGATGACCTGTACTTCTGGTCCTGCTACGGGGAGCAGAGTTTCCTTCAGTATGTGTTTCCGGTGGGCAGCACCCGGTTCCGCTTTCTGTATTATCTGGCCGCCTGGCTGGAGATGGCAGTGGTCAGGAATCATGTGGGTTGGTTCGTGCCCTTTAACATCCTGTTAAACGCAGCCGTGTCCTGGAGCATATATTTCATCGGCCGAAGGCTGTCCAGGGCAAAGGGAATCGGCTTTCTGTGCGGCTCCATGTTTTTAATCAGCCGCATGGCCTATTACCAGATTGGACAGGTGCTGGGGCTTATGGAAACCATGGCCCTGTGGATGGCTGTTATGATTCTCTGGTATTTGTTCCGGTATCTCAATGAGAAGGACAGCCATGTATACTTCTACCTTTCCTGTGTGCTCTATTTTGGGGTATGCTTTGTACATGAACGCTATATGGCTCTGTTTCCTCTGCTTCTTCTGGTCCTGCTGTTTAAGAGGAGCAGGAAGCTGTGGGAATGGGGAGCCGGTTTCTTATCCTTCCTTCTGGTCCAAATCATTCGCGCCTTTACCATAGGGAGTATTCTGCCGGCAGGCACAGGGGGCACCCAGGTGGCAGATACCTTCAGCCTGGCGGACACCTTCAAATACGCCCTGAGCCAGATTGCCTATGTGTTCGGCATCAATGCAGGACCGGAACATCTCAATGGCTGCCCATGGGGGCAGAGTCCCCTGGCCATAAAGGGACTGGTGCTCCTGGCGGATGCCTGCATCGCGGTTATTGTTCTGGCATTCCTGGTGAAGCTTGTAAGGGAGAAGCGGAAGGAGTACCGTGTTCAGATGCTGAAGAACAGCACTCTGTTCATCCTGTTTACCGGGCTGTGTATTGCGTCCTCCAGCGTCACCATACGGGTGGAGATGCGCTGGGTGTATGTATCCCTGGTATCCGCCCTTTTATTCCTGGCTTATATGTACGGGGAACTGACAGAGGGAGTAAAGCCGGAGCTGTATCTGAAACGGCTTTGGCCATGGGGGGCAGCCTTTGCCTGCTATGTGGTATTCATGCTTCCGGTGGAGCTGTATTACCGGGCAGACTATCCCAAGCTGTATCTCTGGCCCAACCAGCTGCGGTATAATTCGCTGGCCGAGGAGACCTACGGAAGATATGGGGACGGCATATTCGGCAAAACCATTTACATCATAGGCGACAGCTATGAGATGAGCGATTTCACGGCCAGAACCTTTTTCAAGGTGTTTGACAGGGAACGGTCAGCAGAAGGAACCAGGGTGGAGTTCATAGAAAATATCCGGGATATCGGTCTGGTGGATGACAGGATGCTGGTTCTGCGGGAAGACCCGGATCATGAGGGATTCCAGGATATCACGGAGATTGTAAGGGAAATGAAGCTCCAGGTGGATTACGGCTACTACAGCGACGGCTGGATGGATGAACATGCCAGCCTGACGGTCATGGCCGGTGAGACAGGCGTGATTGACCTGGAGGTGGTATATCCGGGAATCATGAGCGGCGGCGAGGCTGTCAGGATTACAATGGATAAGGAGGAGCCGCGTTATCTGCCGGTGCGGTCCAATGTTGTAAATACAACCATTCAGGCCGAGCCGTGGCAGATGGTGCACCTGACCTTTGAATATAATTTCTTTATGCAGAATGCCCAGGAACAAAGGGGAGAGGACCGGCTGGCGGCGATAGTGCATCTGACGGTCAGATAAGAACCGGCTACCGGGAAAGACATAGAGGATGAGAAAGGAGCAGAATAACCATGAAAGCAGAACGAAACAGGAAAATCATATATTGGCTTCTTCCGCTTGCAGGCATCTTATTCTGCCTTTGGTATGTGAAAAGCGCCACCTGCGATGTGGTGTACTCAGATTACATCCGGCTGGTGAACAGCTATCTGCCGGATGTATGGAATCCGGAGAAATTTTTTGTTCCGGATGTCCTGACACGCATCCCAATTAATTATCTCTGCCGGATCGTCAATGTGGAGTTATTCGGCTTTACCATAACCCTGGAACGTGTTCTGGGAGTGGTGAGCCTGGGGCTGGCCGGCTGGGTATTTGCCGCTTACTGCAGGAGCAGGAAAATCGGATGCCTCTGGTTTGCGCTGCTGATGGCAGTGATGTTCAGCCTGAATAAATGGGAAATGCTTACCAATGGAAGCGGATGGTCCCATTTCTTTGCCTTTGCCTGCTTCTACTACCATGAGCTGGTCCTGGACCGGGTGTGGGCAGGAGAGGAAAAAAGACGGGACCGGTTAAAGCTGCTGGTACTGCCGTGGCTTATTATACTGGGTACTGCCGGCCCGTATTGTGCGGTCTATGCCGCCACGCTGCTGCTTTCTTATGGGTTCTGCATGGTGATGGACCGTAGGAAGCGTAAGGACTGCCAGGGCAGAAAGGGACAGGGGTCCTGGGATATGCGGTATCTGGCCTATATGGCCTGCGCCCTGCTGCCCCTTCTTCTGTATATGCTGAGCAATTCCATGGCTGTGGAGGAACATGCGGGAGCCACAGGACGTTCCCTGGGCACGATACTGGCTGAAAATCCCACATTCCCCATCCGTTTTCTGTTAAAGTCCTTTGCGGGCGTTCTGGTGGGAGGGGAGGAACTGGAACGTTTCATGTTAAACGGCCTTCTCAGCAACCGGATGTGTTATGCTCTGGGCCTGTTTGTGGTCTGCGGCTATCTGATGGCCTTATGGATTAATTTCCGGTTCCGCCTGTATGAGAGGACCATTATGCCTCTGATGCTTCTGGCGGGAGGCGGGATGAACCATGTAATCATTTTTATTTCCAGATATATATTTGAGAAAGAAAGTTATGCGTTAAGTTCCCGCTATGCCCTGCAGTTTCAGGTGGGAATATTGGGAATTATACTTACCTTTGCCCTGGCGTGGCAGATGAAGGAGAGGACAAACAGAGGATACCGGTGGGGCATGGCTCTATTCTGCCTTGCAATCCTTATGGGAAATGGTTATACTACTTATCGTGAGATCCAGAAAGCGCCCAGCAGGGAGGAAAGCTTTGAGAGAAAGGCCCGGCTGGCCCTGGAGGTCCCCGGAATGAGCCGTGAGGAGCTAAAGGACAGGGGAGAAGAACTGGAGACAGAGTTTGAATACCGCAAAGGACTGGACAAGATACAGAACGCGTTCCGGATACTGGAAGAGAACAAGCTGAATGTGTTCCGGGAGTAGAATGCGGGCAGGATGGAATTTGAGCAGGATGAAATGCAGGCAGGAAAGAATGTGGGCAGGATGGAATGTAAGCAGGAGAGAATGTGGGCAGGATGAAATGCAGGCAGGAACGAGTGCGGACAGGATGGAATGCAGGCAGGAAAGAATGCAGGCGGAATAGAATGCGGCTGGAATACAATGCGCCGGAAATACAATGGAGGACAGAGATGAAGGTAGTAATATTAGCAGGAGGACTTGGTACCAGAATCAGCGAGGAGAGCCATCTGAAACCAAAGCCCATGATAGAAATTGGGGGGAAACCCATATTGTGGCATATCATGAAGTATTATTCGGAATTCGGATTCCACGAATTCATTATCTGTCTGGGCTATAAGCAGTATGTGGTGAAGGAATTTTTCGCAGACTATTTCCTTCACACCTCAGATGTAACATTTGATCTGGCTAACAATAAGATGGAAGTCCACAATAACTATTCCGAGCCGTGGAAGGTAACGTTGGTGGACACCGGACTCAACACCATGACAGGCGGGCGTGTAAAGCGTATCCAGCCTTTTGTGGGGGATGAGCCTTTTATGCTGACCTATGGGGACGGCGTGTCAACCGTGGATTTGGATGAACTGGTGCGTTTCCATCAATCCCATGGCAGGACAGCTACCATCACAACAGTCAACATCGGACAGATGAAGGGCGTTCTGGATATTGACGAAAATGATACGGTTCTCTCCTTCCGGGAAAAGGAGGATAATGACGGTGCCCTGATTAACGGCGGGTTCATGGTGATGAATCCTGAGATATTTAATTATCTGGAAGGGGATTCCACTGTGTTCGAGCAGGGACCTATGCAGAAACTGGCGGCGGAGGGACAGCTTAAATCCTTCTACCACAGCGGATTCTGGCAGTGCATGGATACACAGCGTGAGATGAATAAGCTGGAGGGATTGTGGCAGTCGGGCAGGGCGCCTTGGAAGATTTGGTAGAGGAGGGACGTGGGGATTCGCGGTGGGGTCCGCATGGTTCCAGGCATGCTCCCTGATGAAACACGCTCTCGCTCGGTTTACACGCAGCGGTACTAAGACGCGTGAAAGACCGCGCCTAAGTGCCGGCGTGTAAAATGGTTTCAGCAGGAAGCACGTCTGGAACCATGCTGGGCTTCCTCGAATGCCGTAGGAAGAAGATGCTGAGGGGAGTTGTGTGCGGCAGGTGGTGAGCGGCACGTGGTAGGCGGTGAGCGGCAGGTGGCGTGCGGTAGGCGGTAAGTGGTGCGCAGCAGATGGTGAGCGGCAGGTGGTTCGGAAGGTTTTATTGGATGGGAGGATTTTTTTATGAAGATGAAGGAATTGATGGATTTTTATAGAGATAAAAGGGTGCTTGTGACGGGGCATACCGGGTTTAAGGGGGCTTGGCTTTGCAGGATTCTGACGCTTGCCGGGGCTCAGGTGACGGGGTATTCCCTGGAACCGCCTACGGATCCCAGCCTGTTTGAGATTGCCGGTCTGGAGGATGTGATGGACAGCGTGATAGGAGATATCCGGAATCTACAGGGGCTTAAGGATGTGTTTGAACGGGTGAGGCCGGAGGTGGTGTTTCATCTGGCGGCCCAGCCCATTGTCAGGGATTCTTATAAGAATCCGGTGTATACCTATGAGACAAATGTCATGGGGACTGTGAACGTGATGGAGTGCGTCAGACTGACGGACAGTGTGCGCTCTTTTCTCAATGTGACCACAGATAAGGTGTATGAGAACCGGGAGTGGGAGTATGGGTACAGGGAATGCGATCCTCTGGATGGATACGATCCCTATTCCAACAGTAAGTCCTGTTCCGAGCTGGTAACCCACAGCTATCAGAAATCATTTTTTGGTGACGGGCGGTGTGCTGTCTCCACCTCAAGGGCAGGCAATGTCATTGGGGGCGGCGATTTTGCCAACGACAGGATTATTCCTGACTGTATCAGGGCAGCTGCAACAGGGAAAGATATCATTGTAAGGAATCCCCATTCCACCAGGCCCTACCAGCTGGTGCTGGAGCCGCTGGCCGTGTATCTTACCATTGCCATGAGGCAGTATGAGGATGGACGGTACCAGGGGTATTATAATGTGGGGCCTGACGATAAGGACTGCGTGACCACAGGATGCCTGGTGGATATGTTCTGCCGGCTCTGGGGCGGGGATGTAAAGTGGGTGAATCAGTATGACGGAGGCCCTCATGAGGCCAATTTCCTGAAGCTGGATTGTTCCAGAATAAAGTCGGTATTTGGCTGGCGCCCCAGATATGGGGTGGAGGAAGCTGTTGAAAAGACAGTAGAGTGGTCCAGGGCTTATCTGGACGGTGAGGATATGCTGGAGGTTATGGACCGGCAGATAACAGAATTTTTTTCGTAAAGAGGAGAAATGAACATGGCATTTGAACATAAGACAGAGACAGAAGCAAGGCAGCAGATTCTGGACATGGTGGCCGAATACTGCGACACCTATCACAATAAAAAGGGGCCTTTTCAGGAGGGTGACCGCATTCCCTACGCTTCCAGGGTCTATGACCATAAGGAGATGGTAAACCTGGTAGACAGCTCACTGGAATTCTGGCTTACCTCCGGCAGATACACCGATGAATTTGAGAAGAAGCTGGCAGACTATCTGGGCGTGCGTTTCTGCTCCCTGGTGAACTCCGGTTCCTCCGCCAATCTGGTGGCCTTCATGACGCTGACATCCCCTTTGCTGGGGGAGCGCAGGGTAAAAAGGGGAGATGAAATCATCACGGTTGCCTGCGGGTTTCCAACCACGGTGGCCCCTGCTATCCAGTTTGGCGCAGTGCCGGTGTTCGTGGATGTGACGATTCCCCAGTATAACATTGATGCGGAAAAGCTGGAGGAGGCCCTGTCTGAAAAGACCAAGGCAGTGATGATTGCCCATACCCTTGGAAATCCTTTCGATTTGAGGGCAGTAAAGGCGTTCTGTGAGAAGCATGGCCTGTGGCTGGTGGAGGACAACTGCGACGCTTTGGGTACCCAGTATACCATGGAAGAGGACGGAAAGGAAGTGACCCGGTTTACAGGTACTATCGGTGACATCGGCACATCCAGCTTCTATCCGCCCCACCACATGACCATGGGCGAGGGAGGCGCTGTCTATACGGACAATCCCCTTCTCAATAAAGTCATCCGCTCCTTCCGCGACTGGGGCCGCGACTGCGTATGCCCCTCAGGCCGCGACAATATGTGCGGACACAGGTTTGACAGACAGTTCGGGGAGCTTCCTCTGGGGTATGACCACAAATACGTGTATTCCCATCTCGGATATAACCTGAAGGCAACGGACATGCAGGCCGCCATTGGATGCGCCCAGCTGGATAAATTCCCATCCTTTGTGGAGCGGCGCCGTCACAATTTCGACCGCCTGAAGGCAGGACTTGAGGGAACAGAGAAACAGCTGATTCTTCCGGAAGCCTGCCCGCATTCCAGGCCCAGCTGGTTCGGTTTCCTGATTACGTGCAGGGAAGGCGTGGAGCGGAATAAGGTGGTCCGGTATATGGAGAAAAAGGGCGTGCAGACCAGAATGCTGTTTGCAGGCAATCTGACAAAGCATCCCTGCTTTGATGAAATGCGGGCAGCAGGCCGGGGATACCGTATTGTGGGCAGCCTGGACAACACGGACCGCATTATGGCCGACACATTCTGGGTGGGTGTGTATCCGGGAATGACAGATGAGATGATCGACTATATGGCCAGGACTATTAAGGAAGCAGTGGAGTGCGCATAGGGACTCTGCGGGAACCGATTAGGCACCGTGCCGTAAACACGGCAGGAATAAAGGGCAGGAGCGCTGATTATGATGAAAACCTATGATATGAGCCGGGTCCATGAGGCTAACTTGACTATATTAAAAGAGATAGACCGGATTTGCCGCAAGTATAATATCCGCTACATGCTGGACGCGGGTACCCTTATAGGCGCTGTACGCCATAAGGGGTTCATCCCCTGGGATGATGACGCGGATGTGGCGTTTACCAGGAACCAGTATGAGGCGTTTATGAAGGTGGCTCCAAGGGAGCTGCCGGATACCATGGAGCTGCTGGAGCCGGACAGTTACAGGGGCGGAAAGGCATTTTATGATTTTACCCCCAGAATTATTTACAAAAAAAGTAAATGCCATGAGGACAGCCCGGAAATGCAGTATTATGAGGGAAAGCTGAATCATATATGGGTGGATCTGTTCATTCTGGACAAACTTCCTGCCTCCAGGGCAGGGGCGGAATTTACCCGTTTCCTGCACAAGGCAGTGTATGGCATGGCCATGGGGCACAGGTATAAACTGGATTTTGGCAAATACAGCCTGATTCACAAGATATTCGTGGGAGGGCTGGCTGCTGCAGGCCGCCTGGTGCCCATGAAGCTTATCTTTGCCATGCAGAAGGCGGCTGCCCTGAAGGACAGGCACAGCAAGGGGAGTCTGCGCTATTACAGTAACTATCAGCCGGATTATCTGTATGTGACTGTGGATAAATCCTGCTGCGACCAGGTGGAGGACTGGGATTTTGAGGATACACGCCTGATGATACCTAAGGGATGGCATCAGATACTGACAGAGGTGTATGGCAATTACATGGAAATGCCGCCGGAGGACAAACGGGTGCCCACCCACTCCAGCCAGCAAATCCGTATTTTCGATTAGAGCGTGCCGGAGCGGGGGTCGGACACGCACTGGGGGGATGAGGACAGAGAGATTGGCAGCATATGTAAACATGCCCCAGGAAAGGATTACAGACAAAAGAGATGGACAGATTGTTATCAGTTGTGGTATCGGTCTACAACGAAGAAAAGGCATTGGAAGAATTTTACAGGGAAACCACAAAGGTGTTGGAACAAATCAGCTGGGATTATGAGCTGCTTTTCGTCAATGACGGCAGCAGGGATGGAAGCCAGGACATACTGGACCGTCTGGCTGCATCTGATTCAAGGGTCAGGGTGATAAGCTTTTCCAGGAATTTTGGACATGAGGCGGCCATGATAGCGGGGCTGGACTACAGCAGGGGAGACGGCATCATCTGTATGGACGCGGACCTGCAGCATCCCCCGGAATGTATACCGGATATTCTGGCTAAGTTTGAGGAAGGATATCAGGTCATCAACATGGTCCGCACCAAAAACAGAACGGCAGGGCTGGTGAAGAACATCACCTCCTCCGGCTTTTACTGGCTTATCAACCGGATTTCAGATGTACACTTTGAGGCAAATGCCTCTGACTTTTTTGCAGTCTCGCGCCATGTGGCCCAGGTGCTGAAGAACAGCTACAGGGAGAAGGTGCGTTTTCTCAGAGGCTATGTGCAGAACGTAGGCTTTAAGAAAACCGCCATTGAGTATGAAGCAAGGGCCCGTGTGGCAGGGGAGAGTAAGTACAGCATCAAGAAGCTGTTTGTGTTTTCCATCAATACAATCCTGTGCTTTTCCAACATGCCCCTGAAGCTTGGTATCTACGCAGGTATATTCTCGGCCCTACTGGGTTTGGCTGTCATGATATACACGCTCTGCACCAGAAAAGGTGCTCCCAGCGGCTATGCCACCATTGTTGTGTTGATTTGCTTTATGTTTGCCATGATGTTTGTGATTATCGGCATCATCGGTGAGTATATTGCGATTCTGTTTACGGAACTGAAGGACAGGCCGGTTTATATTGTGGATCGGACGGAGAATATAGTTCAGGGAGAGAACGCGGATTAGAATAAATAACGACATGAATAGGACCGCTGCGGCTGTGTGCTTAACACTGTGATATGCCGCGGCGGTCTTTTTTAATGCACCGTTATACTAATTCCATGTCAATTCCCATACTTTCAAGCCGTTCCACATATTCCCCATCCAGTTCTTTTCCTACGATGATACGATGGATGCAGTCCAGCTGGCTGATATTAATGAAGGCACTGGCCTGGAATTTGGTGTGGTCGCAGAGAAGAATAACCTCTTTGCCGGACTTGATATATTGCTTTTTTATATTTGTATCATCAGTTATATAACTGAGCAGGCCTTGTTCCATGTCAACGGCATCAATGGAAAGAAATGTTTTGTTGACAGAGATGCTTCCCAGCATTTTTTCAGCAAAATAGCCGTAGGTGGAATTGAACCCTTTTCTGACCACTCCGCCCACCATCAACAGAGTAGCATTGGGGAATATACTCACCTCAGAAGCAATGTGCAAATCATTGGTGACCACAGTCAGGTCAGGTATGTCATTGACAAGCTTTGCAAGCTCCAGTACAGTGGTTCCGGAATCCAGAATGATTTTCTCGCCCGGACTGATATGTTCCCTGGCAGCTTTGGCAATGCGGGCCTTTTCATCTGCATTGGATTCCTTCTTTTTTACAAAAGAGGGCTCCAGGGATGTGTGGTTTGCAGACATGGCACCGCCCCGGGTCTTTTGAATCAGTCCCTGGCAGGACAGCTCTTCTATATCCCTTCTGGCGGTTGCCTTGGATATATTCAGCTGACGCATCAGTTCCTCTGATGTCACTATTTTTTCTTTGTTGGTTATATCAACAATCGCCTGAAGGCGTTCTGCTTTCAACATGACAATTCTCCTTGATTCCTACTTATAAAAAACCTCTAATGCCTGAATCGCCTTTTTAAATTTCTCATACTTTTCTTTATAAAATACGGCCTTGGAAGAATCAGGGATGTATGTCCGGGACAAATGACACATCTTCTTCACGGCGCTATGAAAGTCCGGATAATATTCACAGGCAACCGAAGCGCAGATGGCAGCGCCTAAGGCCCCGCGTTCCTTTCCTTCCATTACCTGTATGGGAAGCTGAAGGATATCAGCCAGTATCTGGGTCCATACAGGTGAATTGGTGATGCCTCCTGATAAACGGATTTGCTTTTGGGGATGTATGGTGCCGGTCAATTTCTCAATGTGGTAGCAGGAGGAAAAAAGGATTCCCTCATAAATGGCCAGAAGAATATCCATAGGGGAATGACTGCTGTCGAGGTTGAGAAAAGCGCCTTTGGCATCAGGAACAGAATTGGAGGCAAAAAGGTACGGCATAAACAGGATATCAGTCTGCTTTAATCCTGACTCAAGGATTGACTTATTGCAGTAGTCATATAATTCACGGCGTTCCAGGCCTGGATACATCCGGCTCAGAAAGTGATCGGCGTACCAGTCAAAATTACTGGCAGATGTAGGGCTTGATTCTTCAATTATATAATAATCTGGTAAAAAAGCAATGGTGTTGCCGTTTTTTCCAATGCATTCTTCCAGGTCATCGGTCAAATATTCATTGATGGACCAGGTCCCGGTTATGAGGCACAGACAACTGGAATCCAGGATACCGCTGGCCAGACAGCAGGAGTCCACATCGTATAATCCGGCTGCTACCGGTATGCCTTCCGGAAGACCACATTGAATGGCTGCCTGGGAAGTGACGAAACCGCCTGTTTCAAAGGATTGGAGTATAGGAACGCAGGTCAGGCGGAAATACTCACGAATATCAAGAAGTTCAAAGATTTCCGGGTCAAATTGTTTATCGCGTATATTAAAGAGGTTGGTGCAGGATGCGTCCGTATAATCGGTAGCAAGCATGCCGGTCAGACAATAACGGATGTAATCCTTGATGCATACCATGTGACAGGCTTGTTTAAGCAAATCCGGCTGGTGTTTTTTTAGCCAGGGAAGCAGCATGGCCTGTTGTCCGGCCCAAAGATTTTGCAGGGTCAGCTGGTACAGCCTGCTGTTGATGCTGTTTTTTGAATATTCGCCCAGAAGTGATTGGGCGCGGGTATCTGTGGACACGATAAAAGGAGCAATGGGGGAATTTGCGCTGTCTAAAAGTCCAAGACCTCCGCCATAGCCGCAGACAGAAACACCTTTAATGTTCTGGGCACAAATCTGTGCCTTTCCGATAGCATCACGTATGACCTGGCAGTTACCTCTCCAGACAGCATGGGGATCCCGTTCTGTCCAGCCGGGATTTGGATGGTCCATGGGAATCTGGACCTGGGACACGGACAATTCCCTGCCATTTTCATTAAATACGGCTGCCTTGATAGCAGAGCCGCCGTTGTCTATTCCGATAAAGTATGCATGTTTTTTCAAGCGCGGACCTCCTTTGGATGGATTTTTAAAATAGTAAGGGCATCTTCTGATTAAAAGATGCCCTTAGTATACCATAGACTATGTTTACGTAGTATTCCTGATTTTGGACGCGTCTTAAAATTCATTCCCGCCATCTGCGCGCCCTAGAGGGTTGCCCGGTATTCCTTGACTTTATCCATAAATTCTTTAACCCGCTTTACATCTACGGCATTTTCAAAGACACCGTCATATTTAAAGGTAGTTGCACACACTGCTCCATCGGCAACGGACAGCTGTCTTGTGATGTTATTCACATTACATCCGGTATTACAAAGGATAGGGGTGTGTTTGACAGAAGCTTTTACCTGGCCAAGAATCTGGGTATCGGTTTCGCTGCCGGCAGTGAGACCAGATACGCAGAGGGCGTCTGGGCGGTTGTTGAATTCTGTGGACCTGGCAATATCCTTTATATCCCTGTCCGCCAGATATCTGGCAGCTTCAGGCACAATATTGAAAAGAAGCTTTAAGTCTTTTGCGCCTACTGCCATTTTATGACGGACGGTTTTTCCTACATTGGTGTTCCAGAGTCCAAAGTCAGATGCATATACACCGGAGATAATTTCACGGATAAATTTACCGTCTACAGCGACCGCCAGGTCAATGGAGGCAATGGGGTCCCACAGGCAGTTGACGCCATATGGAACTGTTATGAGCGGTTTTAGTTCACCGATTACCCTTGCCATGGCAGCTATCGTGACAGGTTCCACCTTTGTGAGGTAGGGAAGGCTGAACTCATTGGAGAACATAATTCCGTCAACCCCGCCCTCCTGAAGTGCCAGGAGGTCTGCCTTGGCGGCAGCCATCACCTTTTCCATACCTCCGTCTGCGTCATAATAGGGGTCTCCAGGCAATGGCTGTAAATGGCACATTGCAATGATTGGTTTTTCTACATGAAATAAATCCTGCATCCAGTTTGACATAATTTTATATTCCTTTCTCAATTCAAATTAGGAGTTTGCATCGAGTTTGTATTCAAATAGTATCATAAAGATTCTAAAAATGCAATAATAAAATCATAAATATTGCAAAATAATTCAAAATATGCTAAGATTAGTTCAAAAAGGAGGGATGACATGAAGATTATACCATCAATCGCGTCAGCATCCCAGCTGGATTTAAAATGCCAGCTGGACCGGATTAGAGACGTACCGTACATACATATTGATGTGGAGGATGGAAATTTTCTGCCTAATATTACGTTTGGCATGAAAACTGTAAAAGAGATGGCAGCCTATTCTAAGGCAGAACTGGACGTTCATCTTTTGACGACAAATCCAATCAAATATATTCAAGAACTATCAAAAAGCGGCATATCTGCTGTCTGCGGACATATGGAGGCCCTTCCGTACCCATTGGAATTCTTACATGAAGTACGTCAGGCAGGAATGAAGGCAGGCCTTGCCCTGAATCTGTCTATGCCAATAGAGCAAGTCATGAGTTACATCGGATCCTTTGATTATCTTCTCCTTATGACATCCGAGCCGGACGGCTGCAGCCAACGATTCCGGTCATGTGCCCTGGAACGGATTCGCAGGGCCAGGGCCTGCATACCGGATGAGGTGATGATTTACGCGGACGGCGGAATTGGAAGGGATGAGCTGGGGAAGGTGGCAGAGGCAGGTGCGGATTGTGTGGTTATGGGACGGGCAGTATGGGGAGCAGAAGATCCGGCCAAAGCCTGGAAGGAGATGGAAACATTAAATGGATATGGAACTGATTCAAAGGCCTTTCGGAATATATGAAAAGGCTATTAAGCCGCAGGAATGGGAAAAGATGTTTGCCGATGCTTCGTCTGCGGGGTACCAGAATTATGAAATCAGCCTGGATGAGAGCGATGCGCGTTTGGCGCGCCTGCACTGGGATGACAAACAATACGAAGAGGTAAGAAGGGCTGCAAGGAACCAGAACATAAGGATTCTGTCAGCGTGTTTCAGCGGGCACCGCAGATTTCCGTTGGGAAGCAGTTCCAGAGAATTAGAGGAGCGGGGAATCCGGATGATGAGGGAGGGAATTGATTTCTGTCAGAATCTTGGGGTTCGTATGCTGCAGGTTGCAGGATACGATGCTTTTTATGAACCGCGCAGCCATGAGACAGCTGCCCGGTACAGGGAAAATATCTTAAGATGCCTGGAATGGGCGGAACAGGCAGGCGTAATGCTGGCTATTGAGCCGGTGGAGGTAAACCTGGTAAAGGTCAGCGATACCCTTCGCCTGGTCAAAGAGGCGGATTCGCCTTGGCTTCAAATTTATCCTGATGTAGCCAACATGAAATCCCTGGGAATCGACCCGGTTACAGAATTACCCCAGGGGAGGGGGCATATAGCCAATGTACATGTAAGAGACTCGCTGCCTGATTACTTTTACGGAGTTCCGCTGGGAGCCGGAAATATGGACTTCATAGGGGTATTCAAGGCGCTGGATGCTATGGAATACAGAGGTCCCCTTACAATTGAGATGTGGAATGAGACAGAAGATAATTACTTGGATATCATAAGATGCGCACGGACATTCATGATGGATAAAATCAGGTGCGCCAGATGCTCATAACGAGGAGGTAATGATTATGTTTGAGAAGGAAAAAAAGGAGATACTGGATGCAGCCCTGGAAATTAAGAAATGCAATCTCATATCCCTGTCAGGAGGGAATGTGAGCATGAGGGCAGGGGAGAATCTGTTTTTGGTGACGCCATCCGGCATGATTTATGAGGAGATGACAGCGGATGATGTGGTGGTCATAGACAGGGACTGCAGGGTGGTGGAGGGGACGAGAAAGCCGTCTTCGGATTCTCCGGCCCTGGTCTATATGTTTGAACATATGCCCCATATTAATGCATTGATTCATACCCATCAGCCTTATGCCACTGCTGCCGGATTCGCGGCGAATCAGATCCCGGAATTCCTGGTCACTCTTATTGATGCCAATGGGGCTGCGGTTAACGTAGCGCCATTCACCCCTTCCTCTGACATTGGAATGGGTATCATGGCTGTGAAGTATGCCGGGGAGGCACGGGCCGTTATTTTAAAACATCATGGTATTATGGCCTATGGTTCGGATATGAAAGAGGCGTTATACTCGGCAATCTATCTGGAGGAGGCGGCTAAGACCTTTGTTCTCGCAAAATCCATGGGAGCAGAGATACCACTGTTGGATCCGGAGGACATAGCGAAGGAAAAAAGGGGCTGGCTGGATTATGGTCAATAGGAGGGAGTACAAAGATGGGATTTTCCATAGGAGTTGATTTTGGCAGCCTGTCTGCGCGGGCCATGGCAGTGGATGTATCAAACGGAAGGATTTTAAAGGAGTCCGTATATGGTTATCCCCACGGGATTATGAAGGAATCCCTGCCTACAGGCAGAAAGCTGGAACCGGGCACTGCCTTGCAGGACCCTCGGGATTACCTGGATGCCTGGCAGTTCCTTATTCAGGATATGTTTAAGGACAAGGAGCTTAGGGCAGACCAAGTGGTGGGAATCGGTATTGATTTTACTCAGTGCACCATGATGCCGGTTGACAGAGAAGGCATTCCGTTGTGTATGCACACGGAATTCAGAGATGACCCTCACAGCTATGTAAAGCTCTGGATGCACCACCATGCCCAGAAGGAGGCAGATGACATTACAAGGGAAGCCGGTTTACGGCAGGAGCGGTTTCTCAAATATTATGGCAGTAAAATATCTTCTGAACTGTTGTTTCCAAAAATCCTTGAGATACTGAGACTGGCACCGGATATCTATCAGGCAGCGGACCAGTTTGTGGAAGGTGCTGACTGGATGACGTGGCAGATAACAGGAACCAGGATGAGAAGCAAAAGTATTGCCGCGGTTGCTGCATTGTGGCAGGAGGAAGAAGGATATCCTTCCGATGATTTCCTGAGGGCGCTCCATCCTGAAATGCCGGATGTGAAACAGAAGCTTAGGGGAAAGCTGGTAAAGCCCGGTACCTGTATAGGGGGAATTTCCAAAGAGATGTCAGATAAAACAGGATTGCCTGCAGGTACGCCTGTGGCCTGTGGCCTGGGTGACAGCCATTCTGCTTTTGCAGGTTCAGGACTGTGCAGTGAGGGCGCCATGCTCATGGTGATTGGGACCTCGGGATGTGATATCCTCATAAGCAGGAATCAGATTCCGGTGGAAGGTTTTTGCGGTATTTGCCCGGACAGCGCCATTCCGGGATATTACGCCTACGAGGCGGGTCAAGCCTGTATGGGGGACCATTTTCAGTGGTTCATAGAAAACTGTCTTCCCGCGGCCTGCCGCGAGGAGGCAGCCGGAAGGAATATGTCTGTATTCCAATGGATGGATGAAAAGGCCGGCAGACTGAAACCGGGAAGCAGCGGTGTGATTGCCCTTGACTGGTGGAATGGATGCCGCTCTGTTCTGATGGACAGCGACCTTGGGGGATGTTTGTTTGGTATGACTCTGCAGACAAGACCCGAGGAAATTTACAGGGCGTTGATGGAAGGAATAGCTTTTGGAAAGAGGATGATAATAGAGCAGATGGAGATGGCGGGGGTGAGATGCAGGCAGCTTTATGCCACTGGCGGTGTTGCCCAGAAGAACCCTCTCATTATGCAGATCATGGCGGATGTCCTCGGCAGGGAAATCAGGGTTCCTGCCATAGCAAACGGGAGCTGTATGGGAAGCGCCATGTTTGGGGCAGTTGCGGCCGGAAGGAAGGGAGGGGGATATGATACCGTTGAGGAGGCCGTTGAGGCCATGGGGCCGCCGGTGGGGAAAATTTATATACCAGATCAATCTGCCTCGGCTGCCTATGATGTCTTGTTTCAGATGTACAGGGAAATGTATCTTTATATGGGAAACAGCAGCATGTTGAAACGGCTGGCTGCAATGAGAGGAAAGGAGGAATCAACGCTATGAAATTTGGGTTGATTTCATTGGATTTTAAGCGTTTTTCACTGGAATACTGTTTTAAGATGGCCAGGCGCTACGGCCTTGATGGGGTGGAGCTGTGGGGTGGACGTCCCCATGGGTATTTTACGGATATGACTCGGGAGAGGATACAGGAGATTGATGCCTTAAAAAAGAAATATAAACTGGAGATTCCCATGTATACGCCAAACGTACTGAATGGGCCTTATAATCTCTGTTCCCTGGAAGAACGGACAATCCATGAAACCATTGAATTTTTCCAAAGATCTATTGATATTGCATATGAGTTGGAATGCCCCAGAATGCTGGTGGTGGCTGACCATCCGGGGTATGAGGCGCCAAAGGCTTTGGTCTGCCGGCGTTTCATAGAACATATGCAGTACCTTTGCGACTATGGGGCGCCTAAAGGCGTGAGCCTGGTGATAGAACCCTTGACGCCCATGGAAAGTCCGGTTATCACAACAGCAGATGACTGTGTGGACGCCATAAAAAGAATTGGAAGGGATAATGTGGAGGCCATGATGGATGTGGCTCCGCCAACGGTGGCCAATGAGCCGTTTTCGGTTTATTTCGACAAGCTGAAGGACAGGATGAACTATATCCATATCTGTAATAATGACGGGATGACCGATGCCCATAAAAGGCTGGATGAAGGGATAATACCAATAAAAGACATGTTTACAGTCTTTGCCAATTGGAAGTATAATGGTTATGTTACGTGCGAACTGTACTCGGAGAATTACAGGGACCCTGAATTATATCTTGCCAATACCATGAGAATGGTATATGAAATCAGGAACGAACTGGGGATATGATGAACAGGGAGCTATTTGGGAGGAAACAGTGAAAAGACCCTTTGTTTTTTCTAATTTCCAGAAAAAAATATTGCAGTCATATCTGATTATTATTGTAGGAGGTCTTGTACTCTTCTATACTCTGGTTGCGGTGATGGTCAGGGAGTCCAGCCTGAAAACAGCAGAACGAAACCAGATTTCCATGTGTATAAAGGTTTCCCAGCAGTTAGAAAGTTTTATGGTTGAAATGCGCAACGTGGGTTTTCAGGTGATGATGAATTCGCGGCTGATTCAGGACTTTGGCACATTTTCAGATGACAAGGCAAATGATAATTATTATGGGGACCATATTGTGGACCATATAAACGCAGTCAGTGCCCTGGCAGACATCAATGGAATACAGAGGATTGCCACCAGAATCAGTGTATTTAACAGATATGGGGATTATGTCAGCAGCGGAGTCATGCCCCAGTCCAAAGCATATGCTGACGATGTCCTGCGCAGCCATATGGATCTGGATGAAATCATATCCCGACTGGTTCTGAATGATGGGCATATCTATGTGGAAGGTCCCCATCCGGATTACTGGAACAGTAAAGTGGGCTATGAGATGATTTCTCTGTACTGTCCGCTGGGCAATAAGATTCAGGATGATATGTATGGCATCATAGAAATACAGCAGGATTTCCAGAAGCTGGTCAAGACCCTTCTTCCAGGCCTTGATCAGGACATGGCAGTGCTCCTGTTTGACTCTTCGGGCAGATGCATATTTAACAGCATGGAAAGTATATGTCCTCCTGAGTACTATGATTTTTATTACAGTCAGGCATCCAAAAATCCGGACAGCCGGTACGGGTTTTGCCGGATAAAGGTTGGGAACAGGGCACAGGAGCAGTATCTCTCGGCCGGTATATCGGAGACATCCGGCTGGATGGCAGTGATGGTGCGCAATAAAAGCTCCATCGTTAACGTGATACAGGATATCCAGAAGGTAATTATCTTGGCTATTTTTGTATTCATGGTTCTGTCCGCGTACATGGCATACCGCATATCTTTGAAGATGACAAGGCCTATCAATGATATGATTGTATCGGCACAGTCTATTTCCTGGTCGAATCTGGACATGAAGACATTGGAGGGGAATGATGAGAATGAAATCATGGCCCTTAATAACACTTTTAAGGAGACGCTTAAGCGTCTGTCTAAAAGTATGCAGCTGGAGCTGGGAGCCCGGCTTAATGCACTTCAAAGTCAGATGAATCCCCATTTTCTATATAATACGCTGTCGGTCATAAGTGCATCGGCGGACCAGCAGGAAAAGGTGGAGAGAATGTGCAGCCGCCTTTCTGATATGCTGCGTTACTCCACGGTCTATGAGGAGGAGAGCAACAGTACGTTGGAGGATGAAGTCCGCCATACGGAGAATTATCTGGAGTTGATGAAGGACCGGTACGAGGAAAATCTTATTTATAATATTGAGGAAGCAGGGGAATTGGAGCGTGTGAAGGTACCCCGGGTAATTCTTCAGCCCATTGTGGAGAATTGCTTCAAACATGGATTCGGCGAAAATGGTTTTCCATGGATTATACATGTGGCAGTCACTGCAAGTTATGGACATTGGAGAATCCATGTAAGGAATAATGGCCGGCCCTTCCAGGAAAAGGATCTGACGGAGCTGAATGAGAAAGTTGAGGGATTCCTGAAAGGAGAACAGAAGAAAATCAGCGGCATAGGACTTACAAATACCATTATCAGGCTGAGGCTTTTGTATGAGGAACAGGTAGAATATGAGATATATACTGGAAACGATGGGTATACCTATGTGGTTTTGAAAGGAAATTATAAATGATTAATGTTCTTGTTGTTGAAGACGAGCCTCCTATCCAGCGTATGATATGTAAAACCATTTCTGAGATGGACCGGGAATTCAGTGTACGGTATACAGCGTTTAATGGAATCCAGGCACAGCGTATTCTGGAGGCAGAGGAAGTAGATGTTGTGTTTACGGATATCATGATGATTGGAGGAGACGGAATCACTCTTCTCCAGTATCTTCATGAATACAGACCGGAGATTCAGACCGTGGTGCTCAGCGGGTATGATAAGTTTGAATATGCCAAGCAGGCATACAAAAATGGTGTTACGGATTACCTGCTAAAACCTGTGAATAAGACAGAACTGAGGGATATTCTTGAAGTCCTTAAGAAACAGTATCATCTGAGGATGGGAAACAGAAGGCAGGAATGTTTCAAGAATCTGCTGGACGGAAGTGAGATTCTGCAGAAATCGTGTTTTTATGATGAGCTGCAGGCATCGTCATGGTATCTGCTGCTGATACGGATGCGCAGCAGAGGCTGTGTTAAGGGGGGGATGAATCCGGAATTCCAGAAAAATATAGAGTCCGGTCTGGTTAAGATGTTTGGGAATGAAGATACTGTTTTTCAGACATCAGATGGTGCCGGAGAATATGTGGTGGCCGTCAAAGACAGCATTACGGACGTGGAAGCCAAGGCTTTGGAACTATTGAATACTGTGGGACAATCAGATGGCGTAATAGCAATCGCGGGTTTGCCGGAACCTGTCCGGGTCCAGGATTTCAGACAGTATGTGCTGGAGCTCAGAATTCAAATAATGACGGAATCCATATACGGGAAGTCATGCTATAGCTGCGGGGGACGCTTCTGTCCTCCTCATGACGATACATGGGAGAAGGATGTGAAGACAGAGGCATTTTCCGTTATGGTAAAAGCCCTGAAAGCAGGGGATACCAGAGGGGCATGCAGTCAGCTGGACGCATTTATGAGGGAATTTGAGGAGAAGAATAAGACATGCATGGCCATTGAAAATTTCATGATGGAATTTTTGGAAAGAGGAAAAGGCAGCAGCCATTCTGTGCGTGCCAGTGTGTGGAATGCTGTTTACGAGACATTTTCTTACGGGGAGCTTAAGACGCGGGTGTTTCAGCTGGTGGAAAGGATGAATGGGCAGGAAGAAGAACTGGCAGAGGATGGAAGCAGTGAGGGAGCCATGCCGCAGATGGTTGTCATGATAGAGCAGTATCTGGTGGATAATTACCAGAGGAATATCAGGGCTGGAGAATTATCCATGGAATTTGGATTTGTATCAGAATACATAAGCCGTATTTTTAAGAAATACGTGGGTCTTTCTCCATCCAGGTACCTTACAAAAATAAGGATGGAGAAGGCCTGTCAATTGATTAAGAATCATCCGGAGATTCAGGTTAAGGAAGTGGCAGACCAGGTGGGATATAAAGATATCCATTATTTTTCAAAGGTGTTCAGAAAGGAAATGGGGGTATGGCCCAGCGAGTATAAATAGCTAAACAATTGGGTGATTAACATGAATTTATGTACAAAAAATATATATTATATGACGCAGGATGCCGGGGAAGGGTGAAAAAAGAACAAAAAGAATCAGAAAAATATATAAAAGTTCAAAAAAGTGCAACAATAGTTCTTGATTTTACATTTACGAAACACAGTGCATGCCTTATGCTTTAAGTAAGGAGTTTGCATTGTGTTTTTTATTCTGGATTGGGAGGTGGGATTTGGTGGATGAGTATATATTGGAACTCAGAAATATCACGAAGCGTTTTCCCGGTGTAGTTGCTTTAAATGGCGTTCAGTTCCAGCTGAAACAGGGTGAGATACATGCATTAATGGGTGAAAATGGCGCAGGAAAATCCACATTGATTAAGGTAATTACCGGAGTACATGAACCGGAAGAGGGGGATATCCTGATTAACGGCAGGAAGGTGGTATTTAAAAACACCAATGATTCGGCAGCCAACAGTATAGCGGCTATTTATCAGCACAGTACGGTGTATCCATATCTGAGCGTGACAGAGAATATATTTATCGGTCATGAGTCGCTGACAAAGGCGGGGTCTATTAAATGGAATGAGATGCATGGCAGGGCAAAGGAGCTTCTGATGAGTCTGGGATGCGACATCAATCCCAGGACAAGGATGGTAAATCTAAGTGTGGCGGAGCAGCAGATTGTGGAGATTTCAAAGGCGGTTTCCTCTAAAGCCCGGATTGTCATTATGGACGAGCCAACCGCCGCCCTGTCCAAGCGGGAATGTGAGGAGCTCTACCGCATAACGGAGAAGTTAAAAGCCGAGGGAACTTCCATCATATTTATTTCCCACAGGATGGAGGATATGTACAGGCTGGCAGACCGGGTTACTGTATTCAGGGATGCCAGATATATAGGTACATGGGATGTGGATAAGATTTCTAAGGATGAGCTTATATCGGCCATGGTTGGACGCGAGGTTACCCAGCTGTATCCCAAGCAGGCGGTTCCCATTGGGGAAACAGCCCTTGAAGTAAAAGGACTTACAAAAAAAGGATACTTTAAGGACATCAGCTTTGATGTAAAGAAGGGCGAGATATTCGGTCTTACAGGTCTGGTTGGGGCGGGACGTTCTGAGGTGTGTCAGGGAATATGCGGTCTTTTAAAGCCGGATTCAGGAACGATACTTGTAAACGGGGAGGAATGCAGCTTTACTCATCCGTCCCAGGCATTGAAGAAGGGGGTTGGGTATCTGCCGGAGGACAGGCAGCAGCAGGGACTGATTCTCTCATGGGAGCTGTACAGGAACATGACCTTGTCCACGCTGGATAAATATAACCGCCTGATTGGTATTGATACGGGAAGGGAACGGCAGGCGGGGAGGGAGCTATGTGAGAAGCTTCAGATCAAGGCCAAGAGTATATTTTCCAGAGCGGATTCACTGTCAGGAGGAAATCAGCAGAAGGTGGTATTTGCGAAGCTTCTGAACTCGGATGTGAATATTCTGCTGTTGGATGAGCCGACAAAGGGTGTGGATGTAGGTGCAAAGGCCCAGATTTACTCTATTATGTCTGACCTGGCTGCCCAGGGATATGCAATTATATTGGTTTCTTCCGAGATGCCTGAGGTCATGTCTATGGCAGATAGAATTGGTGTCATGCATGAGAGGCATCTGGCGGCAATTTTTGATGCATTTCATGTGACTCAGGAGGAGATACTGGCGGCAGCTATGACCGTCAAAGATGAAGATTTGAAAGAGGGAGCGTGAGATGGATGAAAAGCATTTCAAAAGACTTTGATTTAAAACGCTTTGTGTCTCACAACATAAGGGAACTTACGCTTTTTGCAATCCTTATTGTCATTGCGGTCCTGGTGCAGGTAAGGACAGGAGGACGTTTTTTGTCCAGCTCCAACTTAAATGACCTGCTGCGGGAAACTGCCATTCTTATGATGGTATCCGTTGGTATGATGATGGTCATACTGACAGGATGTATAGATTTGTCTCTGGGTTCTACCATGGGTCTGGCAGGGATGATATGTGCTCTGACCTTAAGGGATCACAGGGAGACACCTATTATAGTAATCGTATTGATCGCATTGGGTATTGGTCTATTGGCCGGGCTGCTGAATGGTTTTATTGTGGCGAAACTGCGAATCTTTCCGCTGATAGGTACTCTGGGGGTATGTGACATGCTGAGAGGCCTGGTATATGTGTTCAGCAAAGGAGCCTGGGTAGGACAGGGAGACATGACCCAGGAATTCATGAGTATATCTACGGGTAAGGTTTTTGGAATCAACAATCTTGTATTTATCGCAATCCTCATAACAGTTATGGGATACATATTCCTGCAGTATTTCAGGAATGGAAGATATATGTATGCAGTTGGAAACAATGAGCTTTCTGCCAAGATAAGCGGCATTAATCCGGTAAGGACTAAATTTCTGGCCTATGTGATTAACGGTATGATAGCGGGCCTGGCAGGAATGCTGTGGATATGCAAGTTCGGCAACGCTCAGGGAGAGTCCTGCAGCAGCTATGAATTAAACGTAATTGCATCTGTGGTGTTGGGAGGGGTATTTATTACCGGAGGTTCTGGAAAAGTGGGCGGCGTGGTATTGGGAGTACTGCTTTTTGGAACACTGAATAATATTCTGCCGTTGATACAGGTTTCTTCATTCTGGCAAATGGGTATCAAAGGGTTTGTCATCATTGCCTCTGTTGTAATCAACTCCATTACACAGCAGCATATGGACAAGAAGGCATTGCAGGGGAGGGATTAATTATGGAAGGAACAGCAAAGACAAGATCCCATTCCTTAAAATCCGTTTTATTCCAATGGGAAACAATGATATTTGTAATATTCATTATCATAAATATTATTAACATCAACCTGTCCAGTAATTATCTGAACTTTAACAATATGATGAACAATATGGTGGTGTTCATGGATAAGGCGCTTATGGTATTTACCACCATGATGGTACTTCTTTTGGGAGAGATAGATATTTCCATAGCATCTATTATGTGTCTTTCAGGATGCTGTACGGGTGTTGCGTTCGAGGCAGGGCTGCCCATTGTTCCGGCCATGATGGTGGGACTGCTGGTGGGGGCCGCCTGCGGCTTCTTTAACGGCATTCTGCTGGTGGCATTTCCAGATTTAAACTCCACCATTGTCACGCTGGGCAATCAAATACTGTTTCGGGGGATTGCCTATATGATTCTGGAGGATAAGCCCATTACATCCATTTCCTCCAAGATGTCATTTTTGGCATGGAGCAAGGTGGCGGGAATTCCCCTGATTCTGATTGTATTCTTTGTGGAGACATTGATATTTGCATTTGTGATTCACAGGACAAAATTCGGACGTTCCCTGTATGCTATTGGAAGCAATGCCAAAGCCAGCCGGTTTTCCGGTATAAAGACCAATCAGATTAAGGTACTGGTTTTTACCCTCAGCGGATTATGCGCAGGATTTGCAGGGCTTTTCCTTATCTCAAAGCTGGGAAGCGCCAGGGCCAGTATTGCAAAAGGATACGAGATGGAAGTCATAGCAATGGCAATCCTGGGCGGAGTCAGCACTGCAGGAGGAAAGGGAAAGGTTCTGGGCGCTGTTCTGGGAGTGTTTTCAATCGGATTCCTGCGGTATGGACTTGGAATTGTAAATGTTTCATCGCAGATTCTCATGATTATTATTGGAGCGCTGCTGGTAGTAGCGGTTGCGATTCCTAATCTAAAGGAAGTGATTTCTGAATCTGCCTCAGGCAGGTGGATTAGACAACGTGTCATACATAACAAACAAAATACTAAAGGAGGAAAAAGATTATGAAGAAACGCACATTATCACTTATGCTTGCGGCAGCTATGGTACTGGGGAGTCTGACCGGATGCAGCACGGGACAGAAGGAGGAAAGCAAAGAGACAGCGGCTGTTACAGAGGCTGCCAAGGCTGGAGAGGATGCAGCAGCAACTGCGGCACAGGAAGCAGGCACACAGCCTGAGGACGGAGAGAAAAAGGTATATGCATTTGTATCTAAGACAGCAGCAGACCCCATATTCCTTTTGATGTTTGACGGATACAAGGCAGCCTGTGACAAACTTGGCGTGGAAGCTGTTTACCGTGGAGCTGACCAGCCCACAGCAGAAAAAGAAATTGAGATCATTACCCAGCTTATTGCCCAGAATGTGGATGCCATAACGGTAATTGGCGCTGATTTTAACGCCCTGCAGCCTATTCTACAGCAGGCAATGTCCCAGGGAATAGCAGTAAATTCCGTGGATACGGCAGTGAACCCTGACAGCCGTCAGGTACATGTGGAGCAGTGCAGCATTGACGAGGTGGGAAGGGCCCAGATGCAGTCGGCTCTGGCAATCTGCGGAGGACCTGGCAGCTCAGGAAAGATAGGCATACTTTCTGCAAATCCTGAATCCCAGCTTCATGCCGACTGGTGTAAAGCAATGCTTCTGGAGGTTGAGGAACATCCAGAGGACTATAAGAACATTGAAGTGCTGGATATAGCTTATGGCGATGACCTGCCTGACAAGTCCACAAGCGAGGCCCAGGCCATGCTTCAGAACAATCCGGACCTCAAAGCAATCATTTCCCCTACAACGGTAGGCATATTGGCAGCAGCCAAGGTGATCCAGGACCAGGGGTCTGACTGCAAGGTAACCGGAGTCGGCCTGCCCTCTGAGATGGCGCCTTATATTGAAAATGGAATCTGTTATGACGCCTATCTGTGGAATCCGCTGGACCAGGGAGCGTTAGGAGCATATTCTGCCCATGCACTGGTTACAGGAGCTGCAACCGGCAAGGTTGGGGATATTGTGGATGCCGGCGACTTGGGAAAATTCACCATCGAGGAATACTATGACGGAGGAACCCAGGTGCTTTTAGGAGAGCCGCTGCGTTTTGACAAGGATAACATTGCCCAGTGGAAGGATAAATTTTAACAGGAAACCTATTTTCGTATCAGAGAGGAGACTGCCCGTGAAAACGGGTGGTCTCCTTTTGAACGCAGTGGAGTTTTTAGAGGTACAATATATGAAGATATAGGGCGGGGAGAAATCCGGCACTTTCTGTTTATGGAAATTTAATTCTTCCTTTCTTGACAATCCATGGCATATGTGTTTATAATTGGGTTCGTGACATATTGTCACAAATGACATTATGTCACCAAGAGGAATATGATTGTATCTTACAAAAGAGGGCTAGGAGGCTGGATTCATGCCTACACAACGGTTTTTGAAACTAAAGGAAGAGAAGAAGCAGGCAATACTGGAGGCAGCGGTCCACGAATTCTCAAGGGTTCCTTATTCGTCTGCATCCATCAACCAGATTATCAAGGAGGCAGACATATCCAGAGGGAGTTTTTATACATATTTTGAAGATAAGGACGACCTGATGCGGTATATGCTCAGAGGCTTCAGAGATAACTGCCAGGAGAGGATCTTCAGAACCCTGAAGGAACAGGGGGGGAATCCCTTTGGAACAGCCCTTATGCTTCTGGAGGCAGTGGTGGAAGAGGACCATGGCGGTCTGGGCTATAAGATGTACAGGAACATGCTGTCGGATTTAAGTGTGGTGGACCAGAACCATTTATTTGGAATCAAGGGCTTTTTGCTTCAGGATGAGTCCTATGGCGAGTTCGTTCATAAGCTTTATGAAGGGATTGACAGGGAACGTTATCCCATTGATGAAGAGACCCTGTCGTATCTGGTGGACATGGCCATGCTTATTATCATCAGGGCTGTAACGCTGTATTATAAGAATGTGGTGGACCGGGAAAAACTTCTGGAAGTGACCAAGAAGGAAATGCTTATATTGGAATACGGTGTCTGCCGGAACACCGGAAACTGACGTGATAAGGAAACACAGAAAAGAGGAGATTAGAGATGAAGAATTTAAGGAACAGGAAATACGGATACAGGGCAGCGGCTGTCCTGGCAGCCATTACCATGGCCGGGACAATGCCACTGACCTCGTTTGCGGCCAGCGGGAAAAGGCCCAATGTAAGCAAGCCGGATGACGCCCATACGGTTGCAGAGCCGCCTGCACCTGATATCAACAAGGATATAAGTCCTGAATTCGCATACAGCGAGGACAAATGGGCATCCCTCAGGGATAATGTGCTGGAATTCGGGGAGTTAAAGGACCTGGTGCATGAGTATAACCCCACGGTCCGCAGCAACCGGTCTACCTATAAGGATCAGAAGGGCAAGGATCTGAATGCGGCCTACGATGATTATATGGATGATATTGATGCCATCTGGAATAATGCAGACAGCGATGATGACGTGGCATGGGCCACAGCCAGGTTCCAGGTAGGCGTGCTCCAGCAGCAGGCCGACAATAACTATCAGGACGCGGACATGGAGAAGATTCAGTATGACCAGACAGAGGCAGGACTTGTGTATCAGGCCCAGCAGCTGATGGTGACCTATGAGCAGTCTCGGTACAATCTGGAAAATCTTCAGAGCGCCAGGAATCTGCTGCAGTCCCAGTATGAGGCAACCGTAGCCCGTCAGGCAGCCGGCATGGCAACCCAGGCGGATGTGCTGAGCGCATTAAAGAGCGTACAGGACCAGGATACGGCCATTCTGTCTGCGCAGAAATCAGCTGACAATGTCCACAGGAGTCTCTGCCTGATGTTAGGATGGGCAGTGGACGGACAGCCTGAGATTAGGGATGTGCCGGAGCCGGATCTGAACCGGATTGCGTCTATGAATCCGGATGCTGATATGGAGACGGCCATTGCCAATAATTATGATGTGAAATATTTTGAGAAGAAGGCCGGCAACCTGACCAGCCAGTACCTGATTGACTCCAATCAGGCCCAGATCCAGGATGCAAAGGATAAGGCGGCTAAATCCCTTAGAAACCAGTACAATGCAGTGCTTACGGGCCGTGATTCCCTGAACGCGGCCGTGATGGCCCTGGATGTTGCCTCCGTTAACCTGAACACGGCAACGGCCAAGAGAGCGGTGGGCGAAATTACAGAGCTGGAATACCAGAATGTGCTTAACAGCTATATATCCGCCAAGAACAGTGTGGAGACAGATAAGCTTCAGCTTCTGCTGGCCATGGAAGCCTATGATTGGAATGTAAAAGGTCTCACAACCTCCAATTAGGCCGGTTGAAGAAAGGTAAGGAGGTTGAACAGATGAATATAAACAGACGAAAAGGCTTCATGGCTTTGTCGCTGGCAGCTGTGATGGCGGTGGGCGGCACAGGCGCTGCGCTGGCAGACGAGCCGGGAGTGGTGCCGGGTGATACGTACACAGAAGCCATGGCCCGGCTCCAGGACAGCCACATGGAGTACGATGAATTGACAGATCTTATTAAGAACTGCTATGCCCCCATAAAAAGCGCATACTCCATGATTGATACCATGGAAGAGGACCAGGGAAGCATTGCAACGGCCATGCGAGTGGTGGCTGATGATTATATGTCCCAGGCAGACCAGCTGGCAGATGTTCTGGGCAGCGGTAATCCTGCGGTCATGCAGGTGGTGGGAGGAGCCAGGATGCTGCGTTCCAGCGCAGGGTCCATGGATCGTTCCATTGAGCGCAGCAAGTCCAGCCGGAGTGTGGACCGCCAGGTGAACATGATTGTGTCCGGGGCAGAGACTCTGATGAACCAGTATGAGTATTACCTGGCACAGAGGACTGTGGTGGCCAAGGCATTGGAGATAGCCCAGACAGCCCAGGCCATACAGCAGACCATGCAGGCCCAGGGGCTTGCGGTGGATGCAGACGTGCTTTCGGCCGCAGCCCAGCTGTCCTCGGCAAAATCCCAGCTGGAGAGTATAGATGCGGGAATTGACCAGATATATAAGACCCTCTGCTATTACACCGGATGGGAGAAAGGCGCGGATACTGTCATTGGCCCGGTTCCCGCAGCCGACCCATCGCTTATCGGAACCCTGGATTTGGCAACTGACAAGGAAACCGCGGTGAACAACAATTACAGCCTGATCAGCATGAGAAGCGGTTCCGGGGCAGGGATGAGCGATTTCCAGGTCCGAACCACCAAAGAAATGACGCAGAAGGCCAACAAGATGCGTACCGTGGACTATTCAGAGGACCAGCTCCGTTCTGATATGCAGACATTGTATGACACCATATTGGAGAAAAAGGCAGCCTATGATTCAGCTTCCACTGCTTACCAGAGCGCCCAGCTCACATGGAATGCAGCGCAGATTCAGAGGCAGAATGGAACGCTGAGCCAGATTCAGTTCATGCAGCAGGAGCTGGCCTATCTCCAGGCCCAGTCTGGATTTAAGTGTGCTGACCTGAATCTTCAGCAGGCACTGCGCAATTATCAATGGGCAGTAAAAGGCGTCAGCGTTAGCGCCGGTTAAATGTAAATTACAGTAAAACCCTATTTTTACCAGCTTTGTTACATTTGCAACAAAACGGCGGTGAAAATAGGGTTTTTCTCTGACTTTTAGTTTAAAATTTACAAAAACTATATAAATTTAATGCGTCAATCTCTTGAATTTAGTGGAAAAAAATGTTATTCTAAGTACATAGGGGCATGTATAATTATTCAGAGGAGGGTGGTAACCAGTAGTCGGTTTTGTTTTGAATTGAGGTGATTCTATGTTAACGAAACAAGTTGACAGCAGGGAAAGAGTCTTTAGGCCAATCCCTATTTCTTATTTGATTCAGACGGCAAATCAATTTGACTGCGATATTTTTGTCACCAGCGATAAGTATACAGCAAATGTCAAGCAATACGACGAAGTAAAGAATCTTAGAATGACAGGTTTTCTGACTTTTTACTTTAAGGGAAGTGACGAGCTGGAGGCCGAGGACAGGATTCAGAAGATTCTGTGGGAGGATAATGAAGGATAAGGAGCGTACATAATTATGTGTGTACAAAATTAAACGAGGACAGGGAGACCGGTCCTCGTTTATTGATTTTTATGATTTTATGATGTTTGCAACGATTTAATTATACCATCCAGTTATACCATTCAATTACATCATTCCATATTCCGGGTTCCGGAATTCTCTTTGTCCAGGTAGTGCCCGGCATCTTTGAAAAAGCTCCATACAATCATTACAATAATAAAACCAATTGGAAAAGCTGCTATGATGGACACCGTCTGCAGGTTGGCCATGGAGTTCTCCGCGAAAATCAGGGCTATGGGCAGCAGCATCAGCAGTATGGCCCAGAACAGTTTTACCTGCTTGTGAGGCTCTTCCTCGGCGCCCAGGGACTTATAGGAGTATGAACTAGCCACCATGGTCAGGGCGTCGAAGGAAGTGGCATAAAAGGCAATCATGGTAATGGCCAGGAGAACCAGCCCGGCCTTGGCCGCAGGCATTGTCTCAAATATGGAGATGATGGCCTGATACAGGTCACCGGTTTTGGCATAGACGCCCATCAGGTCCAGTTTTCCGTGCATCTGCAGTCCCAGTCCGTAATTGCCCAGGATGATAAAGGATGTAAAGGTACCTGAGAGCCCGAAGAAATAACCTCCCAGCACAGTCTGTCGGATGGTCCTTCCCTTACTGATGGTGCCGATGAAAAATGGAGTGGCAACACACCATACCATCCAGTAGGCCCAGTAAAAGATAGTCCAGTTCTGGGGAAAGGAGGAGGTGCGCATGGCATCGGTCCAGGTGGCCATGCCCACGAAGTTCTGTACCATGTTCCCCACAGCGGTGATGCCTGTCTCGATGATATAGCGGGTCTCGCCCCCGCACAAAAGGAAATAGGCCAGCAGTCCGAAGAACAGGTAAACGCAGGAGGCTGCCAGTTTTGCAATGCCCTGCATGCCGAAGTATACGGCCATGGTATATACCACGCAGATGATGACCAGGATTCCGATGGTCAGGAAATTGTTTTCAGGTATGCCCAGCACACGGCTTAAGGCCATGGAGAGAAGGGGCGTTGCCAGAGAGAATGTAGTGGCAGTGCCGGCCAGAAGGGCAAATACAGCTGTCAGGTCAATGAGTTTACCGAAAATACCGTCCACACGTTTGCCCAGAAGCGGCCGGCATGCCTCGGAGTACTTTTGTTTGTTCCGCTTGCGCACATGGAGCATGAAGCCGAAGGAGACAGCCAGAATGATGTAAAAGCTCCATGGAATAGGACCCCAGTGAAACAGGGGATAGGTGGATGCCCAGTCCTGCATGGCCCCCATGTCCGTGATATGGGGCTCGCCTGCGTATAGCATCCACTCGCACAGGGAGTAGAAAAGTATGTCGGCTGCCAAGCCCGCCGTAAACATCATGGAACCCCACTGAAAGGAGGAGTACTGCGGCTTTTCAAGATTCCCAAGCTTTATTCTGCCATAGCGGGAAAATGCCATGTACAGGGAGCAGATTAAGGCGCCCAGTCCAAGGAGCAGATAATAGCTTCCAAACTGGTCTCCCAGGAAAAAACGCACAGACCCAAGCACCAGGGATGAGGCGTCCGGGAATATCATGAACAGGGAACAGAGGGCCAGTATGGTCACAAAGGGAATGATGGTTGTGACCCAGTCCAGCCTGTTCTTTAATGGAGTATCTATGCTGCTGTTTTTATCTTGTTTCATGGCTGTATCCTCCTGGATGTTCAAAAAATAGTTAAAATTAATCATATTGAACATATTATCATCAGTTCCTGGAAAAATCAAGAGGAACTTGTAAAAACATCAATAATTTTGTAAGAAAAAAGGACTGTTAAATTATTGTAATCTTAGCTATAATAGTAACGTTGACAAAAAGGAGGATTACCATATCATGAGAAAATTAAAGAAGTTATCATTGATATTATTAGCTTCAGCAGCCCTGCTTTGCGGTTGTACCCAGAGCAACATCGTTTCTCCCAGCAACGGTGTGGTTCAGGGGGACGGACAGCCTGACCTGGAGGTTGATAAAAATATTAACATCGACTGGCAGGAGGTAAGGGAAGACCTCAGGGATCAGTTCCTGGAGCCTTACGGGGTGTTTGCTGATTATGTGATGGATCTGGATGCCAAGTATGACGCGGGCAGCAACAGGGTCGTTGTCCTGCTTCCCGTATCTCATAAGACCACAGGGGAAATTGCAGTGGTTTATGGCCAGGAAGTACTGAAGGCAGTGGGCACCTACATTGCGGAGCAGAATTTCTATTATGAAGCGCCAGACCCGGAGGATACGGACAGTACTTACTACGGCAGTTACTTTGACGAGCATGACGTGCTTGTGCAGGTGTTCCCTTACGACAAAGAGGGGGATGAAAGCGCATACCTTGTAAACGACGTTATGAAGGCAGGGGAACAGAGGGAGCTGACGGCTCAGATTCAGTAAAGAGATGATTAAGGAGATATTGGGATGAGGATTGACAGATACTGGAAACAGGCCGCCGCCGGGCTGCTGGCCATCATGACACTGACAATGACCGGAGGGAACCTGGACAGCTTGGCCATGACCAACTCCCAGCCGTTAAAGGCCCAGGGACAGATGCTGTCTTCCCCGGACAAAATTATCATCAGGGATGAAGGGGAGACAGCCCAGTCATCCCAGGCAGCGGCTGCCAGCCAGCCGGTCATTCAGGCAAAGGCCCAGATTGCTGCGTTTGGGGAAGTCACCACTCCCAAGACAGATTCCACTTCCCTGTTCGGGGCCGGCCGTCTCACCATGCTGGCCAACCATGACACGGCAGCCCAGCTTCTGTCGGTTATCATTGAGACAGGAGAGGGCGGTCTCATCGTAGTGGACGGTGGCTGGACCAATAACACGGATTATCTTCTGAACCAGATTAAGCAGAAGGGCGGTCATGTCCAGGCATGGCTTTTGACCCACCCTGATTCAGACCATGTGGGAGCTTTGGCGGACATTCTGTACAAGCATAACGGAGAGATTACCATTGACGGCATCTACTATTCCTTTGCAGAGGACAGCTGGTATGCTGAGAAGGATCCTGAGGTTGCCAAGATGGTGGCCTACATCAAGGGAGCCTTTGGTCTGGTGCCTCAGAATATCCTTCACGGTGATATTGTGTCGGGACAGGTTATCCAGGCAGGCCCTGCCAGGATTCAGGTGTTGAATCAGGCATATAAGATGAACAATGATTTTGTCAATAACAGCAGCGTGGCCTATATGGTATCCCTGAATGGGACAAACACCGTGTTCCTGGGGGATTTGGCCAAATCAGGCGGCGAGCAGCTGATGGCCGACCATGATCTGAGTGCTCTTAAGTGTGATATCGTCCAGGTGGCCCATCACGGACAGAACGGCGTAGGCTATGAGGTCTACAAGGCATTAAGACCCAGCGTTGCCCTCTGGCCCACCCCCCAGTGGCTGTGGGATAATGACAACGGCGGCGGATCCGGAAGCGGCATCTGGCTTACCCAGGAGACAAAGAACTGGATGGTCCGCCTTGGCGTCAATGCAAATTACTGCATCAAGGACGGCGATCAGGTGATCGAATAAAGCGGGCAATGAATCAAGCATAAAATAACGAAATTACCGGCAGCAAAAAGCCGCGGTCCTTTTTCCTGAATCATCAGGAAAAGGAGCCGCGGCTTTTGGATTCTCAGACAGCTGTTTTGCTGCACTCAGTCATCTGCACAGGGAAGTCCGCTGTGGTAGGAATAATTCCCCAGCTCGGACAACAGGTTCTCAAGGGCGCTCAGTTTTAAGGGCTGTCCTGTATCCAGCATGGAGTTAATCATGTAGAAGATAGTGCTCAGCTTCCCCAGGGACTGTCGGAACAGGTCCGGGAAGGAGGACTTGGAAGCAATGCTCTTATCCCACGGATTACACCATGTCTCATGGTGCAGATTCAGGCTCCAGGCAGGGTTCTCCACTGTATCCGTAACCAGCTTGCTGGAGGCCACAGGGTTCTTAAGGAACAGGGATTCAAAAAATGCAATCCTGTCCTTTTTTCTGCTGTTAGGGTCTGACAGCGTTCTGCACCCAAAACGGAGAGCCAGAATGGAGCGGTGTATCATGGGAGCCGTGACCTGGTACCGGTTTTTATAGCTCAGCGGATAGAAGGCTTCGTTGATGCAGTCTGACAGAAACTGGGAAATAAACTGGGTTTCCATTCCGTTCAGACAGATGGTTGCTGCCTGGTTGAACTGGGATGGCTTTTTCCTCTTGTACTTCTGGAGGAGAAGGGCGTCGATGTCATTCTCCAGTTTGGCGTGGAGTCCGTGGTAATAGGAACCCGGGTGATTTACATCGTATTCAATGCGTCCGTATACATAGGGGTGGCATATGGAGTCACCGATATAATGGCAGATAAAACCGCACATGTAGGCCAGGCCTTCTTCACGCTGCTGCCTGGAGCCGATTCGGGAAAGCTGCATGAAACAGCAACGGAAAAAGTAATTGACATGGTGTTCATGCATATAGGAACCTACATTGCGGTGGTCTCGATGGCGCAGGATGGGCAGATTATAGAAAAACATGTCCGGTCCCTGGAGACCCAGCTGATAGAGCCACCGATACTTGGCAATGATAAACTTCAGATTGTTCTGAGGCATATCATTGTATGCTTTCATGCCCAAGACATAGTGTGTTGTAAAACCTGGCATCGGCATACCTCTTTTCTATTGGATTCTTGTAGCTATTCCTACTACATATTCTATCATAAACAACTATGAAATGCGAGCCGCAAACATAAGAAAATTCCTTCCAGCGGTCATAGTCAGCGGAACTTTGGAATAAGACATTTATAAGAAGTAAACAGGGCAGGTTGAGTTCGGATGATGAATGTATTAGAGCAGGTCCACCAGATGGTGTGGGGGCCGTGGACCCTTGTCATATTCCTTGGGGTGGGTATATTCTTTACCCTAAAATGTCATTTTTTCCAAATCAGGGGGTTTTTATTCTGGTGGAGCCGCACAGCAGGACGGCTTATATCGGGAGAAGCGTCCAGGAAGGAGGACGGGACCGGAAAAGGAAAGGGAATCAGCCAGTTCCAGTCGGTCTGCACCGCGCTGGCCGCTACTGTGGGCACAGGCAATATAGCAGGGGTGGCAACCGCGCTGACAGCGGGAGGACCAGGCGCCCTGTTCTGGATGTGGGTATCGGCCCTGATCGGCATGATAACCGCTTATGCGGAAACCATGCTGGGAATCAGGTACCGGTACAGGGATAAGGATGGACATTACATATGCGGTCCTTTTATATACATGGAAAGGGGACTGGGACTAAGGGGAATGGGAGTGCTGTACAGCTTTCTGTGCCTGATGAGCTCCCTTGGAATGGGCAGCATGGTCCAGGCCAACTCGGCCATCAGCACCATGGAATACACCTGGCATGTGCCAACCCTGGCCGGCGGACTGATATTTACCGGCCTTCTGGTGCTGGTCACATGGGGAGGAATCCGCAGAATCGGAAATGTGGCTGAAAAGCTGGTGCCTGCGGCGTCCGGAATCTACATCGCATTTTCCATGATTGTGATTCTTTCCTGTCTGGAACAGATACCCGGAGCACTGGCATCCATGGTGTGTTCCGCTTTCCGTCCTGAAGCCGCAGCAGGAGGGACCGCGGGATACGTAATCAGCCGCAGCGTGCGTTATGGCATCTCGCGGGGGGTATTCTCCAACGAGGCCGGACTTGGCACGCTGGCCGTGCTCCACGGACCCACAGAGGGTACAACGCCTCATGAACAGGGGATGTGGGCCATGTTTGAGGTGTTTTTTGACACCGTGGTCCTGTGCACCCTTACAGCTCTGGTAATCCTGTGCATGACCGGTTCCAGCCCTGAGACAATACCTTATGAGGGAGCAGCCCTTGCGGCCTGGTGTTTCAGCAGACGTCTGGGGATTGTTGGGGAATATCTGGTCAGCGGCTCCATGGTAGTATTTGCCTTTGCCACGATCATGGCCTGGTTTTATCTGGGCAGGCAGGCTGCGGCCTATTTCATCGGAGGATGCGGGTTCGGGGAAAATGCGCAGAATATGTTTGCGTCCAAGGTATATCCGCTTTTGTTTATTGCGGCTGTATTTTTAGGAAGCGAGGCCAGGCTGGGACTGGTCTGGCTGCTGTCGGATATATGGAACGGACTCATGGCCTTTCCCAATTTGACAGCCCTGCTGTTTTTGTCCAGAGAGGTGACTTTGCCGGAGGGATTTTTAAGAAGGCGGAAGTAATGGGATGGCAGACATCCTGATTCAAAGAAGAACAGGGGCAGGAATCAACCCTGCCCCGGAGACGGAGAAAAGAGGTAAACGAAAAAACGCACCATCCCGGGGATGATACGCCTTCTGGAAAAAAGTATTTTAAAAGGGAGGAGAGCTGATAAATTCTTATCAGCTCGAGTATTATGAAAAAAATCTTGTAAGCGTTTTTGTGTAGCAACTCTTGTTGTTTGCTATGGTTAAAGTATATAGCTTAAACATGAAGAAATAATGTTGTTTGTGTAAAAGGTTTTTGAATGAAATATGAACGAAGTGTGAATGGGCAGGGTGGTCTTACTCCCCTTTTGCGGGCGGCGGGCAGGCAGGAACCATAAACAGTTGAACCTGCAGCGCTCCGGGGAATCTATGGCTGGTCCCGGAGATAGCGCTTCTCAAACTCATTTACAGGTATGGGGGCGGAAAAAACATATCCCTGTATCATGTCGCAGCCCATGCTGCCAAGTAACTCAACCTGTTCCATGGATTCGATGCCTTCAGCCACAGTCTTTACCTTCAAATGCCTGGACAGATCAATCAGGCATGAAATCACATCCTTTGCTTTCTGACCGGACATATTGAGGAAAAAGGAGCGGTCCAGTTTCAGCGTGTCCACATCAAACTCCTTTAGAAGTCCCAGGGAGGAAAAACCAGACCCGAAATCGTCCAGGGAGCACAGAAAACCCATGCGATGCATTTCCTGAATGGTTTCTCTGACTGTCTTAATCTGCTGGTTGTCAAAGAAAATGGACTCCGTCAGCTCGAATTCCAGGATTTTGTCAGGTATTTTAAAGCTGGATGCGATTCTCCCAAAGGTATCCAGGAAATTGGGATCCCTGAAATGCTGGCGGGACAGGTTGACAGAGACCGGTACCAACGGCAGCCCTTCCTGCCTCCAGCGGTCTATGGCGGCACATACCTCTGTGAATACATAGAGGTCCAGCCGGCATATTTTCCCATTGTTCTCGAACAACGGAATGAAATCAGAAGGAAAGATGATTCCTTTTTGGGGATGGTTCCAGCGCACCAATGCCTCGGCTCCTTCCAGCCGGCTGCTTCTGAGACCGATTTTGGGTTGCAGGTAAATCTGGAAATGCCGGTTTTCAATGGAGTCCTCAAAAAGTGCGTTTAACTCCTGCTCCATTTTCAGGCTTTGAATCAGGCTTTCGTCATAAAAGCAGCAGCTGTGGCGTATATCGGTCCCGCAGCTTTGCAGCGCGATCCTGGCATGGTCCTGGAGCAGGGTAATCTCCTGGTCCGGGTCATCTGCAAGACAAGCTCCCTGCTTGAAGGACAGGGACAGGGCGGGAAGATCCGTATTATAAAATGTGTTGACATCATGAATCATATCATTCAGCCGGTATTGGAGGGCATCAGGGCTGTGCTCCTTCAGACAGAGGAAGAAATGGTCTGATTCACCTCTGGCGGCAAATTCATCCTGGTTCTCATGCAGATGCTGTCTCAGCACCCTATATATATAAGAGAGAATCTGATTGCCCGTCCGGATGCCGAACTGTTCGTTGACCATCTTAAATCCCCGGACATTCAGCAGCACAATGGAATAGGTGCAGGGTGTCATGTTCTTTGACAGCTCCCTGTATCTGGCCTGGAAAGCCGCGTTGTTGAGCCCGCCTGTAAGGGGATCCCTGTATGCAATCAGCTCCAGCTGCCTTTTGTGGGCGTTATAGAACCGGAATACTGCAAATAAAAAGAGGGAGAATATAAGTATGGTGGCTCCTATGATGACGAAGGACTGAAGGATGTATTGGTTTGGCCCGCTGCTTATGATATCTGCAGGAATGATGGTAAGAAGAAACCAATCGTTTATGTTCAGGGCATTATAGGAGAGGAGCAGTTCTTCTTTGGTGACAGCAGTAAATTTCAGGACACCGCTGCGGTTTTCGTTCATATCCCGCTGCATCTTCTGTATGTCTGTAATTACCTTTTCGTTTTCCTCGCCTTTAAAGATATCCTCCAGCTGGAGAAAGGGTTTTAGGTCAGTAGGAGATATGATTACCTGCCCCTGACTGTCCACGATGCAGCTCAGCATCTGACCGCTGAAGCTTTTAGATGAAATGAGGGACTGCATGTTTTCCTTGCTACGAACGCCCACCAGAACCCCGTCCACTCCGCTGTCCCGGTAGACAGGGACGGAATAAAAAATGCTTTTGCCTCCTATATAGCTGGCCTGTATGCTGCCCTGGAAGGAGGCCCGGACACTGGGAAGCTTAAGAAAGTCCTCCGGGGATGCAGGAGTTTCACTGTTGTCTGTATGTGAGGAAACAGAAAATCCCTCCCTGTTAAAGAAAATCAGAGGGTTAAATTCCAGAATCTGGGCTGTGCGGTTCAGAAAGCCTGACATTGTATCTGTATCCTGGTTTTGTGTAAACTGTGAAAAGCTGTCAGCGGTCATGACCAGACTGGTTATTCTGTTATTGATGGCATCCCGGATATCCCGGGACAACTGGGAGGTCACATCCGTTAAGTAGTCCTGTGTAGAGCGGTCCAACTCGATTTGAAGCTTGGCTGCATTCAGGATGGAAAGGGCAAAAACTGAGACCAGGACCAGGGACAGGAATCCTATATACCATCCGCGTCTGAATATTGGCTTCTCATAATCATCCGATATAGAATCTTTTGTTTTTTTTCATTTCCAAGTTAACTCCATATTTATATCATAATTTATACCAATGTATGGCATTAATAAATTTTGATAATTTTATTTTAAGTGACTGTATATGATAAATCAACGAAATATTTGTGTACATATACATATAGTATAGAAATTAAACCGTGGTATAATACAGTTATAAGGAGCAGAAACAGACAGAACATGCCGGGTGTCCGGGAGAGGGTGCGATGGAAAGAAAAAAGACGCTGCACGATTACCTGTATGAAAATCTGAAGGAACAGATTCAGACCGGGTATTATAAATATGGAGAAGCACTGCCGTCCATGAACCAGCTGTGCGAGACCTACCATGTGGGAATCCGTACGGTTAGGGATGTGCTTTCGGATTTAAGAGATCAGGGGATGATACGGACAGAGGAACGCAGGCCCGCTGTCATAGTATACAGAAAAACAGGGGAAGGGGACCTTGTTCCAGATATACTGGCAGTGCTTCAGAGAAAGGATTCGATTCTGGCGGTATATAAGACAATGGAGCAGCTGATGCCCGGAATGTTTGCATTATCTGTCCGGGTATGCGGCGTGGAAACTGCCATGGACCATTTCAAACAGCTGAAAAAGGACAGAAGGAAGGCAGTACGTGTCAGATGGAAGTCCTCATCCAATGCGCTCTATCATCTGCTGGATGCGTCCCACAATCTGCTGTTCAGGGATATATTTACCAGTCTTGAGATTGGATCCAGGATTCCCTTTTTTCTGGAGCCGGAGTATACGCCGCCATTTTCATTCTGCTGCGGGGAATATGATGACCCCATGTGGATGGCCGAGGCAGTGTCATCCGGCGATACACGGGTAATCCGGGAACGGTTCGCCTGCATGTACCGGTCCCTGGGGCATGACATAAAGAGGTATCTGGACTGGATTGAATCCAGAATTGCGACAGGAGATATAGAGCAGAGAAACGGATATTCCTGGAATTCGGAGCAGGGCCATGACCACTTTTATATTCAGATTGCCCGGGATCTCATCGACCGGATTGGCCTGGGTATCTATAAGAATGGCTCCTTTCTTCCTCCGGAGGCTGTCCTGGCGCAGGAGTACGGGGTCTCAACCGCCACCATACGAAGGTCCATATCCATGCTCAACCGCCTGGGCTTCTGCCATACGTACAATGTAAAGGGAACACAGGTGACCCTGTTCAATGACCAGGCCACGTTTCAGTCCATGAAGAACAGGATTCACAAAAAGGATACCCTTTTGTATCTCAGCGGCCTCCAGTTCATGGCCCTGGCATCCGCTCCGGCGGCCCTGCTGGCGGTGCCTTACATCGGCAGAGATGAAATCGGCCGTATGGAGGAGGAGCTTACCAGACCTTATGCAGTGCCCCTCAGCATCCTGATGCACCACATCATTGAAAATCTTCCCCTGGAACCGTACCAGATTATACTGCGGCAGGTCAGCGGCATACTTCGCTGGGGGTATTATTATTCCTTTTATCAGGATGGAATCAGGGCAGGCAATGAGCTGAATCAAATCAGCCATGAGGCATTCCGGCGCCTGCAGGCCGGAGATACAGAGGAATTTGCCCGTCTGTTGTCCCGGTGCTACTGCCATGCGCTGGAGCTGGTGCGCGATTTCATGGCTGCGGGAGGGCTTTCGGAGGCAGCTCTGCTTGTGTCTCCCTCAGCAGATGGATAAAGTGAAGCCGTGCTGGACAAAGCCGGAAGAATTTGCTATAGTGGATAAAGATTCTAATTGAAAAAGGAGAAAGACAAAATGGCAAATCCTATAGTTACCATAACCATGGAAAATGGAGATGTAATGAAAGCGGAGTTATACCCGGAAATAGCTCCTAATACAGTGAACAATTTTATCAGCCTTGTAAAAAAAGGATATTATGACGGACTGATTTTTCACAGGGTTATCAATGGCTTCATGATTCAGGGCGGCTGTCCTGAGGGCACAGGCATGGGCGGCCCTGGCTACTCCATCAAGGGAGAATTCGCACAGAACGGCGTTAAGAATGACCTGGTGCACACAGAGGGCGTACTTTCCATGGCAAGAGCCATGCATCCCAACTCAGGCGGTTCCCAGTTCTTCATCATGCACAAGGCAGCGCCGCACCTGGACGGCTCATATGCAGCCTTTGGAAAGGTGACAGAGGGCATGGATGTGGTGAATAAAATCGCGGATGTCCAGACCGATTACAGTGACCGTCCCCTGCAGGAGCAGAAGATTAAGTCCATGACAGTGGAAACCTTTGGGGTGGATTATCCGGAACCGGAGAAGTGCTGATGGGAATTGTCATTGAAAGCGTCCCCCGGCAGGGCAGCGGCCCTGTGTAAACGAGACGGCAATATGACAGTGAAACAGCAATATGGATAAAACAGCAATATATTATGAAACAGCAATATGACAATGAGGCGGTAATATGGTAACAGAGCGTAGTATCTGTTTAGACGGAAAGACCTGTACAGCAGTCATATCAGATGAACCTGAGGCCCTTCTGGCGGCGAAAGCTGCCGGGAGGGCCGTTGTTGGCGTTGAGAGCGAGAGGACAGGCATCTGGGAGTTAAAGGGCATTCCTTATGTGATACCGGACATTGAGGATGCCACGGACGAGCTGCTGGATCTGGTGATACGCCGCCATCTGGGGCTTCCGTGGAATATATGCAGAACAGACAGGCTGCTTATACGGGAGCTGACCGCGGATGATGCCTGTCACATTCCGGAGGAGGAATACGGACCTGAGGAAGCCATATTTCGTTTAAGAGACACACTGGAACTGTACTGCAGAAACCAGTACGGCTTTTATGAATATGGTACATGGGCCCTGGTACGCAGGGACGACCAGGTTCTGGTGGGGCTGGCGGGAGTGTCCAATCCCAGGCTAAAAAGGGAGATGGAGGAATGTCTGGACTCCATGGGACAGTCTGTTCCCTGGCTGGAATTGGGATACCATGTTTTCCTGCCTTACCGGCAGCGGGGATACTGCGCGGAAGCTGTGGCGGCCATTGCAGATTACAGCCATGAGGTGCTGGGAGTCCGGCTCTGCGCGCTGATCCGCAGAGAAAACCAGGCCTCCCGCAAGGTGGCGGAAGGCCTGGGAATGACGTGTCTTATGGAAACAGATACTCAATCATCTGAAGGGCAGCTTCTTTATGGGGAGAGCCTTGTATGACGGCCAGATAAGGAGGATCCATGATGATGCCTGTCTTTTCTCCCAAAGCCGTATCTTCCAGGGACAGGGCAACAGGCGTAAGGTTTCCCTCGCCGTCCTTTGCCCGGTAGATATGGTCCTTCACCCGCTCATAGAGCTCAGGAGGAAGCAATTCCTCCAGGTTCTGGTATGCGGATACGGTCTCGTAGTGGTCTATGGCGGACTGGTCCCCGATGACCACGTCCAGGCTTTTGCTGGCAACCAGGGCGGAAATTTTGGCCAGGGTGGCATATCCGTACTGGGAGGTGGATTCCTCATTAAAATCCACCATCAGTCCCTCGTTTATTTCAATCAGGTCCTTTTTGCCGCATCCCATATATTCCCGCAGCTCGGATTCCAGCAGGGCGCTGGAGGAGGCGCCTGCGGAGCGGTCGTTGATAATCGCCACGGACAGGCGGGTGGTAAAGGTCTGGCGGTATATCATGGTGCCTATGGTGCTTAAGACGCCGATGACAAGAATCACAGCCAGGAGGTGGAATTTATAATACTCCCACACATACCAGGCCCTGTCTTTCCAGGACATGTTTTTCAGTTTCTGCCGTTCGTTTTCTGCTTCTTCTCTGATGGACATAGCTTATGCATTCCTTCCGTTTCTCTCTGCTGTATTTACACGGACAGGCCGTTTCATGTAAGTATACCACATCCGGCCTTAAGGAGAATATAAAAATTTCATGAAATCAGGGCAGCCCTTTGCATTTTCCCCTTAATATGATAGAATATCACCAGGTGTATTTACAGAAAGAAGAGGAATGCTTATGTTGCAAGGTATATTTAATTATGATAATCCGGTGTGGCGTTTTATAGGAAAGCTGGGAGACTTAATCATACTGAACATTTTATGGATTGTCTGTTCCATTCCTGTGTTTACAGCCGGGGCCTCCACCACTGCCGTCTATTATGTGACCTTAAAACTGGTACGGGATGAGGATGATTCCACCATACGGTCCTTTTTCCGGTCTTTTAAGAGCAACTTCAAGCAGGCAACAGCCATATGGCTTATCCTGCTGGCGGCCGGAATCGTGCTGGGCTTTGATTTCTGGTTCTTTGTGTCAGGTCAGATGTCTTTAAACGGAGCAGTTAGGACAGCTATGACCGCGGTGTCCGGCGGATTGCTTTTGATTTATCTGTTTATCATTACCTATGTGTTTCCGCTGCAGGCCAGGTTCTATAATCCGGTTAAGCGGACCCTGTTCAATGCGTTCTTTATGTCCGTGCGCCATTTGTTCCAGACTATCGGGATACTGGCAACTGATCTGGGAATCGCGGCAGCCACATATTTCGGGCTGTTTTATTTCCCGCAGTTTGCCATGTTATTATTCCTGTTTGGGATGCCCCTCATTGCCTTTGTAAACTCGTATTTCTTCACTGCTATTTTCAGGAAGTACATGCCTAAGGAGGAAGAGCAGGAGCATACAGATGCAACCCCCTTACTGGGAGAAGAGGATGAGGAGATGAAGGAAGCAATTCGGAATCTGAAGGGTAAATAATCTGATTCATACCATTATTAAAACCGGCCGGAAAATTTCTGCCGGTTTTCCGCATTTTTCTGCAATTTCCACTTGCAAATAGAGTGAAAGTATTGTATACAATATAATGTATTATAAAAACAGAAATGTAAACAATGTACATAGAGGGGAGTCCGCGGATGATAAAACATTTACGCTTAAAAGCATATGGAAAGATTAATCTGGCTCTGGATGTACTGGGACGGCGGGCTGACGGCTATCACGAGGTGCGGATGATTATGCAGACCGTGGGGCTTCATGACCGGATTGATTTGTACGTTACCCAGGAGCCGGGCATTAAGATAGAGACCAACCTGTTTTATCTGCCGGATAATGAGCAGAACCTTGCCCATAAAGCGGCCAGACTGCTGATGGAGGAATTCGGTATACGCCAGGGCCTGTCCATCCATCTGCGCAAGTTCATTCCCGTGTCGGCCGGCATGGCCGGAGGAAGTACGGACGCTGCCTCTGTTCTCTTTGGAGTCAATAAAATGTTTGGCCTGGGCCTGTCCACCGGGGAACTGATGGAACGGGGCGTGACCCTGGGAGCGGACATCCCCTACTGCCTTATGCGGGGAACTGCCCTGTCCGAGGGAATCGGCGAGAAGCTGTCGCCCCTGCCTCCCATGCCCCAGTGCCAGGTGCTCATAGCCAAGCCGGGAATTAGCGTGTCCACCAAGGTGGTATACGAGAGTCTCGACGCCATGAAGCTTGCGCCTTCGGACCATCCTGACATAGACGGCATGATAGATGCTATCCGCAGCCAGAATCTGCGGGAGGTGGCAGGCAGGTTCGGGAATGTGCTGGAGCTGGTCACAGGAGAACGATATCCGGCCATTTCAAGGATTGAACAGGTCATGCGTGACTATGGGGCTTTGGGGGCAATGATGAGCGGAAGCGGTCCGACGGTATTCGGCCTTTTTGCCAATCCAAGGGCAGCCCAGGCAGCCTATGAGGATCTGCGGTTCGGCAAGGCATCGGAGCTGGCAAAACAAGTGTATCTGACCAATTTCTTTAATGTGAAAAGAAATGGACAGGACATGGCATAATGCTGGAAAGGGGGCATTTTAAATGGAAAATAATTTCAAGGTTAATATGAACGAGTATCTTCCGCTTCGGGATGTGGTGTTCAACACCCTGCGGCAGGCCATACTGAAGGGGGAGCTGGCTCCGGGGGAAAGGCTGATGGAAATTCAGCTGGCCGAAAAATTAGGCGTAAGCAGGACTCCGATCAGGGAAGCTATCCGCAAGCTGGAGCTGGAGGGCCTGGTGCTTATGATCCCCAGGAAGGGCGCCGAGGTGGCCAAGATATCTGAGAAGAGCCTGCGGGATGTGCTGGAGGTGCGCCGCTCCCTGGAGGAGCTGGCCATTGAGCTGGCCTGCCAGAGGATGTCGGAGGATGACATGGCTGAACTGGAACGGGTGCAGGGTAATTTTAAAAGCGCCATTGACCGGGGGGAGGCCATGAGTATTGCCCAGTCAGATGAGCAGTATCACGACGTCATTTACCAGGGAACCCGCAATGATAAGCTGGTTCAGATGCTGGGCAACCTGCGTGAGCAGATGTACCGCTACCGCCTGGAATATATAAAGGACGAGGACAAAAGGCAGGTGCTTCTGGTGGAGCATGAGCACATACTGGATGCTCTTAAAAACCGCAACATAGCCGAGGCAAAGAAGGCTGCCAGGGAACATATCGACAACCAGGAAATCACGGTTTCGCGCAACATAAAGGAGCAGGAGCAGGAGCCGGCCGTACCGGCACGGGGGAGGAAATGATGGGGGACGAAACCTTCAAGGAGCGGTATCTGTCAGGGGAAATTCCCTTTGAGGAGATAGACCGGTATGTAAGCCGCTGGAATAACAGCGACGACCCCCGCACTCTGGCCCAGTATCTGGGGCTGAATGCGGAGGAAGAGGACGTGTGGATCGATGTAAGCGATGAGGCGCTTCAGGACATGCTGGACAGCCAGAAAAAATAGAATCTCAGCTTTTTTTATGAAATAAATCCATGAGCCGGAACCGTACGCGGACCTCCGGCTTTTGCTGCGGCTGTTTTGTCCTGTCAAGGGGGGATAACAGGGCATCGTAGTCATCTTCCGCCAGCAGGGATGACAGGGTTTGCTTGGAGGAATCAGGCACCACTGCGTGGATGGCGTCGGTGTAGCATAGGGAGGGATAGAGCACGCACCACCAGTTGTGGCCTTTTCCGCTTCCAATGGTGATGCGGACCGCGTCATAGGTGCCGCAGGGAAATACCATGTCCCCGTAAGCCTTGGTGGGAAAGTAATCCCTTGTTAATTCCAGCTTTACGGGATAGGAAGCACCCTGGTCCGCCAGCCAGTCCTGGGCCATGGTCTCGATACTGGTCTTGTTGCCCTCTATCCACTGCTCAAGCTGCTCCTTGTCCGCATCCTCGGGAACCTGGCCGTGGATGTAGTCCAGGACCAGTCCCTTTACACCCAGCTTCAGATTCTGGTCCCTGGCGCTGTCGCTTTCCGCCAGGACGTGAAAACGGAGTATTTCAGGGGCAATGCGGGATGCCAGGGCTTCCTCGCCGGTGGTGCGGGATGCCATGAGAATGAGGAATGCAGTAAAAAAACAAAGTGCGGATATGCACAGGCTTATTTTATATTTCATATGATTTAAGACCTCCTTGGCCGTTAATGCAGTTTTAATTTCTGTTTGTAATTATTGCCACATATGTTATACTATAAACGTAGAACAATCACTAAAATAAGTGAGTTTAAGGAGACTAGCATGGGTAAACTTCAGGCTGCAGTCATATTTGGCGGCCAGTCATCAGAACATATTGTGTCCTGCATGTCGGCTGTCAATGTCATTGAGCATATAGACAGGACGCGATACGATGTATTACTTGTAGGAATTACAGAAGATGGACACTGGATTAAGGCAGATTCACTGGAAGATGTAAAAAACGGTACATGGAGGGACAAAACTGTATCAGCCCTTCTGCTGCCGGACGCCACGAAGAAGTGCATCCTCCTTATGGACGGAGATTCGGTCCGCGAGGTCAGAGTGGATGTGGTATTCCCTGTCCTTCACGGCCTGTACGGGGAGGACGGTACCATCCAGGGGCTTTTGGAACTGGCTAAGATTCCCTATGTGGGATGCGGGGTTCTTTCTTCCGCAGTGTCCATGGATAAACTGTACACCAAGATTATCGTGGATGACCTGGGAGTCCGCCAGGCAGCATACGAGGCAGTGTACAGGGAACAGCTCGGGCATATGGAATCGGTGGTGGAACGGGTGGAGAAGCATTTTTCCTATCCCGTATTTATTAAGCCGTCCAATGCAGGCTCCTCCAGGGGCGTGACAAAGGCGGATGACCGCCAGGCCCTGGAAGCGGGACTGTCAGAGGCAGCCCGCCATGACCGCAAGATATTGGTAGAGGAAACCATCATAGGCAGAGAGATTGAGTGCGCTGTATTCGGAGGCGGGCTTAAGGAGGTGGTGGCATCCGGGGTAGGAGAGATACTGGCTGCTGCAGAGTTTTATGACTTTGAAGCCAAGTATTACAACGAAGAATCCAGGACAGTGACGGATCCGGAGCTGCCGGCAGGGGCGGCAGAGAGAGTCCGGCAGGCCGCCATGGACATATTCCGAGCAGTGGACGGCTATGGACTGGCCAGAGTGGATTTCTTTGTAAAGGATGACGGAGAAGTGGTATTCAATGAGATTAATACCATGCCAGGTTTTACCGCTATCAGCATGTATCCCATGCTGTGGGAAGCCAGAGGGATCACAAAGGACCAGCTGGTGGATATGCTGATGGCCCATGGGATGGAACGATACACTTAAGGGAAAGAGGAAGGAATATGACAAAAGACGTGCTGATTACAATCAGTGGCATCCAGATGATAGACGAAGAGGACTCCGATGTGGAGATGATAGTAAGGGGAGATTATTATCAGAAGAATGGAAAGCATTACATCCTCTACGAAGAGATGATGGAAGGCTTTACAGGTAAGGTCAAGAACGTAATCAAGATATCCCCTTCCGGAATGGACATAATTAAAAAGGGAATCGCCAACACTCACATGCAGTTTGAGAAGAACAAGAAGAATCTTTCATGCTACACCACTCCTCTGGGCGATATGGTGGTAGGCATACAGGCCAACCGGATTAAAATTAATGAAGAACCGGACAGTCTGCTGGTGAATGTGGACTATTCCCTGGATATTAATTATGAGCATCTGTCCGATTGCAGCATCCGCCTGGATGTCCAGTCCTGCCCGCAGTGACAGGGTACAGGGTACGCAGTACACAGAGAGCTGTAAAAGAAAAATATAAAAAAGAAGCGGCGCAGCTGCCGCTTCTTTTTATTTCTTATCTTTCTTATTCTTTTTAAATCTTGCGAAGAATCCCTTCTTCTTTGGCGGAGTCGGAATCGCGCCGCCTCTCACGCTTTTGATCTCAGTGATGTAGATACCGCTGATGACAACCTTGGCCTCGGTCTTCACCGGCAGAGAGTCAAATACGCGCCCGTCTGCAATAAGGGTCATGACCTTGGGACCAATCTTGGCTTTAACCACAGGGACCTTTGCCCAGCGCATGTACTTTGGCGTCTGGTCAGTCACTGCCTTGGGAAGCCCGGCCTGGGTAATCTTCATCTTCTTCTTGTCAATGACAAGGATGGATGCGGTCTGTGCGGCTGCATCTAACAGCTGCTGCTGTTCCACCTGGCGCTTCTGGAGCTTGTTTCCCAGAAAGTAGAGAACAACCAGGGCAACCAGAGCAATGATTAGAATGACAATCAGTACATTTAAAATAGTCTGAGCCATGGGGTTTACCTCCAACCTATGTAATTATAGTACCATTCCCCCCGTTAAACAATCTACAACCCCAGGGGACATTCTATAATAGTATATCATTTTAGGCGATAAATTGCAAGCAAAAATCCTTGACACCTTGACAGGTCTGTGTTATTATGGAGTGTGCACTATTGTGGCGGCGTGGGCTTTTTGCGCCCTCACGTACGGTTTTACGTGGTATGACGCCCAATTACAGAGAACGACAGTGATATTTTGCTGCATCTGGCGTCCGGTTCGGCGGCAGATTGAGATGGAAATATTGCGAACCAAATTAGAAAACAGGGGTGAAACGTCAATGGAGAAAAGCAGAATACGTCCGGTACCGGCCGGGAAAAGCGTAAGAATGAGCTATTCAAGACAGAAAGAAGTTCTTGAAATGCCTAACTTGATTGAGATTCAAAAAGACTCCTACCAGTGGTTCTTAAAAGAAGGACTGAAGGAGGCATTTGATGATATCTCTCCCATAGCGGACTTTGCAGGCCATTTGAGTCTGGAATTCGTTGACTTTACATTGTGTAAGGATGATATAAAGTATACCATCGAAGAGTGTAAAGAACGGGACGCAACTTACGCTGCACCACTTAAGGTAAAGGTAAGACTGTACAATAAAGATAAAGATGAAATGAATGAACACGAGATTTTCATGGGCGATCTGCCCCTGATGACAGATACCGGTTCCTTTGTGATTAACGGTGCTGAGCGTGTTATTGTCAGCCAGCTGGTACGTTCCCCTGGTATCTACTACGGTATTGGCCATGATAAAGTGGGTAAGGAACTGTATACCTGTACTGTCATCCCCAACCGTGGCGCATGGCTGGAGTACGAGACAGACTCCAATGACGTATTTTATGTACGTGTAGACAGGACCCGTAAGGTACCTGTGACTGTATTGATCCGTGCCCTGGGCTTCGGAACCAATGCGGAAATCCTGGAACTCTTCGGCGAGGAGCCAAAGCTCTTAGCCAGCTTCGGAAAGGACACCTCCGATAATTACCAGGATGGCCTTCTGGAATTATATAAGAAGATTCGTCCCGGCGAGCCGTTATCTGTTGACAGTGCAGAAAGTCTCCTTAACAGCATGTTCTTTGACCCCAGAAGATATGACCTTGCAAAAGTCGGCAGATACAAATTTAATAAGAAACTGTCCTTTAAGTACCGTCTGAACGGACAGGTACTGGCAGAGGATGTGGTGGATACCACCACAGGCGAGATTCTGGCAGAGGCAGGCACCAAGCTTGACAAGGAATCTGCCATGAGGATTCAGAACGCGGCAGTTCCCTATGTATGGGTGGACGGTCCTGACAGGAAGCAGAAGGTTCTCTCCAACATGATGGTGGAGCTTTCCGCTTATGTGCCCTTTGACCCGGAGAAAGTGGGCGTTACGGAGTTAGTATATTACCCGGCCCTGGCTTCTATCCTGGAAGAAGCTGGCACCGATGAGGAGTCTCTTAAGGAGGCTGTGCGCAGGAATATCCACGACCTGATTCCAAAGCACATTACAAAGGAAGATATCCTTGCTTCCATTAACTATAATATGCATCTGGAGGAGCAGGTGGGCAACGCAGATGACATCGACCATCTGGGCAACCGCCGTATCCGTGCCGTAGGCGAACTCCTTCAGAACCAGTACCGCATCGGTCTGTCACGTATGGAGCGTGTGGTAAGGGAGCGTATGACCACCCAGGATATGGATGGCATTACTCCCCAGTCCTTAATTAATATCAAGCCCGTGACTGCGGCTGTGAAGGAGTTCTTCGGAAGTTCCCAGCTGTCCCAGTTCATGGACCAGAATAACCCGCTGGCAGAGCTGACCCATAAGCGCCGTCTCTCCGCCCTGGGCCCTGGCGGTCTGTCCAGAGACCGTGCCGGATTCGAGGTGCGAGATGTACACTACACCCACTACGGACGTATGTGCCCTATCGAGACGCCTGAAGGTCCCAACATCGGTCTGATCAACTCTCTGGCAACCTATGCAAGGGTAAATCAGTACGGTTTCATCGAGGCTCCCTACCGCGTGGTGGATAAGACCACGGACCCGGCGAGCCCAAGGGTAACGGATGAGGTGGTGTACCTGACTGCTGACGAGGAAGATAACTTCGTTGTGGCACAGGCAAATGAGGCCCTGGATGAGGAGGGCCACTTCATACACAATAACGTATCCGGACGTTTCCGTACAGAGACATCCGAGTTCCAGAAAAAGACCATTGACCTGATGGACGTTTCTCCTAAGATGGTATTCTCCGTTGCGACGGCCATGATTCCATTCCTGGAGAACGACGATGCCAACCGCGCCCTGATGGGTTCCAACATGCAGCGTCAGGCAGTGCCCCTTCTGACCACAGAAGCCCCTGCCGTGGGTACGGGTATCGAGGCCAAGGCAGCTGTTGACTCCGGCGTATGTGTGGTGGCTAAGAACGCGGGCGTGGTAGAGCGCTCTGCTTCCAATGAAATCATCATCCGCAGGGACAGCGACGGCAACCGCGATGTGTACCACCTGACCAAATTTAAGAGAAGCAACCAGAGCAACTGTTACAACCAGAAGCCAATCGTATATAAGAATGACCATGTGGAAGCCGGCGAGGTAATCGCAGACGGCCCATCCACCTCCAATGGTGAGATTGCCCTTGGAAAGAACCCCCTTATCGGATTCATGACATGGGAAGGCTACAACTACGAGGATGCGGTCCTGTTATCCGAGCGCCTGGTTCAGGAGGATGTCTATACCTCTGTCCACATTGAGGAGTATGAGGCAGAAGCCCGCGATACCAAGCTGGGACCGGAAGAGATTACCCGCGATGTGCCGGGCGTGGGCGAGGATGCCCTGAAAGATCTGGATGAGCGCGGTATCATCCGCATCGGCGCGGAGGTCCGCGCGGGAGATATCCTGGTAGGAAAGGTAACGCCTAAGGGCGAGACCGAGCTGACCGCGGAGGAGCGCCTGCTGCGCGCCATCTTCGGCGAGAAGGCCAGGGAAGTCCGCGACACCTCCCTTAAGGTGCCTCACGGCGCATACGGCATCATCGTGGATGCCAAGGTATTTACCAGGGAGAACGGAGACGAGCTGTCACCGGGCGTAAACCAGACAGTCCGCATCTACATTGCCCAGAAGCGTAAGATTTCTGTGGGCGATAAGATGGCCGGACGTCACGGCAACAAGGGTGTTGTTTCCCGCGTGCTTCCTGTTGAGGATATGCCTTTCCTGCCCAACGGACGCCCTCTTGACATCGTGCTTAACCCTCTGGGCGTGCCTTCCCGTATGAATATCGGACAGGTGTTGGAGATCCACTTAAGCCTTGCAGCCAAGGCCCTGGGTTTCAACGTATCCACCCCGATTTTCGACGGCGCAAACGAGAACGACATTATGGATACCCTGGAAGTGGCCAACGATTATGTGAACCTGTCCTGGGATGAATTTAAAGCTAAATACGAAGACCTGCTGAAGCCTTCTGTTATCGACTACCTGGGCGCCCATTTGGAGCACAGGGAGCTTTGGAAGGGTGTGCCCATCAGCCGTGACGGTAAGGTCCGCCTGAGAGACGGACGTACCGGCGAGTACTTTGACGGCGCTGTTACCATCGGACACATGCACTACCTGAAGCTGCACCATCTGGTTGACGATAAGATCCATGCGCGTTCAACCGGCCCTTACTCCCTGGTTACACAGCAGCCTCTGGGCGGTAAGGCCCAGTTCGGCGGACAGCGTTTCGGAGAGATGGAGGTTTGGGCACTGGAGGCATATGGCGCTTCCTATACCCTGCAGGAAATCATGACCGTTAAGTCCGACGACGTTGTGGGCCGTGTAAAGACCTACGAAGCCATCATCAAGGGAGAGAATATCCCTGAGCCTGGCGTACCGGAGTCCTTTAAGGTGCTCCTTAAGGAGATGCAGTCCCTGGGCCTGGATGTACAGGTACTGAGGGATGACGGCACCGAGGTCGAGATGAATGAGAATATTGATTACGGCGATACAGAGCTGCGCGCCATGTTAGAGGGCGAGCGCCGCTTTGAGGAGAAGGAATCCTATGCACAGTTTGGCTATCAGGAACAGGAATTCAAGGATAGCGAGCTGGTAGCTGTGGAGGAGGAAGAAGAAGTAAGCGCCGATGATTACACCGAAGAGGCTGATGACGAGGATGATTTGTTCCTGGATGAAGCTGCTGACGGTGAAGACGAAGAATAGAAGGGAGTAAATGCTCATGCCAGAAACTAATGAAACTTATCATCCAATGACATTTGATGCCATTAAGATTGGTCTGGCCTCCCCTGATAAGATTCTGGAGTGGTCCCATGGCGAGGTGAAGAAGCCGGAGACCATCAACTACAGGACACTTAAGCCCGAGAAGGACGGTCTGTTCTGTGAGAGAATCTTCGGGCCTAGTAAGGACTGGGAGTGTCATTGCGGTAAATATAAAAAGATTCGTTATAAAGGTGTTATCTGCGACCGCTGCGGCGTAGAAGTGACAAAGGCAAGTGTCCGTAGAGAGCGTATGGGCCACATCAAGCTGGCTGCTCCCGTATCCCATATATGGTATTTTAAGGGAATTCCCAGCCGTATGGGTCTGATTCTGGACATCTCCCCCAGGACGCTGGAGAAGGTGCTGTACTTTGCATCCTATATTGTTCTGGATCCGGGTTCCACCAGCCTGCAGTATAAGCAGGTCCTGTCTGAGAAGGAGTACAGGGAGGAAGTGGAGAAGTACGGCGGCACCGGCGGTTTCCGCGTGGGAATGGGCGCCGAGGCCATACAGGAGCTGCTGAGGGCCATTAATCTGGAAAAGGATTCCGCAGACCTCAGAAGGGCGCTGGCGGATTCCACCGGACAGAAGCGCGCCAGAATTATCAAGAGGCTGGAGGTAGTGGAGGCATTCCTTACCTCAGGCAACCGTCCTGAGTGGATGATTATGGATGTGATTCCTGTTATTCCACCGGATATCCGTCCCATGGTACAGCTGGACGGCGGACGTTTCGCCACCTCTGATTTAAATGACTTATACAGAAGAATCATCAACAGGAACAACCGTCTGGCAAGACTGCTGGAGCTGGGCGCTCCTGACATCATTGTACGCAACGAAAAGCGTATGCTTCAGGAGGCAGTGGATGCCCTGATTGACAACGGACGCCGCGGCAGGCCTGTGACCGGCCCGGGCAACAGAGCCCTTAAGTCCCTTTCCGATATGTTAAAGGGTAAGCAGGGACGTTTCCGTCAGAACCTGCTTGGAAAGCGTGTGGACTATTCCGGACGTTCCGTTATCGTGGTTGGACCTGAACTTAAGATATACCAGTGCGGCCTTCCTAAGGAAATGGCCATTGAGCTGTTTAAGCCCTTTGTTATGAAGGAGCTGGTTTCCAACGGAACCGCCCACAATATAAAGAATGCCAAGAAGATGGTAGAGAGACTGCAGCCGGAGGTATGGGATGTGCTGGAGGATGTTATCAAAGAGCATCCTGTTATGCTGAACCGTGCCCCTACCCTGCACAGACTGGGTATCCAGGCCTTTGAGCCTATCCTGGTAGAGGGTAAGGCCATCAAGCTGCATCCTCTGGTGTGTACGGCCTTCAACGCTGACTTCGACGGCGACCAGATGGCTGTCCATCTGCCGCTGTCCGTAGAGGCCCAGGCAGAGTGCCGTTTCCTGCTTTTAAGCCCTAACAACCTGTTAAAGCCTTCTGACGGCGGTCCTGTGGCTGTTCCTTCCCAGGATATGGTGCTTGGTATCTATTACCTGACCCAGGAGCGTCCGGGAGCAAAGGGCGAGGGCATGGTATTTAAGAGTGTCAACGAGGCGATCCTGGCATATGAGAACCAGGAGGCAACCCTTCATTCACGGGTTAAGGTAAGGGTCAGCAAGACCATGTCCGACGGCACGGTGAAGACAGGAACCATTGACTCCACTATCGGACGTTTCATTTTCAATGAAATCATTCCTCAGGATCTGGGATTTGTGGACAGAAGCATTCCGGAGAACGAGCTGAAGCTGGAAGTGGATTTCCACGTTGCCAAAAAGCAGTTAAAGCAGATTCTTGAGAAGGTCATCAACGTACACGGCGCAACCCAGACAGCTGTTACCCTGGATGATATCAAGGCCATTGGTTATAAATATTCCACCAGGGCGGCCATGACCGTTTCTATTTCCGATATGACCGTGCCTGAGAGCAAACCCAAGCTGATTGAGGAAGCACAGGCAACTGTGGACCGCATTGCGAAAAACTACCGCCGCGGACTCATCACTGAGGAAGAGCGCTACAAAGAGGTTATCGAGACATGGAAGACCACCGATGATCAGCTGACACATGACCTGCTGACCGGCCTGGATAAGTACAACAACATCTACATGATGGCTGACTCCGGAGCCCGTGGTTCTGATAAGCAGATTAAGCAGCTGGCAGGTATGCGAGGACTGATGGCAGATACCACCGGTCATACCATCGAGCTTCCTATTAAGTCCAACTTCCGTGAGGGACTGGACGTATTGGAGTACTTTATCTCAGCTCATGGAGCCCGTAAAGGTCTGTCCGATACGGCTCTGCGTACGGCTGACTCAGGTTACCTGACCAGACGTCTGGTAGACGTATCACAGGATTTGATTATCCGTGAAGTGGACTGCTGCGAGGGCAGGGATATCCCATTTATGGAAATCAAGGCCTTTATGGATGGAAATGAAGTCATCGAGGACCTGGAAGAGAGAATCACAGGACGCTATATCGCTGAGACCATCACTGACCCGGATACGGGAGAGGTTGTGGTTAAGGCTAACCATATGTGTACACCGAAGCGCGCCGCAGCTGTTATGAAGGTGCTGAATAAGACAGGACGCAAGTCTGTGAAGATTCGTACCGTCCTCAGCTGTAAGTCCCATATCGGTGTGTGCGCCAAGTGTTACGGCGCCAACATGGCGACAGGCCAGCCTGTACAGGTGGGCGAGGCTGTCGGTATCATCGCGGCACAGTCCATCGGTGAGCCTGGAACACAGCTTACCATGCGTACGTTCCATACGGGCGGCGTGGCCGGCGGCGATATCACACAGGGTCTTCCCCGTGTGGAGGAGCTTTTTGAGGCCCGTAAGCCAAAGGGTCTTGCCATCATTACCGAGTTTGGCGGCGTGGTGCAGATTAAGGATACCAAGAAGAAGCGCGAGATTACGGTAACCGACAATGAGACCGGCAATGCCAAGACCTATCTGATTCCTTACGGATCCAGAATCAAGGTACTGGACGGCCAGGTGCTGGAAGCCGGCGATGAGCTGACAGAAGGCAGCATCAACCCCCACGATATCCTGAAAATCAAGGGTGTCCGTGCGGTGCAGGATTACATGCTCCAGGAAGTACAGCGTGTATACCGCCTCCAGGGTGTGGAAATCAACGATAAGCATATTGAGATGATTGTTCACCAGATGCTTAAGAAAATCAAGATCGAGGAGAGCGGCGACAGCGATGTGCTGCCGGGCGTATCCATGGATGTTCTGGATTACAACGAGATGAACGAGGCTCTGATTGCCGACGGCAAGAAGCCGGCAGAAGGCAGACAGGTCATGCTGGGTATCACCAAGGCATCCCTGGCAACTGATTCCTTCTTGTCAGCCGCATCCTTCCAGGAGACCACCAAGGTCCTGACCGAGGCAGCCATCAACGGCAAGGTTGACCACCTGATTGGCCTGAAGGAGAACGTTATCATCGGTAAGCCGATTCCGGCAGGTACCGGCATGAAGCGCTACCGCAAGGTAAAGCTGGACACAGACGATTTGATTTCAGATGAAATCCTGCTGTCTGATGACGATGAACTGGTGCTTTCTTCCGAGGATGAGAGCAGCAGCGGACTCACAGAGGACAATGTTGCAGAGGAAGTTCTGGGAATGGACGATATGGCTGATGTGGATGAAGAGGACGATGCCATAGAGGAAGAATAGACAGAAACCATATAGTAATCATACTCCGGGAAGGAACAGCGTATGTTTCTTCCCGGAGTTTTTTTGCGGATGGACATGGGGCGTATATGATACGTACATGATATGCACATGGGACGGTAAGATAAAAGGCACTTGAAAAGATTAAGTTAGTACGGGCCGGTTCAGCTATGTAATCATAGAGGAACGGTACCGGAGAAAAATGGTACCGGAAAAAATGATACCGGAGAAAAATGATATAAATATATATTGATAAGGCCAGGGCTTCGCGCCCCGGCCTTTTTTTCATTGCAGATGCTGCTTCAGCGCCTTGATAACATCCATGACAAAGATACATTCCTTTTCTGTCAATTTATGCAATGTCTCGCTCAATTCATCTGTGTATTCACCCGTATATTCAACGGTATACGCACCAGGCTTTTTATGATCGCGGCAGGTATTCCACTTTCTGCCTACCAGATCATCCAGGGAAATGTTAAGGGCATCGGCAATCAGGATGGCATTGCCGATGGTAGGACTTTTCCTGCCGTTTATATATTCGGACATGAGAGAGGTCTGTATGCCTGTCATGCGGCACAAATCTGCCTGCTTCATATTTTTTTCTAATAGTAACAGCTTTAAATTCTCGTTGAATCCCATGTTCATACCTCCAGAAAGATATTAACATTTGTGAGTGAAAGCGTCAATCTTTTATTGACAAACTAACTAAAGCGAGTATAATAAGAATAAATAACTCACAATAGTTAGTTAAAAAGAGGAGGAATCAGAAAATGATATACCTGAACATCCACTATGAAATGAGACGCCATGGCCTGAAGGGCCAGCAGCTGGCAGCTGTCCTGGGGCTTCCTCTGAATGATGTGATTTTTAAGCTGTATGGAGAGACAGAATTTTCCCTTCATGAAATTGAACAGCTGGCTGATTTGTTCGGCTGTTCCCTGGACTACCTGGTGGGTCATCGTGTGGTGACACGGGCCTATACGCCGGGCGAAGGAATAGACAGCATCATGAGGGGGTAAAACGGGAGGTCCCGATGGGGTTTAACAGCGTTACATAGCTGAACCTATAAATCTACCTAAAGGAGGAGTAGCAAACATGAAGTACGATTTTATTACAGCACCCAATCGGAGGAACAGCGGTTCGTCCAAGTGGGAGGGGATGAAGGGGCTGAACCCCAATGTGCCGGAGGGTGTGGTGCCCCTGTCGGTGGCGGACATGGAGCTTAAGAATCCGCCGGAAATATTAGAGGGCCTTAAGGCGTATCTGGACCAGGCGGTATTGGGGTATCCGTGTGGTACGGACAGTTTTTATGAGGCTGTTGAATCCTGGACAAGGAGGCGCTATGGGTGGGAGACAAAGCGGGAATGGCTGATTACCACGCCGGGAATCGTTAATGCCTTTCATCAGGCTGTGCTGGCCTATACGGAGCCAGGCGACGGTGTGATTTTGCTGACACCTGTTTATTATCCATTTTCCTTTGCAGTCAGCAGGAATGATCGGAAGGAAGTGAGATGCCCTCTGGTCAATATCAACGGCAGATATGAGATTGATTATGAGCTTCTGGAAGAGATGGCAGGAAAGCCTGAGAACAAGCTGATTATATTCTGCAGCCCTCACAATCCGGTGGGCCGGGTGTGGACCAGGGACGAGCTTGAAAAAGTGGGACGCATCTGCATTGACAACGATGTGTTTATTGTCAGCGATGAGATTCACTGCGATTTAATCATGCCGGGATATGAGCACACGGTTATGGCGAATATTTCCAGTGAACTGGAGGCCCATACCATGACATGTATTGCACCCAGCAAGACCTTCAATCTGGCGGGCATGCAGTCCAGCTGTATATTCATACCGGATGAGGAAAAGCGCGGCATTTATATGACACAGCTGCTGCATACGGCTCAGAGCAACCGTCTGAGCGTGCTGGGCTATAAGAGTACTGAACTGGCCTACACCAGATGCGACGGGTGGCTTGAGGAGTGTATCCAGCTTCTTGTCCGCAACAGGAAGGCTGTGGAGGATTTTATAGAGAAGGAACTTCCTCAGATTAAGGTGACGCCTTTAGAAGGAACTTATCTCATGTGGCTGGACTGCAGGGAACTGGGAATTGATTATAAGGAACTGGAGCGGATTAATGTGGAGGAGGCTTATTTCTTTACGGACGAGGGTTACATATTCGGCCCTGAGGGTGAAGGATTTGAACGTATCAATATTGCCTGCCCCACAGAGGTACTGACGGATGCCTTAAAGCGCATGGCTGAAGCCTATAAAAAGCACATGAAGCTTTAGGAGGGATTATGGCGCGTTTACAGCAAGGGAACAGGATGCCGGATTTTAAATTCTGTACGCCATATGCAGGGGAAGGATCTGTCAGAGGTCTGATGGAGGACGGCCCATATCACAGGTTTGCTTTCATTTTCCTGCGCTACTATGGTTGTACCTTATGCCAGTACGACATGCACCGGTATACGGAAACGTACAGTGAGATCACGGCCGGAGGCGGCGGGTTCTGTGTGGTGCTCCAATCGGGTCCGGAGACGGTACGCAGAGAGCTGGGAGAAAATGTGCTGCCGTATACCGTGATTTGCGACCCGGAGCGCAGACTGTATGAGGCTCTGGAGATACAGCCTGCCGCGGACAGCGGACAGCTTATGGGCGGGGATACCCTGGCAAAGGTGGCAGAGGCCAGAAAATGGTTTACTCACAAGGAGTACGAGGGGGAGGAGCTTCAAATGCCCGCCGTGTTTGTGGTGGACCGGGAACTGCGTCTGACATACGTGAAATACGGGGAAAATGCCGGGGACGTACCGGGGCCGGAGGAGTTAAAGAAACTTCTGGAGATGGGAGCGGAAAAGGAGACGAGATAGGGAAAATGTATTTGGGAGGGAACTATGGCTGAGAGACAAGAGAGCAGACTGAAACGGAATTTGACCTTTTGGAACCTGATGGGAGTAGCAATCGGACAGATTATAGGAGCGGGTATCATGACCATGACCGGAACCGCAATCGGCATGACGGGTACGGGAGTGGCTCTGGCCTTTATGATATCGCCGGTGCTGACACTGATAACCGACTTTCCGCAGGGGATACTGAGCAGTTGCGCGCCTGCGGTGGGCGGTCCTTATAAGTATGTGTCCAGACTTCTGGACAAGCGGTTCGGATTTTTGTATATTGTGTTATTTATTATATCCAGCAGCACGCTGTCACTGTACGCGCTGTCCTTTGCTTCTTATTTTGTAAGTCTGTTTACCGGGATGAGCCAGATTTTCATAGCGGCTGTCATACTGACCGTGCTGTTTGTGGTCAATATCATCGGAACAAAGCAGGCCGCGGTGGTGAATACCATCATATGTGCTGTTATGACAGGCGCAATTCTGGCTTTTGCGGCCTTTGGGCTGCCTAAGGCGGATTTTCCGTATATATTCCAGACAGGACATCTCTTTTACAAAGGGGTTCCTAATTTTATGGCAGCCCTGGCACTTTTAAGCTTTGCCACAGGCGGCGCGTCCGTTATCTGCCAGCTGGGCGGCGAGGCTGAGAATCCGGGAAGGGACATTCCCCTTGTCATGATTATATCCACAGTTCTGGTAGGGATTATGTATGTTCTGGTAGCCCTGGTGGCGGTGGGTGTCTTTCCTATTGACAAGGTGGCGGACCAGAACCTGACCATCGTGGCCTTTGAGGTGCTTCCAAGGCCGGTGTACTACGTGTTTGTGATTGGGGCGGCTCTGGGAGCCACATCGTCTACGCTCAATGCCCAGCTTTCCTGGGTGACAAAGCCTCTGATTGTGGCCTGCGAGGACGGGCTTCTGCCGAAATCCCTGGCAACTGTCACGGAGCGCGGCGTGGCATGGAAGATACTGACGGTTTTCTATGTACTGGGCATGGGACCCATACTGACTGGTTTTGACCTGGGTTTCATCTCTAAGCTGAGTACCTCGGTATCCCTGCTGCAAAAGGTACTGGTGCTGGCATCCCTGTGGTTCCTGGCCTCCAAGTACCCCCAGTGTGTGGGAAGGACAAAGCTTAAGATTCCGGTATCACTGTACAGGCCCTGGTCTGTATTGGGAGCAGTCACCGCAGTGGTGCTGGCCTCATCCCTGCTGGCATCCATGCCAAAGCAGTCTGTCATTCTATTGCTGGGCGTACTGGCCGTGTCATGGATTTATGCCTGCGCAGGATTGAAAAAGAAAGAGATTCCCCAGGATTTGGATGTGGACTACATAGGGGGCAGCCAGAAGAAAAAAGAATCTGAAAAATAAGTAGCAGTCAAGGCAGCTGTCATGGTAGGATTATATCATGGCAGCTGTAATAATGTGTATGGGAGAATAAGAAATGAATATATTAATAATGAAGCTCTGTTTCGTGTTCGTTGTAATCATTGCCATCCTGTGGATGAAGCGTCCTTTGTTCTGGGCCATTTCAGGCGGACTGGCGGCGGCCCTGGTTCTGTACGGTATCCGTGTACCTGACGCCCTTTCCATCATGGGAAGGTCCATGGTCAGCAAGGATACGATTACAGTGGTCCTGAGCTTTTACTTTATCACCTTCCTCCAGCGTATGCTGGAACGCAGGAACCGCTTAAAACAGGCAGAACAGTCCTTAAACTGGCTGTTTAACAACCGCAGGGTAAATGCGTCCGCGGCACCTGCGGTCATCGGCCTGCTTCCCTCGGCGGGTGCCATGACCATATGCGCGGAGATTGTCAGGTCCTCATGCCAGGATTACCTGAGCAATGAGGACATGACCTGTGTCACCAGTTTTTACCGCCATATACCGGAGAGCTTTCTGCCCACCTATTCCTCCATATTGATAGCGCTGGCTGTGTCTGGAGTGGGAGCAGGGGAATTCGTACTTGCCATGCTGCCGCTGGTGGCTGCTCTGTTCTTTATCGGGCACATGTTCTATCTCAGAAAGGTTCCCAGGTCCACGGGACAGAAGACGGAGGAAGGCAGGAAAAAGGCGGCGGTCATGCTGTTTAAGAGTCTGTGGTCCATCATATTGATTGTAGTGCTGATTATTGCCTTTGACATACCGGTTTATGTGGCGACACCGATGGCGGCCGTCCTCAATATTTTTGTGGACCATCTGAAGCCATGGGAGATAAAGCCTATGTTCAGGACTGCGTTTGAGCCAATCATCATTTTTAATACTATATTAATTATGATGTTTAAGGATATTATTACCTATACGGGGGTCATCCATGAACTGCCTGTATTTTTCGGAGGTCTGCCCATTCCCCTTCCCATGGTATTTGCCCTGATATTTTTCTTCGGCACCATTATCAGCGGTTCCAACGCCATCATACCGCTGTGCATGCCCATGGCCATGGCGGCCATGCCGGACGCAGGCGTTCCCCTGCTGGTACTGCTCATGAGTTCTGCTTATGCAGCCATGCAGGTATCCCCTACCCATGTATGCCTGTTCATTGCCGCAGAATGCTTTAAAGTGGATATCGGCGCCCTGGTAAGGAGAAACATTCCCATGATTCTGGTGTTTTTCGCAGTTACGCTGGCATATACTGCTCTTTTGGGCGTGTTTTAAGGCCGTTGGTGCCGGAAATTGCGAAAAAATAAAGAAATTCCTTGACAGAATTTTTTTGCGTGTATATAATGATATGGCGTGCTAAAACACGTAATGTTTTCGTGCGCAAAAAGCTGATATACAGCAACCGCAGACAATATCACAGGAGGTGAAAAGAATGCCAACATTTAACCAGTTAGTGAGAAAGGGAAGACAGACCAGCGTTAAGAAGTCTACTGCACCTGCTCTGCAGAGGGGTTACAACTCCTTACAGAAGAAGGCTACAGAGGTTTCTGCTCCACAGAAGCGTGGTGTGTGTACAGCTGTTAAGACAGCTACCCCTAAGAAGCCTAACTCAGCACTCAGAAAGATTGCCAGAGTACGTCTTTCCAATGGCATCGAAGTTACAAGCTACATTCCAGGAGAAGGTCACAACCTTCAGGAGCATAGTGTTGTACTGATCCGTGGAGGAAGAGTAAAGGATCTTCCAGGTACCAGATATCATATCGTAAGAGGTACACTGGATACAGCAGGTGTTGCAAACAGAAGGCAGGCCCGTTCCAAATACGGCGCTAAGAGGCCAAAAGAGAAGAAATAATTTAGTTAGACCGCAGATTTGATTTGTAGGAATTGTGCCGGAATGATGATATTGACCTGTAGGTTGCAGGATTATATATTGTAGTACCGTGCATGAACGTGTGGAAGGTGCAGAGGAAGAACAGCAGCAGGAGGCGCCATGCTCAGTGCCGCGTTTAAAGACGCGCTCGCTTCGCAGGTGTGCTTGATTGCTAAGCTCGTGAGAGACCTTGCTAAGCACTCAAAGCACGAGTACCTATGATCTAATGAAACGCTGTAAGGGATCTGCAGCGCAGGTCTTTACAGTTCTATTAAGGAGGGAAGTAACGTGCCACGTAAAGGACATACTCAGAAAAGAGACGTTCTGGCAGACCCAATCTACAATAACAAGGTTGTTACCAAGCTGATTAACAACATTATGTTAGATGGTAAGAAGGGTGTTGCGCAGAAAATTGTATACGGCGCTTTTGACCGTGTTGCAGAGACAACCGGCAAGGACGCTATGGAAGTTTTTGAAGAAGCAATGAACAACATCATGCCTGTTCTGGAAGTTAAGGCAAAACGTATCGGTGGAGCTACCTACCAGGTACCTATCGAGGTTAGGCCTGAGAGGAGACAGACTCTGGCTCTTCGCTGGATTACCCTCTACTCCCGCAAGAGAGGCGAGAAGACCCAGAAGGACAGACTGGCAAATGAAATCATGGATGCTGCCAACAACACAGGTGCATCTGTAAAGAAGAAAGAAGACATGCACAAGATGGCAGAGGCAAACAAGGCATTTTCACATTTCCGCTTCTAATCTTTGGAATGTGTTTAACCTGTTTGATTATTTAAGGAGGAAAATCCCTTGGCTGGAAGAGAATATCCATTGGAGAGAACCAGGAATATCGGAATCATGGCCCATATCGATGCTGGTAAAACCACAACGACTGAGCGTATTCTGTATTACACTGGTGTAAACTATAAAATTGGCGATACCCATGAAGGTACTGCTACCATGGACTGGATGGCTCAGGAGCAGGAGAGAGGTATCACCATTACTTCCGCTGCAACCACTTGTCACTGGACCCTGCAGGAAAACTGCAAGCCGAAGCCAGGTGCATTAGAGCATCGTATCAACATCATTGATACTCCAGGACACGTTGACTTCACTGTTGAGGTTGAGCGTTCCCTGCGTGTACTGGACGGCGCTGTAGGCGTGTTCTGTGCAAAGGGCGGTGTAGAGCCACAGTCTGAGAACGTTTGGCGTCAGGCAGACACCTACAACGTACCTCGTATGGCCTTCATCAACAAGATGGACATTCTGGGTGCGAATTTCTACGGCGCAGTAGACCAGATTAAGACCAGACTTGGCAAGAATGCAATCTGCATTCAGCTGCCAATCGGCAAGGAAGATGATTTCAAAGGAATCATTGACCTGTTTGAAATGAAAGCCTACATCTATAATGATGATAAGGGCGATGATATATCCATCATTGATATCCCTGAGGATATGCAGGATGATGCCGAGTTATACCGTTCCGAGTTAGTAGAGAAAATCTGCGAGCTGGATGACGATTTAATGATGACATATCTGGAGGGCGAGGAGCCCAGCAATGATGACCTTAAGAAAGCCTTAAGGAAAGCTACCTGCGAGTGTGCCGCTATTCCGGTATGCTGCGGTACTGCTTACAGAAATAAAGGCGTTCAGAAGTTACTGGATGCAGTTATTGAATTTATGCCTTCACCGTTAGACATCCCTTCCATTAAGGGTACTGACCTGGACGGCAACGAGGTTGAGCGTCATTCCTCTGATGATGAGCCGTTTGCTGCTCTTGCATTCAAAATCATGACCGACCCATTTGTTGGTAAGCTGGCATTCTTCCGCGTGTATTCAGGAAGCCTGAACTCCGGTTCTTACGTACTGAATGCAACCAAGGGCAAGAAGGAGCGTGTTGGACGTATTCTTCAGATGCATGCCAACAAGAGAAACGAGCTGGATAGGGTTTACTCCGGTGATATCGCAGCTGCAGTTGGATTTAAGGTGACTTCCACCGGCGATACCATCTGTGACGAGAAGAATCCGGTTATCCTGGAGTCCATGGAATTCCCAGAGCCGGTTATTGATATCGCTATCGAGCCAAAGACCAAAGCAAGCCAGGATAAGATGGGCGATGCGCTGGTTAAGCTGGCTGAGGAGGATCCGACCTTCCGTGTGCGTACCGATGAAGAGACTGGCCAGACCATTATCTCCGGTATGGGCGAGCTCCATCTGGACATCATTGTTGACCGTCTGCTCCGTGAGTTCAACGTTGAGGCAAACGTAGGCGCGCCTCAGGTTGCTTACAAGGAGACATTTACCAAGGCTGTTGATGTTGACAGCAAGTATGCGAAGCAGTCCGGCGGACGTGGACAGTACGGTCACTGTAAGGTTCACTTTACACCAATGGAAGCAAACGCAGAAGAGACCTTCAAGTTCACTTCTTCCGTTGTGGGCGGTGCTATTCCGAAGGAATACATCCCTGCTGTAGGCGAGGGTATTGAAGAGGCATGCAAGACCGGTATTCTTGGCGGATTCCCAGTACTGGGCGTTCACGCTGATGTATACGACGGTTCTTACCATGAGGTTGACTCCTCTGAGATGGCATTCCACATTGCCGGTTCCATGGCATTCAAGGAAGCTATGCACAAGGGCAACCCAATCCTGCTTGAGCCTATCATGAAGGTGGAAGTAACCATGCCGGAAGACTACATGGGTGATGTTATCGGTGATATCAACTCACGCCGTGGACGTATCGAGGGTATGGAAGACATCGGAGGCGGCAAGATGGTCCGCGCATACGTTCCGCTGTCAGAAATGTTCGGTTATTCTACGGATCTTCGTTCCAGAACACAGGGACGCGGAAACTATTCCATGTTCTTTGACAAGTACGAACCAGTTCCGAAGAATGTACAGGAAAAAGTACTTTCCGACCATAAGAAATAAGATAGATTCTTGATAAAAGGCTTGTAAACTAAAGGAAAATAGAATATAATGGTTGATAGCCTGACATTAACTATAATAGCCCATTATACAGGGCGCAAATTAAGGAGGACGTTATAAAATGGCTAAAGCTAAGTTTGAAAGAAACAAACCTCATTGTAACATTGGTACCATCGGACACGTTGACCATGGTAAAACAACTTTAACCGCAGCAATCACAAAGACTCTTCATGAGAGATTAGGTACCGGCGAGGCTGTTGCTTTCGAGAATATCGATAAGGCTCCAGAAGAGAGAGAGCGTGGAATCACTATCTCTACTGCACACGTTGAGTATGAGACAGAGAACAGACACTACGCACACGTTGACTGCCCAGGACATGCTGACTACGTAAAGAACATGATCACTGGTGCTGCTCAGATGGACGGCGCTATCCTGGTTGTAGCTGCTACTGATGGTGTTATGGCTCAGACAAGAGAGCACATCCTGCTGTCCCGTCAGGTAGGCGTTCCTTATATCGTTGTATTTATGAATAAGTGCGACATGGTTGATGATCCAGAGCTGCTTGAATTAGTAGAAATGGAAATCAGAGACCTGCTGAATGAATATGAGTTCCCAGGCGATGACACTCCTGTAGTTCAGGGTTCTGCTCTGAAGGCTCTGGAAGATCCTAAGAGCGAGTGGGGCGACAAGATTCTTGAGCTCATGAAGGCTGTTGACGAGTGGGTACCAGACCCAGTTCGTGAAACAGACAAGCCATTCCTGATGCCTGTAGAGGACGTATTTACCATTACCGGCCGTGGTACTGTTGCTACCGGTAGAGTAGAGCGTGGTACTCTGCACCTGAATGACGAAATTGAAATCATCGGTATCCATGAGGATGTTCGTAAGAGCGTTGTTACTGGTATCGAGATGTTCCGTAAGCTGCTTGACGAGGCTCAGGCTGGCGATAACATCGGCGCTCTGCTGCGTGGCGTTCAGAGAACTGAAATCGAAAGAGGACAGTGTCTGTGCAAGCCAGGTTCTGTTAAGTGCCACAACAAGTTTACCGCTCAGGTTTACGTTCTGACAAAGGACGAGGGCGGCCGTCATACTCCTTTCTTCAACAACTA